>Ga0209937_1000004_pt1 | contig 198939 bp, 219 predicted proteins | sample SalPon1_B_H2O_MG_FD_185699 | JGI IMG/M metagenome (GOLD analysis project Ga0209937, IMG submission 185699) | Salt pond water microbial communities from South San Francisco under conditions of wetland restoration - Salt Pond MetaG R1_B_H2O_MG... | ecosystem: Environmental > Aquatic > Non-marine... | reverse complement strand
GAGATCAGCCGGATCGTCTCCTCGGTCAGCCCCTTCTCCGAGCGGAACGCCGACCGCTCGGTCTTCTTGAAGTCGAAGCGTGCCTCCGTGTCCGTCTGTCGCAGATGGTCTTGGTCTGAGCTCATGATTATGCGGTGTTGTAAACCTCGTCGCGGACCCAGTCGTAGCCCTTGTCCTCCAGCTGCAGTGCGAGGGATGCATCCCCGCTCTTGACGATCCGCCCATCCAGCATGATGTGGACGTGGTCGGGCTCGACGTACTCGAGGATGCGCTGGTAGTGGGTGATCTGCAGGATGCCCGCGCCCACCTCATCGCGGAGCGCGTTGATCCCCACCGAGACGTCCTGGAGGCGGTCGATGTCCAACCCGGAGTCGATCTCATCGAGCACCGCCACCGCCGGCTCGAGGATCGCCGCCTGCAGCACCTCGTTCTGCTTCTTCTCACCGCCGGAGAAGCCCGCGTTGAGATACCGCTGCATGAACTTCTCATCCATGTCGAGCATGGCCATCTTCTCGCTCATGATCTCCTGGAAGTCCATGACGCTGACCTCCCCATCGTCCCAGTCGCCCTCCATCGGGGAGGTGTCGTAGCCCGACTCCTCCTCCTCGGGCTCCTCGCCGGTCAGGAGCGCGGTCTGCTCCTCGAGCTTGGCGTTGAGCGCGGTGCGGAGGAAGTTCGTCATCGTCACCCCCTCGATCTCGGCGGGGTACTGGAAGCCCAGGAAGATCCCCAGCGCAGCCCGCTCGTTCGGCTCGAGCTCCAGCAGGCTCCATGTGCGGTTCTCCGCATCGAGGGAGATGTCGTCGGGGACGTCGTGGTCCTCCAGATGCAGGACGATGTCGCCCTCGGTCACCTCGTAGGCCGGATGCCCGGCGACGATCTTCGCCGTCGTGGACTTGCCGGAGCCGTTCGGTCCCATCAGTGCGTGGATCTCGCCGGAGTTGACGGTGAGGTCGACCCCTCGGAGGATGTCCTCGCCATCCTCCTCAGCCACGCGTGCGTGTAGATTCGTGATCTCTAATGTCGCCATGTGTTGGAATAATCCTCACCTGGATACATCGGGGAGACGCGCATAATGGTTACGCATGACCACCCTTCGAGTTCCCGAATCGGAAATGAATCTTGTCGAATCGGAAAATCTGCGCCTCAGGCTGAGGGAGCGAGCAGCTCCTCGGCACGGTCACGGTCGGCGGGGTAGCCCACATCGATCCGCCACCCCTCCATCCGGATGGCATCGATCGTCCGCCCCGACCGGATGAGCAGGTCGATCGCGTCGCTGATCTCGAGCTCATCGCGACCCGAGGGTTGGACGAGGTGGCACGCGTGGAAGATGGCCGGACTGAACGTGTAGAACCCGGTCATGACGAGGTTCGAGGGGGGGTCCTCGGGCTTCTCGACGACCGCGGTGACCTCCCCGAACTGGTTGGTCTCACAGACCCCGTAGCGGGATGCCTCCTCCATGGGCACCTCCTCGACGAGGAAGGCCGCATCGGCGCGGTCCTCACGCTGGCGGTTGACCACGTCCGCGAGGTTCGCATCGAAGATGTTGTCACCGAGGATGAGCATGAAGTCGTCATCGAGGTGCTGCTCGACCGTCAGCAGGGCGTCCGCGAGCCCCCGCCGGTGCCGCTGGTGGGCGTAGGTGATCGGCACCCCGCCGAAGCTGTCGCCGTAGTGCTCGATGATCACCTCCTTGCGGTAGCCGACGACCACGTACAGCGCGGTCGCCCCGAGGTCGACCAGCTGCTCGAAGCAGTGCGTCAGGATCGGCGCTCCCGCGACGCTGACCATCCCCTTGGGCTTCTCGGCCGTCAGCGGCCGCAGGCGCGTCCCCTCGCCGGCCGCCAGCACCACGGCGTCCATACCCCATCTGGCGACCCCCGGGGCTTAATGCTTCAGAAGAAGCTCTCGAGGCCGGTCTGCTCTTGGCCCGAGCGGACCTCGTCCCACCGCATCCCCAGCGCCTCGATGATCCGCTCGATCGGTGCACGGACGGTCTTCTCGAGCATCTGCTCGTAGTCCACCGCGAACGTCTCGGGCACCTCATCCGCGTACTCGAAGCAGATCACATCGGGGTCCCGCTTGAACTCCGCGTAGACGGGGTCCTGCGCGGGGTCGATCGCCCCGTCGGCCTCGAGGCGACGGAAGAACGCGGGGTGGACCTTCCGCAGGTACACCCGCTTGGGCTTCGATCCGCGGGCGAAGGAGGTGCCCAGCACGGCGTTGGCGTACTGCGCGCCGCGGACGTGCGCGGTGGCGGTCTCGTACGCATCGAGCCGCTTGCCGATCCCCCCCGGGATCGCGACCGCATCGAGGTCGACCGTCCCCGCCTCGAACTCCTCGATCACCTCCTGCAGGTAGGTGACGATCACATCGAGGTCCTCCCCGTAGACGATCTTCTCGATGACCTCGCGCTGGACCTGCTTGGTGATCGGTGCGATGTCCGAGCGCTTGTACTCGAATCCGGTGATGTCGATGCGGTCGACGTCCTGACCCTCCTTCCAGATGATGTGACCGGCGTAGCGCTTCTTCTTGCCCGCCTGGAAGAACCGGCGGTACAGCTTCTCGAACTCGATCTGGAAGCGGTGCTCCTCGGCGTTGAGCACCCGGTCCGCGAAGGCGTCGTACGCCTCGTTGAGGTGGTCCTCGATCGCGAAGGACCGCTCGATGGCCGTGGCCTTGTCCATCGACGCACCCAGCTCGATCATCACCGAGTCGGTGTCACCGTAGACGACGGTGTGGCCCATCTCGCGGGTCGCCTCGGCGGTGAAGGCGATGACCTCCCGGCCCGTCGCGGTGACGGCCGCCGCACTGTCGCGGTCGTACAGCCGGAACCGCGCCCACCCCGAGACCCCGTACAGGCTGTTCATGATGATCTTCACACTGGCCTGCTGCTGGTCGAAGCGGTCGTACGCGGCCGAGCCGACGGGGTGTGTATCACGCAGCCGCTTCTTCTCCTCCCGCTCGGTGAGCAGCTCATCGACCATCTCGCGCATGATCCCGTCGGGCTCCTTGCGGAAGTGCTGGCCCGTCGGCGCGGTGTAGGTGGGCCCCTCGTACGACGCGGGGTCGACACGGGTCTCCGGGCTGGCATTCATCGTCACCATCGACATCGGATACAGGCTCTTGAGGTCGAGCACGCTCACCATCTCGCGGACCCCGCTGATCGGGTCGAACACCGCCCCACCCTCGAAATCCTCGGCCTCCTGGCGGCCCTTCGACGGCAGCACGAACTTGCCGAACGCCTTGTGCAGCACGAACATGTCGACCGCATCGCCCGGGGTGGGCGCATCCTCCAGCTTGCACCCCACGAAGGCGGCCACCTCCCGCCAGAAGGAGATGATCTGCTGCTTGCGGTCGAGGGCGACGCACAGCTCCACATCGCGGAGGTTGTACTCGATCAGCCGACCCGGGTCTTGCTCCCAGAGGTCCCCGATCGCACCGCTGTAGCGCTCCTTGCCCACGCCGAGTTCGACCTCCCCGACCGCGTCGAGCCGGTATGAGTCCAGCTCCGACAGCTGCGTGCGCTTGTACGCGTACAGCAGGTCGAAGACCACCCGCCCCTTCACATCCGGACCGCCCCACCCCGAGCGCCACACCTCATCGACACGCGAGAGGCGATCACCCCGCAGGTCGAGCGAAGAGTCCGCAGCGAGCTGCCGCATCCGGTCCAGGAGGTATGGCAGGTCGAAGTCATCGAAGTTCCAGCCGCTGAGGAGGTCGGGGTCGGTCTCATCGAGATAGTCGACGAACGCCGCGAGCATCGCGTCCTCCGCATCGAACCGTCGCAGCTCGACCGACAGCGGCTCATCGATGGGCACGTACTCAGGCAACGCGTCCGGGATCGTCGCCCCGGTGGGCGGCTGGACCACCCAGATGACGTACTGACCGGTGCCGCTGTCGTGCGAGGTCAGACAGAGGATGGGCTCCTCTCCATCCTCCGGGAAGCCGTTGCGGTCATCCACCTCGATGTCGAACATGCAGACGTGCACCGGGGTGTCCACCTCGGCGGGCTGCAGCTCACTGTGATGCACCTCGAGGACGCCATCTGCACCCCGACGGGCGGGCACGCGCACCCCACCCGTGAGGTCCTTGTCGATCAGCAGCCGGTTGGGGAAGAGGATGTCCGCCTCGAAGTGGTCGAACGCATCCCGGATGCTCCCCACATCCCGCGGGGTGCGGGTGTACACGCGCACGAGCGCCTCGCCCCGGATCGAGGTGTACCCGGGCTCGGTGCGGACGATCTCCGGGCGGTCGAGGCTCCGCTCGCTCAGGCTCGCCGCCGGCACGTAGAAGTACGGCTCGAAGCCCAGCACCCGCACATGCTCGGCGGTGCCGTCGGCCTGTCGGCCGAACAGATGGATGATCGGCTGCTCTGTGCCCGCCTCCTCCTCGATCGTGTAGTCCACCTGCACGACCCCGATCGCGATGTGCTCGGCCATCGGCTCGGCCGCGGGCTGGGTGGAGACCGTCTCCCCCGATGGCCCGTCGGCGCCGGCGACCGCCTCGGCCTCCCCCGCGGGACGCTCATCATCGGGCGCCCCGAAGTTGCCGAGTCCGGTCTGTCCCATGTACCCACCCGAGGGAACAGGGCGTAAAAGAGGCGGCGGTCACCGCCCGCAATAGCTATACCATGCGATATCATACCATGGGCACGATGGAGGAATCCACCGATCAGGAGTTGGCGCGTGCGGAGGTCCCTGTGCCCGTGCCGGCGGTCGACCGCATCGAGGCGTACGAGGTCGATGAGGGGGTCGTGCTGTACGATCCACAGAACCCCCTCGCCTGGTTGGAGACGTCCGCGCCGGTGGACCTGACCCTGCTGCGCTGAGCCGACCCGGGATATCGTGATGCGTGATGATGACCAGCAGCGCTGGCCACACGAGCCGGAGATCGCCACCGAGTGGCCCGGCATGGGCACCGAACGGTGGCCCGATGAGCCCCCGGCGGTGGCGGACGATGCGGCGGTCCCGGTGGGGATCGACCCCGAGACCGGGCGTCGGTTCATCGCCGCGGCGGTGTATGCGAACGTCGCACTCGCGGGACTGGCGATCGGGGGGCTGCTGGTCGGCACACGGGGAGCCTGGGGGTGGGGCAGCCTCGCGGTGACGGTGGGCGTGGGTGCGGCGCTGCAGCTGGCCCGCATCGTCCGCACTCAGACACAGGAGTGATGTCCACCCGCACCCGATGGGGCTGTAGATGAGGCTGGGACGTACCACCGACGGGCAGACCGTGGAGATCCTCAAGCGGTCCACCTCCGCGGTGCTGGTCCGCGTGCTCGCGGATGACCAGCTGCGGTACGTCCCCCATGCGACGATCGCCACAGACAGGGAGACGGGGGCGGATGCGGGGGCCGCACCGCTGCATGTGCAGGTGGCCCGTGCGGTCGCACACGCGGGGTTCCTCACCCCGCAGGCGCTGATCGAGACGACCGGACGCTGTGAGTCGGACCTGACGGCGGTGACGGACCACCTCGTGCGGACAGGGGTGCTCCAGCGGCGCCGGGTGGGGGGCGTCGTCGGCTACGAGCCTGCGGATGGGCCCACCTGACCGGCGTCTGCGATCACCGACCGGTTCGAGTGGGGGTCCTTCTCCACGCGGATGACCCGGTCGGCCGCACCGATCAGCTCCGCATCATGGGTGACGATCAGCACCTGTGGGACACCGATCTCCCGCATGGCATCGATGAGCGCGCTGAGCTGGCGGACGTGGCCACGGTCGAGGAAGACCGTGGGCTCATCCAGGATCAGTGGAGGCAGCTCCGTGGTGCCCGTCGCCCCCTCCGCGAGCAGCTGATAGATGGCACAGCGGAGTGCGAGGTTGAACACCGCCCGTTCACCACCCGACAGCTGGGTGGGCGACAACGGGGTGCCGTCGTTCTGCCGGACCGTGATCGCGTACGTCGGATCGAGCTCGATGCCCGCGTACGCATCGTTCCCGTACACCAGCTGGAACATCTCGTTCAGCAGCCGTTCGAGCACCTGCAGATGGGTGCTCCGGAGGTCCTCCCGGAGGGTCTCATACAGCGTCTCCAGCTCGCCGACCTCCTCGGCGATCGCGGTGAGCTCATCGCGGGCCCCCACGCGTGCGCTGCGTTCAGCGCGCAGCGTCCGCAGACGCTCGCGCATCCCCACCAGCTCACCACGCCGCTCGGTGAGCTGGTCACGCTCACCCTGCAGGATGCTGAGCTGCGTGTCGACCTGCGAGAGGTAGCCCGTCGCCCGCTCCAGCGTCTCGCGGGCGGTCTCCAGCGTGGCCGCATCCAGCCGCTCTGCGAGCGCCTGCGCCTCCGACCGCAGCTCCCGCAGCTCCCCACGCTTGTCCGTGAGCCGGTCCTCGACGAGGTCGCGCTCCCGCGTGGCCGCGCCCAGTCGCTCGGTGGCCTGCTCCCGGGCAGCCTCTGCGGTCGCCGCCTCCTCGACCAGCTCCCGGTGCGCCTCCACGCCCGTCCGGAGCCGATCCGCCGCATCCACCCCGGCGGCCGCAGCCTGCACCGCCGCGCTGACCTCGGGCCGCCGCGCGGCGATCTCGGCGCGGGTCTCCGCCAGCGCCGCCGCCTCCGCCTCTGCCGCATCAAGCTCCGCCTGCTGGGCATCCAGCCGACGGGTCTCGCCGTCGAGCTGTGTGCGCGTCTGCGTGCACTCGCGCTCTGCGGTCGCCGCCGCGTCCTCGAGCGCGACGAGCTCCGCTGCGGTCCGCAGGCGCTCCCGCAGGGTCGCGATCCGCGTGGTGACGCACCCGAGCTCCCCACGGATCCGGTCCACCTGCCGGCGCAGCTGCCCGCGGTTCGCATGGGCATGGATGGTGTCGGTGGGCTGTCCACAGGTGGGGCATCGCCCCGCCTCGATCAGTGCACGGAACTCCTCGAGTGCATCCTGCGCACCCGCGAGCTCCGCCTGCAGTGCGGCCTCATCCCGCTCGTAGCTGGCATGCGCCCGCTGGAGCCGTTCCCGGTGGGTCGTCCACCCCTCCGCGGGGGTCGGTGCACCGGCGAGCAGCTGTCGGATGACCTGGCGACGGGCGGTCCACATCCGGTGGTCGCTGCGGCGCTCGGTGACCGTCTCCGCCAGGGTGTCCCGCTCGCGTCGGATGCGCTCGGTCCGGGCGGCGAGCTGCGCCATCTTGTCGACCTGCTGGCTGCTCTCGCTGATGAGCCGGGTGAGCGCAGCCCGTGCCGTGGTGTGCCGCTGGAGTGCCGTCTCCCGGGCGACGGTCGCGACCGCCGCCGCCCGGTCGACCCACCCCTGGTGCCGCTGCACCCCCGCCGGTGCGGACACCCCCAGGGCGGCGAAGGCGGCGTCCCGCTCGGTGACGGCCGCCGCCAGCGCCTCCTGCTGGTCGCTGCGGGCCGCATCGAGCTGCTCGCGGCGCTGCTGCAGCTCGCGCACCGCCCCCTCAGCCGCGGTGACCGCCTCGACGAGCGCCTCGTGTGCAGCGACGTCCGCCTCGTAGGCGTCGATCGTCGACTGTGCCTCATCGGCCGCCTCCTGGGCACGCTCGCGCTGCTCGTCGTAGTGGGTGATCCGCTCCTCGGTCGCCGCGAGCTCGGTGTCGAGCTGCCCGACCGCGGCATCGGGCTCTGCAGCCGCCAGTGGGGCGATCTGGGCGTCCAGCTCGTCGATCCCCCCGGAGATGCCGGTGATCGCATCACCCACCGCGAGCCCCGCGCTGCGGGCGCGATCGCGGTAGCGCTCGAGCGTGCCCAGCTGCAGGAGCGTGTCGATCATCCGCTGGCGCTCGGTGGGCGTCGCCTCGATCAGCTTGTTGATCTCCCCCTGGCGGACGTACGCGCAGTTGCGGAAGGCGTCGACGTCCATCCGGAGCAGCTCCTGCACGTGCGCACGGATGTCACGGGTCCCCTCGATCTGCCGGTCGGGGCCCTCGAGCGTCGCCGTCGTCGTGGCCACGCCGGATGAGCGACGGCGCAGCTCGCGGTAGATCGTGAGGGGGGCGTCCCGGTGACGCAGCTGCAGCTCGACCACCGTCGCGTCCGCGCCGGTCGTCATCACCGCATCGAGCGTGTCATCCAGCGCTGGCGAGCCGTAGAGGCTGAGGAAGCACGCCTCCAGCAGGGAGGACTTCCCCGAACCGTTGAGCCCGTGGATCACCGTCACACCCGGACCGAGGGTGACCTCGACGTCGGCGTAGGGTTTGAACTGCTCCAGCCGCAGCCGCTCGAAGTGCACTAGCTCCCCCCGTCCGCATCATCCTCCGACAGCATGCGGCTCACACGCTCGCGGACGGTCGTATCCGGGACCGTCCCGTCGCGGATCACCCCGTCGATCGCCGCGGTCTGTGCGGAGAGCTCCCGCTGTGCGAGCGCCGCGTCCACGGCCGCATCGGGGTCGGCGAACGTGACCGGCTCCGTCGAGGTGGGACGCTCCGACAGCGCCCGCCGGTCGACCACCCGCGTCAGCAGCGCACCCGCCGCCTCGGCGACCTCCTCGATCGCTGCGGGTGCGACCGGTGACCCGGCGCCGGTCAGCTCGACGACGACGACCGCATCCGCCACCGGATGCGATGCGACCACCTCCGTCACCCGCTCGAGCCCCTCCCCCGATGCGAGGGGGACCTCGATGAACGCGAAGGGCCGTGTCTCGATGGTGCGCCGATGGATCTCGACGTCCGGATCGGTGGTGACGACGTTGTAGCCCCGGGGGGCCACCTCGCTGGCGGAGACCCGCTCGGTGGACCCACAGTAGGTCACCCAGACACCCTCGACGGTCTCGATCCCCGGGACGTGGTTGTCCCCGAGCAGCAGGACGTCCAGGTCGATCGGGGCGGCCTCCAGCAGCGCCGTGGTCTCCACCTGGGCGTGGGCGAACGGTGAGAACAGGCCGTGGGCGACGAGCGCCCGCCGGGGGGCGTCGGTCGGCTCGCACGCACCCACCGCGCCCGCGAGGTCGCGACTGCGGTGGTCCAGCCCGTACACCGCGAGCTCCCCGAGGTGCCGCGGTGTGGGCCCCAGCCGCTCCGCGAGGCCCAACCGCGCCAGCAGGTCCAGCCACTGGGTGTCGTGTCGCGCCTCGTGGTTGCCCACGATGGCGAGGAAGGGGATCGCCGCGGCCGCCAGCCGCTCGAGCGAGCCGATCGCCCCCACGAGCGCATCGATGTCCGGACGGCGGTCATGGAAGAGGTCCCCCGCGTGGATCACGGCGTCGACCTCCATGGTGATGGCGGCATCGACCACCTGGTCGAACGCCGCCTGGAAGTCCGCGGCGCGGGTGCCAGAGTGGTACTGGCGGTAGCCCAGGTGGGTGTCCCCCGTGTGGATCACCCGTACCATACCACCGGTACCCGAGTGGGGATGAAAACGGTTCCGCGGGTGACTACAGCCGCAGCGAGTACGAGCGCTTGCGCGCGTCGGTGAAGACGATCTGGCGGTCGATCGCCCCCACCGCATCCAACCGGTCGACCGCATCCCGCACGGTCCGGGAGGGCAGCAACGTCTCCGCGCTCAGCTGCGCCGGCGTCAGCCGCCCATGTTGATCCAGCACCTTCGCCACGAGCTTCGCGCTCGGGGGCAGCTCCCGGATCGGCTCCCACCGCCCTGCCGCCTGTTGGCTCTGTCGCATGCAGGAGCGTACGGTATGTACCATAATAATATTTACTCTCCTGATGTATTACTACCGGACATAAGCCGGCGGGGGTCGAACACCCCCCACCCGTTGTCCCACATGACCACCGCAGACGGGAGGATCAGCAGCGTGGTGAGGTACGAGTACAGCACACTGAGGGCGATGAGCAGCCCGAACTGCCCGAGCACCGGCACCAGTGCGACGACGAGCACCCCGGTGCCGGAGGTCGTGGTGATCATGCTGCCCGTCAGGGCCCCACCGGTGCCCACCACGCTGACGGTCAGCGCATCGAAGAGGTCCGCCGCCTGGCGGTACTCCTCGGAGATCCGATGGACCAGATGCGCGGAGTAGTCGATCCCCAGGCCGATCCCGATCGACAGCACCGTCCCCGTGATCGCGTTGAACTGCACCCCCAGGTAGCGCATGCTGGCCGCCAGCAGCGCGATCGTCACCAGGATCGGCACGATGTTGACGATCCCCAACCCCGGTCGGCGTTCCAGCGCCCAGTAGGCGACGAAGAGGAAGATGACCGCCGCGAGGATCGCGAGCGCCAGCGACTGGTAGGCGGCCTGCCCGATCACATCCGAGACCGCCTTGAACACCACGATGCCCCCGGTCGCGGTGGCGGCCAGGCGGATGTCCGCCGCCACCGCGCGGGTGTCAGCGACGACCTCCGACTGCGAGCGGTCGGCCTTCACCGAGAAGACCAGCCGCGTCTTGCTGTAGTCCTCGGTGATGTACGACCGTGCGCTCGCGCCCGCCTCCGAGGCCAACAGCGCCTCGTACACCTGCTCGAGGTTCTGGTCGGGCACGCCGTTGCCATCGACATCGTTCGCGGCGACCAGCGCGGCGAACTCATCGGAGCGGTCGGCCTGCTGGTCGATCACCGAGAGGATCGACTGTGGTGCCGCATCCCGCCCGTCGGTGACGAACGAGTCGGGCGGGGCCTCGCTGGCACGATGCAGCACCTCCAGTGCACGATCATCCCGCAGGGGCCCCTCGATGTAGATCGTCACCGAGTCATCGCTGGAGGACTCGAAGGTGTCCTCGAGGAAGGCGATCGTCCGGCTGACGGTGTACTCACTCGGTGCAAGCGGGGCGGGGAGCACCGTCAGGTACGCCGGCGTCTCCTCCGGTGGCAGGAAGTTCTCCGTCGTGAACTCGGTGCCCACACCGGTCCCGTAGTAGGCCAGTCCGCCGGAGGTGACCACCACGACGATCATGAAGAGGTAGGGGGCACGTCGGGCGATCGCGATCCCCCCCGTCAGCACCTGACCGAGCCGTGACTCCGCGCTGCTGATGGGCCGCTCGGAGATGAAGCCGATCCCGTGTGCGATGCGAGCGCGGTCGCTCCGGTGCTTCAGCGCCGGGAGGAAGATGCCGAAGATCAGCAGCGTGAAGATGATCCCCACGGCGGCGGTGTAGCCGAACTCGCGGATCGGGGCGAGCTCACTCACCGCGTTCGCCATGAACCCGAGCACCGTGGTGCCGGTCACGATGGTGAACGCCGGCAGCAGCTGGTCGGTCGCCGCGCGCATCGAGGGGGTCACCGCCTGGTCGGTCGCTCGCTCCTCCCGGTAGCGATTGACCGCATGGATGCCGAAGTCGATCCCGACCGCCAACAGCAGCGGTGGCACCGCGATCAGGATCTGGGTGAAGGCGATGCCCGCATACCCCATGAAGCCGAAGGTCCACACGATCGCCATCGCGAGCGAGCTCAGCCCGATCACCATGTCGATCGGGTCACGGTACGCGATCGTCAGGAAGATGAAGATGAGCCCGACCGCCGCGGGCACCACCAGGATGAGCGACTCACCGATGACCGAGCCCAGCTCGTTGGAGATCACCCCCGAGCCGAAGAGGGTGATGTCGCTGTTGACCGACTCGACGATGAACGCCCCCTCCTCCTGGATCGGACCGAACGGAGAGTCCCCCTCGGTGCCCGCGTTCGAGGCGGAGACCCCCTCCAGCGAGTGTGTCACCGTCCCGATCGTCGCCGATGCACTGGGGTCTGTGGGGTTCAGGTCCTCACTCAGCAGTCCCGCCGTCCGCTCGCTCTCGGCGAGGGTGGTCCGCACGGCCGCACGGACCTCCGTCGGGGTGGCACGCTCGAGGGCATCCAGCTGTGCGGCGGTGTCCGTCGCATCGGGGTCGAGCTCGAGCGCCACGCTCGTCGCGACCGACTGGGTGCCGACCACCGCCTGTGAGGAGTCCGACGCCAGCCGGTGCTGTGCCCGCAGCATCGACTCCAACGCCTGCTTGCTCAGGACGTTGCGGTCCTTCTGGATCAGCGTCGAGGTGGCCGTGCCGGGGCCGAACGCATCCTGCTCGAAGTTCTCGGTGACCTCCTCGAAGGCGATCTGTGCGGGCACATCCTGCGTGAACTGGTCGGTCCCAGAATCTGTCGCAGACATCGCCAGCCCCCCGGACATGATCACGGTGAGCACGAGGAACACCGCGATGACGGTGGTGTCGCGGTGGACGATCCAGTCGTCGATGCGGTCGATGATCAGCTGGTGCAGCCGGTCATCGACCTCCTGATCCGCCACCGCTCAGCTCACCCCCGCCGACGCCACAGCACCACACCCGCGCCGAGCACACCCACCACGAGGATGACCGGGAGCAGGGTGCCGATCCCCAGCCCTGACTGCGCGGGTGGGGTCACCTCGATGGGGACGCGGTAGGTGTTGGACACCTTCGTGTCATCATCCTCCGTGTCGAACTGGAAGTCGAGCTTGAGTGGGTAGGTCTTCTCGAGCGCAGCGCCGGCGACGCCCAGCTGGAAGGTGACCTCGGCGGTCTCACCCGGCTCCAGGCGGGGGATGAACGCCTCATCATCATCGCTCGAGAGCGGGTCGTCCGGGAACACCTTCGCCTGGATCTCCCGCATCGGCGCGTCGTCGATGTTGGTCACCTCGAGCGTGATCTCCCCGCTGCTGCCCGCCTCATACCGGCTCGTCACCGCCTCGACACGGAAGCGGTCGCCCCGCTCTTCGGCCACGGGGATGCCCGTCACGAGCGTCGGTGCGGTCTGCTCGATCCCGTCGGAGTCGGTGTACTCCAGCTCCAGCTGTGCACTGTAGGTGCGTGCGACCGCATCGCTGTCGGCGTTCACCGTGTAGTCGATCCGCTGCGTCTGCCCGGGGTCCCAGCGGCCGGAGACCACCGCCGTCGAGCTCGCGCTGCCCGGACCGAAGGTGAGCTCATCACCCACCGCCTGGGCGGTGACCTCCGTATTGTACGCGGGCGCACTCCCGACGTTCTCGATCGCGAAGCTGACCGTCTCGGTCTCACCTACTTGTGCGCCCGTGGGGGTGGCCGTCACACGGAACTGGGGTTCGGAGGCGACCTCGATCGTCACGGTCGTCGTCTCCGACCGCACGTAGTCGCCGTACTCGACGGTGACCGCATCGTAGTTCACGAAGCGCGTGTACGCGTACTCGTAGGTGATCGGCAGCTCGTAGGTGCCCGGCGGTGTCTGCTTCGGGATCGTGACCGTGATCGGGTCGGTCGTCACCGCCCCGGTCGGGACGTTCCCCACCGCCACCGATCCCACATCCGCCTCGAGGGGGATCTGACTGTCATCGATCGACAGCACGAGTGCACGCGCGGTCGTCACACGATCCTCGTACTTCTGGTCACCCCCCGTCGTCAGCTTGCCACGGTTGGTGATCGTGAGCGCCACCTGTGCATCCGACCCCGCATCGTACGAGCGCTGGGCGACATCGAAGCTGAGCTCCGGCTCTCCGATCACCTGGTCGGCCGCACCCACGCCCATCGACGCTGGCATGACCAACAGCACCACCCCCAGCAGCACGAACAGCCGTCGTGTCTGTCGCTTCACCGTCGCCTCCGTTCGCCGTCACTGCTGCGTGGGGCTGCGACCGCCCCCAGAATGTCCATACGGGAAGTCCGTCCCACGCAGCTTAGGTCCGTTGGTCAAGGTGTTGCCCACCCGAAGTCTCATATCCCACTGCGGCGAATCCGGTTGCATGACGGACACTGCGGAGGATGTGGATGTGAGCTTCGATGAGGAGCCCACGACACACCAGGAGCAGCTCCAGGCTCTGCAGGATCGGTTGGACGTCCTCGAGGCGCAGAACGAGGAGATGCGTGACCAGCTGCTGGATGCGAACGCGGAGAACAACAAGTTCCAGCAGAAGCTCGAGCGGCTGGCGCATGAGAACAAGAAGCTCAAGCAGACGCCACTGTTCGTGGCGACGGTCCAGGAGATCACCGATGCGGGTGTGATCATCAAGCAGCACGGCAACAACCAGGAGGCGCTGACGGAGGTGACCGATGAGCTGCGTGCGGAGCTCGAACCGGATGCCCGTGTGGCGGTGAACAACTCGCTGTCGATCGTGCGTCGGCTGGACAACGAGACCGACGTGCGGGCGCGGGTGATGCAGGTGGACCACTCCCCGGACGTCAGCTACGCGGACATCGGGGGGCTCGATGACCAGCTGCAGGAGATCCGCGAGACGGTGGAGATGCCCCTGGAGCACCCGGAGATGTTCGAGGCGGTGGGGATCGCCCCACCGTCGGGGGTGCTGCTGTACGGGCCCCCAGGGACGGGCAAGACGATGCTGGCGAAGGCGGTCGCGAGCGAGACCGACGCGACGTTCATCAAGATGGCGGGCTCGGAGCTGGTGCACAAGTTCATCGGTGAGGGGGCGAAGCTGGTGCGCGATCTGTTCGAGGTCGCCCGCATGAACGAGCCGGCGGTGATCTTCATCGACGAGATCGACGCGATCGCCTCGAAGCGCACCGACTCGAAGACCTCCGGGGATGCGGAGGTCCAGCGCACCATGATGCAGCTGCTCGCGGAGATGGACGGCTTCGATGAGCGCGGCGAGATCCGCCTGATCGCCGCGACGAACCGGTCGGACATGCTCGATGAGGCCATCCTGCGCCCGGGCCGCTTCGACCGGCTCATCGAGGTGCCGAAGCCGGAGGCGGCGGGGCGGGAGCTGATCTTCCAGATCCACACCCGGGGCATGACCGTGGCGGATGATGTGGACTACGAGCGGCTCGCAGCCATCACCGAGGCCGCCTCGGGTGCGGACATCCGCGCGGTGTGCATGGAGGCGGGCATGTTCGCGATCCGTGAGGAGCGCACGGAGGTCACCATGGCGGACCTCACCGCCGCGTGGGAGAAGGTCCGCCTGGAGGAGCTCGACAGCGAGGGTGCGGACCGCGCGTTCGCATAGACCAGCACACCCTTGCCACCGAGCCCCTGAACGCTGCCATGGGAGAGCCGTGCGACACGCTGGATGCACAGGCGGCGACGGTCATCGACCGTCTCGAGGAGGGCTACCCGGATGCGACGATCTCACTGGAGTACCGCAGCCGTCTGGAGCTGCTGATCGCCGTCGTGCTGTCGGCGCAGTGCACGGATGCCCGCGTGAACCAGATCACCGAGGGGCTCTTCGAGAAGTATCAGCGCCCGGCGGACTACGCGGCGGCGACGACCGATGAGCTCGCCGAGGACATCTACGGCATCACCTTCCACAACTCGAAGGCGGGCTACCTGCAGGCGATCGGCGAGCGGTTGCTCGAGGAGTTCGACGGGGAGGTGCCCGACACGATGGGTGATCTCACCTCGCTGTCTGGGGTGGGGCGCAAGACCGCCAACGTGGTGCTGCAGCACGGCCATGACATCGTCGAGGGGGTGGTGGTGGACACGCATGTGACCCGCCTCTCGCGCCGGCTGGGGCTGTCGACGGAGACCACACCCGAGCGGATCGAGGAGGACCTGATGGAGCTGCTGCCACGGGGGCACTGGCAGCAGCTGACCCACCTGTTCATCGCACACGGCCGTGCGACGTGCACCGCCCAGAACCCCAGCTGTGCGGAGTGTGTGGTCGAGGACATCTGTCCGTCCTCCCGGCTCGATCACGAGCATGACCTGGCCAAGCAACAGCCGTGGTGATGCTCACACCCAGTACTTGCTGAGGTAGATGTACACCCCGAGTGTCCACGCGGCCAGCCAGAGGATGACGTAGCCGAAGACACCGACGCGCAGCCGCCGGCGCCACGCGCCCATGTCGGGGTGCAGCTCGTCGAGGTCGACCCCCTGGTGGGGGCGGTCGTACAGCGCTGCGGCGCGCTTCGCCTGGAAGATGCGCGCGATGCCCGTCAGCCCGAACAGCAGGAGTGCGTAGGCGTTCAGCCCCAGGAACGCGTGCACCACGAACACGCCCCCCTGCTGCTCCAGCAGCCGTGGGATCATCCAGACGACCACGGGGATCGTCGTCAGCACCAGCCCCGGGATGATCACGCGCAGGTGTCGGAGCAGCACCGCCCACGTCACCACCGTCGCATCGACCATGATCCACGCACCGTAGAGGTAGAAGGGGAGGCTGATCGTGACCATCGCCGCGGCGACGGAGGCGGTGGCCACCTCAGAGAGCATGCGGGCGTTTGCGATGGGGTGCACTTGCGGCTATCGCTCCGTGGACCGGCACACATACGCACGTGTGGGTGCGATCGGAGCGTATGCCAGAGGCCGGCGATGAGCCCGATGCGAAGCGTGCGGCCCTGCGTGCGGCGGTCGAGGAGCGCTACGACTTCGACCGGTTCGGGCCCGCGGAGATGGCGGAGATGGACCTCAGCGAGTGGGAGGCTGCGTTCGATCCGGACAGCTGGGTCACGGGCGTGGAGCTGCTCGACCGCCTCGAGCAGGAGCTGACCGCGCGGGTGGCGCTGCGGGAGATCTTCGGGGTGGTCGAGCGGCATGCAGAGCCTGACCGGGTGCTCGCGTACTCCGATGAGGGGTACGCCGTGGTCCGTCCGGATGGGTCCGTCGAGGGGTCCGGGACGATCGTCCGTGACGTCGAGCCCTCGGTGGCGCTGTGTTCGATCCCCGAGTATGAGGTGCTGGAGGTGCCTGAGCAGCGCCTCCCACAGCCGGCGGATGTGACCGATGGCAGCGGGGCGCTGGGGACGATGATGCTGCAGGTCGTCGCCGCGATCCACCTGCTCGTGGGGGTGGTCCTCATCGGTGCGTGGGTGCTGTCCGCACGCGTCACATCGATCATCGCACCGGTGGCGGGCCTGGGGTTCCTGCTGGTGGGGGGGCTGCTGTTTCTGATCATCGCGAACGCGCGCCTGTCTGACCGCTTCCGGGCCGAGCAGTACCGGAACCGGCTCCGGGCGCTCGAGGAGGTCGATCCGGCGACGATCGGAGGGGGTGGCCGCCCGACCGAATCGGGGCCCACACCGGACGACGTGGAGGGGTGAGGTGGGGTGGGTCGGTGGGTTTAAGCGGCGTCCTTCCTGAGCGCCGCCATGGACCGGCGGAACTTCCTCCGTGCCGCCACAATCCCAGCGGCCGCGGCGATGGCGACCCCCGTGGCCGCCCAAGAGGCCGCGGGCGAGACCGTCACGGTGGCGGTGGGCCCCGGTGGTGCGCTGGTGTACGAGCCAGGGACGGATGCGCCACTGGAGGTGCTGCCGGGGACGACCGTCGAGTTCGTCTGGGAGTCGGACAACCACAACATCGTCGTCGAGTCACAGCCCGACGCGGCGGCGTGGGAGGGGCATGAGCCCCTGGAGAACACGGGCTTCACCTACGAGCACACCTTCGAGACGCTCGGGACGTACGAGTACTACTGCGAGCCGCACCGCAGTGCGGGGATGGTCGCGACGATCGAGGTCGTCGAGGAGCTGTCCGTCGCAGCGGCCGCCGCCGAGAAGCCGCTGAAGGAGCTGGGCGTCGACATCCAGGCACACTGGGTGGGTGCGGCGACGTTCCTCGGCATCATCGTCACCATGATCTTCACATTCTACATCCTGAAGTACGGCGAATCGGCACACACCGGCAGGGGGCAGCGCTGAGATGTCCTCGAGCAGCTCCTACGGGGACATCCACCGGTACGAACCGGCGCGGGAGTCGACGGCCGCGGCGATCACGATCGTGCTGCTGACGGTGATCGAGGTGGTGTTCGTGGCCATGTTCACCTACGGGCTGGTCTCGGGCTGGGGGCTCACCGACACCGGGAACATGTTCCTGGGGGCGATCCTCACGGTCATCTTCGTGGATCTGGCGTTCATCCTCGCGTTGTACCGCAAGGAGTTCCTGCCCGATGTGATGATCGTGAAGAAGCGACGGCGCAAGTGGGAGGACCTGTACATCGACCAGGCGGACGTGGATGGGGCATCGTTGAGGACCGACGCGTGGGAGACGGTCAAGCGGGCCGTCTACCCGTACTACAGGAGATGAGATGAGTCTCGAAAAGAAGGATGAGTTCGACCATGGGCGGTGGATGCGTGAGAAGGAGCTGACTCCCGTCGAGTCGGCGTACCTGACGGTGCTCATCTGGCTCGACCGACGGCTGCGCATCGTGGACTATCTCGAGGTGCTCGAGACCTTGTACTACCGCGTGAACCTGCAGATGCCGAAATCCCACACCGAGCAGTACAACCTGGACAACAAGTTCTGGTACTGGTACCCGCTGTACACCCTGGGGCTGTTCTCGACGCTCGCGTACGTGGTGGCTGCGGTCAGCGGTGCCCTCTTGGGGTTCTACTACTCGCCGTCGGCCGCCCCGGCGTTCGAGACGCAGGGGACCATCGCGTACGAGTCGATCGCGTTCATCATGACGGAGCTGCAGTTCGGCTTCATGCTGCGGTCGATCCACCGGTGGTCGGCACAGGTGATGGTCGCGGCGGTCTTCCTGCACATGCTCCGGGTCTACTTCACGGGGGCGTACAAGGAGCCACGTGAGCTGAACTGGCTGTTGGGGATCGTGCTGATCAGCCTCACCATGGTGTTCGGCTACACGGGCTACCTGCTCCCGTGGGACCAGCTGGCGTACTGGGCCGGACAGATCGGCGTGGAGATGTCCCTGTCGATCCCGCTGGCAGGGGAGTGGGTCGCCCAGCTGCTGTTCGGGGGCTTCTCGCTGGGGCAGGCCACGCTGCAGCGGATGTACATCCTGCACGTCTTCCTGCTGCCGTTCGTGGTGACGACGCTCATCGCCATCCACATCGGGATCGTGTGGATGCAGGGGATCGCGGAGCCACACTGAGATCATGACAGACGAGACACACCACCAGACGGACGCACCGGTGACCGACGGCGGCGAGATCGTCATCCCGGAGGATGAGACCCCCACCTGGACCGACCGGAAGGCCCGGAGCGTGGGCCTCTCGCGGCTGACGTACGAGTACTTCGAGCGGGCGCGGCGGGAGGATCAGGACCTGCGTGCGGCCTCCGACTACGTCGAGCGGGATGTGCTGGCGTTCCCGACCTGGCCACACGAGATCATCCGCAACCTCGCGATCACGAGCTTCTTCATCGGGATGATCATGTTCCTCTCGGCGACGATGCCGCCGCACATCGGTGCACCTGCGAACCCATCGAGCACCCCGGCGGTCATCCTGCCCGACTGGTACCTGTACTGGTCGTTCGGGCTGTTGAAGCTGGACCCGCTGAACCCAGAGCTGGCGATCTTGGGTGGCCAGAAGATCATGGCCGACCGCACCTACGGTGTGCTCGCGAACCTCGTGGTCGTCGGGTTCATCGCGCTCGTGCCCTTCATCAACAAGGGGAGCGCCCGCCGGCCGGTCGAAGAGCCCTTCTGGGCCGCAGTGGGCGTCGGTGGCATCGTCTTCGCGTTCACGATCAGCATGCTCGCGGTCCAGAACCTGATCCCGATGCGCCTGGAGACGTTGTTCGACCTGACGTTCATCCTGCCGGTGGTCGCGGGGTTCGTGACGTGGGCGGTGCTCAAGACGATGCGGGAGGGGTACATGTACGACCTCAACCGGCGCTACTACCGGCTGCGTCCACCGCAGTGAGCCCGCCCATGGGCGATGGGCGCCGAGAGGTCGAGGTGCCGATGCGACTGTACAAGACGGTGACCGTCTTCTCGACGCTCACGGCGGTCGTGCTGGTGGTGGTGGGCTTCCTGTTCCTCGATGCGGCGACGCTGTCGATCAGCCTGTTGGGTTCGGCGATCCGCGGCCTCCTCGCAGCGGTGGGGGTCACCGCATCGCCGGAGGTGTGGACCACCCTCTTCGCGGTGTGCGGGATCGCCTGCATCACCGCCGGGGCGGGGGTGTACATCCTCGGGAGTCGGTTCACGAGCCCGCAGATGAGAAAGTCTCAAGCCACCGTCGAGGGAGATACCGACAATGGCTGATGAGTTCATCAAGGGGCTCGGGATCTTCACCGCGGCGGGCCTCGGATGGCTGACGCTGGCGAGCTGGTATCGCGTCTCCAGCTTCGAGGCGACCGATCAGCTCATCGCACCGCTGCAGATCGAGGGGGAGCTGACGATGTACGATCAGGTCGGGGTGCTCCTGATGGATGCCCTGCTGTGGTTCGCGCTGTTGGGTGCGTTCACGTTCTGGGTGGCGATCCCCGTCGGCCGGCAGCTGCTGCGCACCGTCGAGGACCGCCTCGAGTGACCCTGGGGCGTTCCGAAAACGGTTAACCCCCGGTTCGCACATCGGCGTACGATGACCACGCTGCAGTTCGCGGTGCCGATCGGGGCCCTCGACCCGCTGGCTCCGATCCTCCCGCTGGCGATCTTGGTCCTGCTGGTGGTGAACCTGGTGACCCGGTACATCCAGCACCAGAACCACCGGGTGCAGGCGACGCTCGCGGACGATGATGTGGCGATGCGACGGTTCGCGCCGCACTCGTTCACGACGGTGGGGACGGTGGTCCTGTCGCTGCTGTATCTGATCACGACCCCACACGGGGGGATGATCATGACCGCGCTCGTGCTGGCGGTGCTGTTCACAGATCTCTTCGAGTACGAGGCCCGGCTGGTCGAGGCGCGGTCGAAGTCGCTTGAGATCTCCGCGCCCACCTCCGCGCTGGGTGCGACGGTCGTGGCGATCCTCTACGCCGGCTACCAGGCCCTGTTCTTCCTGCTGGAGCCGCTGTGGTCCGCCATCGTCTGAGGGTCACCACCGCCCGACGATGGTGAGGGTGTCGCGCGCTCGGAGTTCGATGGGGGTGCCCGGGTCGATCTGGTGCCGTGTGGTGGCATCGATGCTGAGCGACACAGCCGCCTCCTGCCGAAGCATCGTGATCTCCACCGGTGGAGGGGTCACCCACGTCGGGGTGTGTGCGGCGAACGCAGCCATCGGGACCACCACGAGCGCATCGACCGCACCGAGGCGTGGTCCGCCGAGCGCCGCGGCGTAGCCCCCCGTCCCCAGGGGGGTTGCGACCGTGACCCCATCTGCGCGGTGCTCCAGGAGGGTGGTCCCCGCGTGGCTGATGCGGAACTCGGAGATCTGAGCGACCGCATCTGTGCTCAGGACAAGATCCAGCGTGAGCAGCTCTGAGACCGAGCCGGCGTGGACCTCGTAGGTCCGCAGGGGGTGCAGTGGCGCCTCACCCGCGTGCCACGCCTCGACCACCGCGGGCAGCTCCGCGGGGGATGCCGCGGTGGGGACGACACCGTCGGTGAGGCAGACCGGATGCGACGTCCCCACCGCAGCCACGGAGTGGAGCGCCTCCGGCGTGCTGCAGATGCTGAGCTCCGGTGGCGCCGCCTCCGGGGATGCAGCCGTCACCGGCTGGAGCCGCCCGGGGCTGCCGGCCAGCGCATCGGAGAGCTCCGCGGTCACCGCGGGGGGGCCGACGAGCTGGATGCGTGGCGCGGTCATGAGCCCACCACAGCCGGACCCGGTCGCGGCCGCACGGCTGGACTCATCGGGCCCGCCCCCCGTCGATGAGGTCATGCGCCACCGTGTAAGGGTCACACTCACCGCGATGGATCGCCTCGATGAGGCTGGAATCGCGGTCCAGCTCCTGCAGATGCTGCGCGTGCTGGCGGTCGAGGATGGATGCCATGATCCATCCGACATCCGAGACCGTCTTCTGGTGACGGCGCTCATCGGACGTTCGCGTCGTGTCGAGATGGGCCGCATGTGCACGGATCGCATCGACGAGTGCATCCACACCACTGGCCTCGGTCGCGACCGTCTCACACAGCGGCAGCTCCCAACCATCATCCGCACCCACCGCACCGATCAGTGCCTGCAGGTTCATCGCAGCGACATCCGCACCCGGCAGGTCCGCCTTGTTGATCACGAAGATGTCGGCGATCTCGAGGATGCCCGCCTTCAGCAGCTGGATGTCATCACCACTGTCGGGCTGCGTCACCAACACCACGGTGTCTGCTGAGCGCACGATGTCCACCTCGGACTGACCGACCCCCACGGTCTCGATGAGGATCTGGTCGAACCCGAACGCATCGAGGGCGGTGACGACCACACCGGTGGACGCGGCCAGCCCCCCCTGGCTCCCACGGGTGCTCATCGACCGCACGTACAGGTCCGCATCGACGTTCGAGGCGGGCATCCGCACCCGGTCACCGAGGACCGCCCCGCCGCTCGTGGGGGAGGAGGGGTCGATCGCGAGGACGGCGACCCGACCCGACGCCTGCATGCGTGCGGCGACCGCCGCGGTCAGCGTCGACTTGCCCGCCCCCGGCGCACCGGTGACGCCCACCACCTGTGCGGTCCCCGCACGGGGATACAGCCACCGGAGCACCTCCTCATGGCCCGACCGGCGGTCCTCGACGATCGAGATGACCCGGGCGAGTGCGGTGCGCTCACCCGCCTCGAACCGCGCCAACAGGTCCTCATGCATCCGATGCGGCCCCCAGACTCTCCTCGACGAACGCCACGGTCTGGTCCATGGGTGTCCCCGGACCGAAGATCGCATCGACACCAGCGGCGAGGAGCCCGTCCCGGTCTGCGTCGGGGATGATGCCCCCGAGGATCACGAGCAGCTCATCCAGCCGCCCCTCATCATCGAGCTGCTCGAGGACGGGAGGGATCAGCGTGTTGTGAGCGCCAGAGAGGATGCTGATCCCGATGACATCCACATCCTCCTCGATCGCGGCGGTGACGATCTCCTCGGGGGTCTGGTGCAGGCCGGAGTAGATCACCTCGAACCCCGCATCCCGGAACGCACGGGAGATGACGTGGGCCCCCCGGTCGTGCCCATCGAGCCCCATCTTCGCGATCAAACACCGTGGTGGCCGGTCCGCCTGATGGTGCGACTCCATACTCGAGCCCATCGGGGTGTCGTTATAAGGCTCCTATGAGTTGCTCACAGGCGCCCCTCGGTGGCCAGCCCGTCGATGATCGCCTCCACGAGCGTCTCTGCGTCCGCGTACGGGAACGCGTGGTGCGGGGTGAGCACCGTCGCCAGCTCCATCGCGGTCATCCGCTGCTCGCCCACGGTGAAGCGCGTCATCGGCCCATCGGGCAGCAGCGGGAGGAGGTCGACCATCGACCCGACCGGATAGGACGCTGCATCGAAGACCGCATGCAGCTCTGCCCGCAGGACGGTCTCAGCGTCGGTCATCACCATCGCTCAGGGCGACGCACCGATAAGCAGCACGACGGCGTTATGCGGCCAGCAGTGCAGGCGGCGGTATGGCGGAAGAGCTGGAGATGGCGCTGGTGACAGAGCTGACGGAGACGAGCGGTGTCGTCGGGGATGAGGGACCGATCCGCGCGATCATCGAGCGAGAGCTGTCGGGGGTCGCGGATGTGGTCCGGACCGATGCGATGGGCAACCTCATCGCCACGATCAACCCCGATGCGGAGGCCTCGGTCCTCATCGGTGCACACATGGATGAGATCGGCTTCATGGTCCGTCACATCGATGATGATGGCTTTCTCACCCTGGATGCGCTCGGAGGGTGGGACGCATCGACGCTGCGCGCACAGCGGGTGCGAGTGCACACCGATGCGGGGACGATCCCCGGGGTGATCGGTGCGGTGCCCCCACACACGAGATCGAAGGACGAGGCGAAGCCGCCGAAGCTGACCGACCTCCGTGTGGACACCGGACTGGATGCAGAGCGCGTCGAGGAGACGGTCGCCGTCGGGGACCTCGTGAGCCTCGAACAGCGGACCGTCACGCTCGGGGAGTACATCACGGGGAAGGCGATCGATGACCGCATCTGTGTGTACGCACTGCTGGCGGTCGCGCGTGCGATCGCAGCCCCCGCGGTGACGGTGCATCTCGCGTTCACCGTCCAGGAGGAGGTGGGCCTGCGGGGTGCGGAGGCGCTGGGGGTCGACATCGACCCCATGGTGGCGCTCGCACTGGACACCACGGTCGCGAACGACATCCCGGGCATCGACAGCGGGCAGGCCGTGACACAGCTGGGGAAGGGGGTCGCACTGAAGCTGAAGGATGGGAGCGTGGTCACCTCCCCGGCGGTCCGCCGACGCCTGCAGACGATCGCCGAGGCGGAGGAGATCGCACTGCAGTATGAGGTGCTGCCCCGCGGGGGCACCGACACCGCACGGTTCCAACGGGGCCACGGAGCCACCCCTGTCGGGGCGCTGTCGGTGCCCACCCGCTACCTCCACACCGCGACGGAGGTCGCCGCGCCCGCCGACGTCCGGGCGCTCATCGAGCTCGTGAGCGCCTTCATCGCCGCGGCGACCGCGGAGGACAGCTACGCGCTGTGAACGGGGGAAACCAACATATTCAGTAGCGGTGCTCGGATAGCGTCCGTATGGAGGGGACAGTGGGCCGACGCACCCTGCTGACGGCCGCGACCGGCGCGGCGGTGGTGGCGGTCACCGGGGGGCAGGCCGTCGGGCAGGCGGGGGAGGTCGAGACGGTGGTCGTCGGTCCGGGGGGGCAGCTGGTGTACGACCCGGGCACGGACGCGCCCCATCAGGTGCTGCCGGGGACGACCGTCGAGTTCGTCTGGGAGTCGGACAACCACAACATCGTCGTCGAGTCACAGCCCGACGCGGCGGCGTGGGAGGGGCACGTGCCCATCCAGAACACGGGCTTCACCTACGAGCACACCTTCGAGACGCTCGGGACGTACGAGTACTACTGCGAGCCGCACCGCAGTGCGGGGATGGTCGCGACGATCGAGGTCGTCGAGGAGATCTCCACGCCGGTGCCCGCGGCGAAGCCGCAGGTGCCCGAGAGTGCGCTCACCCTCGGTGTCGCGACCGCCTTCGCGATGGTCGCGACGCTCGGACTGGGCTTCTTCTTCATGAAGTACGGTGGCGACTACGGGATCGACGAGGAGTGATCCTCACCGCATCGGGGTGGCGTAGATCGACTCGAGCTGCTGCAGGACCGCCCCGTGGCCGTACCGGTCGAACCCATCATCGAACGTCTGCTGAGGCAGCTCCCGCGCCTGGCCGATCGTCGCCGGCAGGTCCGCGGCGTCGGTGACGGTGAACCCCCGGTCGTACAGCTCGACGAGCTCGTGTGCACTCGAGTGCTCCTGATACTCGACGACCCCCACACAGCCACAGACGAGCGCCCGCAGCAGCTCCGTCGCGAACGGCGCATCCTCCCGGGTGTGGACGAACACATGCGCCCCCTTGCACACCCCGAGATGGGTCGCCGGGTCCAGCTCCCCGAGGAACGTCACCCGGTCGCTGATGCGCAGATCCGCCGCGATCTTCTCCGCGTGTGCCCGGGCGGGGCCGTCCCCGATCACCGCCGCCTCCCACTCGTCCTGCCGGAGCTGGCCAAGGGCGGTGAGGAACCCGTCGATGTTCGATGAGGCGTCCAACCGGCCGGCGGTGATGATGTCGTACGCACCGATGGGGTCAGCGGCGTCCGCGGTCGCCACATCCACGGACTCCGGCAGCTCGAGCGTCGCGTCGGGCTGGCCCCCATGTCGCTGCAGGTCCGTGCGCAGCAGGTCCGAGGCCACCAACGTCACATCACCCGCGGTGGCGGCCCGCAGGCTCCACCGCGTGCGCGCGAGCTCCGGGGTCCACCAGTCGACGATCAGCGGCACCCGCAGCAGCCTGGCGGCCACCCGGGCGGCGGCGACGGCGATCGGGGGGTCGTTCACCACGTGGATCACATCGGGGCGCAGCCGCAGCAGTGCCAGCGGCAGCAACACCGCGAAGCGCCGTGGGGTCGGCTGTTCCGTCACCGCCTCATACCGCACCTCATTGAACCGGAAGCCGGGGATCTCACCCCGCCACCATTTCGCACAGAGCACCTGCACCGTGTGCCCCCCCGCGGTGAACTGCTCTGCGAAGCGACGGGTGCGCCTGCGGCCCGCGGTCGGTCCATGCAGGTCCGTCTGCATCGACACGATCGCGATCTCCATGAAGTGCACCTCGAAAGCGGATGATAAAAACCTCGAGGTCCTCAGCTCACGTACTCCCACGCGTAGACGTGATTCAACAGCAGATACGTCACGACCCCGAGGACCAGCGACAGCAGCCATGCGGATGCGGCGATGCGCCCCACCCGGCGATGGGGTGTCTGCTGGCGCAGCTCGACGGGCGTGTGTGTCAGCCCCAGCACCAGCGCGAACAGCACCACCGGGACGGCCACGATCGAGAGGGTGATGTGGACCGCCAGCATGCTGAGGTAGCCGTAGTAGACCAGCTCGGGGCCGACGAACTCCTTGGTGCCACCGCCCCCGATCTTGGTGAGATACAGCACGAGGAAGACGCAGATCAGCACGAAGGAGCTGATCATCGAGGCGGCGTGCAGACGGACACGGTCGCGGCGGATGAACCACCATCCCACGGCGATCACGATCACGTTCAGCGAGTTGATGATCGCGATGGTGTCGGTCAGCAGGTTCACCTCCGCGAGCGTGAGGCTCGGGTAGACTGACGCGGGCAGCACGTCCAGGAAGGTGCCGATCACGATCCCGTAGCCGAGGAGGCTCAGCAGCACCGTCACCGCGAGCGGATGTGCCCGGACCCGGCCGCGAAGGCCTGCTGTGTGCATACCCACCGTCGAGGCTGCCCCGATATGGGGACGTCGGTCAGCCCCCGATGATCCCGGTCGCCACCGCGGCCTCCCGCGCGGCGGTCTCGTCGACACCGTCGCCGAGGATGGTGTAGCGGTCACGGATCTCGTGGGCGGTGGTCACCGCGTCGATGAACGTCGCCGCATCCACCGACAGGGCATCGACGTCCGTCGGGGCACCGACCCCGGCGAGCGCATCACGGATCTGCTGCCACTCGCCCGCCGGGCCCGAGTGGAGGTACTCCGTGAAGATGGCCGCGACCCCCACCTGATGCCCGTGCAGCGCCGCCCCCGGTGCGAGGCGGTCCAGCTGATGGGAGATCAGATGCTCCGCACCCGACGCCGGGCGCGAGGAGCCCGCGATCGACATCGCCACGCCCGAGGAGACGAGCGCCTTCGCGACGACCCACGCGGCCTCCTCGACGCCGGGGCGGATCACGGCCGCACTCTCGACGAGCATCGCCGCGGTCATCTCGCTCAGCGCCGCCGCATACTCGCTGTACTCGACGTCCTTGACGCGATGTGCCAGCCGCCAGTCCTTGACCGCCGTCGCATTGGAGACGATGTCCGCATAGCCTGCGGTCATCAGCTCCCACGGTGCGGCCGCGAGCACCGTGGTGTCGGCGACGACCGCCAGCGGTGGATCGGCGGCGACGGAGTGGCGGATCTGCCCATCCGGCAGCGATGATCGGCCGGAGACGATGCCGTCGTGTGACGCCGCGGTGGGGATCGAGACGAAGCCACAGCCGATCGTGTCGGCGGCGAGCTTCGCGATGTCGATGGGGGTCCCGCCCCCGACACCGACCAGGAAGGTCGCATCCGCCGCAGCCTCGACCACCCGATCGACCACCGCGCCGCTGGCCTGCTCGATCACCGTCTCCGTCGAGCTCGCGAGCTGGTCATGCACCTGCGTGCCCACCAGCGACGCGGGGGTGGGGCTCGTGACCACGTGTGCGGGCCCGTCCAGATGGAGCTCGGTGAGCACCGCACCGAGCTCGTCGAGGACCCCCGCCCCCACGAGCACCGACCGGGGGAGCCGGATCCAGCTGCGCTTGCCGCTCATACCCCCTCTGCAGAAGCCACCACCAAGTGTCTCGCGGTCAGCCCAACAGCCCCACGCCGGTGTGCAGGAAGAGCAGGCCGAAGCCGATGAGCACCGCCGCACTGCCCACACCCACGACGGTGCTGATCGTCGCATCCCGCTCGGCGGCGGCCACCATGAGCGCGGGGAAGCCGGTGATCCACACCACGATCCCCCCGAAGAAGCCCACGATCAGCGCGGGTGAGCCCGTCTGGATGACCAGCCACCCCGCGAGCTCGGGGCCGACGATGGGGAGCACCGCCAGCACATCGATCTGTCCGGGACGCAGCAGGCCCACCCCCAGCGTGAGCCAGAAGATGATCTGGTAGGGGTTCGTCAGCGCCAGGACGAACGCCTTCTGGAAGCCCGTCGAGCCGACCCCACCACGCGTCTGTCCCCCTGCACGAGCGGTCTGGCGGACCGCACGCACCGCAGAGACCGCGAACCACAGCATGAGCAGGCCCCCGATCATGAGCATCACCCCCCGCAGCCGGGGGCGGTCAGCGATCACCGTCACGACGCCGACCACCGCCAGCAGGAAGAAGATCAGATCCGCGGTCATCGCACCCAGCCCTGCGAGGAAGCCCGAGGACCACCCCCGCAGCACGCTCTCGGAGGCGATGATCGCGTTCATCGGTCCCGGTGGGGCCGCGAGGGCGATGCCGAAGAGCACGCCGGCGGCGATGGTGATGGGGACCGAGCTCATCGATGGCTGTACCACCGAGGGCCTGAAAAACCCGGCGTCGGCGCATCAGATGGGGAGGAATCCGCCGAACAGCAGCCCCATGAGCTGGTCGAACGGCGAGACGCCGAACAGCAGCGAGATCACGACGTCCGTTCCGAAGGCGACGAACAGCAGCGCCGAGCCGTAGTGCAGCAGTCGGGTGTCGATGCGGCCGGCGAGGTGATGGAACGCGTAGGCGTTCAGCAGGCTGACGGGGATGATCGCGAGCATCTCCCCCACCCAGATCGCGGAGGTGGCACCGTACTGCACCGCGAGGCCGATGGTGACGAGCTGGGTCTTGTCACCGAACTCCCCGGTCGCGGTGAGCGCGAAGATCGGCAGGAACCCCCCCATGCTCGTCCGGTACCGCTCGAGCACCCGCGGCAGCGGGATCGACTCCACATCCAGGACGCCCCCATCCGCGGCCCCCCGCCCAGGCGACGGGGCCGACCGGTACAGGATGACCGCGAACGCGTAGAACAACGTCACCGTGATGAGATCCAGCACCAGCGGCGACAGGACGACCTGCAGGAGCCGACCGAAGGCGATCTCGAGGGCGGTCCACCCTGCGAAGGCGGTCCCCGCCGCGGCGACGACGACCCGCGGGTCGTATCTCGTCGAGAGCGCGGCGATCATGAACTGCACCTTCTCGCCCGGCAGCACCGCCAGCTGACTCACGAACGCGATCAGCACGACCTCCTCGTAGGTGACCACCGCTCACGCCCCCTCGGTGACGGCGATCTCCGCGGCGATGTCGGCGGGAACGGCCGTCTCGGTGACGTCGGTCAGCACCTGGCGCACCCCCGTCGGCTCGATCGCCTGCACCGTCACCATCGCCCCAGGGCGGATCGCCGCATCGGTGAGGAACTGCACCACCGCCGGGTCGCGATCGGCGATGTGGACCACCTCGACGCGCGCTCCCTCCGTCACCATCCCGAGGGTCCCGGTCTGGCGCGCCACCGGGGGCTCGAGCTCGGCGCTGGGGATGGGATGGCCATGGGGGTCGACGCTCGGGTCCTCCAAGCGCGCGGCCAGTTCGGCCTCGAGCCGCTCGCTGATGTGGTGCTCGAGGCGGTCGGCCTCCGCGTGCACCACCGATGGCTCGAACGCCAGCACCTCACAGAGGAACGTCTCCAGCAGCCGATGATGCCGGATCACCTCGATCGCCGCACGCTCGCCCTCGGGGGTGAGTCGACACCCCTGGTACTTCTCGCGCTCACAGAGGTCCTCCTCGACGAGCCGGTCGAGCATGCTCGAGACCGTCGCGGGGGTCCGCTCGACCGCCTCGGCGATCGCGGAGGTCCGCACGGGCCCCTCCGCGGTCCGCCCCAGGTGGTAGATCGTCTTGAGGTGGTCCTCCATGGCCGCAGTGCGCATGGCCGAATTTAGATGACTCGAAACTTAAAATTAGAGGTTACACACCCTTACCCATCAGATGACTGCGCAGCACATCGGGGGTCTTCGCCGCCGCGGTCGGGTTGACCACCACCACCCGGTCACCGGAGCCCAGCATCCCCGCAGCCGACAGCGCAGACACACCCGCGAGCGCCACACCACCCGCGGGCGACAGCGGCAGTACCGCCTCCTGAGCGGCGGTGACAGCCGCCTCCAGGGCCTCGTCATCATCGACCGCACAGGCGGTGCCACCCACGCGGTCGACCGCCGCGGCCGCCAGCGCACCCACGATGGGCGCCGGGTGCTCCAGCTCACCGACGATCGTGTCGGGTGTCGCCCAGCGCTCCAGATCGCGCCCGGTGCGGACCGCCGTCGCGATCGGGGCGCAGCCGCTGGGCTGGACCGCACACACGGTCGGGACCGACGCCAGCAGGCCCGCATCGACGAGCAGGTCGAACCCGCGGATGAGCCCCAGCAGCACCGCCCCCGATCCCGCAGGGACGACGACCGCCGTCGGCGGCTCCGGCAGCTGTTCGATGAGCTCGTATGCGAGCGTGCGCAGCCCATCGTGATGGAACGGTGTCCGGCCGGCGCCGATGGGGTGATAGGGTGAGTGCAGCTGCTCGTCCAGGGCGGTGACCGCCGCGTCCAGCCGGCCGCCGATCACGCGCATCTGCGCACCGTGGACGTTCACCATCGCCTTCGCGCTGAAGGGGGCCCGCGAGGGCACGAAGGCGTACATCCGCCGTCGGTGCAACCCGCAGTACGCCGCGGCGGACTCCGCGGCCGCCCCCGCGGCGGCGAGCGCACACAGCTCCGCACCGGCGACGCGTGCGGCCCCCACCGCCACCGCCATCGCACGGTCATGCACGCTCCCGGTGGGGTTCTGCCCCTCATCCTTGATCCACAGCGCCTCCACCCCCGCAGCGGTGGCCAGCCCGGGCTGTGCGATCAGCGGGCTCCACCCCGCGCCCACATCGATCGGGTCGGCGATCGGCAGCACCGGGGCGTACCGCCACAGACTCCGGGGTGCCGCCTCCCCGGGCCATCTGAACGCGCCTGGGTCGAACGTGTGCTCCAAGAGGCCGCCGGATGGGGTCACGGCGTCCGCAGCGGGGGTGTGGGCCGAGCCGTCGGTGAGGTCGGTGAGCCCACGCACGGTGGGTGCGAGCTCCATGTGCGCTGTCCGCACGCAGGGGGGTTATCGGTGTCCACTCGGCGCAGAGGGGTGAGTTTACACCGGCCTCGGCCCTCCGACGCCCATGGACGCGCCCACGGTCGCGGTCGTCGGTGGCGGGCTCGCCGGGCTCACCGCGGCGCTGCAGCTGGCGCGTGGGGGCCGGGAGGTCACGCTGTATGAGGCGGATGCGCACGTGGGCGGGCAGGTCCGCACTGCGCACGAGGGGGGGTTCAGGCTCGACCGGGGGTTCCAGGTGCTCTTCAGCGCGTATCCCACGGTCTCGCGGGTGCTCGACCTGCCGGCGCTACAGCTGCGGACCTTCCGTCCGGGGGCGGTGCTCGCCCGCGAGGGGATGCGCTCGGTGCTGGCGGACCCGGTCCGTGACCCCCGCGCAGCGCTCGCATCGCTGAGCTGTCCGGAGGTGACGCTCCCCGACAAGCTGCGGACACTCCTGCTGCGTCGACGGCTGCAGCGCACGCCCTTCGGGGAGATCTTCGGGGGCACCGACCGGGCGATCGCCGCCGAGCTGCGTCGGCTGGGGTTCTCAGATGCGTACATCACGCACTTCGCACGGCCGTTCTTCGGGGCGATCACGCAGGACCCACGACTCGACAGCTCCAAGCAGCTCTTCGAGTACATCTTCAAGGCACTCACCATGGGGGCGATCGGCGTCCCCGCAGCCGGGATGGGGGCGATCACCCAGCAGCTCGCCTCGCGTGCGACCGCAGCGGGGACGACGATCCACACCGGTCGGCGGGTGGATGAGGTGACCGCCCGCGGTGAGCATGCGGTGATCCACACGCGTGCCGGTCGGGACCGGGTCGACGCGGCCGTGGTCGCGACGGAGCCACAGACGGCCGCCGCACTGCTGCCATCGACGCCGGTGCCCACCGAGACACGCTCGACGATCACCCAGCACTACGCGCTGCCCGCGGGTGGGTTGCCGGAGACGGCAGGGCGGATCATCCTGGATGTGACCGGTGGTGACCCGGCGGTCGTCGTCCCCATGTCACAGGTCGCACCGACGTACGCACCGCCGGACGCGGAGCTGCTGGTCGCGAGCTTCATCGACACCCCGCTGGACACCCCGACGGAGGCGCTCGCGGCGGCGACCACCGCCAGCCTCGGTGCGTGGTACCCCGAACGGTCATTCGCGGAGCTGCGGGTGCTCGCCACCGATCGGATCGCCGATGCACAGCCGGTCCAACCACCGGGGTTCGCCGCGACGCGGCCGGAGGTGACCGCACCCCCCGCACCGGTGGTGCTCGCGGGGGCGGTGACGCACTGGGCGTCCATCGAGGGGGCGATCGCGAGCGGCCTCGAGGCGGCCAGGGCGGTCGCGACCGCTCAGAGGTGACCCGTGAGGGATGCCAGTGGGGGAAAGCGGTGTGTCCGACCTGACGCCGGGTCGGTGATGACCGGCCGCAACGCGGCCGCCGTCTTCGACAGTGGGGACCGGAGCCCGGTGCGGTCGGCGCCCACGCGGACGCCGGTGACCGCCGGTGAGAAGCTGGGGAGCTGACAGAGGGCGGTCCCATCTGCGGTGTGGCCCTCCAGGATGCAGGGGTAGCGCGCGCCCTCGACGAGGAGCGTGGGGTGGTCATGCCCGTAGATGATCAGCGCCCCCTCGGTGGTGGGGAGTCCGTCGCCGTGGCAGATGACCACCTGCGGGTCGCTGCCCCGGGCCAGCTCCGCCGGGGGTGCGGGATCGACCACGGCGGCGAGCCCCCGGTCATGGTTCCCCGCGACCAGCTGCAGGTCCGCACCTGCGTCCGTACAGTGAGCCCGCAGTGCCCCCACCATCTCGCGGGTCGCCGCATCGGGCGGGCCGAAGCGGTCGACGACATCGCCCGCGACGATCACCTCTGCCGGGCCGAAGCGCTCGAGCAGACGGTCCAGCTGACGGAGGATGGGCGCCGGGTCACCGATGGGGAGGTGATACCCAGGGCCATCCCCACGACCGAGATGCAGATCGGCGCACACGAGCGTGTCGAGGCCCGGGAGATACACCGCCCGCTCGGTGTAGATGCGCCGGATCACACCGGAGGGGAGGGTGGGGGGCGAAAAGCCCTGCCGGACCCGTGGTGATAAAGCGGGTGAGCGTCGTTGCGCTGACATGGCCGATGCGCTGGCGGACAAACGAACGGCGACACGGGTGCGGATCCTCGTGGAGATCGCAGAGCGCCAGCCCGCCGTCAGCCAGGGCGAGATCGCCGATGCGGTGGGGATCACCTCACAGGCGGTCAGCGAGTACATCCGGGCGCTGATCGCGGAGGGGCACGTCCGCAAGGAGGCGCGCTCGCGCTACACCATCACCACCGAGGGGGTCGACTGGCTCTACCAGCAGGTGAGTGCGCTGCGGAGCTTCACCGAACGGATCACCGACGAGGTGCTCGGGTCCGTCAGCGAGGACACCGCGGTCGCGACCGCCCCGTTGGCGCCGGGGGCGGAGGTGACCCTCAGCATGCAGCGCGGGATGCTGCATGCGACCCCCGGGGGTGAGGGGCCCGCGACGGCGGTGGCGACGACCGCCGCTGATGCCGGCGACCCCGTCGGTGTCGGCGAGTTCGCGGGGGTGATCGCACTCGAGGAGGCACGCATCACGCTCGCGGAGGTCCCCACGGTGCGAGAGCAGACGGCTCCCGATCTGCAGACGCTCCGGGAGCTGGCTGATGAGGCCGACATCGTCCTCGCACAGGGGGTCGAGGCGGTCCTGCGCTGTGCGGAGACGGAGGTGGAGGTGGAGACGACCCATGCGGTGGGCGCGGTCGCGGCGGCCGCTGCCGCGGTGGGGGAGTCGGTGCTCATCGTCGGGACGAGCGACACCATCGGGCGGATCGGTGAGACGGTCCGCGACAGCGGGATCGACGTCACCCACCGCACGCTGGCGGGCTAGGGGCTCACCCTGCGCCGGTCGTGCGGGCCCGCTCGTACGCACGGCGGACCCGGGCGAACTCCGCGGGGTCACCGCCCTGGTCGGGATGGCAGTCCTTCACCCGCTGGCGGTACGCCGCCCGCAGGGTGGCCGCGTCGGCGTCTGCGGACACACCCAAGATCGCGAAGGCCTCCGAGAGGTCGGGGCTGATGGCGGTGGCCGCCCGCGGTGGGGTCAGGAACGGGAGCCGGCGCACGATCGCCGCAGGCCGCGCCTCCAGCTCACACAGGATGACCTGCGTCGCCGTCTCCCGGAGTGCGAAGTATGCGCCCGGGGCGAACACGAGCGCCACATCGCGTGCGGGGAGGTAGACCGCAACGGGCACACCGGCGACGGTGACCTCCGTCTGGACCGTCTCGCCCGCATCCCGCAGGTGCCGCGCAAGCGCACGCCGGCGGCGGTCCGTGACCGAGGGACCCGTCCGGGTGGTGCGAGCCGCATCAGGATACCGCCGGATGCCCAGGAGGAAGACCACCCCGATCGCGCCGGTGAGCAGCAGCCCCAGCAGCAACCCAGAGGACAGCCAGTCGGGCAGGGCGGCCAGCACCGACGGTTCCATACCCGCCCTTCGGGGCAGATGGCATGAACGACTCGCCTCAGAGTTCCCACTTCGTCCCCGCCCTGATTCGGTAAACACCTAAGCCGCCGTGTTGTCAGTGACCTATACGAATGGGAGTCGAGTGGCTGGAAGATGTCCGTGCTGCTGACATCGACCGTGCCGGTGGGAAGGCTGCATCACTCGGGGAACTGACCGCGGCTGGGCTCCCGGTCCCGCCCGGCTTCGTCGTCACCGCCGACACGTACCGGCGGTTCATCGAGAACGCGGAGATCGATGGACCACTCTTCGAGGCGGTGGCCGTAGATCACGAGGACAGCACCGGACTGCGGGAGGCTCATGAGCGGGCGCACCGGCTGATCATGGAGACCCCCCTGCCCGAGGCGGTCGAGGCGGAGATCCTCGATGCGTTCTACGAGATGGCAGGTGAGGGCCAGATCTTCGTGGCCGTCCGCTCGTCTGCGACCGCCGAGGACCTTCCGGACGCCTCGTTCGCCGGCCAGCAGGAGACCTTCCTGAATGTGGATGAGGACGCGGTGCTCGACCGGGTGAAGGCCTGCTGGGCCTCGCTGTTCAGCCAGCGGGCGATCTACTACCGCAACCGGCAGGGGTTCGCTCATGAGGAGGTGGACATCGCCGTCGTCGTCCAGGAGATGGTGGATGCGGCGAAGTCTGGGGTGCTGTTCACATCGCATCCGTCGACGGGCGCAGCGCAGATGATCATCGAGGCCGCGTGGGGCCTCGGCGAGGCGGTCGTCTCCGGCACCGTCTCCCCGGACAACTACGTGGTGGACAAGACGACGCTGCGTCCCGACTCGGTGACGGTCGCCGATAAGAAGGTGCTCATGGAGCGTGATGGCGACAGCGGCGAGACGATCGAGCGACCGGTCACCGATGCCCGACGCGCAGAGCGTGTGCTGTCGGATGCGGAGATCGAGGAGCTGTGCGCGATGGGCGCGGAGGTGGAGGCTCACTACGGGAGCCCGCAGGATGTCGAGTGGGCGATGGCGGATGGGAGGCTGTACATGCTGCAGTCACGCCCGATCACCACGATCGCGGAGGCACCGGACCCGGCGGTCGACCAGGACGACGGCTCCACGGAGGCCATCGTGGAGGGGCTCGGCGCGTCGCCGGGCACCGCCAGTGGCACCGCACGCGTGATCACGAAGCTGGATCACCTCGACCAGGTGCGCGAGGGCGATGTGATCATCACCGAGATGACGATGCCGGATATGGTCCCCGCGATGAAGCGTGCGGCGGGGATCATCACCGATGAGGGGGGGATGACCTCACACGCATCGATCGTCTCCCGCGAGCTCGGCGTCCCCGCGGTCGTCGGCACCCAGCAGGCGACGACCATCATCGAGGATGGCCAGCCCATCACCCTCGATGGCGACCGGGGGGTGGTCACCGCCGGGACGATGGCGGAGCCGGAGCCGGCACCCGTCGAGGCTGCGCGCCCGACCACCCCCGTGAAGCCGATGACCGCGACGAAGGTGCTGGTGAACGTCTCGATCCCCGAGGCGGCCGAGCGGGCGGCGGCGACGGGCGCCGATGGCGTCGGGCTGCTGCGCATGGAGCACATGGTGCTCTCACTGGGGATGACGCCGGCGGCGTTCGTGGAGCGCCACGGCAAGCGGGCGTACATCGATGAGCTGATCGCGGGGATCCGCCAGGTGGCCGATGAGTTCTACCCACGGCCGGTGCGCGTGCGGACGCTGGATGCCCCCACCGACGAGTTCCGTGAGCTCGAGGGCGGCGGTGCAGAGCCCGTCGAGCACAACCCGATGATGGGCTTCCGCGGCATCAGACGCTCGCTGGCGTACCCCGAGGAGTTCCACTACGAGCTGACGGCGTTCAAGCGGCTGTTCGGGCTGGGGTATGACAACATCGAGATCATGCTCCCGATGGTCAACGACGCCACGGACGTCCGGCGTGCCCGCGAGGAGCTGGAGGCGGTCGGCATCGACCCACGGGAGTGCCGGTGGGGCGTGATGATCGAGACGCCCGCATCGGCGCTGGCCGTCGATGCGATGGCCGCGGAGGGGATCGATTTCGTCTCATTCGGCACGAACGACCTCACCCAGTACATGCTGGCGGTCGACCGGAACAACGAGCAGGTCGCCGACCGCTTCGACGAGCTGCACCCGGCCGTGCTGCGGCTGATCGGCCAGACGATCGAGCTGTGCCGCGAGGAGGGCGTGTCGACGTCGATCTGCGGGCAGGCGGGGTCGAAATCCACGATGGTCCGCTTCCTCGTCGAGGCGGGGATCTCCTCGATCTCCGCGAACATCGACGCGGTGCGGGACGTCCAGCACGAGGTCAAGCGGGTGGAGCAGCGGCTGATCCTCGATGCGATCCGCTGAGGGCCAACGGAATCGCTAAACCACGCCTCGGTAAGGGGTGCTATGACCGTGACCGTCCCCCAGTCGTTCGAGACGGTCATCTCCTCGATGTGCACCGCACCGCATCCCGCGGCGGTGGCCGCAGCGGAGCGGTTCCTGGCGTCGAACCCAGGCGACCCGGCGACCTACCAGGCGGTCGCCGCACACGAGCGGCGGGCCGTCACACTGCTCGCGGAGATCACCAGCGCACCGACAGCGACGGGGTACATCACCAGCGGGGGCACGGAGGCGAACATCCAGGCGATGCGTGCCGCACGGGAGCGGCATCCGACTGCGGACGCCACGATCGTGATCGGATCGCATGCGCACTTCTCCTTCCAGAAGGCCGCGGCGGTGTTGGGGATGCGCTGTGAGGTCGTCCCCACCGGGGCGGACCATCGTGCGGACCCCGATGCGGTGGCCGAGCGGGTGGATGCGGACACCGCTGCGGTGGTGGCGGTCGCGGGGTCGACGAGCTTCGGGCGCATCGATCCCATCCGTGCGCTCACGGAGGTGGCGCACGATGCGGGGGCGGTCTGTCACCTCGACGCGGCGTGGGGGGGGTTCTACCTCCCCTTCACGGATGCCGAGTGGGACTTCGCCGCGACGGGCATCGACTCGATGACGATCGACCCCCACAAGGCGGGCCGGTCAGTGATCCCCAGCGGTGGCCTGCTGTTCGCGGACCCCGCAGCTGCGGCGTCACTCCGGATCGAGACGCCCTACCTCGCGAGCGCCGACCAGTACTCGCTGACGGGCACGCGCAGCGGTGCCGGTGTCGCGGGGGCCGCAGCTGCGATGGAGGCGCTGTGGCCGGAGGGGTACGCCGCGGAGTACGAGCGGGCGATGGCGCTCGCGGAGACCGTCGCCACGGCGTGCCGCGAGCGGGGCTTCGAGACGCCGGATGTGGAGCTGCCGCTCGTGGCGACGAGGCTGCCTGAGGGGGTGCTCAGGGAGCTGCGGGGGGCCGGGTGGCGCATCGCGGCCACGCCGGCGGGGTACGCGCGGATCGTGCTCATGCCCCACGTCACCGAGGCGATGGTCGCGGAGCTGTTCGCGATGATCGACACCGTCGCATGATCGGTGGGCTGTTCGACGCCCAGCAGTGGGCGGCGCTGCTCGCGGCCACCGAGGGGTGGGGCGGGGTGGTGCTGATCGTGGTCTACTCGGTGCTGGTCGCAGTGGTGCTGCCGACCCCGAGTGAGCTCATCCTGCTCGTCCCGCTGCTGCCGGATGCACCCCCTGCGATCCGGTGGGCGGTGATCATCCTCCTGGGGGCGACCGCGAAGATGCTGGGGTCGGTCCTGGCCGTCGCGATCAGCCGACGGGTGCCATCGCCGCTGTGGGCCGCCCCCTCGGGACGACTGGAGCGGCTCCTGACGCCACGCATCACCCCGCTTGTGGACCGGTACGGTCCCGCCGGACTGGCGGTCGCGCTGAGCGTCCCGGGGGTCCCCGACACGGTCCCGATCTACGGGTTCGCACTGCTCGGGGGGAGCTATCGCACCTACGCGGCCGCCACGTTCGTCGGTGGGATGGGACGCAGCCTGGTCGTCCTCGCGGGCGTGGGCGGCGCACTCACGCTGGTGTAGCCCGGGAATCAGCGGTGTTTTGCCGCTGGCTTCGTCATCACGGGGCATGAGCGATGGGCCCTTCCCCACCGATGCGCCCGCGGTCGTCACCTGTGGGCTCCCGTACGCGAACGGTGCGCTGCACATCGGCCACCTGCGGACGTACGTCGGGGGGGATATCATGACACGTGCGCTGCGGCTGCTCGGGCAGGACGTCGCCTTCGTCAGCGGGTCGGACATGCACGGGACCCCCGTGGCGGTGAACGCGGCTGCGGAGGGGGTCGACCCCGAGACGTTCGCCATGCGGTACCACGAGCAGTACACCGAGACGTTCCCCGCCTTCCACGTCGCGTTCGACCAGTACGGACACACCCATGATGCGATGAACACGGCGACGACCACGGAGGTCGTCGAGGCGCTCATCGAGGGGGGCCGGGTGTACGATGCGGAGGTCCCGGTGGCGTACGATGCGACCGCCGACCAGTGGCTGCCGGACCGGTTCGTCGAGGGGAGCTGCCCGTACTGTGGTGCGCACGCTCGGGGTGACGAGTGTGATGAGGGGTGTGGGCGGCATCTCGAGCCGGGGGAGATCGAGGCACCGGTCTCGACGGTCACCGGCAACCCTGCGGAGTACCGCACCCGCGCGCACAAGTTCTTCGCCGTCAGCGAGCTGCAGGCGGAGCTCTCACGCTTCCTCGATGCGCTGGAGGGGACGACGAACGCGCAGCGGCAGCCGCGGGAGTGGGTCGAGGGGGAGCTGCAGGACTGGTGTATCACCCGCGACATCGACTGGGGGATCGACTTCCCCGGGGAGGAGGAGCTCGTGCTGTACGTGTGGGTGGATGCGCCGATCGAGTACATCGCCGCGACGCGGCAGTACACCGAGCGGGTGGGCCCGGAGGTGTTCGACGCGGAGCGGGCCTGGCGGGAGGATGGGCAGATCATCCACGTGATCGGACGCGACATCATCCAGCATCATGCGGTGTTCTGGCCCGCGATGCTCATGACCGCCGGGTTCGTCACCCCCCGGGCGATCATGGCCTCGGGCTTCATCACCCTCGAGGGGCGGGGTTTCTCCACATCGCGTGGACGGGCCGTGTGGGCCGAGGAGTACCTCGAGACGGGCTTCGCACCGGACCTGCTCCGGTACTACCTGGCGACGAACGGTGGCTTCCAGCAGGACGTCGACTTCTCATGGGAGCGCTTCGCCGAACGCGTCAACACGGAGCTGGTCGGGACGCTCGGCAACTTCGCGTACCGCTCGATGCTCTTCGCACACCGCGAGTTCGGGGCCGTGCCCGAGGCGACGGTGGACCCCGCGATCGAGGGCGCCATCGAGGCGGCGACCGCAGCGGTCGAGGCGGCGGTCAACGCGTACGACGTGCGGGCGATCGGTGAGGCGGCGATGGAGCTCGCGCGGCGCGGGAACGAGCACATCCAGCAGGAGGAGCCGTGGAAGCTCGAGGAGGGGGACCCACGCAAGGCGCAGGTCATCGCCGAGTGCCTGCACCTCGTGAAGGCCGCCTGTGTCTGCTTCGCGCCGATCGCCCCGGTGACGATGCAGACGCTCTGGGAGCAGCTGGGCGAGGAGGGCGGCGTCGACAGTGTGCCGCTCGAGGCGGCGATGGCGCCGCCGACCGGACCGCTCCCAGAGCCCGCGGCGCTGTTCACCCAGATCGAGGAGGAGACCGTCGCAGAGCTCACCGAGGCGCTGCATGCACGGATCGCGGAGACCGCCCCAACGGAGGCGGAGACGCCGACGGCCGAGCCCATCATGACCGACCGGATCGACTTCGAGAGCTTCAGCGAGCTGGATATCCGCACCGGGGAGATCCTCGCAGCCGAGCCCGTCGAGGGTGCGGACAAGCTGGTGCAGCTGACGGTGGACATCGGCGTCGAGCAGCGGCAGATCGTCGCCGGGATCCGCCAGCTGCACGCGGTCGAGGAGCTGCCGGGCACCGCGGTGGTGATCCTCGCGAACCTCGAACCGGCCACGCTCTTCGGCGTCGAATCCGATGGGATGCTGTTGGCGGCCGGGGAGGATGCGGCGCTGCTGACGACGCACACCCCCGTCCCACCCGGCACGCGGATCCGCTGATCAGGGCTCGGCGATCTGCAGCTGGTGCAGCGCGGCGTACTCCCCCTCGTTCGCGATCAGCTGGTCGTGTGAGCCCACCTCAGCGATCTGCCCATCTGCGAGGGTGTAGATGCGGTCGGCGTTGCGGACCGTCGACAGCCGATGGGCGATCGCGATGATGCCGAAGTCGCGGTCCATCGCCTCGATCGCCGCGTGCACCTCCCCCTCCAGCCGGGTGTCCAGGTCGCTCGTCGCCTCATCCAGGATGAGGAAGTCCGCATCCATGAGCAGTGCCCGCGCGAGCGCGACACGCTGGCGCTGCCCACCCGAGAGGCGGACGCCCTGGTCACCCAGGACGGTGTCGTACCCCCGCGGCAGCTCATCGAGGAACTCATCGATGCGGGCGATCGCCGCCACCTGTTCGACCGCCCGGTCGTCCACCGTCTCTGCCCCGATCGTGATGTTCGCGCGCAGGGTGTCGTTGAAGATGTACGGGTCCTGCCGGACGACCGCCAGCCGACGTCGCCACGCGTCGAGCGCGAAGCGGTCGATCGGTGTCCCATCCGCGGTGATCTCACCATCGGTGGGGTCGTACATCCGCGTCAGCAGCGAGACCAGCGTGGACTTGCCCGCACCCGAGCGCCCCACGAACGCGATGAACTCCCCCCGGTCGACCGCGAGGGAGACCTCATCCAGCACCGCGTCCGTCGAGGGGTATGCGAAGCTCACCGCGTCGAAGCGGACCCCATCCACCCGGTCGGGCACCTGCTGGCCACCCGACTCCGCGCGCGAGCGCAGCTCGCCGAGGAACGTCTGGATGCGCACCAGATGCGAGAGGTTCCCCTCGATGGCGTAGACCTGGCTGTTCACCCGACTCGCCAGCGGGGCCATCCGGAACATCGCGAACAGGAAGATGCCCAGTGCACCCAGGTCCAGCCCCGACCGCGCGAAGCCCACGTAGATGATCGCGAAGAGGGCGAGCGCCGCCGCCAGGTCGTACCCGTTGCTCATCGCGGCCTTGTTGCGCGCGAGGTTGATCGAGGAGCGGCGGTACGTCTCGAGCTGTGTGTCGAAGCGGTCGAACAGCTCGTCGGCCAGTGTGAACAGCTTCACATCGCGGATCCCCTGCGTCCCCGCCTGGACCGATGACTGGATCTGCTGGTTCGCCGCGGCCACACGGTCGCCGACGGTGTAGCCGGGTTCGATCACGTTCCGCAGCAGGTAGGTGATCCCCCCCAGCAGCACCACCGCGTACACGGTCATCACCGGACCGATGTACAGCATGATCGCGAGGTACACCCCCATCAGGAAGAAGCTCCGCACCGCCCCCACACTCTGACCGATGACATTACCCGCGTACCGGGTCTCGGTGATGACGCTGTTGAGGATGTCCTCTGACCCCTCCGCGTCGAAGTAGCCCACCTCCGCATCGAGGGTCGCATCGAACGCGGTCCGGCGGAGGTGGGTCTCATAATCCCGGGATAGGATGGCGCTGACCCAGGCCATGAGGAACGATGCGGTGAAGCGCACGATCATCACGAGGCTGATGCCGATGACGAGGGTCTCGAGGACGAACGGCACCCCCAGCAGGTCGAACGTCGCGGCGAACGTCTCCATGATCGGTCCCGACGGCTGCACCGGGCCGTCGGCCTGTGCGACCTCCATGATCGGGTAGATGAAGCTGAGGCCCACCCCCTCGAGGGTGGCCGCACCCGCCCCGAAGACCACGATGCCCGCGGCGAACAGCGGCCGGAACCGCGCGACCGCCGCGAGCGCGGCGAGCTTCGCGCGGGGGCTGAGGTCTGGTGTCTGCTCCATCGGACTCACCTGAGACAGCGTATCTCTGCTCAAAAAGGGTGCTGGTTGGGCTAGGGGCCAGTGGGAGGCTTTTTTAGATGCATCGGGCTACTCCCGCCATGCGCGATGTGAAGATCGTCTGCACGCTGGGGCCGACATCGGCGGATGTGCAGACGATCGGTGGGCTGGTCGACGCCGGGATGAGCGTGGCACGGCTGAACGCCAGTCACGGGTCGCCGACCGACCGCAAGCGGCTGATCGAGACGGTGAAGCAGGTCGCCGGCGAGCGCGGGGCGCCGGTGGCCACGATGGTCGACCTCAGCGGTCCCGAGGTGCGGACCGCGGCGATCGAGACACCGGTGCAGCTCGAGGCGGGGGCGACCGTGGAGTTCCGGGAGGGCGAGACGGTCGAGCTCCCACAGATCGGGGTGACACACCCGCTGACGGCGGCCGCTGTGGGGGACCGGGTCCTGTTGGCCGACGGGCAGATCGAGACGACCGTGGAGGAGGTCACCGACGCCGGGGTGCGGGCGACGGTCGACACCGGTGGCACCCTCGGTGCTCGCAAGGGTGTGAACGTCCCCGGGGTGGACCTGGACATCGAGCTGATCACCCCGGATGATGCGGCGGACCTCGCCGTCGCGGTGGAGGCCGAGGCGGACCTCGTCGCCGCCTCGTTCATCCGGTCGGCCGCGGACATCTACGAGATCCGTGATGCGATCGAGGAGCTGGGCGGGGCGATCCCCGTCATCGCGAAGATCGAGCGGGCGGGGGCGGTCGAGAACCTGGATGCGATCATCGATGCGGCCTTCGGCGTGATGGTCGCCCGCGGCGACCTCGGCGTCGAGCTCCCCCTCGAGGAGGTCCCGATGATCCAGAAGGACATCATCGGGCGGGCCCAGCGGGCGGGGACGCCCGTGATCACCGCCACGGAGATGCTCGATTCGATGGTCCGTGCGCGTCGGCCGACCCGTGCGGAGGCGTCCGACGTCGCGAACGCGGTGCTGGATGGGACCGATGCGGTGATGCTGAGTGCGGAGACCGCCGTGGGCGACGACCCGGTGTGGGTCGTCGAGACGATGGACCGCATCATCTGTGAGGTCGAGGGGTCGACGGCGTACGCGGAGATGATCGACCGGCGGGTGCCGCTTGCGGAGTCGGGCTCGCGCACCGAGGCGCTCGCGCGGTCGGCCCGCTACCTCGCACGGGACGTGGGGGCGACCGCGGTGATCGCCGCCTCGGAGTCGGGGTACACCGCCCGCCGTGTGGCGAAGTTCCGCCCGGCCGTCCCCGTGGTGGCGATCACACCCACCGCGGCGGTGCAGCGGCAGCTCGCGATCAGCTGGGGGATCACGCCGATCGTCGACCGCGTCGCCGACAGCATCGACCGCCTGATCGAGTCGACGGTCGCGACCGCGGTCGCCTCCGACATCGCCGCGTCGGGTGACACACTGGTGGTGCTGTCGGGGCTGATGACGGAGCTGGAGTCGACCAACACGACGAACATGCTGAAGCTGCACATCGCCGCGGAGACGCTCACGACCGGGCGTCCGGTGGTCGGTGGCCGGGTGGCGGGACCACTGGTGCGCCTCAGCGGACCGGATGTGGGGGTCCCATCGGGGGCGATCGTCGCGATCGAGCCGAGCGTGGAGCCCGCGGGGCTGTCGCAGCTGGAGGCGGCCGCGGGGATCATCGATGCGCATGCGACGGTGACCGGCTATGCGGCGATGACCGCCCGCGAGCTCGAGATCCCCATGATCGCCGATGCGCCGCTGGACCACAGCATCACCGATGGCACCGATCTGACGCTGCACGGCGACCGTGCGGTCGTCTACGAGGGGGACCTCCTGGCGCGCTCGACCGACACGCGCTAGTCGGTCCACCACGGAGGACGGACATGTCAGAGCGTCCAGCGCCGATCGCACCGGAGCCGATCGAGCCCGAGCATGTGGTGTTCATGCTCGTCGGGGTCGCACTCACCATCGGACTCGTGTACATCAGCCTCCCGTAGGAGGCGTCAACAGGGTTAATCGGCCAGGGGCGTATCGTCCACCATGGAGGTGCTCGTGGGACAGCTCGCAGTCGGCATCGACAGCCTCGCACTGCTGTTGATCGCCGCGGGGTTGATCGTCGGGCTGGGGGAGGCGCTCGCGCCGGGTGCGCACCTCATCGTCGTGGGGGTGGCGCTCATCGGTGCGGGGCTCGTGGGGCTGGTGCTGGGGCCGCTTGCGTCCCCACTGGTGCTGGGTGCGCTGGTGGTGGGCTTCGGGGGGCTCGCTGCGTACGCCTACCGGGAGCTGGAGATCACCGGTGGACCGCTGATCGACCAGACCCGGAACGTGGACACGCTGGCGGGGTCCGTCGGCAGGGTGACAGAGACGGTCACCCCCGAGCAGGGGCAGATCCGACTCGAGGGGGGTGGACTGAACCCGTACTACTCCGCGCGGACGGTCCACGGGACGATCGCGGAGGACACCGAGGTGATCGTCACCGATCCCGGCGGGGGCACCGTGGTGACCGTCGAGGCGGTCGATGGGGGGTATGATGCGATCGACGCCGCACTCGCGGAGGCGGACGTCGAGCGGGCCTAGGCCGAATGCTTATGCAGCCAACGGCGTAGCTTCCGTATGACACTGGGTGTCGGGATGGCGGTCATCGGTCAGCTCGGTGGCCTGGGAATCGGAGGGTCCGTCGTGGGGCTGCTGGTGCTGGTCCTCGCGGTCGCGACGGTGTACTCGATGGTGGAGATCACCGACGCGTACGACAAGAAGGCGCTCACCGTCTTCGGCGAGTACAAGCGCCTGCTCGACCCTGGGCTCACGATCATCCCCCCGTTCGTCTCGCGGACGTACGCGTTCGACATGCGGACGCAGACCCTGGATGTGCCGCGGCAGGAGGCGATCACGCGGGACAACTCCCCGGTGACCGCAGATGCGGTGGTGTACATCAAGATCATGGACGCGCGCAAGGCGTTCCTCGAGGTCGATGACTACGAGCTGGCCGTCTCGAACCTCGCACAGACCACGCTCCGTGCGGTGCTGGGGGACATGGAGCTGGATGACACCCTGAACAAGCGCCAGGAGATCAACGCCCGCATCCGCCGGGAGCTGGATGAGCCCACCGACGAGTGGGGCGTCCGCGTCGAGTCCGTCGAGGTGCGTGAGGTGAACCCCTCCCCGGAGGTCCAGCAGGCGATGGAGCAGCAGACCTCCGCAGAGCGACGTCGGCGGGCGATGATCCTCGAGGCGCAGGGGGAGCGACGCTCGGCGGTCGAGCGAGCCGAGGGGGAGAAGCAGTCGAACGTCATCCGCGCGCAGGGGCAGAAGCAGTCCCAGATCCTCGAGGCGCAGGGGGATGCCATCTCGACGGTGCTGCGCGCGAAGTCCGCCGAGTCGATGGGGGAGCGGGCGATCATCGAGCGGGGCCTGGAGACGCTGGCGACGGTGGGCGCGAGCGAGTCGAACACGCTGGTGATCCCCCAGGAGCTGACGAGCCTGGTCGGGCGCTACGGCAAGCAGCTGTCGGAATCGGCGGTCCAGGAGATGACGGGGCTGGACTCACTCGAGTTCGATGCGGAGACCCGCGAGATGCTCGGACTCGATGACATCGAGGAGATCCTGGGGCAGATCGACGAGGCGGCGGCCCTGGACATCGACGAGCTCGAGCAGGAGGCACAGGCGGTCAAGGCAGGGTCGACAGAGACCCCCGACGAGCCGATCGACGCCGAGCGCGACCCAGCCGTCGAGACCGAGTGAGCGGGCCGGGCGATGTCGCAGCCCCCCGACGTCGCCGTGAGTGTCGTCCTGCCGGTGTACAACGCCGCAGAGCAGCTGCAGCGGGCCGTCGACCACACGCTGCGGACGCTGGGGGATGCGGCGGTGGAGGTGATCATCGCCGAGGATGGGTGCACCGATGCGACACCGGCGGTCGCCGCCGCGCTGGCGGCGGATGATCGGCGGATCCATCACCTCCACAGCGAGCAGCGGCTGGGCCGCGGCGGCGCCCTCGACCGCGCGTTCGAAACGGCACAGGGGCGGACGCTCGTCTACCTCGACGTGGACCTGGCGACGGAGATGGCACATCTGCCGGCGCTGATCGCGGCGGTCGCCGATGGCCCGGCGGACATCGCGGTCGGGTCGCGGTACGCACCGGGGGCCGCCGTGACCCGACCACTCCGGCGGGCGGTGCCCTCGCGGGTGTACAACTGGCTGGTGCGGCACGCCACCGGCTCACAGCTCGCAGACCACCAGTGTGGGTTCAAGGCGATCGATGCTCGGGCGTACGCCGCACTGCGTGGGCGGATCGTCGACCGGCACTGGTTCTTCGACACAGAGCTGCTGGTGCGGGCCCAGCGGGCGGGGATGCAGGTGACCGAGCTGCCCGTCCGATGGGAGCCACAGACGGAGACCACCGTCGAGCTGGGGCGGGATGTGATCGGGATGGGGACGCAGCTGCTGCGGCTGACGATGGCGGTGCGGATCGGACCACGGATGCGCCGGTGGGGTGGCACCGTCGGTGGGCTGGGGCTGACGCTCCTGGCGATCGTGCTCATGACCCAGTACATCGACCTGGATGCGGTGTGGGCGGCGATGGGGACGCTCGCGGCGCCGCTGGTCGGCGCTGCGGCGCTGGTGTACGTGCTCTCATGGCCACTGCGGGGGCTCCGGTATCGGACGATCGTCGCGGGGATGCGAGCGGAGGTGCAGCTGTCGACCGCCACGGCGGCGATCTTCATCAGTCAGCTGGGCAACCTGGTTGTCCCAGCACGGGCGGGCGACCTGCTGCGGGCGTACGTGCTCCGGCGCGTGGCGGACCTCCGCTATCCCGTGGGGGTCGCCTCCCTCGCCGGTGAACGCATCTTCGATTTGGTGAGCCTCGGCGTGCTCGCCGGGGCGGTCGTACTGGGGTTCGCGCTGACGGGGCAGGCTGGGCTGCTGCAGCAGGTCATCGGCGGAGCCAGCGGGGCGGGGGCCGTCGCGGTGGTCGTGGCGATGGGGGTGCTCGCGGTGGTGCTCCTCGCGGTGGTGACGATCATGGTGAGCACACGGCTGCAGACACGGCTGCAGACGCTCGCGATGGGGTGGGCCGCGGCGGATCTGTACCGGCGGCGCATCGCGGAGGTGCTGCTGGGGATGCTGGGTGACCTCCAACGGGTGACGACCAGCCCGCAGCGGGTGGCCGTCGTCGGTGGGGTGAGCCTGGTGGTGTGGCTCATCGACGTGGTGACCGCCGTGCTCGTGCTGGGGGCCTTCGGTGTCGAGGTCGGTGGTGCATGGCTGCTCGTGGTGGGCACACTGGCGGTGAGCCTGGGCAACCTCGCGAAGGTGCTGCCGCTGTCGCCGGGGGGGATCGGGCTGTACGAGGGGGCGTTCACCCTGCTGGTCGTCGGGCTCACGCCGGTCGCCGCCCCGACCGCACTCGCCGCGGCGATCGTGGACCATGCGCTGAAGAACGGCATCACCATCGTGGGCGGGGCGGGGTCGTTCGCCGCGCTCAACCTCTCGGTGCGGCGCACGTTCACGCAGGGGCGCGAGCGTGCAGAGGAGGGGCTCGCCGAGTGAGTCAGAACTGCCCGGGTGCGAGCCAGGGGGCCGCAGCCGTCGCGACCGCCGCCGCGAGCGCATCCGTCCGCGTGAGTCGGCCGTCGGTCAGCAGGCCCACCGCACCGGCGCCCTGCGCGGTGTCGGTGGCATCCGCGAGCGTGTCCATCACCAGTCCCAGCTCGATGCCATCTGCGACGGGGGCGGCGATGGCCGCGGGGAGGGTGAGCCCGGGCCCCATCCCGAGCTGCATCCGGTCGCCATCGGTCACCGCGGCCCACATGATGAGCTGCCAGCCCGTCCCGACCGGCAGCGGTGCGACCCCACCCTCGATCCCCACCGCCAGCTCCGCCGACCGTGCTGCGTAGGCCGCAGAGGCTCGCGTCCGCGCACCCGCGATGGTCTCAGCGACCGAGCGCGGCTGCGCAGGCACACCCGAGGCGACGCCTGCGGTCTGCACCACAGCATGGGGGAAGATCCGCCGGGTGGCCGCGGCCTTGACCGGGTTGGTGCTGCCGACGACGATGGTCTCGAGACCGCTCACGCGATCGGGGCGGCCATCGTCACCTCGGGGTGACACAGCTGCGCCAGCGCGACGATCCCGTCGATGAGCCGTGGCGAGGGCTGATTCAGCAGATCATCGTGGATCACCTCCACGGGGGCATCGACACCCCAGGGTCGGTCGGTGAACACCGCAGGGTCGGTGCGCTCACCCGCGCCGCAGTGGTGCAGGACGACGAGGTCGGGTGCGGCGGCCTCGACCGTCTCGCCGTCCACCCGCGCAGAGCGGTCACCGGGGGCGACGAACGGGTAGCGCCCACCGGCCGCGGCGATCGCCTCGGGCACCCAGTTGCCCGCCGCCATGGGCGGGCGGCCCCACTCCTCCGCGTAGACGACCGGGCGCTCACGTCCCGCGACGGCGGTGCGCACCGCCGCCACGCGTGCGCGGTCGACCCCGATGAGCGCCTCCGCCGCCGCCGCCCGGTCGACGGCCGCGCCCACCGTGCGGAAGGAGGCGAACACCTCATCGAGGGTCGTCGGCTCGACGTGGCACACCCGGTACCCATCCGCACTGAGGTCCGCGGCGAGGTCGGCCTGCAGCGCATCGGCGGTGAAGATGACCGTGGGATCGGCCGCCGCGAGGCGGTCGCGGTCGGGGGTGAGCCACCCGCCGATCGTGGGCGCATCGGTGTCGCAGTGTGCGGTCGCACCCACGATCGACCCCCCCACCCCGATCGCGGTCAGGATCGCCGTCGCACTGGGGGCCAGCGAGACGATGCGGTGTGCGGTCATACCAGCCGCATCCCGGGGTTGGCATATAAATCACACCCGCGGTGGCAACACCCATTAGCCGGGGCGTAATCGCCCCTCCATGGATGTGCCGGACCGGTTCCAGCTGGTCGCAGCCAGTGCGACCCCCACGGTGCCACCATCGGTGGATGAGCTCGCCGACCTCCTGGAGCTCCGGCTGGATGGCTGCAGCGACCCCGCGGGGGCGCTGGAGGCGGTCACGAGTGGGCTGCCGATGATCGTCACCAACCGGCCGACGTGGGAGGGGGGTGCGTTCGAGGGGAGCGAGGAGCAGCGGCTGGCGCTCCTGGAGACCGCACTGTCCCACGAGCAGGTCGTCGCCGTCGACATCGAGGTAGCGACGCTGCAGACGACCGCTGGGGCGGCGCTCGCCGACGAGGCCCGGGAGCAGGGGGTGTGGGTGATCGCATCGGTGCACGACTTCGCGTCGACCCCGCCCCGGTCGGTGTGTGAGCAGCAGCTCCATGCGGCCACCCAGCTCGGGGATGTGGGCAAGCTGGCGGTGACCGCAACGTCGCCTGCGGATGCAGCCCGGCTGCTGTCGACGACCGCCACCGTCGCGGGGTGGGGGCGCCCGGTGGCGACGATGGCGATGGGGGGGATGGGTGCGCACACCCGGGCGGTCGCACCGGTGTACGGGTCGGTGCTGGGGTACGCCCCTGCGGACCCCGACGCGCCGACGGCGCCGGGGCAGCTGTCGCTGGCGACGCTGGCGACCGTGGTCAGCCAGCTGCGGTGATCACCGCTCGATGATCGTCTCCTCGATCGCCTCCCCGAAGTGTCGCGCCGCCGCACCGGCGTGGACCAGCACCTCGTCCTCGACGGCGAGCTCGGTCACCGGGGTGGGCCCCGCACGGGTGTGGAGCTTGATCGTCTCCGCGTTCTGCAGCAGCGTCTCGACGTGGTCCCCATCCAGTGCGACCTGCACGCGGAACATCGGGCGGCGCTCGATCTTCACCCGCCCCACGATGGCCTCCCGTGTCCGGCCGGTCGTGTCGATGACCTGCACCCCATCACCACTCTGCAGCTCCGAGAGATAGCTCGTGGTCCCATCTGGCCTGCGCACGTACGCGTGCACCGCCCCCGCGTTCACCCGGAAGGGGCGGGAGGCGACGTACGGCGAGTCGGCCGTCTCTGCATGCACGAAGAACAGCCCCCGGCCCATCGACCCGATCAGCATCCCCTCATCCCCATCCATGAGCGAGGCGGTGTCGACGCACACACGGTCGGCACTCCCCGCCCGCTCGACCTCTGTGACGGGAGCCCACACGAGCTCCAGCTCCTCGCGCGCAGCGGCGTCCCGTGCCCGCACCGTCCCATGGATCTCATCGATCGCATCGGTGTCGAGCAGCACCCCATCGACCCCATGTTCGAGCGTCTCGAAGGCCGTCTCCGCCTCCGCGGCCGAGGTGACACCGGCGATGAGCGTCGTCTCCCCACCGATGCGTGCGATGAGGTTCTCGAGGGGGATGATGGTCCAGTCCTCCCCGATCACCACCGTGTAATCGGCGACCGCTGCCGCCTGCTCGGCGAGCGTCTCGTACGGCGCATCGAGGATGTGCACCAGCACCCCATCGGCCGGGTCGGACGCATCGGCGAGTGCGCGCAGATCGGCGGCGCTGGCGAGCTCCTCCGGCAGCGGCACGGTCCCATCACCCTCGCTGTCCTTGCCCACGATGTACGCATCCGCCGGCTGCTGTGACTGGCGACCATCGGCGGCCTCGTCGATGAAGGCGGCCTCGGTCCCCGTCCGCAGTGCGGCGACGCTGACGTCCCCCAGCTCCCGCACCCGGTCGACGGTCGGCTCATCGACGACCACCCAGTCCACCCCCGCCTCCAGTCCGGCGGTGATGCGACGCCGCTGGGCGTCCCAGTCCCCGACGGTGGCGTCCGCACGCAGCCAGACGCTTCGGTTCATGTCCGCATCATCGCCGCCCGTTGCTTGAAATTGCCGACTCGGTGAGGCGGGTGCACCGGGAGGGACGCACCCCCCGCACCGACATGTCAATATGGGAGTATGATAGCGATAACTTCATTAAAACTTGACAATATCTATTGATATGTCTGTGAATGACACACAGTCGCGACGGGATGTACTGAAGACCGCAGGAGTGGCGGGGATGGCCGGCATCGCTGGGCTGAGCGGCTGTCTGGAGGGAGGTGGTGGGGGCGACTCAGAGTATCCCGCGCTGGGGAACTATCCGATCGAGGGCGACACCGCCACGCTGGGGTTCAACGTTCCGCAGACAGGGCCGTATCAGGAGGAGGGCGCGGACGAGCTCCGCGCGTACGAGCTGGCGGTGGAGCATCTCAACAACGGTGGGGGCTGGGCAGATCTCTGGAGCGACCTCTCGGGGGATGGGGTCAACGGGTACCAGATCGACTACGTGACCGGAGACACAGCGACGGACGCAGACACGGCGCGCGAGTCCGCCTCGCGGATGGTCGAGCGGGATGGGGTGATCATGTTCGCCGGGGGCTCCTCCAGTGCGACGGCGATCGCACAGCAGGAGCTCGCACAGCAGGAGAAGGTGGTGTACATGTGCTGTCTGACACACTCGAACGACACGACCGGGGGCGACTGCGTCCGGTACGGCGTCAGGGAGATGTTCAACGCCTACATGACCGGACAGGCGCTCGCACCGATCGTCACGGCGGAGTACGGCGACGGGCTCGAGTTCTACCAGCTCTATGCGGACTACACCTGGGGGCAGACGGTGGAGACCTCGATCAGGGAGTTCTTCGGGGCAGCGGGCTGGTCGGAGGTCGACTCCGTCCCGACCCCACTGGGCACGGACGACTACTCCACGTTCCTGTCGGGCGCGGTCGACTCGGGCGCGGATGTGCTCTTCCTGAACCACTACGGGCTGGATGGCTCCAACTCCGTCTCACAGGCGGTCGATCAGGGTGTCAACGAGGAGATGGAGATCGTCGTGCCGCTGTACAACGTGCCGATGGCAGCAGGGGCCGGCGGGTCGATCGAGGGCGTCTTCGGGACCGATGGGTGGGATGCGAACCTGGAGAATGAACCGACCCGGCTGTTCGCGGACGCGTTCGTCGAGAGGTACGGGACCGTGCCGAGCTCCCCCGCCAGGCTGGCGTACTCCGGCACCATGCTGTACGCCGCTGCGGTCGAGCGGGCAGGGACGTTCTACCCACCGGAGGTCATCCGAGAGCTCGAGGGGTATGAGTGGGACAACGGTGGCCTGGGCGAGGAGGTGCTGCGAGCCTGTGATCATCAGGCGATGCGGGATATCCTCGTCGTCAGAGGGCTCTCAGCGGCCGAGCAGGATCCCACCGCCGGCAGATACTGGGAGGTGGTGGAGCAGGCCTCCTACCCCGATCAGGTCGGGTATGGGTGTGACAGTGGCCCAGCGGCTGCCTGTGAGCTTGGGGCATACGGGGACGAGTGAGTGCCTGGCGGTGCGGCCACCGATGCGGACCACCGGGGTGGGTAGTGTGAGCTGTGGCGGTGGCCACCGGTGGGGGTGGCCGGCGTGAGCCTGCTCGCGACGGGCATCGGGTTCCTCATCCAGACGCTGGCGGTCGCGTCGATCTACATCCTGGTGGCGATCGGGCTGTCGATCACCCTCGGGACGCTGAAGTTCGTCAACTTCGCACATGCCGCGGTCTACCTGGCGGGCATCTACATCGGCCTCGCGGTCGCGTTGGAGCTGCCGTTCAGCGGGGATATCGGTCGGGGCATCGGACTGGGTGAGGTCGGGCTCGGGCTGGGGTTCCTGGCCGCACTCGCGGTCATCCCCATCATCAGCTTCGGTCTGGGCCTGCTGATGGAGCGGTTCATCGCACGGCCGTTCTACGACCGACCGGACACCGATCAGATCCTGGTGACGTTCGGGGTCCTCCTGATCGTTCAGGAGGTCATCCGGGGGCTCGTCGGCGGCCGGTCGATGACGTTCACACGCCCCGAGTGGGCACAGGGTGCGATCGGGCTGGGGCCGTTGGGCACCTTCGCCCGGTGGCGCCTCGCGATCATCGCGATCACCGCCGTGCTCGTGGTCGTGGTGTACCTGTACATCGAGTACACGGACGTCGGCTTGGCGGTCCGCGCGGGGACGGAGGATGCGGAGATGGTGAACCTGTTGGGGGTCCGAGTGACCCGTCCATTCCTCCTGATCTTCGGGGTGGGGTCGGGGCTGGCAGGGGCAGCCGGTGTCGTCAGTGGCCCGGTCTTCAGCGTCGTCCCAGAGGTGGGCATCGGGGTGCTGGTCCCCGCATTCCTGGTCGTGGTCGTCGGTGGTGTCGGCAGCCTCGTGGGGTCGGTCGTCGGTGGGCTGCTCATCGGGGCGGTCGAGGTCGGCCTGCAGATGGGTGCGCCCACGTGGGCGTCGGTGGGGATCTACGCGCTGGCGGCGGTCGTGATCATGCTGCGGCCGGCCGGCTTGTTCGGGGTGGTGGAGGTGGATGAATGAGCGGTGAGGCGGAGGCCTCGACGGGCCAGTCGCGCGGTGAGGCGGATGACCTGGTGGCCAGGTGGGACGCGCTCCGGCGGCGGGAGGCGTTCCCGGCGATCGCCGCGATCGCGTTCGTCATCGTGTTCCCCCTGATCTTCACGAATCTCCCCGCCTACAACGGCTACATGTCGTTGGTCGAGCTGATCTACATCTGGGCGATCTTCGCGATCGGCTTCAACCTGCTGTTGGGGTACACGGGCCTGCTGTCGTTCGGACACGCGGCGTTCTGGGGGGCGGGCGCGTACGCGGCAGGACTGTTCAGTGTGGCTGTCTCCGGCGATCCGCTGGTCATGGTGCTCGTCGCAGCGGTGACGGCGGTCGTGCTCGCGATGTTCCTGGGGGTGCTGTCGCTCAGACGCGGTGGCATCTACTTCGCCATCCTGACGCTCGCATTCGGCCAGATGATGTACTACATCGCCCTCGGACCACTGGGGGCGATCACCGGGGGAGAGGATGGGTTCACGGGGGTCACCGTCGATCCGCTGTTCGGGGTCCTCGAGATGGGCGCCGAGTTCGCGGGGGTCCTTGGCGTGCTCCTGCATGATGTCGGGTACGTCGTGTTCGCGAGCTTCTTCGTGCTCGCTGTCGCAGCGGCGGTCCGGATCGTCCGGTCCCCCTACGGGACGATCTTCCAGGCCATCGCGGAGAATGAGCAGCGCGTGGAGTTCCTCGGCCTGCACGTCTGGCGGTACAAGCTCGCAGCGTTCGTCCTCTCTGCTGCATTCGCAGGCGTCGCAGCAGGGTTGCACACCGTCCACGCCAGGTACGTCGCGATCGCATCGCTGTACTGGATCACGAGCGGTGACATCGTCATCATGACCGTCCTCGGGGGGACTTCGTCGGTGTTCGGACCCATCCTGGGTGCACTGGCGTTCCTGTATGTGGAGAACATCGTCTCGGGTGAGATCGCCTTCTGGCTGCTCATCCTGGGGGTGCTGTTCGTGACCGTCGTGTGGCTCTTCCCATCGGGGCTGTGGGGTGTCGTGAGCGCGGTGCGCACGGCCGTCCGTCGCAGGCTCCTGGAGGGCAGATCGTGACCATCCTGGCGATCACCGGGCTCACGAAGCGATTCGGCAACCTCACCGCGGTGGACGACCTGTCCCTGCACATCGAGCGGGGGGAGTCGCTGAGCATCATCGGACCGAACGGCGCTGGCAAGTCCACCACCGTGAACCTGATCACCGGTCTCCTGCAGCCATCTGCCGGGGAGGTGCTGTTTCACGGGGAGGATATCACCGGTGCGCAGCCGCATGAGATCCTCCAGCGGGGGCTGAGCAGGTCGTTCCAGACGGCCTCGATCTTCCCCGAGCTGACCGTGGAGCAGAACGCGATCGTCGCGGCGTTGGGGGCCGAGCACGGGTCGTTCAGCCTGAACTTCCTGCGTCGGCTCGTGGGGTATGATGCGGTGGCCGAGCGCGCCCGGCGCACGCTGGAGGACATGGGTCTGTATGAGCAGCGCGAGCTGGAGGCGCAGTCGCTACCGTACGGTGACAAGCGGCGCCTGGAGATGGCGCTTGCACTGACCAGTGATCCGGACCTGCTCTTCCTGGATGAGCCGACGGCGGGGATGTCGCCCGACGAGACGGAGACGACGGTGACGCTCATCGAACGGGTCAAACAGGAGCGGGACGTCACCATCGTGCTGATCGAGCACGATATGGAGATCGTCTTCCGCATCTCCGATCGGATCGCCGTGCTGAGCCAGGGGGCGAAGATCGCAGACGGCACACCCGCGGAGATCCAGGGGGACCCCACCGTTCAGAAGGCCTACCTGGGGGGGATCGAGCTATGAGCCTGCTCGAACTCGAAGAGGTCAACGCCTACTACGGCGAGAGCCACATCCTCCGGGATGTCACGATGACGGTCGAAGGGGGCCAGATCATCGCGCTGCTGGGGCGGAACGGGGCGGGGAAGACGACCACGCTCCGGAGCATCACAGGGGCGGTGCCACCGGAGGTGCGCACGGGCTCGATCCGCTTCGATGGCGAGGAGATCACTGGCGATCCACCGGAGGACATCTCCGCACGTGGGCTGTCACTGGTCCCCGAGGAGCGCCGGATATTCTCGAATCTGACCGTCGCAGAGAACCTCCATGTGCCGGATATCTCCCAGAACCTCTTCAACCGGCTCGGTCGCACGGTCGAGACGGGGAAGCTGGGGATCACAGACGCGGCGGTGTTTGAGCAGTTCCCACGGCTCGACGAGCGCCGTGAGCAGAAGGCGGGGACGCTCAGCGGGGGTGAACAGCAGATGCTCGCGATCGCACGCACGCTCAAGCAGGACACCGACCTCCTGATGCTGGATGAACCCTCCGAGGGGCTCGCGCCGCTGATCGTGGAGGATGTGCTCGAGATCATCCAGACGGTCGCCGACCAGGGGACGACGATCCTGCTCGTCGAGCAGAACGTGGCGGCGGCGATCGCGCTCGCGGACTACTGCTACGTGCTCGATCAGGGGCGGGTGGTGTATGAGGCGACCGCCGATGCGCTCGCCGCGGATGAGGCGGTCAGGAGACAGTACCTCGGCGTATGAGCGAGGAGACCGGACCGGGCGGCCAGCAGAGCCCACAGGCGGTGCTCGAGGAGGCGAACATCATCACCTTCACCGACGGCGAGATGCGGCTCACCACCGAGTTCGAGGCGGCCATGGGGGTGTATCACGACTCGTACATCGACCTCGACGAGCGCGCGTATCAACAGAGCGTCGCAGAGGCGTTCGCGATCGATCCGGATGAGGTCGCCGGGCAGATCGACCACTTCGGGGTGACCAGAGAGCAGTTCGTCGCATATCTGGCGATCAGCGCACAGCTGGGGAGGGACACCCCCATCACAGCGCGCGCCGAGATGGCGATGCTGGTCACAGAGAGTGCGCCATCCACACCCGTGCCGGCGGGGCTCGTGGAGCTCGATGATGCGGGGTATGCGTCCTTCCTGCAGCAGCACCCCCGCGCTGCGGTGGTCGTCTGGAAGCGCTTCTGTGAGCCGTGTGACCGGATGAAGCGGGATCTGGACCCCGTGACCACCGCGTTCCCGCCGGCTGTCGTCGTCGCCGGCGTCGATGGGGAGGCGACCCCGGCGTTCCGCCGGCAGTTCAGCGTGGATGCGGCGCCATCTGTGCTGCTGTTCGACGACGGGGACTGTCAGCTGACACTCGCCGGCTACCACTCAGCCGAGCAGATCGCGACCGCCTGTGCGGAGGTGTACGGCACCGGGTGAGTGGGCCGGCCGGTCGGTCCACACGGACCGCCGGTGCGCAGGCCCACCCCCCGCGGGGGGCTACAGGCCCGCCGCCTCAGCCGCCGCTGTGGGGTCGGCCCCATCGTGGATCACCGCAGCGACCGCCGCGGTGATCGCACCCGGGTCGGGGTGCTGGAAGATGGAGCGGCCCATCGACACGCCCGCCGCCCCCGCATCCATCGCACCCGCGACCATCGCGAGCGTCTCGGTGTCCGACCCACGGGCACCCCCCGCGATCAGCACCGGCCGGTGGGTGGCTGCGGTCACCACCCGGTAGCTGTCGGGGTCGCCACTGTAGCCCGTCTTGATCAGGTCCGCCCCCAGCTCCGCGGCCAACCGCACCGCATGTGCCAGCGCCGTCGGGTCGGTCTCATCGACCCCCGGACCACGGGCGTAGCTCATCGCCAGCACGGGCAGACCGTACCGGTGGGCCTCCTCGATCACCGCACTCAGCTGGGTCATCTGGTCGGGCTCGTAGGGGCTGCCCACGTTCAGATGGAACGACACCGCATCGGCGCCCGCGCGGATCGCCGCGGGGACGCTCGCGGTCTGGCGCTTGTCATCCTCATCGGGGCCGATCGCGGTCGAGCCGTTCAGATGGACGATGAACCCCGCACCGTGCGTCTGCGGCAGCACACGGTCGGCCACGCCCGTGTGCGTCAGCACCGCATCCGCCCCGTTGGCACAGATCGCCGCCACCGTCGCCTCCAGCTCGACGAGTCCGGCGACCGGACCCAGGGTGATCCCGTGGTCCATGGGCACGACCAGATGCCGGCCTGCGGTGCCGACCCGGGCCAGCCGTGCGGTGAGTCCTGGGGTCATGGTATGTCGCACGCTCGCATGGGGGTGTTATGGCCGTTCCGCTCTGGGGGCGCCGGCGCGTGCACCTGCGCGGAGTCCGGCCGCCTGCTCGGTCAGCGTGGCGGCGATCGCATCGGTCGAGCTCCCCGCGGCGATGCCATCGGCGATCGTGTCGATGAGGGCGCTGCCGACGATGATGCCATCCGCACCCGCAGCGACGATCTCCTGGGCCTGTGCGGGGGCGGTGATCCCGAAGCCCACCGCCCGTGGCACCGACGCATCCGCCACCCGTGCGAGGCTCGCGGCCGTCTGGGTGGACACGTCTGCACGTGCGCCCGTCACCCCCAGGCGCGCCTGCACGTACAGATACCCCGTGACCGCATCCTTGATGCGATCGAGCCGGCTGCCGCGGGTGGTGGGGGCGACGATGAAGATGAGCGCACAGTCGTGCGCCGCGCACACCGACTGCAGTGGTGCGGCCTCGTCGATCGGCAGGTCAGGGATGATCAGCCCCTGCACCCCAGCGGCGGTGGCGTCGGCGACGAACGCCTCGAGGCTCGCGCGGTGATCGGGGGCAGCACCGTACTGGGCGAGGAGGTTGTAGTAGGTCATGCAGACGAGCGGCGCATCGACCGCGAGCGTCCGCACCAGCTCGAGGTACCGCGCGGGCGTCATCCCCGCCTCCAGCGCACGCACGATCGCCGCCTGGATCGTCGGCCCCTCCGCGATCGGCTCGGAGAAGGGCAGCCCCAGCTCGATGATGTCCGCACCCCCCGCATCGACGGCCTCGATGAACCGACGCGAGCGCTCGATGTCGGGGTCACCGGCGGTGAGGTAGGGGATGAACGCGGGCCCGTCACCGAAGGCGGCGCTGATCGGGTGCATCACCCACCCTCGGCGAACACATCCATCGAGGGGGCGATCGACAGGTCCCGCGCGGCGGTCTCCTCGATCGCCGCCTCGAGGTCCTTGTCGCCGCGCCCGGAGACGTTGATCAGCACCGGCCCCGTGAGCGTCTCCGCTGCCGCCTCGAGGTAGCCGAACGCGTGGGCCGTCTCGAGGGCGGGGATGATCCCCTCGAGCTGGCTGAGCCGGTGGAAGGCGATGAGCGCCGCTTCGTCATCGACCGGCACCGGCTCGACCCGTCCGGTGTCGACCAGGTGGGCCAGCTGGGGGCCCACCCCCGCGTAGTCCAGCCCCGAGGAGATCGAGTGGCTCTCCATGATCTGCCCGTCGGCATCCTGCAACAGCCGCGTCCGGGCGCCGTGGAGCACGCCATCCGCGCCCGTCGACAGCGATGCCGAGTTCGGCGCCACCCCCGCATCGACGTCGACCTCCAGCGAGGAGCCGCCTGCCTCGACCGCGATCAGGCGCACCTCGGGGTCATCCAGGAAGGCTGCGAAGCTACCCATCGTGTTCGACCCTCCGCCCGCACACGCCAGCACAGCACCCGGGAGCTCGCCGGTCTGCTCGAGCAGCTGGCCGCGCGCCTCCTGGGAGATCACCGCATGGAAGTCCCGCACCATCGCGGGGAACGGGTGCGGGCCCACGACCGAGCCGATCACGTAGTGCGTGTCCTCGACGTTCGTCGCCCAGTCCCGCATCGTCTCGCTGATCGCCTCCTTGAGGGTCCCACGGCCGATCGTCACCGGTCGGACCGTCGCACCGTTGAGCTGCATCCGGAAGACGTTGGGGCGCTGCCGGGTGATGTCTCGCTCGCCCATGTACACCTCACACGGCATCTCCAGATGCGCCGCCGCCATGGCGGTGGCCGTCCCGTGCTGGCCCGCGCCCGTCTCGGCGATGATCCGCTCCTTGCCCATGTACTTCGCCAGCAGCACCTGTCCGAGCGCGTTGTTCAGCTTGTGTGCCCCGCCATGGAGGAGATCCTCCCGCTTGAGGTAGACAGGCAGCCCGTACCGCTCCGAGAGCCGAGCGGCGTACTGGGTGGGGGTGGGACGCCCACCGAAGGCGGCGATCTCGGTGGCGAACTCGTCCATGAACCCCTCCTCGTTCTCACACACGTACCGCTGGTACGCATCGGCGAGCTCCTCGATCGCAGGCATCAGCGCCTCCGGCACGTACTGTCCGCCGTAGGGGCCGAACTTCCCGGGCTCCGTCTCGGTGCTCATGCCGACCCCACGGTGGCAGGGGTCGTGAACCCCCGGGTCCGGTCGTGGACATCACCCGCCATGATCGCCGACCCGATGAGCAGGCCGTCCGCGCCCGCCGCGAGCATGCGGTCGGCATCTGCCGGGGTCGCCATCCCACTCTCGGCGATCACCACCGGTGCACTGGCGGTGGGGATGAGCGCCTCGGCGACACCGAGGTCGACCTCCAGCTGACCGAGATCCCGGTTGTTCACGCCGATCACCTGCGCGCCCGCCGCCTCGGCGCTCGCCAGCTCCGCTGCGGTGTGCACCTCCACCAGCGGGGTCATCCCCCGGCTGCGTGCGGCGGCGATGAGCGCGGACAGCGGCGGCGTCGCGGCCCCTGCGAGGAAGCGCGCGATCAGCAGCACCGCATCCGCGGCGACGGCATCCAGCTGGTCCTCCCGGACGATGAAGTCCTTCCGCAGCACGGGCACCGTCACCGCGGCCCGCACCCGCCGCAGCATCTCGAGGTCGCCGCCGAAGTGCGTCGGCTCCGTCAGCACCGACAGCGCCGCCGCCCCCGCATCCACCATCGCCCGGGCGAGCTCGACCGGGTCGTCCGCGCGGTGTGTGGACGTGGTGGGGGAGGTCGGCTTGATCTCGGCGATGACCGGCCGGGCGCCCGCTGCAGCAGCCGCCGACAGGGCCGCCGTCAGTGGACGCGCGTCGACGCGGAGCGGCTCCGCACCGCCTGGGCGCTCATGTGCCGCCTCCAGGATGGCCTGGACGGATGGGGCGAGCGGCGGATGGCTGATGTCCATATATGTACATCAGTGGACGGAATTGCACAAAAGGGTTGCGTGTCAGTCCGCATCGACCAGCTCGAAGAGCTGGCCCCAGTCCTCTGCGTCGCTGTGCTCGGGGAGGCCGTTGCGCAGCTGCGTGAGGTCCGCGGGTGGGATGACCGCCGCCACCTTCGCCATGACCGCCCGGGCGATGTACGCCGCCTCCGCACGGTCGGTCTGGGTCTCGGTCGCGACCGTCTCCAGGAAGCGCGCCCAGTCGAACCGCTCGCCGTGGGTGCCTGCCCCCGCGTCGATGTACCAGCGGACACCCACGGGGAGGTTGGAGGCGACATCCGAGGCATCGCCGGCACCGATCCTGCGGCCCAGCGTGGTCAGCACCGCCCGGATCGCACGCACGGTGCGACCGGTGTCCGGGAACCGCAGCTCCTGCGTCAGCTCACCGACGAACGTGTCGTAGTCCATACAGGAGGTACCGCTCGCACCCCAAAGAGGCTTGAGGTCGCCTACTGGGGACTCGGGTGCGACGGACCCACCGCGTCCCCGCTCGGCAGCGCCGAGCCGGTGATCTGCTTGAGCCGGTCGACCAGCGATTCCGTCGCCTGCTCACCCTCGAGGGCGATCTCCAGGACCTCCGAGATGTGCGAGACCGGGAGGATCTCCACCATCTCGTCGTACTCATCCTCGATCATGACATCCTGCAGGTTGGCCCGCGGGATGATCACCGTGGTGATGCCGGTCTTCGCCGCCGCCTCGATCTTGTGGGTGACCCCGCCGACGGGTAGCACGTCACCACGCACGGAGAGGCTGCCGGTCATCGCCACCGACTGGTCGACGCCGATCTGCTCGAGGGCGGAGATGACCGCCGTCGCGACGGTGACGCTGGCGGAGTCGCCCTCGACACCCTCGTGCGACTGGACGAACTGGATGTGGATGTCCTGCTCGGAGATGTTCTCCCCCGAGTACTTCTTGATGATCGCAGAGACGTTCTGGACCGCCTCCGTCGCGATCTCCTGGAGCTTCCCGGTGGCGATGATCCGTCCCCCCTCGCCCTGCTTGGGGGTGATCTCCGCCATCACGGGCATCACGATGCCCGAGTCATCACCCATCACGGCGAGGCCGTTGACGCGACCGGGACGGAACCCACCCTCTGGCGACAGCTCGTAGTCCTTCCGGCGCTGGATGTAGTCATCCGCCAGCTGCTGCTCGATCGAGCGGCTCTGTGACTTCGCGGTGAGCACCTCTGCTCGGGTGACCACCTCACGGTCGGCCGCGCGGCCGATGTCGCCGGCGACACGGACCAGCCCACCGAGGTTGCGGAGCTTGAGGGTGAGATGACCCTTGCGACCCGCCCGGCGGCGGGCCTCGAGGATGATCTCCTCGATCGCATCGCGGCTGAACGCCGGCAGACGGCCATCCTTCTGGACCTCCTGGGCGACGAACCGGGCGTACTTCCGTCGCATCTCCGGGGTGTCCTCGATGGTGTCATCCATGTACACCTCGTACCCGTACCCCTTGATGCGCGAGCGCAGCGCGGGGTGCATGTTCTCCATCGCGTCCAGGTTCCCTGCCGCGATCATGATGAAGTCCGTCGGCACCGGCTCGGTCTGGACCATCGCCCCCGAGGAGCGCTCGGACTGGCCGGTGATCGCGAAGGCGCCCTCCTGGATCGCCGTCATCAGGTGCTGCTGGCTGCGGATGTCGAGGGTGTTGATCTCGTCGATGAACAGCACCCCCTTGTTGGACTTGTGGATCGCACCGGGCTCGACGCGGTCGTGACTCGGCGTCTCCATCCCGCCGGACTGGAACGGGTCGTGCCGCACATCGCCCAGCAGCGCCCCCGCGTGCGCACCCGTCGCATCCTCGAACGGTGCCGTCGGCGTGTCGGTGTTGTCGACGAGCATGTTGGGGATCATCGCATCGCTGCCGCGCGACCCGTACCGGAACGCGAGGTAGATGACCCCCGCGGCGAGGATCCCCAGGAGGATCTGCCCCGCGATGATCAGTGCGTACCCGAGCACCACGGCGATGATGATCCACATCAGGAACGTCCGCATCTGGTTGCGCTTGCGGGCCTCCTCCTTGTGCGCGTCCACGATCTGCTCACCCTTGCCCGCCGGCACCGTGCGCACCTTGGGATTGTTCCCGTCGTCGGGGTTGTGGTACACCAGCACGTCCTGCAGCTCCTCACGGGGCAGCAGCTCCGACATCGCCTTCGCCAGCATCGACTTGCCCGTCCCCGGCGAGCCGATCATCATCACGTGTCGGCGCTGCTGCGCCGCCTTCATCACCACGTCCCGGGCATGCTCCTGCCCGATCACCTGGTCGACCAGGCGGTCGGGGACCTCGATGTCGTCGGTGGTGTCGACCTGCAGCCCGCCGAGGAGGTCGTCCTCAGCGATCGATTCATCCACCGGCATCGTCGCATCCACATCGCTGCCGAGGTCCTCCGCGAGGTCGGAGGGCGGCGACTCAGCTGGTGGGTCGGTCGTCGTCTGTTCTGATTCCAACTCGTCTGTCATGGATGATTGAGTACCAGATTCAAGGGTGGATTGTTGATATACTTTCTCCCGGTGGTGACGCACGAGACGGCCGCTGCCTCTCGATTTCGGCGGTCTGAGGGCAGCTCCGGGATGGCGGACCCTTTGATATAGGGCCCCCTCGTACCTGAACGCATGCGGGGCTTCTACATCGGGCGGTTCCAGCCGTACCACGATGGCCATCACCAGATGGTGGAGGCGATCGCGGGCGAGGTCGATGAGCTCATCCTCGGCATCGGCTCAGCGGGGGACTCCCACACGATCCACGACCCGTTCACCGCGGGCGAGCGCATCATGATGCTCACGAAGGCGCTCGAGTCCGTCGATGCACGCACCTATCCGGTGCCGATCGAGGATCTCGATCGCAACGCGGTGTGGGTCAGCCACGTGCAGAGCATGTCCCCCTCCTTCGATGTGGCGTACTCGAACAACCCGCTGGTGATCCAGCTGTTCGGGGAGGCCGGGATCGAGGTCCGCCAGTCACCCATGTTCAACCGGGAGGTGCTCGAGGGGACGGAGGTTCGCCAACGCATGATCGAGGGGGATCACTGGCGTGAGCTGGTCCCCCCGGCGGTGGCCGAGGTGATCGATGAGATCGGTGGTGTCGCGCGGCTCCGCCAGGTCGCGACCACCGATGTCTCCGGTGGCGATGATCACGTTCACCAGTGACTTCGGGACGCGCTACGCCGCGGCCGTCCGGGGAGCGCTGCTGGCGGTGAGCGATGAGCGGGTCGTCGACGTCACCCATGACCTGCCACGGTGGTCGATCGTCGGTGCGGCCTTCTGGGTCGACCAGCTGCTGCGGGGGTACCCGGCAGGGGTGCACCTCATCGCGGCGGACCCCGGTCGCGGCGCCTCCACCGAGACCGTGATCGGGGTGGTGGGAGGGCACCGCCTGGTGGGTCCCGACACGGGGGTCTGCTGGCCGGTCGCGCAGACCCTCGCTCGACGGACCGGGGCATCACCCAGCTGGTATCTGCACCGCGCCGACCCGAGCCCGTTCCCCACGCGCGATGTGCGCGCACCGCTCGCCGGCGCGCTGGCTGCGGACCCATCGGATCTCCTCGGCACAGTCGATCGGATCGACACCCCCACCCGGCTCCATCTGCCGGAGGGGGCGCTCACGGAGGAGGGGGCCACAGGGGAGGTGATCACGACCGACCGGTTCGGCAACGTGATCACGTCGATCCCCGCGGCGTTCGCCGAGGCGGCTGCGGGCACGGCAGTGCTGATCGGTGGTGCGATGGCGACGGTGCTCGGCGCACACTCCGCACCGGAGACGGGGGCGCTGGTCGTGACCGTCGGTGAGCATGGGCGCATCGAGCTCGTCCTCGGCGGTGCATCCGCGGCGGACCGGCTGGGCCTCGGCCCCGGCGATCAGCTGCGGATCCAGCGCGTCTGATCAGTCGGCGGCGATCACGTCGTCGATGCGGACGATCATCGTGGAGGCCTCGGTGGCCGCCGCGACCGCCCCGTGTTTCACCGCGGCCGGGTCCACGACGCCCGCGGCGACGGGGTCGCCGATCTCCCCGCTCCGACCGGTGGAGATGATCCCCGCACGGCCGGTCTCCTCATGCGCCGCGCGGAGGTCGACGACCGCATCGATCGAGTCCATCCCCGTGTTCTCCGCGAGGATGCGCGGCAGCGACTCCACCGCCTCGGCGAACGCCCGCACCGCGAGCTGTTTGCGGCCCTCGATCCCATCAGCGGCCGCCCGGATCGCATCGGCGATCGCCACCTCCGACGCACCCGCCCCGGGCACGATGCCGCCGGTGGTGCGCGCGGCGATCGTCACATCGACCGCATCCTGGATCGCGCGCTCGAGCTCGTCGACGATGTGCTCGGTCCCACCACGGACCAGCAGCGTCGCGGTCTTCGATGCGGACCCTCCCTCGACGAACGCGGCCTCATCCTCACCGAAGGTCTCCGCGCGCACCGCGTCTGCGGCCCCCAGGTCGGCCGTGTCGAGATCGCTGAGCGTCCCGAGCCGGCGGGCACCCGTCGCCTTCGCGACCGCGGCGACCTCCTTGTCCTTGAGGTCGTCGAACGCGACGATCCCATGCTTCGAGAGGTGTGACGCCACGCGGTCGGCGACGTCCTTCGAGCTGAAGACCGCATCCACACCGGCATCGGCGAGGATGGACGCATACCCCGCGAGCTCGGCGTCCTCTGCGTCGATCGCAGCGGTGAGCTGGTCGACAGAGGTGATGTCGTACTCCGCGTCGATCTCCGACTCGCGGACATCGAGCTCGACGTCCAGCACCGCCACGGTGACATCCTCGACCACCGCGGGCATCTGCTCGGACATGCGCTCTGCGTCGACGACCACGCCCTCGACCAGCTGGGTGGCCGAAGAGGACGCGCCCGTCTTGGTGACGATGCGGATGTCGCGCGGGTCGAACCGGTCATTGGCCGCCGCGACGAGATCGACCGCCTCGACGACGTAGCCCGCGAGCGTGGCCGCCTCGATGTCCCCCGTGCCCTTGCCTGTCATCGAGGTCTCGGCCACCTCGATGAGCTGCTCGGTGGAGGGATCTGCGGCGATCACGTTCGCATCGATCGCCTCGTGCGCCAGCTGTGCCGCCTGGTCGTACCCCTCGACGATCACCGTCGGGTGCAGATCATCCTCGAGGAGGTCCTCGGCCTTGATCAGCAGCTCCCCGGTGAGCACCGCCGCGGTGGTCGTCCCATCGCCCACCTCCTCCTCCTGGGTCTCGGCGACCTCGACGATCATCTGTGCGGCGGGGTGCTCGATGTCCATCTCCGCGAGGATCGTGGCCCCATCGTTGGTGATCACGACGTCCCCGCTGGAGTCGACGAGCATCTTGTCCATCCCCCGCGGGCCCAACGTGCTCCGGACAGAGGCGGCGACGGCCTTGCCCGCGCGGATGTTCGAGTCCTGTGCATCCTGTCCCCGGGTCCGTTCAGACCCCTCTGCCAAGATGAAAAGTGGCTGCATTCGTGCTGACATGCTAGGTAGCCTCGTCGAAAAAGACGACAGCAGTTCTATAAAACGATACCGGAGTCACCCACGCCGGCCGCGCGTGTGCCAGTAGGTCACCGAGGCGAGGCGGCCCCCGAGTGGGCTCGCACGCACGGGTGCCACCGACCGGCGGACCGCCCGCGCGGCGGGCTCCGACAGCTGCCGGTACAGCCCGTACGGGAGCACGAAGTCATCGGTTGCGGCCACGACCTCCAAACCGGCGCCGGTGACCAGCGCCTGGACCTCATCGGCGCCGTACAGGCGCGACCCCATCGGGAGCATCCACGTGTAGAGCCGGCGGGCGCTGCGGTCGTTGAACGTATCGAAGATCACCCGGTCACGGCTCACCCGTGCCATCTCCGCGAGGTAGCGGTGGGGGGTGTCCGTCAGATGGAAGAACCGCATGGCGACGACCGCGTCGAAGCTGTCCGTCTCGAACGGCAAGCGCGCCGCATCCCCCCGGATGAACCGGACGGCGTCGCCGTGTCCCGCCTGGTCGATCCGACCCTCCGCCCGGCGCATCATCGCCGATGAGATGTCGAACGCCGTCACGTCCACCCCCGCCGCCGCCATCGCCGCGGTGAAGCGACCCGTCCCACAGGCGATCTCCAGGACGTGCATCCCCTCCCTCGGTGCCAGTGCGTCGAGCACGGCATCCTTCTCGCGTGCATCGATGATCTGCCCACCGCCGGTGAACCGGGTCGCATCGTAGGATGCAGCGACGGCATCGGCCTGGTACCACTGCTTGCCTCGCACGGCGGTGCATCGCCAAGCCATCGGTATAGCGGTGTTGCCATCGGCGGCGTTTTGCCGGAGGCCACGCTGGGGTGGGTATGGAGGGGCTCGAGAGCGCGCTCGAGGCGGCCTGTGACGTCGGGATCGACGCGCTGGCCGCACAGATCCAGGCGGTCGGCTTCGCCTGCACGCACTGTGGGGACTGCTGTACGGGGACCCAGACCGCGCCTCACACGGCGACCATCTTCCCCCACGAGGTCCGTGCGATCCAGGCGGGCACCGGCCGGTCTTGGCCGTCGGTGGCGCGGCCGATGCCATACGGGGTCGCACACGGGGAGACGTTCGAGTGGGCACTGGCGACGGATGCCACCGGTGGATGTGTGTTCCACGATGCCGATGCGTCCGACGGTGGCTGTCGGGTGCACGCGGAGCGGCCGGGCGTCTGTGCGACGTACCCGTTCAGTCTCGCCGTGGAGCCGGAGCACGCGACGGCGGGTGAACCCGCCGGTGCGGGGGGGCTCCTGCGGGTGCATGAGTGCGAGGGGGTGGGCGAGCCGATCGATGCGGACGCAGCCCGGCAGCTGGCGCGGCGCCTGCGCGAACGCACCATCGTCGAGCTGATCGAGGCGGCCGCCCTGCTCGACCGGTACGACCCACGGCCGGGGCCCGAGCTGGTGGTGTTCGATTCGGAGGGGCCGAAGGACCCGCAGGGGCGACCGCTGGAGGTGGTCGATGCGGCTCGATAAGCAGGGGGTCACCCGGAGCTTCACCACCGAGCTCGAGCGGGACGATGCGGGTGGGCTGCTGCGGGTGCCCTCGGCTGTCGCCGCGGAGCTGCCGGATGCACCGCTGGAGGTGTCGGTGGGCGTCCCCGTGCCGGTGGCCATGCCGCCGGAGCCACCGGAGGCGGTCAGCCCGGTCGAGTCCGGGGAGCTCCGGATGGTGAGCATCACCGACCGTGGGCGCCGGGGCGATGGCATCGCGCTCGTCGAGCAGGGGTTCGTGGTGATCGTCCCGGAGACCGCACCGGGCGAGCGGGTGCTCATCGAGATCACGGAGGTCCGGGGGACCTACGCACTGGGCGCGGTCGTCGAGCAGGGTCACCCCCCGAAGTAGAGCCTCGGGTCTGCGACGTCGGTGGCGAGCTGGGTGGGGTCCACCCCGGGGGCTGCGGCCAGCAGCGCACCGGCGGTCGCCGCGCCGATGCCCGGGACCGCGAGCAGCTCCGCCTGGGTCGCGGTGTCGAGATCCACCGGGTAGGGCACGCCCGTGACCGAGCGGTACCCGTGGTCGGTGATGACGACGTCGCAGACGGACCCCAGCGGCCGCTCGCCGGGGGTCGCCACCAGCAGGGGGTACGTCCCGAGCTGCCGGCCGAAGGTCCGGCCGCCCTCATGGTACTCCATGATGACCCGGTCCAGGCGGGTCCCCACGGGGGCGACGCGTCGCAGCATGGGGCGGTCGATGCGCTCGCGGACCCGCTGCTTGTACCGCTGGAACCGGTCGCGGTGGGCGATGGCGATCGCAGAGCCGGTCTCGGCCATCGGAGTCCCCTCGAACGCCATCACCTGCCGGATGTTGATCCGCCGGACGAGCAGGTCTGCCTCGAGCACACGCTCGAGGAAGCGGAGGTTCGCCGTGTAGGTGGCCTCGGTCTCACCGGCGAGCCCATGCAGCAGGTTGATGCCCGGCAGCAGCTTCGGCAGCCGGGGATGGGTGTCATCCGGGCGCCAGCCGGCGACCTCGTTCACGATCTCGATCGCGGTGAGACACTCCTCAGCGCTCACGTTGAGGTCGTTCGCCGCCTGCACGGCGGGGTCTGCGGACTCCAAGCCGAAGGCAGCGGTGTCCCCGGGCGTGTTGTACCGCGCGATCGTCGCCAGCGCGGCGCGGGCACGCTCGGGGAAGCGGACGATGGTGATCGGGTTGATGTTGTCCAGATGCAGCGTTCGGAGGTCATCGACGGCGGCGGTGATCCCCGCGTACAGTCGGTCGATGGCGGTGGGGTTCGGCGCCTCGCCATCGCCACCGTACGCGAGCAGGTCGGCCTGCCGACCCAGGCGGAAGTCGCGGACCCCCGCCGCCGCGAGCGCGCGGACCTCGGCGATGATCGCCTCGGGATCACGGAAGCGGGGGTCCCCGTACATGGGTTCGGTGCAGAACGAGCAGCGGTACGGACAGCCCCGCCCCGTCTCGATCTCGCAGATCAGCCGGTCGGGATGGGAGGGGTGGTCGGTGACCACGGACGCGCCGAGTCGGGCCCACCGGTCGGCCTCATCGGTCTCCCGGTACCGCGGGGTGAACCCATCGAGCCCCGCACACAGCAGGTCGAACACCGCGGCCTCGATGTCCGCCATCGCCACATGGTCGAAGTCGAGCGTGTCACGGTGCATCTCCTGGGCGCCCGCGTTCTCCGCGCCCACCCCGAAGCGGATGGGGCCGCCCATGATCGACACCCCCTCCGCGATCCACGCGAGCTCGCGGACCTCCTCCGGCGTCGCCGGGGTGCCACCCACGTACTTGCCGGGGACGGTCATCCCGCCGACGTACACCAGAAGCTCCGCCGAGGCCACATCGCGGTACCGGTCCCGGTCCGACCGCAGCGCGTCGATCGTGTGGTAGCGGATCGCGGCCGGGTCGACGCCCGCGTCCACGGCCGCACCGTACACGTACCGGGGGTACGTCGCGATGTACGGGGGGACACCGAAGTGCGCGGGTTCATCCACGTACCCGTCCACGATCGTGATCCGGGGGACGGTCATGTCGGCAGCAACGGACACTGTGGGCGATAATCTGTCGGCTCACCCCCACAGATCGCCCCCTCAGCCGGCGGGCCCGGGGGTGCGGTGGGCCGGGTGAGCCCCGCCACCACCGCCGCGATGGCCGCATCGAGCAGGTCACCCCCCGGCTGGTCGAGCATCGCCGCGCGGGGACCGGGCGCGATGGTCACCGCACCCGTGTCGGTGAGCGCATCGATGATGGCCACCCGACGGTCCCGGTGCCGCGGCTCCTCACCCTTGTAGCCGGTCGAGCCGATCGCCCAGACGCTCAGCGCCGCCGCGGGGTAGACCTCACAGAGCGTCGGCCGCTTTCGGCCATGGGGCGCGACATCACCGACCGCACGCCACCGTGGCAGCAGCTCGGTGAGCGCCGCGTACGTCTGTGCGGCGATCATGAAGTGGACCGGGGAGAGCGCGGCCGTCCGGGCATCGGTGACACGCCGCGGGTAGCGCGGGCCCGTCGGGGGGGCCGCATCGATCACCAGGCCCGTCAGCGCCCGTGCATCCGGGCACCGGCGCCGCACCGCCGCGGGCAGCTGCTGCCAGCGGTCGGTGCCCAGTGCACGCAGGGCCGTCTGCGGCAGCGACAGCGCGGCGTCGATGCCCACACGGTCGGGACCCACCGACCGTGCGAGCTCGGTGAGCCCTGCGATCGCCGCCTCCCGTGCGGAGGGGGTCCCACACCGCGTCGCGACCGCATCCACCGCACCGATCCGGACGACCCCCTCCTGCAGGGTCGCCTCCGCGAGTGCGAGGCGCGCTCCGGGGTGAGCAGCACCGGAGAAGTCGATGCCCCACACACGCGTGGTCATGAGAGCCGGCAGGCCCAGATGCTTATGTCCGTGCCGGTCCACCCTCCGACATGCCAACCACGGTGGAGATCGCCTGTGAGAACCCGGACTGCACCCTGGACATGATGGAGCTGCACTACACCTACGAGATGCCCTCGGAGGTGGGCGTCGATGCGTTCAGCTGCCCGTACTGCGGGTCGGCGTCACACCTGCGGGAGCTGGCGGTATGACGGCGGTCCTCGAGGCCGGCCGTGAGCTGCTCGAACGGGGGCTCGAGCGTGCGGGCCGGGGGGTCTCACGCATGCAGGAGATGGGCGAGATCCCCGCGGACCTGCTGGAGTCCGACGCGGAGTACCACCTGCTGGTGGATGCCGCAGGTGCCAGTGCAGAGGATGTGGCCGTGCGGGCGGTCGGGCGCACCGTCACCGTCGAGATCGACCGGTTCCGGTCGTTCGACCCCGACTACATCCTGCGGTACCCCGGCCGTGGGATGCAGCTGTCCACCTCGGTCGAGCTGCCGGCGGCGATCGATCCCGACGGCGCGGAGGCGACGGTCGATCAGACGGGGACGCTGTCGGTACGCATCCCCAAGCGGTCGCCGACGACGGCGGTCACCGTCGCTGAGGAGTGATCAGGGCAGCGCATCACGGGGGTCGTCGATCACCGCCGCGTCGACGGGCGGAGGCTGCCACTGCATCGTCTCCTCGAACAGCTGCACGCAGATCCGCGCCGTCGCCCCCCAGATGACCGGATCGTGGTGGAAGTAGTGGACGATCCGCTCGGTCTCGGCGGTCGGTCGGATGCGCCGCTCGTACAGGCTGGTGTCGAGCAGCGTCTCGAGGGCGACCGGATGCACCGCGACGATCTCTGACTCATCGGGATGGTACCGGCGGGCGGGGACGATCGCGACGACGGGGCGGACCGCATAGCCGGTGACGGTGGTGATCTCATCCAGCTCCCCGAGCACCTCCGCCTCCGTGGGGTCGAGGCCGACCTCCTCGGTCGCCTCCCGGAGTGCGGTCACCCGCCGGTCGGCATCGGTCGGCTCGACGCGACCGCCGGGGAAGCTGATCTGCCCGGGGTGTGCGCTGAGCTCCTGCGACCGCTCGGTGAACAGCAGTCGCGGCGCGCCATCGGGGTCGATCACGGGGACGAGCACCGCCGCCGGGCGCCCGGCGACCCGCCGGGGCGTGCGCCGTCCACGGAGCCCGTCCAGATGCATGCGCCCCCTACGAGCCCGAGTCGCTTGAGCCCTGCTCGGCGAGCGCAGCTGCGGAGGCCGCGGTGACCGCGGCGGGTGTCAGAGCCACGTCGTCCCACGCGGGCATCCGCTCGGGGGGGACCGCCTGCTCGATCGCCGCGGTGTACGCGTCGACCTGGTCGACCTCCGCGGCGCGGTCATACCGCAGCCCGTTGAAGCTCGCATCCAGCGCATAGCGGTCCAGCGCCAGCATCGCCGCATCGCGGTACGGCGCACTGATCGCCCCCGTGTCGACGACCACCCCGTGGTCGGCGAGGACGCTCACGATCGTGCCGGCGACCGCCTGAGCCATCGCCTCCAGCCCGGCGGGGCCGCTGACCGCGCGATGGTGGTGCTCGTACCGGCCCAGGTCGACCTGTGCGGTCCCCGTCGGCCCCAGGAGGTCGAACGCGTCCGCGAGCGTCCCCACCTCCAGACCCCACGTCCGGGGGGGCCGCAGCGCCCCGATGACCGCGGCGGTCGCGGCGAACTCACCCGCCAGCGGGTAGTGGAAGCTGCGGAGATACCGCACGAACGTGGTGGGGTGGCTCTCGGCGACGGCCGTGAGCAGCGGGGCGAACAGCAGCCGGACGAGCCGCCCGTACAGCCGGCGGTCCTCGATCCGCGCGTAGTACGCCTTGCTGAAGCCGTACCCGGCGGTGAGCGGGTACGCCAGGCGTCGGAGGTAGCTCGCATCGTAGCTGATCGTGTCCGCATCATGCACGACGACGTACTCGCTGGCCGCCGCTGCGACACCGAGACCGAGCCACACGTCCCGCCCCTTGCCCCGCGGTCCGGCGATCCCCGCATCCGCCAGCAGCTGCCCGATCTGCGGGCTGTCACACCACAGGAGCGTCAGCGGCAGGTCGAACCGTCGCAGCCACGCCGTCGTCGCCGACAGCTCCGTCGCCGCACACCGCAGCGGGATCACCACCCCCGCTGGACCCACCGCCGCGAGCGTCTCCAGCACGCGCTCGGTGGGCAGCGTCATCGCCTCACGGGCGGTCATCGGGACGACGACGGTCACCTTCTCGAGGGGCACCTCCACCGCCACCGCACCGAGATCGTGCAGCGTCGCGACCGACGGCTGCGTGTACTCCATGCGTCGGCTTGGGGGGGACCCCGAAAAGCCCTCCTGTGTTTATGTCCCTGCGGTGATGCGGGGGGGTATGGACAGCATCCGACGGGCGGTCCGCCGTCGCGCAGTCACCCGCGACACCTTCGGCCGGTTGCACTGTGGGAACTGCGGGCAGCGGCTGCGCACGCTCGATCCTGAGGACCTCCCCCATCGCATCCGCCGGTGTGATGCGTGTGACCTGCAGTGGCGCGAGGTCGGCTGAGTCAGCCGCGGTGCCGCTGGGCCAGTGGGGTCGCATAGCCCGAGCGGAAGGTGGGGTGACGGAGGCGGTAGCCCAGCGACCGCAGTCGGCCGTTCGAGACACGCTTCTGCGCGGCGAGCCTCCGTCGAGCACCCGCTGACAGCGAGGCGTCCGCCAGGCGGTCCTGCAGTGGCTGCCGACGGGGTGGTGTGACGCCGGCCAGCTGAGCGAGTGTGCGTGCGAACGCGTGTCGGTCGACGGGGCGGTCATCGACGACGTTGACCACCTGCCCGCGGCCGCGGTCGCTCTGCAGCAGATGCGCGATCGCCCCCGCGGCGTCCACCCGATGGACCATGTTGAGATACCCGCTCGTCACCGTCTCATCCAGGTATCGCCCCAGCCGGTAGCGACCGGGGCCGTACAGTCCAGCGAAGCGGCAGACGGTGCCGTCGAACCCCGCCGCCGCGCTGTGGTCGATCGCCACCTCCTCGGCGCGTGCGAGCACCGCGGTCTTCTCCGTCTGGGGCGCGGGTGCGGTCGTCTCGTCGACCCAGGCACCGTCGCGATCGCCGTAGACGCTCGAGGAGGAGGTGTAGACCAGCCGGTCGGGGGGGATCTGCCGGCCGGCGTAGCTGTCGATCACCGTCGTGAGGCCCGTCTCGAAGACCGCCCGGGCGGCCGCGGCGTCGCCCCCACCGGAGGAGACGGCCACCACCACCCACTCCGCATCGGGGAGTGCATCCACGGTCGCCGGGTGGGTGATGTCGGCTGTGTGCGGGGTGATGCCCCGGCGGGCGATCGCCGCGTGGGAGTCCGCGCTGCGGGCGACACCGACGACCGAGTGTCCGCCCGCACGCAGGAGTGTGCCCAGGACGCGCCCCACGTAGCCACACCCGATGATCACCGCCCTCATCGGGTCGCACGCCGCTCGAGGGCGAACTGCAGCGCCGCCAGTGTCGCCAGCGGGAGACGGCTCCGCCCCTCGATCGCCTGCTGCACCTCCTGGCCGCTGAGGTCCGCATCGATGCTCCCCGCGAGGGTGTCGACATCGACCACCGCGAGCGTCATCAGCAGCAGCAGGTGGTCGCGGACCTCGGCGACGATCGTCTCCGCCGGGGGTGACTCGGGTGCGCTCGCGAGCACCGCCGCAGCATCCGCGAGATCGAGCGATGTGGCGGGCCCGACGCTGGGGTCGACCGCCAGCAGGGGTTCATGGTAGGCCGCGAGCAGCGCATCGGCGTCCGCGAGCTCTGCGGTGTATCGGTCGACGAGCATGCGGGAGCTGGGTCAGCCGGCGGCAAACCCGTTTCGCACCGCGTACGGGCAGCGCGGATGCGGGGGCAGGCAGTGGGGCCCGCGGTCGAACCCCGGCGAGCGCTCATCACGGCCACCCTCGATGTCGCCGATGCCCGGAGGGCCGGGGGGGACCGCCGCCACGATGACCGTGTCGACGTCGATCTGCAGGCGGCGTGCGACGCCGATGGTGTGCACCGCATCGGCGGTGTGCACGCGCACCGGCTGGCCGGCACGCACGTACCGGATGCCGCTCTCGGGGTCCGTGAGCGTCATCCGGAGGTACTGCCCCTCCGCCTGGAGCTGCCACAGGTTCACCGTCGCGACCCAGGGGGACAGCGTGGGGCTGATCGGGATCCCCGTGGGCAGCCGGGATCGCACCGCCGCATCCAGGCGACCGGCGGCAGCGTCGCTCACGGACGCGGTGATACCGCGGGCGATGGGGTCCAACAGCGCCGCAGGGATGCGACCGTCGACATCGCGCATGGCATCGCGATGGGCCACCCGGAGGCGGGCCCGCAGCACGGGATCATCGGTCATCGCGGTGGCGAGGCGGCCATCGGCGAACGCGGCGGGCTGGGTGGTCAGCGGGAGCGGCGCCAGTGCCGTGTCCACACGCCGGTCGGCGTCCGCACCGAGCGATGGCCGCAGCAGGCGCACGCTCACCTCCGCGGGGTGGGCCATCGCCTCCACGAGGCCGCGGCGCAGGGGGCCACTGGCGGGGTGGCCTGCGGGCAGGGCGTCGAGGACGCTCGCCGCCTGGCGGGCATCGACGGTGCGCTCGGGTGCGACGCGGTCGACGATCGCGTCGATCGCCCCCTCATACGGCAGTGAGACGAGGTTCTGATTGCGGACGACGAGGGGGACCACGGAGGTGGTGTTGGGCACCGCGGACAGCTCCGAGCCGTCGACCGGGCGGATCGAGAGGTAGCCGGGGGTCACCTGCAGGTCGAAGCGGCCGGGGCCCGCCTGTGCCTCGGGGAGTGTGGGGGGCGGCTGCAGCCCCACCGACGCGAGGGTGGAGGCGACCTCGTCGGTCTGGGCGGCCCGGCGTGCGAGGTCGTCGAGGACGGCCTGACGGTACGCCATGCGGATGCTGATGAGCGCGCGCTCATCGATGCTGTGGTAGCGTGTGGGCACCTCCAACCCCGGGAGCGACCGCGCGAGCTGCGTCGCAGGCGGTGGTCCGCGGCTGATCGCGTGGACCGGATCGATGCGACGGGCGTGGGCTGCGTACCGGTCACGGTCGGCCGCCAGTGCGGCGGTGAGGCGTCGCTGCACCCGGGGACTGACGGGGGCGACCACGGTGCGGCGATGGCGGGCACGGTCCTGCAGGACGGCGGTCTCGGTGATGGACGCCAGTCCACGCTCCCACTCCGCGAGCGTGCGGTCGGCGAGGCGGTCGGCGATGGGTGCCACCGGCACCGGCCGATCGGCGCCGGCGATGGGTGCGGGCCGCATCGAGAGGGTGGCCACGAGCTGGTGCGTCTCGGTGGTCTGGACGGTCGTCGTGGTGCGCTCGGTCCCCACAGCCCATCTGCGGACCGCGGTCGTGGTGATCTGGACCGTCCCGCGTGCACGCGCGAGCTCGTACCCCAGCTCGGTCTGTCGGCCGGTGCGTTCGATGGTGGTGTGGGTGAGTGTGACCGTCCGCCGGGTCGTCTCCCCGGCGACCGCTTGTGCACCCGGGGGAGGGGGATGTGGGGGCAGCGGCGGCCGCGAGAGTGGGGTGAGTGTGACGGCGGTGTCCAGATGGATGCGGTGAGCCTCCATGAGCCGGCGGCTGAGCGAGGCGGTGTCGGTGAGTGCGACCAGAGCTCGGTCCGCACTCACCCCGGTCCGCACCCGGATGCCACCGGGGTCCGTCGGCGCCGGGAGCCGGGCGATGAGGCGGTCCGTCACCGGCGTGGTCCCGGTGAGGGTCCCCAGCTCGGTGATCCCCACCCGGAGGGCCTCCCGGCGCAGTCCCCGGTGTGCCGCGGGGGCGACCTCCCCGAGGACCGCCTGCTGGTCGGCCAGTGCCGCTGCGTTCACCACCAGCGCCAGCTGGTCGTTGCGGACCACGTTCGTGATGGGTGCGCCACGGTACCGGCCGACGCCGCGTGCGGTCGCCAGCGCGCTCATGGCGGCGGTCACCGTCTGCGTCGTCCCCGGCGCCTCTATGGGGGCGACCAGCCGCTGCTGCAGCCGGCTGGCCGTCCGATGCATCGCGAACACCGGCAGGTCGACGGTGGTGTGATGAGCACGGGTCCGCTGCTGCGTCCGGCCGTCGATCTGCAGCCGCTGCTGGAGCCCACCGACCGCGAGTCGGAACGCCTCCCCGTCGTCGACGGGGTCGATGCGGACGGCCCGCGCCAGCTCCGGGAGCTCCCGGGTGGGCAGGTGGATCGCGACCTCTCCACCGGCGGTCTGATGGACGATCGGGAACCGCCGGAGCAACGCTGCGGCGGCCTGCATGCGCATCCCCACCACGAAGGGGTCGCCCGGCACGAGCGTGGTCGAGGGCTCGAGCAGGGGGGCGGCCGCACTCGCGTGGGCGGCGAAGGCCCCGGCCTCACCGACTGCGGCGGTCAGCTCCCCCTCGGCGACGGCGGTGAGGCGGTCGGCACGGAAGTCGTCTGCGAGGATGATGGGCGGGCTCAGGGTGGGGACGATGGCCGCGGAGATGCTCAGACAGACCACGGCGACGACCGCGAGCGGGATCCGCGCGGGTTCCGCGGTCATCCGGCGCTGCTCACCACGCAGTGGACCGACGGCGGTGGTCGGGGCAACCCGTCGTAGATGCGGGTGAGGCCCTCCCGCGCCGTCCGGTTGGCGGCGAGCTGCGGGGCGAGCTCGGGGAGTGGGATCGTCATCGCAGCCACCGATGTGGCCGGCCCACGCCGCTGCCCCCAGCTGCGCACGGCGGTGTGGGTCTCGGGGACGTCGGTGAGCTGGCACCGCAGCTGCGTGTCAGGGGGTAACAGCACGGGGGGCTCGACCGAAGCGGTCGTCATCCGGTGACCATCGACCCGCAGCTGGGTGACCGTCGCGACGGCGATGTCCGCCCGGAGGCTCCCGTAGCGCCCATCCGCATGCAGCAGATGCCGCCGGATCTCCGCGGCGTCCTGCGGGGGCTCCGCCGCAGGAGGCGCGGCGGTCACGAGCAGGACCACCGCCGCGGCGAGCACCGTGAGGGTGAGCAGCCCATCGATGAGATGGTTCACGCTGCCCCCCTGACCGTGAGCAGCACCTGCTCACACCGATGGCGGATCTGCACGGTGCTCACCCGCACCTGCGGGGCGATCGCATCCTCGATGTGGGGGCCGACCCGGTGGCGGCCATCGGTGCGGACCACCTCGATGGCGAGCCCCCGCTCGTGTGCGATCGCCTCCAGCTCCGGGAGGGTCCAGCTGCAGGGTGGTGGCTCCGGGAGGCTGGGCCCGAGCTGGCGCAGCTCGAGCAGCGTGTGGACCGTCGTGTGCATCGTCTGCAGGTACAGCCCGACAGCGAGCAGCACCACGGCGGTGACGATGAGCGCGGAGAGGGGACTGACCGCACGTTCAGACATCGATCAGCACCACCGTGGTCGTCCCGCAGCGACGGTGGGTGATCCGGAGCTGACCATCGGTGGGGAGGGTGACGGGGGCGGTGACCCACCGCAGCGTCCCGGCGGAGCAGGTCGCCCCGCTTGGAGGGGTCGCCGTGGCGATGGCGAGGGGGCCCGTGACCGCGGCAGACCCACGGCGTGCACCCCGATGCAGGGTGATCCGGTGGGGGGTGACGGTGATCGCATCAGCATCGACGGCCACCGTGCGTGATGCCGGTGGGGCGGCGGTCGAGACGGCCGTGATCGATGCGGCCACAGCGGCCGCATCGGGAGGTGCGCCGGTGGGCACACTCAGCAAGAGACCCACACACGCAGCGGAGAGTACCCCCACCGCGAGGGCGGTCTGTGCGAGGTCGACGGGGGGCCCGAGCATGCCCGCCGCTGGTGCGGCATCTGGCTTGAACCACCGCTCAGATCAGCCGGCCGACGAGGTGGACCGTGATGGTGAAGATGACCATCGCGAGCGCGACCGCATGGCCCGCCTGTCGCACCACCACCGCCCCCACGCGTCCCCGCTCCAGCAGCACGCCCAGCGCGGGCAGCAGGAGCGCGATCGTGAGCACGGTCGACGCCACGGGTGGGCCCGCCGCCTGGGGGGTGAGTGGCCGGCCCGTCAGGGTGGTCTCGGTGAGTGCACCCAGCATGGCGACGGTCGTCCCCGCGATGATGGGCCCGATCACCACGCCGGTGTGGGTGCACATGCGGATGAGCCCGCCGAGGCGATGGAGTGCCTCCGTCCGCACCGCATCCGCCGCACGCCACGCGCCTGCGACAGACGCACACAGCGGACCACCAGCGGTGCCCAGCCCCGCCGCCACCCGGTAGTGGACGGCCCATCGCTGCAGCCGGGGGGTCGTGGGCGCAGTGGCGACCGCCGCAGCGAGTGCGTCCGACAGCGATGCGCCCGCACGGAGCCGGGTGTCGACCCGCATACAGACCCGCCCCATGGGCGTCGCGGCCGCCGCCGCAGCGATGGCGCGCTCCGGTGCACCGCCGGCGGTGAGTGCCGCAGCGAGCGTGGCCATCAGGTCCGGGAGCGCGGTGTGGATCGCGGTGCGTGCATGGCTTCCCGCGAGGTGCGGAGCCGTCTGCACGTGTGCGGTGACCCCCACACCGACGGCGACCGCGAGGTGGGGCCCCGCCCAGGGGACCACCTGGTGACCGACCAGCCCCGCCGCCGCGCCCGCGCTCACGCCGACCAGGAGTGCACGGGGCAGACCGCCCATCGGCACCTCCAGGGGGGCGGGAGGGTGGAGCGCGCCGACTGGGCCCACGATGATGAGGAGCACGCCCGTCAGGAGCCCGAGCGGGACCCACAGGTGATAGATGACGGCGACCGTGGGTGGGGCGACCGCGAGCCCACCGGCGCTCGCCGCAGGCAGCAGGCCGACCGCCGCCAGCGGACCGAACACCCCGAGGAGGAACACCGCCGTCAGCTGCGTCTGCAGCCGGTCTGCGGCGGTGTGGAGCCGATCGCGCTCGGCGGCGAGGACCTGACGCTCCGCCCGGTCGAACCCGCCGGGGTCGGCCCGGTCGACCGCCGCGCGGAGCTGGGCGCAGACGGGATGGGTCCACGCCTGCGCGGAGAGTGCCTCCTGCAGGGCCGCCAGCACCGACCCCCCGTCGGTGTGGGGTGCATGCTCGGCCCGTGCGAGCGTGGGGGTGAGGATGGCCGGCGCCGTCGCGGCGACCGTGCCGATCGCCCGCTCGGGGACCCGATGGGCGCGCAGGAGGCTCCCGAGGACCAGCAGCGCCTCGGGGAGCGAGCCCGCCCAGCGCCGGCGGCGGTGCTGCAGACGGAGGCGGCGGAGGCCCCACCGGCAGCAGAGGGCGATCGCCCCGCTGGCGGCGGCGATCATCGCATGCGTGGTGAGCCCCCACGCGGGGGTGAGTGTGATGACCGCCCAGCTGTGCAGGACCGCAGCCAGCGTGAGGAGGACGCTCGCGCGATCAGGCCGCAGGCGCATCCATCGGGGCATCGGGATGGGTGAAGACCGGGGTGAACCCCTCCGCGTCGACGGTGACGACCTGCGTCACCAGGTGCCGACCGCCGTGGCGGCCACAGCAGACGATCGCATCCGTGTGCCGGAAGCTCCGGTCAGACACACCCAGGTCGATGGTGATGCGGTCGCGCACCGCCCGTGGGGTGCCACCATGGATGGTCGCCAGGACGGCCTCCGACTGTGCACCCACGCGGATCGCCTCGTAGACGGCGGCGACCTCAGGTCCGCGCACCTCCCCGATGATGAGGGCGCTGTCGCCGAGGCGGAGCGCCGCACGGACGGCGTCGGTCGGGGTGTGGGTGGTGCTCGTGGGGTCGGCCCGCAGCGGCTGGATGTCCCGTCCCGCCCGACGGAGGGCATCGACAGGCAGCTCGGGGGTGTCCTCGATGGTGATGATGCGTGTCTCCGCCCGCAGGGCGACCATCGCGGCCGCACAGAGGGTGGTCTTGCCTGCGCCCCGTGGTCCCGCGATCAGCATGGCACCACCTGCGCGCAGGCGGTCGCGGAGCCAGGCGGCGAGCCGCGCCGGGAGCATGCGACCGCGGATGAGGTCCGTCAGGGTGCGATGCTGCGCGGGGTGCACCCGGATGGTGATCGCGACCGCCGGCGCGAGCGGGGGTCCCACCGCGGCGAGGCGACAGCGTCTGCCGGCGACGGTGATCTCCGCATCGAGGGTGGGGTCTGCGGTGCCGAAGGGGCGGTCTGCGGCACGACGGCCGAGTGCGACCAGCCGGTCGATGCACGCATCGGTGGGTCGATGACGGGTGCGCACCGGCCCGGTGGGGGTGACGACGGTGATCGGCTGGCCCGAGCGGGGGGCCGGGATGTGGATGTCGGTGCACGGGTGTGCGGTGAGGATGCGTCGGAGCAGCTGGGGGGCCTGCGGCATGCCGGCGGCTGGTGCGGCCTCCTATGTGGTTCCACGGGCTGTCGGTGGACCGTCGTCGTGGGGCCGTCTCACGCCTGCAGCAGGCTCACACCATCGAACATCGTGCGGTCGTACTCCGCCTCCATCAGCTCGAAGATCGTCGGTGCCACATCCAGGATGTCAGCCTCCGCGAGGTCGAGCTCGGGCACATCGCTGTACAGCGTGGCGTTGTCGAACGCGTGCATCCCCGTCCGTGGCCCGGTGGTGAACACCTCCTCACCCCCGGCGAAGCCGGCCTTCAGGTCGAAGCCGTGGTGCGGGAGCATCACCAGGTCCGGTGCGATCCCCGCGTGGTCACCCCGGAACACCGCCTCCCCATCGACGATGCGGTCGGCCACCGGCTCGCCATCTGGACCCGTCATCTCCGCGAGCAGCGTCCGCAGCTCATCGCGCACCGACTCGTACTCGTCTGCTGCCACACACCCCTCGGGCTCGCGCCCCTCGAGGTTGAGGTAGAACCGGCCCGGGATGAAGGAGAACGCCCGCGAGGCAGGGGCGATGTCGGCCAGGTCCGCATGATCATCATCACCGAACGAGAGCCACCCCTCCTGCTCGAGGAAGACGTTGCAGTGGACCTCATGATGCAGCCGCGTGAAGCCGTGGTCCGACATGATGATCAGCGCGGTGTCCTCGGCGAGGCTCTCCCAGATCTCCGCGATGTAGCCGTCGAGCCGTCGGTACACGTCCATGAACTCCTCGTACGCCGGGGTCGGGTCGGCGTACGCATCGAAGAGGAAGTGGTTGATGCGGTCGGTCGTCATGTACACCCCACAGAAGAGGTCCCAATCGTCTGTCGCGAGCACATCCATGAACGCCCGGTGGCGGGCCTCCATCGTCTCAGAGGCGTTCTCGAGGAACGCCGTCTTGTCATCATCATGACCGAGCTTCGCATTGACGTCGATCCGGTAGCCATCGGCGGCGAGTGTCTCGGCGAACTCCGGGGGATGCGCCGCCTTCTCCAGCGAGGGGGAGAGGAACCCCGCGACCATCCGGTCGATCCCCCGTTGTGGTGGGAACGTGACCGGGACGTTCAGCACGGATGCCCGCCGGCCGGCATCGGCGAGCCGGTCCCAGATGCGCGGGGTCTGCACATCACGGCCCATGGGGATGTACGTCTCGTACGACCCCACCTCCCGGTCCTGGAAGCCGTACACACCGGTCTTGCCGGGGTTCACACCCGTCGTGATCGCCGGCCAGCACGCGGAGGATTCGGGGGGGACGATCGAGTCGATCGGCCCCGCCGAGCCCGCCTCTGCGATCGCGGCGAACGTCGGGAACACATCAGGGTTGTCCGCGAGCAGCTGATGTGGCACCCCGTCGATCCCGATCAGTGCCACACGCGGGGCGGAATCGCCACGCAGGCGGTCGAACAGACCCATATGTCCCCCACTGGCGGCCCGGGTGGCTTGAACCTTGTTGGTCCCGACACACCGAAGCTGCTGGCAGAGCTATCCGGCACATGCACGCCAGGAGGGCGCAGCCGTGAGCCGGAACCGTGAGGTCGCCGCGCTGTTCGATGAGCTTGCGGACCGGCTGGACGCACAGGACGGCTCGTTCCGTCCACGGGCGTACCGCAACGCGGCGGATGCCATCCGCCAGGCGACCGCGCCCGTCGAGACGCTCGCCGCGGAGGGACCGGAGGCACTCGAGGCGCTCGAGGGGGTGGGCGAGGCGACCGCAGCGAAGGTGATCGAGTACCTCGAGACGGGGCAGATCGCCGCGCTCGAGGAGGAGCGTGCGGCGGTGCCGGTCGACATGCAGGCGCTGCAGCGGGTCGAGGGGCTGGGGCCCAAGCGCGTGTACGCGCTGTATGCGGCCCTGCAGATCACGGACCTCGATGAGCTGGAGGCTGCCGCGGAGGCAGGCGAGATCCAGACGGTCGAGGGGTTCGGGCAGAAGACCGAGGCGACGATCCGCGAGCAGATCGAGTTCGCTCGGACGGCGACCGCCCGCACCCCGATCGGGCAGGTCTACCCGCTTGCGGAGGATGTGGTCGCACACCTCAGCGGGCACGCCGATGCGGATGAGGTGGCGCTGGCGGGGTCGATCCGCCGGTGGCGCGCGACGATCGGGGACATCGACGTGCTCGTTGCGACGGCGGACGCCGAGGCGGTGACCGAGCACCTGGTGGGGTGGGACCGCACGGCGGAGGTCCTGCAGACGGGTGCGACGAAGACGTCGGTGCGCGTGGGCGGCCACCAGGTGGACCTGCGGGTGGTCGAACCGGACAGCTTCGGCGCCGCACTGCAGTACTTCACAGGGTCGAAGGCGCACAACGTCCGGCTGCGCAACCGGGCGCTCGACCTGGGGCTCACCATGAACGAGTACGGCACCTTCGAGCTCACCGATGCTGAGCAGGAGGGTGCGCGTGTGGCTGGCGAGACGGAGGCGTCGATGTACGAGGCGGTGGGGCTGCCGCCGATCCCCCCGGAGCTGCGGGAGGACCACGGGGAGATCGCAGCCGCCGCGGCGGATGAGCTGCCCGCACTGGTGAGGCCGGGGGACATCCGCGGTGACCTGCACACCCACACGACGGCCTCCGACGGCAGGGCAGACATCGCAGCGATGCTCGAAGCCGCGGCAGATCGAGGCTATGACTACTATGCGGTGTGCGACCACGCCAGTGGCCCGGGAGTGGTCGCGAACATGGGTCTCGATGATGCCGCGCTGCTCGAGCATGCGGATGCGGTGCGTGAGGCGGCCGACGCGGTCGAGATGACCGTGCTGACGGGGGTCGAGACCAACATCACCGCCGATGGTGCGCTCTCGACGGGGGATGCCGCGCTCGAGGCGCTCGACTGCGTCGTCGCCTCACCCCACAGTGCATTGGACCAGGACCGCGCGACCGCCACCGACCGGATCATCACGGCCATCGAGCATCCCCTGGTGGACATCATCGGCCACCCCACGGGGATGCGCCGGAGCCAGCGTGAGGGGCTGCCGATCGACATCGAGGCGGTCGCCGCGGCCGCAGCGGATGCGCAGACCGCCCTCGAGGTGAACGCCAACCCCGCACGGTTGGACCTGCGGAGTGAGTTCATCCGCGTGGCGGTCGATGCGGGGGCGACCATCGTGATCGACACCGATGCGCACGGCACCGATCAGCTCGCGCTCATGCGCTATGGGGTCCACACCGCCCGCCGGGGGTGGGCCACCACGGATGCGGTGCTGAACACGTGGGATGCGGACGCTGTGACCGACTTCTGTCACTGACGGGGGGCGTAGCTGTCACACGGGTCGAGATCGTCCATGTACTCCGTGTGCTCGCGGCAGTACGGGCGGATCCCCGCGGAGGTCCGGCGGTACTCGAAGCGTGCACAGGTGCCGCAGTGGACGCTGTCTGCCGGCTGTGGGGTGCGCAGCGGCTCCGCCGCCAGCCCGCCGTCGGCGCTGGTGGCCGTCGGTGTCTGCAGCCCTGCGACCCCGACCGACGAGTGCCCCCGCGCAGGCGCACCCGTGGGGATGTAGCGGGTCTGACCGAGCTTCTGGACCTCGATGCGTGCGGTCCCCCCCGGGTCGTTGCGGATCTTCGTCGTCGCCAGGCCGGTGAAGAGCGCCCAGAGGGTCCCCAGCAACCCCACGCCGTACAGCCCCACCGTCATGAGCGTCAGGTCCGCACCCGCCGTGGCGCACGTCGACCCGCTCCAGTGACACGGATAGGCGTACGCGAACAGCGCCACACCCATCGCCGCGATCCCCGCACCGATGACCGCCCCTGCCTTGCTGATCCGCCCTGACGGCAGCACGGTGAAGATCCCCAGGATCACCGCGGGGACGCCCAGCCCCGCCAGGATGCCACCGAGGTGGCGCTTGGCCGTCAGCGCCGCAGCGTCGGTGCCGTACAGCACCTGCGTCGTGGTGGTGACGGTGCCTCCGACGACCAAGATCGCACCGACGCAGAACACCACCACACCCGTGATGATGCGTGCACGACCGGGGCCACCCCGGTCACCGTGATACGCCTGTGCGAGGCTCGTCATGGCGGGAGATGATGCTGCGAGCGTAAAATGCTGTGTCAGACGTGGGTCCGACAGCGATGGGACGACAGCATTATTCCCCGGACACCCGGATGATGCACATGAGCGATGAGGACGCGGAGACAGCCCCCACGGTGTCGTTGGGGGCGGATGAGCCCGTCGATGGCGCACCGATCGCCCGGGTGGCCGCCCGGCTGCACTATCCGCTGCCGCGGTCGCAGCTGGTGGCGCGTGCCGGGGAGGTCCAGATCCGCACGCCCGCAGGCCCCACCACGCTGGCGACGATCATCGAGGAGACGGACGCGCAGATCTTCCCGACGGCCGCAGCGCTGATCGGCACGGTGCGAGAGAGCACCGGCGACGCACCCGCCGTCGCGGAGTGATCACCCGAACGCGCTGAGCGACTGCTGGCGCCCCGCCGCGACCGTCGACACCCGCTGCAGCCGTGGGCGGTCCACGGGGAGCTGTGCACAGACGGCATCGAGTGCGGCATCGAATGACTCCGCGGGCGCCGCAGACCCATCGAGGGCGTCGCGGACGGTCTCACGGACGAGCCACACCCCCACCGGTGCGTAGTAGTCGTCGCTGATGTGGCGGATGATGAGCGCGGTCGCCGTCCGCCCGCGGTCGGCCAGCGCCTCGAGGACCCCCAGGCGGGCGGCGTGGTACGCACCCGCGGTCTCGGTCACGTAGCCGCTGCGGCCATCGACCCCCTCGTGATCGGACCCGATGTGCACCGCCGTCGCGGTGGGGTTCCAGATGCTGCCGGGTGCCTGCAGCTCCACCAGCTCGTACTCCCAGCTGCCGGGGGTGAGGATGACCCAGAAGGCGTTGCCCAGGTGCGAGGCATGGTACACCTCGGTGGCGTCGACCGAGGGGTGATTGCGGATCTGCCCACGCAGCAACCCACCGACCGCATCGTCCGTCGCGGTGATCGACCAGCGCGTGGGCACCAGTCGACGCGTCGCTGCTGTACCGAGTGCCCCCGCGGCGAGGATGGACTCGATCGCGTACACATCGTAGCCGCGTCGGTACAGATAGCGCATCGCCCCGCCCGCGTGCCACTCGTCATCCTCGAGCACCTTCGCGACGGGCCTCGGGACATGGGGGTTCTCGGTGAGCTCTGCGGTGGCGACGGGGGCGCGGGGGCCGACCGGGGTCGCGATGCCATCTGCATCCACCGACAGCTGCGGGCGACCCCGGAAGGCGAGGTCGACGCTGACGGGACGGTCCGCGATCGCCACCTCCCGCTGGGTGCCGATGACGCCGTCCCACGTCTCGGCGACATCGGTGACGGGGTGGCGTTGGTGAGAGTGCACGCTCACCGCGCGACGGTCGAACACATCCGCGATCTGCAGCCCTGCGGAGTACCAGCGCCGGTCCGTCCGGTACGCATCGACCGGCAGGTCGGGGTCGACCGGTGTGACGACCCCGGTCGCGACGGTGGGGTACCCACCACTGCCGACGAAGATCTCCGGTGCGACCGCCCCGCTGTAGCTGCCGGTCGCGAGCGTCCGGTTCACCCGGTCGGTCAGCGCATCCACATGGTCGGCGATCGCGTACGAGCGCTCCTGGGCGAGCCGGCGCCGCCTCGCCGCTGCATCCTCGGGGATGTCGATGAACGCGGCGAGGTCCATGCGCGCGATTCGGGGGGAGGGGGCTTGACCGTTCGTGACCGGCGGACTGATTGATGACCTCCCAGAATGCGTCAGCATGGACACGGTGACGGCGTACTTCGATGGCGCCAGTCGGGGGAACCCTGGACCCGCGGCAGTGGGGTGGGTGATCACCGCTGACGGGGCGGTCCTCTCGGAGGGACAGGACCGGATCGGGACGGCGACGAACAACGTCGCGGAGTACCGTGCGCTGGCGGCGGCGATCGACGCGGCGCTGGCGTACGGTCCCACCCACCTCGAGCTGCGGGGCGACAGCCAGCTGATCGTCCGGCAGATGACGGGGGAGTACCGGACGCGCGATACGACGCTCGCGGAGCTCCGCGCGGAGGTGCTCAGCGCGCTCGAGGCGGTCGATGGGTGGGAGATCCGACACGTCGATCGGGCGGGCAACGCCCGGGCAGATGCCCTCGCAGCGGCGGCGCTCGATGGGTGAGTCCCTACCCCGACGCCGACTGCGCCGCCTTGGCCGAGCGCTGCTCGCAGGCGAGGACGTCACCACCACCATCGATGCGATCGTGCAGGGGGTGGGGTACCGGTGGCGCATGCGGGAGGCAGACAACACGCTCGTGTGCGTCCCCGCAGGGTGGTACAGCGATGGGGTGGTCGACCCCGCGCGCGTCGACCCCGCCGAGGCGATCGAGATCGCCTGTGCACCCAGCGCGACGGGCTACGACGCGGTGGCGGCGGCCAACGCCGAGGTCGCCGCGGCGGTGAGCGCGGCGTACGGGCCGGTGCACGGGGAGAATGCGGCTGCGGTGGCGCGCTTCATGAGCGCGCACCTGCGGCGACCGATCGCGACGATGACCGCTGCGGACCGGGCGGGGTTCGAGGAGTTCTATCGCCGGAACGTGTGGCCCTCCGATGATGCGAGAGCCGTCTGTGACGCGTCGGTGCGGGTCACCCTGCAGCTCGCCCGCAGCACCGAGTCCTAGCTGGCACGGGTGGCGAGCACCATCTGTGTGGTGCTGCCCAGTGGGTCAGTGACGGTGGGGGTCGCCCCGACGCGGAGGCCCGCCTCGACGAGGGCATCGAGCGTCGCCTGCCGACCGAACGTCGAGAAGCGCATGCGTCCACCCATCCACCCCTCGCGCACCGTGTCGACCGCCCCTGATGGCAGGGTCATGAGGAGCCACCCACCCGGCCGCAGCACCCGGGCGAACTCCCCGAAGACATGCGGGTGCTCCGTGCGGGGGACGTGGAACACCGCATGGTAGGCGGTGACCGCATCGACACCCCCGTCGCGGACCGGCAGCGTCGCCAGGTCCCCACGGAGCAGCCGTGCATCATCGACCACATCAGCCGCCAGCGAGAGCGCCACACGGGAGATGTCGAGACCGATGCTCCCGGCGGGCAGGTTCGCCAGCGTGCGCGCCCCGTCGCCACAGCCCACATCCAGCACCCGCGCGTCCGGGGGCAGCCGCTCGATGAGCTCTGCGATGAGCGCGGCGTCTGACCCCGAGGGGTCCCTGCGGGCGGCGTAGCGGGGCGCGATCTCGTCCCATGCCGCCGCGATGGCCTGTCTGTCGATACCGGAGGTGGGGCTCGCTCCGACAAGACCCCACCGGCCGGCGCGCCTACGCCTGCTCGTCGACCAGTGCGCAGAGCTCGTCGGCCCGTGCCGTGTCGGTGACGAGCTGCGAGAAGACCCAGCGGAGGCGGTCGATGATCGCGCCATAGCCCACGTCCGTCAGCGCGTACTGATTCGTCCGCTTGTCCAGCTCCGACTTCTCGACGAGCCCGGCATCCACCAGGTCATCGAGGTTGGGATAGAGCCGTCCATGGTTGACCTCATCATCGTAGTAGCGCTGGAGGTTCCGCTTGATCGCCAACCCATACATCGGCTCACGTGCGAGGATGATCAGGATGTTCTGTTGGAACGCCGTCAGGTCTTCGGTACCGACCACTTGTGTGCCCTGCGTCTGCGCCTCTGACATGTCTGATACGGCGATATACTGATATTTATAACTTCTGCCCGACGGACCGCAGCGAAAACGGTTTGTGGGCACTGGCTGAGCCTTGAGACATGACGAACCTGTGGACAGAGCTGTCGAGTGGCCCAGACGCACCGGGGGTCATCACCGCGGTGGTCGAGAGCCTCGCGGGGGACCGCAACAAGTACGAGTACGACAAGGACATCCCGGGGATCATCCTCGACCGGGTGCTCCACTCGGCGGTGCAGTACCCCGGCGACTACGGCTTCATCCCCCAGACCTACTGGGACGATGGTGATCCGTTCGATGTGCTCATCCTCGTGCATGACGCCACGTTCCCGGGCTGTGTCATGACGGTACGACCGGTCGCGCTCATGCGCATGGAGGATGATGGCGAGTCGGACGACAAGGTCATCGCCGTCCCGGCCGAGGACCCCCGGTTCGACCACATCATCGATCTGTCGGACCTGTCGACGCAGACGACCGATGAGATCGCGCAGTTCTTCGAGACGTACAAGGCCCTCGAACCGGGCAAGCAGACGACGACAGGGGGGTTCGAGGATGCCGCCGCCGCGCGTGCGGCGATCGAGCGGGCGATGGAGCTGTTCGAGCAGGAGATCGGCGGCTGAACAGAACCGCTTTGCACGCCCCGCACTGAGGTGCTCCATGGCGACCTGCGACTGGTGTGGCGAGCACGTGAGCCTCCCGTACCAGTGCCGCCGGTGTGGCCAGACCTTCTGCCCGGCCCATCGCCTCCCCGAGAATCATGACTGTCCGGGCCTCGATGAGTGGGGAGACCCCGTGGGCGTGTTCGGAGATCCCCCCGCCCAAGCGCCCACAGAGGGGTGGCGGGCCCGGGTGAGCGCCCCCGGTGGGGCGATGGGCTATCTCCGAGGGAACATGTCGTTCGTCTTCCTCGCGGTGATGTGGGTGACCTTCGCCCTGCAGTTCGCACTGCTCCCACTCGTGGGGCTGGGGCCGCGGTCCGGGGTGTGGCAGGGGCTGTTCGTGCTGGACCCGGGCCGGCTCGGCTTCGTGTGGACATGGGTGACGTCGATCTTCGCTCACGGTAGCTTCTCGCACATCGTGGTCAACTCGGTCGTGCTGTACTTCTTCGGTCCGGTGGTCGAGCGGCGCCTCGGCAGCCCGCGGTTCGCGGGGCTGTTCCTCGTCACCGGCGCGCTGGCGGGGCTCGTCCAGGTGCTCTCGACGCTGGTGACGATCGGGCCCTTCGGCCCAGGGGTGGTGGGCGCATCCGGGGCGATCATGGGGATCATGGGCGTCCTGACGATGCTCAACCCCCAGCTGCGGGTGTACCTCTACTTCATCGTCCCCGTGCCCCTGTGGCTGCTGACGCTGGGGTTCGCCGCGTTCAGCATCGTCGCCGGCTTCGGGACGGCAGGTGGAGGTGTGGCGCACCTCGCGCACCTCTCGGGCCTGCTCCTGGGGGTCGCCTACGGCGTCCGGATTCGCGATGAGGTGGGCGTGCCCGAGCAGCTGCGGTTCGGCCCGGGTGGCGCGGGCCGTCGACGCTTCTGAGCTCGTGTCTGCGGACCGGTGGTTCCCCCACCAGGCGACCGATGCGCAACGGCGGACGATCCAACAGGCGATCGCTGCGGCAGCGGAGTGGGGGCGGACCGCGCACCAGATCGCGACGGCGGACCCCCACGAGTTGTCCGTCTGTGGGGTCGATGCCGCACTGGAGGAGCAGCATGTGGTCGCAGCTGCGGTCCGCATCCGCGCGGGTGCGGTGCGAGAGCGGGCGGTCGCGCGGCGGCCACTGGACCTGCCGTACATCCCGGGGATGCTCGCGTTCCGCGAGGGGCCGGCCATGAGGGCGGCGATCGGGGCGCTCGACGGACCTGTCGACTGTCTGGTCACCGACGGCAACGGTCGGATCCACCCACGGCAGGCGGGCAGCGCGGTCCATCTGGGCGTCGCGACGGGGCTGCCCGCGATCGGTGTGGCCAAGCGCCTGCTGTGTGGGCGCCCACTGGGTCCGCTCCGGGGGCGGCCCACCGGCATGGTGACGCCCATCGTGGCTGATGGGAGCGTGGGCGTGGAGACGGGGACAACGATCGGAACGGCCGTGCAGACCCGACAGTACCCCACCGTGCCTCGGGTGCGCCCGGTGTTCGTGAGTCCAGGCCATCGTATCACAGCGGCGACGGCGGGACAGCTCATCGGGGCGCTCGTCGATGGGACCCGCAGCCCCCCACCGATCCGGGCGGCCCATGCTGCAGCTACCGCAGCGCGTCGATGATCGCCGAGGGGTCCGAGCGGACGGGGTCGGTCACCGGGACCCCCGTCGTGCTGGCCATCTTCCCGACCGCCGCATCGGCTGCGTCCGTCCGCAGCCCCTGGGTGTTCAGCACCCCTGCGACCACCTCCGCTGGGTGGACGGGGGCCGCCACCGCCTCGTACAGCTCGATGAGCGAGTCCAGCGGGGGGATCGGGACCGAGGGGTACCCACGGATGTGCGCACGGTCGGCGCTGTGGGACAGCACCAGTGCATCTGGACGCGCCCCATGCAGCAGCGCCAGCGTCACACCCGAGTAGGCGGGGTGGATGATCGAGCCCTGACCCTCGACGAGGACGAGCTCATGCGCTGCAGTCGCCGACGCCACCACCGCCTCGACCGCCCCGGCAGCGAAGTCTGCGATGACACGGTCGACGACGACGCCCTCGCCGGTGATCATCACGCCCGTCTGGCCGGTGGCGACGACGCCCACGTCGATCCCCGCTGCGAGCGCCGCATCGCGCAGGGCCATCGTGGCGGTCATCTTGCCCGTCGAGCAGTCGCTACCGACGGTGAGCACCACCCGCCCATCGCCAGGGTGTGGCTCGCCGGTGGCCACCTGCGGCTCCACAGGTGGCGTGCGCACATCCCACAGCCGCACACCTGCGGCGTCGGCACGGGCGGCGATGGTGGGGTCGTCGCTGAGCTGGTCGTGCAGCCCCGCCCAGACGTCGCACCCGGCATCGATCGCTGCGAGGACAGCCGCACGCAGCGGGGCCGACAGCTTACCACCGATCGGGGCGACCCCCACCACCGCGACATCCGCCGGGGGCGCGGCATCAACGCTGCGCACGAACGGGACCGCCGGCAGGTCGGGGACTGCCGCATCCACGGTGCTGCCGGCCGGCTGGTCGGGGTCGACGACCGCGACGACCGGGTCCGTGCCGTAGCGGAGCAACCCGATTGCGGTCTTCGCGCGCTCGGGGAAGTCGCCGTGTGCGAGAAGCAGCAGGCGACGGGGGTGGGAACCTGCCATGCACACCACCCGCGCGACACGCCAGCATAAACCCGGTCACTCGGCATGGCTCAATAGGGTTATGTAGCTGAGATGAGATGTGTCATTGATGTCAGCACGATTCAACAGACGTCGATTCATAGCCGCTGCAGGTGCAGCTGGGCTCGCCGGCCTCGCGGGCTGCACCGGTGGCGAGGAACCAGCAGAGGAGCCGGAGGGCGAGCAGCCCGCTGTCACGCAGGTCTCCTGGCATGCAGGCGGGACCGGTGGCACCTACTACCCGCTCTCCAACGAGGTCAAGGCCGTCGTGGAGGGGGTCAGCGACTACACGGTGCAGGTCCAGTCGACCGGTGCATCGGTGGAGAACGTGGGGTCGCTCGCCGCGGGTGAGGCGGACTTCGCGCTCATCCAGAACGATGTGGGCTACTTCGCGAAGACCGGCACCGGCATCGATGCGTTCGATGGGAACCCCGTCGAGAGTCTGATGGGTGTCGCGACGCTGTACCCGGAGACGATCACCATCGTCACGCTGGCGGATACGGGCATCACGTCGACGGACGACCTCGAGGGTGCGGTGATCAACACGGGTGACCTGGGGTCGGGCACGCAGGTCAACGCCACACAGATCCTCGAGGCGCTCGGGATCAGCGACTATGATGAGCAGAATGCGGGCTTCTCCACCGCAGCCGACCAGCTGCGCAACGGCGACATCGACGCTGCGTTCGTCGTCGGGGGGTGGCCCGTCGGCGCGATCGCCGACCTGGCGACGACCAACGACGTGGTGCTCGTCCCGGTCACCGGGGATGCCCAGGACACGGTCCTGGATGCGGCCCCGTTCTATGCGGCCGACACCATCCCTGCGGGGACCTACAGCGGTGTCGACAGCGATACCCCCACGGTGTCGGTGCAGGCGATGATCGCCACCCGGGAGGGGCTCGATGCGACCGTCGTCGAGGACATCACCACCGCACTGTTCGACAACCTGGACCAGCTGACGATCAAGACGGACTTCATCTCCGTCGAGTCCGCACAGGATGGGATGCCGATCGAGCTGCATCCCGGCGCAGCCGCCTACTTCGGCTGAGCGATGTCCCCGCTGCGGGGAGCCCTGATCATCACGGTGCTCATCGCGGCGGGTGCTGCGGCGTTCGGTGCGACCCCGCCACCCACGCTGGTCGTCAGCGACAGCGAGACAGACCGTGTCCTGTACTCCACAGCGGTGTCGGAGGGCACGCCGCTGGAGTTGCGCTACACGCACTCGGTGGAGCGCTCCCCGGTGACCGAGCGGTACCGCGTGACCGATGGCCAGCTGCGCCAGACGGTCATCATCTTCGAGTCGTACGGGTGGGGGCTGCCCGCGGGCGCAGATGTGGAGGAGGTCAGGGGGCAGTTTCATGCACCGATGGACCGCAGGTTCGATGAACTCATGATCACCCCCGGGCCGATCGCGGACCAACAGCTCAGTGTCGATGGGACACAGCTCGCACTGTACGAGCTCGCTGGCCGCTCCTCGGTGCGGATCACCATCGAGCACCGCAGATGGCCCCGAATGTGACGGATGACCTTCCGGTCGAGACTGCGGTTGCCGATGAGTTCGACCGCCGGCGCGAGCTGCGGGGGCCCGCGGTCGTACTCGTCGCCCTGATCGGTGCGCTCTTCAGTCTCTTCCAGATCCACCTGGCAGCACGGGGGTTCATCCTGGAGCTGCCGGTCCCGGGGGCAGACCCGATCCGTGTGGCGGCCCTGCAACAGCTGCAGATCAATGCGGTCCACGTGGGACTGGCGCTGACGCTCACCTTCCTGATGTACCCCGGCGGGTCGGGGCAGGGTCGCATCGCCCGCGGGCTCGATGCGGTGACCGCGCGCCTCCGGCGCCGGGGCACGATCACCGCCGGGCTCGCACTCCCCCTCGCAGGGGTGCGGTGGGGCGTCATCGGCAGGCGGCGTGACCGGGTGACGCCCATCGACTGGGCGCTCATCGGGGTGGTCCTGCTCGCGGTGTGGTACTACCTCTCCGAGTTCGATGAGATCCTCCGGATGCGTGCGCTGGGGCTGGATGCCGGCCGGGTTCTGGGGGAGGTGTACCCGGTGGCCGCGATGACCGTCGGCTGGCCGATCATCGGCGAGTCGTCGTGGGCCTATCTGCTGGGCCTGGCCGCGTTCCTGCTGGTGCTCGAGGCGACCCGTCGGGCGCTGAGTGTGTATCTGATGGCGATCATCGGCGCCTTCGGCGTCTACGCGAAGTACGCCTATCTGATCCCCCGGGACATCGTGATCCTCGCGCCACTGTCGACGCCGGAGGCCTCGTGGGCGACGATCGTGCGGAACTTCTGGTACACCGACCAGGGCATCCTGGGCATCCCTGTGCTCGTGTCGGTGCAGTTCATCTACATCTTCATCCTCTTCGGTGCGTTCCTCGAGCAGTCCGGCGCGGGCCGATGGCTCATCGACCTCGCCTACGCGGCGACCGCACGCCGACGTGGGGGGCCGGCGAAGGCCTCGATCCTGGCCTCGGGGTTCATGGGGACGATCTCGGGGTCGTCGATCGCGAACACGGTGACGACGGGGGCGTTCACGATCCCGCTCATGAAGCGCTCGGGCTACCGACCGGAGTTCGCCGGGGGGGTCGAGGCATCGGCGTCCTCGGGCGGACAGGTGCTGCCGCCGGTGATGGGCGCGGCGGCGTTCCTGATCGTGGAGTTCACCCTCACCCCGTATGCCGACGTGATCGTCGCTGCGACGGTCCCCGCGGTCGTCTTCTTCGTGGGGGTGTGGGTGATGGTTCACTACGAGGCGGGCCGTGTGGGCATCGAGGGGCACACCGACCTCGACATCCCCTCGATCGGTGCGCACCTGCGGGCGGGGTGGTTCTACCTCGCCCCCATCGTGCTGCTGCTGTATCTGATCATCATCGAGCGGCTGACCGTCGCGCGCTCGGCGTGGTTCACGCTCGTGGCGATCATGGGGCTGATCGCGCTCATGGCCGCGAATGGACCTGCGACGCGCCGGACCCTGGTCGGGACGGTCGCGGCGATCGCCGGGGTGCGGGTGGTGCTCGCGGTGGTCTCCGGGACGGATCCCGTGGGGGCGCTGGTGAGCTCGAGCGGCTGGATCGCGATCATCGCAGGGGTGGTGACGATGCTGCTGCGTCCGGCCGCACCCAGCCCGTTGGTCGAGTACGATCAGGGTGTCACCGACGCGGCGGTGTCGATCAGCGACCGGGTGGGGCGGCCCGAACTGCTCACCGGGAAGCTCGGACAGTACGGGACGTTCATCGGGCGATCGCTGACGACCGGCGCGGAGACCGCCACCGTGGTGGTCATCGCCGTCGCTGCGGCGGGGGTCATCCCGGGGGTGGTCGCCACGACAGGGCTCGGACCGAACCTGGTGTCGGTGATCACCACGGTCGCAGGTGGGTCGCTGGTGCTGCTGCTGGTCATCACCGCGATCGGGGCGGTCATCCTGGGGATGGGCATGCCCACGACGGTGACGTACATCATCCTGGTGTCGCTGTTGGCACCCGCGGTGACGGCCGTCAGTGACATCCCCCTGTTGGCGGTCCACCTGTTCATCCTCTACTTCGGGGTGATCGCCGACATCACCCCCCCGGTGGCTGTCGCGGCGTACGCCGCAGCGGGGGTGGCGAAGGCCAACCCCTTCGAGACCGGGATCACCGCATTCAGTCTCTCGCTGAACAAGGTGATCGTCCCCTTCGCGTTCGTGTTCTCACCGGGGATCTTGCTGCTGCGTCCCGGTGCTGAGGGTGCCTCGATCGTCACGCTCGGCGACCTGACCGCGTGGTCGTACGCGATCCCCGAGGTGTATCTGCCGATCGCGACGATGACCATCGGCGTCATCGCGCTGGCAGCGACGATCATCGGTCATCAGTTCACCACGGTCTCACGTCCCGCACGGGTGGGCTTCGCCGTGGCCGCAGTGCTGATGATGGCGCCCCAGCTGCTCACGCTCCCGCTGGGTGTCGCGGACGCGGTGGTGCCGCTGCGGCTCGCGGGGGTCGTGCTCTTCGGTGTGCTGACGGCCGTGAACCGGCGGCGCTCACGACAGACAGTGCGCGACGACCCGCAGGGCGGGGCGCCCCTCGACGGGTCCGCCGAGTAGGGGGACACGATGGATGGTGCGGTCGCCGAAGAGCTCCGTCGCCTCGGCGATCGCATCGCGTTGGACCCCCCACCGCGCCGCACAGAACGCGCAGTCCTCCAGGTCGGGCGCGGCGACCGCACCGGCGATCGCCGGTGGGACGTCCTCCAGCGGCGTCATCAGCCGGTTCACCACCAGCGTCTGCACGGGTACCGCATACGCCTCGAGCCGCTCGAGCAGCCGTGCGGACTCCCGCACGCTCATACGCTCGGGGATGAGCACGATCCGGAAGTCCGTCCGCCGGGGGTCCTCCAGCAGCACGCGGAGCTCCTCGATGCGACCACCCAGCTCGGGGCCGGCGCCGTCGGCACCGCCGAGGATGCCACCGAGCTGCTGCCGCACCGCATCGACCGTGTCCATGAGCCGCTCGAGCGTCGAGGGGAGCTCCAAGAGCCGGAGGGTGTGACCCGTGGGCGCGGTGTCGATGACGACCCGCTCGAAGCGGTCGTCATCGGCGTACCGCAGCAGCTGCTCGACGGCGACCGCCTCATCGGCACCGGGCATGGTGCTGAGTCCGCCCGCGTCGCCGACCGCGTCGGCGGGATCGATCTCGACGGCCCACAGCGGCAGGTCCGTGTACGGGCGGGTCGGGCTGCTCGTGAGCGACCTCCCCAGGCTGTCACCCAGAGAGTGGGCGGGGTCCGTCGAGACGACGAGCGTCTCGAGCCCGCCCATCGCGGCCGTCAGGCCCGTCGCCGCGGCCATCGTGGTCTTGCCGACGCCACCCTTGCCGCCGTACAGCACCACCGGGGCGACGCCATCCGGCGTGGGCGGGGCCAGCGCATCCGCGACCGCCTCGATCGGGACGCTGCTGTCACCGGGGTCCATACGCTCGTGTGGTGACGGATGCACCTACGTGCTGTGGTCGCCCCGCGCAAGCTTTGTGTGCTGCAGCTGAGCCACCCTCATGGAGCCACCGGCGGTGGCCGCGGAGGTGGGTCGGCTGCTCGAGGCACGTGGGGCCACGGTCGCGACTGCGGAGTCGGCGACCGGAGGCCTGATCGGCTCGCTGCTCACGGACATCTCCGGCGCATCGGCGTACTTCGACCGGGCGGTCGTGACGTACTCGTACCGGGCGAAGCTCACCGCATTGGGGGTCGACCGGGCGGTGCTGGATGCGGAGGGTGCGGTCTCCGCACCGGTGGCCGCCCAGATGGCCCAGCGGGTCCGTGACATCGCGCAGACCGACTGGGCGGTCGCGACGACGGGGGTCGCAGGGCCCACAGGCGGCACGGCCGCGACTCCGGTGGGCACCGTGTACATCGGGCTCGCGCATGCGGGTGCGTGGGGATCGGAGGCCTCCTTCGCCCGTGCACAGCGCAGGAGCGTCGAGGGCGACCGTCAGGCGGTGAAGTACGGCTTCGCCGTGGCGGCGCTCGAGCTGCTCGCCGAGGCGATCGCCACGACGCCAGAGGCATGAACCGGGGGCCGCACATCCTCAACGCACTCGCGTTGGGCACCGCGGTCAGCGTGGCGGTCGATCCGGTGGTGTATGGCGCACTGGTGGATGCGCTCGTCACCGGGGCGTCTGTCGGACCCCCTGTGTGGGCCGCGATGACGGCGCTCGTCGGGGTCACGATCCCGGTCGTCCTGGGGGCGATGGTGCCGGATATCGATGCCGCGGTGGGCCAGCACCGGAAGACGCTGCACAACGGCTTCGTGCTCGTCGGGTTCATCTGGTTCCCCGTCGCCTTCGGGAACCTCCAGTACGTCTGGGTCGGGGTCCTGGCACATCTGGTGTTGGACCTGCTCGGGTCCGACCGGGGCATCGCGATCGCGTATCCGCTGCTCGTGCGCGAGGTGCGCAGTCCCCTCCGCTGGCCGGCGCAGGGGGCGATGGCGCTCGTCGTCACCGCGGCGATCACGCTGGTCGAACTGTGGGTGCTCGCGGTGGTCCACCTCCGGGTGGTCCCGGTCGCGCTGCTCGTTCAGTAGACCGACACTGCATCGAACCGCCCGCCGTAGAGGGCTGCACGGGGATGGGTCGCCGCAGGGCCGGGTGTGCCCACCCGCCGGAGCCTCTGGACGGTGTTCTCCCATGCGAGGTGGCCGAACTCCAGGAGGCCCTGCAGCTGTGATTGGGGCCGGTGGTCGCGCTCGATGCGCCGGGGGAGATCACCCACGATGGCATCGATCACCGCCTCCGCGTCAGACAGCTCCGCATCGAAGACCGTCACCGTCGCACCCACACTCGCCGGCAGGTGTGCGTAGGAGGACCCGAACACCGGTAGTGCGCTCTCTGCGGCGATCCTGCGGGCACGCCGGTTGTGGCGACGACGTGATTTGAAGTTCTCCGCCTCGACGGCAGCCAGCTGGTCATGATACCTCCCGATCGCTGCCGCACCCAGGCTGACGGTCGCGAACCCCGGATGCGGCACGAGCACGGACGCGCCCTGGTCGGCCAGCGCCTGCAGGGCGGCCTCCAGCGTGATGAAATCCGGCACGGGGTCGGTCATCCCCACCGCCAGGAGGTGCCGTCTGGCCCGCCAGCTGCCGGTGAAGACCTCGCGGGCGGGGATCACCATGACGGGGGCGTCCGCGTACGCGGCTGCGGTGGCCTCGATCTCGGGGAGTGGGGTGAAATGCGGGGCGTAGACCACCGCATCGACACCCCGTGCCGCCGCACGGGCGACCACCGAGGGGGACAGCGTCTTGATGTGGCAGTCCACCCGAGTCACCATCGACGGAGTGTAGGTCCGTTGTCCCCCTATGCGTTGTGCTCCTGGCACAACAGCTATGACCTCGACACATGCACCTGCGGGTATGGCCCCGTGGCTCTGTGACATCGATGACTGCCACCAGCGGTTCGCCGACCCGACGGAGCTGGTGATCCACCAATCCCGGGGCCACCCTCCGCACGTCTGCGGGATCTGTGGGAAGCACACACCGGATGGCTACTACGCGCTGCAGCATGCGATCGAGGATCACTCACGGACGGAGTACATGCGGGCGTATGACGCCTCGGCAGCCTCGCTGCGGGCACGCATGGAGACCCTCGAGCGGCTGACGCAGGCGGTGGACTTCCAGGCGGTCCGCTCGGCGCTCGACACCGAGGAGTGATCAGCGCTCGTCGGAGTCGAGCACCCGGATCTGGTCGCCGCGGACCGTCACGGGGATCGGCACCATCGCCTCGTACAGCTCGACGGTGACCTGGTCCTTCGACTCGTCGATGCGCTGCACACGCGCCTTCTCCCCCTTGAAGGGGCCGGCGATCAGCTCGATGATGTCGCCCTCGCTGATCCCCTCCACATCGGGCGTCGGCGTCAGGAAGTGCTCCACCTCAGCGATCGTGGACTCACCCGCCCCGCCACCACCCTCGACGAGCCCCCGTGCATGGGGGATCTCCTCGAGGGCGGTGCGGATGGAATCATCCGACTCCGCCTCGACGAGTACGTAGCTCGTGAGCGAGTCGGGCGCCAACACGGCGTGGATGTCGGGCTCCTCCCGCGTCGCGATCATGTCGGCGACGGTCTGCTCCTGGGAGGCGGTCGTCTTCACCGCGAAGATCGTCGGCATCAGACACCACCGGGGACGATCGTCATCACCGCGTAGATCAGAAAGCCGACGAACCCCACCAGCAGGATGCCCGCACCCGCGATCAGGCTGATCTGGGAGAACTCCTCGCGGGTGGGGGTGGTCGCGAGCTTGAGCACCCGGACGTAGCTGGTCATATCGTACTTGACATCCATCTCTACCGCACCCCGAGAGCTCCGGCAGGTATCATTCTACTGATACCGGTCACTCGACGAAGTCGATGTCCTGCTCATCGGCATCCTGCTGCGGCGTCGAGGGCTGGGTCGCCAGTGGCGACTCACCACGTCCGTAGATCTGCGGGGAGCTCACCCCCGTGACGACGATCATCGTGCGCATCGCCCCATCGATCGACTCGTCGACGGAGGTCCCCCAGATGATGCGGGCCTCCGGGTCGATGCGCTCGTAGATCTCCTCGACGACGCCCTCGGCCTCCTCGATGGTCATGTCTGCGCCACCGGTGACGTTCACCAGTGCCGACGATGCCCCGGAGATGTCCACATCCAGCAGCGGGGAGCGCAGGGCAGATTTCACCGAGTCCTCCGCCTTCGTCTCGCTGTCGGACTCGCCGAGCCCGATCATCGCCACACCGCCGCGCTCCATGACCGTCTTGACATCCGCGAAGTCCAGGTTGACCAGGCCCGGCATCGTGATCAGCTCGGTGATCCCCTTCACCGACCGCATGAGCACCTCGTCGGAGACCTTGAACGCCTGCCGCACGGGCAGCTTCCCCACCGCATCCAGCAACCGGTCATTCGGCACCACGATCACCGTGTCGGCGACATCCCGCAGCCGCTCGAGGCCCGCCTCCGCGTTCGTGCGGCGGACCTCCCCCTCAGCGGTGAACGGGGTGGTGACGATCGCGATCGTGAGCGCATCCGCCTCCTGTGCTGCCTCCGCGACGATCGGGGCGGAGCCCGTCCCGGTCCCCCCACCCAGCCCTGCGGTGACGAACACCATATCCGAGGTCGCGATGGCGTCCTGGATCTCCTCCTGTGACTCGAGGGCTGCCTCCTCACCGATCTGCGGTCGTGAGCCCGCACCCCGACCCTGGGTCTTCCGCTCGCCGAGGAGGATCTTCGTATCCGCCGAGATCTCCACCAGGTGCTGGACGTCCGTGTTGGCTGCGACCAGGGTCGCCCCCTTGATGCCCTCCTCGAACATCCGGTTGACGGTGTTGCCGCCAGCACCACCACAGCCGATGACCGTGATCTCTGTCTCGAGCTCCCCGAGCACCTCTCGGAGCTGTTCATCGGTCATCGTCCCGCCGCGCGACGCCTGCTCACTTGCGGGGGCTGCCGCTTGGTCTGCGGCCTCCTCTGCCTGTTCGATGGCGTCGTTCACGATCGAATCCATACTCACTGCCCGCTACCCAACCCTAAGTAATCATTGTTCCCCCTCTGAGATGTCCTGCAGCCGGATCGGGTCGTAGCGAGTGCGGTCGGTCCGATGCACGCTATCGGGGGCGACGCGACGGCCGTCGACCACCACCGCCTCGCCTGCGGCCAGCCTGCCGAACAGTGGCCCCTCGGGCACCCCTGCGGCCTCCGCACGCGCAGGGTCCAGCCGCCGGATGGAGACGGTGACCCCCGTCGCATCCGCCCAGGTGGGACCGAGGACCCGGGTGGACAGGCGGAGGAGGCGAGCGGTCACCGCCGCAGCAGCCGTCCGATCGACACACAGGGCCCTCCCCGCTGATGGGGCCACCGCCACCGCCGGGGTGTACGCGGCGTGGAGCGCCTGCAGATCGCGCTCGACGAGCTGACCGAGCCACGCCGCATCGACCTGATGCACCAGCTGTGGCGGCCGGTCGGCCCGCTGCCGCGGGATGTGGACCCCGGCGCCGACGGGGCCCAGCTGCGCCTCGATCGCGGTGAGCACCGCCGGGGTGACTCCATCGGTCGTCCGGAGGAACGCCGCGTCCACCCGCCTGATACCGGCCGCATCCAGCGCCGCTGCGACCGCTGCGGGCAGCTCCAGTCCGAGTGCGACCGGGGCATGCGAGCGGACCGCCGCATCCACCGCCAGCTGCGGGGTGGTACACAGCTCCTCCAGCGCCCACCGTGGGAGCTGGTGACCACAGGCCCAGTCGGTCCCTGCGATGATGGGATCGACGACCTCGGGGTAGTGGCCATCTCCGATCGCGATGAACTGCTTGGGGCCGTCGGTGGGGGTCTCCGTCACTTCCGCGATGGCCGCAGCGACGGCCGCGGCGGCGGCCGGGTCCGTCCATGCGCGCTCATCGGAGCCGATCTCGACGAACAGCAGGGGCACCATCGTCGGTGAGGGGCCGTGATGGGTCGCCTCGCTACAGACCCGATAGCCGGGGGGTGCGTGCGCGCGCAGCCCCGCCAGCAGTGCGCGGTGCAGCCACGGGGGGGCCCGCCCCAGCGTCCGTGGGGCACCCCCCAGCGCGGCGGCGCCCACGTTGCCCACACAGTGCGTCGTCAGGACCCGTCCGGTGCTCCCCCGATGCCGCGAGCAGACGATGATCGCCCGCGGCAGCCGATCGAAGGACCGCCAGGGCGTGCTCATCTCCACGTGCAGCTCATCGATGCGGACCAGCTCGAGCCCGTCCATCACCGCACGGTCGGGATCCTCGTCCACGAGGGGCAAAGCCTCCTCGAGCGCGGCGGCGATGGCCATCGAGGCCTCGTCGGCCCGACTCGCGATGATCCCCAGCACACCACAGCCGACGGGTGAGGGGGCCAAAACAGGCCCGCTCGCGGGGGGCGAACCGTTTAGCCGCTCGACGGAATCGACGTGGCATGGAGGTCTTCGGGCTCATCGGCGATCCGGTCAGGCACTCGGCATCGCCGGCGATGCACACCGCGGCGTACGAAGCGTGTGGCATGCAGGCGCGATACGTGACGTTCACCCCCGAGGAGACGGCGCTCGAGGAGGCACTCCGGGGGGCGACCGCGCTGGGCATCCGCGGACTCAACGTCACGATCCCGTTCAAGCAGACGGTGATGCCGATGGTCGCCGCGGACCCGATCGCCACGCGCGTGGGGGCGGTGAACACGATCACGCTCGGAGAGTGGCCGCCTGCGGCGACCAACACCGATGTCGCGGGGGTCGAGCGGGCGCTGGCGCACCACGATGTCGACCCAGCAGGGGCCACGGCGGTCATCATCGGTGCCGGGGGCGCCGCCCGTGCGGCCGTCTGTGCACTGGTCGATGCGGGTGCGGAGGTCCACATCGCGAACCGGACCGCCGCCCGTGCACGGGCGCTCGCCGACGAGCTCGGGGCGGCCAGTGCGGGTGGTCTGGAGACGGCCACCCGCATCGAGGGGGCGGACCTGCTGCTGCAGATGACGAGTGTGGGGATGCGCGGGGAGGCGAGTCCGATCGACACCGCGCTGCTGCACGCCGATCTCGTGGTGTTCGATGCGGTGTACACCCCTCGCGAGACACCACTGCTCGCAGCGGCGACCGGGGTGGGAGCGACCACCATCGAGGGGGCGTGGATGCTGCTGTACCAGGGGGTCGCCGCGTTCGAACGGTGGACCGACCGCAGCGCACCGGTCGAGGCGATGAGGGTGGCGCTAGAGGGCCGTCTCACGGCGAATGAGCGGCCGTTTTAAGTACTCCTCTGACATATCCGCGCTCAATGGGACTCATCAAGACCATCCGGAGGCTCCTGACCGGGAGCGAGGAGCCTGTTGAACAGCGGACGAGGGAGATCGAGACGGTGGTCGAGGAGGTCGAAGAGAGCGTCAGCACGATGACCGCATCCGTGGAGGTGACCGAGGTCGCGGGCATCGGACCGGCGTATGCGGAGCGGCTGGCGGCGGCGGGGATCACCACTGCAGCAGAGCTCGCCGCGGCCGATGCGACGAGCCTCGCTGACCGGATCGATGAGTCTGAGAAGCGTGTCGCCGGCTGGATCGAGGCGGCCGCAGAGCTGACGTAGGCCGATCGGCGACCCCACCACACCGATGGCTGCCCCGCGGGTGTGCATCGACGGGGAGCTCGTCCCCGCGGCGGAGGCGGCGATCCCGGTCACCGACCGGGGCTTCATGTACGGCGATGGCGTCTTCGAGACGCTCCGGGTCTACGGGGGCCGCATCTTCGCGTGGGAGCAGCATCACCGACGCCTCCGTGCGGGGTGTGAGCGGCTCGGGATCGACCTCGGGGTGGACGGGGCCTCGCTGCAGCGATGGGTCGATGCGCTGCTCGCCGCAGAGGGACTCTCCGAGGCGTACGTCAAGATCATGGTCTCTCGGGGCGTCACCGGCGGTCGGCTGCGACCCGAAGCGGGTGCGAGAGCCACGGTGGTGATCCTCTGTGAACCGCTGGGACGGGGTGGGCATGGGGGGGCCCCACCGTGGGCGGGGCCGGCTGCGTGTGCGGTCGTCGAGACCCAGCGCACGCCGGATGCAGCCATCCCGAGCGGGCTGAAGCCCCTGGCGTATCTCAACGGCATCATCGCCCACCTGGATGCCCCGGGGTGGACCGATGAGCCCCTGCTGTGTGATGCATCGGGCCACATCGCGGAGGGCACCGTCTCCAACCTCTTCATCGTGACGGATGCGGGGCTGCAGACCCCCCCGGCGGCGGGGGATCTGCTCGCAGGGGTGACCCGATCGGTGGTGCGCGAGCTCGCGGAGGCGGAGGGGGTACCGATCGTGGAGGAGCCGGTCACCGTCGAACGGCTGTACGCGGCCGATGAGGCGTTCCTCACGAACACGACGTGGGAGATCCGCCCGGTGGGACGGGTGGATGCGGTGGACTACGAGCCGGGACCGGTCACCGCCCTCCTGCAGCATCGCTACGACGCAGAGGTCGAGGAGTTCGCCTACGGATGAGCGACGATCCGGTGATCTGTCCCCGGGGATCGGTCACGCCCGACGACACGGTCGTCTTCACCGCCCGGGGGCCGCGACGGACCGAGGAGGGTGTTCTGGTCTCCGACGCGGCCGGCACCGTCCGTGCGTACGTGAACCGGTGTCCGCATCTGATCGACGTCCGGCTCGACCGCGGCGAGGGTGCACGCATCCGTGATGGAGAGCTGCTGTGTCAGCGACACGGGGCGAGCTTCGAGCCGGAGTCGGGACGGTGCACCTACGGGCCTCCTGTGGGGGCGGTGCTGGACCCGATCGACATCAGCGTCGAGGCGGGGCAGATCGTCCTCACCGACCGTCGGTTCGAGACGGTCGAGCCGGGGCTCGATCCGCACAGAGATGCCGCCTCGGCCGGTGACCGAGAGATCTGAGCCTCACGCGGGGGGCTCGAAGCGTGCGGCGGCGAGTGCGACCACCGCGCTCACCAGCAGCACAAGCATGCTTGCAGCGTTCAGGAAGGACGTCGCCCCGATCCGGACCTTCCCGAAGATCTCCAGTGGCATCGTCGTGAGCCCGCTGCCGGCCAGGAAGAACGTGATCAGGAACTCGTTGAACGAGAGGGCGAAGCTGAACAGCACACTCGCGATGACCGCCGGGGCCAACAGGGGGAGTGTGACCGAGCGGAACGCCACCAGTGGGGATGCGCCAAGGTCGGCTGCGGCCGCTTCGAGACGGGTGTCGAGCTGGGCGTAGCGCGCCGTGAGGACGAACGTGGTGAACGGCAGCACCCAGACCAGGTGGCCAGCTAGCACGGGGAGGACGCCGAAGCCCACGCCCACACGTCCGGCGGTGATCCCGATCGCCACTGCGAGCACGACCGTGGGCACGAACAGGGGGACCGCGATCACCGCGGCGACCGCCGTCCGGAGGCGGGCGGATGCCGGTGCTCGCATGATCGTGTGTGCGGCGAGCAGACCGAGGAGGGTCCCCGTGAGTGCGGTGACCGCACCGATCCCGATCGAGGTCATGATGCCGCGCATGAACCGGGGGTCCGACAGCACCGTCGCGTACCACCGGAGTGACCATCCCTCAAGCGGGATGGCCGGTTGCGATGTGGGCGACAGGGAGAGATACCCCAGCACCGCGATGGGCGCGTAGATGAACACACACGTCGAGATGACGACCCACCCCAACACCCCGGGCGCACGCGGTCTCACCACCGTCGCACCTCCCGCCGGAGGTGCCTGCTGGTGAGACCGATGAGCAGGACGAACGCGACGACCGCGAGGAAGCTGAACGCGAGCGCCGCAGCGAAGCGGAGGTCCAGGACCTCCAGGAAGGCGTCGGTGATCAGCTGGGCGATCAGCTGCTGCTGGGGGCCACCGAGGATCTCCGGCGTCGCGAATGCACCAGCGATCCGCGCATAGACGATGAGCGCACCCGCAGCAGCTCCGGCTGCAGTCTGTGGGATGATGATGTCGGTGACCATCCGCACACGGGAGGCACCGAGGTCTGCGGCGGCCGCAAGCAGCTCACCATCCAGCCGCTCCATCGCCACGTACAGACTCAGGATCACGTACGGGAGGTAGATGTACACGAACCCGACCGTGAGTGAGAGCTCGGTGTACAGCAGTCGCAGCGGCGAGAGACCGGGCAGCACCGCACCCAGGAGGTGATTCACCAGCCCACCACGGGCCAGGATCCACACCCACACATAGTTCAGCACCACGTAGTTCAGCCACAACGGGAGCGTCAGCAGCACGAGCAGCAGCACCCGCTGCCGTGGTGGACACCGGTGCGCGAGCCAGTACGTGACCGGATACGCGACCGCCAGGCAGGCGCCTGTGAGCAGGACCCCGATGAGGACCGACCGTCCGAGGACCGCGAGGTAGACGCTCCTGCCCACCCGTGCGTACGCCTCGAGGACCCCGGTCAGGTCGGGGAGAGCAGCCCACACGAGGCTCTCTGCGAACAGCACGAGCACAGGGACGACCCCGACCGCCAGCGCCACCGCGACAGGTGCGGCGGCCAGGGCCAGTGCCCGAGACCGCATGGCCCACTCAGGGGACCGCATCACCGGGACCTCCGGGTGCGATCAACGGGCGGACCGTGGAGATCTCGAGTGAGACCTCCGCACCCGTCGTCACCGATGGGTGGTGCTGATGCACGGTCACCTGGGGTCCACCCCCGATCGCGATCGTCAGCCGGGTGGTGCTCCCCCCGTACGCGCGGTCGGTGACCACCCCATGGAGGGGGCCCGCGCCCACGCTGATCGCACCGGGGGGGATGTGGAAGGCGACGGTGGCGCTGGCGTCTGCAGACGCACCGGTGCAGGCGACCGGGACCCCGGCGACGGCGACCGTGGTCGCATCCCGCACATCGACCACCCGATGCGGCAGGACCGTCCCATCACTCAGGAACTCGGCGGTGAATGCGGTCTGCGGTCGCTCATACAGCTGCTCAGGGGCACCCACCTCGACCAGGCGGCCCGCGAGCATCACACCGACGCGATCGGCCATGCGCAACGCAGCGGTCTGGTCATGCGTCACGTACAGGAAGGTGGTGCCGAGCTCGCGTTGGATGCGCTTCAGCTCCAGCTGCAACGTCCGGCGCCGGGTGCGGTCCAAGGATGACAGCGGCTCATCCAACAGCAGCACCGCCGGCTCGTTCGCGAGCGCTCGCGCGAGGGCGACACGCTGGCGCTGGCCCCCGGAGAGGGTACCCGGGCTGCGATGTTCGAGGCCGACGAGCCCCACCAGCTCGAGCAGCTGCTCGACCCGCTGACGCCGCTCATCCGGAGCGACACCTCGTCGGTGGGGACCGTACGCCACGTTCTGCGCCACCGACAGATGCGGGAACAGAGCGAGGTCCTGAAAGACGATGTTGGTCGGCCGCTGTTGCGGTGGCGCCATGGTGATGTCGGAGCCACCGTACCGCACCCGCCCCGCATCCGGCCGCTCCAGGCCGGCGAGCAGCCGCAACGTGGTCGTCTTGCCACAGCCTGAGGGGCCGACCAGGGCGACGAACTCACCGGGTGGCAACGACAGGTCCAGCCCACGCAGGGCGATGGTGTCACCGTACCGACGGGTGAGCCCCTCTGCGGCCAGCAGTCGTCGACCCATGCGCACTCACCCGCCGGCGCCGGCTTTCGCCTCCGTCCAGGTCTCGGTGTACCGACGGATCAGCGCGGGGGGCTTGGGATCCTCGTAGATGAACTGCTCGGGCCGGTCGAGCCCGAACGCCGCGCGGTCGACCTCATGCTCGCGGAAGACACGCTCGTTGGGGATCGCGATGTTCGAGGGCGCCATCAGCGATCGGTACCCCATCCGGGCGTGCCACTCCTCGATGAAGGTGTGTGCCGCATCCACGTTCTCCGCGTCTGTGGGGATGCAGAACTGGATGAACCACGCCTTCGTCCCCTCGGTCGGGTACACCTTCCTGATGGGCAGCCCTGCGGCCTGCAGGCGCAGCGTCACGTAGTTCCACACCGGCTGCACAGCGACCTGGCCGGTGCGCATCAGCTGCTCTGAGTCACCACCGGAGGACCACAGCCCACCGGTGAGCTCGACATGGCTGCGGAGGTTCTCACGCAGCGCATCGAAGTCCACATCATCCGCCTCTGAGGGGTTCAGGGGTGTCTTGCCGAAGGCGGCCCGCTCATACAGCACCTGTAGCCGGGCATCGTCGCGGCCGCCCACAAAGCCCCGGAGGTCGGGGGCGAACAGATCGCGGAGGCTCGTGATCTCCCGGTCGATGACATCGGTGTTCACCGCCAGGGGGGTCTGGCCGAACGACCGGGGCACACCGTAGACCGCCCCGCCGCGTTCGAAGTACGACTTCTTGACGAAGGGGAAGATGTCATCGTAGGAGGGGATGCGATCGGTCTCCACGGGCTGGATCAGCCCCTCCTCGATCGCGGGGGGGACCGCGTAGTTCCCGATCGCGATGAGGTCGTGATCCGACCGGCCCGCACGCAGCAGCGAGAGCGTCTTCGCCGCCGATTGGGCGGACTGTCGCTCGACGGAGATCCCGGTACGCTCCTCGAAGTCGGCGACGACGCCATCGGTGTACACGTAGTCCCAGTCGATGAGCCGCAGTGTCCCGGTGGGTGATGACCCGCCCAGGCAACCCGCACCGCTGATCACCGAGGCCGTCCCGGCCGCGGCGAGGAACTGCCGGCGGGAGGGGGTGTGATGCATCGTACCGCCCCTTGGGTGGGGTGTATAAATATGGCCGGAAGCGGCGCGCTCGAGGGGTGATGCCCGATAGCGGGAGGTAGATTTGAACTACCGATCTCCGGGTTATGAGCCCGGCGGAATCTCCTGGCTATCCCATCCCGCTATCTCCACCGAGTCGGTGAATCGCTGTTAAGGATTGTGTTTCCCCCACTGTCAGGGGCGCTGTGTGATCCGCCGGGTCGGCAGGGATTCGTCGAGGTCGTCGGCTGATCCGGCCGGACCGGTGGGGTGACCGCAGCCACCATCGGTGCCGATCGGCCTGTGCGAGTTGCGGAGGGTGACGGCGTGGTCTACAGGGGCCTCACTGCCCCGCAGGCGAGATGACCGTCACCGCCGCCGCATCGATCGCCAGCGTCTCCAGGAAGTGTGGGACGTACTCACGGCGGTAGAAGGTCTCCCGCTCATCGGGTCGACCCACGGTGCACCACAGCTGGACATCATCGGGCCCGTGAAACTCACCCTGTCGGTCGATCCCGAAGCAGACCAGCTCCTCACCGTCGACCTCGATACGAGCATCTCTGCGGATGCCGGGGTCCCCTCGGATGATGAGCTTCTTCACGGTGCGAGCGTGGCCGACGGCGCGCTTAATCGCTTCGACATCCCACCCCGCCGGCAGAACACCCATACCAGCAGATGGCGTGGGTCACGCACAGTGCAGACCGAGTGGCGGACACGTGTGGCCCTGGCGGTCGGTGTCGTGCTTGCGATCATCGCCGGCTACACGCTGACGTATCAGGCGATCCTGTGGCGGGTCGAGGGGGTGGAGGTCGGGCTCGTCAGCGCCCTCCAGGTGGTCATCGAGGCACTGACGACGGCGGGGTTCGGTGGTGACACCAGCTACTGGCGCTCCCCCATCACCGATGGCTTCGTGATCCTCATGAACCTCACCGGGGTGGCGCTCGTCTTCCTCGCACTCCCGTACCTCCTCGTGCCGCTGTTCGCAGAGGCACTGACTGCGCGGCCACCGACCACGAGCGACCGTCGTGACCACATCATCGTCTGTGGGTACGGGACGCGCGGTGATGTGCTGCAGACGGAGCTCTCCGCGGCAGGGGAGACGGTGGTCGTGGTGGTCGACGATCCCGAAGAGGCGCTCGACCTGCAGGCCAGGGGTGTCGAGGTCGTCGTGGGCACCCCAGAGGGCGAGGAGACCATGGAGGCGGTGAACATCCGCCGGGCACAGTCGGTGGTCATCGCGCTGGACGATGATGCGCGGACGCTCGCAGGTGTCCTCACCGCGCGTGCACTGGCGCCGGAGGTCCCGGTGGTCACGGTCGCAGAGAGCGCAGCCGCGGAGGGGTACCATGCGCTGGCGGGGGCGACGACGGTGATCCGACCCCGGGAGGCGGTCGGCCGCGCGCTGGCGAGGAAGGTGACGATGACGTACACCGACCCGCTCGCGGCGGGGGAGGCGCTCGGGGGCGAGCTGGAGGTCTCGGAGGTCTTCGTCCCCGCCCGCTCGCGCATCGCCGGGCAGAGCCTGGCGGAGGCAGCTTTGGGGGACCGGTATGGGGTGGTGGTCATCGCGATCTGGAGCGATGGGGAGCTGACCGTCGCCCCGCGTGGTGAGCGGGAGATCACACCCCGTGCGGTGCTGCTGGTCGTGGGAGCTCACCAGGCGCTCGAGGACATCGCGACCGCGGTGGGTCGGCGTGCGATCGCACCCCGCGATCCCATCGGGGTCATCGTGGGGTTCGGTGAGGTGGGCCGGAGCGTCGCTGGTGAGCTCGACGAGCAGGGCATCAGCTACCGGGTGGTCGACCGTGCGCCGGCCCCAGCGGTGGATGTCGTCGGCGACATCACCGACCCGACGACACGCGAGGCGGCGGGCCTCCGTGATGCGGCGTTCGTCATCCTGGCGATCGGTGATGACACCACGAGCATGTACGCGACGGTCGCGCTCGAGGAGTACTGCCCGGAGACGGATGTCCTGGTGCGTGCGGGGGACATCGAGAGCGTCGAGAAGCTGTACCGTGCGGGGGCGGAGTACGTCCTCGCGCTCTCGACGGTCGCCGGCCGGATGCTCGCCTCAGCCCTCATCGGCAGCGAGGAGGTGCTGCTCGCGGACTCACCGTTCGGGATCCGCCGGGTGGAAGCGCCCGGACTGGTGGGCCGATCGCTCATCGAGGCGGATGTACGAGCGCGGACAGGGGCGACGGTCGTCGGTATCGAGACCGCCTCCGGAGTGGAGGTCCCCGCCGATCCGACCCGGGCGATCGGCGCCGATGCGACGACGATCGTCGCGGGCACGGATGCGGCGATCGCGGCGTTCATCGCCACGTTCGAGTGAGGCGCCGAACCAAACGGGTTTTAGCCACGGGGTGACGTTTCCGCTCAAGAAGACCCATGCAGATGCCACGCCGCTTCAACACACACTGCCCGCACTGCAATGCGCACCATGAGCACGAGGTGGAGAAGGTCCGCCGGGGGCGCGAGCGGGGGATGAACTGGATCGACCGACAGCGCAGCAGGCGGAAGGCCGTCATCGGCAACAGCGGGAAGTTCTCGAAGGTGCCTGGTGGGGACAAGCCGACGAAGAAGACCCACCTGAAGTACATCTGTGGGGAGTGTGGGAAGGCCCACATGCGCAAGGGGTGGCGCGCGGGCCGCCTGGAGTTCCAGGAGTGATCTGATGGCGGGGAACTTCTACCGGGTGCGGTGTCCCGACTGTGACGGCGAGCAGATCATCTTCGGGAAGGCGGCGACGACGGTCAGCTGCGCGGTGTGCGGGACGACACTCGCGGAGCCGACCGGCGGGAAGGCCACCTTCCATGGCGAGGTCGTCGAGACGGTCGAGCGGCGGGGCACCGAGGCGTAGGGATGCAGTACACCGGGTGGCCGGAGGCGGGCGAGCTGATCGTGGGAGAGGTGGACGATATCGCCGACTTCGGGGTCTTCGTCGACCTGACCGAGTACCGTGACCGACGGGGGCTGGTGCACATCTCCGAGGTGGCAAGCGGGTGGATCAAGAACGTCCGCGACCATGTCCGCGAGGGGCAGACCATCGTGGCGAAGGTGCTCAGTGTGGATGAGGACGCCCAGCAGATCGATCTCTCCCTGAAGGATGTCAACGAGCACCAGCGCAAGGAGACGATCCAGGAGTGGAAGAACGAGCAGAAGGCGGACAACTGGATGACGATCGCCTTCGGTGAGGAGCTGGAGGATGAGCGGTACGAGACGGTCGCCGGTGCCCTGCTGGCGGAGTTCCCGAGCCTGTATGCGGCGTTCGAGGCGGCGGCGATCGAGGGGGCAGACGCGCTGGATGCGGTGGGAGTGGATGCGGAGGCGCGGGAGGCCATCGTTGCGACCGCCCGAGAGAACGTGTCGGTGCCGTATGTGAGCATCAGTGGGTACGTGGACCTCACCGCCCCCGGGGGGGAGGGGGTCGATGCGGTCAAGAGCGCACTGCAGGCGGCGGAGGACGCCACGGCGGTGGACGATGAGGTCGACCTGGCGGTGACGTACGTCGGGGCACCGGAGTACCGCATCCGGGTGCAGGCGCCAGACTACAAGACCGCAGAGGCGCAGCTGGAGGCGGCTGCGGCACGTGCGGAGACCGCGATCGCGACGGATGGGGGCACGGCCATGTACCATCGCGAACGCACCGACGACGAGGAGTGACCGCGGGCATGCGCTCTGCGATCAGACGGTGTCGGCGCTGGTCGGCCGAGCACGACCGACCGGTCTACACCCTCGGAGAGCGGTGCCCGGAGTGCGATGGCCCCGCGGAGATGGCCATGCCGCCGCCGTTCGACCCGACGGACCGCTACGGTGCGTACAGACGGGCCAGGTTCGGGGGGGCGTGAGCCGGATGGATGGCATCGAGGTCGATGCGGTGGCGGAGTACACACTCACCGATCCGGTGCTCATCGAGGGGCTGCCGGGGGTGGGTCATGTGGGCAAGCTGGCCGCGGAGCATCTGCTCGAGGAGTTCCCGTCCACGCGGCTGTTCGAGGTGGTCTCCGAGGAGTTCCCACCACAGGTGACCGTCGATGATGAGGGGGTGGCGCGGTTGGTGCATGCATCCTTCCACGCCGTCGATACCGGCGACCGGGACCTGCTTGTGCTCACCGGCGATCATCAGGCACAGACCAACCGTGGTCACTACACGCTGGCATCCCAGTTCCTCGACATCGCCGAGAGCGTGGGTGTGACCGCTGTCTACGCCCTCGGTGGGGTGCCGACCGGGGAGCTCGTCGACGACCCCGGCGTGTTGGCAGCGGTGACCGAGGATGGTCTGCGCGAGCCGCTTGAGACCGTGGGTGTGCAGTTCCGTGAGGGCGAGCCGGCGGGTGGCATCGTGGGGGTGAGTGGGCTGCTGCTGGGGCTCGCGGCCCGGCGGGGGGTCCCTGCGACCTGCCTGATGGGCGAGACCAGCGGCTATCTCGTCGATCCCCAGAGCGCCCGCGCCATCCTCGAGGTGCTCGCCGCGCAGCTGGGGTTCACGGTGGAGTACGGCTCCCTGGAGGAGCGGGCAGCAGAGATGGCCGAGGTCGTCGAGAAGATCGAACAGATGCAGATGCAGCAGACGGCCCCGGCAGAGGACGACCTCCGCTACATCGGTTGAGTCACTCGACGATGATGTCACCAGGGGCGGCCGCCTGCAGCGTCAGCTCCCCGGTGTGCTGGACCTGACCACCGATACGGGGGCCATCAGAGGTGTCGACCGCCATGCGGGTGGGGCGGCCCCAGTGGTCCGCCTGCTCGACGATCACCGGGTCGGTGGTGCCCCCCAACGCGCCCACCGCCCGGAGGGCGGTGATGCAGCCGACCGCCCCGGTGGCCGATGCGGCGGGGTGCGCCTGCTCGAGCGGCATCGGGCGACCGTGAACCGCCGCCTGCCGGGTGAGCGTGTCGAAGCTGTAGCAGAACACCGCATCGGCACCATGGGCCGCACACAGCGTGCGGAGGGCGAGGGTGTCCACGGCGAGCGCCGCGAGTGCGCTGAGGTAGGTGACCGGGATGATGAGCTGTGTGGTGGCACCCGCGGCGACCGCGACGGGCGCTCGTTCGACGACCGGGGCGACCTGCTCCTCCTGCAGCCCCAGTGCGGCTGTGATCGTCTCCACCGATGGGTCGACCTGTGTCACCGTCGGCGCGTCCACCCCGACCCACAGCCGCCCCTCCCCGTCGGTGGTCACCGCATGGCTCTGCCCGCCCATGCTGATCGCCTCGGGGGGGTCGCCACCCCGCGTGACGGATGCAGCAGCGGCCATGACAGCGGTGGGTGGATCGTCGATGTGGCCGGGCGGGGCACTCGTCGCCGCCGCTGGTGGATCCGATGCGTCCACGGCGACCGCCGGCATCGCCACCGCTGTCGCCACGGCGGCGAGTGTGTCAGGATCACCACCGAGGGCCTCCCCGAAGACCGCCACGGGACAGCCGGTGAGTGGGCGGGGGGCGAAGCAGTCGATGATGCGGCCACCCGCCTGGGTCATAGGGCAGGCTCACGCCGGTCGGTACTAATCACTGCGGTCGGTGACACGAAGATTCAGGTGCGCGGGGGGTGGTGTGCGCACATGAGTGAGCTGCCCGACCGGTTCCCCTGCACGATCACCACATGGGACTACATCTACGGGCTCTGCAGGCGGGTCAGCGAGCAGGTGCGTGCCGACACGTTCGCACCCGATGTGGTCGTCGCGCTGGCACGTGGGGGGTGGTTCGCTGGCCGCTGCATGTGCGACTTCCTCGGGCTCGATGACCTCACCAGTCTCAAAGTGGAGCACTACGTCGGTACGGCGGCCAGAAGCGGGGACCCCAGCGTGCGGTATCCCCTGGCGGAGGGAAGTGTGAGGGGCAAGGATGTGCTCATCGTCGACGACATCGCCGACACGGGGGGGTCGCTCCGCCGGGCGGAGTCCTACGTGCGCTCCCGGGAGGTCGCGGAGGTCCGGACGGCGACGCTGCAGCTGTTGGGTTCGAGTGCGGTCACACCCACCTACATCGGGGAGGCCCTCGACGAGTGGGCCTGGATCGTCTACCCGTGGAACTTCATCGAGGACATGAGTGACCTGATCGCCGGGGTGATCCAGAAGGACGCGGGGGGGAGTGTCGCCCCTGAGGAGATCAGGCGCTTGCTGGCGGAGTACCATGCGATCGACCCGATCGCGATGGAGATCGCCCAGCCAGACCGCCTCGAGGAGGTCCTCACGGAGATGGTCCGCAGGGGGGTCCTCGCGGAGGGGGATGGTGGTCGCTACCGGCTCATTCCGCCCTGAAGCGGGGGGTGGGCTCGACCCACAGGTCGCCGAACAGCTCGTCCTGTCGGAGCGTGATCCGCCCCCTGTGGGCCATGAACAGCAGCGCGAGATACACCTCCACATCCCGGAGCCCTCCCCCGCACAGCTCGGTGAACAGCACCGCTGTGCGCGTGGTGCCGAGGGCCGCATCGATCGCCGCACGGACGGACCCGATCGTCACCTCGATCTCCTCTGCGTGGGCGGTGTCGGTGACGGCCGACGCTGAGGGCTCTGCAGCTGCCCGTCCGGTATCATCCTGGTGGTAATCCAGGGTCTGGGTCCCCCGGGCGTACCCCGTCGGTGAGGCGGAGGTGTCGTAGGTGCGGTGCTGCTTCCACCAGGTCTCACGCTCGGCCTCCCGCAGCTCGTAGACGAGCTCATCCAGCGTCCGGGGGGTCCCACGGGCTCGCTTGCGGTCGAGGCGGCGGTCGATCTCCAGCTCCAGCGCGTCGATCGGGTCACCGTCGGCCGGCATCGGACCCAGCTCCGGCTCGAAGAGGTCCTCCTCGGGGCCCGGGTCATCGGTGGCCGCCTGCAGCAGCACATCCGACTTCATCCGCAGCAGCACCGCCGCATAGAACAGCGCCCGTCCGGTCGTGCGCAGGTCGCCGGCGTCCAGATGGGCGAGGAAGGCATCGGTCGCCGCGACGATGTCCACATCCCATGGGTCGATCTCCCCGCGCTCGGCGAGCGTGACGAGCAGTTCGACGGGTTCGGCGGCGGTCGGGCCCTCCGTCTCGGCCGCTCCGCCCGCCGAGGTGTCCGTGGCTGCGACCTCCGGCTCAGTCATCTGCAGGCACCTCCGGTGGGTCATCGACGGCCACCTGGATCCCTGTCACCGACGAGACGTTGCCGCCCTGCATGACCACACCCACCGCGCGGTCCGCACGCTCGAGCAGCGCGGTCCGGTGGCTCACGACGATGAACTGCGCATCCGTGGCGAGGTCGTCGAGCATCTGTCCCACCCGCTCGGCGTTCGCCGCATCGAGGAACGCATCCACCTCATCGAGGGCGTAGAAGGGCGCAGGACGGTACCGCTGGATGGCGAAGATGAACGCCAGTGCGGCGAGTGACTTCTCCCCACCGGAGAGCCCCTCCAGGCGTTGGACCGGTTTGTCCGCCGGCTGGGCCCGCATCAGCAGACCCCCATCGAAGGGTGCATCTGGCGTATCCAGCGCGAGCTCACCGGTCCCATCCGAGAGCTTCTCGAACACCTCGGTGAAGTTCGCACCGATCGCCTCATACGCCGCCATGAACGCCTCGCGCTTCTGCTGCTCGAACCCCTCGATGCGCTCGGTGATCGCTGCGGCCTCCTCGACGAGCACGTCCCGCCGATCACGCAGCTCCGACAGCTCGGTCGCGATGACGTCGTACGCCTCGATCGCCAGCATGTTCACCGGCTCGAGGGCGGTCATCTCATCGGTGAGTCGCTCGATCGCCGCTTGGACCTCCGCGTGGTCGGGGATGGCCTCGGGGTCGTAGCTGCCCACCTCATCGGCGATGCTGTCGATCTCCCACTCCAGCCGCTCGATCTCGGCTGTCAGGTCCGCATGCGCCGTCTCTGCCGCATCATGTGCCTCACGCGCAGAGATGGCGGCCTCCCGTGCCTCGTCGAGCTCCGCACGCAGCGCCGAGCGGTCCTGCTTGAGGTCTGCGAGCTCCTCCTCCAGCGCGGCGACCGCTGCCTCGTGCTGCTCGCGCTGCGCCTCGAGCGTCTCGATCTGCTCACGCGCGGCATCGATGGTCTCCTGGGCATCGGCCTTGCGGTCCTGGACCGCCGCGATCTCCTCCTGCAGTGCCTCGATCTGCTCGCCGACGTACCGCTGCTCCAGCACGAGCTGGTTCAGCGTGTTATCGTGTCGGCTGATCGTCTCGTTGGCCTCGCTGATCTGCTCGCGGATCGACTCGGCACGGCTGGTGAGCGCGGGGATCTCCGAGTCCGCGAGGGTCTCCTCGAGCGCGGTGATCTCTGCGGTCACCGCATCGATATCGCGGTCGAAGCCATCGATCGTCGCGTCGAGCGCCTGCATCTCCGCATCGATGTCCGCGCGTTCCTCCTGCAGGGTGGCGATGGTCGCCTCCGCCGTCTCCGCCCGCAGCGCATTGTCCGCGAGTGCGGAGGCTGCCTCCTCGAGTGCCCGCTCTGCCTCCTGGAGACGACCCCGAGCGGTCGCCGCGCGCTCGCGGGCGCCCTGGAGGTCCGCATCGACCCCATCGACCTCCGCGTCGATCGCATCACGGTCCGCCTCCAGCGCGGTGATCTCCTCCGCCAGCCGCTCGAGGCGGCCCTCACCTGTCTGTGAGAAGCTGTAGCGGGACCCCCCGGAGGAGCCGCCCGTCATGGCACCGCTCTTGGCGACCAGGTCACCCTCCAGCGTCACCATGCGGAACCGGCCCATCAGCGATCGCGCGGTCTCCATGTCCTCGACGACGAGCGTCGCACCCAGCACGTAGGAGAAGACGGCGTCGTATCGGGCGTCGCAGCTGACGAGCTCGCGGGCGAAGGCGACCACTCCGGGGGCGTCGGGGGGTGTGGGGAGTCCCCGATGGTCCATCTTGTTCATCGGCAGGAAGGTCGCCCGCCCCGCCCGCTTGGCCTTGAGCAGGTCGATCCCGGCCGCACCCACCGCATCGTCGTCCACCACGATGTTGGCGAGCCGACCGCCCGCTGCGGTCTCACAGGCCGTCGCGTACGCCGGATCGACCTGCCCCAGCTGGCCCACGGTCCCGTGGACCCCATCGAGCCCCGCCTGCAGCACCGTCGTCACCGACCGAGGCCAGCTGGACTGTCCCGCATTGCGGAGTGAGCTCTCAAGATCGGTGTACGCGCCCTGTTTGTCTCGGATCGCCTCGGTGATCTGTGACCGCTGTGCGATCAGCTCCTCGCGGTCACCCTCCAGCTGCTCGATCGCCGATGAGATCGTCTCGATGTTCGCGGTGGCGGCGGCGACCTCGTCCTGCTGGTCGGTGCGAGCCGTCTCCAGTGCCTCCCGCTCCTGGTGCACCGCGGTCAGCGCCTCCTGTTCCTCTGCGATCGCGGTGGCCTTGCGCCGCGAGGCATCCAGCTTGCGATCCTTCGTGCGCTGCGCTTCATGCTGCTGCTCCCTGAGCGCCTCACGACGCTGCTTGACCGCCTCGAGCGCCTCCCGCTGGTCGGCGTACTCGCTGTCGACCGCCTCGATCTCCGCGGTGACGCTCGCGAGCTCACCCCGCAGCGTGGTGAGCTCTGCTGTGACACCCGCCTTCGCCGCCTTCGTCTCGCGCAGCTCCGTCTGCAGCTCCTCCTGGCGCTCCTCATGCCCATCCAACGTGATGAACGCCTTGCGGCGATCGGTGTCCGCATCCACGATGGCCGCCTCCTGCCCATCGATGCGCTCCTGCAGTCGCGCGATCTGGGTGGTGATCGACTCGATCTGCGCGGCGATCGCCAGCTGTTCATCCTCCCCCTTCCGCTCGATCTCCGCGGTGAGCGTATCGAGCTCCTCCTCCAGCTCGGAGACGACCGCATCGGCCTCCTCCCGCGCGCCTGCGGTGGTCTCGACGGTGGCTGCGGCCGCCTGCTGGTCGTCGAGTCTGCTGCTGAGCTCGGCCCGCTTGCCCTCGAGCTCGGCGGCGCGTTGGTACCCCTCGTACTCGGCCCTGGCCTCGCGGAGCTGCTGGTACTCGAGGGCCACCTCCCGCTCATCTGCCAGCTCATCACGTCGGTCGGTCTTCTCCTCGATCCGGAGGTCGGCCTCATCGATCCGGTCCTCGACCGCGGCGAGCTCCTCGTATGCGGCCTCCTTCTTCGCATCGAACTCAGCGACACCCGCGATCTCATCGATGATCCCCCGGCGCTGGTACGGGGTCATCGAGATGATCTCGGTGACGTCCCCCTGCATCACCACATTGTAGCCCGCGGGCGTGATCCCCGCCTGCGCGAGCAGGTCCTTGATCGCCCCGAGCGTGGTCGAGCGGCCGTTGAGGTAGTAGTACGAGTAGTAGTTGTCCTCGGTCTGCTTGATCCGCCGACGCACCTGGACCGTCGAGCAGTCGCCCACATCCTCACTGTCGGCGGCGGCGACGACCTGCTCGCGCGTGAGCGTGCCCATGCTGTTGTCGAGGGTGACGGTGACGGCCGCCTCACGGGTGGCGCCATCCGCGTCGGCATCGGGGGGAGGGTCGTAGATCAGATCGGGCAGACGCTCGGCGCGGATGCCGCGTGTCCGCGCGAGGCCCAGCGCGAACAGCACCGCGTCGATGATGTTCGACTTGCCCGAACCGTTCGGACCGGTGATGACGGTGAAGTCCTCGTAGAAGGGCAGCTTGGTCGGTCGTCCGAAGCTCTTGAACCCATCAAGCACCAACTCGGAGATGTGCATCCTGGCTACCCCACCGCTGCCTCAGCCGTCACGCGATGACGATGTCCCCATCGCGTTCCTCATCGGGGGATGTCTCGCCATCGTCTGCAGGCGGCGTCGGTGGCTGTCCCATCACCCCGGTGAACTGGTCGACGATCGCCGCATCATCCTCCGGGGAGAACGCCATCGCCCCCCGTGATGCCGACGATGATGCTGATGGGGCCTCCGCTGTGGCCGCCGCTGCGGCGGGCTCACCCTCCAGCTCGTTCAGCCGGCTTTTGACCTCCACGAGGTCCGCGGTGAGTGCGTGGACGGTGGCCTCCAGTTCGCTGACCTGCGCTTCCAGGCTGGTGATCCGGTTCGTCATTGTCCACCCCAGACGGTCCGCCCATTTAACGCTGCGTCAGACATCGAGGCGTGTCCTGCAGATTTTAACCACCGGGGGATGACCACCGGGGTATGAACGCGGTGGCGGTCGAGGGGTACCAGACGGTCATCGGCCTCGAGGTGCATGTCCAGCTGGAGACCCACACGAAGATCTTCTGTGGATGTCCCACCGATGCGCGGGGGGACGACCCCCCGAACACACGGACGTGTCCGGTCTGCCTGGGGCTACCGGGGGCGCTGCCGGTGCTCAACGCAGCGGCGGTCGAGGCGGCGGTGAAGGTGGGCAAGGCGCTGCGTGCGGAGATCGCGGCCGAGACCCGGTTTCATCGCAAGAACTACTTCTACCCCGACCTGCCCAAGGACTTCCAGATCTCCCAGTACGATGCACCCATCTGTGCGGGCGGTTCCGTCACCGTGGGGGTGGAGGATGACACCCGGGAGGTGGCCATCGAACGGGCGCATCTGGAGGAGGATCCCGGCAGTCTCGCCCATGTGGGTGGGTCGATCGCGACCGCGGAGTACACGCTGATCGACTACAACCGTGCGGGAACCCCACTGATGGAGATCGTGACCGCACCGGACCTCCGATCACCCAAGGAGGCCCGGGCGTTCCTGCGGAAGCTCGAGGCCATCCTCCGGTACCTCGAGGTGTTCGACCCCGCTCGGGATGGGTCACTCCGGGTGGATGCGAACATCTCGCTGGTGCCGGGCGATGCGGCGGGGGCGGTCACCGATGCGGCGCTGGCGGCCGCGAACCGCACGGAGGTCAAGAACATCTCGAGCCTCAAGGGGGCCGAGCAGGCGCTGGCGTATGAGGTGAGCCGGCAGCGGCAGGCGCTGCGACGGGGCAAGCAGATCACCCAGGAGACCCGTCACTGGGACGAGGGGCGGGGGGTCACCGTCGCCATGCGGTCGAAGGAGGCCGAGAAGGACTACCGGTACTTCTCGGAGGCGGACCTGCCACCGCTGCGGGTGCGGGACTGGCGCGACCGTATCGCGATCCCCGAGCTCCCGGAGGTGCGGCGCGAGCGGTTCGTCGAGGAGTACGGCATCGATCCGGCGACCGCCGCGAAGCTCACCGCCGCGAAGCCGGTCGCAGACCTCTTCGAGGAGACGGCCGACCGGTTCGACCCCGGCACCGCGGCGATGTGGATCGGGGACACCCTGGTGGGTGAGCTGCACTATCGGGGGATGTCCGTCGGGGCGATCGCCGATCAGCATGCGGACCTCCACGCGCTGATCGCTCTGGTCGACGATGGCGAGATCACACGCAAGAATGCGACGGAGGTGGTGCTGCGTGAGATGCTCGATGACCCGCGACCCCCCGCAGCGATCATCGAGGAGGCGGGTCTGGGTCGGGTGGAGACCGACGCGGTCGCCGCGGCGGTCGATGCGGCGATCGAGGCCCATCCGGAGGCGGTCGCAGATGTGGAGGCGGGGGAGGAGGGGGCGATCAACTTCCTCGTGGGACAGGTGATGCAGCAGACGGCGGGCCGGGCGGACCCCGAGACGGTCAACGCACTGCTGCGTGAGCGGCTGTAACTGGGCGCCTCACGGGGGGGATCGGGCACCGCGGACTGCACCGGGTGGAAGATCCCCGGAGGCGACCGAGGCGATCTCCACGGTGCAGACCACCGTCTGCAGCGGTGTCACACGCCGCAGGTGCCAGCGGTGCGAGGGCTCGCCCCACGAAACCTTTACCCACAGCTCAGCGCCTACTGGCTGCAATGAGCACCGTCCAACATCTGATCGTCACCGAGAAGGACAACGTCGCGGAGCGGATCGCGGCGATCCTCAGCGATGGTGCAGCGACGACCGAGGATGTCGGGGGTGTGACGGTGTACGGCTGGGGCGGCACCCGGTGCATGGGGCTGTCAGGGCACGTGGTCGAGATCGACTTCCAAGAGCGGTACAACGACTGGAACCACGTCGAACCGGTCGAGCTCGTGGACGCGCCCATCCAGACAGTCCCCAAGCAGCGGAAGTTCGTCGGCGCACTCCGGCGGATGACCCGGCGGAGCGGACGGGTGACGATCGCGACCGACTACGACCGCGAGGGTGAGCTCATCGGCAAGGAGGCGTATGATATCATCCGGGATGTCGACCCCGAGATGCAGGTGCGCCGGGTGCGCTTCTCATCGATCACCGCCCCGGAGGTGACGGCGGCGTTCGAGGCGGATGATGAGCTGGACTTCGCGCTCGCGGAGGCGGGTGAGGCGCGACAGATCATCGACCTCGTCTGGGGGGCGGCCCTGACGCGGTACCTCTCGCTCACCTCCGGACGGCGGGGGTATGACTTCGTGTCGGTCGGGCGTGTGCAGGGGCCGACACTCCGGCTGATCGTCGAGCGGGAACGGGAGATCGAGGCGTTCGTCCCCGATCCCTACTGGGAGATCACCGCCTCCGTGGGTGGTGCGGAGGCGTTCGACGCGGAGCTGTACTACACCGATGAGAGCGGCAGTGAGCAGACGCGCATCTGGGAGGAGACGCAGGCGACCCGCGCGTTCGAGACGCTGGAGGCAGCCAACGAGGCCGTCGTCGAGGAGGTGGACCGGTCGGTGCGCACCGACCGCCCGCCGGCCCCGTTCAACACGACCCAGTTCATCCGCGCCGCGGGGGCGATCGGCTACTCCGCGACGAAGGCGATGGGCACTGCGGAGTCGCTGTACACGGCGGGGTACATCACGTACCCCCGGACCGACAACACGGTGTATCCGGAGGACCTCGACCCCGCAGAGCACATCGAGGCGTTCGCGGAGCACCCCACCTTCACCGAGGCGGTGGACTACCTCACCGAGCACGCACCGCTGTCTGCCACACGCGGGGACAAGGAGACGACCGACCACCCACCGATCTACCCCACCGGGGAGATCCCCGACCCGACCGATCTCGCCGCACTGGCCACGAATGAGGATGATGATGGAGAGGCGCTCTGGGAGGTGTATGAGCTCGTGGTCAGACGGTTCTTCGCCACGCTGGCGCCTGCCGCGAAGTGGGAACGACTCCGCGTCGACCTGCGTGCGGACGGCGGTGGCTCGACGGTGCGATTGAAGGCGAACGGCAGGCGACTGCTCGAGCCGGGGTACCACACGGTCTACCCCTACTCGAACCGGACGGAGGCGATCGTGCCGGATGTGGAGGCTGCGGCGAGGCTGCCGATCGACGAGCGGACGCTCGCGGACAAGGAGACCCAGCCACCGGGACGCCGCGGGCAGTCGCGACTGATCGAGACGATGGAGGAGCTCGGGATCGGGACGAAGGCGACGCGCCACAACGTGATCGACACCCTGTACGAGCGCGACTACATCGAGGAGAACCCACCGAGACCCACCCAGCTGGCCCGTGCGGTGGTGGATGCGGCGGAGGCGTACGCTGAGCAGATCGTCTCCGCGGAGATGACGGCCCAGCTGGAGGCCGACATGGCGGCGATCGCCGCCGGTGAGCGGACACTCGAGGAGGTGACCGAGGAGTCGAGGGCGCTGCTGACGGAGGTGTTCGACACGCTCCATGCGGAGGGTGATGCGATCGGTGCGCACATCCGCCGCTCGCTGAAGGCGGACCGGACGGTGGGCCCGTGTCCCGAGTCCGACCACGATCTCGTGATCCGTGAGTCTCGCAACGGGTCCTACTTCATCGGCTGTGATGGGTACCCTGCGTGCGAGTTCACCTACCCGCTGCCCAACAGTGGGCGGCCCATCCCCACCGAGACGGTGTGTGCCGAGCACGAGCTCGCTGAGATCAAGATGCTCGATGGTCGGGCGACGACCACGCATGGCTGTCCGGCGTGCACGGCGGAGGCCGCGGAGGCGATCCCCGACCGGCCGATCGGCCCCTGTCCCGAGTGTGCGGAAGCCGAGGGGGGGCAGCTGGCGATCAAGGCTCTGCGATCGGGCAGCCGGCTCGCCGGCTGTGACCGCTACCCAGAGTGTGAGTACGCGGTGCCGCTACCACGCCGGGGCGAGATCGAGGTGACGGAGGTCATCTGCGCGGAGCACGAGCTCCCGGAGGTGCAGGTCGTCACCGATGATGGCCGCGAGCCCTGGGAGCTGGGCTGTCCGATCTGCAACGCGGCGGAGCTGGATGCGCGACGGAGTGGGACGTCGGAGGATGCCGACGACGAGGAGACCGAAGCGGTCCTTTCGGGGCTGGAGGATGAGATGCGCACCGTACCGACAGAGGGTGAGGATGACGCTGATGGGGAGGACAGCGGGGTGGTCGAGGAGCTGACTGAGCAGATCGTCGGTGCAGCCGACGAGACCTGAGCACCACCGGCATCGCCGGAGTTTTACCGCTGCCCACGCCACCCGCGTAGCATGAGCGGACCGTGGGTAGGGTGGGATCACGTCGTGAAGATCGACCCCGACAAGCCCCTCGCCGAGGGTGACACGTTCGAGGATGTCGTGGCGACGGGCACCGATGCGATCGAGATCGGTGGCACCCTGGATGTGACCGAGGAGAAGATGCAGCGGGTGATCGACGCCTGTGCGAGCTATGACATCCCGCTGTACCAGGAGCCGTCGAACCCCGCGGTGGTGATCGACTCACCGGCGCTCGACGGCTACCTCATCCCCACCGTCCTGAACGCCCGCTCGGCGTTCTGGGTCACCGGTGCGCACAAGGAGTGGGTGCGGATGGACGGCCCCCTCCGATGGGACCGGACCGTCACCGAGGCGTACGTGGTGCTGAATCCTGAGGCATCGGTGGCAGAGCTGACGGAGGCTGACACCGACCTGAGTGCTGCGGATGTCGCCGCGTATGCGGCGGTCGCCGAACGCATGTTCGGCCAGGAGATCGTCTACATCGAGTACTCCGGGATGTACGGCGATCCCGCGCGGGTGGCCGCCGCGCGCGACGCCTGCGACAGTGCGACGGTGTTCTACGGCGGCGGGATCACGGGGTACGACCGTGCGTATGAGATGGGAGAGGTCGCCGACACCGTGGTGGTGGGGAACCTGCTGCACGATGCGGGGGCGGAGGCGGTCGCTGAGACCGTCGCAGGTGTGCGGGATGCGCGGGCTGCCGAGCCGCCTGCGGGCGACTGAACCGACCGAGTTTAACCCCCCGCGACCGGCATCCGGGGTATGAACGACCGGACACTGACGGCCGCGGTCGAGCCGGATACGACCGTCACCGTCATGGGGTGGATCCATGAGGTCCGTGACCTCGGTGGGATCGCCTTCGTGCTCGTGCGCGACCGCAGCGGGCAGATCCAGGTGAAGATCGAGAAGGATGCCCTGGATGATGCACTGACCGAGCAGGCGCTGGGTATGGCGCGGGAGTCGGTGATCGCGGTGACAGGCTCGGCCGCGGAGGAGCCGCGTGCCCCGACGGGCGTGGAGATCGTGCCCACGACGATCGAGGAGGTGGCGGCTGCGGAGCCGGCCCTGCCGCTCGATCCGTCTGGCAAGGTGGATGCAGAGCTGTCGACGCGGTTGAGCAACCGTACGCTCGACCTCCGTCGGCCCGAGGTGGCCGCGATCTTCCGCATCCGTGCGTGCGTGCTGGAGGCGGCGAGGGGGGTGCTCCGCGATGCGGATGCCACCGAGATCACCACCCCGAAGATCGTCGCGACCGGCACGGAGGGGGGCACCGAGCTGTTCCCCATCACCTACTTCGGCGAGGAGGCGTTCATGAACCAGTCTCCCCAGCTGTTCAAGCAGCTGATCGCGGGGTCGAGCTTGGAACGGGTCTTCGAGATCGGCCCGATCTTCCGGGCGGAGGAGCACAACACCCCGCGGCATCTGAACGAGGCCACCTCGATCGACTTCGAGGGGGCGTTCTTCGATGCGGATGCGGCGATGACGCTGGTCGAGTCCGTGGTGGTCGCAGCCTACGAGGCGGTCGCCACCGAGTGCACGGCATCGCTCACGGCGCTGGGCATCGAGGGGTTCGAACCCCCATCTGCCCCCTTCCCACGGCTCACCTATGCGGACGCGATCGACCGGATCAACGCGACAGGTGCGCTCGCGGAGGAGCTCGCATGGGGCGATGATCTGCCCACCGAGGCGGAGCGGACCCTCGGTGAGGCGATGGGTGAGCACTACTTCATCACCTCGTGGCCCTCCTCGATCAAGCCGTTCTACATCATGGACACCGATGCAGATGCGACGGTCTCGACGGGGTTCGATCTCATGCACCCGCGGATGGAGCTGGTCTCTGGGGGCCAGCGTGAGCACCGCCACGGTGCGCTGGTGGCCGGGTTCGAGCAGCAGGGGCTCGACCCCCGACAGTTCGAGTACTACACCGAGATGTTCCGGTACGGGATGCCACCGCATGCGGGGTGGGCGATCGGCGGGGACCGGCTGCTCATGACGATGCTGGGGTTGGACAACATCCGTGAGGCCGTCTTGTTCCCGCGCGACCGCCAGCGGCTCTCGCCCTGAGTCCGGGGATGACCGCCCACCCCGGCATCTGGGTCCCCGGACACATCACCGGGTTCTTCGCGCCGGTGATCGGGGCGGACCCCGCCCGCTCGGGATCGATCGGTGGGGGCATCGCACTCAGCGACGGGGTGGAGGTCACGGTCACAGCCGCGCCACAGACGACCATCCGGCTGAACGGTGAGCCCACCGCGATGCCGCCGGTGCGGGCGGTGCTCGAGCTGCTGGAGATCTCCGCGCGGGTGGACGCCCAGACGGCCCTGCCGCTGGGGGTGGGCTTCGGGGTCTCGGGGGCGATGACGCTGGGGGCGGCCCTCGGCCTCCGGCGGGCCGGACTGCTGGATGCGGAGGCGCACGAGCTGGTGCGCATGGCACACGTCGCGGAGGTCACAGCCCGCACGGGACTGGGCGATGTCATCGGCCAGGCTCACGGTGGGGTCAGCCTCCGTACGCGGGCGGGGGCGCCACCGAGCGGGCGCACCCAGCAGGTCAGCGCCAGCCCCACCATCGAGTATCTCATCTTCGGACCACGCTCGACCGCCGCCATCCTCGGTGGTGCGCGCGCGCAGCTCCCCGCAGCGGGTCGCCGGGCACTCACGGCGGTGCGGGCCGACCCGACGCTGGCGACGTTCATGCAGGCTGCAGCACGGTTCACCGCCGAGACGGATCTCGCGGGTGCGCAGGTCCGGCGGGTGCTCGAGCGGGTGGCCGCGACCGGCCACCGTGCGGCGATGGTGATGCTCGGGGAGTCCGTCTTCAGCTGCGATGGTGGCCTCTCGGCCGCCGGCTACCGCCCGTATGAGGCCACCGTGGCGGCGGGACCGACGGAATTGTAACGGTGCCGGGGCATCTGCGGGTATGGGCGATGAGGCAGTCCCGGATACGCACCCCCGCTACCACTCGCTGGTGACACGGGCGCGCATCGAGGCGGGGGTGGAGGCGGGGATCACCGCGCGGGGTGGACTCATCGCACAGGGACGCGGCGAGGCGTTCGATTACCTCCTCGGCGAGCAGACGATCCCCACCGCCGCAGAGGCAGCAGAGGTCGCAGCAGCCCTGCTGCTGGAGGCTGCACATCCGGTGATCTCCGTCAACGGCAACGTCGCGGCGCTGGTCCCCGATGCGACGGTCGCGGTGGCCACGGCGACGGAGGCGGCACTGGAGATCAACCTCTTCCATGCGAGCGAGCAGCGCCGCGAGGCGATCGCGGCGCACCTCCGTGCACACGGTGCCGATGCGGTCGGTGGGTTCGCGCGGGATGCCACGATCGAGGGGATCGACCACGCCCGCGCGACGGTGGATGCAGCCGGCATCGCGGCCGCTGATGTGGTGCTCGTCCCGCTGGAGGACGGCGACCGTGCCGCGGCGCTGGCCGCGGCGGGCAAGCGGGAGATCGTGATCGACCTCAACCCCCTCTCACGGTCGATGGAAGCGGCGACGGTGCCGGTCGCCGACAACGTGATGCGGGCGATGCCCGCGATCGCGGCGGCAGCGGAGCGGCTGCGGACCGTGGATGCCGCCGAGCGGCGGGCACTGATCGCACGGTTCGATGCCGATGCGGCGCGTACCGCTGCGGAACGGGCGATCCGTCGGGGCGCCCTCAGCTGAGCGCACCGGGGAGCTGTCCGCCCAGCCGGTCGCGGTCATGCGGCTCGGTGAACGACAGGTCGGGACCGACGGCGACGATCTGCTTGGGGTTGATGTCCGTATGGCTCGCGTAGTAGTGGCGGCGGATGTGGTCACGGTTCACCGTGGCGGCGACCCCCGGGAGCTGGTAGAGCTCCCGGGTGTGCCCCCAGAGGTTGGGGTACTCATGCAGCGCCCGCCGGTTGCACTTGAAGTGGGTGTGGTACACGTCATCGAAGCGGACCAGCGTGACGAACAGCGCGATGTCCGCCTCCGTCAGGTGGTCACCGACGACGAACCGCTGCTCGCCCAGCAGTCGGTCGTAGCGATCGAGTGTCGCGAAGAGCTCATCCACCGCCGCGGTGTACGCCTCCTGTGTCTCCGCGAAGCCCGCCCGGTAGACCCCGTTGTTGATCGGCTCGTAGATGTCATCGATCGCCGCATCGATCTGGGGGCGCAGCGGTTCGGGTGCGAGCTCGACGCCCGTGGGTGCGTCATAGGCGGTCGAGAGCATCCGCATGATCTCGCGTGACTCGTTGTTCACGATCGTCTCCTCGACGGTGTCCCACAGCACGGGCACCGTCACACGGCCGGTGTAGGCCGGGTCTGCCCGCTGGTAGACCTCACGGAGGTAGCGGGCATCGCTCAGTGGGTCGGGATGCTCCTCGGAGAACTCCCAGCCGTCGTCGATCCGCACCGGCTCGACCACCGACAGCCCGATCTGGTCCTCGAGACCGAGCAGCCGGCGGGTGATCGCGACCCGGTGTGCCCACGGGCAGGCCCGTGAGATGTAGATGTGATACCGGTCTGCGACGGGGGGGAAGCGGGCGTCTGCGTCTGGGGTGATCGCCTCGCGGAACTGCGTGACCGACCGGGTGAACTCCCCTGCGTCGTTCGTCGCGACGAACGCATCGGTCCGCCAGGTCCCCTCGACCATCATGTGCATCGCCGACGACCTCCGATGGGTGACTCCATACATCCACAGAGGGTGCGCCCCGGTTATGTCTGACGCGGTCGCGCGCCGAGCAGGTCGTCCACATGCCCCGCGACAGAGGGCGCATCCGCCCCCAGGACGTACAGCATCGGCTCGATGCCGAACGCACCGGGGTGATGCACGATCAGGGGTGTCGTCTGTGCGTCCGAGACCCGCTCGGTCACCGCCTGCGCGCCGCCGGTCGGGTCGTACTCCACGGTCTCGATCCCCAGCTGCCCGGCGGCGCTGAGCAGCTCACCGGGCGCCAGGTTGACCGCCGCCCGCACCGACACGCCCGCATCGCGCGCTGCGAGCAGGACCGCCGCGACGTGACCGCTCACCCCGAACTCGGGGTCCGCAGGCACCACCGGGGTGCCCTTGACCGCGATGATCCGACCGGGGACGGCGGCGATCGCCCCGCGGTCGGTCGCCTCGGTCGTCGCCTCCACCAGATTCATGCCCACCGCCGGGATCTGCTCGGCGATCGGCTCGATCGCCGTCAGGCGGTGCAGCCCCCGCCGCAGCGATGCGAGCACCGCCGCACGCTCGCGGGCGGGTGAGTCGGGCGCATGGATCGGCCCGAAGCCCGCGAGGTCGCGCAGCGCCGGCTCGGCCTGCTGGTGCAGCGCTGCGAGGACCCCATCGTCCTCCAGCTGTCGGACCAGCACCTCGAGTTCGATCAGCGCCTCGGTGGGGGTCATCTCCCCCGCACCCAGACCCGCGGCGACCTCCGAGACGGTGGTGCGCACCTGTGGGTCCGCGACGATGGCCGCCTCGCGCGTCACCGCACCCGCAGCGTACTTCGAGACCGCGCTCTGGCTGATCCCGAGCGTCTCCGCGACCTCCTCTTGGGTCATCCCATCGGCCCGGAGCTGCTCTGCGAGCAGCGAGCGGACCGTGGGGAGGAACCGGTCCACGACGATCTCCTCGACGAACCTCATCGTGGCTGGTCGAACTCCGGGTCTGCGCCGATGCGGGATGCCTGGGGTCCCCGCTGGCCCTGGTACTTCGACCCCCGGGCGTCCCCGTACGGGCGGGCCGCTGGCGAGGTCAGCTTGGTGAACACGAGCTGGGAGACCCGCATCCCCGGCAGCAGCGCGACGGGGGCGGTCCCCAGGTTCGACAGCTCGAGGGTGATCTGGCCCTCATAGCCGGGGTCGACGATCCCGGCGGTCGCATGGATCACGATCGCGAGCCGGCCGAGCGAGGAGCGACCCTCCACCGTCGCCAACAGGTCGGGGGGGATCGCCACCCGCTCTTTGGTCGTCCCGAGCACGAAGTCCCCAGGGTGGAGGATGAACTGCCCACCGTCTGCCACCGTGGTCGTGCTCACGTACTCGTCGGTCTCGGACTCGCGATCGGGGTGGATGCAGGGGATGTTCGTCCGGCGGAACTCCAGGAACTCCCCGCCCAGACGAAGGTCGATGCTCGCCGGCTGGATCTGCATCTCGGGATCATCGAGAGGGTCGACGACGAGGTCGCCCGCGGCGAGTCGGGCCTTGATATCCTCGTCTGAGAGTATCATCACCTCGACTCCAGCGGGTGAGCCTGTAAATCTGCTGTCTGGCAAACCCGAGACTCAAGCCATCACCGACCGGGGAGTGGGTATGAAACAGGCGATCGTCGCCCGTGCGGACCTCGACATGAGCGCGGGCAAGCTGGCCGCACAGGTCGCCCACGGTGCGGTGGGGGCGATGCTCAAGAGCCCCACAGAGCTCCGGCGGCGGTGGCTGGATGCGGGCCAGAAGAAGGTGGTGCTCCGGGTGCCGGATGCGGCGGCGATCACGGAGCTGGCGGTGGCGGCGACCGATGCGGGCCTGGCCCACCGGGTGATCCGCGATGCGGGCCACACCGAGCTCGCACCGTCGACCGTGACGGTCATCGCCATCGGACCCGGGGCGGACGCGGACATCGACGCGGTCACCGGGGAGCTGCCGCTGTGGTGAGCGCGGGGATGCCGGTGGCTGCGCAGCTGGGGCTGGACCGGCGGCGCAGCCCGCATGGGGGGACCGGCGGTCAGATCCGCACCGAACTCGCGGATTTCCGGGTCCGGGAGGTCGAGGCGGTCAGCCCAGAGCCGCTCGAGGCGGACCCCGGCGCGTACCCACACGTGGTGGTCCGGGTCCGGTTGGAGGGGTGGGACACCAACGCGTTCGCCCACACGCTCGCAGCACGGCTCGCGATCAGCACCGACCGGGTCGCGTGGGCGGGGACGAAGGATGCGCGGGCGGTGACGACCCAGCTGTTCAGCGTCCGCTCCGCTGAGGTCCCCGCATTCCCCGCGCTGGAGGGGGCGACGATCGAGCCCATCGGTCGCATGGGGCGGGGCCTGCAGTTCGGGGACCTGTGGGGGAACCGCTTCGAGGTCGTCGTCCGCGATGCGGAGGCGCCCGAGCAGGCGGCGGTGGTCGCCGAGTCACTCGCGAGCGAGACCGGCGCGGGGATCGTCGTCCCAAACCTCTTCGGCCCCCAACGCTTCGGGAGTCACCGGCCGATCACCCACCGCGTGGGGGCCGCGATCGTCCGGGGGCACTTCCAGGATGCGGTCCGGCGATACCTCACCGAGACGGCCGCGAGCGAGCCCGCAGAGACGGCCGCCGCCCGAGCCGCCGTGGCAGAGGCGTTCGCGACGGATGATCCGGAGTGGGGCGGGCTCAGCGACGGCTTCGGCCGGGGGCTGCGCTTCGAGCGTGCGCTGCTGCATCGGGCCGCGGAGCTGCAGCCAGCGTCTGCGGAGGGGTGGCGCGAGGTGCTGGCGGTGCTGCCGTGGAACCTCCAGCGGCTGTTCGTGCACGCCTTCCAGGCGGCGCTGTTCAACCGGCTCGTCGCCGCACGGATGGGGGCGGGGCTCGCACTGGAACGACCGCTCGTTGGCGACCGCATCGGCTTCATCGACGAGGACGCACCGGCAGGGTTCGCCCAGCCGGACCTCAGCAGACGGACCGCGGTGACGGCCGACAACCGCCAGCAGGTCGACCGACACTGCCGTGCACGGCGGGCATTCGTGATGGGGCCGCTGGTGGGCACAGCGACCACGCTCACCGGGGGCCGACCGGGTGAGCTGGAGCGGGCCGTCCTCACCGAGGCGGATGTCGAGCCGGGGGACTTCGCACTCCCGGACCCGTACGACTCCACCGGGACGCTGCGCGCACTGGCGGTCCATCTCGATCTCGACCTCAGCGTGGGGGAGCCCGCGGGGGGCTACACGCTCCGGTTCGCCCTGCCCTCGGGCAGCTATGCGACGGCCGTGACCCGCGAGTTCATCGGGCAGCCGGAGCTGTACCCACCGGTGGACGACGGCGGATGATGCGGTGTCGCCGGTGCGAGCGTGGCCTCGAGCGCCCGGGAGATCACTGTCTGCGATGCGGCACGAGCAACACGGATGTGGTGGTGCTGGATGTCGGCCCAACCGCGGCGACGATCACGATGCTCCGGGAGGACGTGGTCCTCGGGGAGACGACGGTCAGCACCATCGCGGATGAGGCCGAGGCACTCGCGAGCGTCCACCGTCGCAACTACGCGGGGCGGATCATCGATGAGCTGCACCGCAAACGGGCACCGACGGTGTATGCCACCGGTGAGCGGTCCATCATCGGTCGGGTGCGCGCACAGGTCGCCGCTGAGTGGTTCCGCGTGGATGCGGCGGACCCGGTGGCGTACGTCACCGAGGGTGGGGATCACGGGGAGCTGGCGGTGGTGGACCGACCACCACGTGAGAAGCTGGGGGGGCGACACACGACACTGATCGGGGGGCGCAGGGGGCGTGCGGTGATCCAGCTGATCGCCGAGCACCCCCACGTCAAGAAGATCATCCCCGGGCCCATCGATGCGTCCGGGGGTGGCTCGCAGGTCACCCTGCGCGCGAAGGTCACCCGCCCCGATCACAACGGGAACCTGCGGTTCATCCTGGGAGATGGGACCAGCGTGCAGGAGAACCGGATCGTGACGACGGCGAGTGACCGCAGCTCCGGGGAGCGGGTGCGGATGGACCTCAACACGGGCATCGCCGCGCTGCTCGACTGATCGCAGATCTCGGTGGGTTTAAACGCGACCTCGGACTATCCCGTCGACATGAGCGAGAAACGCAAGGGGAAAATCGGGAGTGCGGGGCGCTTCGGGGCGCGGTACGGGCGTGTCGCCCGCCGGCGGGTCAACGAGATCGAAGCGGCGATGCGCGAGGCGGAGGTCGACGGTGACAGCGTCTCCCGGATCGGGACCGGCATCTGGCGGAACGACCGCACCGGCGAGGTGTTCACCGGCGGGAGCTACCGGCCAGAGACACCCGGAGGGCTGCAGGTCCGTCGGTCGATCCGCGCGGCGATGGGGGAGGAGGAGGTCGAGGAGGTCGACGAGCCATGAGCTACAAGTGCTCACGCTGTAAGCGCGACGTCGAGCTCGGGGAGTTCGGTGGGGTCCGCTGCCCGTTCTGCGGGCACCGCGTGCTCCTGAAGGAGCGCGCGCCGACGATCAAAGAGATCGCCGTCGAGTAGCCGGGGATGTCCCATCGGCTCGCGCTCCGCTGCACCTGCGCGTCGGCCGAAGAGGCACGGACGGTCGCGGCGGCGATCGCTCCGGAGGTGGGCACGGTGGATGATCCCCGGTCGGAGACGACGGTCGATCGGGACGCTGCCACGCTCACGCTCCAGATCGACGCAGAGGACCTGACCGCGCTTCGTGCGGCGATGAACTCGTGGTGCCGCTTGCTCGCGACGGCCGCAGCGGTGTCGGGGTAACCGGCGAATACGGGCCTTTTTGCCGGTGGCTCACCAGTCATGGCGTATGCAAGGGTCACTGCCGCCAGACGCGGAGGAGAAGCTGGAGAAGCTGCAGTCGCTGCAGACGACGGCCAGGCAGCTCGCGACACAGAAGGAGCAGTCCGAGCGGGCCCTGACAGAGTCGAAGACCGCGCTGGCAGCGTTGGAGGAGATCGATCCGGAGACGGACATGTACCGCAGTGTGGGGAGCCTGCTCGTCGAGACCGACTACGGGACGGCCGAGGAGGACCTCGGCGAGAAGGTCGAGAGCCTCCAGATCCGCGTCGACCAGCTGGAGCGCCAGGAGGAGCGGATCCGCGACCAGTTCGAGAGCCTCCAGGAGGACCTCCAGCAGCTGCTGGGTGGACTCGGTGGCGGCCCGAGTGTCGGCGGCAGCTGAGGTGCCCACGGCCACCCCAGATGTGGACACCGCCGCAGCCGCGGCGATCGAGGCGATCACCGACCGGTTCGGCACCGCGGCGATCGCCGACCTGGACGTCTCCGTCTCGGCGGCAGCGGGCACGCTCACGGTCGATGTGTACATCGACGTGCCCGCCGCAGACGCCGACGAGATCCAGGTGGCCGCGGACGTGGCGGTCGAGGCGGCAGTCGATACGTTCGACGGTGTCCGCTAGGCTCAGGCGAACAGGAAGATCAGCATGCTCACTGCGGTCGCTGCGATGATGACCGACACCGCGAGGGCACCGCCCATCGTGATCATCGCGTTCGCATGGGAGGCGAGCGTCTCCGTCCGGTCATTGCCGAAGACCGTGACCGTGGCCTGCTCGAGGCCCACGCCGACACGGACCGGTTCGAGGTCGGCCTGTGCCGCCTCGGCCGTCCCCGCGATGACCGCCGCGAGCCGGTCATGATCGATCGCCGCACCGACCTGATTGTTCGCGGCAACCGTGTTGACCACGTGGGTGTCGGTGGTGGCGATCTCACACTCATCGAGCTCGGTCGTCTGCAGGAGGGTCTCGCGGAGCTGGTCGCGCAGGCCAGGGTCCATGTTGTTCCCATCGATCAGCGTGTACCCGGTGCGCTGCCCGCCGACCGCCGTCACCATGGTGCGGATCCCCAGCGGACCGATCCCCTCCGTCGGGGTCCAGGGGGTGCGGTCCCAGCCCACCCCCACAGAGAGGCGACCACGTGAGCTCGTCGAGAGCCGGTCGCCCAGCAGCCCCGCCGCACTGATCAGATCGAAGCCCCGCGGTGACCCCGGTGTCACGTGCTCGATGGGATGGTCGCTGACGCCATGGTTGCTGTTGTGCGCATCCACCAGGAGCACGGTGTCCAGCCCGGCCCGTCGTGCCTCCGCCGCCGCGGACAGGCCCACCCCGAAGTCGATGTCATCGGCGAAGGCGGGTGCGAACGTGCTCACGAACAGCGCATCATCACCGACGGCCTGCCCGAGCATCGAGACCTCACCACTGTCGATGCGCACGCTGGGGGTGGCCTCGGTCGTGTAGGTGAGCCGCTCCATCACCCGGTCGACGGCCGCGAGGATCGCCTCCACCTCACCCTGTGTGACGAGGTTGAAATCGTGCCCCGCCGTCGCATGCGGGGCGAAGGCCATCCCCTCCGCAGTCGCGGCGACCCGTTCGGGCAGGTTGCCCCCACCGATCTCCCCCATGGGCCCAGGGTGGATCATCGGCAGCACCATGCGGGCCTTCTCCCCATCCTCGGTCCGGACCGACAGCACGCTCACCGGCACGATCGCCTCCTCCCCGATGGCCTCGAAGAACTCCTCCAGCTCGTTCGATCCCTCGGCGATGTGGCCGATGAACCCCCGGAGGAAGTCCAGCGAGGAGACACCCATGCTGCGTCGCCAGGGACGGTCCACGATCATGATGAACGCGTAGACGCCGAGGCCGTACAGCGCCGAGGTGATCGCGAGCAGCAGGAAGTGGTCGCCGGTGAGTGCGGACAGCGCCTGGGGGCCTGCGGCCGGACGGGCGAACAGGGCGATCACGTAGGCGTTCGTGAGCGGCCCACCCACCTCGAGGTACCGGAGGGTGCCCGAGTAGACGAACAGCAGCAGTGCGGCGAGTGCGGGCTGGATCGCCGCGGGGATGGCAGCGACCGGCAGCGATGACCGCGAGACCGCCATCACCACGAGCAGACGCAGGGCGAAGATCGAGGCCAGCCCGAAGATCAGCGCATCGAAGATGAAGCGCTGACCGAGGGAGCTCACCGCAGCGATGCCGCCGGCGGTGACGACGAGTGCGACCACGATGAGCTCGGCGACCAGCGCGAGCAGGAACGACCGGTTGGTGGTCAACAGCCCGCCCAAGCGCCGATCGACGGAGGTCGTCAACACCGCCGCGAGCACCGTCGGCAGGCCGATGAAGAAGACGCCCTCCCATGCGTCACGTCCGATGACGAACAGGCCCTGCCATCCCACGCTGTAGCCCCCTGAGTCGAAGCCAGCGATGCCGGTCAGCGCCGCGATCCCCACGGCGAAGCCCAGCGAGATGTACCAGCGGGGCGCACGGAAGATGAAGCGTGAGAGGCTGGCGAGGTCGCTCTGGGTGGTGCTCATCGGTGGGGGCTGGCCACCCTACGCAGCATCGCACACCTCGATGAAATGCTCGAAGACGGCCTCACCCTCCGCGGTGTGCGCCACCTCGGGGTGCCACTGCACACCGTACTGGTGTCGGAGGGGGTCGCTCATCGCCTCGATCGCGCACACCGCCGAGGTCGCCGTCACATGGAACCCCTCGGGCACCGCCGTGACCTCATCCGCATGCGAGGCCCACACCTGCGTCTGCGGTGCCAACGGACCCACGATGGGATCGTCGGGGTCGGTGATCTCGACGGTCACATCCGCGTAGCCACCGTACTCCCCAGCGGCCACGCTCCCCCCGTGCACCTCCGCCATGATCTGCATCCCCAGACAGATGCCCAGCACCGGCACCCCGAGCTCGAGGTACGTGGCGGACCGGCCGATCGCGGTGATGTCGGGCCCCCCGGAGAGGACCACCCCATCAGCCTCGATGGCCTCCGGTGCGGTCGCGTTGTCCAGGAGACTCACCCCCACCCCCAGATCCCGAAGCGCACGCTGCTCGAGATGAGTGAACTGCCCCCCGTTGTCGATCACCGCGATGGCAGGCATGGATACGATGGCTACTCCACAGCCGGCAAAAAAGCGCCCGGTCCTCAGAGGTCCTCACGCTCGCTCGCAGGCGTGAACGCGAGCTCAGCCTGCTCGCGGGTGCGGCGCTCCTCACGGGCGGCGATCGCCGCGACCGCGGGTCTCGCATCGTCGTCGATGCGGGCGAAGGAGGTGTGGATCTTCGCGTGGCACCAGCGGCAGAGGCTCACCGTGATCTCGTGACCGGTCTCCGCGTGCGCATCGTGATACGAGAGATGATGCTCCTCGAGCAGCGGTCGTGCGCCCGCATCACCCGCGATGCGCACCTCCTCGAGCCCACACCGGATGCACTCGCGGCCCGACGTCGTCGACCGGTACTTCGCACACTCACGGAAGGGCACCTCCGGCTCGGCGGCGACACAGCGGTACCCATCGCGCCGTCGGGCTGCGACGAAGGCGGTGTCCCGCTCGGCGCGGTCGAGGGCGTACCTGCACCGGCCATCCCCCGTGAGATGGTCGCAGACGCCCGCGACGCCGTAGGGGTCATCCACCCCGACGCTCGTTCCACGGGGTGTCTTCTCCATGGGAGGTCGCACGCGCCAAGCGTCAAAAGCTGGGTGGGACGCCGTGGCGGACTGGTGGGATTTATATCCACGCCGTGGCATGCGACACCTGAGCACATGACTCGTGGTCGATTTATTGGGGGGTAGCCCCACCATCTCTCTCGCATCCCTCGTGGATTCTGAACCGACAGTGCAGTTCCTGGACACCACCCTCCGTGACGGAGAGCAGGCGCCAGGTGTCTCGTTGTCGCCGGACGAGAAGGCGGAGATCGCCCTCGCGCTCGACCAGGCGGGTGTGGACTTCATCGAGGCGGGCAGCGCGGTGACCGGTGCCGGTGAACGGGAGACGATCAAGCGGGTGACGGGCTTGGGTCTCGATGCTCGTGTCACGAGCTTCGCACGTGGTGTCCGGGGGGACATCGACCTGGCGCTGGAGTGCGATGTCGATGGCGTGACGATCGTCGTCCCCGCGAGCGACCGACACATCGAGCAGAAGGTGGGGACCACGCGTGCGGAGGTCCGTGAGACGACTGCATCCCTGGTCGCGTACGCGAAGGACCATGGGCTGTGGACCGAGGTGATCGGTGAGGACGGGTCTCGTGCGGAGCTGGGGTACCTGAGTGCACTCATGGAGGATGCGTTGGCAGCCGGCGCAGATCGCGGCTGTTTCGCGGACACGGTCGGGCATGCCTCACCCGAGCAGACACACCGGTACGTCTCAGCGCTCGCGGAGCTGGGTCCCGTCTCGACGCACACCCACGATGACCTCGGACTGGGGGTGATGAACGCACTCGTGAGCATCGCCGCGGGTGCTGATGTGGTCCACGGGACCGTCAACGGCATCGGGGAGCGGGCAGGGAACGTGGCCCTCGAGGAGGTCGCGATCGTGCTCGCGCACTGCTATGACATCGAGACGATCGACCTCACGTCGGTCTACCACCTGGCGCAGGTCGTCTCCACATCGACGGGCATCGCGCTCGCACCGAACAAGGCGGTCATCGGTGAGAACGCGTTCACTCACGAGAGCGGCATCCACACCGATGGCACGCTCAAGGACGAGCAGATGTATGAGCCGTACCCACCGGAGCTCGTGGGGCGGGAGCGTCGACTGGTCCTCGGCAAGCACGCGGGCCGGGCGGGGGTGCGGGCGGCACTGCTGGAGCACGGGATGACCGTGGGCCCGACCGCCCTCGATGCGATCGTCGAGCGGGTCAAGGCGCTCGGTGATCGCGGGAAGCGCGTGAGTGATGCGGACCTGCTGACGATCGCAGAGGAGGTCCTGGGACGCGAACGGGACCGGTATGTGGAGCTGATCGACCTGACCGCCGCCTCCGGCGGGAGCACACCCACCGCAGCGGTGCGACTCCGGGTGGGTGAGGAGGAGCGCCTCGCGTCTGGGACGGGCAGTGGACCGGTGGATGCGGCGATCAACGCGGTCCGCGCGGCGCTCGGACAGGATGCGGCCGCACAGCTGGACTCGTACCATGTGGATGCGATCACCGGCGGGACGGATGCGGTCGTCACGGTGGAGGTGGAGATGTCACGGGGGGACACCACGGTCACGGTCGCACAGTCGGATTCGGACATCACCCGGTGCTCCGTCGCGGCGATGGTGGAGGGACTCGACCGCCTCTGGGCACGGAACCCGCCGACCCCCGCGGACGACTGATCGGATGACAGGATACCAGGTCTCGATCAAGCCATCCGCCCGCCGCACCAACGGTGCCGTCGGACAGTACGTCCACGCGCAGGGGGCGCATGCGGTGTTCCCAGATCGCGCCGCGGCGGACCGGTGGGCGGCCGAGCTCGCCGTTGCGGGGGACAGGGGGGTGTGGGTCCGGGATGCGAACCCACGGGACAGCGACGCAGATGGCTATCTCATGGGGCGATCGCGGCCACTGGAGGAGTGAGGGGCCCTACTCGTCGCTGACGAGGTAGGTCCAGCCACCGCGGCGCTCGAAGCGGATCTCGGCGTCGTCTGCACGGGTCGCGGCGAACTCGGTGACGCGCTCGGTCGCGATGTCGGTCACCTCGATGCGGCTGAGCCGCCGGGTGTTGGAGTCATCGACTGATGATTGTGCCATACCTTTAGTCGACCACATCGGCATATGTACCCCATCCTAGCTGGGTGAAAGTGAAACTGGGGGGACGCCGAGGGTGAGATTTGAACTCACGAGTCCGTGAGGACAGCAGATTTCGAATCTGCCGCCTTGGCCAGGCTAGGCTACCTCGGCTCACCGGACAGTGGCCGAGTCGGCGTTAATCGGTTTCGGTTCCCCATCAGAAGTCCTCGAGGGTGAACTGGTCACGGGCGAGTGCCTGGGCGGGGATCCCGAGCGTGCGCTGGACGTGTGCGGCGAAGCGGCTGCGAGCCCCGTGTGTCACGTACACCCGGTCGGGGTCGACCTGCTGTACCAGCACCTCCAGCTCCCGGAAGTCACAGTGATCAGACAGCACGAACGTCACATCGTAGCCACCGCGGTACCGGAAGCCATCCTCGACGGCCCACCCGCTGAATCCCACCCGCACCGCCCCCGTGCGCGCACACAGCTGATCGACGAACGCGAGCCGGTTCGTCTGCGCGGGCAGCACCACCACCTCCCCCGGTGCGGGGTCGACCCCACGGTCGTAGGCGGCGGTCGTGAGCTCCGCGTCGACCGCATCATCGATGACGCGGTTCAGGCGCGCGATCGCCGGGGAGGTGTACACCCGTGGGGCGCCCGCACGGTGTGCGAGGTGACACAGCTCCTGGGCGCGTCCGAGGGTGTACCCCATACAGAGGATGGGCCGGTCCGTCGTGTCGGCGATGAAGTCGCAGATCGCCGCCTCCAACGCGGGCTGGGGGTCGAAGACGAAGCGGGGGTCTCCGTAGGTGGCCTCGGTGATGAGGATGTCCGCATCGACGGGCTCGAACCCGTCAAGGAACAGCCGGTCGCGCAGCGAGCAGTCCCCCGTGTACAGCACCCGTAGCCCGCTGTCGGGGTCGGTGAGGCGCACGGCGGTCGACCCCGGGATGTGACCCGCCGCGAAGCTCTCGATGCGCGGGTCCGCCGCCACCGCTGGCGTCGTCTCGCGACGGACCGCTGCCAGCCGTGCCGTCAGAGGGGACATCACCATCTCAGAGGGGGCGGGGTCGGTGTACAGGTGATCCCCGTGGGCGTGACTCAGCACGTTGATGTCGCCGTCGGGTCGGCGCCCATCGGCGACGACGCGCAGCCCCGATGCGGTCGTGATCTCGATCCCGTCGGTCTCGCGGACGGTGATCGCCGCCATCAGGAGGCCCCCTGTGCGTCGTACGCGGCGGCCACCTCCGTGAGCGTCGCCGCATCGGACGGGCCCAGGTCGGGGCGCATCCTGCGGTACCGGGGGAAGCGCAGCGCATACCCGGAGCCGTACGTGTCCGAGCGCTGGATCTCCTCGAAGCCCACCTCGATGAGCAGGTCCTGGTCCAGCCGGACCTGCCTTCCCTCGACCGCCTGCTTGCGCTCGAGCAGGCGGTCTGTCAGCGTCTCCAGCTCTGCATCCGTGTACCCCGTCGAGAGCCGCCCCACCTCACAGACCGCATCACGGTCGGGGTCGTAACAGCCCAGGAAGAGTCGCCCAAGGTACGCGCTGCGGCGGCCCTCACTCCACTGCGCGCGGGTGATGATCAGGTCGAGCGGCTCCATCAGTGGCTTGTGCTTCATCATGACACCCACCCGCGTGCCCGGCTGGTACGGCGCCTCGCGGTTCTTGAGCATGACCCCCTCGTGTCCCGCCGCGACGGCCGCATCGTAGAACGCCTGCGCCGCCTCCGGCGAGGGACCATCGATGGCCGTCGCGAGCTCGATCGCCCCCGGACTGGGTGTGCAGACAGCCTCGAGGCGGGCGATGCGCGATGCCAGCGGGCGGTCGAGCAGACTCACGCCGTCGCACCACAGCAGATCGAACAGGAACAGCCGGACCGGCACCTCCGCGGCGATGGCCCGGATGTCGTGCTTCCGCTTGATCCGTCTGCTGAGCTGCTGGAAGGGGACCGGCCGGCCGCTGGCGGGGTCGACGCCCACCAGCTCGCCGTCGACGATCGCCCCCTCCGCACTGAGGGCCCCCTCGGCCGCCGCCAGCACCTCGGGGAACTGCCTGGTGATCTCCGCCAGCCGCCGGGTGAACAGCCGGCTCTCACCATCGACGTGGTGCAGCTGGACGCGGATGCCATCGTACTTGCGCTCCAGACGGACCGCATCGGGGCTGGGTGCGACCGCCGTCATGCCATCGCTGATGCCCGCGGCCTTCGTCGCGAGCATCGCCCGGACGGGTCGGAACGGCTCGAGCTCGATCGCCGCACACCCCGCGATCCCCTCGGTGGCCGCGACCGATGCCACATGCGCGAGGTCGCTGGTCAGGTGGAAGGCCCGCTCGACGTGCGCCGCTGCCGCGGGCGCATCTGACCCGAATGCGGCGACGATCGCATCCCGCAGGAGGCCGTCACCGACACCCAGTCGGAGATGCCCCACCACCGTGCGTGCGAGATAGCGGGCCTCCAGTGGCGTCGCATCCGACAGCAGCCCTGCGACGGTCTGGAGCCGACGACGGCGACTCCCCGCCCCGTCGATCGTGGCCAGATCCCGCAGCCCATCGTAGACGCGCCCGACCGTCACCGGCCGCGACATGAGCGTCCGCTGCGTGGCGTCGGCCATCACCGCCTCGGCGGTCAGCCCCAGGTCACCGGTGTCGCGCCACAGCGCCTCGATCTGCGCTGCAGAGCCGCCGCTGGCCTGTGCAAGCGCGGTGGTGAGCCCGCGGGAGGAGACCCCGATGTCCGCATCCTCCCACGGCGCGAAGACCCGCCCACGCAGCAGGCGGACGACGGGTTCGAACTGGTCCGGTTCGAGCGCGAGGAGCAGCTCGGCGAGCAGCTCCGTCTGGTCGAGTGTCCCACTCGTCGACTCCAGACTGGTGTACGTATCGACGAGCTCGGCATACCGCATCATCGCCGCTACCGAGGCGACGGATATAGCTGCTCGGCCAGGCTCTTATGCCCGAGCCACCCGGAGGATGTATGCAGCTGTTCTGGCATCGCGATGACCTCCGGCGCACCGATAACGTGGGGCTGGCCGCTGCGGCCGCCGCGGACGCGACGGTGCAGCCGGTGCTGATCCGGGATGCTCAGCGTGATGCGGAGCGGGGCCGACGCGCCAGCGCCCTGCATCACCGGGGCGTCGGCGCACTGGCCGACGCGTACCGAGCGGACGAGGTGGGCGTCATCTGCGCGGGCGGTGAGCCCGATGCGGTGATCGATGACCTCATCGACGAGTATGGGATCACGGCGGTCCACTGCAACCGGGTCGACACCCCGGTGGGCCGCATGCGGACGGAGGCCGTCGCCGCGGTCTGTGCCGCCCATGGCGTGCCATGTGAGGTGCACGTCGATCATGTGCTCATCGACCCTGCAGCGCTCGCACCACGGTACCCCAGCTACAGTGCCTTCCGGCGCGCCTGGCAGGCGGAGACCGTCCCCGATCCGGTCCCCGCACCCCATCGGGAGCGGTTCGCAGGCGTCGATGCGGGGACGACAGCGGAGCCGCCCGCGGTCGCGATCGGTCTCCCGCCGGCGGGGGAATCGGCTGCGCAGGCGCACCTGGAGGAGTTCATGACCGCCGCGGTCTCCGCGTACGCAGACCGCCGGGATGACCTCGCAGGGGCCGTGGGGGCAGGGCCCGGCCCGGTCTCGGAGCTGTCACCGTACATCGCACGGGGGATGGTCGGTCCGCGGACGGTGTACGCCGCCGCGACGCCATCGGACGATCGCGGGGCCCGCAAGTTCCGAGATGAGCTGTGCTGGCGCGAGTTCTACCAGCACCTGCTGTTCCACCACCCGGAGCTTGCGAGCAGGGACTACCGGACCGACCAGGCGCCGATCGACTGGCGGGAGGACCCGGTGGGCGTGGCCGCGTGGACGGCGGGGATGACGGGCTACCCGCTGGTGGATGCGGGCATGCGACAGCTCACCGCGCGGGGGTACATCCACAACCGCCCACGACAGGTGGCCGCATCCTTCCTCTGCAAGCACCTGCTTGTCGACTGGCGGGTGGGCGCGGCACACTTCGCAGACCTGCTTCTCGACCATGACCTCGCGAGCAATGCGGGCAACTGGCAGTGGGTCGGCTCGACGGGCACCGACACCGTGCGCTGTCGGATCTTCGATCCCGTCTCACAGGCACGGAAGTACGACGCCACGGGTGCGTTCATCCGACGGTGGGTCCCGGAGCTTGCGGATGTCGATGCCGCGGACATCATCGCGTGGCCCACACTGGCGGGGGACCGCAGGCGCAGCCTCGCGCCCGCGTATCCGGACCCGATCGTCGAGCGGGATCCGGCCTACGACCGTGCCCGGCGGGTCGTCACCGCAGCGGTCGAGTCGACCCCCCCAGGCTGAGGTGAGCCCCAGCGCTCGCACCGGTGCGAACCGGGGGCTGGATTTCAAGTGCCGGAGGGGACCGAGGGTGGAGCGATGCAGCGATCCACAGCGCCGCGGTCCCCGTTCCCACCGGTGGTGCGGCCCGGGGATGATGCGGCGTGGTTCCGTCCGGCTGTCCGCGCGCAGTACCCGGTGGGCCGGGCCGTCGTCACCATCGTCGACGGGGATGCCGGGCGGGGGGTCTACAGCGTGCGCCGACCCGTCGTGGATGCGACCATCATGTCCGGCTGTGCGGCGGTCGACCGCGAGTCGGTGCGCGCGCCGGATGAGCCACCGCTGACCCGCGCGGGGGTCCGCAGGCGCTGGGAGACGGGACCGCCGCCACGGGTGCGGGCGGCGGTCACCGCGGCGTCGGAGCCCGACCGGCCGACGTGTCGACGGATCGTCGACCTGCTGCATCAGCGATGGTGGTGCTGGGAGACGCTGACCGAGCTGGCGATCGACACCGCGGTGACGGTCGTCGACCGCGAGCCCGAGCGGCACCAGGTGTGGCTCCAGCACGACTCGGGTGGGGCTGCGGTCGCGGCCACCGACCCCGACGCCCCCGGCGTCGACCGACTGACCGCAACGGAGGTCGCATCCTACGCGGTCCCCTTCGCGGGGATGCCCGTCCAGGTCCGCATCTGTGCGGACGAGAGCCCGGCGTCGGGGCCCTTCCGTGCACGGTACATCGTGCAGGAACCCCCGCTCTCCGCCGCAGATCGGGCGGTGATCCGCCGATGCACGCGGGAGCTGTGGGAGATGGAGGTCGATGTCCCACCCAACGAGCGTATGCGCCGCATCGCCGACCATGTCGAGACGATCCTGGCGCGCGAGGTGGATGGGGCCAGCGGGGCATCTGCACCCCACACGGGGCTAGGGGACGCCCGCGGGGACGGGGCAGATGCCGCCTCGGCGGGACCGCACCGATGGTCGCAGCTCGCACGCTGTCGCTACCACATGCTACGGGACTACGTGGGCGAGGGGCCGCTGACGATCCCGCTGCGCGATCCCCATCTGGAGGACATCGAGGCGAACCGTGTTCGCGAGCAGATCAAGGTGGTCCCTCGGGCGGAGATGGGCCTCACCGATGCACGGGTGCCGACGAACCTGCGGTTCGAGGATGAGGCACGCTTCAGCAACCTCGTCCGCCAGCTCGCCGCCGCCGATGGCGTCGAGCTGAACGCATCTGCGCCCTCGGCGAAGGTCAACATCAGCCTGGCAGATCGCAGCGAGCAGGAGACGATCCGGTGTGCGGTTGGGCTGTCGACGATCTCCGCGGGGGGACCTCACGTGTCGATCCGGAAGCAGCCCGCAGCACCGATGACCCCGATGACGCTGATCGACCGGGGGGCGATGCCGCCGGCGCTGGTGGCGTTGCTGTGGCTGCTGCTCGAGCACCGGTGTGTCATCCTCTTCAGCGGGCCGACCGGGGTGGGCAAGACGACGCTGCTGAACGCACACATGCCGTTCATCCCCGCCGATCAGCGCCCGATCACGATCGATGAGGGCTCACGGGAGGTGTACCTCCCGCATGAGACGGGGATCGCCCTGACCACCCGTGAGCACGAGAGCCGCGCGAAACGGGTGACCATGGCGGATCTCATGACCGAGGCGAACTATCTCAACCCCGACGTCGAGGTGATCGCGGAGGTGAACACCCCGGCGTCGTTCCGGACCTTCGCGGAGGTGCTCAACACCGGGCATGGGGTGGTGGGGACCACGCATGCGGACGACATCGACGCACTCGTCAACCGGGTGATCGAGCAGGGGGTCCCCGCCTACCTCATGGGGGAGATCGACCTCGTGGTGTTCCCGAAGCGGGTCGGCACACACCGGTACGTGGGGTCCGCGGTGGAGCTGCTCGGACGGGGTGCCCATGAGGCGCTTCCGGAGGAGGCCCGCACGGGGGTCATCCGGAAGGATGACAGCGTGCTGTACACGAACGAGCTGTTCTGGCGCGGTGCTGATGGGGCGCCCCGGATGGCGTTCGACCATCCGTCGCGCGGTGGCTCCGGTGCGACCCCGGGCAGCCGCGCGTCCCGGGGGATGGGTATCATCGATGCCATCGCCCAGCGGATCGACCGGCCCCCTGCGGCGGTGGAGGCGGAGTTCCGCGCGAAGATCGAGACGGTCGCAGCACTCACCGATGCGGGGGTCGCAGAGATGTCCACCCTCACCGAGCTGATCAACACACACCGGGTCGATCCGGCCGCCGCACGAGCGCAGATTGCGGAGCTCGGACGATGAGCGCGGGTGTGGCGCTCCTCCGGGAGATCGACCGGCTGATGCCCGCATCGATCGACGCGCTCGCCCGATCGCGGTGGCACCGCTCACTCCGGCGGGTCTACCGCAGCATCCCGCGGGGACTGCCCGCGGCGGTGTACATCGGTCGGATCTACGCGCTGAGCATCGCTGCTGCGGTGCTCCCGCCGGTGGGGGTGCTGGTGGCGATGCCCCTGGGCTGGATACCCGGGACGCGGCAGACCGTGCTGATCGCCCTCGGGCTCAGCACGGGCTTGGCCGGCACGGTCCTGCTGGTGGGGCTGATGCGCCCCCGGATCGAGGCCGACATCCACCGGCGCGAGGTCGTCCGCACCCTCCCGGGGGCGGTCGGACACCTGCGTGTGCTGGCATCCGGTGGGGAGGACCCACGCGGGCTGTTCGAGCGCGCGGCGGCGGTGGAGGCCCACGGTGGCACCGCCGCGGAGTTCCGACGGGTGCTCACCGTGGCGACGCTCAGCGGACGACTCGAGGAGGGGATCACCACGGTGGCACGGGTGACCGCCGCCCAGGAGTCGCTCTCGCCGTTCCTGGTGAACCTGCGGGCACATCTCGCCCAGGGGCCCGAGGCACTCCGCGGGTTCCTGGCCCTGGAGACGCGGCTCCTGCGGCACCAGCAGGCGGCGCTCCGTCGGCAGACGATGGGGATGCTCGAGCTGATCGCGGAGCTGGTGATGGTGCTGCTCGTGCTGCCGGCGCTCGTGGTGGTCATCCTCACCATGCTCGGACCGATCCTCCCGGTGACCGCTCGGGTGGTCGTGACCCCGCTCGGCCCCAGACCTATGGGGATGCTCATCATGTGGCTCGCTGCGGGGTTCGTCCTCACCGTCGGCGCGGTCGCTGGGGGGATGGTTGCGACGCTGCGGCCCCAGGAGCACGTCACGCAGATCGACCGACCCAGCGGGGCGATGCAGACGCTCGCGGCGGCGGGGGCGAACCCAGCGGCGATGAGCGTCGTCGCCGTTGGGCCGGCGGTGCTCGTCGCGACGGGGGCGCTCATCCTCGACGGACGGGCCGGCCTGTGTCTGCTGCTGGGGTTCACCGCTTGGGCGGTGCCCGTGGGGGTCGTGGGCTGGCGGCGGGCGCGGGAGGATGATGCGAAGGACGACCACCTCCGCGATCTCGTCCACGCGGTCGCGGGCTACCTCGATCTGGGGGTCCCGTTCGCAGATGCGCTCGACCGCATCGCGAGGGAGTCCGCCCTGGGTCCGCTGCGGCCAGATGTGGCACGCCTGGCGGTCGATCTGCGGCTCCGAGATGGGCATCCCGACCACCGTGGGTCGACCCAGGAGGTGGCCCTGCGACGGTTCAGCGAGCGGGTGGGGACCCCCCTCGCGGCGCGCACGATGGGGGTCATCGCGACCGCGCTGGCCGCCGGGGCGGAGCCCCACCGGATCTTCGAGCGCCTCCAGGCGGAGGTGGGCGAGCTGTACCGCGAGAAGCAGGCCCTGCGGGCGGAGATGCAGGTGTACGCGGCGGTCGGGTGGACGACCGCGCTGCTGGTGCTCGGGATCGCCGTGACCGCGACGACGCAGCTGTTCGAGGAGCTGTCGACGCTCACCTCGGTGGGCGGTCGCACCCTGCAGGGGGCGGGCTATCGGGTGCTGCTGACGACCGCGGCGACCGCCATCGCCGCGGGGTGGTTCGCCGGTATGGCCAGCCGTGACCGGTATGCGGGGCTGCTGCATGCGGGGGTGCTCGCGGCGATCGCCCTCGTCACCGGAGCGCTGGTGGGGATGCTGTGATCGACGCCGACCGTGGGCAGCAGGGGATCATCGGTGTGGCGGTGCTGTTGCTGCTGACCGTCATCGCGGTCGGGGGGCTGACGGGGCTGCTGGGTGCGTCGGTGACCGGCGGGATCGCCCAGGCGGAGCTCTCCACCGTGGGGGCGACCATCGCGGCGGTCACAGCGCCCACCGACGACCCCGCGATGCGGACGGTGGTGATGCGGGCGGGCACGCTCGAGACCCACCCCCTGCGGATCGAGATCGTCGGTGGGGGCCTCAGCATCGAACAGGAGGTGGGTGCACTCCGGTACCACACGGGGGAGCACCGGCTCTCGAGTGAGTTCGGCACGCAGATCACCAGCGTCGATGGGGAGGCGGTCGCCGTGAGGGGCCAGCGCATCCGACGGGCGGGTGATCGGGTGTACGTGGGGGTGTCATCGGTGCGACTGCGTGATGTCGACACGATCGCTGCCGACGGACGCGCGGTCCGTGTGGGGCTGCTCCCACGGACGGCGACGGTGCATCGCCGGCTGCCTCCGGCGCGGTACCAGCTCCGCCTCGAGACCCATCACCCCTCGGCGTGGACCCCCATCCTCGAGGAGCTCGGTGCGACGGTGCAGGCCGAACGGCGGGTGCGAGCGCCGGCGGTGATCACCGCGGCGTTCGATGAGCCGGTGGCCGTCGAGTTCGTCTCACAGACGGTCGAGCTGGAGGTCATCTGATGCGTGACCGGGGGCTCTCACCCGTGATCGGCAAGGCGCTCGAGCTGGCGATCGGGCTGGCGCTGATCGCGGTCGTGACCACGGTCATGCTGAGCACGGTCATCCCGGCGCACACCGAGGCCCTGGGGGAGCCCACAGCGGCCGCGGCGCTCGACAGCCTCGCGGAGGTGATCGAGCGCACGGGGTGGGCGGCGCCGTCGACGGTGGGCAGCCGGCGGATCACCGTCGACCTGCCCGCGACGGTCGCCGGCGATGGGTACCGCATCGAGGTGCAGGGAGGGGGGCTCCGGATGCATCATCCGACCGCAGCGCTGGCGCTGCGTCGACCCCTCGCCCTGCCGAGGGGATGTGTGGTCGAGGGGGACGTCACCGGTGGGCCCGTCGCGGTCACGGTCACCCGGACGAGCACGGAGTGTCGGATCCGCCTGGGGGACGCACGTGCGAGCTGACCGCGCACAGGCCACCCTACTGGGGCTGCTCGTGGGGGTGAGCGTGCTCACGGCGGTGATCATCGCAGGGGTGAGTGTCTCCACCGGCGTCATCGATCAGCAGACCACGATGACCGGGCCCGCCACCGTCGCCACACTGGCGCAGCCCTGCGTGATGACCACAGATGGTGCCTGCGTCGACGCGAGCATCCGACGCCTCCGCATCGAGGAGCAGCCCCACCGGGTGCGGCTGCGGGCGGGCACACACTGGGTCGGCATCACCCCCGCGGGGACCGGGCCGATCACCGCCATCCGGCTCGATGGGCGCAGCGTGCTGTCAGATCCCACGGGGCTGGAGGGGGTCCATCGCTTCACCGTCGAGACCGGGGGCGTCTACACGGTGAGCGCTGATGCCCGCGGGGGGGTCATCCAGCTGCGCACGGTGGCGCCATGACGAGGGGGGACCACCGCGGACAGCTGGCGATGACGGTCGTCGAGGCGGCGATCGCAGCCATGCTGATCCTCGCGGTCATCGGTGCGATGGTCGGGATCTCCGCGGTGCCGCCATCAGGCGCGACCGGGCTGGATCTGACGGCGTCGACGGTGGCCACGACGCTGGGGGAACCCCCGCATCGTGCGGCGGTGGAGGCGGTGTGCGAGGGGGTGGACACCGACGCCCAGGCGGCGATCGCGACCGCGCTGGCGGCCGCAGAGCGACCGGGGCTGCGCACACAGGCGCAGATCGGTGGGGTGCGCATCGGCCCGGCGGTCCCCGTGGGGCCGACGGGCCATGATGTGCTGCTGCTGCCGGGGTGCCGGGTGGAGGTGTGGGTGTGGATGGTCTGACGCAACGGGCGCAGGTGGTGTTGGTCGCGGGGGCGATCGTCGCGCTGGCGCTGGTGGTGCCGCTGTCGATGATGGTGGAGCTGCGTGCGGTGCAGACACAGCCAGGGGTCGAGCCGATGGACGTGGGGGTGCTCGACAGGCAGCTCCATGCGATCGTCCGCGCCGCCGCGACGGAGACCGACCGGTCACCCTCTGCGATGCACGAGCAGATCCACGCCGATGTAGGGGTCGTCGAATCCCACCAGCGCGCGCACGGACGGGTGGTCCAGGTTGCACTGGCGGACGCCGCGGCCAGCGAGCGGGCACGGGAGTCCTGTCCGGTGGGGGAGTGTCGGGGCGAGCAGGGGCTGATCATCTCCACAGACGCCCGGGGTGATCGGGTCGTGGGGGTGGTGTTCACCACGGTGGTGCTCGGACCCGACGAGCGGGGGAGCCTCACCACGACCGTCTGGGTCGACACAGCCGCCAGGGGATGAGACCGATGCCATCACGCACCATCCGGGCCCGTCAGCCCCAGCTGCTGGCCCACCGCAGCGTCCGCAAGCTGTGCCGCGACGGTGGTGATGCCGCCGTCCATCGTCGGTCGACTCGTCTGTGACGGGGGAGCCATGTCCGCCGCTGTGAACAGCCGGTCGAGAAACGCGGTGCGGAGGGCCTCATTCTCGAAGAGCCCGTGGAGGTAGGTGCCGGTGACCTCCCCCACCGTGGCGCCGAGGGCGCCCGGGTCAGCGTCACCGCCGGTGAACGGTGTGGCGACCGTCCCGGTCGCATGTGTCCGACCCCGATGGATCACATAGCCGTCGGCAGATGCAGGCTCGGGCCCGAGGATGGACCCACCCGTGTACTCCCAGGTGACCGGTGCCACCGCCTTCTCTGCGGTGAAGTGGGTCTCGACGGGGAGCTTCTGCAGCCCGCGGACGACCCGTGGCCCACCAGGTGACTCATGACCGGGGTCGACGAGCCGCTCGCCCAGCAGCTGATAGCCCCCACAGATCCCCACCATCGGCCCCTCGTATCGGCGCAGCTGCGTGGCGAGGCCGCCGGCCTCCAGAGCGCGCATGTCATCGATCGTGTTCTTTGTGCCCGGCAGGACCACCGCATCCGGGTCACCCAACCCCGCGTCCGGGGGGATGAACCGGAGGACCACACCGGCGGAGGTCGCCAGTGGGTCGAGGTCGGTGGTGTTGGCCATACGGGGCAGACGGGGGACGGCGATCTCGAGCGCCGCCGCAGCGTCCACATCACCCCGCAGTGCCACCTCCGTGTCGGGGTACGCGAGGCTGTCCTCCTCGGGGAGACCGTAGGCCGTGTAGGGGAGCACCCCCAGCACATCCACGCCGGTCTCCGCCTCCAGCATCGCCCGCCCCTCGGCGAACAGCGCGCGATCGCCGCGGAACTTGGTGATGATGACGCCGACGACACGGCGGCGGAGATCCCGGGGCATGAGCGTCAGCGTCCCCACCACCTGCGCGAAGACGCCACCCCGCTCGATGTCCGCGACCAGGATGATCTCCGCGTCCGCATGGCGGGCGAGTTCGGTGTTCGCCAGGTCCCGGTGCTGCAGGTTCAGCTCGGCGATCGACCCTGCGCCCTCAGCGACGATCACGGACACCTCCTCGGCAAGTCGGTCGTACGCGGCGAGCGCGTGCTCACGGGCGGTGTGCCAGTGGTCCGCGTAGTACGCGCCCGCGGCGACCGCGTCCGTGGCGACCCCATCAAGCAGCAGGCGCGAGTGGCCCTCCCCCTGCGGCTTCAGGAGCACCGGGTTCATGTCGGTCGTCGCCCGGACGCCCGCGGCGGTGGCCTGGATGGTCTGTGCGACCCCGATCTCACCGGACGGTGGGTCGCCCAGCCCCGGCGGGCGCAGCACCGCCCGCGCCTCGTTGCTCATGTTCTGCGCCTTGAACGGCGCGACGGTGGTGCCCGATTCGGCGATCAGTCGACACAGGCCTGCTGTGACGGTGCTCTTGCCCACGTGGCTCGCGGTCCCGGCGACCAGGAACGTGCGGCTGGTGGCCATCTCAGTACTCGGTGCCCTGGCGAGCCCGGACTCCGGCATCGAAGGGGTGCTTCTGTTTGCGCACCGCGGTGATGAGGTCCGCGTGGTCGAGGAGGTAGGTTGGCTCGGAGTGACCGCCGGTGAGGATCAGCTCGAGGCGGTCCGGCGCCGCATCCAGCAGGTCGAGCACCGTCTGGGGGGCCACGAGCTCCTGCTCGACCGCGTAGAGCACCTCATCGAGGATCAGCATGTGCACCCCATCTGCCGGTGCACCGTCGAGGGGCAGTGGTGCGGTGAGGTCAGCTGCGGAGGCTGCGGTCAGGAGCTCCTCGGTGCGCGCGACTGCCGCGTCGGCCTTCGCCTGATGATCCGCATCCGCACTGCCGTCGTTGAGCCGGTGCCAGCCGTAGTGGCCCGTGTTCTCGTAGCTGAACCCTGGCATCGCCGCGATCGCATTGTACTCACCGCGGACATCGGCCACCGAGTCCGCACCCCCCTTCATGTACTGCAGCATGTGGACGCGGTAGCCGTGTCCAGCGGCCCGGAAGCCCATGCCCATCGCCGCGGTCGTCTTGCCCTTGCCATCCCCCCACCACACCTGGACGCAGCCGAACTCGGCGGGGGCCGCCGGGGTGATCGAGCGTGCGGTCGGGCGGCGGCCACGACCCGGAGTGGGACGCTCATCGGTGGTCATGACGCGTCTCCGTCTGCGGCCTCTATCAACCTGAGGGATGCGACCGTGGGTCGGACGCTGGTGGTGCTGCCGTGGGCGGCATCGGTCCCACCCGGTGGCCGCGCAGAGCCGTACCGCGAGCGCAGCGAAGCGGCGATCGCATCACGGACACACGCCCTGACGGCCGCTCCCACAGGGGTGATGCTCCCGGAGAAGCGCACCGGTGGACCGTGTGTGGCACATCCGATGATGAGCGCGTCCGAGGAGGTCCCCGGCGCGTCCGTCGACCGCAGGAGGGTGGCCGCCTTCGCCTCCGCCGCGACCGCGATCAGGTTGAACAGCGCAGCGTTCGTCAGCCGCGCATCGACCGAGATGAGCAGGTTGACCGTCCCGCCGTCGGAGCGGTCCGAGCGTACCGGAGCGGGGGTGCCCGGAGGGGGGAGCACCGCGGGGTTCGAGACCCCTGCGGTCGCGATGACCGTGGTCTCTGCCGTCTGGGCCACCCGCGCATGCTGCATGGCGACGCCTGTCAGGAGCGCGAACCCATCAGCCTCGAAGCCCGCCCGCACCCGACGGGAGTCGATGTACGACCGCAGGTCAGTCCGGCTGAAGCCCTCGGGGACGGTGATGTTGTACGCCGCGTCGGCGATGTGGACGCCGCCGGGGTGGCCCGTCGAGACCCAGCGGAACCCCGGTGCGAGCAGCTGCGCCACATCATCGGTACGCCCGACCGTGGGACGGGTGCGCTCAGCCATCGTGATCACCCAGGAGCACCGACAGCAGACGGTCGTTCTCGTGCGGACGGCGTACGGCGATGCGGATGTGCTCATCGTACCCGGCGAAGCTACGGGCATCGCGGATGGCGATGTCCGCCGCCGCCGCCCGGCGGCACAGCTCGCCCACGGGGTCCGCGGGAGTGAGCCCCAGTGCCGTGGGCCGGCGGGGGCGGCACAGGAGGAACGGGGCCGCCGACGGGGAGACCTCGTACGCCGGCGTGAGGGCGGCGCGCATGCGTGCCCGCTCGGCGACCACCCGCTGTCGGGTGGCCGCGATGAAGGCCGTCTGCTGCAGGCAGAAGCCCGCCACCGTCGCCGCAGGTGTCCCGATCGGCCACGGGTTTCGGACCGCCTCGACCCGCCCGCGGTGTCGGGGCGGCACGACGAGCGCACCCGCGCGCAGCCCCGGGAGCCCGAACAGCTTCGTCTCCGACCGCGCGACGAGCGCCGCGGGATGGCCCGCCGCAGAGGGTGACTCGGTGAAGTCGAGGAACGCCTCATCGATGATGATGGGCACCTGCTCCGCGGCGGCCACCTCGAGCAGCCGATCCCGGCGCTCGGTGCCGATGAGGCGACCGCAGGGGTTGTTGGGTGTGCAGACGATCACCAGGTCCGAGGCGGAGACGTCTGCAGCATCGAGGTCCATCAGCGCGACGGACCGGCAGCGACCGCCCGCGACACGGACGAGACGGGCGTACTCCCCGAAGGTGGGTCCCGCGATGGTGACCACCGCCCCGGCGTGCGTGAGTGCGGAGATCGCGAGCGACAGCGCCGCGATCCCACCACCGGTCGGCACCACCCACCCCGGTGGACAGCCGCAGTGCCGGGCGACCGCGGCGGTGTAGGCTGGATGTGTCTGGCGGTAGCGGTCACAGCGCTCGAAGCTGCGGGAGAAGACCGCCTCCGCGCCGACGGGGATGGCGGGGTTCGTGTTCGCGGAGAAGTCCAGGATGCCAGGGTCCGCTGTGCCACCGTGGACCACCGGCGTCGCCTCGGTCATCTGTGGTCCCCCGGCGGTGTGGGCGGATGCGCAGCCACCATGCGATCGAGGACCGCAGCGGCGGTCTGAGCGATCGAGGAGAGGACACCGTGTTCTGCGGCGATCCAGAGGGCCCCACCCATGCCTGCACCCTCCTTGGCCACCCCCGTTGTGTACGCTGCAAGCGGGCCCGCTGCGGCCCGGTCGAAGCGCGGGTCGGCGCTGTGGACCGCCGCACCGAGGGGCTCCAGTGCCTGTGGGAGGCGGGGCACATCCGCGAGCAGATAGGGTGTGGTCGCAAGCGACAGCGGATCATCCACGCCCATCGCACGCAACATGGCGATCACGGTCACCAGCTGTGTCCCCCCACCGAGGATCACCCGCGTCCCCGTCCCGAGCGCGCCGTGTGCGATGCCGGCCAGCGCCAGCAGGACCGGATCACCGACGCGGGCGGCGACCGTGACGGGGTCGCGCCTGGCGGAGGGGTCGGTGAGGCCCGCCGCCGCCAGCGCGGTCTCACAGATGCGCCGCTTCCGTCGCAGCGGGTTCCGTGGCAGCGAGGAGGAGGTCGGCGCGGTGACACCCAGGGCCATCCGCACCGCGAGGGCGGTCGTCGTCCCACCCGGGATGGTCTCGCCGAGGACGATGGTCTGCTCCGACAGGGTGCGGCCGAAGCGCTGCCCGGCGGCGAAGAGTGCCGCTGCGCCTGGCACCCCCGCACCCGTACGGATGTCCGCACCCGGGGTATCGCCGAGCTGGACGGTGGGTGCACCGGTCGGTGTCGCCATGCCTGCATCGACCACGGTCACCGGCGTATCCGTCATCGTGGTGACCGCGTGGGTCACCACCGCCGGGGTGGGACAGCCGCTGGGGCTCACCGGGAGCACCGGGGCGTGGGTCGGGTGGCCGTGGATGAGGACCTCCGCGTCCGCGGCGGGTGTGTGGGCGATGAGCGAGGGGGTCGCACCCGCGGCGGTGATCCCCTCGATCGCAGCCGTCTCCGTGGAGCCGGCGACGACGATCAGACGCATCGCGCCCTCGCGATCTGCAGGTCTGTCGGCGTGTTGACGTTGATCGACACCGCCGGATCGCACAGCAGCACGGACACCCCATCGGACCGGTCGACGACGTTCAGGCCGACCGGAACGACGCTCGCATCACCGTACGACGGTGCGACCGAGCAGCCCAGCCACCGCTTCAGGCCGGTGGCGGTCACCGCGGTGACCGCCGAGTCGGACTCCGCATGCTGCGCGAGCAGCCGCCGGAGGTGTCGGGGGGCCACCCCAGGGATGTCGGCGGTGATGCTGAGGAACGGCATGTCCACAGTCGCCATCACCGCGTCGAGATCCGCGACGTATCCCGCACCGGGTGTGTCGATCACCGAGACCCCGTGTGCATGTGCCCACGCACGGGTCCTGGGGGTGTGCGTGCTCGTCGCAGCGTAGACGTGCCCGGTGGTGGCGCTCTGGCACGCTGCGATGACCCGGGCGAGCATGGGCCGACCGCCCACCTCGACGAGCGGCTTCTCCGTCTGTGTGCCGAGTCGGGTGCCGCGGCCACCGCACATCACCACAGCGTCCATGCGATCACCCCCGCATTCAGCGTCCCGAGGCGGACGAGTTCGTTCGTGGCCCCGAGCAGGTCGCCGGAGACCCCGCCGATGAAGCCGAGACTCGCCCGGTGGATGGCCCAGGTGAGCAGCAGTGCGGTCAGGATCATCGTCCCTGCGACACCGACACCCCCCGCGATGCCCACGAGCATCCCCGGGAGCGCGGCCAGCGCGACCCACCACAGGTCATCGGGCCCCGCACGCTCGATGATGCTCGCTCCGAGCCCGGCGTGCGCGGGGCTGCTCAGGCAGACGAGGAGTGCCATCGCCGTCTTCGCGAGCACCTCCGCGAGCAGCACCACCCCGAGGATGCCCGGCGCGGCGACCCCATGGAGGCTCCCGTAGCCACCGATCAGTCCGGCCAGTGTCAGCGTGACCGCACCGACGGCCGCCACGCCGATGCTGTGATCATGCATGACATCGCGCCGACCTGTGGGGGTCGTCAGATGATGCGCTGCCATCGCATCGAGGGTGTCGGCGAGACCATCGAGATGGGTGATGCCCACGAGGAGGTACAGCAGTGTGACCGCGAGGACCGGCTGCGCCATGGCAGGCAGCGGCAGCAGGAGGATGACCGCCGGACCCAGACCGAGGAGGAGCCCGATGAGTGGGAACACCCACGGCGCGCCCCGGAACGCCTCCCAGTCCCGCGGGCCAGCACCCACGGGGAGGGTGCTGAGGAACCCGATTCCCCCACGGAGCGCGTTCAGAGCCACAGGAGCACCCCACAGAGGAGGACCATGAGGCCCGCGGTGCGTCTGATCCGGGCGATCGCCGGGCTGACCGATGCAGCCGCAGGTGCGACCGTCGCCCCGGGCGGGTCGAGTCGGTATGCGCCACGTTTGTGCAGCGTGACTCCGGAGACCGCTGCGAAGGTCGCCATCGGCCACCCGCTGTTGGGCGATGCTGGGCGGCGTGCGGTGGTCTGCAGCCGTCGGTCGAACAGGAGCCCCAGGCGTCCGGCGGTCACCGCCAACAGCAGCGCAGTGAGCCGTGCAGGCAGCCACTGGAGGACATCGTCCATGCGGGCAGACGGCGTCCCCACCCGCCGATGCTCGTAGCCGAGCATCGAATCGAAGGTGTTGACGGCCTTGACCATCGCCGCGGCCGCCAGCCCCACTGTGGGGGAGACGAGCGCGCCGATGCTGAAGGCGAGGACCGTGGAGACAAAACCATCAGAGAGGTTCTCCGCGAGCGATTCGAGCACCGCCGAGCGCAGCTCACCGGGCCCTGCACGTGAGACATCCCGTCCCACGAGGGCCCGGACTTCCTCACGGGCGCGCGCAATGTCCGACTCGATCGACACCGCGACCGAGCCTGCGACATCCGTGAGCATCCGCAGGCTCAGAAGCGTTGAGAGGGCGGTCCCCATGAGGACGACCGTCACACCAGCGGGCAGCTGCTGGGCCACGACCCCCACGCTCGCATACACCCCCATGAAGCCAGCCGTGCCCGTGAGGAGGATCCCCGTTCCCATGATCATCGGTCGGGTATACTGGGCATCGACCGCGGCGATCCAGCTGCCCAGAAGGGCGACCGGATGGATCCGTCTCGGCGGTTCACCGACCGTCGCATCGACAAGGACTGCCCACAGGAGCGTACCGACAGCGACCGTGCTCATCGGCTCATGACACCACCTGCTGAAGCTCCTCGATGGATGTCGGGTCATGAGGGTCGACATGGACGAACCGACCACCGACGTTCGCCACACCACCGTCGGTCCGGGGGCTGTCACCGACATGTATTACATCCGCGACATCTGCACCGAGCTGTGCCGCGACGGCGCGGAAACAGCGGGCGTCAGGCTTGCGGACACCGATGTCAACGGAGCTCACGATGGCATCGAATCCCGCGGGGTCCACACCCGCACGTGCGAGCGTCTGCGAGGCGAGGCCGGTGAGCGAACAGTTCGAGAGGACGGCACTCGGGGTGTCGGCCCCCGCGAGAATCTCCAAGAGCGGAGTTGCCACTGGGGTCGAGGAAACAGGCGTGTCGAACGCATCCAGCAGCGCTGCATGTACGCTGTGTATGGATGCATCGGTGCCGACGCTCCGGAGAGCGGCACGCGTGTGCTGTTGCAACGGCACCTCGACTGTCGGATGGACGTCGAACTGATGCGATCGGTACGCATCGAGGAACGAGGGGGGGACGATGTGTCCGCGTTCGCGGAGTGCATACGCCACCGCCTCACCAGGGCGTCCTGGACTCACAGCGGTCACCAACGTTCCGAACAGGTCCACACTCAGTACCACTACAGTTGAATCGATGAAACTCAACTTGAACGTATTGGGAGGTTTGTTAGACAGGATGTCTTACATTTCCACAATATTTATGTAGTGTGCAGATGACGCTTGTCTTGCGTAAGACGGTCGTCTTACACCCAAACCCGGGAATTTTGGGGTCTACGGGGGCCTCGAGCCGATCTCGGCCATATGGTGGTTGACATCCCGTCTTACAGGGGGACTACACAAACATGGAGCGCGTAACACTACGAATCCCGAAGCAGCAGATAGAGGAGGTCGAGCACATGGTCGAATCTGGTGAGTTTCCGAATCGGTCGGAAGCGATCCGGTCGGCCGTCCGTGAGATGCTCAATGACCAGCAAACCGACCGTCGCGATTCACCGACGAAGCACACGTGGGCCAAGGTCTGAGTGATGCAAGACATTGTCAGAGAGGCGATGGAGCGCGACGAGCAGGAGCGCGCAACCACCGCACCAACGGCCGAGGCCGAGGAGTTCGGCACACCACGCATCGTCATCGTCGGCGCAGGTGGTGCGGGGAACAACACGATCAACCGACTGTACAACATCGGTGTGGATGGTGCCGATGTCGTCGCAATCAACACCGATAAGCAGCATCTGAAGATGATCGAGGCGGATACGAAGATCCTCGTCGGCAAGTCCCTCACGCAGGGACTGGGTGCTGGTGGTGACCCCCACATGGGTGCCCGTGCGACGGAGATGGCACAGGGCACGATCAAGGAGGTCCTTGGTGAAGCAGACCTCGTCTTCGTGACCGCGGGGATGGGCGGTGGGACCGGGACCGGGTCGGCACCGATCATCGCCAAGATCGCCAAGGAGCAGGGTGCGATCGTCGTGGGGATGGTCTCGACGCCGTTCGACGTCGAGCGCGCGCGGACGGTCAAGGCCGAGGAGGGGCTCGATAACCTCCGGAATGAGGCCGACTCGATCATCGTCCTCGACAACAATCGGCTGCTCGACTACGTCCCGAACCTGCCGATCGGCAAGGCGTTCTCCGTGATGGACCAGATCATCGCGGAGACCGTGAAGGGCATCTCAGAGACGATCACCCAGCCATCGCTGATCAACCTCGACTACGCTGACATGTCGACGATCATGAATCAGGGTGGCGTCGCCGTGATGCTCGTGGGTGAGACGTCAGACAAGAACAAGACGCAGGACGTCGTCAACGACGCGATGAACCACCCACTTCTGGACGTCGACTACCGGGGTGCGACAGGTGGGCTGGTCCACATCACCGGCGGCCCTGACCTCACGCTCAAAGAGGCAGAGGGTATCGCGAACAACATCACCGAGCGCCTCGAACCCAGCGCGAATGTGATCTGGGGCGCGCGGATCCAGGAGGAGTACAAGGGGAAGGTCCGTGTGATGGCGATCATGACCGGCGTCCAGTCGGCACAGGTGCTGGGCCCATCGACGCAGCGACAGGCGGACGCCGCGCGTGGGATGGTCGACACCGGCTTCACCCCGGCGTATGCGGATGGCGACACCGGCGGTGACTGGCAGTCCGATGGCGGCCGCGAAGATGTCGAGCGGAAGCACGGGCTGGACGTCATCCGCTGACGGCACCCCACTGCTCCCTTTCTTATGCGCTGTCCAACGCGAGCTGCAGCTCGCATGCCCGGCAGCGGTCACGCTGGGTGGGTGCACCACACTCGGTGCATGATGACAGCGGCTCAGCCGGCGCATCATCACCGGTGTCCGCTGCCATCGCCGCCAACTCGAGGTAGCCCGCCATGATCGAGTGACGCGTCCCCGGGTGTGCATCCTCGAGCGCGAGCATGTGCTCTTGGATCTCCGCACGGAACGACTCGCTGCTGTGCGGACAGGTCGCCGAGTGCACCGGGAGGTCGAGCGTGTGGGCGTACAGCGCGACCTCCTGTTCGGGGATCTCCCGGAGTGGCTTCGCACGCGGGACGAACTGGGGGTGGGTCCGCCGCTGTGGCAGCGGACCCAACGACGCATCGTAGTGCTTCGCGACCTGGTCGACGTTCCCCTCGACGATGTTCATGAGTGCGGTCTCGGCCTCATCATCCAGGTTGTGCCCCGTGAGGATGAGGTCGGCGTCCACCGTGGCGGCCGCACGGTCAAGCAGGTTCCGCCGGAAGACCCCGCAGTACGCACAGGGTGCCATCGAGAGGGGGTCCGCGACCGCGACATCGTCCATCTCGACGCCGAACTCCTCGGCGTAGGTGTACTCCTCATGGCGGATCGTCCGCGCTGCCGCCAGCTCACGAGCGGCGGTGAGACTCGCATCGCGGTAGCCGCTGATCCCCTCGTGGATCGTCACCGCGACCAGCTCGATGCGCGGGTCGTCCCCTAGCGTGTCGGAGAGGATGTGCGTCAGCACCGCACTGTCCTTGCCCCCGGAGAGACCGACCATCCACGTCTGGGGGTCCTCTGGGGTCGCATCCCGCGCGATGAGGCCATCTGCGCGGATGCGACGGCGGACACGCTTGTCCACCGCAGCCCGCAGATGCGGACCACACCAGTGTGCACCTGCATATGCGGCGTGGACCACCGCGGGGTCCCCACACCGGTCACACTCCATACCCCCGCTGCGGCAGCGCGGGGCAAACCGGTGTCGGTGCCGGACCACAAGGGCCAATCCGGCGGAGACCCCACCCCCGACCATGGACCGGACCGCAGGCGTGGAGATCATCGACGCGGCCCTCGCAGCGGTTCGTGCAGGGGATGTTCCCGTCCCGGTGCCAGAGCTGTGGGTGTACGGGGACCTCGCGTTGGGGCTCGACCCGATGCATCGGATGGACATCTACGTGCGCAAGGAGCTGCTCCTCGCGCCGACGACGGAGTCGGTGGACCACACGGATGTCCGGGGCATCGGTGAGACGGTCGATGCGGAGTGGGCCGAGCGACACCCCGAGGCGGTGCGCACGAACGCGGCGGGGTATGCCGCCCCCGAACGGTGTCTCGCCGCACAGCTGGTCCCGGCCGATGTGCCGGTGCACCTGGAGGTGTGCAACGCGGGGTTCGAACACAACGTCCGCCAGCGCCTGCAGATCGCCATCGATCGCGATGACCCCACATCCGTGATCGATCCGCGTGCGGTGTGTCTGCTCGCTGAGGGGACAGTGGCGCAGGGTGCGCTCACGAAGCTCGCAGCGGGGTCATATGTGTTCCCACCGCTCGCGGAGGCGCTGGAGATGCTGGGCGCGACCGCGAGCTTCGCGACGGAGGCTGCGGCCGCGATCGCCGAGGAGCGCCGCTCCGCAGAGGGGCCGTCGGTGCGGGCGGACGTCGTCTGACCGCTCAGGTCTCTCGGAGACTGCGGACCTTCTGGATGTTCCACGCGAAGCTCCGGCCGTCCTCCGTGGGGGTCTCGAGGACCATCGGCACCGTCGCGAGCTCCGGATGGGTGATGACCGCCTGCATCCCCGCCTCGCCGATCTCACCCTCACCGATGTGCGCATGCTCGTCCTTGTTGGTGCCACAGGCGTGCTTCGAGTCGTTCAGATGGATCGCCGCGAGCCGGTCGAGACCCACCGTCGAGGCGAGCTCTGCCACGGTCGCATCGACGCCCCCAGCCGTGCTGATGTCGTAGCCGGCGGCGAACGCATGGGCGGTGTCCAGGCACATCCCGAGGTCGTGTGTCGACTCATCGAGCACGGTGGCGAGGTGCTCGAATGCGCCACCCAGCTTCGTCCCCGAGCCCGCATCGGACTCGATGAGGATCGTCACATCATCTGGTACCTCGACGGCATCCAACGCGCCCACCGCGTTCGCGAGCCCCTGGCGCTCACCCGCACCGGTGTGCGCACCCAGGTGGACGTTGACGTATGGCAGGCCGAGTGCCGATGCAGCATCCACCTCCTCCTGCATGGAGGCGATCGACTTCTCACGCAGGTCCTCCTTCGGTGTGCAGAGGTTCACGAGGTACGAGGTGTGGATCAGCCAGGGGCCGATGTCCGCGGCTGCGGTGGCCTCACGGAACGCCGTCGCGTCATCCGGGTCGATCGATGGGCTCTGCCACACCTGTGGGGAGTGACTGAAGATCTGCCCGCAGTTGCCGCCCTCCTCGAGCTGTCGATCGACCGCGTTGGCGACGCCGCCGGCGATGGACGCGTGGGCTCCGATACGCATGTACCGCTACTTCAGAGGGTGTCGATTTAGCGACTTCGACCGCCGGTCACAGCTGGCTCGTGCCGACGGTCAGGGTGAAGCGGTAGCTGACACCAGGGTCGAGCTCTGGGAGCACTGGTGGGCGGAGGTCGACCGCCATCGAAAGCGGTACGCGTTCGCCTGGCAGGATCGGCGCCGTCGGATCTCGCAACAAGACCACGTCGTTGTGCGCAGCAGTGACCCATCCCTGTCCCAGACGGAGGGCGATCGCACGTGCGTGCGCATCGGGGCGATCGGTCCCTTCCACGGTGGCCTGCACCTCGACCGTCGTCACCGCGACGCTGCCGGTGTTCCGTACCTGCATGATGGGTTCGAACGTTGTCAGTGCGTCTTGATTGAGTCCCCCGAGCTTCGCCGACAGCAGATCGAGATCGACCCGGAGCTGCTGTGCTCCCGCATCCCCTGTCACCGCATCGCTCACGGGCGCTGTCGGTGACTCGATCTCAGCTGGAGGGACTGGGTCGAGACGTACAGCCTGCTGTGGCGGGACCACGAATGTGAGCTGTCTTGCGGCTGTCGCCCGGGTGAACGCACCAGAGAGGACCGCCGCCATGGTGCCGACCGCACCGATGAGGACCGCCACCAGGAGCGACCGGCGGGTCAAGTTTGCCACAGGCTATGCCACCCAAGCACTGTCAAAAGAGTGACGCGTCGCCAGCGTGGATGCGACACATGCGTGTGCGCGAGGTCATCGAATGGTCTGTGGTGATGGCAGTGGTGGTGCTGCTGGTCATCCCAGCCATCATCGCACTCATATCGGGGACACCCGTTGGTGTGAGCTATGTGACCTCCGGGAGCATGGCACCGACGCTCGAGACAGGGGAGGGGTTCATCGCTGTTCCAGACGAGGTTGTGGGCCCGCCATCGGTAGGGGATGTGATCGTGTACGACGCAGAGGGACTGAACGATGGTGGGTACGTGACGCACCGGATCGTCAGCCAGACCGAGGGGGGGTACATCACCGCAGGCGATGCCAACCCCTTCACCGACCAGGATGCTGGCGAACCGATGGTCCAGCGGGGACAGGTCGTCGCCATCGCGCTGCAGGCTGGCGGTGGAGTGGTGACGCTGGGGGGATTGGACATCCTGAGCGGGGTGCTCCCGGGGGCACTCTCGCTCACCGGCACGAGCGTCCTCTCGGGGCTCTTCTGGGCAGGTGTTGGACTCATGGGGCTCGGTGCAGCTCTCAGTGTGGTAGGTGAGGACCGCCGGTCGCGGAGCACCGACAGACAGGCGGTCCTCAGCTCGGGGGGCATCATCCTCATCCTCACCGCGGTGGTCATCGGGGCACTGACGCTCTCGATGGCGGTCGGGACGGGCCTGACGGGGTTCCAGGCCGTCAGTGCGACCGGTCCGACCGATGCACCGGTCGCCATCCCCGCAGGGGGGACCGGGACCGTCGAGTACACGGTACAGAACCGGGGAGTGGTGCCGATGACGGTGCTTCTCACACCGACGGGTCCCGGGATGTCGATTCCGTCTGGCATCATCACAGTCCCACCACGTGGGGAGGGGACGGTACGCATCGAGGCCACCGCACCCACCGAGGGTGGACCCTTCCGGGTTGAGTTCCTGCAGGGGCAGTACCTGTCTGTGCTCCCACAGGGAGTGCTGGGAACCCTCTTCACCCTCTCACCGTGGTTGCCGATCGTCGTCATCGATATCATGGTGATGGTGGGTCTGGTCATGCTGCTGCTGGCGATCTTCGGCCGAGGTCCCCTGAGGATCCGCCAAGCAGGCGAGAGGACCCCGCTGCTCGTTCGGCTCCGCCGGAGACTTCGCCGATGATCACCGGTGGTCGATGATCGAATCAGCCTCGAGCTGCTCGGTCCCGGGTATGGTGGTGTTCTCGAGTATCACCGTCTCGGTGCGCACATGCAACCCCGCCGCTGCGGTCGTCCGGATGCTGCTGTCGGTGAGGCGGACGCTCTCTTCGGCCCAGAGCGTGACCATCGAGGGCTCGAAGGTGGTGCCGATCAGTGTGATCGATTCGCCCGGATGGTCAGCGGATGGCCCGCGGTGTAGGCGCGGTCGACGACCACCAGATCCACGCTTGGATCTTCGTACGCTCCACGGACCTCGATGACCCGCTCCGACGGATCATACTGAAGGTCGTCATCAGTATCATCGAAGCCTACCAGACTGGGGGGGCCGGGAGGGAGGTCGCCGGGGGGACCGGTCGGTGCACCCGGGCAGTCATACACGACCGTGCCGCTGAATGACAGGTCGGTGATCAGCAGATACGCACCAGCCACCTCGGCGTCAATCGTGTACTCCGTGCTCCCCTGTGCGCCGTCGGGAGGCACGGTGCACGCGGCCTCCACGCTGATGCGCTCCCCAGGCGCGAGCACCCGAGAGTCCCCATCCAGGTAGATGTCGATGTCCGGGGGGGATGCGGTGACCACCGCATCCACCGTCACCGGTTCAGCGCCATTATTGCGGATCGTGGCGACGGTGGTCCGCGCAGGTGTCTGGATGACGACCGTGGTCTCGGTGAAGCCCAGCAGAGCATCATCATCACCAGTGCTGGTGATGCCCGTCATCCGATCGAGGTCCACGGTGACGATCCCACCGACAGCGCCAGTTCCCACGATCACGCTCGTCACAACCAGAGTGGCTCCGACGATGATCAAAACCCGGCGCATGAGCGCAGTTTCGGGACGGGATGTCCTAATGCTCCCGGCAGAATCGGCAATCAGCCCTTTACCTCAACGCTCCTGAATGAGGTTATGCAAACGAGTCGTCTGCTGTTGATCGCCGGGATCGCGATCGTGTCCGTTGGTGTCGTCATCGGCACCGGTGCCTTCACCACAGTCTCCGCAGAGCGCACCGTGAGTGTGGAGACCGCAGGTGATGCTGCGGCGCTGCTCGGTCTTGAGCCGGGAGAAGGGGGTGATGTCGATGGGCGTGTCACGACCCCAGGAGACCAGATCGAAATCACCCTCCCCGGTGACAGCGCAGACGGTATCAACGAAGGCGCGAGGACCGAGTTCCAGCAGCTGGTCCGTGTGTCGAACAATGGAGGCCAGAACGTGACCTCGCTGAGCTTCGACATCGATGCGGACGCTGACCGGGTGCAGTACATCACCGACACGACCACCACCGTGTATGATGAGGACGAGAACGTGCTGGACGGTGAGCTCGCCCCCGGAGAGGCCGTCGAGTTCGGTCTCATCTTCGACCTGCGAGGGGGAGGGTTCTCTGGGGGGCCCGAGTACACACTCAGCATCAACGCCTCGACGACCGGCGGTTCATAACCGGAGCCAGTCGCCGATTTCGTGATCCCATGGCGAGAAATAGAACACCTCCGCATCATCGATGACACCGTAGATATCAAGATTCAAATCATGGATGACCCGACGGTCAGAGTCGATTGCGATGTCGATCAGGTCTGCGAGGGTCTCCGTACGGATGTACTGATGCTGGCCCGTTGTCGGAAACTCACCGGCTGAGATCCACTCGGAGTGCCGGTCACGTGTGATCGCCACTCGTAAGCGGGCTGGGTCCGCGGTGGCACGGATGCGCCGGATCGGGAACAGTGCGAGGAGCAGTCCCAGTGCGCCGATCATCGATCCGTAGTACAGCAGTGGATCAGGCGACTGTAGTGTCGTCTGTGTCACCGTCAAAGATTCCTGTTGAGACGCCGCTGGCGGGTCAGTCAGGTAGTACACCGGCTCATCGATCACGAGGGCGGTTCGGTCAGTGATCTCCCCGTCGTACACCTCCGTCTCATAAGCCAGCGTGACGATCAGCTCGACCTCGAAGGTCCCCACCCCTGCACTTGCGTCACTGAGGCTGCGCAACTGGTCGGTGAGGCCACGCATGTCGATCGCGGTCTCATGAGTGTGGTTCCCATCACGAGTCGTGTGCCGATGCTCACTCAGGACCTCAGCACGATCGTAGAAGATGCGGTCCCCATCCCGACCGATGACGCGGAGCTCGACCGTCTCGTGAAGCTCGACCGTCGTTGTTGGTGGTGTCTCTGCGTGCACCAACAACAGCAGTTCCGGGGAGTATGACAGGAAGTACTCCGGTCGGTCACGGAGGAGTGTCCCCTGCGCATACAGCGGATTGTCGACAGTGACACGCGCCCGTGTCTCCGTGTCGAAGCCATACGCCTGCACCACCACCTCCTCGGTGACGACCTCGGTGGGTGGCGCCAGCGCGAGGCTCACCGCGACCGTCGCCAATGATAGGCCACCGATGAGCGCGATGGACAGCGCGAGGCGTGGGTGCTGTGCGATCGCGAGTCGCAGACGGTCGCCGAGACTCATGTATTCACAGTTGCTCGAGGCGGCCGTCCTCATCGAAGGCGAAGCTCACGTCGAACAGCTCATCGAAGCGTTCCGGTGGTTCCCGCTCGTAATTGTGTGGATCGACGGTGACGACAAGCAGACCGCCGTACTCGACGATGCGACGCCGGAGGACGCCCAGGAAGCGGAACGCATGTGCCGATGACTCCTCCAGGTCGAGTATGTCAGTCAGGGGAATCGTGATGGGGACGAACCGGCCGACCTCAGCTGCCTCGATGAGGATCTGATTCAGCCGAATCCCCAGTCGACGCAGCTCGCCAATGTCACCGACCTTCTCCACGGTGACCGGTACGGCATTCCCATTCACCTCGATCTCTGTTGGTGCATCATCCACGTGTGACGCACGCCAGGCCGGGTTCTCGATCGCGAGGACGGTGATGTCGGACACCAGCCCGGCGGGGTAGTCCTCGCAGTGGACGACGCGCTTCGCGGGGGGCTCTGAGACCGTGACGAGGGTGGGGCTTATCCCATGGTCCCGCTCCCGCCCCATGAGTGCGGAAAGCAGAAGCTCCTCTGCGGGGGTATGCGGGGCACCGACGAGAAGGATGGACCGCTTGTTGTGGGTGATCTCCAGGAGTGCCTGCGTCATCGCATCCAGGGGGGCAGCCGAATCCTCCGGGGCGTCCACCACTGACCACTCTCGCACCTCCTCTTCATGGATGTCCACGCCTGCATCGGTGTCTTCATTCAGCCCCTCATCGGCACCGGGCGAGCGCGCAGTCATGAACGAGAGCGACGCTCTCGGGTAAGCAAGTTCATTGTATCTTATGGTACTGGTGTGTGAATAAGTTCGTCGGCAGCCTGTCAGCGGTCCATCCACACGCGCAGCCACTCGCCCACGCCGCCTGAGAGCCCCTCCACGGAGACGGTCACCGATCCGTTGAACCGCCAGTGCGCATTGTCGACATCCGCACCGAAGGCCATCGGCACCAGCACCTCGAGCTCCTCTGCGGTGAGCTCGATCGCATCGGGCCGGCGGATCTCCTCCTCGATCGCCGTGTCGACGAGGTCCATCCAGGTGGTCGCATCCTCGTCCTCACTGGGTGGCATGTACCACTGTCAGGGGGCGGAGTACAAGTGCATGTCCCGTCAGCGCCGAAGCAGGCTCCACAGCGCCGGGAGCCACTCGATATCGATCCGGCTGCTGATACCGAAGATCCGCTGCCACCACGGCGGGGACGACCCCAGGTGGATTGATGCGACCTCTCGGTCGCGGACGAGGATGACGGGCTCGAGACCCAGGTCGGCCACGAGGCCGGGGCCCCAACCCTCAGGAGGCCGATGTCGCAGAGCAAGCAGGTCACGGTAGCTGTCCGCAGCGATGGTGAGGACCTGGCTGTCCGCACGCAGCTGGAGTCCCCGCCCCCCGCAGGTGAGCGAGAGCTCTGCGGTGACCGCGAGGTCACCGAGGACCTCAGCGACGGTCCCGGGCACGGATCTTGAGGGTCCCATCCACCGTCCATCGGGCATGTGCGGCGTCCGCGCCCACGCTGTCGGGGACGTCCACCTCCAGGTGGTCGAACTCGTAGACCACCTCGGCATCCCGGCCCACGAGACTGTCATACAGCCCGATGACCAGGTCAGCCCACGCCGTGGGACGACGTGTGCCCGCTCGCTCGGTCATGGTCAGTCCTTCGCCCGCACCCTAATGACTCTCCCGTCCCGCACGCAGGCCGATCGGTGCGCAGACAGCCCCCCTCAGACGGTGGCGATGATGCGGGCATCATCGACCGCCTCCGCATCCTCCGGCAGCAACGCCGCGACCAGATACGTCGCATGGGGTTCGAGATACGCCAGCAGCCGAGCGATGCGGTCGGAGTCGATCGCCTCGAGCGAGTCCAGCAGCATGAACGGGACCGACGCGGACACCTCATGAACCAGATACCCCGCGAGCGCGAAGATGAGGCCGATCACCTCCCGCTCGCTCTCGGAGGTGTGCTCGAGCGTGTCCTCATATGCGCGACCATCGTCACCCTCGCGCACGATGTGGAGCTCGAACCGTGTCTGTGCGCGCGGGGCGGTGGCCTCGATCCGCTCGATCCACACCCGCGAGAGGTTCTCATACTCCAGCACCTCCAGCACGGCGGCCATGTGCTCGTTGAACGCCGAGACCGTCTCGGTCTCGAGCTGCTCGATGCGCGTGCGGGCATCGGTGATCGCCTCCGTGACCGTCTCGCGCTCATCCCTGAGTGTGGGGCGCTCTGCCACCGCCGCCTCGATCTCCGCGATCTCCGCGGCGAGCTCTGCGGCGGTCGCCTCCAGCCGCTCGCGCGTCACCGCAAGCTCGTTCAGCTCGCGGTGCCGCGTCAGGAGGTCCTCGTTCTGCGCGGTCTGCTGCGACTCCACCGCCGACTGGAGGCGTGTGACCTCTGATTCCTGCTCGGCGATCTGCTCGGTGATGCGGGCGAGACGGTCGGTCTCCGCGTCGATCGACGCCCGCACCTCCGCGAGGGCGCCCGCCTGCTCGGTCACCGCATCGAGTGCCTCCTGCTGGGCATCCCGGTCGGCCTCCAGCTCCTGGATCGTGGCCTCGAGTGCGCGGTTCTCATCGAGGTGCTCCCGGCGGAGCGAGCGGAGCTGCTCGAGGGTGGACTCGATGTCCGTCTGGCTCACACCGTGCCCACACGTCCAGCAGGTGACCTGCTCATCTGCCGCCGCAAGCTGGTCTGTGACCCCACCACCGGGGTCGGTCACCGGCAGCGTGTCGGGGCCTTGGAGGTTCTCCTCGTTGAACTGGATGATCTGCTGGATGCTCGTGATCTGCGTCTGCAGGTCGCTCCGACGCCGGCGGGCCTCCGCGATCTCCGACTCGTAGCTCGCGATCGCCGTCTCCAGCTCATCGGTGCTGCCCGCCTCCGCCCCCGCGAGCTCCTCCTCCCGTGCTCGCAGGTCCTCGATGGCCGATTCGACCGTCTCTGCATCCCGCTTGAGGCGTTCGAGCGTCGTGCGTGCCTCACCGAGTGAGGCGATGGCCCTGTCGAGGTCGCCCTGCCCGGCTGTGCCCCCATCATCCAGGGACCCGAGCTCCTCGTGGATCGCCGCCATCTGTGCGTCCAGCTCCTCCTGCTGGTCCGCCGTCGCCTCCAGGCGGGTCTCGATCGCGGGCAGTCGCTCCTCCTCCGCATCGATCGCGGCCACGCGCTCATCGATCGCATCACGACGCGCACGCAGCTGGTCGATCTCTGCGCTGATGGCCTCGGTGTCGACCGGGCGCATGATGAGCGCCCGCAGGTCGCCCTCACGCAGGATCGCCTGCCGGCTGGGGTTCGTCGCCAGCAGGAAGGCGAAGAGGTCGGCGAGGGTGGGGTCATCGAGATACGGGTCACCGGCCGTGACGACGCTCTGCCCCTCGCGTCGGAGCGCACGCGAGTAGCTGTCCTCACCGATGTGCAGGCGCACCTCTCCCACATCAGCGTCGCTCTTGAGGGCGACCGCATCGCTTCCGAGCGCACCCATCAGGGCGCGCAACAGGGAGGTCCGGTTGGTCGCGTTGCGGCCTGCGAGGACGTTCACGCCCGGCTCGAGGGTCACCTCCGTCGAGGAGATCCCGCCGAGGTTCGACGCGGCCACCCGCGCCGGTGGGTGACCTTCTCGTGCTGTCGCCATGCGGGAACCCACCTGTCCCGTGGCTAAAATCCTTCTTTATCAGGCCCGAGACACCCACACCCGCCGGTCTCGGTGAGCGTCGGCAGGTCGAACGACCGCCCGCACTGCTCACAGATGACCTGCACGTCGGTGATGACGCTGAACGGACCAATCTGTGCCTCTCCCGTCGAGATGAGCGTCTCCACGCTCTGCCGGGCCACCGCGCTCGTGCGCCCCCGCAGCCGTCCCACCGTCTCGACGGCACGCTCGGCCTGCTCCTCGGGCGTGGGGGTGGGTTGCTCGACCCCCAGCTCCTTGGTGAGGTACCGGTAGACCGTCTGATGGGAGATGAAATCGCCCTCCACCTCCTCGATGTCCACGCCACGCTGGATGAGCCGGTCACGGAGGAGGCGACGGTCTGCGGTGTCCTCGCCCTGCAGCTGGTGGTAGATCTGCTCGACGTCCCCACTGATCGTCACGGCGGTCAGGTCGGCGATCGCAGCGGACAGCACCTGACGGTTGAACCAGTCGGCAAGCTCGCGTGTCGACCGTTGCTCATCACCCGTGCCCAACCAGAGGTCGCGCATCTGCTCGGGGGTCCTAGAGAGTCCGTACCGGGCGACGACCCGGTCGATCTTCGTGCGAGAGCGTGTGCCCTCGCTATCTGGCCCACGGCTGCTCATGTCCTATACTCCTTCAGGCCGATATATAGGGATTCGGACCGTTACACCCATACCCTAGTCATCGATGAGAATCGCCGATGAACCCACCGCAGACCCCCGCCTGGTCGCCCATCACCGCCACACCGTCCGCCATCTCCTCGATCGCCCACCGGACATGATGGCCCGTGCGGTCCTGATGCGTCTGCACCGCCGCACGCGCATCGCCGAGCCGGTCGAACACCGCGGTGTACGCACACCCCGCACAGGTGACCGTCACCGTGGACATACCCTCACCGTCGCCTCCGGTGGTCATAGCCCCTGCGATGGCGAGTCGGACGGTTTTTGTCCGTCTGTCCACTCCATCTCCCAATGAGCGAGGAAGAAGGCAGGCGCAACCTGCGGATGCCCCAGGGGGAGGAGATGTTCGCGGTGGTCTCAGAGCACAACGGGGGCAACCACGTCCGCGTCCGATGTGCCGACGGGAAGAACCGGATGGGGCGGATCCCCGGTCGCATGAAGTACCGGATGTGGATCAACGTGGGGGACGTGGTGCTGATCGAGCCGTGGTCCTGGCAGGATGAGAAGGCGAACATCGAGTGGCGGTACACCGACCAGGCCGCAGAGCAGCTGCGTCAGGAGGGTCACATCGACTGACGGTCACTCGGTGCGAAGCAGCTGGATGAGGACGATGATCAGGATGACCTGCGCGAGCTTGTCCACGATGGCGGCCGGGCTCTGCAGCAGGCTGGTCAGTGTGGGCTGGTTCCCGACGTACCAGAGGACGATCTGCCCCGCGGTGAAGGGGATCCCCAGCTGGTACATCCGACGGGGGTAGATGTCGTACATCACCGCGGCGATCCCCACGAAGAACATGACCGCAGCGAAGAGGAACGCGATCCCGAAGCCGCTGGGGAACGCCTGGACCCCGAGGACGAGGTGGACGACACCGCTGACGAATGCCGTGATGAACCCGAGGAAGTGCAGGGGCCCGAACCGCTCCCAATGGATGGTTGCCATACACCCACCTGCGGGCCAGCTTACTTCACCGCGTCGGCCAGCGCCTCCGTCACGGCCGCGCGCATGCCCGCACGGAAGCGGGCGGGGGCGTAGATGTCGGGGGGCAGCGGGCGCGGAGGAGGTGCCTCGAGCGCCGCCGTGAGCGTCTCCGCGAGCTCCGCCTCCTGCCGGAACGTGGAGCCCCCGACACGTTCGACGATCTCCACCTGCCCCCCGCTGGCGGGGGTGACCGGATGCACACCAGCAGTGGCATACTCGGCGATCGCCATGCCGAAGTGCTCGTGTGGCTTCATCCCGAGACCCACGGTGTGTCGACACAGCAGCGCACGGAGCATGCTGCGGTCGGCGTCGAGATGGACGGTGACGTGTGGGCGGCTCGCGGATGCGGCGAGCACCGCCTCACGATAGCCCCGGTACATCGGTGCGGCCGTGCCGATGATGTGCAGGGGGGTCGGACCGCGGGTGTCGACCACCGCATCGAACGCCTCGATCGCCGCGAGCACGCGCTTGTCGGGGGCGATCCGTCCGACGAGCACCACCCCAGGCGTCCGCTCGGCGGGTGGGTCCTCACACCGCACAGGCGTCACCGGGGGTGCGAGGACAGCAGGCCGGTGTCCATAGACCTCCGCGACACGGTCGGCGGTCCACGCGGAGTTCGCCAGCAGCGTGGCGTGACCGAGCCGCGTCGCATCGGCCCGCGCGAGCCGGCGGTACAGTGGTGTCAGCGCCGAGCGTCGCAGCCCCGTCACCCCCGGTGTCGGGAACTGTGGGGCGTGGATGTACTGGACGCTGGGGCACCGGAGCCCCAGCTCGTTGGTCGTGCTGACGATCAGATCCGCTCGCCGGTACAGCTCCCCCCGAGCGCGAGCGATCAGTGCGCTCTGCAGGGCGGACTGGCCGCCGAGCACCCCGGAGACAGCGGTCAGCCCGCGCGTGACCAGCCCACCCCACCGGGGCGTGTGCACCGTGACGCCCGCGACCCCGATGTCCAGCCCCACCGCCGCCGTGCGAGCCGCGAGGTCCACGGGTGACATCGTCACCACCGACACATCGTGAGCCTCTGCGAGTGCGGCGATCGTGTGCAGGGCGACGATGTCGGCACCACCGGCGAATGCGAAGGTGTTGTGCACCACGAGGATCTTCGCCATCATCTGAGCCTGTGGAGCCGCTGGCTTATGCTTCTGGGTCCCGGCGGCAGCTTCATGCCACCGGCTCCGATACGTGGCGGTACATGGAGAGTCGATCCGATGGGGCCTGAGGGGCTCGGTCGGCGTGCGGTGGTGTTCGAGGAGCCGGGGTCGGTGGGGGTCGTCGCGGAGACGGTGGAGGTGGGAGCGGATGAGCTGGTGATCGAGACGGAGCGATCGGCGATCAGTGCGGGGACCGAACTGCTGATCTACCGGGGGGAGGTGCCGGAGGAGATGGATGCGGACCCCACCATCGACGTGCTGGATGGTGACCTCAGATATCCGCTCAGATACGGCTACGCGGGGGTGGGGCACGTCGTCGATCAGGGGGAGCGGGTCACGGGGAGCTGGCGGGGCGAGCGGGTGTTCAGCTTCCACCCGCACGCCACGCACATGCTGGTCAGCCCCGACGCGGTGGTGCGCATCCCCGAGGAGCTGGACACCGAGTGTGCCTGCATGCTCCCGAGCGTGGAGACCGCACTCGCGATCGTCCAAGATGCCCGCCCGGAGATCGGCGCACGGGTGGCGGTCTTCGGCGCGGGTGTCATCGGTGTGACGACGAGCATGCTGCTGGCGGCGATGCCGCTCGTGGAGGTGGTGGTCGTCGACCCAGCATCGGAGCGTCGCGCAGCGGCCGCGTCGATCGACGGGGTGACCGCGGTGCATCCGGCGGCGCTCGGGGACACAGCGGAGGCCTTCGACCTCGGCATCGAGCTGTCGGGCGATCCGCAGGCACTCGACCAGTGCATCGGGCTCATGCGGTACGATGGGGAGGTCGTCGTGGGGTCGTGGTACGGGACGAAGCAGGCGGAGCTCGATCTGGGGCTGCGGTACCATCGGAACCACATCACCGTGCGCTCATCCCAGGTGTCGAGGGTCCCCCCGGTGCTGCGCGGACGCTGGAGCAAGGATCGTCGACTCGCAGCTGCGCTCGAGGCGGTGGGGCAGCTGCCGCTGCGCGCGCTGATCACCCATCGGGTCCCCCTTGAGGAGGCGGCCGATGCGTACGCTGGGCTGGCTGCGGGCGATCCCGAGATGCTGCAGGTCCTGCTGACGTACGATACTTAGTCGCTCAGCCCAACGGACCGTATGCACGAGGTGCGCCGCCCGTACACGCTGCGGATCGAGCGGGAACTCATCGCCCAGCACTACCTGACGGTCCCCGACCCCGGTCCGGAGGGGCAAATCCACAGCCACCGGTACACGATCGGGGTGACGCTGCTCGCCGAGGAGCTCGACCCCTACGGCTACGTGGTCGACATCGATGCGTTCACCGAGTGGGTCGAGGCGGTCGCCGACCGGTACCGGGACACGCTGTTGAATGACCACACCGGTGACGCAGCGACGAACCCCTCGGTGGAGTGGTTCGCGACCCAGCTCGCTGATGCGGTGGCGGAGCAGGTCACGTCCGACCGCATCGTGGGAGTCGAACTCGACGTGCATGAGGACGCCATCGCGAGTGTGCGGTACCGGCGAGCGGTCTGATGGAGCATGCACATGTGGGGTACCTCGAGGCGAAGCGGGCGATCGACGAGGCAGCGATCGATGCGCACATCGCGTCTGTGTTCCGCGATCGGCTGCCTGCGGCACCGACGATCGTGGACCTGGGGTGCGGCACCGGCAGCATGCTCGGACGGCTGCTGGGGTGGGGCATCACCGAGGGACGGTACCTCGGGATCGATGCCGATGCAGACGTGCTGGAGGCGGCGAGACGGCTGCGGACGGCGGAAGCGCGCGAGGCGGGCCACCGGGTCGCAGCCTCCGGCGGTGCGCTGGTGCTCGAGGACCTCACGGTCCGCTTCGAGCAGGCGGATGCGCTCGCGCGGCTGCGCGCGACTGAGGCGCCCGACGCGGTCATCGGGTTGAGCTTCGCCGACCTCGTCGGGGCAGGGCCGCTGTGTGAGGCGGTCGGGGCCGTCGCGACCCCGGACACCCAGCTGTATCTGCCGATGACCTTCGACGACCACACCGTGTTCGCACCCACCGATGCGCACGACGCGGCGGTGATCGGGGCGTTCCACGCCGTGATGCGACGGGACGGGACACCGGATGTGGGCCGCCGGCTCATCGCGCGACTGGACCGGGCAGCGGGGCAGCTGGAGGTGGGGCCCTCCGACTGGCTGGTCCGTCCTGATGCCGACGGGTACACCCCGAGCGAGCGACGGTTCCTGCAGCACATCCTCCGGCTGATCGAGGCCGCCGCGGTGGAGGTGCCCGAGACCGCGGGGTGGCTGGAGCGTCGACGGGCGCAGCTGGATGCGGGTGAGCTCTGGTACGTCGCCCACCAGTACGACCTGCTGTACCGGTTCTGACGCTCACCCCCGCCGCCGGAGATCGTAGAGCCGACGGAACACCGCCGCGGCGAAGTTGGGCTCGACCCGACTCGGCGGGCGCCCGGGCTGGTGGTCGCCGGGGGACTGCACGCGCGCGAGAATCCCCCACTCAGCCAGCTCGTACAGGAACCGCTTGATCGTCGAGGCCGACAGGTCCAGTGTGGCCAACGCGGTGGTCGCATCGCCCACGCTCGCACGGGCCTCGTCATCGAGATCGATCAGTGACCGCAGGACCGCCTGTCGGTTCGCGGGCAGCGACATGACCCGCGAGAGACTCACCCCATCATCGGGAACACCCGCACACCCCGCCTGCAGGTCCGCGTGGGTCAGGGTGAGCCGGCCGGCGGTCTCGGCCCGATCAGCCGCGACGAACAGCGCGGCGAGTGCGGCGTGGGCATCGCCCTCGGCCCAGTTGGCCACCTCACGGGCGGCCGCATGGTCGACCGCACCGGGTGTCAGCCCCCGATTCGCCCGGCTCATGAGCACGTCGATCAGCACCTGCTCGCGGTAGGGGTCGACCCGGATGGGGGCATCGGTGTAGCGCGTCAGTGGGGTCTCTGCGGGGTCCGCCTCCCCGACGGCCACCCAACTGACGTTGTTGGGGAGCAACCGGAACATCTCCACGATCGCGTCCGCATCGACCCCCCGGGGTGCGTCCACATGGTCGATGCAGATCACGGCGCCGGCGGTGCCCCGGAGACGAGCGCCGATCCTCTCCGCGAGGTGTTGGGTCGGGATCCCCTGGGTCGGTATCGCATCATCGACCAGCTGACTCAGGATCGACCGATAGATCGCGAAGAGGCTCGTGTCATCATGGGCGTCGACGTAGACGAATCCGGGCATGCGACGGGTGTCGACGCGCGTCGAGGTGTGGATCGCTGTGGGCGAGACGGCCGTGATCGACGCGAGCTCGCGGATCAGCGCCCACACGAGCGCAGACTTGCCGACCCCCTGTGGGCCATGGATGTAGCCGTTGGGTGGCAGTCGCCCCGCCAGCGCAGGCTCGAAGTGATCGAGCAGGCGCTCGAGGGTGGGGCCTCGGCCGATGGGCTCTGCGAGATGGTGTGTGGGTGCGACCAGCTCGTACTCCTCGATGAGATGCGGCTGGTCATCGCGCTGCTGTCTCCGGGTGATGCGGTCACTCAGGTCCATGTGTGGAAAGATGGCCGGGTGGCAGCTGGCACCGGCCGGGTGGTTGGTAGCCTATACGGGATGACACCGCTGGTGGCTCACAGACCCAGTGTCTGGACCCACGCAGCACTGTCGAAGACGCCGACGATCGCGAGGATCGCGATCGTCAACGTGGCGACGACGATGGCCGCAGCAGGGGGGTCGAAGTGGGTGTCCGAGTGCGCGTAGAAGATGCGCTGGACGACCTCACCGATGAGGGCGCCGTAGATCCCGAACACACCCCCGACCAGCAGGGCGATCACCTGCGACATCCCGCTCGGGTCCGCGAAGACCGCGAGCGCGGCGGTGCTGGCCGGCAGCGTCATGTGATGCGTCACCGGGATCTTCTCGACGCCGAGGTTGAGGAAGGTCAACGAGGCGGCGGAGATCCCGAACGCCAGGAAGGCGCTGCCGGTCGCGAGGGCGGTGAAGCCCCCGAGCAGTCCGGCGACGAGGCCGATCATCGCGACGTTCCCCCAGGTGTACTGGTGGGGGAGCCACGGCTCGACCGACAGCCGCTCAGCGCCGTATCCACCGTCGGTCATGACGGTGCCGCCATCGGTGGCCGCACCCCGCATCTCACCGCGTTCGAACGGGGACATATCGAGGAGCCCATCGCCACCTGGCTTGCCGATCAGCGGGTAACCGAAGGCGACCCGGTGCAGGGCAGCAGAGACGACGACCATGATCGCAATGTCGTCCCACGGCAGCGTGAGCCCCGCGGAGATGGTCGTCCCGATCGCGCCGATGATACCGAAGAGCCCACCGACGACCAGCACGTCCGGGCGCGTCCCGAGTGCGTAGGCGATGTCCTTCGCGGTGTGGTAGTCACCGTCCCCGGGTTCGTACATCGCCCCCTCGGTCTTCGCGGCGTACGCGGCGGCTGCCGCACCGCCGGCGAAGGCGATGTGCGGGCCGAAGACGGCACCGAAGCCGATCTGGCCGGTGACGGGGGAGCCCAGCAGGGCTGCACCCGAGGCACCTGCGTCGATGCCGACCGTGTTCGCGGCCTCGCCCGCGATCACCATGAAGCCGGTGAAACAGAACGCGGGGAGCGCCCCGATCGCCGCGCCAAAGGCCCCGCCGGCGAACGCGGCGATGATCAGGAACAGCAGCTGTGGGGTGTCCGGGAAGATCTGGAGTGCAACGACACTCATCGTCAGTCCTCCTGCGCCCACGCGAGTGAGCGCTGGACCGCATCATCCCATCGGGTGTAGCCGGGATCCACGTCGGATGCGGACTTCTCCGGGGGGAACTCCCGGTCGATCTGCCAGTTGTCGCGCAGCTCATCCACCGTCTCCCAGTAGCCGACGGCGAGCCCTGCGGCGTACGCAGAGCCGAGCGCGGTGGTCTCATCGACCACCGGCCGGGCGATGTCCGTCTGCAGGATGTCCGCCTGCAGCTGGCAGAGGAAGTTGTTCTTCACCGCGCCGCCATCGACGCGGAGCGCGGTCGTCTCGATGCCGGAGTCGGCCTCCATGGCCTCCGCGACGTCACGCGTCTGATACGCGATCGACTCGAGCGTCGCGCGTACGATATGCTCCTTGCGGGTGCCGCGGGTCATCCCGACGATCGTCCCGCGTGCACGCCCATCCCAGAACGGTGCGCCCAACCCCGCGAACGCGGGCACCATGTAGACGCCATCGGTCGTCTCGACGGACCGGGCGAGCTCTGCGGTCTGTGCCGCATTGTTGATCAGGTCCACGTCCTCGAGCCACTCGATCGCGGCCCCAGTGACGAAGATCGCGCCCTCGAGGGCGTACTGGACCGGCTCGCCAGACATCTGGAAGCCGATCGTCGTGAGCAGCCCGTGGTCGGATGCGACCGCATCCTCCCCGGTGTTCATGAGGTAGAACGACCCGGTGCCGTACGTGTTCTTGGCCGAGCCAGCATCGAAGCAGGTCTGCCCGAAGAGCGCAGCCTGCTGATCACCCAGCGCACCGGCGACGGGCACCGATGCGCCGAGGAAGCCATCTGCGTCGGTGTGTCCGTACAGGTCCGCATCGGATGACGGACGCACGTCCGCCAGCATGGCCTCCGGGACGTCGAACTCCTCGAGGAGCTCGTCATCCCACGCGAGGTCATGGATGTTGTACAGCATCGTCCGCGATGCGTTCGAGACGTCCGTGATGTGATTGCCGGTGAGGTTGTAGATGATCCACGAGTCGATCGTGCCCATCAGCAGCTCACCGTCCTCTGCGCGGTCACGCAGCGCGCGCCCCCGCGACGCCTCCATCTTCAGAGGCTCCGCATTGTCCAGAATCCACTCCACCTTCGTCGCCGAGAAGTACGCATCGCACTCGAGGCCGGTCTTCTCGCGGATCATCTCGACCTTCCCCGCCTCCTGGATCTCCTCGACACGGTTCGTGGTGCGTCTGTCCTGCCAGACCAGTGCGTTGTGCACCGGCCGTCCGCTGTCTGCATCCCAGACGATCGTGGTCTCCCGCTGGTTGGTGACGCCCAACGCCTCGAGCTGGTCGGGGTCCAGCCCCGCCTCCTCGAGCCCGCGTGTCATGACCGTCTTCGTGTTCTCCCAGATCTCGATGGGGTCGTGCTCGACCCACCCCGGGTTGGGGTAGATCTGTTCATGCTTTTCGTAGGCGTTCGCGACCACCTCTCCGCTGTGGTCGAACACCATGAATCGCGTGCCGGTGGTCCCTTGGTCGATGGACCCGACGTATGTGTCTGTCATGTATTCCTCCTGGTCGTGACGGGGTGGTCTTTACCGCTTGCCCCGCCCTGTCGATAAACAATATAGTAAACCATTATAAACATATCCCACAGTTCACCGCATTCTGAAATCGCGTAGATAACTCGGCGGGGGTGCGTGATCACAGGAATGCGGTTGCTGGCGGTTCCGAGCCCTCAGACACCCGATTTCGGGATGTCAGCCAGAGAGCCGACGCAGTCGGGGTGATGCGACGGTATGCTGGAAGATACCACCAGTAAGGAACCAGCGATGAAATAAAGTGGTTGTACACAGATGTTAATGTAGATACCATGGAGCGAACACCACACATCGTCGTCATCGGTGGGGGATCGACGGGGATCGGCGTCGCACGCGATCTCGCGCTGCGTGGAGTCGAGGTGACCCTGGTCGAACAGGGGAACCTGACCCACGGGACGACGGGGCGCATGCACGGATTGCTTCACAGTGGCGGCCGCTATGCGGTCGCCGATCAGGCGAGTGCGATCGAGTGCATCGAGGAGAACCGGATCCTCCGGGAGATCGCGGGGCACTGTGTGGAGATGACCGGGGGGCTGTTCGTCAAGCGACCGGAGGACCCCGAGGAGTACTTCCAGGAGAAGCTCGCTGGATGCCGCGAGTGTGGCATCCCTGCGGAGGTGATCTCCGGTGCGGAGGCGCGACAGATGGAACCCCATCTGGCGAAGGACGTCGAGAAGGCGATCACGGTCCCCGATGGTGCGATCGACCCCTTCCGGCTGGTCGTCGCGAACGCCGTCGACGCGCAGGATCACGGCGCGCGGATCGAGACGCACACGCGGGTGACCGACCTGCTCGTCGAGGGGGGAGCGGTCGTCGGGATCGAGGTCGAACACGGCGTGGACACCCCGGGGACGGTGATCGGGGAGGACAGCGGCACCGAGCGGATCTATGCCGACCACGTCATCAACGCCACGGGTGCGTGGGCCGGTCGGATTGGGGAGATGGCGGGTGTCGACATCGCGGTACGGCCCTCGAAGGGGGTCATGACCGTCATGAACATCAGACAGGTGGACACGGTGATCAACCGCTGCCGTCCCAAGGGGGATGCGGACATCATCGTCCCACATGAGACCGCGGCGATCCTCGGGACGACCGATGTGGAGGTCGATGACCCCGAGGAGTACCCCGAGGAGCAGTGGGAGGTCGACCTCATGATCGACACGCTCGCCGAGTTGGTGCCCATGCTCCGGGAGGCGCGCACGATCCGGTCGTTCTGGGGGGTCAGACCCCTGTACGAACCGCCGGAGGTCGCCAGCGAGGACCCCACCGATATCACGCGGGACTTCTTCCTGCTGGATCACGCCGACCGGGATGACCTGCCGGGGCTGACCTCGATCGTCGGCGGGAAGCTCACGACGTACCGGCAGATGGCCGAGACGATCGCCGACCACGTGTGTGCGAAGTTCGACATCGATGCCCCCTGTGTGACCGCCGAACGTCCACTGCCGGGCAGTGGAGACTTCACGCTGATGCGTGACTACATGGAGGAGTTCGGGCTGCGCTCACCGATCGGGCGACGGAGTGCCGAGCGGCTGGGGTCGCGCGCGGATGAGGTGCTCGAGACCGACGGGCCCAACCCCACCATCTGTGCGTGTGAGGCGGTCACGCGTGCAGAGCTGCAGGATGCGATCGGGCAGGCGGGGTCCGACCTGAACGCGGTGCGCATCCGCACACGGTCTTCGATGGGCAACTGCCAGGGCGGGTTCTGCGCGCACCGGATGGCCAACGAGCTCTCGAAGGCGACCGACCCGATGACGACCGAGGCCGCATGGGACGACTTGCTGGCGGAGCGGTGGCGGGGGCAGCGCCACGCCCTGTGGGGCGAGCACCTCTCACAGGTGATGCTGAACTACGCGATGCAGGCGGCGACGCAGTGCCGCGACACGGCGGGTGCCGCATCCGCAGGGACCGACTTCGGCGCCTTCCGCGGGGTGGGCCCCACGGTCCCGACAGACCAGGCCGGGAGGGAGCCCGCCCATGGCGATTGAGTCGGACGTGCTCGTGATCGGTGGGGGGCTCGCAGGGATGATGAGCGCGCTCGCGGCGGCGGAGGAGGGTGCATCGGTGCGGCTCATCTCCTACAAGCAGAGCACCCTCCGGCAGGCCTCGGGACTCATCGACCTGCTGGGGTACCTGCCCGGTGAGCAGCGTCCGGTCGTCTCCCCGTACGAGGCGATCGGCGCGCTGCCTGCGGAACACCCGTACGCGATCCTCGGGGTCGACCGGGTGCGTGCAGCGATGGACCGCTTCGACACGACCGTCGGCTACGACGGGGGTGGTGCCGAGCGCAACACGCTCGTGGCCACCCACGCGGGGGGGTACAAGCCGACGTTCCGGACGCCGCAGAGCGTGACGCCCGGGGCGCTCGCCGACGGGGGGGCGATGCTGCTGGTGGGGTTCGACCCCATCACCGACTTCGATGCACCGTTCGCCGCAGCGATGCTGACGGAGGCGGGGGTGCCCTTCGAGGTGCACGGAGAGACGCTGCCCTTCCCGATCGAACAGGCCTCCGATGCGGGTATCGGCCGATTCGCCGCGCTCATCGAGGAGGACCCAGCGGTGCCGGCGACCGGTCGCACGCTGCGGGAGAGCATCGCGACGGCGATCGGTGCCGTCCTCGGCGAGGCCGAGCGGGTGGGCGTGCCGGCGATCCTGGGGACCCAGGAGTCGGCCTCGATCATCGCCGAGCTCGAGGCGGCGCTGGGGGTGCCGGTGTTCGAGGTGCCGATGGGGCCACCGTCGCTGCTGGGGAGCCGGCTGGAGGCCGAGCTGCATGCGGCGCTGGATCGGGCGGGGGTGTCGATGGAGCTGGGCAATCCGGTGGTCGATGCGGATGCCGATGCGCGGATCTCGACCGTCTACGTCGAGAAGAACCACGCACAGATCCCCTATGCGGCCAGCGAGTACGTCCTCGCGACCGGGGGGCTCGTCGGCAAGGGTGTCGGGTCGGACCGGTCACAGGTGCATGAGCCGGTCTTCGGCTGTCACATCCCACATCCAGCCGACCGCAGCGACTGGTACGATGACGATGTCTTCGGGGCACACCCGTTCGCCCGCTTCGGGGTGCGCGTCGGGGGGGACCTGCGCCCACAGACGGCCGATGGTGCCATCGAGTACCAGAACCTCCGTGCTGCGGGGTCGGTCATCGGCGGGGCGGACTTCGCGAAGGAGAAATCCGGCAGCGGCATCTCGATCGCCACCGGTGTGGCCGCAGGCACCGCTGCGGCCGAGGAGGCGGCATGAGCGACGCCGAACAGCCGGGGTTCGCCCCGACGCAGCCGAACACGGGGACGGAGTTCGAGCCGGTGCAGGTGTTCCCCGAGGTCACCGACAGTGACCTGCGGTCCGGGGCAGATTCGTGCTACAAGTGCTCGACCTGCGATGTGAACTGCCCCGTCGCGGCGGTGGATGACTCGTTCCCGGGACCGAAGTTCCAGGGCCCCGAGCAGTGGCGACTGCACCAGCGGGATGAGGAGCATGAGATCGACGACTCGATCATGTCCTGCTCGAACTGCATGCGGTGCGACAACGCCTGCCCGAGCGGGGTCCCCCTGAGCCAGATGCACAACACCGCGCGCGCGGAGTACGTGAGCGAGCAGATGAGCCATCGCTCGGTGGAGTACTGGCGGAACCGCCTGCTGTCGAACTACCGCCTGAGCGCCTGGGCGGCCAGCAAGGCGCCGCGTGTGGCCAACTGGATGCTGAACTTCGGACCCGCACGGCAGCTGCTGGAGGCGACGCTGGGGATCACCGCCGAGCGGGAGTTCCCCGCCTTCGCCACCGAGACGTTCCGACGGTGGTGGCAGCGTCGCGGGGGCGCTGCAGCCTCGCGTGCGCGGGCGGTCGCCGCGCGGCGGCGGCAGGGGCTCGATCCGGATGCGGACAAGAAGGTCGCGTACTTCCACGGGTGCTACTCGAACTACAACACCCCTGAGGTGGGGCGGGCGCTCGTGCGCGTCTACGAGCACTTCGGCTATGAGGTGGTGGTGCCCAAGCAGGGGTGTTCGGGGACACCGATGTTCGCCAACGGGATGATCGATGATGCCGCCCGGCACAAGGACCGTACACTGGAGGGCTTCACCCCCAAACTCGACGCGGGGTACGACGTCATCGCCTCATGCACATCGTGTTCGATGGCACTCCGCCAGGAGTACCCCGAGCTGTTCGAGGATGCGGGGGTCGATGCGCTGGCAGGGCGGACGTACGAGGGGATCGAGTACCTGCGGATCCACGAGGATCTCCCGGGCGCGCTGGCCGAGGCGGAGGCACCGGCGGACTTCCCTGACGCGTTCGCGTACCATGCGCCGTGTCACGCCCGCAACCAGGGCCTGGCGCGGCAGGCCGTCGAGCTGTTCCGACATCTCGAGGGCGTGACCATCGAGGACGTGGGGGAGTCCTGCAGCGGCATATCGGGGACCTACGGCTGGAAGCAGGAGAAGTACGAGGTGTCGATGCAGATCGGCGAGGACATGTTCGAACACATGCACGATGCGGCGGGGACGACGGGGATGACCGAGTGCCCCACCTGCGCGATGCAGATGGAGCATGGGACGTCCTATCCGATCCGCCACCCGCTGGAGCTGCTGGCGGCGGTCCTGACCGACTGACCCTGGTATCAGTACCCGACCATAGACGTACAGAGACCTATTATAATCCGTTAACATGGGGCATCCGAGTGTGCACCTATGGAGGTCCCAACGGGGATGCGAGCATCGACGATGCAGCGTCGGTGTGAGCGCCTGCGGCGGTCGATCGTGGACCACCGGCGACGCACCGAGCGGGAACGGCGGGCGTTCGAGCAGTTCCGTCGGGAGGTCGCCGCCGTGGCCGATCAGCTCGATCAGGGCTCCGGCGGCGAGCCGGTCGTCAGCAGCGTGGGAGCGGAGACGGTCGTCGCCGGGTGGACACAGCCACTGATGACGCCGGCGGTGACCGCACAGGAGCAGCTTCGCGAGGCGTTCGCCGGGACCATCATGGCACTGCCGTTCTACGACGAGGAGTACGGGGAGGGACTCCCGGAGGCGATCGAGGGGGAGTTCGGTCCCAGTGTCGCCGCGGGGCTGACCGACCGCGACTGCTTCGGTCCACATCTGATCGCAGGACTGCTCCGTGGGATCAAGCAGTCCCAGCGGGCACGGGAGGTGCTGCTGGAGACGTGTGATCGCGAGCGAGAGGCGATCGATGCCCTCTCCGCGAAGCTCCCGGGGTTCGCCCGGGAGCTGGCACAGGTGGATGCCCTCCAGCTGGGGGAGATCGACTTCGGTGCGCTGGAGGCACACTGGCGGCGTCTGGAGACCATCGCCACCCAGTGCGGACGCCTCGCCACACGTCGACAGCGCGTCATCAGCCGCCAGCGCGCGCAGTATCAGCTGGCTGCGGAGGAGCCCGACATCTACGAGTATCTGTACCGTGGGTACCCCGTCTCCTACCCGATGCTCGCGATGGTCACGATGACGATCGCGGCGGTCCGGGACCGACAGCGGGCGCTGACGGGCGCGATGGGGGAGTGCGATGGGTGAGGAGACGACGCGCATCGCGTTCGTCTGTGTGGAGCACGCGGGGCGGTCGCAGATGGCCGCTGCGTTCGCACGGGCGTCGGTCGATGCGGGTGAGCACACGGTCGATGTGCTCAGTGGAGGCACCGCACCGGCGGAGGCGGTGCATCCGGAGGTCATCTCGGTGATGCAGGAGCGGGGGATCGACCTGACAGGGCACGAACCGCGGGAGATCAGCAAGGCACAGACGGGCTCGGCGGACATCGTGGTGACGATGGGCTGTTCCGCAGCGGGGGTGTGTCCGGCGACCTGGCGTGGGGACAGCCGGGACTGGGACCTCCCCGATCCGAAGGGACGCCCCGTCGAGGAGGTGCGGGCGATCCGGGACCGCATCGAGACCCGTGTCGGGGAGCTGCTCGAGGAGGTCAGCGCCGCCGCGGATGGGCGAGAGGTTTAGGTCACTCCTCAGATAGGTGCGGACATGCCACGAATCGATGTCACGCTACCTGATGAGGTGCTCGCGGAGTTCGAGATGCTGGTGGATGAGGAGTTCATCTCCGAGGAGCAGGCCGTCGAGGAGCTGCTGACGATGGGGATCGATGCGTACCGGGTGGATGAGGCGGGGGAGGACATCGGCCAGGACTTCATCGAGGGGGTGCAGAACAACCTCTTCGACACCGCCGCAGACCCCGGGAACATCGACCACGACCGGCTCTGAGACCAATCCTGCAGGTTATGCACGGCGGTCGCGTACCTCCCCCATGCATCGGAGGACACTGCTGCGCACCGGGGGGGCAGGCATCATCCTCGGGCTGAGCGGCTGTCTCGGCGGCCGTGAGACGGTGCTCGACCGCCAACGGTACGAGACGGACCCGGAGAACCTCCCGTACCCCACGTGGGGCGAGGCGGTCCCGGAGGTGACGCTGCCCGATCCGATCTCCGGCGAGCAGGTCACGACCAGCGCGGTGGGCGTCCCCGCCGCGTACACGTTCTTCTTCTCCCACTGCATGTCCGTCTGTCCCATCCTGATCGGGACCCTGCGCAACGTGCAGGCGGGCTTTGCGGGGAGCGACCGCCAGGAGATGGTGCGGTTCCTGCCGATCACCTTCGACCCCACGCGGGATGACGGCCACCGGCTCGAGGCGTACGCCGGTGAGATGAACGTCGACCTCACCGCGGGGAACTGGGCGTTCCTCCGTCCGGAGAGCGTCGGTCGGGCCGAGACGGTGGTGACCGAGCGGTTCGGGGTGGTCTTCGACCGGACCGAGGAGACCGACGAGGGGTACATGTTCGCACACACGGCACTGACGCTCCTGGTGAACGCGGAGGGGGTCGTCGAGCGGGCCTACCGGACGGGCAGTCCCGATGAGCGGCAGATCACCGCGGACATGGAGGCGCTCGTCGGCTGATGCACCGGCGGACGGCCATCGGTGCGGGGCTGGGCGTGGTCGCCACGGTGGGTGGCCTCCAGCTGCTACGGGGCCGTGAGACCGGCAGGATCAGTGAGGAGGTGCGGGCGATCGAGGCGCCCGGGTCGACCGCGGGCCGACTGGTGGTCCCACCACCGGGGACACCGGCGGTCGTGGACCTCTTCGCCACCTGGTGTGGGCCATGTGTGACGCAGATGCGCGCACTCGGTGAGATGCACCGTGCGCACGGCGGGGGGGTCCGGTTCATCTCGGTGACGAACGAGCGGCTCGGTGGCGGGTTCGAGACGGGGGACATCGCCGGCTGGTGGCGTGCACACGGGGGCGCGTGGACCGTCGCCGTCGATGAGGGGTCGGACGTGATGCGGGCCGTCGGTGCGACCGGCCTGCCGTATCTCGTCGGGTTCGACGCGGCGGGTCGGGTGCGTGCGACCCACGGCGGGCTCGCGAGCACCGCAGAGGTCGAATCGATCGTGCAGGCGGTCAGGTGAGCACCGCGGATGGGGCTGCTCACAGAGGTGGGATTCGCCGCGGGTGCGGGGCTTGCGACGTTCCTCGCACCGTGTGCCTTCCCGCTGATCCCAGGGTACGTGGGGTACTACCTGAGCCGGTCGGAGACCCCCAACGTGGGCCAGGCGGCGGTGGCGACGACCCTCGGAGCTGCGGCGATGCTCGGGATGATCCTCACCGTCGGCACGCGTGCGGGCACCCAGCTGCTCCGGTACATCCCACAGCTGGAGCCGCTGATCGGCGTGTTGCTGATGCTCGCGGGGGGCGCACTCCTCGGGGGGGTCAGCGTGTGGCGGGTGGGCCTGGGCGCGCGGCCCGTGCGCAGCCGCGGCTTCGTCCTCTTCGGTGCGCTCTACGCGCTGGCGGCGGCGGGCTGTGTGGCACCGATCCTCTTCGGGGTCATCGCGGGCTCGGTGCAGCTGGGGCTGATGCGACAGCTGGTCGTCATCGCTGCGTACACCGCGGCGATGGCGGTCCCGCTGGGGGTGGTGACGCTGATCGCGGCGGTGACAGAGGTGAGCCTGCAGGGGCTGGGCGCACTCAGTGTGCAGGTCGAACGGCTGGGGGGTGTGGTCCTCATCGTCGCCGGTGCCGCACAGGTGTACCTCTCGCTGTACGTCTGGGAGGTGCTGTGAGATGGCCCGCGGTGCGGTCATCCTCGCTGGGGGGCGGTCGACCCGGTTCGGGGAGCGTGATAAGGCGACTGCACCACTCGGCGACCAGCCGCTGGTCCGACATGTGCTCGAGCGCGTCGCTCCGGTGGTCGATGCGGTGACGATCAACTGCCGGGCGGCCCAGCAGGCGGCGATCGCTGATGCGATTGGACCGTGGCGGTCATCGGTGCAGTTCGCCACCGACCCCGAGGAGGACCGTGGACCGGTGATGGGGATTGCGGTGGGGCTCGCGGCCACGGAGACAGACCACTGCGCTGTGGTCGCGTGTGACATGCCCTTCGTCGACCCGCTCCTGCTGCGGTACCTGTTCGTCGCGATCGGCGATGCGGATGCGATTCTCCCCCGACCCGATGCGTGGTACGTGCCCACCCAGGCGGTCTACAACCGCGAGGGGGTGCTTGAGTCGATGCAGACCGTCGCCGATGCCGGCGACGAGCGGATCCTTGCTGCGCTGGCGGACAGGGACGTCATCACGGTGGATGCTCCGGTGCTCGATCGGCTGGATGCCCATGCGAGCCTGCAGAACATCAACACACAGTCGGAGCTGGCCGCAGCAGCCGACGCGCTCGGTCAGTGAACGCCGATGACCGGGGCATCAGCGGTGAGTGAGGTCAGCACCACCCGCACGTCTGGGTCGGCCTCGCCGATCCTGCGTGCGACCGCACGTGCGGTCTCCGTGCGGGCCGCATCGTCGACCATGTTCAGACAGACGATGTAGCGCGCATCCGGTGGGACCCGCTTGCGGCCCCCCTCGGGGTGCGTCGCGACGGTGGCGAGGTCCGCCGCGGTGATCGGATCACCCATCGGCCGACCCGTGAGGGCGGCGACGTGGTCGGGTCGGTGCACGAGCTCTGCGGACAGCGGCGCGCCCACCACCCCGACGCTGACGACCCACACCACCTGGGCGCTGGCTTCAGGCGGCTGCGGCTCGGCCTCACCTGGGGCCTTGAACCGTCGCATGCGGGCCCCATCGGCCTTCACCAACACGGGGTGGCCCAGCGTCCCGATCGCGTCCACCGTCGAGGGGGGATATCCCACGCGGCGGTCGGGGCCCTCGGTGCCCGCGAGCACACCCACCGGCCACTCGGTGGCCGCGCGGACGACCTCCACCGGGTCGTCTGTGAACGCCACCGATGCGACCCACGGTGCGATGGGGGGGATCCGCACGGTGGCCGTCACCACCGCCGTCTCGAGCGACGCTGACAGCCGGCGCATGAGCGTCTTCTTGCCCCCCGCGCCGACGACCGCAGTGATCCCTTCGTCCGCGCGGAACGCCTCGACGAGCGCGGGTGTGCTCATCCGATCGTGGCGGTGACATCCGTCGCGGAGATCATCCCGATGATGTCATCGGTGCACACCGGCAGATGCGAGACCCCGAACGTCTCCATCATCGCGGCGGCCTCCGTGATGGGGATGGTCGGGGTGACGGTCTCGACCCGTGGGGTCATCACCGCCTCCACAGAGGTCGACTCCGGCGGCAACCCCTCTGCGACGACCTCCACGAGGTCCGTCGATGTGATGATCCCCGGCTCGACGGCCGTGACGACCACGGCCTTGATCGTCTCGTCGACCATCAGCTCCGCCGCCGCACGCACCGTCGCCGTCGGGGCGATCGTGACGAGCTCTGTGGTCATCACGTCTGCGACAGTCGTGGGAGAGGCTGACATACCACTGGACGGAAGGGAGTCGGTGGCTTTGTTCTTTCGCCACTCAGGTCTTGGGCTTCCGCTCGAGGCTGGGATGCTCTTTGATGAACACGCTCGTCCCCGGTGGGATGTCCTCGGTCACCCAGGAGTTGGCACCGATGCTCACATGCTCGCCGACGGTCACCGCCCCGAGCACCTTCGCCCCCGCGCCGATCACCACGTGGTCGCCGATGTCCGGGTGTCGCTTGTACCCCTTCTTGAGCGACGTCGCATCACCCTCATCGGGCTCGAAGTGCAGCGCCCCGAGGGTGACATCCTGATACAGACGCACCCATGCACCCACGGTCGCACTCTCACCGATGACGACCCCCGTCCCATGGTCGATGAACAGATGCGGACCCAGGACCGCCCCGGGGTGGATGTCGATCCCCGTGCGGACCTTCGCGTGCTCCGTCAGCTCGCGGGCGTACTCACGCGCGCCCTCCTCGTACAGCACATGTGCGATCCGCTGGATCATCACGGCGAGCAGCCCCGGGTACGCACGGATCACCTCCGTGTAGCTCTTGGCGGCCGGGTCGCCCTTGTACGCCGCCTCGACGTCCAGCTTGACGAGCTCTCGGACCGCAGGGACCGCATCCAGCGTGTGGCGCACGATCTGCTCGGCCTCCCCCGTCTGGTACGGGCAGATGCCCGCGAGGAAGATCTGGCCCAGGTGGTCGAGTCGATCCAGCACCGCCAGCTCATCACGGACGAGGTCGGGTGCGTTCCAGCAGGTGGGAAACAGCAGCTCACGGATCAGTCCGAACTCCTCACGCTGGTGATTCTGTGCGGGGAAACAGACCGAGATATCGATGGGGAAAGGCTCCTGATCTGCGGCGTACGCCCGGAACAGACGGGTGTGTGCGTCACCGTCGTACCTGAACTCCATGCACATCGTACGCAGTCAGCTGGTTTGATAGTGGCGTTCGGCGCTCACAAGCGGCGGGGACGGCCCGCGGCGGTGAAGTACTCCTCGCGGATCGCAGAGAGGTGGCCATCGCGCCGCAGCCGCCCGATCCCATCGGCGAGCTCCGTCCCGAGGGTGGGGTCCTCTGCTGCGAGTGTCACCCCTGCGGGCGCGACCGCGACGACCGTCGCCTCGAAGGCGCCGGCCGACGTGGGGGTGGCCTCGACGAGCCGACCGTGGCCACGGTGGGCCCACCGATACGCCGTCACCCAGTCCGTGACGACCGCACGCCCTGTGGTGGGAGGTGACGGTGGCTCCCGCACCGGCTGTGGTGTCGCATCGGTGACACCGGCGAGCGCCCCCCGGACCGCCCCACCATCGAGCTGGGTGGGGATCTGGACCCGCGTGGGGGGGCCCTCAGGTGGGAGGACCACGGTGTAGAATCCTCCCAGCAGCGAGAGCGACCCCGCCTCCGGCGGGCCCAAGCTGCAGCGGACAGCGCCCGTCTCGGAGTCGGTGGTCAGCTCGACGGGCTGTGAGATCGCCGAGCCCAGCGCATCAAGCACCGCCGGCAGGAACCCCGTGATGGTGGTCCCCTCCCAGTCGCAGCACCGGTCGTGATACCGGAAGGGGCGGCCACCGAGGTCGGTGTGGACCGTGACCGGCGCGCGGGCGGGTCCGACACACCCCGCGCTGGCGATCGCTGCCAGCAGGACCGCACGGCGCGTGGTGCGGGGATACATGCGGGTGGTGATGCGGGCAGACGTATAGCCACACGGGCGGGGACAACGCTTTAGCCGCCATCATCCAGAGGCAGCTAACAGCGACTATCATGGATGGGACACAGATCGTGACGAGCCGTGCGGAGTATGAGCGGATCGCAGCGGACGCAGCGGCGACCGCACGCGTCCCGGTCGAGCTGCAGATCCACGTGGAGGACCCCTTCGAGGCCTTCCGGGCGGTCGCCGATGCGCATGATGCCGTGCTGCTGGAGACGACCGGTGGACACCGTGGGTGGAGCTACGTCGGCCTCAACCCCGAACGCCGGATCGAGGTGCGTGCACCGATGGTGGGGGCCACCACGGAGGGATCGCCCACGCTGGCGGAGCTGCAGGCGGCCGTGGATGCGGAGGAGCTCGTCCGGGGCGAGTGTGCGGTGCCGTACCCCTGTGGCATCATCGGATGGTTGAGCTACGAGATCAGCCGTGAGCTGGAGCCGACGATCCCCAGTGGCGCCCCCGAGACGCTCCCCCGCGCGCAGCTGGCGGTCTTCCCCACGATGCTCGCCTGGGAGGAGCCCGCGAGCACGCCGGTGCGTCTGCATCTGACCGGCTGTCCCCGCGTGGGTGCGGACCCCGCCGCGACCTACGGACGGACCGTCGACGAGCTCGAGGAGATCGCCCGCGCGATCGCGGCGGGGGCTGCCCCGCAGGATCCGGTGGGGACGACCGCCCAGGTCAGCTTCGAGAGCATGACCGGGGGTGACGAGTTCGCCCGGCGGGTGAGGGCGATCAAGGCGGCCATCCGGGCGGGCGACACGTTCCAGACGAACCTCTCACACCGGCTGGAGGCGCCCGCAGAGCTGGACCCGCTGGTCGTGTACGCCGCACTCCGGGAGGTCAACCCGGCGCCCTACTCGGGGCTGCTGCGGTTCCCGGGGATGACGCTGATCAGCGCCAGCCCGGAGCTGCTGTTGTCGGTCGAGGGGGACCGCCTGCGGACCGAACCGATCGCGGGGACGCGACCACGGAGCACGGAGCCGGTGGCGGATGCGCAGTATGAGGCAGAGCTCACCGGTGATGCGAAGGAGCGTGCTGAGCATGCGATGCTGGTGGACCTCGAGCGGAACGACCTCGGGAAGGTGTGCGCGTACGGATCGGTGGACGTCACCGAGTACCGCCGGGTGGACCGGTACGCAGAGGTGATGCATCTCGTCTCGGTGGTCGAGGGGGACCGCCGGGCGGGGGTGAGCCTCTCCGATGCGGTCGCGGCGATGTTCCCCGGGGGGACGATCACCGGCGCCCCCAAGCCGAAGACGATGGAGCTCATCGCGACGCATGAGGACACCGCACGTGGGCCGTACACCGGGAGCATGGGGATCTTCGGCTTCGATGATCGTGCCACGCTGAACATCATCATCCGGACGATCGAGGTGCACGATGGGCGCTTCGGGCTGCAGGTCGGGGCGGGGATCGTCCATGACTCGGACCCCGAGCGGGAGTACAGCGAGACGATGGACAAAGCGCGTGGGCTGGTGCGCGCGGTGGATGCAGCGCTGGCGCCCACGCAGCAGGTCCGCATCACCGAGGCCCGCGCACGGTCCCAGGAGGTGACGGAGCGGTCGTGATCCTCGTGGTCGATAACTACGATTCGTTCGCGTACAACCTGGTCCAGGCGATCGGGCCGGTCACACCGGTGGAGGTGGTGCGGAACGATGCGATCTCGATCGCGGAGATCCGGGCACTGGCGCCCGATGGCATCGTGATCTCACCGGGGCCAGGGACCCCACAGGAGGCGGGTGTCTCGATCGACATCTTCCGGGAGCTCACGATCCCCACACTGGGGGTCTGTCTCGGGCATCAGGCACTGTGTGCGGCGCATGGGGTGCCTGTGGGCCATGCACCCACCGTGGTCCATGGCAAGGGGTCGGACGTCCGCCACGACGGCAGCGAGCTGTTCACAGGGATCGACAGCCCGTTCCGCGCGGGGCGATACCACTCGCTGGCGGTCGAGCGGCAGAGCCTGCCGGAGCCGCTCGTCGAGACGGCGATGACCACCGATGAGGCGGAGATCGTCATGGGGGTGCGCGTGCGGGACCGGCCGCATTATGGGGTGCAGTTCCACCCAGAGAGCATCCTCACCCCATCGGGGGACCGACTGCTGCAGAACTTCTGCGGGTCGGTGGCGGGCGCATGAGACCATGGATGTACGGCGTTGCGACGATGCTCGCGTGGGGGGGATGGATCGTCCTTGGGGAGGTCGCCGGCCGCAGCATCGACCCGCGGACGGCGGCGGCGATCTCGTACGTGAGTGCGACCGCGATCGCGGTGGTGTACGCGCTGATCGCCGGTGGCGGCGGTCAGCTCACCGCGGTGGGCGTCGGGTTCGCCGTCCTCGCGGGGGTGGGTGCGGCGATCGGTGTGATCGCGACGTATGTGGGGATCGCGAGCGGGTCGACCGCGGTCGTCGCCACGCTCGGGGGGATGTACTTCGTGATCGCGGCGGTGCTCAGCATCATCTTCTTCGATGAGACGCTGGACCTCCAGACGGTGCTGGGCATCGGCATGGCGATCATGGCGGTCGTGGTGCTCACCACGGGTCGCTGAGCCCTCCACAACATGATGGCGTGCTGATGTGTTGGGCAGGCTCCCTGTGGGATGCTCATGATTTACACCCACGGGCGACACCGGTGCAAGTATGCATGATGTGATCTCGACGGACACCGCCCCGGCGGCGGTCGGCGCGTACAGCCAGGCGACGATGACCGACGCGCTCGTCTACACCGCAGGGCAGCTGCCGATGACCGCCGATGGGGACCTCCTCACGGATGCGTCGGTGGCCGAGCAGACCACGCAGTGTCTGCAGAACATCGAGGCGATCCTGGCCGCCGCAGACCTGCCGATGACCGCGGTCATCAAGACGACCGTGTTCCTCGCCGACATCGACACGTTCGACGAGTTCAACGCGGCGTATGGGGCGTTCTTCCCCGAGCGACCGCCCGCCCGGAGTGCGGTCGAGGTGGGGGCGGTGCCGAAGGGCGCGGCCGTGGAGGTCGAGGCGGTCGCCGCCCGCTAGATCACGACAGCTGGAGCTCGTCCGCCCGCTCCGCAGCGAGCGTGGCGAGCTCCTCGACGGTGCTCGCAGACTGCGTGGCGAGCACGCGTGTGAGCATGGCAAGCTGATCGACCGCCGCACGGCGGAGCTCCTCAGCGGAGCTGGTGTCGTTCGCGAAGAAGTACTCCTGCTCGGCCTCCGCGGTGATGATGCCGACGTACACCGAGTGCAGGTCATCCGCAGCCAGGCGGTCGGTGGCCTGTGTGACGACACCATCGAACTGTGTGGAGCTCATGTGGACGCGTTCCGCGCCAGCGGCTTGAGCCTGTGGCAGGGGTGGGGCGTGGACTTTTGGTCGGCGGACTGATACGCTTCAACATGACAGGAGCCGGCGGGACCATCCGTATCGCAGCGGGGTGGGACTCGCGCGATGCCGACCGGCTGGTCGCAGCCGCCCGGGAGGACGCCGATGCGGTGACGCTGATCCGCGCCGGACCCGTGGGGATCGCGGGGTGGGATCCGGTGCTGTTCGCCTCGACAGCGGAGCAGACCGCGGTCTACCCCGCACCGGCGCTCGCGACCATCGGAGAGGTCATCGAGGCGGTCGAGGCGGGCGAGTTCCCCGCCGAGACGAGTCACTGCGTCTCCCACCCGGCGGATGCCCCGAGACGGCCGCAGGTGCCGACCACCCCGCTCGATGGCCGGGTGGACCGGGTCGTCGGGCACGCGGGATGGACCGACCCGTTCGCACCGGCGGACGTCCCCGCATCGGTCGACCTCCTGGCGGGTCCGGCGCGGGCCGTCCGGGGGCGCGGGTGGGGGGATGCTGCTGAGGACCTACCCGTCGGAGAGGTGTGGGACCGCCTCCCTGCAGATGCCACGGATGCGATCGTGGTGGTGAACGCTGCGGACCCACACCGACTGGCACAGGTCGACCGGTTCCTCATGGCGTCGCAGCCGGCGCGCATCATCGCCACGGCCGCCGCCCTGTGCGATGCGATGGGTGCGGAGGACCTCGTCGTGGTGCTGCCAGCGGACGCCGGGGAGCTCGCAGCCCGGCTGACCACAGCGGTCGAGATCGACGCCCCCGTGGGGGTCCAGGTCGTCTGTGGTCCCGACCGGTTCCATGCGACGGAACCGAGGGCGCTCGTGGAGTACCTCGAGGGGAACGATCGCATCGAACCACGCCGTGGCCCACCGGGTCCCGAGCAGTACGGGGTCTTCGGTCGGCCCACGGTGATCCACACCCCGCGCACGCTCGCGCAGGTCGCAGGCGTCGAGCTGCGTGGCCAGGGTGGGGAGGATCCGGGCACGCGACTCTTCCACGTCTGTGGGGATGTCCGGGTCGAACAGACCGTCGAGCTGGACCCATCGGACCCCATCGGCGCGGCCATCACCGCAGCGGACCCCGAGGATGAGGTGGCCATGGCGATCGTCGGGGGCGTCTTCGGTGGCTTCACCACGGACCTCACACTGCCGGCGGGTGCCGCGAGCCTCCAAGCGGCAGGGGTGGGCACCGACGGGGTGATCGAGGTGTGTGCCCCACAGCGGTGTCCGGTCCGCATCGCCGGCGACCGCATCAGCTACGCCGCCGAGTCCAACAGCGGCCGGTGTGTGCCGGGCCGGGAGGGGACGGTCCAGCTGACGGAGCTGCTCCGGGGCGTCTACAGCGGTGACCTGGATGCCGCAGCCATCGAGGAGCTGTCACGGGTGATGCGACACAGCAGCAACTGCCGGCTGGCGGCGGCGGCGACGCGACCGGTCACCACGGCGCTGGCGCAGTTCCGGGGGGCGTTCGAGGCGCATGCGGCGGGCCAGTGCCCCGCAGGAGGGTGCCCACAGCTCTCATGAGCACGACGACCCCACCGTCCGATGGGAGCATCGTCTCCGAGCAGGTCGCCCCGCGTGTCCCGACGCTGGATGATCCCCAGCCGGCGACACCGGTGACCGCCAGCTTCGCCCCGGGCACCGCCGACGACCCACCGGTGGGCACCGAGACGGCGGCGACGGTGACGGTCAACGGGACGGCGGTGCAGGTCCCCGCGGGTGCGACGGTGATCGATGCGATCGAGGCGGTCGACGATGCGGTCGCATCCGTCGCCAGTGGCACCGAGGCGGTCGAGGCGGAGACGGCGATCCCCGCGCTGTGTCACTACGACCGCGGGGGCGATGGCAGCGAGCAGATCGGACCGCGCAGCGAGTGCCGCACGTGCATGGTCGACACGGAGGAGGTGGGGATGGTGCCGGCGTGCTCGTACCCCGCGACCGACGGCCTGACGATCGAGACGGAGACACCCGATGCGGCGGAGGCGCGGTCGGTGAACCTCGACCTCGTGCTGTCGAACCACAACCTGCGGTGTACGACCTGCAACGGGAACGGCCGGTGCGAGCTGCAGTCGGCGGCGGTCGGTGAGGGGGTGGACCACCCACGCTACGGCGTGTTCGGTGAGCGTGACCTGTACGAGCCGATCGATGACACCTCCTCGTTCATCCAGATCGACCGCAACAAGTGCATCCTGTGCACGCGGTGTGTGGATGCGTGCAACGATGTGCAGGTCGAGGGGGTGCTGCGCATCGAGGGGTACGGCAGCGACACCCGCATCGGCTTCCAGTCGGACGCGGAGACGATGGCCGCATCGAACTGCGTCTCCTGCGGCCACTGCTCGACGGTGTGCCCGACCGGTGCGCTGACCGAGAAGGGCATCGGGGGCGTGACCACGCTCCCGCTGCCGGGGTTCACCCAGCGCAACTCCGTGGGCCGGGTGATCGAGCATGAACCCGTCGAGACGATCGATGACACCGCCGCTCCCAACCGGGGCGACACCTCCGAGGCCAGCCCCACCGGGGTCGCAGCGTACATGCAGCGGGCCCGCGAGCAGGCGGGCGCGCTCGCAGAGGAGGCGGTGATCGCCGCCGAGCACCTCGCGGAGAACGTCGCGGTCGCAGCGGTGCCTGAGAAGTACCTCTTCGACATCGCCTCGACCGTCAGCGACCAGCGTCTGGCACGCATCGACCGCGCGGAGACCACCTGTGGCTTCTGTGCGGTGGGGTGCCGCTTCGAGATGTGGGGCAAGGATGGTGACTCGCTCGGGGTGGTCCCGGTGGATGACCCCGCGAAGGCGCCGGCGAACAACTTCTCCACGTGCGTGAAGGGCAAGTTCGGGCATGCGTTCGCCAACAGTCCCCGCCGGGTGACCGAGCCACTGGTGCGCACGCCCGCGGGGGACTTCGAGCCCGTCGGGTGGGATGAGGCGCTCGACCTCGTGGCGCGACGCCTGGGGGAGGTCCAGGCCGACCACGGCGTCGATGCCGTCGGGTGTCTGGCATCATCGAAGGGGACGAACGAGGAGGCGTACCTCGTCCAGAAGTTCGCGCGGGCGGTGCTCGGGACGAAGAACATCGACAACTGCGCGCGGCTGTGTCACTCATCGACGGTGGCTGCGCTCAAGCGCACCGTGGGCTTCGGGGCGATGACGAACCGGATCAACGAGGACATCGGCACGGCCGATGCGTACCTGATCTCGGGGTCGAACACGACCGAGTCGCACCCCGTGCTGGCGACACGGATCAAGCAGAACGTGCGCGATGGGGCGACGCTCATCGTCTTCGACCCCCGGAAGGTCGGCATCGCCGAGCACGCCGATCAGTTCGTGCGCACGAAGCCCGGGTACGACGTGATGTGGCTCAACGGGCTGATGCAACACATCATCGCCGAGGACCTGCACGACCGCGCGTTCATCGAGCGGAACACGACGGGGTTCGAGGAGCTGGCGGAGAAGGTCGCCGCGTTCACCCCCGAGCGGGTGGAGGAGGTCACGGGCATCCCCGCCGACGAGCTGCGGCAGGCGGCTGAGACGCTCGCTGCGGCGGAGACGGTGGTCTTCGGCTGGGCGATGGGGATGACCCAGCAGAGCCATGGGACGGAGAACCTGCTGGCGATGGCCGACCTGTGTCTCCTGCTGGGGCAGATCGGCAAGCCGGGGGCGGGCATGTCCCCGTTCCGTGGGCAGAACAACGTCCAGGGTGGCGGCGGTGACATGGGGACGCTCCCGAACGTGCTGCCGGGGTACCAGCCACTGGATGACCCCGAGGTCACAGCCAAGTTCGAGCGCGTGTGGGGCGCGGCGCCACCGACGGAGGAGGGGCTGAAGGTCCCCGAGATGTTCAAGGAGATCCACGCGGGCAACCTGCAGGGGATGTACATCGTCGGGGAGAACCCCGCGTTGAGCGAGCCGGACATCTCCCATGCGGCCGCGGCGCTCGAGCAGCTGGAGTTCCTCGTCGTCCAGGACATCTTCATCACCGAGACCGCCGAGTACGCCGACGTCATCCTGCCGGCGGCGACGTCGCCCGAGAAGCACGGGACGTTCACGAACACCGAACGGCGGATCCAGCGGGTCAGACCCTCGGCCCGGCCCCCGGGGCGGGCCCGGCAGGACTGGGAGATCACCTCGGCGCTGGCGCGTCGGCTCGGCCATGAGTGGCACTACGAGCACCCCTCGGAGATCATGGATGAGATCGCATCGCTGACACCGATCTACGGGGGCGTCTCGTACGACCGCCTCGACGCGGGCGAGCAGCACGGGCTGCAGTGGCCGTGCTGGGATGCGGAGCACCCGGGGACGCCCTATCTGTACGACTACGAGGAGGGGCGGTTCAACTTCCCCGACGGGAAGGCGCGGTTCGTGCCCGCAGACGGGGGGCATCCCGGCGAGATCGCAGATGAGGCGTACCCGTACACCCTCACGAGTGGGCGGGTGCTGTACCACTGGCACACGGGGCAGATCACCCGGCGTGTGGAGGGGCTGATGAGCCACGTGGGCGAGAGCTTCGTGGAGATCCACCCCTCCACTGCAGCGGATCTGGAGATCGCGGACGGGGACTACGTGCGCGTCCGCTCCCGCCGCGGGGCGATCGTCGTGCGTGCGATGGTGACCGACCGGGTGGGCCCCGCCACGCTGTTCATCCCCATGCACTTCGCCGCGGGGGCCGTCAACACGCTCACCCAGGAGACCTACGACCCGACATCAGGCATCCCGGAGTACAAGATCACGAGCGTCACGGTCGAGCCGCTGGGACCGGATGCAGATCCCACCGAGCTGCGGACGCCGGATGCGGGCCGCGGCACCGCCGCAGACGACTGAGGTCTCAGAACAGCCCGGAGATGTTGCCCTCGTCGTCGATGTCCATCCCCGCAGCTGCAGGGATCGCCGGCAGCCCCGGCATCGTCAGCACATCACCGGTCAGTGCGACCAGGAAGCCTGCGCCGGCGGAGGGGTACAGCTCACGGACCTCGAGCTCCCACCCCGTCGGTGCGCCCTTCTTGCGGGGGTCATCGCTGAAGGAGTGGAACGTCTTCGACATGCAGATCGGCATCTCCTCGAAGCCCAGCTGCTCCATCTTGGCGATGTCTGCGTTCGCCTGCTTGGAGTAGGTGACCCCACCCGCCCCGTAGATCTCCGTCGCGATCGTCTCGATCTTCTCCTTGATCGACGCGTCCAGCGGGTACAGGTGCTCGAACTCCGCGGCCGCACCGGAGTCCACCGCTGTGATGACCTCCTCGGCGAGGTCGACACCACCATCACTGCCCTGCTCGAACATCCGTGACTCGGCCGCGGCGACCCCGAGGTCATCGCGACAGTGCTCGAGGACGACCTCGATCTCCGCATCGGTGTCATCGGGGAAGCGGTTCACACAGACGATGACGGGGACGTTGAACTTCTGGAGGTTCCGGACGTGCTTGTCCAGGTTCTCGAAGCCCGCGACGATCGCATCCTCACCCGCGGCGACGATCGCATCGAGGTCCGCGGGCCACATGTCCAGCCCGTGGTACTTCAGCGCGCGGACCGTCGAGACGAGCACGACCGCATCGGGGGTCATCTCACCGAAGCGGCAGACGATGTCCATGAACTTCTCCGCACCGAGGTCCGAGCCGAAGCCCGCCTCGGTCACGAGGTAGTCACCCAGCCCGAAGGCGGCCTTATCGGCGATGAGCGAGTTCGTCCCATGGGCGATGTTGGCGAACGGACCACCGTGGATGAACGCGGGGGTCCCCTCGATCGTCTGGACGATGTTCGGCATGATCGCATCCTTCAGCAGCATCGTGACGGGACCGGTCGCATCGATGTCATCGACGGTGACGGGTGCACCCGCACTGTCGTATGCGACGATGATGCGCGCGACACGCCGCTTGAGGTC
>Ga0209937_1000003_pt1 | contig 250032 bp, 281 predicted proteins | sample SalPon1_B_H2O_MG_FD_185699 | JGI IMG/M metagenome (GOLD analysis project Ga0209937, IMG submission 185699) | Salt pond water microbial communities from South San Francisco under conditions of wetland restoration - Salt Pond MetaG R1_B_H2O_MG... | ecosystem: Environmental > Aquatic > Non-marine... | reverse complement strand
TCGGCAAGCCGATCCCCCGCGGTGGGCGGATCTGGGCGGACCTCTCGGATGCGGTGTTCCCCGACCCCGCCTCCGAGGCGGGACGGGCGCTGCTGAATCGGGTGTACGCGTGGTTCGAACCGGTCGAGCTCGACCGGGTGGCGGTCATCGATGCGATCCGGGCAGGGGAGGTCGACCTGGTGATCTCCCGCGACCAGGCGGTGTTGACCGCATGCGTCGAGGAGGGGATCACCTACTTCTCGACGGCCGCCTCGGCGATGGCGGCGGTCGACGCCGTCGGTGCGAAAAGCGAGCCGTTGTCCGTCGCAGATGTCGCGAGCCGACAGACCCATCCACGCAGTTGGGGCCAGCGGCCCTCAGGCTAGCTTCTCGAGCGCGTCGAAGTAGTGCGGCGTCGGCTCGACCAGCGCCACCGACGTCCCATGCCGGGCGACCGTCACCGTCTGTGGGAGTGTGACCGCCGTCCGTGTCCGTCCATCGCTGACGACGACCGCCTCGGGTGGCCCCTCCACCGCGATCTGGACCGTCGCCGTCGTCGGCAGCACCATCGCCGGATGGTGTGCACGGTCGGCCATCGTCGTCACCACCATCGCGGGGACGGCGGGATGGATCAGCGGCCCGTCCTCGCTGAGGTTGTACGCCGAGCTGCCCGTGCTGGTCGCGACCATCACACCATCAGCCGTCGTCCGGAGGTACCGCTCTTCATCCACGTCGATCGTGAGTGTGAGCGGTACCGCCGCACCGCGTGTCGGCGCCTGGATGACGATCTCGTTGATCGCCGGGTCGACCGTCGCCCCGGTGACCGCCAGGCGGTCCAGGTGTCGGATGGGGAGGGGATCGCCTGCACGCAGCTCCTCGAGGAGCTGCTGGACCGTCACCACCGCATCGGCGGGGTCGACGGCGTTGAGGAAGCCGACCTCTCCGAGGTTCACCCCGACGATCGGGGTCGACCCCGCCGTCGCCGCCGCGAAGAGGAACGTCCCGTCCCCACCGATCGAGACGATGAGGTCCGCCGCGGCGAACTCGTCGAGGGGGGTGGGGTGACGGTCGATCGCCACCGCCGTGAGCGGATCGAACCACACCGTCTGCGCGGCGGATTCGACGAGCACGGCGATCTCCTCGGCCAGGCTGATCGCCGCTGGCGTCTCCTGCTTCGCGAAGATGGCGATCGACAGTGCCATCTGCTACTGGGCAGCCTCAGAAGAGGAGCTCATCATCATCCTCCACCATGTACAGCGAACGTGCGGCGATGTTGACCGCATGATCGCCCACCCGCTCGAGGTCCCGGATCGTCAGCAGCATCCGAGAGATGTCCTGCATCGTCGGCCCGGTCTCATCGTCGGCATCCCCCGCCTGTGCCTCCATGAGATCGCGGACGACGATGGTGCTCGCCAGCTCGCACATCTCATCGAGCTCCTCGTCCCGGGTGGCGATCGCATGACACAGATCGGGGAGCTCGCGTTCGTACGCCCGCAGTGCATCCGTGAGCATCTCCACGGTGACGGTCCCGATCTTCTGGATGTCCACCTCCGGGAAGAGATCGCGCTCGGCGGCCAGCGCGTACTGTGCGAGGTTCACTGCGAGGTCGCCGATGCGCTCCAGATCGGTGAGGATCTTGAAGGAGGCCACCACGAAGCGGAGGTCTGAGGCGACCGGTTGCTGCAGGGCGATCAGATCGATGAACGCCTGCTCGAGGTCGAGGTACATCTCGTTGATCTCGTTGTCGGCGATGATGACGCTGTTCGCCAGCTCGGGGTTCTTCTCGCGCAGCGAGTCGAGGCCGTACTGCAGATGCTCGGTGACGAGATCGCCCATGTACAGGACGTCCTGACGCAGGGCATCCATGGACGCCTGATACTCATGTCTCGCCATACCGGCACGGTCCAAGGGAGGCTGTAAAAGCGTGTCGCGCTCACCCGAGCTTCCGGTGCGAGTATATAGATTTAGATAAAGATATGTACGTACCGGCCGCCTGCTGCGTATGGTGGAACGACGGAAGGTGCAGGTCACCGGCGGGTCGACGTTCACGGTGTCGATCCCCAAACAGTGGGCCACGACGCATGGGGTCGACGCGGGCAGCGAGATCGAGTTCTACACCGAGGGTGACTCCCTCTCGCTGACACCGGCACGCACGACGGAGGCGGCCGAGGGGGCGCTGAGCATCGATGAGCTCGCCGGGGAGGAGCTCCGGCGGGCGGTGATGACGATGTACGTCTCGGGCTTCGAGGTGATGGAGCTGACCGCCACGCGGATCACGAGCGAGCAGCGCCGCACGATCCGCGAGGCCACCCAGGCGCTGGTGGGCCTCGAGGTGCTCGAGGAGACCGGTGAGTCGATCGTGATCCGGGACCTGCTGGACTCCGCTGAGCTCTCGATCCACAACGCGGTCACCCGCATGCGCCTGATCGCACTGTCGATGCTGACGGATGCGGTCGCAGGCGTCGTCGCCGTCGATCATGAGATGGCCGCCGATGTGATCGAGCGGGATGATGATGTCGACCGCCTGTGGATGGTCGTCTCCCGCATCTTCCGTGCGACGCTCCGGTCACCGAAGGCAGCGGAGGAGGTCGGCCTCGATCGCGAGGCGTGCTTCGACTACCAGTCGGCCGCCAGACAGCTCGAGCGGGTCGCCGATCACGCGACGAAGATCGGGCATCTCACCCGGCAGATCGAGAACCCCGTGCCCCAGGATGTCCAGGAGGCCATCACGGAGCTGCACACGGCGAGTGCGGAGGTGATCGACCTCTCGATGGCCGCGCTGTTCGCCGAGGAGAGCACCGAGGCGACCAAGACGGGCAACCGCGCACGTGAGGCGGTGCAGGAGATCGATGAGCGGGCGCGGGCGATCGATGCGCTGCTGCGTGAGCTGGACCCCTCGCGCGCCCAGCTGCTCGGGCTCGTGGTCGATTCGGTCTCACGGTCGGCCGACTACGGGGGCAACATCGCCGAGACCGCCCTCCAGAAGGCCGCACCGACCCCCTAGCCGCTCACTCCTCGTCGAGCAGCACCGCGTTGACCTGCCCGTGCTGGCCGGGGCGCGAGGTGACCCGAGCGCGGCCCACACTCGTCTCCAGGATCGCGCCCTTGGTGATGATGTTCCGGCGGATGTAGTTGATGTTCGATGGGTTGTCCACCACGTTCTCGATCGTCGCCTGGGTGACGGTGTCGCCGTCGGCGACCTGCACACGGTCGGTCGACAGCGTGCGGAGCTTCGGGGCGTTGCCCCGCGCATCGATGATGCGGAGGCGGTCCTCGCCCACGGTGGTCTCCGCGGGCTCGCGGCCCAGCTGATGACGCCGCTTGCCGTGGGCGGGTCGCAGCCGACCTCCCGTCCGCTTGCGTGTGGAACTTCCCTGGTCCTTCATGGCCTGAGTAACCGAACGGGGCTATATCAACTCCTCGGAAGCGCAGGCGCTCACATCGGGAGGTCCACCGTCACCGTGAGATACAGCAGCCCGAACAGCGTGGCGTTGTACAGCCCGTGGGTGAGTGCGGGCACCACCAGGTTCTCCGTCAGCTCATAGACCACCCCGAAGACGAGCGTGGGCAACACCAGCACGCTGATGCTGACGATGCGCGCCTCGGGCGCACCCGCGAGTGAGAGGTAGTGGATCGCCGCGAAGATGATGCTCGCGAGCGGGATCGCCGCGACCGCAGGCAGCGCCTCTCGCAGCCGCCGTTGGACGATCCCGCGGAACAGCAGCTCCTCGCCGGGGCCGATGATCACCAGCGAGGCCACCATCAGCAGCACCAGCACACTCGGGTCGGCAAGCCCGGCCTGCGCGGCGGTGTTGGGCGCAGCCTCCGTGTCGGTGCGCATCAGCACCGCACCGGCGACAGCGACGAGCAGCAGGGAGCCGAGGTAGCCTGCGCCCACGGCGAGTGCGTCACGCCACGATGGGCGTGCGAGGCCGACGTAGGCGACCGGCAGATCGCGGGTGCGCAGGTACAGGAGGGCGATGCCCCCGAAGCCCAGCCCCGTCGCGAACACCAGCGAGACGGCGATCGTGCGCAACGGGGTCACCGCCACGCCGGCGGCCTCGACGGCCACCAGCACCGCGAGCACGAGCACCAGCCCAGCACCGACCCCGACGACGGCGAGTCCGACCGCCACCAGCACCGCCCGGGCGATCGCCCGCGCGGTCATCGGAGCCCCGCGACGGCGGGGTGACCGGTCGCGACCAGATGGGTGAGCGCGAGCCGACAGCGTGCATCACGGATCTGCCCCGTGCGGAGCTGCTCCCAGGCGGCCTCCGGCGCCACGGTGGAGGTGCGGATCGACTCATCGACGTCGAGATCGGGCGTCGCGGTCCGCTCGGCCCCCGTCGCGAGGAAGTACGTCGTGGGACTGTCGAGGAGGCCGTTGGCGGGGTCCACGGTGAACAGCTCCGTCCATCCGCCGGCGGTGTGGCCGGTCTCCTCGCGCAGCTCCCGTGCTGCTGCTGCGCGCAGGTCGGCATCGTCGGATGCCACCGTCCCCGCCGGGATGCCGCGGCTGATCGCCCCCACCGGCTGGCGCCACTCCTCGATCAGCACCAGGTCCCCATCGGGGGTCAGCGGGATGATCGCGACGGATGGGGGTGCCTCGACGGTGTGATACGACCGCTCGGTGCCGTCAGGGAGCCGAACGGTGTCCTCCCGCACGGTGAATCCAGGGTTGGTGTGCACCGTCGTGGTGGCGATGGTCTCCCAGCGCAGGGCAGCGGTCATCGCGATCCCCGGGTCGCGATCATCCTGCGGGCACCGCCGACTTCAGCTCCACGCGCATCCCTGTGGGGTCGCGGATGTAGACCGCCGGCGCCTCCCCCATCGCACCGAGCGCCTCCAGCCGGCGGTCGATGGGGACCCCCGCAGCCTCGCAGTGGTCGATGATCGTGCCGATCGGGGCATCCACGCGCAGTGCCAGGTGGTCGACCGGACGATCGCCGCTCGCCAGCGGCCCCTCCACCGGCTCGAGATGGATGACCGATTCAGCAGCGATCCGCACGCTGAGGAACGGCTTCTCGCCCCGCTCGTAGAGCCCGCGGCCCTCGACGGGTAACCCGAGCGCCGATGTGTAGAACGCGACCGTCTCATCGAACAGGGTGGCGGGGACCTGCAGTTTGATGTGGTCGAACGCCATGATCTGCATGCACATCCACAGGGTGCAGAGGTAATAGGGTCGGTGGACCAGGTGGGAGTAAACTTCCCGAAGCTACTTGCCAACGGTTCAGCATGTTCTGGTACGATGTATGAGAGCATCCTGCTGCCGACGGATGGGAGCGCTGGGGCGACCGCCGCCGCGGAGCATGCGGGATCGATCGCGTCGCAGTACGGCGCCACCGTGCATGTCCTGTTCGTCGCCGAGGACGACGTCGGTGCGAGTGGCTACGTGTACGGAGAGCAGGGAGGGAGCGAGCAGGCGGGGATGGTGGGCAGGCAACGGGGTGAGAAGTCCTCTGGGCTGACCAACATCCGGCATGATGTGATGGGGGCGGTCTCCGCCCATGGTGAGGAGGTCGTCGCATCGGCCGCTGACCTGCTTGCGGATGTGGATAAGGTCGAGACCACCGTCGAACGCGGCAGGGCCTATGAGACCATCAACGACTACTGTACATCGCACGAGATCGACCTGATCGTGATGGGGACCCATGGGCACAGCGGGGTCGAGCGGTACCTGCTGGGCAGCACCGCCGAGAAGGTGATCCGCACCGCCCCGATCCCCGTGATGACGATCAGGGCCGAGGAGTAGCCGACCGCGCGGGCGTGATGGGCCGGCGCAGATTCGAACTGCGGTTACGGCCACCCGAAGGCCGAAGGATACCAGGCTACCCCACCGGCCCGCGTCCGGTGTTGCGCCGGATGGCGATTAACCGTTGTGATGCATCAGTGCCCCGAGAAGCCCGCCGTGTCGAGGTAGTTGTGGACGACCGTGACCACGTCGGCGCCGTGGAGCACCTGCGGCCCCACGCTGATGGCGGTGGTCAGAGGCTCCAGCACAGCCTGCTCGGCGGCGGTGAACGGGCGATGGTCCGAGAGGACGCAGACGGTGTGGTCGGGCACCGCGATCGACGATAGCGCCTGCCCATCCGGCGCCAGCTGCAGGGGTGTCGCCGCCGGTGGCAGCCGTGACAGCAGCCCCTCGACACCCCCCCGCCGGATCGTGAGGCCGGGGCTCACCGGGGTGGGCTGTGCGCCGATGACCTCCGAGTGTGCACGCAGCGCCTTGCCCACGAGCGCGGCGGTCGAGCGCTCGTCGGGGTGCAGATGCCGGATGCTCGCCCCATCGAACGTGATCGTGTAGGCGCCGGCGATGATGATGTGGACCTGGACATCGGTGCGGACCGCGTGTGAGAGCAGCAACGCCGCGGTGACGGTGCGGGCGATGAGGTCCGCCCGGCCGGAACCGGGCAGGTCATCGAGGTCGATCGGCGTGCCGGGCTCGAGGTCGTGGGTCAGGAGCACGAACTCGCGGGTGGTGCTCATGCGGTCAGGCCGTACCCCCGACGCATCAGCACCACATCGACACCGATCACCCCCACCGTCAACAGCGACAGCACCGCCAGCGAGACGTACGGGTCGATCTCGCTGACCCCCAGGAAGCCGTAGCGGACGCCGTTGACCATGTAGATCATCGGGTTGAGCAGCGACAGCTGGTACAGCAGCGGCGGCAGCTCACGGATCGAGTAGAACACACCCCCGAAGAACACCAGCGGGCGCAGGATGAACTGCGTCATGACCGTCAGGTCATCGAAGTCATCGGCCCAGAGCCCACCGAGCACACCGAAGGCGGCGAACAGCAGGGTGATCACCACCGCGAAGGCGCCGAGCATCACCACGTTCGTCACGCCGACGGGGGTGAACACCGCACCGATGATGGCGATCAGGATCGCGACGAGCACCCCCCGCCCCGCGGATGACCCCACGTAGGCGGCGACCAGCACGTGGTACGGCAGCGGTGATGTCAGTGGCTCCTCGATGTAGCGGTTCCACCGACCATGGAACACCGAGAACGAGGCGTTCTCGAAGGCGTTGCTGATCGCCCCGAGGACGACGAGCCCCGGCAGGATGAACAGGATGTACGGCACCCCGGCGACCGCATCGATCCGCTCGCCGAGGATCACACCGAAGACCGAGAAGTACAGCACGTTGGTGATGATCGGTGGGATGAACGTGTTCTGCGGGCGACGGATGTAGCGGCTGACCTCGCGGCGTAGCAGGGTGACGAAGCCGGTGCGCACCGGATGGGCGGTCATCGCCCACCCTCATCGGCGGCCGTCAGATCCACGAAGATCTCCTCGAGCGTCGCCTCGGTGATCGTCACATCGGTGATGCCCGCATCCGCAAGCGCCTCGACACTCAGCGGGAGGGCGCTGCCCACATCACCGGTGGTGATCTGCACCCCATGGTCCGTCCGCTCGATCGCCTCGATCGCCGGGGCACGCCGCAGTCCGGGCGGGATCGGCGCGGCGGTGTCGTCCAGCTCGAAGAGGAGCACATCCGAGCGGCGTGCGGTCAACGAGGCGGGGGCGGCCTGGTCGATGATCTGCCCCTCATGCAGGATCGCAACATCATCGCACAGCGCCTCGGCCTCCTCGATGTAGTGCGTGGTGAGCAGGATCGTCGTCCCCTGGTCGTTGAGGTCGGTGATCAGCTCCCACAGATCGCGACGCAGCTGGACGTCCACCCCCGCGGTGGGCTCATCCAGGATCAGCAGGTCGGGGTCGGTGATCAGTGCCCGCGCCAGCATGAAGCGCCGTTTCATGCCCCCTGAGAGCCAGTCGAAGCGGGTGTCGCCCTTCTCTGCGATGCCCACCTCCTCGAGCAGTCGGTCCGCGCGGCGCCTGGCCGTCCGCCGGTCGACCCCATGGTACCCCGCCTTGTGCATCAGCACCTCCCGGATGGGGAAGAACCGGTCGACGTTGAACTCCTGCGGGGCGAGTCCGATGCGGTCGCGTGCACGCTGGTACTCGGAGATGACGTCGGCACCGTAGACCGCCGCGGTGCCACCGGTGGGTGTGACCAGCCCGACGAGGATCTTGATGAAGGTGGTCTTGCCCGCCCCGTTCTGCCCGAGCAGGCCGAAGAACGCCCCCGCGGGCACCTCCAGGTCCACCCCGCGGAGTGCCAGCACCGAGCCGTACGCCTTGCGCAGGTCGGTGGTGGAGATCGCCGGTGCCATTCTATCGACACCTGCCCATGGCCGCGGAAAAGCATGGCGTGACGGACGTCGGACCAGCACAATCAAACCCGCCGGGGGGGTGTACCCCGGCATGGACGTCCTGGCAGTCGCGACGGCCGCTCGTGCGGAGGGGCCGCTGTGCGATCCCTGTCTGGGGCGGGTGGTCGCAGACCGGTCGCATGGGCTCACGAACGCCGAGCGGGGCGCGGCCATGCGCGTGAGCAGCCAGCTGCAGGAGGACACGCCGATGGAGCCACTCGAGCCGGAGGCGTGCTGGGTCTGTGGGGGGCTCACCGAGGGGTTCGACGCATGGGCCGACCGCTGTGTGGCTGCGGTGGGCGAGACGGAGTTCGAGACCTATCAGGTGGGCTCACGGCCGCCCCCGCTCGTCGTCGAGAATGACCGGCTGCTGCGGGAGCTGATCGGGGTCGATCCCGAGGCGGGTGAGTCGATCCGCTCGGAGCTGAACCGCGAGGTGGGCAAGCGCATCGGTGCACTGACCGACACGACCGTGGAGTTCACGCGGCCCCATGTGCAGTTCATCCTCGATGTGGAGGCCGATCGCGTGGTCGTGGAGGTGAACTCGGCGTTCGTCTACGGGCGGTACCGGAAGCTGCGGCGGGACATCCCGCAGACGAAGTGGCCCTGCAGTGAGTGTGACGGCTCCGGACGGGCGGGGACGATGGCGTGCCCCGGCTGCGAGGGGACGGGCTTCCGGTATCCGACCTCCGTCGAGCAGGAGGTCGCCCCGGTCATCGAGGAGATCATGGCGGGTGTCGACAGCCGCTTCCACGGGGCGGGGCGGGAGGACGTCGATGCGCGCATGCTCGGGGAGGGTCGGCCGTTCGTCGTCGAGGTGCTCGAACCACGGCGGCGCACGGTCGACACCGAGGCACTCACGCGTGCGGTCAACACGGCCGCGGCGGAGGTCGTCGAGGTGAGCCCGCTGCAGCATGCGACGTACGAGCAGGTCGAGCGGGTGAAGTCGCTCGCGGCATCCAAGCGCTATCGGGCGGAGGTGCGCTTCGCACAGCCGGTCACAGAGGACACACTCAGCGGGGCCATGGAGGCGCTGACCGCAGCGCCGATCGAGCAGTACACGCCGCGGCGGGTCGACCACCGGCGCGCCGCGCTGACGCGCGTGCGGTCGGTGTACGAGGCGACGGTCCGATCCTGTGAGGGCACCGAGGCGGTCCTCGAGATCCACGGAGAGGGGGGGCTGTACATCAAGGAGCTCATCTCGGGCGATGAGGGCCGCACCGAGCCGTCGGTCGCCGGACTCGTGGGGGTCGATGCGACGGTGACCGCGCTGGATGTGCTCGCGGTCACCGGTGAGGAGGAGTCGTTCGAGGACCCCGCATACCTCCGATGAGGTCGGCGGTGACCGTCGGGGTGGATGAGGCCGGCCGCGGCGCGGTGCTCGGACCGATGGTCGTCGCCGCGGTCCGCTGCGGGGCCCAGCAGCTGCCGACGGGGGTGGATGACTCCAAGCGGCTGGCGGTGATGACCCGACGGCGCATCGGTCTGGAGCTGACGGACACAGCGCCCATCACGATCGCCTACAGTCGGGTCGAGCCCACGATGATCGACGACCCGCGCGGGGATCTCACCGCGTTGACGGCCACGGCGGCACAGCGCGTGCTCCGACGACTGCTGCGGCCGGGCGACCACGTGCTGCTCGATGCGGCGGATGTGGATGCGGCCCGCTTCGGCCGGCGTGTCGCACGTGGACTGGCGGTCCCTGAGCTCACCGTCGAGGCGCAGCATCGCGCCGATGAGGAGAACCCACAGGTGGCCGCGGCCTCGGTCGTCGCGAAGGTGCTCCGCGATGCGGCGGTCGCGACGATCGACGCACGATGGGCGCAGCAGGGCGGTGTCGGGTCGGGGTACCCGAGCGACCCCACCACCCGGGCGTTCCTCCGCGACCGACTCGCAGAGGGCGGGCCGCTGCCGGAGGTCGTCCGCACGAGCTGGTCGACGGTCGCACAGCTGCGGGCAGAGCGGGACCAGCAGACGCTCAGCTAGCGGTCCGTCGTCATGAGGATCCGCAGGATCTCCCCGTAGGCGGGACGGGTGATCAGCACCCCCACAAGCACGCCGATGATCGTGAAGATGGCGAAGCCACGGAGGTCGCCGAGCGACAGCACCGCCAGCGGTGCCATCGCGACGATGGTCGTCGCCGCGGCCACGCCGATCACCCAGAACGCCCGGCGGAACCGGGATGCGAAGACCCGGCGGGACTCGACCCCGCCCTCGGTCAGGATCTCATCGGCGATGATCACGAGGTCGTCGACACCCGTCCCCACCACCGCGATGAACCCGGCGATCACCGCCAGGTCCAGCGGGTAGCCCACACCGGCGGCGAACCCCAGCAGGATGATGAGCTCACTCATCGCCGTCAGCAGCATGGGTGCGGCGACCCGCACCTCCCGGTATCGGGCGAAGATCGCCCCGCTGACGGCGAGCACCGCGAAGATCCCCGCGATGAGCGACAGCAGGCGGAACTCCGCCCCCTGTTCGGGCGAGATGTACGAGATCGTCCCACCCGAGAGTGGTGAGAAGTCCAGCTGGGCGGGCAGCGCACCCGCACGGAGGTTGATCGCCACCGTCTGCGCCTCGGCGATCGAGCGCGTCTGCAGCTGGAAGACGGCGTTGTCCGACCACGTCCCCGCACGCAGGCTCTCGGCGAGCCCCGGGCTCATCCCGAAGGAGTTCGTCACCGCATCATCGACCACCAGCAGGAGGCAGGCCTCGGTCTGCTGCGGGTCCGCATCGTAGGTGCAGGTGGTCCCACCGGGTGCGGCGAGGCCCGTCTCCACCATGTCCGCCTCGAACCGCACCGCCGCCGACTCGGTGACGGTGACCGGGACGTACGGCCCTCCACGGGACCCCTCCTGTGCGGAGCCGATCGACTGGAAGTCACCCTGCTCGAGGACGACCCGCTCCGCATAGCCCTCGGCCGTCGGGTGGTACGCGCGCACGACGACCTTCCCCTGGGTCTCGACGAGTGCGCGCACCTCCGCGGTGTCCGCATCGGGGATCTCGATCAGGATGAAGTACTCACCCGAGCCTGTGCGCACCTCCTGGACGGTCCCACCCGACAGCCCCGCCTCGTTGATCTTCTGCTCGAGCACGCGGATCGTCTCCGCCCGCGTCGCCTCGGTGACACCCTCACGCACCGCCGCGTCGGACAGCCCCACAGCCGAGAGGGCGGCTGCGAACGCATCCGGGGTGACCGCCGGTGCGGTGACCTCCACCGTCGCCGACTCCGGCGTGCTGCGCACCGTGAGGTCCGCAGCGTCCGCCGCCTCGAGCCCCGCGGCGACGGCGATCTCGAGCTCACGGGCGGACCGCCCCTCAAGCTCGACCCCCTCCGCGGTGAGCCCATCCAGCGGCGCCCGCACGCGGGTCCCGCCGGCGAGGTCCAGCCCATACTGGAGGTTCGTCACCCCTCCCACGGCGGCCGTCCCGCTGGCATCGGGGCTGGGTGCCATCGTCGGAGAGACCAGCACGAACCCCGAGACCACCAGCACGAGCGCGAGCAGCACCAGCTGCCAGTGCTCACGGAGTGCGCTCATCGGGCGACCCCGGTGAACTTGTACCACCGCAGCATCGCGACATTCAGCAGATAGGTGTTCATCAGGTCGGCGCTCAGGCCGATCACCAGCACCACACCGATCGCCGTCAGGAGGTCGATCCCGAACAGGAACGCCACCACCGCCATGACGAACATCGCCACGATGGAGGTGATCGTCATCGTCACCCCGGTCGTGCGCGCCCGGTACGTCGACTCGTAGAAGTCCCCCGTCCGTCTGAGCACGTTCGTCGTGAGCAGGATGTCCGAGTCCACCGAGTACCCGATCAGCATCAGCAGTGCCGCGACCGTCCCCAGTGTGAGCTCGATCTGCAGGAGGCTCATCACCGCGAGTGGGATCATGATGTCGCTGAACGCCGAGACCACGATCGACACCGCGGGGACGAGCACACGGAAGAGCGCGAAGACGATGAGGCTCATCCCTGCGAAGGCGATCGCCACCCCGTAGACCGCCAGCCGCTGCGTCTCACCCCCGAAGCTCGCGGAGACCGACGAGACCGATGCCACCGTCAACCCTGCCGCCTGTGCCTGTGTCTCCAGCTCGGTCGCCTCCACCCCCTCACCGAAGGTCACCACCGTCGAGTCATCGCCGGGGATCGTGCGGATGCTCGCGGGGGTGGCACCGAACGCACCGCGGACGGTCGACTCGGCGACCGGTCCGTCTGCCGTCGCCGCCAGCTGGATCTCCGTGCCGCCGGTGAACTCGAGGCCCAGTGTGACGGGTGAGCCGGTGACCACCCACATCCCTCCGAGCACCGCAAGTGCGACGATGAGCACCGCGAGTGGGACCGCCACCAGCTGCCGGTTCGTGTACTCGGTGTACTCGAGGGTCGGCAGCCGCCGGTCTGACATACGCAGGCTGCTCGGCGATGTCGAATAAGCGTTTATGCTCCATGCTCACGGGAGATAGCGGACGGTGAGGACCCCGGGGGCGCTGCGGAGTTCGACCCGGCGGACGTCCAGCCGCGCCGCCCGCAGGACGATCGGCTCGACATCGGCCGCCAGCTGCTGGCGGGCGGCGGTGTGGTCCGCCTCCGCGAGGGCGATGACGTCCGTCCCACCGGCATCCTGTCGGGGGAGGAAGGTGGAGCCACCCACAGGGAGTGTCGCCGCCGCCGCGCGGCTGCGGGTGGTGGGGCGCTCGTCCTGGGTGACCAGCGCCACCGTGAAGTGGTCCTTGACCGCCGCGGCCCGCATGGTCAGCCCGAGCGCGTCCGCGCTGATGAGCGTCGCATCGAGGACCGTCCAGCGGTCGAACGCCGGGGGGTCGACGAGGGTGAGCACCCGCGCGGAGTCCACCGCGCGCAGCATGAGCGCGTCGGCATCGGCTGCGAGGACGACGAACCGCCCGCTGATCTCGGTCTCTGCGGGCATCCTACCGGCGGGTCCGCCGGATCACCACCCCGATCACCACTGCCCCGATCAGTGGGACGACCCACGACAGCGGTTGGGGGACCGCATACACCACACTGACGACCGGTGCGAACAGCCCCTCCGGCGTCGGCCGGCTGACCCACGCCCCATCGAGCCGGAACCGCGGCGGGATCGATGCGACGACCCCGAGGTAGATGCTGATGAGATACAGGAACCCTGCGAGTGCGAGGCTGCGCTCCTGGCCGCCGGCGATCGGCCTCCCCCGACGGTGCCGCCGGGCGACGACCAGGATCGGTGCCATCGCCGGCAGGATGACCAGCACCCCGATGACGATGTAGAAGCTGCGAGAGAGCGTGAGCGATCCCCCCGGCACACTCGCGGTCCGGGCGATCAGCAGCACCAGCCCGAGGATGATGAGCATCCCGATGAGCGCCACCGCCGTCGCACCGACGACCACATACGTGCGGAACAGCCGCGAGCGCGCGCGGCGGAAGGCGAACCGATGTGCCCCGAGGACCCCGCCGTACCCCTCCTCCATGCGGCCCGTTGCACAGGCTGCGGTATGAGCTATCCGATGCGGTGGGCCGCACTGGTGGAGTTTTACACCCACCGGCCGTCGCTGGAGCATGCGCACGGATGTCGGTGGGGTGGTCGGGACGGCGCCGGGGGTGAGCGAGGCGGAGCTGTCGGCGATCGACAGGGCGGTCACGCCAGCGGTGCGGCGGGTGCTCGCGGGCGCGGAGGCGGCGACCCCAGGGTACCACGCGCTGAATCTCCCCGAGGAGACCGACCTGGCCGCCATCGACGCGGCAGCTGCGGCCGTCGGCGAGGCACGGCACATCGTCACGGTGGGCATCGGCGGCAGCGCGCTCGGGGCACAGCTGCTGACGGAGACGCTGTGTCCCGCGCGCGACCATCGCGTGCTCGACAGCGTGGACCCGCTGCGGATCGTGCCGATGCTGGAGTCGCTGACGCTCGAGGAGACGGTGTTCCACGTCGTCAGCCAGTCCGGGGAGACCCCCGAGACGCTCGCGAACCTCGCGGTGGTCCGCGAGGTGTGTGCGGCCGCGGGGGTCGCATGGCAAGAGCGCACGGTGATCACCACGGGGGCGTCGGGCAGGCTCGCGGCGATCGCGGCCGAGCATGCGGTCCACCAGCTGCCACCCGTCGAGGGGGTGCCGGGACGCTTCAGCGTGCTCAGCCCCACCTGCCTGCTCGCACCGGCGGTGTGGGGCGTCGACCTGCAGGGGCTGTGTGCGGGCGCGCTCACGGCGGTGCCCACCGGGGCGACCGATGTGACCGCCGGGGTGATGCTGGGGGCGGTGAGCCACCGACTCGCCGCACGCGGGGCGTCGGTGGTCGTGATGATGCCGTATGCGGACCAGCTCGGTCGCATCGCCGAGTGGTTCGCACAGCTGTGGGCCGAGAGCCTCGGGAAGGATGGGTCGGGCCAGACACCCGTGAAGGCGCGGGGCGTGACCGATCAGCACTCCCAGCTGCAGCTGTACCGCGATGGCCCGGCGGACAAGCTGATCTGCCAGGTCCGTGTGGAGGCGCTGGAGCGATCGACCGCGGGGATGGTGACCGATTCGGGACACGCCGCACTCGATGGGCACCATCTGGGGGCGATCGCGGCGGCCGAGCGGCTGGCGACACGCGCGGCGCTGGCCCGGTCGGCCGTGCCGGTGATCGAGTTCAGCCTCGAGGCGCTGTCCGCAGAGGAGCTGGGCGCGCTGATCATGCACCTGCAGGTGGGGTGTATGATCCATGGCGAGCTCGCCGGTGTCACCACGTTCGACCAGCCCGCAGTCGAGTGGGGCAAGACCGCGACGATCGAGCTGCTGGAGACCGCGACGGGGCTGCCGCCCGCCCCGTCGAGTCACCCCCCACGCAGGTGGGTCGACGAGTGAGCGCCACCGGGACCCCACAGGGGCCGGATGCGGTCCGCCCGGTGTGGGGGCTGCTGCTGGTCGCGGTGCTGTTGGGGGCGGTCATCCTCGCGGCGGGGGTCGCCGTCGCTGCGGCGGTCGGTGTGCTGGCGCGGGTGGGCATCCCACAGGATGGTCCGCTGGGGCTCGCGGTGGTGAGTGTGGCACAGTTCACCGGGTTCGGTGTCGTCGCCTGGTGGTTCCTCCGCATCCCCACCGTCGGGGGGGTGCTGTACCGCATCCGGCCGACGCGTGCAGACCTGCGCTGGATCGCGGTGGGTATCGCGGTGCTGCTGGGCTTCTTCGCGGCGGCGAACTGGCTGCTGGGGGTGCTGGCGATCGAGTCTGCGGAGAGCGTGCTCGCCACGCAGGGCGCCGAGCAACCGATATACTACCTGTACCTGATCCCCGTGACCATCGTGCTCGTGGGGCCGATCGAGGAGCTGGTGTTCCGTGGCATCATCCAGGGGCTGCTCAGAGAGAGTCTCGGGACCGCACCGGCGATCGTGGCCGCATCCCTCATCTTCGCCGGTGTGCACGTCGGTGCGTACTCGGGGGGTGGGCTGGGGGCGACGCTGGTCTTCATCGCAGGCCTGGGTGCGGTCCTGGGCGTGCTGTATGAGCGGTCACGCTCGGTCGCCGCGGTGGCGGTGGTCCATGGGCTGTTCAATGCGCTCCAGTTCGCGGGGCTGTACCTCACGAGCTCGGGCGCGCTCTGAGCGGTCAGCGGGGGGCCTTCCGGGTGACGGCCGCACCGCAGACGGGGCAACGATCGGGTGCCGCATCGAAGGTGCGGCCGCACCCCTGGCACTGGAAGCGCCATGTGCGGGTGGTGGCGATGCCCGCGTGGGCGATCTGGTGCGTCTGCAGCTCCAGTCGATCGGCGACGTTCTGCATGGCGTAATCATCCGTGACGAGCGCCGCCTGCAGCTCGAAGGCGGTGGCCACCAGCCCGACATCGGTCGCCGAGAGCACGGCTGCATCCCCGGATGCGTCTGCGGCCGTGCGCACCCGGTCGATGCTCGCATCCGAGGGGGTGTGCAGCCGCATCCCGCCCGCCACATCGGCATCGAAGCGGTAGGAGGCACGTCCGGAGAGCTCCGCACCCACCGCGGCGGTGCTCACCGTCTCCTCATCGGTGCTGTAGCGATGGATGAACGCAGAGCTGTCGAGCACCTGCATCAGGTGGTGGGTCTACCGGGAGACGACGATGTAGTCCTCGACCGACTGCACCTGCGAGACAGGGATGCGGAAGTTCCCACCCTCGGTCACATCGAACGGCACACGGCGGGGGTTGATCTCATCATACGGGGTCACGAGCAGGTCACGCAGCTTCCCCGACTTGAGGTCCATCTCGACGTTGTAGAGCACACCGAGCTGGGTGCCATCCGACCCCATGACCGCCTTCCCTGAGAGGTTCTCCGCGAGTTGCTCCGCCATATCGGCGTATCCCGGTGCCTCGACATAAACACCTCGGGGATCGGGGGTGACGACGCACTTAATGCCGACAGCCCGTTTGTGCCGCATAGACCTCTGAGTGAGGGTGATTCGTCATGGCTGATACTGAACAGAGCTCCGCACAGCGGACCGAGGCTGCCACGCTGCGGACGCCGATCGTCGCCGTGTTGGGTCATGTGGACCACGGCAAGACGACCCTGCTCGATACGATCCGGGGATCTGCGGTGAGTGAGGCCGAGGCGGGCGCGATCACCCAGCACATCGGTGCCACGGCGGTCCCCCTCGAGACCGTCGCGGAGATCGCAGGGACGCTGGTCGACCCGGCGGACTTCGACCTGCCCGGGCTGCTGTTCATCGACACACCCGGGCACCACTCCTTTGCGACGCTCCGCGCGCGGGGAGGAGCGCTCGCCGACATCGCCATCCTGGTCGTCGATGTGAACGACGGGTTCCAGCCACAGACGATCGAGGCGCTGGAGATCCTCGAGCGGACGGGGACGCCGTTCGTCATCGCCGCGAACAAGATCGACACGGTCCCGGGATGGCGCTCGGATGCGGGTGCGGCGATCCAGCCGGGCTATGAGGCCCAGTCGCCGCGCACCCGCAAGCAGACGGACGAGCGGGTGTATGAGCTCATCGGCCGGCTCAGCGATGAGGGCTTCTCGGCGGATCTGTACTGGCGGGTGCAGAACTTCACGCGCAACGTGGGGGTGGTGCCGCTGTCGGCGGTGACGAGTGAGGGGGTCCCGGACCTGCTGGCGGTGCTGATGGGCCTCTCACAGCGGTACATGCGCGCGGAGATGGAGATCGACACCACGGGAGCAGGAGCGGGGACGATCCTCGAGATCAAGGACGAGCGGGGGTTCGGGGCGACGGTCGATGCGGTGCTGTACGATGGACGGATCGCCACCGACGATGCGATCGTCGTCGGGGGGATCGATGGGCCCGTCGTCACCTCGGTGCGGGCGCTGCTGCGACCACGGCCCAACGCGGAGATCCGCGTCGAGAAGCGGTTCGACCGCGTCGAGGTGGTCGAGGCCGCCGCGGGCGTGAAGATCGCCGGCCCCGAGCTGGATGCGGCGGTCGCGGGTGCACCGGTGCGCGTCGTCGGCGACCGGGAGGTGGGGGAGGTCATCGAGCTGGTCGAAGCCGAGCTCGCTGAGCTGGCGGTGACGACACAGGAGCACGGGGTGGTGGTGAAGGCCGACACGCTGGGGAGCCTCGAGGCGATGATGGCCGCCCTCGAGGAGGCAGGGGTCGCAGCGGTGCGGGCGGAGGTGGGGGCGATCGCCCCGCGGGATGTGACCGTCGCATCGACGGGCAAGACCGAGCAGGAGCAGGTGATCGTGGGGTTCAACGTCCCCGTGTTGCCCTCGGCTGCGGAGCTGCTGGAGACGACGGACGTCCGGCTCTTCCGCTCGGATGTGATCTACACACTGATCGAGGAGTACACCGCATACACCCAGGAGATCACCGCCTCCCAGCAGGCGACGGTGCTCGATAAGATCGTCAGACCCTGCCGGTTCCGCATCCTCGACGATCACGTGTTCCGCCAGTCGAACCCGGCGGTCGTGGGGGTGGAGGTGCTGGCGGGGACGCTGACGAACAACCGTGCGGTGGTCCGCTTCGATGCCGCATCACCCGAGCGGGTGGGCACCCTCAGTGGGATCCAGCACCAGGGGGAGGATGTCGAGTCGGTGCGCGCCGGCGCGGAGGTGTCGGTGGCGATCGATGGCCCCACGGTGGGCCGGCAGATCGACGAGGGGGATGAGCTGTGGGTGGAGCTGCCCGAGGCGCATGCGAAGGTGCTGGAGCTCGAGCTCGCCGATGACATCCCCGGTGACGAGCTGGAGGCGCTGCTGCAGTACGTGCAGCGACAACGCAAACGCGAGCCGTTCTGGGCGCGCTGAGGGCGTCGGTCTTAACCGCCGGGCATGGCTATGAGGAGCATGACGACACCGGTGACCACACAGCGACCAGAGAGTCCGATCACCACCAGCGGCACGGACCACATCACCATCTGGGGGTCGAACGAGGCGGACACGGTGGGGTTCTACCGGGACCTGCTGGGGATGCCGCTGGTGCTGCGACAGCCGAATCTGGATGCACCCGACCAGACGCATCTGTTCTTCGATACGGGCGACGGACGCATCCTCACGGTGTTCGTGGGCGACCGCCCGTCGAACCGCCGTGGGATCCCCGGCGCCACCGGCGCCGTGCATCACCTGTGCTTCAGCGTCGCACCCGACAGCTTCGAGGCCACGATCGAGGCGGTCGAGGCTGATGGGAGGGGGTACAACGTGTTCGATCGTGGCGTCTTCCTCTCGGTGTACACGCATGACAACAACGGGCTGGTCATCGAGCTGACGACGGACAAGTACCCGATCCCCGCAGACCGCCGGGGGGAGGTGCTCGCGACGGCGCAACAGCTGCGTGAGGAGGAGGGAGCCAGCTACGCCCAGGACCACCATCTCGCCGGTGCGCTCGAGCAGCTGGGGCTGGATGCGACCCCGTATGACCTGCCCTCGGCGTCGTCGGGTGTCGCCGGCGTGCGGTGACGCTGCAGCGGCGACCTACCGGGCGGTGGGGATCAGGTCATCACCCACCGCCAGCATCGCCTGATGCGCCGCACTCGCAGCCAGGCCCTTCGCGACCTCCTCGGTCGCAGCCGGGGTCAGCCCGCTCGCCAGCTCGTCCGCATCCGGGGTGAATCCGGCGCTGATCGGTGGGCCAGCCGGTGGATGCACCGCGACCATCGCCGCGGGGCCATCCTGGCCGACGACCAGCTCCGAGCCGACGACGAAGCCCTCTGGCAGGTACATCTGTGTCGCAGCGACGATCCCCGCCACCGCCTCCCGGAGGTGTTGGGCCTCCGTGTCGGTCAGATCGACCCGCACCGGGCCGGACGCGTCGAACCCCACGTCGGCATGCTCGTACGGCGCATCTTCGAACATCGTTCTCATCTCAGATACTGATGCGGACCGAATAAACCCCTCGTCGTCAGTCCGATGTCGCCGTCACCGACCCGCTGCGGGGGCCGGGGAGGTCCACCTCGGGGAGGCTGTCGCGGAGGTAGCGCCCCGTGTGCGAGGCGTCCACACGGGCGACCTCCTCGGGCGTCCCCGTCGCGACGACCGCGCCTCCGCCGTCGCCGCCGTCGGGACCCAGGTCGATGATGTGGTCGGCGTTCTTGATCAGATCCAACTCGTGCTCGACGACGACGATCGTGTTGCCCGCATCCGTGAGTCGGTGCAGCACCTCGATCAGCTTGCGTTCGTCCTCCTTGTGCAGCCCCGTGGTGGGCTCGTCCAACAGGTACAGCGTCTCCCCGGACTGCTTCTTTCCAAGCTCCTCTGCCAGCTTGATCCGCTGTGCCTCCCCCCCGCTCAGCGTGGTCGATGGCTGGCCCAGCCGCATGTAGCCCAGGCCCACATCCTCCAGCAGCTGCAGACGGCGGCGGATCTGGGGGTTCGCCTCGAAGAACGCCAGTGCCTCGGAGACCTCCATCTGGAGCACATCGGCGATGCTGTGCTCCTTGTAGCGCACCTCGAGCGTCTCCGCGTTGTACCGCTTGCCGCCACAGCGGTCACAGGGGACGTACACGTCCGAGAGGAAGTTCATCTCGATGCGCACCTCCCCCTGCCCACCACACCCCTCACAGCGACCGCCCTTCACGTTGAACGAGAAGCGCCCACGATCGTACCCGCGCTGGCGTGCGAGCTTGGTCTCCGCGAACAGCTCGCGGATGTAGTCGAAGACGCCGGTGTACGTCGCCGGGTTCGACCGCGGGGTGCGCCCGATCGGCGACTGGTCGATCAGCCGGACCGTCTCGATCGCCTCCAGGCCCTCGAGCGCATCATGCTCGCCCGGATCGACCGCGGTGTTGCCGTGGATCTCCCGGGCCAGCTGCTTGTACAGCACCTCATGCATGAGCGTGGACTTCCCCGACCCGCTGACCCCGGTGATCGCGACGAACTGCCCGAGGGGGATCGCCACGTCGATGTCCCGGAGGTTGTGCTGCCGCGCACCGCGGATCGTGATCGCCGCATCGGCGGCACGGCGCTCGCTGGGCACCGGGATCTGCCGGCGGCCCGCGAGGTAGTCCGCGGTGAGCGACTCGCTCGCACAGACCGCCTCGAAGTCCCCCGCGGCGACGACCTCACCCCCATGCCGACCGGGACCGGGACCCATGTCGATGATGTGGTCCGCCCGTCGCATCGTCTCCGCGTCGTGCTCGACGATCACCAGCGTGTTGCCCAGGTCACGCAGCCCCTCGAGCGTGTTGAGCAGGCGGTCGTTGTCCCGCTGGTGCAGACCGATCGACGGCTCATCGAGCACGTACAGCACGCCCACGAGCTTCGATCCCACCTGCGTCGCCAGCCGGATGCGCTGGCTCTCCCCACCGGAGAGCGTCGAGGCCTCCCGGTCGAGGGTGAGGTACTCCAGACCCACCTCCTGCATGAACGCGAGCCGGGTCCGGATCTCCTTGATGATCTCGGTGGCGATCGTCTGCTCGCGGTCGGTCAACAGCTCCGGCAGCGCCTCGAAGTGCGCCAGGGCCTCCCCGATGGACATACGATTGACGGCGGTGATCGCCGTGTCGCCGACGAGCACGTGTCGGGACTGCTCGCGCAGGCGGGTCCCGTCACAGGTCGGACAGGTGGTCACGGCCATGTACTTCTCGATGTGCTCTCGGGTCGACCGCGAGTCCGTCTCGACGTGCCGTCGCTGGAGGTTGGGGATGACCCCCTCGAAGCGCTGGGTCTTGCGTCGCACGCCCGAGCGCGTGTACCGCTCGAACACCACCGCCTCGTCGGTCCCGTACAGGAACTGCTGCTGGATCTCCGCCGGCAGCTCGGCGAAGGGTGTCTCCACATCGACGCCGAAGTGGGCGGCGACGGAGTCGATGCGGGTGCGGTAGTACGAGCGGTTGTAGGACCACGGCTCGAACACCGACCGCAGCGGCGCGTCGGGGTCGGTCACGACGAGTGCCTCATCCACCTCCTTGGTCTGTCCGAGCCCCTCACACGCCGGGCATGCCCCATGTGGGCTGTTGAACGAGAATGAGCGCGTCTCGATCTCGCTGAAGCGGAACGATGAGTTGGGGTTGCCCAGCGCCTCTGAGAACTCCAGGGCGATCCGGTCCTCATCCTCCGTCGCACCGAGTGCCCCCGTGCGCCGGGAGTTCGATGCGAGCTCGAGGTCCGCCGGCGGCTCCGGCAGCACCACCTTCAGCACCCCATCGGCCTCGGTGAGCGCGGTCTCGACCGAGTCCATGATCCGTGCACGGTCAGCGGGGTCGAGCTTGACACGGTCGACGATCACGTCGATCGTGTGGTCGTAGTTCTTATCGAGCGTCGGGCGCTCGGCGCTGAGGTCCACCACCGCGCCATCGACCTCCACGCGCACGTACCCGTCGGCGATCAGGCGGTCGAAGAGCGCCTCGAACGCACCCTTCTCATCACGCACGAGTGGCGCCATGATCTGCGCCTTCGTCCCCACAGGCAGCTCCAGCAGCTGGTCGACCATGTCCGTCGCGGACTGCTCACCCACCTCCTCGCCCGTGATCGGGTCGTACTGCGTGCCGACGCGGGCGTACAGCAGGCGGAGGTAATCATGCAGTTCGGTCACGGTCCCGACCGTCGAGCGCGGGTTGTTCGCCGCGTTCTTCTGGTCGATCGAGATCGCCGGCGAGAGCCCCTCGACCGCATCGACCTGGGGCTTGTCCATCTGCCCGAGGAAGTTCCGTGCGTACGCCGACAGCGACTCGATGTATCGACGCTGGCCCTCCGCGTAGATCGTCTCGAACGCCAGAGAGGACTTGCCCGACCCGCTGAGACCGGTCACGACCGTCATCGCATCACGGGGGAGCCGGACGTCCAGGTCTTTGAGGTTGTGCTCGGTGGCACCCCGTACCTCGATGTGGTCGGCACTCATCGGTGCAGGGTTGGTCGGCGTGGTGGAAAGGCCGTCGGTTCCGGTGACCGGTCAGTTCAGCTTCTGCCGGGAGACGCCCACGCCCGTCGGTGTGATGATGAGCTGGTCATCCCCCTTCTGGACGATGTCGCCGTTGACCTCCTCGGCGACCTGTCGGAGGCTGTCGACGATGCGCTCCATCGTGCGGTCGGAGGTGTTGTGCCGCGTCACATCCGCGATCACCATGTCCCCATCGTACACCGCATCCTTGATGTCGATCACGTCCTTCTGCTCGGAGATCGACGCGATCCGCACGTTGAGCGCCGCCCCCGATGCCGCCATATCAATGTCGTCGATGTCGAGCTCGACGTACTCATCCACCGACCGTGGGGCACTGCCGGTGATGATCTTCCGCATCAGTCCCATGCTCCCACAGACCGCGGTCCGGTGCATATGTCTTACGTCAGACGGGTGGATGACACCCCAGGTCACCGCCCGTGACGGGTCAGCGCGACGGGCAGCCCCGTCACCTGCACCGCCTCGGAGTTGTCTGGGGAGTGGACGATCATCTCGCCGCGACCGAGGTACGGCACCGCCCACCGCAGCGCTGCGGGCACGTTCACCCGGTCGATCGCCGCCCGGTCGACCAGGTTCAGCACACAGCGGGTGTTGACCTGCTTGAAGATCCCAGGCGCGATATCCTGGGGGTCCTGGGTGATGAGGAACAGCCCGAGACGCTCCTTGCGCCCCTGCTTGGCCGCCTCGGTGAACGTGGCGATCACCTGCTGGGCCTGTGCACCATCCGCATCGGCGAGGAAGTTGTGCGCCTCGTCCATGCCGATGATCAGCGGGGTCTCCTTGACCCGCATCGACAGCGGTGACGTCGACAGCTTCGAGTCGATGAGGAAGCTGCTGACGGCCAGGACGACGATCGAGCGCACGCGCGAGTCAGCCAGATGGTAGGTGGGGATCACCGTCAGTCCACCCGGGCGCACCAGCCGGTGATCCAGCTCCGGCAGGGAGGGGGCTGGCTGGTCGAAGATCTCGCGTGGGACCGCGCGGACGCGACGGACCACCGCATCGTAGGTCGCCTCGTGGATCCGATCGCGGTCGAGGGCGGTCGCACGGGTCTCCTCTGCACCCAGATACGCGAGGAAGGCGGTGAACGTCGGCGCCTCGGCGGACGCGAAGAACCGCCGCAGCAGGCTGCGGAGGGCGTGGTACTGCTGCTCGTTCAGGTCGCCACCGGCGATGAGGTACGGTCGGTGCCGGGTGAGGCTGAACGGGATGGTGAACGCCAGCGTCTCCGCGGTGTGGCCCGAGGGGGCGTACGTCGTCTCCCCGTAGCGGGGCACGAGCGCCAGTGTGTCAGAGACCCCGCCGTACGCCACCCCCATGCGCTCGAGGCGCTGCTGCCAGTCGCTGTCGACGGCGGTGTTGTCGTGCGCCATCTGTGCGTACTCATCCTGTGGGTCGAACTGGACGACCGCAGGGGGCAGCTGTCGACCATCGCCCATCGTGTACCGGCGTTCTGGCGCCAGCAGCTGTCGGAGGATGTTCTTGGCCATGTGGGTCTTGCCGGCGCCGGTCCCCCCGGCGATCAGCAGGTGCCGGAAGATCAGGGGATCTCCCGGGGTGTCGACATCCCGGAGCCGGTAGTCGATCGGGGTGGGCACCCTCCCCGTCTCGATGACACGTCCGTTGACCGCCACATGCCCGAGGAACAGCCCCCCGGCCGGGATCGCCAGCCCGCTTTTGATCTCTGCGGGGTCCGCGGCGACCCGCACCGCTGCACCCGGCTTCGGGAGCCGGTCGGAGGCACGGCGGGTGTAGCCGTCCCCACTGCGCGAGAGGATGCCCAGCGGCTCCATGCGCAGGAGCAGCTTGTACGCCCGCTCATCGAAGCTCTCGTTCGCCAGCGCACGGCGGGTCTGGATCTCCGTGGCGTCATCGAGGTCGAACTCCGCGGCGTACTCCATCGCCACGACCCGTGTGAAGAGGAGATCTCCCTCCGGATACGGGATGAGCAGGTACTGCCCCAGCCGCACCGCATCCCGTGCACCCGCGCTGATGTACGCGCTCAGGCGGGTCTCGGACGCCTCGGTCGACAGCTGCAGCCCGGGGGCGACGGCGACCGCGCCGATCGGCTCGGACGCATCCGCACCCGCATCCGACGATCCGGATGGGGAGAACTCACCGATGTCCATGGCCGATGCAACAGGTCAGGGGGTTTAACATCGCCTCTGGGCGGCGGGGCTATACCCGCGGCTGTGTGAGCCTCCACGATGATCCTCATCCGGGGGCTCGCGGCGGGGACCGGCCTGACAGGCACGGTGTTCGAACCCCATGAGACGCCGCCACGGTATGCGGGCGCCCCCGAGGAGACCGCCCCGTACGTGTGGATCTGTGATGAGTTCTACGAGGTGCTGAGCGGTGGGACCCCCGCGGAAATCGGCGGGGAGACGATCCAGATCGCCTTCGAGTCGCCGCTCCCGCGCGGGTTCGACACCGAGAGCGCCGCGGTCGATGCGGCGACCGAGCACCTGCAGCTGCAGTTCGCACGGGTGGGGGTGCCCACCGATGAGGTGGAGATCGAGATCGAACGGCGGTGATCAGGAGCGATCGGTGAGCCCCCAGCGGACGTCGTCGTACCGGCGCAGCTGCGCTGAATCGAGCATACGGGCGAACCGACGCTGCAGCCGGACCTTCTCGCCCCGGCCGATCCGTGCGAGATGGTCCGCCCGCCGGATCACGGTGGGGGGACCGGCCTCGACGGCCACCGACTGCAGCACGACCCGCTCGATCTGCGCACGCGTGGCGGGGTCATCGACCAGCGCCGTGGGTGCATCGACCCGGTAGACCACCGCCTCGCGAGGGTCGTACAGCATCATGAAGCAGCGATGGAGCCCCGCTGCGGGCCCCGCGAGGTCCACGTCGACCACCGCAGGCAGCCGTGTGATCGCCGCATCCGCCCCCAGCGACGACCGGAACCAGCTGGTGTACACCAGCTGTGTGTCATCGGCCTGCTCGGCCAGCAGCTCCGCGAAGAACGCCGTGTCCGTCACCCAGGGGATCGTCTCCCCCCGCGCACGGAGGGTCGCGACGATCCCGCGTGCGCTCGGGTTCTTCACGAAGCCGAAGACGAGCCGATCGGTGCTGATGAGCCGATCGATGAGCGTGAGGTAGGTCCACAGCGCCTCGGTCGGGTAGCCCGTCGCCGCGACGGTGCGGAGCTGGTCCTCCCCCGCGCGCCACCGCAGCAGCTCCAGGGGGTACAGCGGGCCATCCAGCACGAGACACGCCTGGATCGCGTCGATGTGCTCGAGTGCGTGCGCCCCCTCCGCGAGGTACAGCGCCAACGCATGCACCACCCCCTCTGCGTAGCGGCTGATCTGGGGGGCCTGGATCATCCGGAAGCGCCCGTGGCCCCCGTCGGTCTCCTGCCAGTCCGTGGTGACATCGACCGTGCCATCGGCGATGTGGGCGGTGGCGACGAGCGTGCGACGGCGGTGCAACGACACGTCCACGGGGTCACTCGCCATCGCCGCCTGTGCGGCGTCGATGACCAGGCCGTTGCGGAAGGTCGTCGGGTTGATCGTGCCGGCGTCGATGCCGTGGACCGCCGACACCGGCGGCTGCCACCCCGCCGCCGTCTCGAGCCGCACCGTCTGCACCGTCGGCGGGTCCACCGCCTCCAGACATGTCACACCCTCGGCATCCACCAGCGGGTCGAGCGCCTCGGTGAACAGCGTCTGTGGCGCAGCGGAGGGGTGCGAGACCTGCAGCTCGCCGGCGAGCGCGGCCGCCGCATCGGCGAGGGCATCGATGTGGACGCGGTCGAGGCTCACATCAGCTCCTGGGGGGGCTGGGGTATATCTCCCCATGCAGGCGGTGCTCGAGGAGCACCCCGATCAGCCGCTTGAGGCCCCCCGCATCCGCGATGCGGATGCGATGCGGGCTCAGATGCACCACCCCCGGTGGGTCGCGGCGGTGGAGACGCGCGAAGAGCTCCTGCTCGGCGGGGTCGACCGCGACGGTGAGGCCTGCGGCGGTGCAGCTGAGCTGCAGGAGGGGGTGGTCGGGCGTGTGCTGCGCGGAGACGACCACACACCCGGGGGCGTCCCCAGACGCACCCCCCTCCAACCGGAGCCTGCGCACGGGATAGCGGCCCAGGTGCCGGTGTCCCTGCAGCTCGGCGACGAACAGCTCGAGCAGTCGGACGCACGCACGCATCACTCCGCAGGTCCCGCCGGCACGTGGAACTCATCGAGCAGTGCCTCGGTCACCTCGGGCACCTGCAGCCCGCGCACCTTCAGCTCCAGCGCCGCCGCCAGCTCGATGGGGATGCTGAGGCGCTGCTGGCGGGCGTTGATCGCCGCGACCGCAGAGCGTCGGTCGACGCCCTCGGCCTCGAACCGCGCGAGCAGCCGCTCGAAGGGGCTCTGCTGCTCGAGGACGCTCGCGGAGGGGGTGAAGCCGCTGGGGATCTCCACCGAGCTGTAATCGAACGTCGCATGCAGCAGCTCCCCATCCCGGCGCAGCACCCCCTCGTCGACGCCGATCGCGATCAGCGTCTCCACCTCCGCAGGGGTGAACCAGTCGCGGTCGACACCCAGAGCGACGGTGAGGTCGCCGACGGGGACGGTGTCGCTCCCGGCTTGGATGAACGGGAGTGCGAGCACCCGGTGCCGGTCTGTCATCACACATGAGCACGCCCCCCGGGGGCTCATGGATTTCGGTCGGTCGACAGACAGACGTAAGCGGGGGGCTACGGAACGCGCCGCATGGCGCTGCGCTTCGAGACACGGCTGCAGGATGCGGCGGGACGTCTCGGCCGCCTGTCGGTGTCCAGCGCCGACCGGGTGATCGAGACCCCCACACTGCTGCCGGTGGTGAACCCCAACATCCAGACGGTCGATGCCGCCGAGCTCGCCACCGCCGGTGCGGAGATGGTGATCACGAACGCGTACATCATCTACACGACGCCGAGCCTGCGGGCGCGCGCGCTCGCAGAGGGGGTGGGGGCGCTGGTGGGGTTCGATGGCCCGATCATGACCGACTCCGGCTCGTTCCAGCTGGCGACGTACGGCGAGATCGAGGTGGACACGACCGAGATCATCGAGTTCCAGGCGGCGATCGGCTCCGACATCGCCACCCCGGTGGACCTCCCGACCGCACCCGACGCCGGTGTGCAGCAGACCGAAGAGGAGCTGCAGCTCACCGAGGAGGCCATCGCCGAGGCGATGTCGCTGGAGACCGGCGAGATGTCGATCACCGGTCCCATCCAGGGGTCGACCCACCCCACGCTCAGAGAGAAGGCGGGGGCGGCCGCTCGCACGCACGGGTGTGACCTGTACGCGATCGGTGCGGTGGTGCCGCTGCTGAACAGCTACCGGTACGCGGAGATGGTGGACGCCATCGTCGCCGCGAAGCAGGGGCTCGGACCGGCACCGCCGGTGCACCTCTTCGGGGCGGGGCACCCCATGATGTTCGCACTCGCCGTCGCCGCAGGCTGTGACCTCTTCGACTCCGCTGCATACGCGCTGTACGCACGGGCCGGGCGCTATCTGACGGTGGCGGGCACCGCACACCTCGATGAGCTGGGCGCGCTGCCGTGTGGATGTCCGGTGTGCGTCGATCAGACCCCGGCGGAGCTGCGGGAGCTGGCCCCCGAGCGGCGGGAACACCAGCTCGCACTGCACAACCTGTACGTCTCCTTCGCAGAGCTCCGACGCGTCCGCGCAGCGATCACCACAGGGGACCTGCTGGAGCTGGTCGAGCGGCGTGCGCGGGGCCACCCCGCACTGCTGGATGGATACCGGCAGCTGCTGGCGCACGGTGCGTACCTCGAGCGGCATGACCGCGCCTCGAAGGGGGGCTTCTTCGGCGTCTCCCGCGAGGCGGCCGATCGGCCGGAGGTCCACCGACATCAGCGTCGCATCACGGCGGTGCCCGTGGGGCCGGAGACGCTGATCACCGAGGGGGACTGTGCGACTGCAGGCGAGGTCGACACCTGCTTCCGGCTCATCCCCCCCTTCGGACCGGTCCCACCGGCACTGCGGGACACGTATCCGACCAATGCGACCCTGCCGGCGATGGCGACGGAGATGGAGCGGACGGTGGCGCTCAGGGGGGTCCGTCGGCTGGTGGAGGCCCACCCCGACTGTCGCTTCACCGTCGCACACCGCGGCTGGCAGGCGGCCACCCTGGAGCTGCTGCCCCCGGAGGTCAGGGTCATCGACCTGACGGAGTGAGTGGGCCGGTGGCCCACGGGGCTCCCCGACGCAGACACGAAATGCCTTAGCGGGGCACGCTGCTGCTGTTGCTATGACAGAGTTCTTCGAGGTGCTCGATACCGACGGCGCCGCGAGGACCGCGGAGCTGCGCATCGAGCCGCCGCTGCGCACGCCCGCACGGGTGGGCGACCGGGTGGTCGATGCGGGCAGCCGATGGGTCGCAGAGCGTGCGGTGCCACCGCTGGATGCTGCGTCGCTGACCATCCTGCCGCACCGTGGGTTCCCCGCGGGCACCGATGAGCGGGTCATCGCCGCCTTCCCGTCGGCGGGGACGGACCAGACCGGCGCGACCGCGGCGGTGGTCACCGCCGGGTCTGCGTCGTCGGTGGATGCGGACGTGTACGTCCTCTCGGACGCGCCGGGGATGATGGGGCACGCCGCCGCGATGGTCGAGGCGATCATCACGCTGCGCGAGCAGACCCCTGCGGACACGGGCCTGTACCTCGCGGGCTGTGCGGACGCGCTGAACGTGGCGATGCTCGTGTATGCGGGGGTGGACCTCGTCGACGCGACCGCGGCCGCCGCGGCGGGCTACGATGGCCGGTATCAGACCGCGATGGGCACGATGCCAGCGGCGGAGGTCACCGAGCGCCCCTGCATGTGCCCGGTGTGTGCGGAGGGGACCGGTCCGCTGGACGGCCCCGCCGCGGTCGCCGCGCACAACGTGCACGCGCTGGATGTCGAGCTCCGACGTGTCCGGGCGGCGATCGCCGCAGGGACGCTGCGCGACCACGTCGAGATGCAGGCCCGCGTGGACCAGTGGCTGACAGGGATGCTCCGACGCATCGACCAGCAGTACGGGTACCTCGAGCGGCGCAGCGCGGTGAACGGGCGGGCGACGATCCGGGCGACGACCGATGACACCCTCCGTCGGGTCGCGATCCAGCGGTATGCCCAGCGTGTCACCGATCGGTACCAGAACCGGTTCGACCACCCGCTGGTGCTCGTGCCGTGCTCGGCACGCAAGCCCTACAGCACCTCCCAGAGTCACCGCCAGTTCTACGATGCCATCGACTACCGCGCCCACGTGGTGTCGATGACCTCGCCGATCGGGGTGGTCCCGATGGAGCTGGAGCTGACGTACCCGGCACAGCACTACGACACGGTGGTCACGGGGCGATGGTCGGCCACGGAGATCGAGTTCGTCGCGTCGGTGCTGCAGCGGTATCTGACCGAGAACCGGTACCCCCGGGTCATCGCGCACGTCCCAGAGGAGGGCTACCGCAGCATCTGCGAGCGGGTGGATGCCGAGGTGGATGTCAGCTTCAGCTACACCGTCGGTGATCACCCCACGACGGGCCCATCACTGGAGGCGCTCTCGGCGGAGCTCAGTGGCGAGCTGCGGTACACCAAGCGGGAGCGGGAGACCAAGACGGTCCAGGCGATCGCGGACTACCAGTTCGGCCACGGCGTCGGGGAGACGCTGTTCCCCCGCGCAGAGACCGCGCTGAACGGCCGGTATCCCAAGCTGCAGGTGTGTGATGCCGCTGGGGAGCAGCTCGCGGTGATGGTGCCGCAGTACGGCCTGCTCGCACTGTCGCTCGCGGGCGCGAGGCGGTGGCAGCAGGTCGCACCCGCCGCGGCGACGGTCCACATCGACGGGTTCGTCCCGCACGGTGACGTGCTCGCGCCGGGGGTGACCGATGCGGATGCGACGATCAGACCCGGCGAGGAGGTGCTGATCGATGGACCGGCGGCCTTCGGCGTGGGGCGGGCCGTGATGGACGGTGCGGCGATGGTCGAGGCACGCCGCGGGGTGGCGGTGGACGTCCGGCACGTCGAGGCGCGGTGACCGAGATGCTTTGTGCTCGCGGGGGCTTGCTCATCCATGAGTGAGGACCGCGAGATCGACATCGGGATCCCGAGCGGGGTGTACGAGCTCCTGCCTGAGGACGGGGAGGGTGCGGCGCTGGACATGGAGCAGGCGATCGGCGGGCTTGCGCGGAACCTCGAACGGGCGACCGAGCGGGCCGACACACTGGAGGAGGCCACGGGCTATGTGGTCGACGCCATCGAGCACCTCGAGGGGCGGATCGAGCGGTACGATGAGTTCATCCCCGAGCTGCGGGCGTGGGGGCAGTCACCGGTGTATGCGATGGCGTGGCGCAACCTGTACGCGGAGGTGATCGCACAGCTGTATGCACATGAGTGGCTGGGGCCGTCGATCGACAGGGAGCGCAACTACCGGCTGGTCGAAGATGGGATCCGCTTCGGCAAGCGCTGAGCCGGCAGGTGTGATTTTTACGGTCTGACCGCCGATGACGCCTATGGACATCACGCTGCGGTTCTTCGCCAACTTCCGTGATGAGGTGGGACAGAAGTCCATCTCCCGGACGTATGATGCGACGACGGTCGGTGAGGTGCTCACCGCACTCGAGGCGGAGTTCCCCGGGCTCGCCGGGGAGATCCTCCAGGATGGGACGGTGCGGGGCAACGTCAACGTGCTGTTGAACGGGCGTGACATCACGCACGAGGATGGCATCGCATCGGCGGTCGAGGCAGAGGACACCCTCTCGATCTTCCCACCGGTCGCCGGTGGGTGAGTGTGGTGGCTGAGACCCGAGAGCGGTCGTTTCGCGGCATCTCCGGTCGGCTCGCCCGGGAGTATCTGACCCGCCTGGGCGGGGAGGTCGATGCGCAGGGGCACGTGCGTGCTGCGGACTGGGAAGCGACGATCGCAGAGGAGCGCATCGAGGTGGGACCGAGCCTGGAGCTCACGGAGGTGCAGATCCGCTTCGAGGGCGAAGCGGCGGTGCTCGATGAGCTCCTCGAGACCTTCGCCCGCAAGGCCATGCGGGCGGGGGGCTAGATGGGCTCGAGCACCGCATCACCCACGATCCCGATCGATGGTCCGGTGATCCTGTACACGTGTGCGGTCGCCAGCATCCCCGCGCGGGCGATGGGGCCGCTGCTCCGCGACGTGCAGGCACATCTGCACGCACACCGGCAGCGGTACGCGCGTCGGTGGGAGTGCGCGATCGAGACCCCCGCTCGGGCGATCTACCTCGTCACCCCGGGGCACTGGGACGAGGTCGGGACGGCGCTGTCGCTCGGGCGGCGACAGCAGGATGCGGTCGAACGGGCGCACCGCCGCCAGCTGCTGGCGGCGGGTCGCGAGCGCGAGCGGCGGGAGGAGTTCCAGACCGCACTCGAGATCCGGACGGCGGTCGTCATCGGCACCGCGGATGATGCAGGGGCCACCCGGTGATGTGGGGGCCCGAGGTGGCCGCAGAGCTGCGCCGAGGCATCCGTGATGTCAGTCCGATCATCATCGGGATCGCGCCGTTCGGACTCATCGCGGGCGCTGCGGGGATCGAGGCGGGGCTGTCGGCCGCCCAGACGATGGGGCTGTCCGTCTTCGTCTTCGCGGGCGCCAGCCAGCTGGCGGCCATCGAGCTGTTCGGACAGGGTGCGGGCCTCGAGCTCGTCGTCATCACCGCGCTCATCATCAACGCGCGCATGATGATGTACTCCGCCTCGTTGGCACCACAGATCCTCGGGTTCCGCCGGCGGCTGAAGCTGCTCGTCACCTACGTGCTGACCGACCAGGCGTACGCCCTGTCGATCGCCAGGTATGAGCAGGCCGACCTGGAGGACCGGCACAAGGCGGGCTACTACCTCGGTGTCGCGTGCACACTGTGGGTGGTCTGGCAGCTGACGACCGCGATGGGCATCGCCGTCGGTGCGGCGGTCCCCCCAGCGCTGCAGCTCGATTTCGCCATCCCACTGGTGTTCCTGGCGATCCTGGCCAAGTCGATCGACACCCCCAGCAGACAGCTCGCCGCAGCTGTGGGCGCGCTGGTGGCGGTCCTGTGGGCGCTGTTGGAGCTCCGCTACAACCTCGGCCTGCTGGTGGGGGGGACCGCCGGGGTCCTCGCGGGGGCGATGTGGGCGTGGGCCCGCTCGGGGAGCCACCTGCGATGACCTCGGACCTGGTCGTCTGGACGGCGATCGCGGCGATCGCCGTGGGGACGTTCGCCATCCGCGGATCGTTCATCGGTCTGTTCAGTGTGATCGATGCGGTTCCACGCCGGATCGAGCTGCTGTTGGGGTTCGTCCCGGCGGCGGTGCTCGCCGCCCTGGCGGTCCCCAGCATCGTGCTGAGCGATGGATCGCTGGTCGCAGTCAGCGACCCACGCCTGCTCGCGGGCGCGGTCGCCGCGGCGACGGCGGTGATCACCGACAACATGTTCACCATCATCATGGTGGGCATGGCGGTGCTGTGGATCATCACCGCGGTGGGGTGAGACTCCGAGTCGGAGGCCTTATTCGACTCAGGCACCGACTCACGTGGAATGAATGAAGCGGCGGTCGATGTGGTCGAGTTCCTGGTGACCGCACACCTGTACACCGAACACCGGACGTTGGATGAGAACGACCTCCCACCGCGGTACCGCCGGGTGCTGTGGGATGACACCCAGCAGGATGACGAGGAGGAGGGCCCACAGACGGTCGTGATCACCCGGCCGATCGTCGTCACCGAGGAGCTCGCACACACCGCAACCGGCTGTGCAGAGCCCTGGGCGGCCGTCAAGGACCTGCTGTTCACCGACCGTGATGAGTTCAACGGGCGCATCCGACTGACCCAGCCGGAGATGGCCACCGAGTGGGTCACCGAGCATGTCGACCGAGAGGCGATCGCCTCCAACCCCACACTGGCGTACGTGGTCGGTGAGGAGCTGGAGATCAGCTACGATGAGGCGCGGGAGAACACGCGACCGATCCACGCGGACCGCGTGTGGATCGACAGCCTGCTGGAGGCGTACTTCGACCCCGAGGATGAGGCGGACATGCTGGATCTCGTCCAGGTGAAGGCACCCGAGGAGATCGAGATGACGCTCGATGACCTCGTGCTCACCGGCGACCAGGAGGGGGAGATCGCCAAGCTCATGAAGGCGATCGAGCACCGCGACTACCTCGCGGAGATCGGTCTGCGGGAGATCGGCAAGATCCTGTTCGTGGGACCACCGGGGACCGGCAAGACGACCGTCACCCGGGCGCTGGCACATGAGCTGGGACTGCCGTTCGTGGAGGTGCGGCTGTCGATGATCACGAGTCAGTACCTCGGGGAGACCGCGAAGAACGTGGACAAGTCGTTCGAGGTGGCCAAGCGGCTGGCGCCGTGCATCCTGTTCATCGATGAGTTCGACTCGGTGGCGAAGACCCGCCGCTCCGATGAGCATGCCGCGCTCAAGCGGGCGGTCAACACGCTGCTGAAGAGCATCGATGACATCTCGCTCATCCGCGATGAGGTCATCCTGATCGGTGCGACGAACCACCCTGACCAGCTGGATGGTGCGGCGTGGCGGCGCTTCGATGAGATCGTCAACTTCCCGCTGCCGGATGAGCAGATGCGTGCGGACATCCTCTCGATCGTGACCGACCGCATGGAGATCGAGGAGTTCGATCCCGCGGCGATCGCCGCGGAGACCGAGGGGTTGACGGGGTCGGACCTCCGGATGGTGATGCGCGAGGCGGTCCTGGAGGCGCTCGCCGAGGAGCGGCGACTGCTGACCCAAGGTGATGTGCTCGATGCGGTCGCCGACTTCGAGGAGCGTGACACGCTCAAGAACATGGACATGATGGTCCAGAACGGGAAGCCCATCGCCGGTGATGGCGGTGCGGCACACGAGCACGATCACGACCACAGTCACGGCCACGCCCACGGGCAGTGATCGCCCCCGCCGCCGTCGCGGGGTGACCGATGCACAGCATGGAGGTGACCCTGCTGGGGACCGGGGACACGACGGGGACGCCCACGGTCGGATGTGGGTGTGGGACGTGCGAGACCGCGCGCGAACAGGGGATCGAGCGCTCGCGCTTCTCCGTGCACATCCGCAACCGCCGGACCGATGAGTCGATCCTCGTCGACTTCAGTCCGGACTTCCGGGCGCAGTTCGCCCGCCAGACGGTCCCCCTCCCGGACGCGGGGGTGATCACCCACATCCACTTCGACCATGTCGATGGCCTGGGCAACGCCTACCGCCTCTTCGAGCGGCTGCCCGTGTACGCCTCATCGGCACCGGGCATGGATGACGAGCCATCGGTGGCGGCGACGGTCACAGAGAAGTACGCGTACCTCCGGCCCGTGGAGGTCATCGGCGTCGAGCCGCTGGTGCCACAGCGGGTGTGTGGGCTGGAGGTCACGCTGGTGCCTGTGGTGCATCCGCCGGTGCAGTCGTACGGGGTCGTGATCGCCGACCCCGAGCGGGACCGCCGCATCGCGATCTCCGGGGACACCGCCTACGGCATCGATGCTGCCGCCCGCGAGGCGTTCCGCGGTGCGGACCTGTTCCTGGCGGATGCGATCGTCCCCGCAGCGCTCTGCGAGCGCCATCCGATGGGGGGTGCGGACCACACGGCCGGGGGGACGCCACGGACGTTCGGGACCAAGCACATGACCCGCGAGGGTGCGCTGGCGCTGGCGGAGGAGCTGGACGTGGGGGAGGTGCGGCTCGTGCACACCGCGCACTACTACCCCCCGGATGAGGCGTTCGCTCCGGCGCTGGCGGTCGACGGCGAGGTCCACCACATCTGAGCTCAGAACTCCCCGATGCGGCTCTGCTCGCGGGCGAATCCCGCCGCATCCGCCACCCAGGGTGTGCGGGCAGCGCGGACCTGCCGGCGGACATCCCTCGGTGGTGCCGCAGGGGTGTACAGGGGGCAGCCCTCGCCGCAGGTGTGTGCGGGGTCGATCGGGGTGTCCAGCTCCGCACAGCGTGGGGCGGCCGCCGCATCCAGCCGGAAGTGCGCACACCCCACGAGGGGGAACCGCCGCCAGCCACGGCCGTACGCGCGCTCGGCGAGACGCCGGCGCACGCGGCGCTTCTGTGCGGGGGTGACCGCCTGGACCGGCACGTGATCGGAGCGGCGACCGGTGGGGACCATCGCCGGGGCATCGACCGGCAGTGGCTGGGGGTCGCGGTGGACCGTGCGCGAACCCGTGGTGGCATCGAACTCCCAGACACCCACCCGCGTCGGGATCCGGTTGAGATGCGCGCCGGTCACCGTCGACGCGGTCGCGACGACGACCGCATCGGCGACGGCGAGGCTCAGGTCGAAGCGGAGCTGCTCCGCCAACGCGCCAGGTCGACCGAGATCCGGCTTGTTCTCGATCGCGAGGATCGGCCCGAACCAGTCGGCGGGGTAGGCGGTGGTGCGGCGGATGAGCGTGCGGCCCCCACGCCGCTCCCGCTCGATGAAGCCAGCGGTGACGCCCGCATCGATGATCGCCTCGCGGTGGGGGGGCTCGACGGGGAGACACCGACCGACCGGCCGGGCCCGGCCGGTGGGGATCTCCGCACGGATCAGCACATCAGGGATCGCGGTCGGACCGATCTGTGTGCGGGCATCGAACTGCGGGCCGGGCTCGATGCACACCACATCGAGGATGCGTCGGCGGGCCCGCACCGGCGAGGCGCCGATCTGGCGGGCGATGATCGCATCACGGGCCCCCTCGAGATGCGCACACAGCTGGAACTCGAACGCCGCCTCGGTGTGGACGTCCATCACTTCAGCCGGCGCCGGTCGCCGGTGCCATCGGTGATCGCCGCCGCGATCGCCCCCTGCAGCGGTGCCTCGTTGCCCAGCGGGCTCAGCCGGATGTCCGGCACCGTGGTGATCGGTGCGCGCTCGATCGCCGTACGCACCGGTGCGACGACCGCCTCGGGGTTGTGGAGGGCGACCGACCCCCCGATCGAGATGATGAACGGTGCGTACGCGCGGATGATGGTCTCGATGCCGATCCGGTTCCAGCCGGTGATGCCCGCCAGGACGGCCTCCGCCAGCTGGTCATCGGCCGCAGCAGCGGCGAAGACCCCCGCCGCATCCACCGTCTCCAGTGGCATCTCGGTGTGATGCTGAGTGGTCTCTGCGAGGTGGCGGGCGTACCGTGGGATCGCCTCACCCGAGGCGTACGACTCCCAGTGCCCGGCCCCGCCGCATCCACACGGCAGTGCCTGTGCGGGGTCGACGATGATGTGTCCGATCTCGCCCGCATTCGCATCCCACCCGCGGAGCACGGTGCCATCGACACAGACCCCCGCCCCGATCCCCGAGGAGATCGTCAGGTAGACCATGTTGTCGGGGTTCGTCGGCGCGTGGAACCGCTCCCCGATGACCCCCGCGGTGGCGTCGTTCAGGACGGTCACCTCGGCGTCGGGGTACGCGGTGGACATGGGACCGAGCAGGTCGATCTGCTCGATGGGGAACGCGAGATTCGGTGGGGAGACGACCGCCCCCTGCTGCATGTCCAGCGGGCCGAAGGTGGCGAGCCCGACGCCGACGATATCCTCCGATGACAGCCCGGTATCCGCACACAGCGATGCGACCGCATCGAGCACCGCCGCGGTGATCGCCGCTCCGTCGGGACCCTGTGTCGTCGGCAGGGTCCGCTGGGCGATGACCTCACCGGACGCGCCGGCGATCGCGACACGCAGATTCGTCGCACCCAGGTCGACACCCACCGACCACACCATCAGAGCGGGGCCTCCTCGGGGCCGCAGCACGCACCGCACCGGTGACGACGGTGGATCGGTGGCACCGGTCCCGCTCAGAACTCCGGTGCGTCCTTGTCCATCTCACGCTTCAGAGAATCGCGCCTGGATTTGGCGTTGCGACCGGTCGCCTCGAGGAGGAACTCGTTCTTCGCGGCCACCGCGGCCCCAGCCGCCTCGAGGTCCGAGGGCGACAGCTCCGCAGGGTCACGCTCGATGAACTCGACCGCCAGGGTGTCCTTCTTGCCCGGATACGAGACCGCACCCGCGACGATCCGCTCGAACACCGGGTTGTCGGGGGTGCCGACGACGAACAGGTCACTCCCCTGATGCTCTGTGGTCTCGGTGATCGGCCCGAAATACGACTCCACCGATGCCCGGAGGTCGGGCATCCGCTCAGCGAGCGTCTCGCCGCGTCGCATCTTGTACTCTCTCATCTACTCACACCTCCTCGAATCCCAGATTTACCAGTTTCGTCATCCCTGCCGCCTGGCACGTTCGGCGATGTAGCCCCCGCGGCAGGCCGGACAGATGTCACCGCTGCGCATCGACGTGAGCGTCGCAGCCACCGCGTAGCCACATGCCGGACAGTAGAACTCCACCGCCTCATCCGGCAGGTCGGCCACATCGACCGGCGCATCCGAGCCGCCCACCGTATCGACCGACCGGGTGGCGGGCCGCGCAGAGGTGACCCGGTCCACCGCCACCTGGTCGCTCTGAGATGTCCGCGGTGCGGCCGGCTCCTCCGTGGGTGGATCGGGCGGCTGCTCCGTGGGGGGTGTGGCCGGGTCCGCTGCCGCATCGTCCGATGAGGCGGGTGGCTCGAGGATCTCCGCATCCTCCTCGGCGGGGTCGGCGGTCCCCGGATCGAGCGCGCCGGTCCCGGACTCCGCGGTGGACCCGCGGCTGGGCCGGAGGCTGGGGTCGAGGATGTCGTCCAGATGCGGGTCACCGGCGGTCGCAGCCGACTCGGGGGGAGCCGTCGCCGTGTCAGCACCCCGGATCGCGACCACCTCTGTGTTCTGACTGATCACCAGACGGTCACCGCACCGGGCACAGACACGGACCTCACGCTCGGTCGTGACCATCTCACCGCCACGCTCCTCGCGCATCCGCTCGGTCGTCGCCTCGCCGAACTGATGTCCGATGAGCTGGCACGTCAGTCCCATACCATCCCACGACTCGCATGGTTCAAAAGCATGTAGCACCGGGCTGCGGACGTCGGGCTTTAGCCAGATGCGCCCCGAGCAGGGGTGATGACCGGCGGCTACCACCGTGACCTGGGGGGACAGATGATCGACACTGCCGATGCGATCGGTGTCGTCACGGACTACGGTCGCCCCACACGGACGGCGATGGCGGTCCGGAAGGGGGCGGGGGTGATCGAGCTGCGCTACGGGGTGATCGAGCTGCGGGGCGCCGACCGCGAGGCGTTCGTCAACAACACCGTGAGTGTGGATGTGCCGCAGACGGATGCGGCGGGGAGCTACGGGTTCCTGCTCGACCCACAGGGGAAGATCATCGCGGACATGTACATCCTCGTGGGTGCGGACCGGCTCCTGTGTCTGGTCCACCCGCAGGTGACCGCGCAGATCGTCGATCAGTGGCAGGAGCGGGTGTTCATCCAGGATGTGGCGATCACCGACGCCTCCGACGCCTACAGCGTGATGGAGGTGCACGGGCCGCAGGCGACCGAGAAGGTCGCGAGCGTGTTGACCGGGCCGGGCGCGCCCGCGGACCCGTTCGATGTGGTCCGCGGGGCGATCGGGGAGGCGGGGGTCGTCGTGATGGCTGGAGATGGGCTGTTGGGCGAGGAGATGTTCATGATCGTCGGAGCGCGTGAGGCCGGTGAGCAGCTGTTCGACCGGCTGCTGACGATGGGGATCGGCGCGATCCCCTTCGGGATGGAGACCTACCGCACGCTCGCGATCGAGGCGGGGACACCGCTGTTCCCCGACGAGCTCGCAGGCGCCATCCCGAACACGTTCGACCTCGCCGTCGGGGTCGACTACGCGAAGGGGTGTTTCATCGGCCAGGAGGTCGTCTCGAAGGTGGCGCACCGGGGACGCCCCAGCCGGGAGCTGGTCGGGCTCCGGGCCCGTGGGCGCTTCCCGACAGCGGCGATCATGGACGACGGGACGGAGATCGGGCAGGTGACCGCCACCGGGCAGGTGACCGGTGGGACCGACTGTGTGGGCCTGGGCATCATCACCCGGGGACGGGTGCAGACGGGCGCGACGGTCACCGTCGATGCCGAAGAGGTGTCGGTCGTCGCACTCCCGGTCATCGAGGGGTCGCACCCGTCGGGGCGTCGGCCCCAGCCAGACCTCGTCGCCTCAGAGTCGGAGTAACCGGCGGATCTGCCGGCCCGAGAACAGGCTCGTCGGGCGGTCCATGTGCACGTCGATCTCCCCGCTGAGAGCGCGCAGCCCGAGCCGCTGCAGCGGGGCGGGGAGGTCGTAGGCCCGGCGGACCCACGCCCCCAGGCGGACCTCGCGGGCGAGCGCCCGCCGCCAGCGGCGCTCGTACCGCTGCAGGGTGGCAGGGTCGGTGGGGTCGATCGCCGCCGCAGCGATGTCCGCAGCCTGCATCCCGTAGAGGATGCCACCCCCGGTGAACGGCTTGGTCTGTGCGGCCGCATCCCCCACCACGAACCCCCGATCGCCGACCGTCGAGGCCGGGGGGCCGATCGGGATCGCCCCCGAACAGCGGTCGCTGAGTGAGACATCATACGCCGAGAGGAACCGACGGAATCGCGCCCGCAGATCGGCGCCCGGGGCGCCTGCGATCCCGTACTCCACACCCGCCTCACCGCGTGGGATCCGCCAGGCGAAGAAGCCGGGGACGATGAGATGCACGTCCACATGGTCCGCCGCATCAGGGGTGGGATCGAAGCCCAACACGCCATGGAGCAGCTCGCGGGGTGGGTCGATGCCGAGCGCCCGCCGCGTCCGAGAGGTGGGGCCGTCCGCACCCACGACCATCCTGGCGCGGACGCCCAGCGGACCATCTGGTGTCTGCACCTCGACGTCGACATGTGCGGGGCCCGGGGTCACCGCCGTGACGGTGTGATGGGTGCGGACATCCGCACCAGCGGTGGTGGCCGCCGCTGCGAGCGCCCGGTCGAGCCCGACGCGGTCGATGACCACCGAGATCGTCTCCTCGCGGTAGAAGCGATGCCCGGGGGCATCAGGACCCCCCACATGGAACCGTGCTGCGGAGATCTCGTTCTGTCGGAGCCCGCGTGCCGCACCGGGTGGGAGGTACCGGTAGATGTCGGTGCTCACATGCCCCGAGCACGCGAGGGGGGTGCCCACCGCGCCCTGCTCGAAGGCGATGACCCGGTGACCGCGGTCTGCGGCCTGTCGCGCGAACCGCGCACCGGCGGGCCCGACCCCGACGACCGCGAAGTCGTAGAGCTCAGCGGAGCTCATAGCATCGGGCGGGCCTCCCCGTAGGTGGCGATGCACACCGCCGCGTGTGCGGCCGCGCCGGTGGGGCCGTCGGCGGCCTCGACGTGCGTCAGCGGCGGCAGCTCCCACCCCCGCAGGTCACAGCCGGCATGCAGGCCGGTCTCGACGCGGTCACGGAGGAGCGAGGCATCGCTGCCTGCGGCCTCATAGAACAGCCCCTGGCCCTCCCGATCGGTCCATCCGAGCACGGCCGCCACGGGCTTGTCACCCGCATCGATGGCGACCGATTCGACGACGAAGAGCTGCTCCCCCGCCGCACCCAGCGGGGGGATGGTCTCGACGCGGCGGACCGTCGCCCCCGGGGGGATCACCGAGGAGACCGACACGAGGTTGTACTCGTGGACGTTCGCCGCCGCGAGTGCCGCATCGTACGCGGCGAGGTCGGTGGGACCTGCGCCCACGCCGGTGCTGATGTGGATCACCCCAGCGGCGGCCACAGCCGTCACCGGTGGTACGCAGGGCCCGCGATCGTCGTCGGCTGGCTCGCGTGGTCGATCTTCTCGTGTGCGGCGTCGAAGTCGGCCTCACACACCTCCGTGCGGCCCTCGCGGATCGCGAACATCCCCGCCTCCGTCGCCAGGGCCGCGAGATCGGCCCCTGAGAAGGTGCTGAAGCGTGAGGCGAGCGCATGCAGGTCCACATCCGACGACAGCTGCATCTTCGCGGTGTGGATCCGCAGGATCTCCTCACGGCCCGCCGCCTCCGGCTTCGGCACCTCGATGAGCCGGTCGAAGCGGCCCGGGCGCAGGATGGCCTCATCGAGCATGTCGAAGCGGTTCGTCGCGGCGATCAGGCGGATCTCGCCGCGCTCATCGAAGCCGTCCATCTCCGCGAGCAGCTGCATCATGGTGCGCTGGACCTCCGCATCCCCGGAGGTCTTCGAGTCGGTGCGCTTCGAGGCGACCGCATCGATCTCATCGATGAAGATCACGGCGGGCTCCCGGCTCGCTGCGAGGGCGAAGAGGTCCCGCACCAAGCGGGCCCCCTCACCGATGAACTTGCGGACGAGCTCCGAGCCCGCCATCTTGATGAACGTGGCGTCGGTCTCGTTCGCGACCGCCTTCGCCAGCATCGTCTTGCCCGTCCCCGGGGGGCCGTACAGCAGCACGCCCGCCGGTGGTTCGACGCCCACGGCGGTGAACAGCTCCGGTTTCACCAGGGGGTCCTCGACGGCCTCGCGCACCTCGCGGATCTGCTCGTCGAGCCCGCCGATGTCGTCGTAGACCACATCGGGGGACTGCTGGATCTCCATCGCCTGCGCCCGCGCATCCGTCTCCACATCCATCACCAGCTGCACGGTGAACGAGTCGTCGATCGCGACACGGTCACCGGGTTCGACCACTGATGCGAGCTGCGGGCGGACCTCCGTGAGCACCTCCTGGTTGTTCCCATGCTGCCGGATGATCGCCTGCTCATCGGACAGCTCCTCCACCGTCGCCAGGTAGAGTGAGCCGCCCTTGAGCATCTCATTCTCCTCCTTCAGCCGGGCGGCCTCCGCACGCAGCTCCGCCTGCAGTCCCGTCGCCTCATCCAGGCGGTCCTGCAGCTCCGCATGGATCGCCTCGAGCTCCGTCTGGTGGGCCTGCATCGCGGCGAGCCGCTCGCTCACCGTCATCTCTGGGTCGAGGTCCAACCGTGGTCGATCGGGCAGTGAGGGGCTCCGTGACATCCGTGTTGCTGACGCTTTGCAGAGGCGGTAAATGTGCCTTTGGGTCTAGGGGGTGTCGAGATGCTCCCCCTGGAACTGCCCGTCGTACCCACCGTCGTGCTCGGCCTTCGCGAGCACCAGCTGTGCGACCCGGGCATCTGCGGCGATCGAGACCGGGGCCGTGACCTCAAGCAGCCCCTCCCCGCGACCACGGTAGCCGCTGTCCCACACCGCGGTGTTGATCATCGCCCCGTTGCGCAGCAGGCTCGAACGGGGGTACAGGAACCCCAGATGCCCCTCGGGGATCGCGATCTGCTCGCGGTACCGGATGATGTAGCCACCGGGATCGAGCCGGTAGCTGCCGTCGACCGGCTCGAGCTCCTCGCGGGCACCGACGGTCGTCTCCGTCTCGCCGATGTGTCCCGGTGCCGTCGGGCTGAAGATCGCCGCCACCCGGAGGTCCACCCCGTTCGGCTGTGGCTGTGCCGCATCCACCGGGTGGAGCTGGGCTGCGACGTACGTGCCGGCGCGAAACATACCCGCATCTCGCAGGTCCACCGCTTTACTCTGGTGCACCGCGAGGACCGCCCCACGCATCCAGAGGCTGGACAACGGCGGGCTTATCAAGATACGTCATGAAGGTGCGCGTGATATGGGACAGACGCTCACGGAGAAGATCCTCGCGGACCACCTGGTCGAAGGGGAGCTCGAGCCGGGGTCGGAGATCGGCATCTCGGTCGACCAGGTCCTGACACAGGATACCACGGGGACGATGGTGTGGCTGCAGTTCGAGGCGCTGGAGCTCGATGAGGTCCAGACCGAACTTGTCGCGCAGTACTGCGACCACCAGACGTACCAGTTCGACTTCAAGAACACCGACGATCACCGCTTCCTCCGCTCTGCAGCGGGGGTCTACGGCGCGTACTTCTCGCGGCCGGGCAACGGGATCTGCCACAACGTGCACAAGGAGAACTTCGCAGCACCGGGCAAGACCCTCCTGGGGTCGGACTCGCACACCCCGACGCCCGGGGGGTTGGGCCAGCTCGCGATCGGGGCGGGCGGGTTGGACATCTCGGTGGCGATGGGTGGGGGTGCGTACTACGTGGAGATGCCAGAGGTCGTCAACGTCCGGTTGGAGGGTGAGCTGTCGGGGTGGGCGACGGCGAAGGATGTGATCCTCGAGATGCTCCGACGGCTCTCCGTGAAGGGAGGTGTGGGGAAGGTGTTCGAGTACACCGGCCCGGGTGTGAGCACACTGAGTGTGCCCGAGCGGACGACGATCACCAACATGGGCACGGAGCTGGGTGCCACCTCGTCGATCTTCCCCACCGATGACCGCACGCGGGAGTACCTCGCCCGACAGGGGCGTGAAGCCGAGTACGTCGAGCTTTCGGCGGACGCGGATGCGGAGTACGCAGACGAGCTGGTGATCGACCTCAGCGCACTCGAGCCACTGATCGCGCTCCCGTCGATGCCGGACGATGTCGTCCCGGTCCGGGAGGTCGTGGGCACGCCGGTCCAGCAGGTGATCGTCGGGTCGTGCACGAACGGTGGGTACGAGGACATCCTGCCGGTCGCGAAGATGCTCAAGGGACGCGAGGTCGACCGGCGCACCGATGTCGTCATCGCACCGGGCTCGAAGCAGGCGTCGGAGCTGCTCGCGCGGGAGGGGTGGACGGCGGAGCTGATGGCCGCTGGTGTGAACTTCTCAGAGGCGACCTGCGGGGCCTGCATCGGCATCGGGCACGTCCCCGCATCGGACTCGGTCTCCCTGCGGACGTTCAACCGGAACTTCGAGGGACGCTCGGGGATCGAGGATGATGCGGTGTACCTGTGCTCACCCGAGGTCGCCGCCGCGGCGGCGCTGACCGGGGAGATCACCGATCCCGGTGACCTCGCGGGCATCAGTCCACCGGGGGTGGAGCTCCCGGAGGCGTACGATGGGTCGACGGTCGACATCATCACGCCGGAGGACCCCGTCGATGAGCAGCTCATCAAGGGGCCCAACATCGGCTCCGCACCGATCGGCGAGCCGATCGAGCCGGACGTCGGTGGCGAGGTGCTGCTGAAGATGGGTGACAACATCACCACCGACCACATCATCCCCGGGACGGCAGAGGTGCTGATGTACCGGTCGAACATCGAGAAGCTCTCTGAGTTCACCCTCTCACGCGTGGATGACAGCTTCGCCGAGCGGGCGATGACCGCAGGTGGCGGCGTGCTCGTCGCCGGAGAGAACTACGGACAGGGGTCCTCACGGGAGCACGCGGCGATGTGTCCGCTGTATCTCGGTGTGGAGGCGGTGGTGGCGCAGTCGTTCGCTCGGATCCACAAGGCGAACCTGATCAACTTCGGGATCATCCCCCTCGAGATCGATGCGGAGACGTACGACCAGATCGAGCAGGGCGAGTCGCTGCGCGTCGATGACGATGCGCGGGAGGCGGTCCTGGGCGGCGCGACGAGCGTGACGATCGCGGGTGAGGACTGGGAGGCGACGGCGGAGCTGGACATCTCCGCGCGCGAGCGCGAAATCCTCGCCGCGGGTGGCAAGCTGCGACTCACGCGGGACCAGTTCGACACCGGCGCAGGCGGGGCCGCACCGGCGGACGACTGACCCCACCGATGGGGGGTCCCTCCTCGAGGGTGGCCGTGCATGGACCGGATGCGGACGCCTGGTCCATCCGAGCCGCGCGACAGGAGGATGTCCAGGCCATCGCGACGATCGAGGCGGCGTGCTTCCAGCAACCCCTGCCGTACCGCTACATCCAGCAGTCGGTCGAGGGCGCACGTGTGGGGGTGGCGACAGCGGGGGGTGCCGTCGGTGGGTTCGTCATCTACCGGATGGTCCCCACCGCCGCCGGACGGCGTGGGCACCTCGCGGACCTCGCCGTGGGGGCTTCGGTGCGGCGACAGGGGCTCGGCCGTGCACTGCTGCGATGGGCGCTCCGACGTCTGCGTGGGTGCACGGAGGTGTGGCTCGAGGTGCGGGCGTCGAACCACGTGGCCCGCGCACTGTACGCATCCGCCGGGTTCACACCTGTCAGTCGCAGGCGGCGCTACTACACGGATGGGGAGGATGCGCTGGTGCTGACCCGCGCGATGGGCAGAGGTCCCTGATGCGGGAGGACTGTCAGGGGCCTGCGGAGCCCACCGCGGTGCGAGAGGGGTATGCGACGGTGATCCCGACGGCGAAGGTCGTCCTCTCCGAGGTGGCGAACGGACTGGGGTTCGACCGGCACACCTACGCCGAGCGGATCGACGCCTCGATGGTCGAGCGGGTGGCGAACGTGCTCTTCGCCGCAGAGCTCCCGGTCGCATGTGCAGAGGAGGGGCGGTTCGAGAGCTACCAGCAGCATGTCGATGCGACGGTGATCTCCCTGGGTGCGGCCCCGGCGGAGATGGTCTGCTGGCATCACGCACGGGTCGCACAGGTGATCATCGCCGCAGGCTACCACGATGCAGAGCAGGCGACCAGCGAGGTCGTCCGCCGGGCGGCGTTCAACCGCTGTTACCGACCCATCATCGAGGGGGGCTGAGATGCCCGACGACGGGCGACGGTACGCGCCGGTGGACGCGCCATCGTGGCCGGTGACCGAGAGCGTGACCGAGTATGAGACCACGTGGTACACGGGCGGGTACGACCTGGTGGTCCATCCGGATGGGTCACAGAAGCGGTACTACTGGGCGGAGCTTGCGGCTGCGGTCGTGATCGTCGCGGTCACCGAGGACGCGGTCGTCTGCGTCGAGCAGTACCGCCCGACGATCCGGCAACACCACCTGGAGCTCCCCGCGGGCATCGTCGAGGCCGACGAGGCATATCCAGCAGCGGGTCGACGCGAGCTCGAGGAGGAGACCGGCTACCTCGCGGGGACGGTCGAGGAGCTGCAGCGGGTGTGGTGTGCGACGGGGCTGCTCCGACATGAGCGGGCGTACGTCATCGCCACCGACCTCGAGCCCACCCGACAGCGGCTGGACACCAACGAGTATCTCGAGGTCCGGGAGGTGCCACGGTCGCAGGTGCTGGCGCACGTCAGGCGGCAGCCGACGAATGAGGCCACCATCGAGGGGATCCTCCTGGCGAAGGAGGACGGCTACCTGTGACGCTACGCGACGGAGAAGCCCTTCTCGCGGAGGAAGTCCTCGACGCGCCCGGTGTGGTTGCCCTGTAGTTCGATGGAGCCGTCCTCGACGGTGCCCCCACAGGCGAACTTCGATTTCAGATCCGAGGAGAGATTGTCCATATCCACATCACGCGGGTCGAACCCCTCGATCACCGTCACCTCCTTTCCATAGCGGCGCTCGTCGATGCGGATGGTGATCTCCTGGGACTCTTTGGCGACGTCCTCGCAGACGCAAAGTTCCTCAGGGAGCCCGCACGTCGAGCAGACTTCCGACATTACAACCGTCAGGTACCCGATGTGCGTACTAAACAGTATCGGGAGCCTCGCGGCGGATATCGGGGATTCCAGGGGGCTGAGGCAGCCATCGACCGGCGGGACGCTGCCGATGCCAATCTTCATGTCCACCCATCACCGGCTCAGCACATGGTGAGCCTCACCGAGTTCGTGTTCATGCTGGGGATGAGCATCATCGAGCTGGTGGTCACCTTCGCCACGGAGGTCTTCCTGGGGGTCGACCCGATCACCGCGGTGATCTTCCTCGTCGGTGGGGCGCTGACCACCGCCGCTGTCGGCTTCTTCGGGGTCCTCGTCATGGGTGCAGCGATCGATGCGGTGACCGGCTAGGGGTCACACCAGCTCCGCGAGGAGGTCGATCGCCGTCAGGGGTGCCGGCCCGAGGGGGGCACCCAGGACCACACCATCGGTGTGCTCGCGCACCGCCTCGAGCCTCGCCGCCACGCTCGCAGGCTCGCCGGCGATCGCGAACGCATCCAGCATCCGCGGGGTCACCAGCTCGAAGGCCGCCGCGTGCTCGCCCGACGCGAGCGCCGCGTGGATCTCGGAGGCGACGTCCCCGTCGATACCGTGGCGCTCGAGCACCGGGGGCGCCGCCCCTGCTGCGATGAACGCCACCGGCGGGCGTGCGGCCGTGCGTGCAGCATCCGCATCACCGTCGATGCTCACACTCGCATACGCGTGGAGCCTGCTGTCCCCGGCGTCCGGATCCCGGTCCTGCCGGCCGATGTCGAACTGCTCACGCGCCCAGCGGAGGTCCGCCGGATGTGACCCGTTGAACAGCAGGCCATCCGCCCGCTTGCCGGCCATGCGGCACATGTGGGGCCCCTCACCACCGACGTACACCGGGATCGGTCCATCGACGGCGTAGTTCAGGCGCACATCGGTCGCCTGGAAGCGCCCCGCATGATCGACGGTCGCGCCGTCCCACAGCCGGCGCGCCACCTCGAACGCCTCGAGCACCGACCGCAGGTCGCGGTCGTCGGCGAGGCCCAGTCGCCCCAACACGGTGGGGTCGCCCGGGCCGATGCCGAGATGGACCCGCCCTGGTGCCACCTCGCTGAGCGTGGCGAGCTGGCTCGCCAACGTGACCGGATGCCGCTCATATGGGTTGACCACACCGGGACCGAGACGGATGTGCTCGGTGGCCTCGAGCAGCAGCGCCGCGACGGTGACAGGGTCCCGGTTGTCGTGGTGAGAGGAGACGAACGCCGCGTCGATCCCCCCTGCCTCGGCGGCCTGCGCCCGCTCGATGAGCTGTGCGATCGGCGCATCTGGGACCAGCTCCATCCCCCATGTGAACGTCTGGTTAGCCATCGTACGTCCATCCCTCCAGGGCCTGCCTGATAAGGTCTGTCTCAGGCGCACGGAAGTGCGCATCTGAGGCGCCGTGATCGCCCCATGCGAACCCGGTGATGACCGCCACCGGGGTGCCGCCTGCGCCCTCACCCATCACGAGGTTCGCCGCCGCAGCGAGCTCATCGATCACGTTCTCCACGGTCGAGCTCAGGAGGCGGTCGGAGCGGTCCGACTCGCCGCGCCAGTCACGCGCAGGGTGCAGGCCGTGCCAGCCGATCGCCACACCGCGCTGCCCGTGCCGGAAGGGCCGTCCACAGGTGTCGGTGATGATGACGCGGTCTGTCGGCAGCCCGGCTGCGATCTGCTGGGCGCTGGCGGAGGGGTCCTCCGGGAGCAACAGCAGGTCCGCACCATCGGTGTTGGAGCGGTCGATGCCCGCGTTCACGGTGATGTGGCCGAAGTGGGTCTGCGTGAGCAAAAACGGTGCCTCCAGCAGCAGTGCCGCGCTCTCACGCAGGACCGCCTCCGCAAAGCGGGGATCTTTGGGTGAGCCGGTGACCGCTTCGAGCCGCGCGGCGATGGCACGCGCGCGCGATGAGGGATCGTACGCCTCAAGGGCCCGGGTGCGGCCCTCGGACTTCGAGACGACGGTCGATGCGATGCAGACGACCGCATCGCTGTCGAGCGTCGCGTGGTCGGTGACGACCGCGGCGAGGTCATCGCCGGCTGCGACCGTCGGCATCCCCGCAACCGCGTCCACCTGCATGCGGACGGTTGGACACGGCCGGGTAAAACGGGGCCCATCCATCGACACCGCTTCAAGCACGGCGGTCCGTGGACAGCGTGGTGGCGATGATGAGAGTTACCCCCACCGAGTCAAGGATGACGATCACCGATCCCTGAGCCACCCTATCGTCACGGCAAAGCCACTGCGGACGTGTTCTGGTGCATGCCCGTCGGCACCATCTCCGCTCCCGAGCTGCAGGCGCGACTCGAGGGGCCAGAGCCCCCGCAGGTCATCGACATCCGGCACCCCACCGCGTACGCGCGCGGACACATCCCGGGCGCGGAGAACGTCCCGTTCGTCGACCTGATTAGCGAGATCGACGCGGTCAGCTGGGCGGACCAGATCGTCGTCGTCTGTCCCCACGGGGAGTCGTCCATGCAGGCGGTGCAGCTGATCGATGCGTACGCGGGCGTCGACGGCGATGCGGTCGTGCTGAATCTGACCGGCGGGTACGCGGAGTGGGCGGGACCGATGGTGACCGACTAGACGAACTGCCGGAGTGGGTCGCGCCGGAGTGCGACGAACCGGTCATCCAGCGCCTCCCGCAGTGCCACGAGGTCACCGTGGGCCGCGGCGATGGGTGCGAACTGATCGCGCCACTGCTGCCAGGGGGGTGGCAGCCCGAAGCGGTCCGTGATCGCATCCAGCTGCGCATCACGGTCGGCGAGCTTGTCGCACTTGTTGACCGCGAGGATGACGAACACCCCGAGCTCCTCGAGGAACTCGTACAGCTCGATGGTGTGCGGCAGCTCCCCCCGCTCCGCATGACGGTCGATGATCTCCACGGCGGCGTTCGCATCGAGCACCAGCACCGCCGCGAGGACCGCATCCGCGTGTGACTCGAGATAGCCCACGAGGTCGGTCAGGATCGCCTCCTGCTGCTCGCGGGCGACCCCCGAGAGGAAGCCGAAGCCGGGCAGGTCGGTGAACATGAAGTCGTGCTGGGGATGGGTGTAGTGCGCGGGGGTCCGCGTCACCCCCGGCTTGCGACCCGTCTGGAAGCGGTCGCTGCCGGTCAGCCCACGCATGATCGTCGATTTGCCCACGTTCGACCGACCCACGAAGACGACCTCCTCGTGCGGGGGGCGCTCAGCGGCCTGCATCATCCCTGCCGCGACGGCGGCAGCTCCGGCGTCTCCGCCACCACCCCGAGCGCCGCCGTGATCACCGGATCTACCCCCACGCCACTCTCGATGCTCATGTTGTACGTCGCCTCGGGCATGGGGGTGACGTCCGCCTTGTTGTTCACCATCAGCACCGGTGTCGCGGTTGACTCGAAGGTCGCCGACAACGACCGGTGGAGCTGGCGCTGGTCCGCCAGCGGGTAGCCACAGCGCTCGGAGGCGTCGTAGAGGAAGACGACCACATCGGCCAGATGCGTCAGTGCGCTCACCGCCTGGTCCTCGATCGCGTTGCGGTCGGCGGGGGGGCGGTCCAACAGCCCCGGGGTGTCGACCAGCTGCACCGGGTGTCGATCCAGCTCGAGGTGGCCCACATGGATCGTCGTCGTCGTGAACGGGTACGAGGCGGTCGGCGTGTCTGCCCGCGTCAGGGCGTTGACGAAGGAGGTCTTCCCCACGTTCGGGTACCCCGCGACCACCACCGTCGGGTGCTCGGGCCGGATGTCCGGCAGTCGCCGGAGCGTGTCGCGAGCCGCCCCGACCGCCCGGAGGTCGTCCCCCACCGACTCGACCACATCGGCGAAGCGCGCGAACGCCTGCTTGCGGTACCGGCGGGCGGTGGCGACCTCGGTGCGGCGGAGTCGGGGCTGGTACTCACGACGGAGTCGGCCGACCTGAGTCGCCGCCCACTGCGTGTGTGCGAGCTGCTGTCGGAGCGTGTCGACACCGACCAGCGCATCGGCCATCTCGTAGTAGAAGGGGTCGACCTCGTCGAAATCCGGCCACACCCGCCCCACCTGCTCGAGGTTGTCAGACAGGATCGATGCCGCGGTCTGCAGCATCGACTGCTGGGCCAGCAGCCCCTGCTTGGACCGTCCCGCACGTGCGGCGCGGCTGAACGCCTTCTCGATCAGCTCGGAGGCGCGAGGGGTCGTCGGGATGGACTCGAAGTACATGGGGATCACCGGTGTGCGTCGGCAGTAAGTCACACCCGGCGCCTCAGGCTTCTATACCTGTCGAGGTCAGCGTGTGCGGTCGAGGTACTCCTGCTGGATGGCGATCACCGCCGCCGCATCGGCCGCCGCGGCGTACCGGCGCAGCGGCTCCTCGTTGAGCTCCAAGAAGGTGTGCCCCCAGCGGAACGGAGCGAGCAGTGCTGCAGCACGCTCGGGGGCGCCGAGGATGTACACCGCAGCCGCGAGCGCCTCGGCGGTCGTCAGCGCGAACGGGCGGCCGAAGTTGACCGGGTTGCCCGCGACCAGGTACGGGAGCGCCCGCCGGGTGAGGCCCGCGGGCACGCGGTGCGCATCCACCGAGGTCCACGAGCAGTCCACCGCGATCACCCGCGGGGGGGTGGGCAGATCGGGCGCGAGTGCGTACGCGCTGGTCGGGTCCAACACCACGCCCTCTCGGGGCGCATCCGACGGTGCGACGAGCTCGGCGTGGTCGAACTTCGCCAGCCGCCGTGCGGTGCACTTCTCGGGGTCATCATCGCCCACGTACAGGATCGTCAGCGGGCGGTCGCCCGCCGCGGTCGGGGTCGTCCCGGGCGACGATGCGCGCTCAGTCACGGAGCCCGGCACCGACGGCGGTCTCGCCGAAGTGGACCCCACCGGTGATCTCGTGCCGACCGCGCATGTACGGTCGCAGCACCGGCGGGACCGTGACGGTCCCCTCCGATGTCTGGTAGTACTCCAGGATGGCGACCATGACGCGGGGCACCGCGAGGCCCGAGCCGTTGAGGGTGTGGAGGTACTCTGCCGATTCATGCCGCTCGGGGCGGTAGCGCAGCCCCGCACGGCGCGCCTGGTAGGCCCCGAAGTGCGAGACGCTGGAGACCTCGAGCCACCGGCCACCCTCCGGTGGACCATCGGCCATCTCGTCCGCTGGGGCCCACACCTCGATGTCGTACTTCTTGCGCTGGGTGAACCCGAGGTCGCCGGTGCACATCTCCAGGATGCGATACGGCAGCTCGAGCCCCTGGAGGACGGCCTCAGCCTCGGCGACGAGGCCATCGAACCGGTCCGGGGCGTCCTCCGGGGTGGTGAAGTTCACGAGCTCGACCTTGTTGAACTGGTGGACCCGCACGATCCCACGGGTCTCGGTGCCGTGCTCCCCTGCCTCACGCCGGAAGTTGGGGGTGTACGCCTGCAGCTTCAGCGGGAGCTCGTCCGCCAGCAGGATCTCCTCGCGGAACATGTTGGTGACCGGCACCTCCGCGGTCGGACACAGCCACAGGTCCGTCGGCGCGTACGGGTCCGTGTTGGACCCACCCAGCCGATACGCATCCTCGGTGAACTTCGGGAACTGCCCGGTGCCCTCCATCGCCGTCGATCGCACGGGGATGGGGGGGAACACGTCGGTATAGCCCTGCTCGCGATGGACGTTCAGCATGTACTGGATCAGTGCATGCTCCAGCATCGCCCCCTCCCCGACGGTGAAGTAGAAGCCACCACCGGCGACCTTCGCACCGCGGTCGAAGTCGAGGATCCCCAGCGACTCGCCCAGGTCATAGTGCGGGATGACCGGGTCGGGGAGGCTGCGGATGGTCTCGAACCCCCACCGACGCAGCTGCACGTTGTCCGACTCATCCTCCCCGACAGGCACCGCTGGGTCGGGCAGCTGCGGGATGCGCATGAGCGCCTCGATCAGCTCGCGCTCCAGCGCCTCGGTCTCCGCCTCGAGCTCGTCCAGGGCCGCGTTGACCGACTGTGACCGGTCGATCGCCGCAGCAGCGGCGGCGTCCTCACCCGCCGCCTTGAGCTCGCCCACCTCCCGCGAGATCGTGTTGCGCTGGTGCCGGAGGTCGTCGACCTCCTGCTTCTGCGCGCGCCACCGTCCGTCGAGTTCGAGCACCGCCTCGAGGTCCACATCCGCCATCCCCTTCTGCGCCATCGCGACACGGACACGGTCCGGATCTTCGCGCAGGAGGCGGCGGTCGATCATGCCACAGGTTCAGAATGTGCCGGCAAAACCGTGTCGCATCCACCGAATCTCATGGTTTATACGGGACTGTTGGGTGGAGTCGGTATGGCCTCTGGGGAACCGGTCAGGGTGGACGCAGCCGAGGGATGGTGGATGCTCGAGATGGAGATGTATGGGACCCAGGGATACGGCGTGGTCTACGTGCTGGAGGCGGCCCACCCGGTGGTGGTCGACACCGGACTGGGGCGCAACACCGCGTGGATCGTTGCGTTGCTCGAGGAGCAGGGCGTCGACCGCACCGACCCCATCTCCATCCTGGTGACACACGTGCATCTCGATCACGCCGGCGGTGTGGGGCGCCTCTGTGCGGCCTTCCCGCAGGCTGAGGTGTACGTCCACGAGCGGGGCGCCAGGCATCTGAGCGAACCGGACCGCCTCGTCACAGGGACCAAGCAGGCTGTGGGGCACATGTGGCGGTACTACGAGGATCCTGTGGCGGTGCCCCCCGAGCGCATCACCACCGTCGGCGATGGCGACCACATCGACGCAGGCGGCCATGCGTTCGCGGTGCATGCGGCACCCGGACATGCGCCGCACCAGGTCACCTTCCATGACCAGGATGCAGACGTGATGTTCTGCGCCGATGCCATGGGCATCCGGATCCCCGGGACCGGCCGGGTGATCGCCTCCACTCCGCCCCCGCAGTTCGACCTCGCGCTGGCCCGAGCAGACGTCGCGATGATCGCCGAGGAGGCGCCTGCCACGCTCTGCTATGCCCACCACGGGCACCGACCGTTCGAGCCGGCGGTCGCCGACCGGTACGATGACATCCTGCAGCGGTTCGTCGCGGAGACGACTGCGGCGTTGGAGACACAGTCGCTGGAGGATGTCATCGATGCGGTCACCGCCGACTACGATGCGGAGGCCGTGTGGGGCGCAGAGAAGACCCGGGCCGAGGCGTCGCTCAACGTGCGTGGCATCGCCGCGATGGACCCCTGAGGGGGGTCAGTCGTCGGCGGGCGCGGAGGCGCCGGAGCTGACACCCGTGCCCGGACCGATGTCGATCCCGAGTGCCTCGAGGCGCTCATCGGGCACCACCCCATCGACCCACTGACGGCGGGCGTAGTACTCCTCCTTCATCTCCTCGAGCTCGCACAGCTGCCCCTCCGACGCACCCTGACCGGGCACCGCCTCCTCGCCCTCGATGAACCGCCCCGGCAGCGAATCATCCGCCCCGTCGAAGCCGGCGAGGTTGTTGTAGTACCGCTCGAGGGTGTAGATGCGGTCACCCGTCTCGAGCAGCTCCTCCTCGGTCACATCGAGTCCGGTCATCCCGTTGTACTGCAGGACGTACTCCTCGATCCCCTCGGCGAACGCGTTGAACTTGCAGATGTCGAAGGAGTCCGAGACCGCATGGAGGTCCTGGAACAACGCACACAGCTCACCCTTCCCCTCCCAGTCGTGGGGGTCCACCTTCTCTGGGATCCCCAGGATCTCCGCTGCCGGTGTGTACCCACGTAGGTGACACGCACCGCGGTTGGAGGTCGCATAGCCGATGCCCATCCCCTTCATCGACCGGGGGTCGTACGCTGGGATGGTCTGGCCCTTGACAGCCAGTGAGTTGTTCTGTGCGTCATGCGCCTCGGCGACCCGGCGGGGGCCCTCCGCGAGCAGCCGCCCCAGCTCGGAGGTGTGCCGGCCCATCTGGTCGAGCAGGTCGATCATGTGCTCAGTGTCGCCCCACTCGATACCGTCATCCAGGTCCGCCAGCTTGCCCTGCTCGGTCATCTCCATCGCCATGGCGATCATGTTGCCCGCCTCGATCGTGTCGACACCGAGATCGTTGCACATGTTGATCATCACGGCGATGCTGTCGCGGTCATCGTTCATCGAGTTCGGCCCGAGCGCGAACGCAGACTCATACTCGTAGGACTCCCCGCGGACGTTCAGCTCCTCACCCTTGTGGCGGTACGTCACCTCGACCTCCTTCTTGCAGGCGACCGGACAGGAGTGACAGGTGGGTTCGTCCACCAGGATGTTCTCCCGGACGTTCTCCCCGGAGACCCGCTCTGGGTCGATGTTCGGGGACGACGCATCGGCGGCCGTCTCGGAGTGCGCCGACGTGAACCGGCCGTTGCGGGTCGGCAGCCCGTCCATCTCCTCGGTGAGGTTCATCAGCACGTTCGTGCCGAACAGCGAGAGGCCACCCTCGTTCGGGGCGGTCACATCGTTCTCACGGATCAGCTGCATGGCCTGCTGATAGCCCTGCTTGAACGTCTCGGGGTCCTTCGGTTTGGGCATCCGCGTGCCCGCCTTGATGACCACGGCCTTCAGCTGCTTCGCACCCATCACGCAACCGGTGCCGCCTCGGCCGGAGGACCGGTCGTCCTCGTTGACGATGCAGGCGAAGCGCGTGCCGTTCTCCCCACCGGGACCGATCGCCATCGCCGAGAGGTCCCGGCCGAACGTGCCGTCGATCTCCTCCTCGATCGCCGCCATCGTGTCGTGGACGCCCTGTCCCCACCATGCCGACGCATCGCGGATCTCGACCTCACCGTCCTCGACGTAGAGGTACCGTGGCCCATCCGCAGCACCCTCGACGAGCAGACCATCGAAGCCCGCCCACTTCAGACGCGCACCGGACCATCCACCGTGATGGGAATCGGTCACGGTCCCCGTCAGCGGTGATTTGGTGCAGATCGCGATGCGGCCACTCATCGGGGCCTGTGTCCCTGTCAGCGGGCCGTTCATGAACGCGAGGAGGTTGTCCGGACTGTCCGGGTCAACCTCCGGACCCTGGTCGAAGACGTACTTCACACCGAGACCGCGACCCCCGATGTACTTGCGTGCGGCATCCTCCGGGATGGATTCGTATGCGACCGACTCGGTGGAGAGGTCGATCCGTGCCACGTGATCTTGGAATCCGCCTTGGTCTGTCATAGTATGTGCCTACACTTACCATGGTCCTGTCAGACAAAGAGGGTTCAGGCCACCCCGTAATCAATAATCGTTACACATCGGGTGTGCCCGGTGGGGCTAAATCCACCGCACCTGTGGTCGACGCATGAGCACGCCGAGCCCCGAACCCCGCGAGGATCATCGGGGCATGGACGCACACAACGCGGTGATGCGCGAGATCCGGGGGCTGAACGAGCAGTCGTACGCCCCAGATGCGCCCACCCGGGTGTGGATGGACGAGGACAACACACCGGCGGGGATCGTCCGGTCGCTGACGATCATCATGAACACCGGGGGGTGTCGGTGGGCCCGCGCTGGCGGCTGCACGATGTGCGGGTACGTGGCCGAGTCCGTGGAGGGGGGGACGGTCGCACACGCAGACCTCATGGCACAGATCGACGCGGCCCTCGCACATGAGGCGGAGGCTGCAGAGACCCCTGCTGCGCAGGTGAAGATCTACACCTCCGGATCATTCCTCGATGACCGGGAGGTCCCCCCGGAGACCCGCCAGGCGATCGCGGCGCGGTTGGGGCCGCGGGATCGGATCGTGCTCGAGTCGCTTCCGGACTTCGTCGAGCCACAGAAGCTGCGCCCGTTCCTCGCACAGGGGATGGCCACTGACATCGCGATCGGCCTGGAGACGTCCTCCGACCGTATCCGGCGGGATGCGGTGAACAAGTACTTCCCGTTCAAGGCGTTCGAGCAGGCCGCTGCGGCGGTGGCGTCCGCGGGCGCGGCAGCCGACCCTCCGGCGGGCATCAAGGCGTACCTGCTGCTGAAGCCCCCGTTCCTCGCGGAGGGGGAGGCCGTCGAGGACATGATCAGCTCCATCCGTGACTGTGCGGCCACCGCGGGTGTGCACACCGTCTCGATGAACCCGACCAACGTGCAGTCGTACACGATGGTGAACGAGCTGTACCGTGCGGGCGGGTACCGCCCCCCATGGCTGTGGTCGGTCGCGGCGGTGCTCCGGGAGACGGCTGCGGACCCGGTGCTCGTCGTGTCCGATCCCGTCGGGGCGGGGGCCGATCGCGGTGCACACAACTGCGGGGAGTGCGATGACCTGGTCTACCGGGCGATCAAGGACTTCAACCTCCGGCAGGACCCGTCGGTGTTCGATGAGGTCAGCTGCACGTGTGAGTCCGCGTGGGGCTTCGTCATGGCGGAGGAGACGGGGTACAACCAGCCGCTGATCAGCTGAGGGGGCCGGCCAGCCCCGCGAGGATCGCTGCACCGTCGGTCGAGTGGGACACCCCCGGGACGGTGGCCCGCTCCGGATGTGGCATCATCACGGCGGTGCTCGGGTGCGCCCCGATGACGGCGGCGATGTTCCCCACGGACCCGTTCGGGTTCGCCGCCGGTGTGACCGCGCCGGAGGCATCACAGTACCGCAGCAGGACACGGTCGTCCGCCTCGAGGCTCGCGACCGTCTCCTCGTCGGCGAGGTACCGGCCCGCACCGTGGGCGATGGGCAGGTGCAGGACGTCCCCGACCTCCCGTGCGGCGGTGAACGGGGTCGCAGTCGTCTCGACCCGGCAGTGGACCCATTCACACTGGAACCGTGCCGACGTGTTCGTCGTGAAGCTCCCGGGGACGAGTCCGCGCTCTGCGCCGACCTGCGCGCCGTTGCAGATGCCGAGCACCGGCACGGTCCCCAGGCGCTCCTCGACGTGTGCCATGATGGGCGAGCGTGCGGCCATCGCCCCCGGCCGCAGGTAGTCACCGTAGGAGAACCCCCCCGGCAGCACGACCGCCGTCGCGTCCGCAGGGAGTGCGTCCGAGTGCCAGACCCGCTGTGCTGCGAGCCCGATGTGTCCGGTGGCGGTCACCACATCCCGGTCACAGTTCGACCCCCCGAACTGGATGACGGCGACGCTCACCGGGGGTGTACCTCGACATCGTAGCTGTGGAGTGTGGGGTTCGCGAGCAGCTGCTCTGCCATCGCGGTGGCCGTCGTCTCCGCCGCATCCACAGAGGCGGCATCCAGCGTCACCTCGAAGCGATCCGCATGTGTGAGTGCCTCATGCTCGAAGCCGAGCCGGCTGAGCGCGGCAGAGGTCGTCTCCGCCTCCGGGTCGAGCACACCCGTCTTGAGCCGCACGGTGACCACCGCAGAGTACCGGGGCATACCGGTGGCTGCACCCGTCAGCGCATTAGCTGTTCTGACCATCGATGAGCGCATCGACACGCTGGGCCGCCGCCGACAGATCCCCGACACCGAAGTGGCCCCTGCCGGTGTAGCCGTCGGCTCCCGCCTGGTACAGCCGTTCGACCGCCGTCTTGAGCGCCGACGGGAGTCTGGGCGGCTCCACGTCGACGGCCGCCTGCCAGCCGGGGGCGTCGGTGCGCTTGGCCTCCCGGATGGCTCGGTACCAGCCGGGGGCGGCCTCACGGTAGTGCATCCGGAGCACCTCCTTCGAGACGGGGACCCCATCATACCGGAAGCGATTCTCATCGAACGTCCCCGCCACATCAGCCACCCGCAGCTCGCCTGCCGCATAGAGGCACTCGATCTTGCCGTCGAGATGGTCGAACCCCGCCGCGGTGGCGGCCGCGGTCACCTCTGCGTTCACCGCCCGGGCGAGCGACTCGAGCTCGGCGAGGTCGGCGGGTCCCGCGATCGCCGCCGCCTCCTCGCGGTCGAGGTAGCGATCCTGCGGTTCGAACTTCGTCGAGAACTCGACCACTGGGGACGCGAGACGGACCGTCTCGGGTGGCCACTCCCGGCGGTCGATGCCGCAGGCGCTCGGGGCCAGCCGACGCCGGACGCTCGAGGCGGGTGGGATCGCATTGCGGAAGACGATCTCCAGGGGGACGAGCTGGTGCGCTCCACCCGCGTCGTGATACGCCGCGTAGTCGAACCCACCGTCCACCTGCGGCAGCTCGGGTGTCTGCGTCAGCTCGATCACCATCCGCCGTGGGGGTGAGGCGGCCCCGGCGAGTGGCTGCGGTGCAGCAGGATCACCCACCCCCGCATAGTGGGTGGCGATGCCCGCGGCCTCCAGCCGCTCGAACGTGTACGCACCCATCGTGCACAGCACCGCCCCCTTCTCCTCGAGGCGGTCCGGCATCACCCCCCAGTCGAAGATGGAGTACCGGTCGGTGAAGTAGAACGCACCCACCCCGGCGGCGTCGGGGGTGGGTGGGGTGAGCACCTCGAACTCCTTCACGCTCGTCATGCGCAAGAGGGGACCGATGGTGACAAGAACCCTTCTGGGGGACGGCCACACTCAAATGCTCCAGCGCCCGATGCTCAGACGATGATGGTGACCACACACGTGGCGATGGGACTGCTGCTGGCGGTGCCCATCGCCGTCGTGGCACCGGTGTACGCGCCGGTGGCCGCGCTCGGGGCGATCATCGGCGGCATCGTCCCGGACATCGACCTGTTCGTGGGGCAGCACCGCCGGAGCCTCCACTACCCCACGTACTACCCGCTGGGGGCGGCCGTGGTGGGGGCCTTCGCGGTGGCCACCTCAGCGCCCCTGGCGGTCGCCGCGGCGGTGGCTCTGGGGTCCGCAGGGCTGCACTCGATCACGGATTGGCTGGGCGCAGGTGATGAGCTCAGGCCATGGGAGCGCACCTCCCCACGGGGGGTGTACCTCCACGTGCGCCGGCGCTGGCTGCGACCGCGGTACCTCGTCCGGTACGATGGCGCACCGGAGGACCTCATGCTGACCGTGCTCTGTGCCGCACCGGCGATGATGGTCTATGATGGGCCGATCCGGGCGATCATCGCCATCGGCATCGTGGTCGCGATGCTCTACACCCTGGTCCGCAAGCGCCTGCCCGACCTGCTCGGCATCTGATCATCCCCCCTCGGCGAGGACCGCTGTGAGAGCTGGGTCCGCCTCGATGACCGCACGGATCCGCTCAGCGACCCACCGGTCATCGGGCGCCTCCAGGTAGCGTGCGTGGACGGCGAGACGCTCGCGGAGCGTCCCACCCTGCGCGGCGACGACCGCACGCAGGTGCTCCACCGCCGGCCAGGGGTGCGCCGGGTTGATGTGGTCCACGGTCACCGGTGAGACACCGCCGAGGTCATCGACCCCGTAGCTGAGCAGCCCCTCGATGGGCGAGAGGTTCGGGGGGGCCTGGACGGCCACCTCCGCCGGCAGGATCGTGCGGGCCATCGTGAGCACCCGCCTCATCGTCTGAAGTCCCGGCTGTGGGTACGGTGAGCGCTCGTTGGGGACCACCCCCTGGATGATCACCTCCTGGATGTGTCCGTACCGTGCGTGCAGGGAGGCGATCGCGGCGAGGCTCTCGGCGCGGTCCCGCCAGCTCTCGCCGATGCCCACGAGGATACCCGTCGTGAAGGGGACCCGTGCGCGGCCGGCGGCGGCGATCGTCTCGAGGCGGTCCGCCGGTGTCTTGCGCCGCGCACCCGCATGGGCGGCGACCTCCGCGGTGGTCTCGAGCATCACGCCCATCGAGGCGTTCACCGGCGCCAGCAGCTCGAAGTCCGCGTCGGTCAGATCCCCGGGGTTCGAGTGCGGGAGCAGCCCGTGCTCGAGCGCACGCTCACAGCAGTCACGCAGGTACGACAGGATCGACACGTGCCCCCACGCTCGCAGCTGGTCGTGGATCGCGGTGTACCGGGCATCCGGCCGGTCGCCGAAGGTGAACAGCGCCTCGGTGCACCCGACGGCCTTCGCATCGGCAAGCAGGTCATCGACCGCTGCGGGCGACAGCAGCGACGCCTCCCCGGGTGGATCGTAGTAGGTGCAGTACCCACAGGTGTACCGACAGGCCGTCGTGAGTGGGATGAACACGTTCCGGGCGAAGGTGACCGGCTCGCGGACCCGGACGGGGGATGGTGCCAGCTGTGCGACCCCCTCGACCTGGTGTGGATCGAGCGACGCGAGGATGGGGTGCGAGGCTGCCATTGGGTGTGTGGCCTCGGGGATGCGGTCACCTCACTGTTATGATACCGGCATCACCGACCCATCGCGACCCGGCCGTCGGTGCGTGTGAGGCTGCATCCCCACGACCGCAGGAGCCGGGCCGCCTCACCCTCCGTGTGCAGCAACAGCTCCGGGAGGTCCTCGGGCTCATCGATGTCCGTCGCCAGGCGCATCGAGTCGACCTCCACGGGGGCATCCCCCAGCGCGTGCGCGAGCTGCCGGTGATCCGTGAGCGACACCCCGTGGAAGTCGGTGCTGAATGCGGGGTCCCGGACCACCAGACCGTTCGTTCCACCGCCGCGTCCCGGGGCCAGGACGACAGCGCCGGGGGTACAGACGAGCCGCTCGACCGCCTGGGGGGTCACCAGGGCGCAGTCGGCCATGATCAGCGCCACCGCATCGGCGTCCCCCGCGAGCCGGCCCTGCAGCTGGGTGGTCACCGCCGCCGACAGCGCCTGCTGATCGCGGACCACCGCACAGCTACACGGCAGCGAGCCCCTCGCGGGCGTCAGGACCACCGGGGTGTGACCGCTCGCCTCGATGGCCCCGAGCACATCAGACAGCATCGCGGCCGCGAGCGCCTGCCGCTCGCTCGCATCGAGCACCGGCGCGAGCCGCCCCTTCGGCTCGGCGGGGTCGAATGGGACGAGCACGTCCATCGCCCGCTCAGCCCAGCCGGTCAGGGCCGCCCGTCCGCTGCAGATACAGGTAGATCCCACCACCGACGAGCCCCAGCAACACCACCCCGACGACCCCGTACAGGATGAGGCGGTTCCGCTGGTCGGTGCCCGCCTGCTCGTTCGCCATGTCGGTCGCGTCCACCGCCAGATTGGTCGCGAGGTCGAACTCCTCCCGCTCGTACGCGGTGACCGCATTCGCGAAGGTGCGCTCGGCCTCGGGCGCGTCGGTCACGGCGATCGCCGCTGCCGCGGTGTCCATCGCCTCACGGGCCTCGATCGACGTGGGGGTGTAGTGCGTCGCGGTCATCGTGTCGATGGGCTCGACCGCACCGCCCACCTCGGTCTGGCCGAGCTCCATCACCACGAATTGCTGCATCGGGTCCCACGTGTACGCATCGATCGCCGGCACATCACCGCGGACGTTGACGGTCACGCGGCTCGTGCCATCCTCGACATCGACAGAGGCCCCGTTGAACGACTGACCGGTGTACCGGTCCTGCGCGATCTTCGAGTCCGTCTGGTCGTAGTAGGTGACCGTCCAGGTGACCTCATCGAGGTCCGTCTCACCGGTGATCACCCACGAGTCGTAGTCCGGGCTGCGGTACAGCTGGGTGAACTCATACTCCGCGGAGACCTGCTCATCCACCGCCGCAGTGTCGACGGACTCGGTGACCGACGCCGACAGCCCCATCGCGGGAGCGCTGAACAGCGACAGTACGAGCAGGCCCGTCAGAAGGACTCTAAAAGAGCGATTCAAGCTCATCACCATCATCGCGCACCAGTGATTCGAGGTTCTCCTGACTATGGTTGCGGATGTCCTCGATGTTCTCCTGCGCCTCGATCGCCACCTGCTGGAGCTCCTTGATGCGCGGGACGTTCGTGACCCCAGACAGCAGTGTGACCGCGGCGACACGGTCCGATTTGCTGAGTGGGTAGTCCCCACCACGGACCTCCATGCTCCCGGTCTGGTCCTCGATCCAGCGGCGTCCGCGTTCGATCCCCTTGCGGTTGAGGAACTCCGGCGGCCCGGCGATGACCAGCAGTGCCCGCTCGGTCCCCTCGATCTCACACGGGAGGGTCAGCCGACCCAGCGCCGCCTTCCGGACCAACGAGGTGATCCGGTTGGTCGTGTTCGCCGAGTCGAAGCTTCCGAGCTCGTTGCTGTTGCCCGTCAGGCGTGACAGCAAGCCACCGCCGCCACCCGACGACTGGACCTCGACCTCCTCTGAGGCGTACCCCAGTGTCGACACACCCCCACCCGCGAGGGTGTTGATGATCTCTGAGGAGTCCACGACGGACTCGGCCACGTCGCCGCTGGCGGTGATCTCCCCCGCCCCGAACAGCACCCCGAAGCGGGTGACGATCTCATCGTTGATGACCTCGAAGCCACCGGAGACCGACTCACCCGTCTTGCGCCACGAGTCGTTGTCGAACACCAGCAGGTTGTCGACCTCTCGGATGAACGTCTGGAAGGACCGTGCGGCATTCAGCGTGTAGATCCCCCCCTCGTCTGTTCCGGGCAGGATGCCCAGCCCATAGACGGGTTCGGTGTAGATCCGCTTGAGATGCTTGGCCATGACCGGTGCGCCCCCGCTGCCGGTCCCACCACCGAGACCGGCGACGACCAGGAACGCATCGACCTCATGCACGGGGATGTTGTCGATCGCCCCCTGGACCTCGTCCACGTCCTCCTCTGCGATCTGTGCGCCCAGCTCGTTGTCCGCACCGACACCGTGACCCTTCACCCGGGCCTGTCCAATGAGGATGCGCTGATCCATCGGGATGTTCTGCAGGCCCAGCAGGTCGGCTTTCGCGGTGTTGACCGCGATCGCAGTCCGCACGATGTCGGACCCATGGCGCTGGTCGTACTCGACGAACTTGTCGATGATTTTCCCACCAGCCTGCCCAAACCCGATCATTGCAAGCTTCATGGTGTGGGTCCCCTCAGCATTGCGTCATATAACCCTGAATGGGGGAATAAAGGTTCTGATACCTGCAGGCGTGCGTCAGACGGGTTCCTCATCCCCCCGAGCTGGAAGGGCGAAGGTAGGCCCACAGACTCGTCAGCTCATCGGTCGAGAGCCCGAATGCGGCGATGTCATTGCGCGAGGTGACGTTGTCGAAGCGCAACGACCGGAACTGATCGAGCCCCATCGGGAAGCCGGGGACCGCATCCCCGAGGGTCAGCCCCACCCGCGCGAGGGACATCGGGAGGGGGAGGACGGTCACGGACTTGCCGTCCGCCCGGTGGATCAGCTTGGCGATCTCCGCGAGAGTGAGGCGTTCGGGACCGCCCAGCTCGTACGTCTGCTCACGGTGTGCGGGATCCATGATGACCTCCGTGATGATCGCGACCAGGTCGTCGACGTGGATCGGCTGGAACCGGGTCTGCCCCCCACCCGGGAGCGGCGCGATGTACGGAGGTGCCAGCAGCTTGGTGAAGGAGATGAACTCACCGCCCGGGCCGAAGACCACCGAGGGGCGAAGGATGCTCCAGGAGAGCTCGGAGCGTCGCACCGCGTCCTCCGCAGCACCCTTCGCACGGATGTAGGCGGTGGCCCCACCCGGGTCGGCGCCCAGGGCGCTCATCTGGATGAAGTGTGCGACGTCGGCACCCTCTGCAGCCGCCACCAGGTGCTCGGTCCCCTGGCGATGGACCACATCATGCTGATCGTCCCCGCCCGCGGGGGTGAACAGCGGCGAGAGCGCGACGAGGTTGACCACCGCTTCGACGTCGGTGAAGATGCCCTCCAGGGTCGCGGGGTCTGTCACGTCGGCGGCGACTCTGTCGACAGCGGCGGGGAGGGTCGCATCCGCCGGTGTGCGGGAGATGACGCGGACCGTATGCTCATCGATGAGGTGCTCGGCGAGCGCGCTCCCGATGAATCCGGTCCCGCCCACGATGGCGATGTGCATGCGCAGTAGCTAATGGGGCTGGCTAAAATTAGCTACCGATGTCGCAAGCGCGCGCCCGCGGGGACGGCGAGGGCAGGCTGATCACACTCGAGGGGCTCGATGGGAGCGGGAAGTCGACCGTCCTCGCGGGGCTGCGGGAGCGACACCCTGCGTGGACCTTCACCCGTGAGCCGACGGGGTCGTGGTACGGTGATGCGGTGCGTCGATCCGTCGGGAGTGAGACGGCGGACCCCATCGCGGAGCTGTTCCTGTTCATCGCCGACCATGCGGAGCACCTGCGGACCACGGTCCGGCCCACGCTGGCCTCAGATGGGGTGGTGGTCTCGGACCGCTACATCGACTCACGTGTGGCGTATCAGGCGGTGACGCTCGCGGAGCTGATCGATGAGCCTGCGGGGTTCATCTGGGGTGTGCACGAGCCGTTCACCATCCTCCCGGACCTGACGGTGTTCCTCGATGTCGACCCCGAGACGGCGGCCGAGCGGGCTGGCGCGACGAACAAGTTCGAGCAGGTGGCGCACCTCCGCCAGGTCCGTCGACGGTATGAGGCGATCATCGCGGGTGCGCCCGAGCGCTTCACGCGGGTGGATGCCGCTGCGGCGCCGGAGGCTGTGCTGACGGCGGTGGAGACGGCGATCGATGCGGTGGTTCAGCGCTGAGCGGGCAGCGGTGCCGTGGGTGGCTCCATGTAGAGGTACTCGACCGTCACCCCCAGCAGCAGCGGCAGGAGCACGGTCACCCCCACCGCAAGCACCGGCGAGCCCAGGTCGACACCGAGGCCGAGGCCACCGCTGAGCACGAGCGTGCCCACCAGCAGCACCAGCGGGATGAACACGACCGCGAACAACAGCTGTCCCCAGGTGGTCGCCAACCGCAGACGGAGGAACCGCATCATGATCCCCGCGACGATCGTGTGCAGGCCCACGATCGTGAGCGTCCCCACCACACCGATGACACTGACCATCGCCGTCAGTCGATCGCCACGTAGGTCTTGGTGTCGATGACACCGTCGATGTCCGCGACCGCATCGGCGACGAGCTGGAGGGCATCATAGACCTCATCGGTGTGGGTCTCCGCGATCAGGTCATACGTGCCCGCGACGAGGTGCGCCTCCGCAACGGGGTCCAACGCACTGATCGCCTCGAGGACACCCGTCCGGTCGACCTGCCCGATCTTCGCGAAGACGAATGCATCGGCCATGCATCCAGCCCGTCCGATGGACAGATGAATCATTCGGAGGGTACGTTTATGCGGTGGCATACCACACCTCCCGCACATGCAGATCATCATCCTGGGGGCGGGGCGCGTGGGGATGCGCACCGCACGGGTCCTGCGGACGGAGGGCCATGAGGTCACGGTCATCGACACCGACCGGGACCGCATCCAGGTGGCCGCAGAGGATGGGTTCAGCACCGTCTTCGGCGATGGGTCACACGAGGATGTGCTTCTCGAGGGGGGCGTCGAGTCCGCGGCGGCCATCGGGGCACTGACGGGCGATCTCAACGTGAACTTCGCCGCATGCTCGATCGCCAAGTACCACACCACCTGGACCGTGATGCGGGTCGACATCGACCATCGCGAGCGGGTGTACCACCGGTATGCCGACGAGATCGATGAGGTGGTCTACCCCGAGCGGCTGGGGGCGATCGGTGCGAAGAACGCCCTCTTGGGCGGGTCGGTGCGCGCGATCGCGGATGTGGCACAGAACCTGCAGGTGGTCATCATGGAGGTGACGGAGAAGTCGCCGATGCGGGGGTACACCATCGAGGAGCTGGCGCTGCCTGGCGGCGCAGAGGTCCTCGCCTTCGGGAAGGCAGACGCGCCGATGCGGATCCCCCTGGCGGATGACTCGCTCGCGGTGGGTGACCGGATGGCGGTGCTCGCGGACTTCGATGTCCTCGAGGAGACCCGCCAGCTCATCGTCGGGCAGAAGCTCGTGCCCGATCGCGAGGTGGTCTCGTGATCGCGTACGTGCTCGTCGATGCGAGCTCAGGACGCGTCGACCACCTGACGGCCGCGATGGAGGGGGCACACCAGGCGGTCGAGTGGGTGCGGGTCGTCGCCGGAGATGTCGACTACATCGTCAAGGTCGATGTGGCTGAGGCCGCGACGATCCACGAGGTGACCGCAGGACTGCTGGCGATCGATGACATCGACGATACGCTCACGTACGTGGCGATGCAGTGACCGCCCTCACCCCGAGGGACCGGCCGCGCGCTCGAGAAGCGTGCGCGCGACATCCGTGTAGTTGTACCCCGGGATAATCCCCTCCGCATAGGTGCCCTCGATGTACTCTGCGACCGCGGTGAGGTCATCCAGCGCGCGGTCGAGGTTCCGGTCGGCGAGCGTGATGTCCACGGCGATCATCGCCGGCCCCCGCTCGGTGCGCACCTCTAGTGCGGTGTGCCCACGTGTCGCGCCCGCGATGTCGTCCAGCCGCAGCTCGAACGTCCGGAACCACTCATCCTCGACCACCGACGCGAGCGACTCCTCGGTGACCATCCCGAGCGGGGGGACCAGCGCCCGCAGCTCGAACGCGGGCTCGCCGTCCACGCTCGACGGCTCGACAGAGATGGTGAACACCGTCGCCTCGAGACTGAATGCACCCGTCTCGGTGGGCACGGCCATCGGTGCGGCGGTCAGTGCATCCCGTGCAGCGTCTGTCGGGTCACCCATGGTCACCATCATGCCCGGATCCGACTTGTGATGTACGGTCGCTGGGGCAGATTTAAGATGAACGTCCATGAACAATCGAGAGACGCTTCGTCTGGAGGGCCGAAGCGTCAATCGGGACCACCACAGGGCGGTGGTGGACGCCGGGACATCCGGCTCCACCCTTTTCATACGGATGCGGGGGATGGGATTTGAACCCACGAACCCCTTCGGGAGCGGATCTTAAGTCCGCCGCTTTTGGCCAGGCTCAGCCACCCCCGCACCGCCGACGTCCGCACTCAGCCTTCGCCAGGCGCTCAAAAGTAGCTTCGCCTCGGTCGGTCACCAATCGACACTGAAGGTGCCGTCGCCGTGTGGGTCAGGAGCGACCTCCGCATCCGTCCTGCGGTCGATGATGTGGATGACCCCCGCACCCTTTTTGGCCGGACACAGCTGCGCTGCATGGATGTTCTCCTCGAGCTCTGCCTCATCGATGAAGTACGACCGGGGGCGTGCGAGCCCGGAGGTGATGTCCATCTCCCAGTTCGCGGCGACCTCCGCACACCGGCCGGCGCCGATGCAGCGGTTCGCCTCGAAGATGATCTTATACGGCTTCTCCTCCACTGGAGGGGCGTTCGCGGAGTCGCCGATCTCGCTTGGGGAGACCGTGGGGGTCGGGTCGGCCATACCGTCTGTTGCCGGCACAGCTGATTGGCTATTTCGTCTCAGCCTTCGACGGTGATCGCCTCGATGCTCACCGCCTCGACAGGCCGGTCCTGCGCATCGGTCTCGGTCGCGCCGATCGCCTCGACGACCTCCATCCCATCGACGACCCGTCCGAACACCGCATGCCGGTCATCCAGATGGGGCTGGGGAGCCAGCGTGATGAAGAACTGTGACCCGTTCGTGTCCGGCCCACGGTTGGCCATCGAGAGCACCCCCGCTGCGTCGTGCCGCAGCTCGGGATGGAACTCATCCTCGAAGGTGAAGCCGGGGCCACCGGACCCATCTCCCGCGGGGTCGCCACCCTGGATCATGAAATCGGCGATCACCCGGTGGAAGACCGTCCCCGCATACAGCGGGTCGGTGCGCTCCTCGCCCGTGTCGGGGTCCGTCCACGAGCGCTCCCCCATCGCGAGTGTACGGAAGTTCTCCACGGTCTGCGGTGCCCGCTCATCGTAGAGCTCGATCTGGATCATCCCCACGGAGGTCTGCATGTGTGCGGTCAGGCCGGCTGTCATACCCAGGGTCGGGGGTGGAGTCGTAAAGCCGCCCGGGTCTGCACTCAGAACGCCCGCGCCTGCTCGAGCACGGCTGCCGCCTCCCCATCTGCAAGGCTCGCACGGGCCATCTCCAGGCCCGTCTCGATCGACGAGGCATCCTCCCGCGCGTAGATCCGCAGCGCGGCATTCAGCAGTGCTGCATCACGGATGGGTGCTGCTGCCTCACCGGCGAGCACCGCCTCTGTCAGCCCCGCAGACGCAGCCGCGAGGTCTGCCCCCTCGACCCGCAGGTCATCCTCGGTGAACGTCAGCCCGTAGCTGTCAGGCTCGATCGCATAGTCGGTGAAGCTCCCATCGGTCGACTCACCCACGGTCGTGTAGCCCGGCCGGATGTCGTCATACCCCTCCATCCCCTGGAACATCAGCACCCGTCGGGGTGTCGCGTGCTCCATCGCTGCGAAGGTCTCGACGATCTTCTTCGCGAACGCAAGATGGTAGAAGGAGCCGAGATGCACGGATGCCCCAGCCGGGTTGGCGATCGTCTCGATCGTGTTGATGAACGTCCGCACCCCCATCTGGTCACGGCGGTCCGTCAGCGCTGCGATGTGGGGTGCGAACGCCGACTGGTGGTAGAAGCCGAAGCCGACCGCATCGGTCATGCGTGCGGACTCCTCCGGCTGCAGGTCCGTGCGGACCCCCAGCGCATCGAGCACATGCTTGTACGCGTCCTGCTTCTGCGTGGGCACACGGTCTCCCGAGTGGACCACGATCGGGGTGCCCGCGCCCGCGGCGATGAACCCCGCGATCGCACCCAGGATGGCGGTGCGACCCTTCCCATCGTAGTTCGCACCACAGTCGACCGGGTCCACATCCGGAGGCACGACCCGCGTCTGCTCCATCATCACATCCGCGTACGCCGCCAGCTCCGTCGGGGTGTTGTGCTTCCATCGGTTCGCGAGCCAGAACGCCCCGAGGGTGGTGGCGTCCGGTTCGCCTGCGAGGATCTGGCGCATCGCCGCGGTCGCCTGCGGTCGGCTGAGGTCCTGGGCGGATTTGATGCCCGTGCCCACGACCTCCGTCATCAGCCGCTTGAGCGGCCACGACTCGGTGTCGGCAGCGGGTGGTGCCTGGGCCATATGGACCATGCGTGCGGGGCTGGCAAAAGGCACGCGCCTCGGGGCGAAACCGGTACATGTGCACCCCCGCTTGTGAGGGCATGAGCGCGGGGGCAGGGGACTGGCAGGTGGGGCTCGATGCGACGGACCGAGCCCTGATCGATGGGTTCCAGAGTGGGTTCCCGCTCCACCCGGACCCGTTCGAGGCGGTCGGCCGGGCGCTCGAGACGAGTGCGGCAGACGCGTTCGCCCGACTCGAGCGGCTACGGGAGCGGAAGATCGTCCGACGCTTCGGGGCGGTGCTGAACCCGCCGGTGATCGGATCATCCACGCTGGCGGCGGTGCAGGCACCGCAGGAGCGGTTCGACGAGATCGCCGCGGTGATCAACGGGTACGACCAGGTCAACCACAACTACCGGCGCAAGCACGCGTGGAACATGTGGTTCGTCGTGACCGCCGCCACGCAGGACCGACGCGACCGTATCCTCGCAGAGATCGAGGAGACGACCGAGTGTGAGGTGCTGAATCTCCCGATGCTCACCGACTACTACATCGACCTGGAGTTCCCGGTGATGAACGACGATCGCATCGCGCGCGAGGGCATCACCCAGACCGAGGTGTCGGCGACGCGCATCAGCGAGGAGGCCATCGGTGATCTCACCGACACGGAGCGGGCGGTCATCCTGGCGATCCAGGATGGCTTCCCGCTGACGATGACCCCCTATGCGGCGATCGGCACCGAGCTGGGGATCGACGCGGTGCGGGTCACCGAGACGATCAGCGGGCTGATCGAGAAGCGATGCATCAAACGGGTGGGCTGTGTGATCAATCACATCACCACCGGCTTCACCGCGAACTGCATGGTGGTGTGGGACGTGCCAGATGGGGAGCTCGACCGTCGGGGGGAGGAGGTCGGGCGGCTCCCGTACGTGACACTCTGCTACCACCGCCCACGACGGCCCGCCCAGGGGTGGCGGTACAACCTGTTCACCATGGTCCATGGCCGGGAGTCGGAGTTCGTCGATGCGAAGATCGATGAACTCGCTGCGGAGCATCTGCCCTACCCGCATGAACGGCTCTACTCGGAGGAGAAGCTGAAGCAGACCGGTGCGCGGTACCGCGCGCTGGTCGATGGGTGATCCACACAGCCTACAGGAGGCGGTCGATGGTGCGCATCGCCAGTGATCGCCCGCGGCTGGTGCTGCCGCTGACCGCACGGGCAGCGCCGTAGCGGAGCTTCCGGCGGGCTGCGGTGAGGTAGTGTCCGAGGGCCATCCTGAGGGGTGTCCGTCGCCCATCGATCGCATACGGGCGCTGACGCAGTGCGTCGATCACGAGCGCGGCATCTGCATCTGCGCGGGCATCGATCGGCAGCTCGACGGTCGTGTAGGCCCGACCCACGTAGCCCGCACGATGTGCGTCACTGCCGGCGACACCGGGGTAGTCGTGGCGTGCGGCGTAGCGGGCGGCGCGGCGGTTCTGATACCCCGTCAGGGTCCAGGAGTTGTACGTCTCGATCGCATCGGGGCGGACCCCCCGAAGGCGGCGACGGGAGACCCCATGCCGCGAGCGCTGGAATGGGTGGGGGATGATGGAGACCCCACCCTGTGCGCGAACGGCCTCGATCGTCGCCGCGACGGACTGATGCGGCTCCGGCAGCGTCTCGATCCCGAGTGCGAGCAGGTGCCCCGCGGCCGTCGAGACCTCGGCGCCGACGATGCCGATGAGCCCATACGTCGGGGCGAGGCGCGCCGCCCGCAGCGACCCCTCGATCGCGTCATGATCCGTGATCACGACCGCATCCAGCCCAATCTCCGCAGCCTGCTCGACGAGCAGTTCGACCGGTTCGGAGCCATCATACGATGCCTCCGAATGGACGTGCGGGTCGATGCGCAGTGGAACTCCCACATCTGCCCTCGCTGGTGCAGCCGTAAGAATCTGGCCGCCGTCACCCCTCGATGGTCTCGGCGATCACAGCCGCCTGGTCGTACCCGTTCCAGAACGCCGCGGGCACGCGACCCACACCGGTCACCCAGTCACCGGCGACGCGGAGGCGTGCATCCGCCAGTGGGTCATGAACCTGCGGCTCGACGGCATCCTCCGGCAGGGCGTACCGCCACCACTGATGGTCGGTCCAATCCGGGAGCCGGTAGCGGTCATCCCCGACCGTCTGCGCGAGGATATCCGACACCTCATCGGCGATCTGCGCATCAGGTGTCTCCGCATGCCGGCGGGAGTAGCCGCCACTCAGCTGGGCGATCCAGAGGCTCTCACCGGCCGGCACGCGGCCCTGCTTGCACTCCTCCCGACTCAGCCAGCCGACCGGCCGGGCCTGGTCGGGGTCGACCACCGCGTACCACTCGAAGCTGCTCGCGAACGGATAGTGCAACACGACCGTGTGGACGGATCGGTAGGGGACCGCATCGATCGCGGCCACCACCGGATCAAGCGCGGCAGGAGCGTCCGATGCCGCGAGCAGCGCGGCGGTCTGGGGCGCAGGCGGGGTCAGCACCACCCACACATACGGTCCGTGGCGGCCCCCATCGGTGTCAGAGAGCGTCCAGGCCCCCGAGGCCGACTCCAGGCGCACGATCCGTGTCCGACGGTGGACCGTCGCATCCGCCCCCGCCAGCACCCGCTTGGCGAACTGGGTGATGCCATCCTCGTAGGTCCAGTGCACCCCGCTCGGTGGGTCGCCGGGGGTGGGGCGGCCATCCTCATCGTACACCCAGACCGGGGCCTCGATCGCCGCGGCATCGTCTGTGCCCAACCGCTCGATCAGCGCGGCGGTGCGGTCGTCATCGATCGTGATGTAGTTGGCACCGTGGTCGTAGGTGCAGCCATCCCGCCTGCGGCTCGCCGCCCGCCCGCAGACCCCACCGCTCTTCTCGAACACGTCGAGGGCGACACCGGTCTCCGAGAGGCGGTCGATGACCCCCACACCGGCGGGGCCTGCGCCGATGACGGCGACGCGGGGAGGGCTGGAGGTGCTCATGGGCGAGACAGCGACCGCGCTTGCAAGTACTTACTGCCCAACATCGTACCACCGCAGGAAGTTGGCGATCAGCTGATGCCCCACACCGGTCAGCACCGACTCAGGGTGGAACTGGACCGCCTCGAGGGGGTACTCCCGATGGCGCACCCCCATGATGAGCGCATCAGCATCGGCGGTCCTGGCGGTGACCGACAGCGGTGACGGCACCGTCGCAGCGATGAGTGAGTGGTACCGTCCTGCGACGAACTCCGCGGGCAGGTCGGTGTAGATCCCCGCACCATCGTGGGTGATCGGCGAGGTCTTGCCGTGCACCGGGGTGGGTGCCCTGTCGATCTCCCCGCCGTAGACATGGACGGCCGCCTCAAGGCCGAGACACACCCCCAGGACCGGCATCTCGGGCGCGAGCTCTGTCAGCACGGCGGTGGTGACACCCACGTCGCGCGGGCGCGCGGGGTGCCCCGGCCCGGGACTGATCACGATCGCATCAGGGGCGGCCGCCTCGATCTGCGCCAGGTCTGCGGTGTTGCGGAACACCTCGACGGCCGGTGCGGATCCACCGACCGTCTGTGTCGAGAGGTACTCCACCAGGTTGTAGGTGAAGGAATCGAAGTTGTCGATCACGGCGATCGTGGTCATGACTCCTCCGTGGACGCCTGCTTCAGCGCAGAGAGCACCGCCCCCATCTTCTGCTCGGTCTCTGCGTACTCCGCAGCCGGGTCGCTGTCTGCGACGACACCTGCACCGGCACGCACGGCGACCCGGCCATCCGCCATGGTGGCCGTGCGGATCACGATGGCGAAATCCGCATCACCCGACCACGACCAGTAGCCGACACCACCGCCATAGACGCCACGGGGGCCCTCCTCGAGCGCATGGATGATCTCCATCGCCCGGAGCTTCGGTGCCCCCGTGAGCGTCCCCGCAGGGAAGGTCGCACGGACCGCATCGAACGCATCACACCGGGGGGCGAGCCGCCCAGAGACGGTCGATTCGATGTGCTGGACATGGCTGTACTTGATCACCTCCATGAACGCGTCAACCCGGACCGACCCCGCCTCCGCGACCCTGCGCACGTCGTTGCGTGCCAGGTCGACCAACATGGTGTGCTCGGCGCGCTCCTTGTCATCCGCCAGCATCTCCCCGGCGAGGCGGCGGTCCTCCACCGGTGACCCACCGCGTGCGCACGTGCCCGCAATGGGATTGACGACGACCCTCCCATCACGGACCGACACGAGCGTCTCCGGGCTTGCGCCGATGACCTGTCGGTCGCCATCGCTGAGGAGGTACATGTACGGAGACGGGTTGATCGCACGGAGCGCATCGTACACATGCGTCGGGTCAAGGTCCGTCTCGAAGCTCCGTGCGCGCGCGACGACCCCCTGGTAGATGTCCCCACGCTCGATGTGATCGATCGTCGTCGAGACGGCGCGCTCATACGCCAGACGGTCCATATCCTCGTCTGTGGCATGGAACGTCCCCGTCACAGGGGCGGCCGGCGACAGATCGGTGAGGGCAGACCGGACCTCCTGCAGCCGGCGGTTGAACCGCTCGAAAGCAGCATCCTGCATCGCCGGGGAGGTCATCAGCGGGGTGTGGATCAGGGCTGCCTCATCGGCATGATGGTCCACGGCGACCGTCGTCGTCGTCATCGCGAACACCGCATCGGGTCGGCTGGTCTCGGGGCGCTCGACGCCCACCTCATCCAGCCAGATATCATAGACCGATTCGTACGCGAGGAAGCCGACGAGCCCACCGCTGAACCGGTACGGCGGGCGGGCGGGGATCGCCGAGGCGTCGATCGGCGAGACGATCGCGCGCAGACGGTCGAGCACATCACCCTCGACCTCCGCCGCTGCGGCCCGCAGCCGGGAGAACGGCTCCGTGAAACGGGGCGCATGGACATCGATCTCGATGCTCCCGCCGGTGACGGCGATCGTCGCGATGGGGTCCAGCCCGATGTACGAGAACCGCGCATGAGACACGGGTGCCTCATCACCGACGAACGCACCGGCTGGATCGGAGGAGGCGATCTTCGCGCCGCTTTCGAGCAGGAACCCGTGTGGGGATGACCGGGTCAGTGCCCGGTAGGCATCCAACGGATCGACCATCGGGAGCGGCGCATGGAGGTACCCCACCGCGGGGTACGACACGGTCGACAGCGCATCGTCGAACTGGGCCTCGGTGACCGCCGGTGCCATCAGAACGCCCCCCGGGCCGCGGCGATGAATGACCGCACTGCACTGGGGTCCTTCCGCCCCGGTGCGGCCTCCACACCCGAGGCGACATCGACCGCGTATGGGTGCAGGCGCCCGACCACATCCGCGACGGTGTCGACCCGCAGCCCCCCCGCGATGATGCAGGGGAGATCGACCCCCTCCATCGCCGCGGTGACCCTCGAGAGGTCGACTTGCTCGCCGGTTCCACCGGCGCCTTCGGCCGTCAGCGAGTCGACCAGCACCGCTGCGGGCCCCACCTCGACATCCCGGTAGGCCCCCAGTCCTGCGGGGTCTGTCACAGCGACCACCGGACATCCGAGGGTTTCGACGGCCTCCTGGATGGCCGCCGGGGGGTGATGGCCATGAATCTGCACGCGGTCGGGACCGATCGCCTCGACGAGCTCCACCGCATCGACCGGGTGCTCCGGCGTGCACACCAACACGGAGGTGATCAACGGGGAGGCGGCGGCGACCAGCGAGCGTGCGGTCGCCGGGGAGACACCGCGGGGCGTCTCGAGATCGGTCACGATCACCCCGAAGGCATCCGCCCCCGCCTGCTCGATCACCCGAAGATCCTCCTGCGTGGTCGTCCCGCAGATTTTCACCCTGGTCATGTCGCTCAGGCTCCCACTCGCATGGCGTCCAGCAGCGCGTGGGCGGCGCCGGAGTCGATCGCAGCCGCGGCCGCTGTGGTGCCCGCCTCGAACGATGAGACGACGTCGGTGATGTACAGAGCGGCTGCGGTGTTCGCGAGGACCACATCGCGCTTGGGGCCCTCCTGTGAGCCATCGATGACCGCCTCCAGCGTCGCCGCATTCTCAGCGGGGCTGCCGCCGGCGACCGCCTCGATGGGTGCACCGTCGAGGCCGAAGTCCGCCGGCTGCAGCTCGTAGCTCTCGATGGTCTCGCCGGTGACCTCCGCCACCGTGGTGGTCCCGTGCAGCCCGACCTCATCGAGCCCGGGGCTGTTCACGACCAGGGCACGCGCCACGGGGAGACGCGCGAGGGCCTCCGCGAGCGTCGGGACCAGAGCTGCGTCGTACACGCCCAGCAGTTGGGCATCTGCACCAGCGGGGTTCGTCAACGGCCCGAGGATGTTGAAGATCGTGCGCATCTGCAGCTCGCGGCGGGGCCCGATCACCGCCCGCATTGCCGGGTGGAACACCGGTGCGAGCATGAAGCCGATACCGATCTCATCGATCATCGCCTCGACCTCCGTGGGCGCCGCATCGATGGTCACACCCACCGCATCCAGGACGTCTGCGCTCCCAGAGGCAGAGGAGACCGAGTAGTTGCCATGCTTCGCGACGGCGGGCCCTGCGGCCGCAGCGACGATCGCCGTCATCGTGGAGACGTTGATCGTGTCATGTGCATCGCCGCCGGTACCACAGGTGTCGAGCAGTGGTGCGCTCTGAGGCGCGATCCGCTCGGCGGCTGCCCGCATCCCCGCTGCGAAGCCAGCCAGCTCTGCATCCGTCTCGCCCTTCATCCGGAGGCCCGTGAGCAGGGCCCCGATCTGTGCGGGGGTTGCCGTCTCGAACAGTGCCGATGCGACCGCCTCCGCCTGGGCCTGTGAGAGGTCCTCACCGGTGACGACTGCGTGCAGTGCCGTGGGGATCACCGGGTCTTCCATTGATGTATACATCTGATGTCTATTGTACATAAGTATACACCGGTCGATGACCACCCACAGAAAGAGCGAAATCTTCAATGGACCGATGGGGGTATTGACGATCAGGGGTTGGTGGTCTAGTCTGGTTATGACACCTCCTTGACATGGAGGAGACCGGCAGTTCAAATCTGCCCCAACCCATCCTATATAGATTCAGTAGATGAGGCCCCAATGATGTGCGGCGATGATCTTGGGGGGCGATGGCAGTTGGTCACCTGGTGAAAACGTCGGACATCTGGCATGCAAATGGCGCACGCTGTAATGTGTCCGCCTCCTCTCGCACGGGCGGCGCAACGACGGTCTGGACGCCGAACCGACCGGAATCGGGGACGATGCGTGCTGCTGGGGAGTTCCAGAGAGCTATATAGGCATATGATGTATCTATAGCGATATTAGTTAGTTACTTACATGGGTCGGTAATCGGTGCGGATGATGGCAGACGACAATGCTATTCGATTCGACAGTGGTTCTCGCCGCAAGTTCCTAACGGCCTCAGCGGGGGTCGGTGCGATTGCGTTGGCGGGATGTACCCAGCAGGGTGGCTCCGGGCCAGCCGATGATGGTGACTCAGGATCGGGAGATGATGGTTCGAGCGAACCCGAGACGCTCTCGGGGGAGGTCAACATCGCCGGGTCTTCGACGGTCTTCCCGCTCGCGACGGCCTTCGCCGAGATCTTCCAGCAGGAGCACCCTGATGTGAGCATCAACGTCCAATCCACGGGGTCTGGCGGGGGGTTCGCGAACTTCTTCTGCCCCGGAGACACGGATTTCAACAACGCGTCCCGACCGATCAAACCCGGTGAGTTGGAGGATTGTCAGTCCAACGGGGTGAATCCACTCGAGCTCGTCGTGGCCACGGATGCGCTGACCGTCGTGGTGAACAACGACAACCCCGTCGACTCGATGACGGTCGACGAGCTCCAGCAGATATGGTCGGGTGACGCCCAGCCGACGAACTGGACCGATGTCAACAGCGACTGGCCCGACCTGGAGTTCGAGCAATACGGTCCGACCGAAGCATCCGGGACGTACGACTACTTCAATGAGGTGATCATGGACGACGGTGAGGTCCCACACCGCCAGGACTACTCCGCGACCGAGCAGGACCGGACGATCATCCAGGGTGTCGAGGGCTCGACCGCGGCGATCGGGTACATGGGCTTCTCGTACTACATCAACAACGCGGACCGTGTGAAGGCGCTCGCGATCGATGGCGGCGCCGGGCCCGTCGAGCCGTCGCTCGAGACGGCGAAGTCGGGCGAGTACACACCCCTTGCGCGGCCGCTGTTCACATACCCCTCGGTGGATGCGCTCGCGAAGCCGCAGGTGCGTGAGTTCGCACGCTTCTTCGTGGACAACACCGATAACGCGGAAATCGTAGCCGACGATGTCGGGTACGTCCCGCTCGATGCGGAGACGAAAGAGGAGATGGTGTTCAAGCTCGAAGATGCGATCTCCACGGTCGTCTGATCGGCTCGACCCTCACAGATTATTACCGCGGCCTGCTGTCTGCATAATCAAGTACCTACCCAATGTCCACTGATGACATCGTCGCCGATCTGACCGCACAACGCCAGAACTCACCCATCGAACTGGGCGTGCGTTCCTTCCTGTTCGCGTGTGCGGTGCTGTCGGTGGTCACGACGGTGAGCATCATCCTGTTGCTGGTGTTCGAGGCCAGCCAGTTCTTCACCGTCACGGCCAATCTCCTGGGGGTGGATGCGGAGACCGCGTCCATCGTCGACTTCCTCACAGGGACCACCTGGCAGGTCGGAAACCGGCAGTTCGGTGTGTTGGCACTGGTGTCGGCGACGCTCTTGATCACCATCGGCTCGGCGGCGATCGCCATCCCCTTCGGTGTCGCGACGGCGATCTACCTCAGCGAGTATGCGGCGCGCCGCCATCAGGCCGTCCTGAAGCCCGCACTCGAGGTCCTCGCGGGGATCCCGACGGTCGTCTACGGCTTCTTCGCGCTGATCTACATCACCCCATTCATCAAGCGGATCTTCCCGGAGACGGGGACGTTCAATCTGTTCGCAGCGAGCGTGGTCGTGGGCATCATGATCATCCCGATGGTCGCCTCCATCAGCGAGGATGCGATGTCTGCGGTCCCCGATAGCCTGCGAGAGGCGGGGTACGGGATGGGTGCGACGAAGTTCGATGTGTCGACGGGTATCGTGGTGCCGGCGGCGCTGTCTGGGATCTTCTCCTCGTTCATCCTCGCCCTCTCGCGGGCCATCGGGGAGACCATGGCGGTCACCGTCGCAGCAGGCGCCCAGGCGAAGTACCTGAACCCGTTCCCCATTCTGGAGTTCCTCGGGGGGCAGGCACCGCTGCCGGTGAACATCGCCGTGTACCAGGAGGGGGCCTTGCCGATGACGGCGGCGATGGTCAAACTGCTGACGGGCGACCTGGAGGCAGGGGGCATCGAGTACCAGAGCCTCTTCGCGATCGGTCTGACGCTGTTCGCGATCACACTCGCGATGAACATCATCTCTGATCTGATCGCCCAGCGCTACCGGGAGGAGTACTGATGGCGGTCAGACCAGCCGACCGGGCTGTCGACGGGTTCGGTCATGTGAGCCGCAGGGTCGGTACAGCCTTCGAGTACCTCCTCGTCGCAGCCACCCTCTTCGGCCTGGCCATCCTCGCATTCCTGCTGGTGTTCGTGGCGAACGATGCCATCCGTCCCCTGACAGCCGATCCCCGATGGCATCTCGTGTTCCTGCTGACGCTGGTGCTCCCGGCCGCGGGTACGGGGGGCTGGTACTGGCGACGCGACCGGAGCGCCCTGCAGTTCGGGGTCCAGGTTGTCGCTCTCCTGCTGGTGAGCCTGCTGTTCGGTGGCGGCCTCGCGCTGATCTTCGTCGACATCATCCCTCCGGCGGTGTTCATGGCGTATCTGGTGACTGTCGCGGTGTTGGCCGGTGTGATCGTGCTGGTGCAGCGTGAGAGTCACCGGCTGAGCTTCCCCACGCAGGTTGGGCTGGTGCTGGTGGTGACGTATGTGGTCCTCGGGGGGCTTCCGGGGCCGGTGGGCGCGATCGCCGGTATCGAGCAGATCCTGCCCGGTGTGGCAGGGCTCTTACTGGCCGCACCGGTGTACCCCGCGGATCATCTGCTGCTCATCGCGGCACTGGGTGTCCCGATCGCGATCGGGATGGCGCAGCTGCTGACGGTGAGCACCGATGGCGCGATCGCGCGTGAGCGCGCGGCCACCGTGTTCATCATCGCAATCGGCGCGATGATCCTGGTGGGTGCACCACTGGGGCTCACGGCGGTGCCCGCCGTGATCCTCGGAGCCATCGCCGTCGTCCCGACGGTGGGGTACACCTGGATGAGCCTGCATCGGCGGCCATACCTCCGTGAGGGGCTCGCCATCCCCGCGGTCCTCATCGGGGGCGCGCTCATCGGTGCGGCCATCGTCGGTGAGTTGGGCTTCGCGGGACCGCAGTCGTGGGTGACGTGGGAGTTCCTGACGAGCGCACACAGCCGGAATGCGGAGAACGCGGGCGTCTACCCCGCGATCGCGGGATCGATCCTCCTCATGCTGGTGGTCACCGTGTTGGCGTTCCCCCTCGGGGTGGGCGCAGCCGTCTACCTCGAGGAGTATGCCCCCCGCAACCGCCTGACGAGGTTCATCGATGTGAACATCTCGAACCTCGCGGGCGTGCCCTCTGTCGTGTACGGGCTGCTGGGACTGGGGGTGTTCGTGACGTACCTGAACCGGGGGACGGGAACCGTCCTCGTGGGTGGGGCGACGTTGGCGCTGCTGATCCTGCCGATCGTCATCATCGCCGCGCGCGAGGCGATCCGGAGCGTCCCGAGTGACCTGCGGCAGGCCTCCTATGGGATGGGCGCGACACGGTGGCAGACCGTCCGTCGTGTGGTCATCCCCCGTGCGTTCCCCGGCATCCTCACCGGCACGATCCTGGCGCTGGGGCGGGCGATCGGGGAGACGGCCCCACTGATCATGATCGGCGCACCGAGTGTGGTCTTCAGCGTGCCGACGGAGCTCGCCTCGAAGGTGTCGGCGATGCCCCTGCAGGTGTACGCATGGGCATCGCTGTTCGCCGGGCCGGGGTTCTACGAGAAGGCGGTGCCGGCGGGCGTGGTGGTGTTGCTCGTCGCGCTGCTGGCGATGAACTCCGTGGCGATCGTGTTGCGGAACCGGTTCACGCAGGAATGAGGGTAGATACATATGAGTAACCAACAAACAACCGAACTGAGCACCGAGACGATGAGTGAGGAGACCACCGATGAGTCGACGGGGACCGGGGGGTTGATCAGCACCGACATCGAGGCGGTGGGGCGCAGTCAGCGGGTGCGGGAGACGGACACCCTCATCCGCGCGAGGGATATCGACGTGTACTACGGTGAGAACCGTGCGCTGCAGCGCATCACCCTGGACATCCCCGAGCGGCAGGTCACCGCGTTGATCGGACCCAGTGGCTGCGGGAAGTCGACCTTCCTGCGCTGCATCAACCGGATGAACGACCTCATCGATGTCGCTCGGGTCGAGGGGACGCTCGAGCTGCTGGGCAAGGACGTGTACGAGCCGGATGTCGACCCCGTCGCGCTGCGACGCCGCGTCGGCATGGTGTTCCAGAAGCCCAACCCCTTCCCGAAGTCGATCTATGAGAACGTCACCTACGGTCTGGAGATCCAGGGCGTCGAGGGGGACTATGATGCGATCGTGGAGCGGTCACTGCGTCGGGCGGCGCTGTGGGATGAGGTGAAGGACAAGCTCGACAGCTCGGGGCTCGATCTCTCGGGCGGCCAGCAGCAGCGGCTGTGTATCGCACGGGCGATCGCACCCGACCCGGATGTGCTGTTGATGGATGAGCCAGCGAGCGCACTGGACCCGATCGCGACATCGAAGATCGAGGACCTGATCACCGAGCTCTCGGCGGAGTACACGGTGGTGATCGTCACCCACAACATGCAGCAGGCCGCCCGGATCTCGGATAAGACCGCGGTGTTCCTCACCGGTGGCGAGCTCGCGGAGTTCGACGACACCACCAAGATCTTCTCGAACCCCGAACGCCAGGAGGTCGAGGATTACATCACCGGGAAGTTCGGCTGAGTCGGAACGGTTAATCGGCCGTTGACGAAGAGGTGCCATGGCGTCACCGTATGCCATCCTGGATGTGCCTTCAGCAGCGGACGCTGAGGTGATCCGGGCGGCGTACCGGTCGAAGATCAAGGCGGCCCACCCCGACCAGGGCGGGTCACTCGAGGAGTTCGTCCTCGTCAAGGAGGCCTATGAGGAGGCGATGCAGGCGCTCACATCCCCCGATCATGAGCCCGCGGATGTGACCTATCACGCCCCGCCCGGCCCCGTGGGGTACACCGTGAGCTACCTGGACTATGCCGTCGTGCGACGCGAGGGTTGGGCGGTCGATGATCCGGAGAACTTCGCACGGGCAGAGGCACTGGACCTGCCCGTGGGTGAGTTCGGTGCCTTCGCGGTCGAGCACAGAGAGAGCGTGCTCGAGGCCGCCGAGCGCCATGGGTTCAGCTGGCCGTACTCGTGCCGCGGGGGTGCCTGTGCGAACTGTGCCATCCTGGTCGTCCAGGGGGGCGTCGAGATGAGTGTCAACACGGTGCTGACGCCGCGCATGCGCGAACGGGGGATCCGGTTGTCCTGCATCGGCGAGCCGGTCACCGACCACCTCGCGGTGATCTTCGACATCGGCAGCCTCCCCGGCCTGGCCGAGCTCCGGCTGCCAGCGCAGCAGATCAACCCCACCGAGTGAGTCAGACGAAGCTTCAAGCAAGCGGCGGTCAAACCTCCGAAGAGACCGTATGGATATCAGCACCATCGCGACAGACGAGTACGTCGAGGTCGACCCGAGCGAGCGGGCGAGCAAGATCCGCTCGATCTTCGAACGCGATCGCCCCCGAGGGGTGCTCGTCACGGAAGATGAGGAGGTCCGTGGGGTGATCGGACAACAGCAGCTGATCCGGTCACATCTGGAGGATACGACGCAGGCACACGCACTCATGCGATCGGCACCGACGCTCACCACGGACACGGACGTGCGTGAGGTCGCCCGACTGCTGGTCGAGGGGGATGTGAAGGTCGCCCCGGTGGAGGACGACAGCAACGTCGTGGGCATCGTCTCGATCGATGCCATCCTGCAGGCGGTGCTACCGAATCTGGCTGCGATCGACGTCGAGGACATCTACACCACCGCGGTGACCACGATCGATGACGGTGCACATCTGGGCCGGGCGATCAACCTCTTCCGTGAGGGGGGGATCTCCCGGCTGCCCGTGACGGATGCAGAGGAGGGGACGCTGGTGGGTATCCTGACGACCGTCGACATCCTCGATTTCGTCACACGACGCGAGCATCGACAGGGGCGACGGGACCGCCGGGGTGACCTCGATCGGATGCTGGATCTGCCGGTGTACGACCTGATGTCCGCTCCGGTCGAGCAGGTCGCCGGTGAGGCGACCGTCGAGGAGGCGGTGCGTCAGATGTTCGATGCGGGGTTCTCCGGGCTGGTCGTCACCGATGCGGCCGAGCGGGTGGCGGGGATCATCACCAAGACCGACGTGCTGCGCGCGCTGAGCTACACCGAGGAGACGCAGATGGACGTGCAGATCACCAACATCGCGCTGCTCGAGACCCTCCAGCGGTCGGCGGTCACCGAGGCGATCCGCAGCGTGGCGGCGAAGTACCAGGAGATGGACGTGCTGCACGCTCACGTGCGGTTCCACGAGCACAAGGAGAAGCTGCGGGGCACGCCGCTGATCCTCTGCAAGATCCGCCTGCGAACGAGTCACGGGCAGATGGCGGGCACCGGCGAGGGATACGGGGCCGAACACGCCTTCCGGCTCGCTCTGGACACCCTCGAGCGGAACGTCCTGGAGACGAAGGGCGTCATCGCCGATGAGCGGTATGAGGGTGAGCTCATCCGGAAGCTCGAGCAGTCTTAGAGCTCCACGGCCGTGATGCCGGTGTCGGTGATGCGGAATCGGGCACTCTGCCCTGCGGCGCGGTCCCGATGCTTCTCGATGGTCAGGCGTCGGTTGCCGCCACGGAACCGGTCGATGCGCAGGATCGTCGCCGTCCAGTGCGCGAGGGTGTGTCCGCCCAGTGCCCGGATGCGGTCGGCATCGGGGTCGGTGAACACCTGATTGGTGAGGACGACGGCGAGATCGTGCTTGCGGGCCAACCCCAGCAGATGGGTGACCTGCCGGGTGACGCGCCGCAACGACTCGCCATCATCGGCGCTGCCGGTCTGTCGTGTGCGCTCGAGCCGGTAGAACCCGGTCGCACTGTCGATGACGATCAGGTCGGTGTCCCCGGCATGCCGTGCGGTCTCACGGACCGCGATCTCCTGCTCATCGAAGTCGTACACCGGTTGGATGAGCAGCTGGTCCTCGATGCTGTCGATGCTCATCGACGTACCGGTGGCCCCGAGGATCCGGTCGAAGCGGTCGAGCGAGAGCCCCTCGGTGTCGATGTAGACCACGCGACCACCCGCATCGAGCACCGAGGCCGCTGCGACCAGCATGAGGTTCGTCTTGCCGGATGCTGGGACGCCGTAGACCTGCGTGACGGACCCACGCTCAAACCCCCCGGCTAACAGGTCATCCACCGGTGCACACCCTGTCGCCACAGCGGGTCCCACAGCGGGATGTTGCGGGCGCTGATGAAAAGCCCTCGGAGGCGTTTAGGTGGACCTCCCTGTATGGATGGACGTGATCGTCGTCGCGACCGCCGACTTCGAGCTGGCGCACGACCTGCTTGCGGCGCTGCGTAAGCGGTCGATCCCCGCCAGGCTGGTCGAGCCGGACACAGCCGTCCCGCCTGGGACGGCCGCAGTGCTGACCGGGACCGATGATGCGGTCGATGTCACAGCGGGTGTGCCGGTGATCGCGGGAGAGGTCTCGGAGATCCGGGCGATGATCGACCGGGCGGTCAGTGGTGAAGCTGTGGCAGAGGCACCGGTGGTCATCGGTGTCGACCCGGGCAAGATGCCGGGTGTCGCCGTGGTGCGGGGCGGACAGATTCTCGCGGTCTCGGTGGTGGATGCTGCGGCGGCCCCCGACCTGATCCGGCGGGAGTACCACCGGTACGACGGGGCGGTCATCAAGCTCGGTGACGGGGCCCGCCTCGCGGGGGCTCGGCTGCTGCGGGCACTCGAGGACCTGCCGGTGCAGCTGGTCGATGAGACGGGCACGACGCCGCACATGAAGGGGGGCACGCGGGCGGTGGGTGATGCGGTCGCAGCGGTGAACATCGCGAACCGGCCGGGGCGGTGGGTTGATGAGATCGCATTCGAACCCACCGCGGGGGAGATCGGCCAGATCAAGGCCCGATCACGGCGGGTCAGCCCGGACGATCGGACCCTGGATGCAGCGCGTGCGGCTGCGGTTGCGCGGGGTGAGCTGAGCCTGGAGGAGGCACTCGCCGATCACCGCGCTTCTGGCGACACCTCGTAGTACCGTCCCAGTGCACGGGCGATGATCTCCGCGGTGGGGCGGTCGCACGCGGCGGCGACCGCCGCCGCAGAGGCGTACTCGACACTCGCGGTGAGGGGCGCACCATCGGCAGTCATCGCCTCCTTGATGACGACCTCATGGTCGCTCCCCCCGACCGTCAGCTGCACCGTCGTGAAGCGCCGGTCGGCGACCGACCGATGGGCCTGCGTTCGCTCGCGGACTCCCAACGTCCCCGTCTCACGGGCGAGCGCTGCGGCAAGGTGTCCGGCCGCCTCGGGGGGTGCGATCACCTGGATGAGATGTCCCGGTCGGGACTTCTTCATGGTGAGGGGGAGGATGCTGACATCATGCGCCCCGACGGCGGTGAGCCGCTCCTGGAGGCCACCCAGCACCTCCGGGGAGACATCATCCACGTTCGTCTCGAGCACGCAGATCCGCTCACGGCGCAGTGGTGCGGCCACCGACCCTCCCAGCACCCGGAGGACGTTCGCCTCGGCGGGGAACTCCCGTGCGCCCGCACCGTAGCCCACGCCCACGACGTCGACGGTGGGGAGCTGCTCGATGGGGCTGCCGATCTCAGCGAGGATGGCCGCCGCCGTGGGTGTCAGCAGCTCCGCATCGACCGGACCGCCGGTGATCTGCAGGCCGGAGGACGCGATGATCTCGGTGACTGCGGGTGCAGGGATCGGATACCGACCATGGGCCATCTCGCGGCGCCCCCCTCCGACCGCAAGCGGCGGGATCAGCACCTGTTCGACGTCCAGGCTGTCGAGCAGCTGCAGCACCCCCACGATGTCCGCGATCGCATCATCCGCACCGACCTCGTGGAACACCACCTCCTCGGGGTCGGTGTCATGGATGGTCGCCTCCGCGGTGGCGAGCCTGGTGACGACGCCACCTGCCGTCTGACGCAGTGTCCCCGGCAGGGCCAGGGTGTCGATGATCTCGGTGACAGCAGCGACACTCCGGTGGGGGCCATGTCCCTCGATGGGCGTCCCATCGTCCGCGTCGAGGACATCCACCCGGGTCGCACTGATGCCGTTGCGGTCCACGCGGGAGTCGGCGTACACGACGCCCAGGGCCGCACCCGTCGCCGCAAGCGGCGCGGGGTCCGCACCCAGGTCGAGGAGTGCACCCACGAGCATGTCGCCACCCGCACCCATCGATGCGTCAACGACGAGGGTCTCCATACTGTGCTCAGAGCAGCAAGCGGCTAAAATCTGCAGTATACGGTCGACACCGCTTAGTATCCCGCGTCGGTACCTCTTGGCATGCAGATAGCCCCGATGACCGCGTCGGTCCCCGCCGTGGGTGACCGAGAGAGAGCAGGTCAGGGCCCATGAACGAGGTCCAGCTGGAGGTCTCGAAGGCATACCCCAACGACACCGGACGGGGGATCGCACGACTAGACCCCGACACCCTGCTGCATCTGAAGCTGTCACCCGGGGATATCATCGAGATCGAGGGGGCCCAGCAGACCGCAGCGAAGGTCTGGCGGGCCGACCGACAGGACTGGAACACCGACACGGTGCGGATCGATGGGTTCACCCGACAGAACGCGGAGGTGTCGATCGGCGAACGGGTGGCGATCCGCAAGGCTGAGCCGGTGCAGGCCGAGCAGATCACGCTCGCACCCCCCGAGGAGGCCAGCGTCTCCTTCGGGTCGGATGCCGCGGGGATGGTGAAGCGACAGATCCTCAAGCGCCCCATCGTCGACCACGACATCGTCCCGGTGATGTCCTCGACGAACCACCCGTTCATGCGGTCGCCAGGGAATGCGATCCCGCTGATCGCGGTGGAGACCGACCCGGAGGGCGTCACCATCGTGACGGAGGACACGGAGGTGCTGCTGCGCGAGGAACCCATCTCGGGGTTCGAACGGACCGGGGCGGGGATCACCTACGAGGACATCGGAGGGCTCGATGCGGCGATCCAGCGGGTGCGCGAGATGGTGGAGCTGCCGATGAAGCATCCGCAGATCTTCAAGAAGCTGGGCATCGAGCCGCCACAGGGTGTGCTGCTTCATGGACCGCCAGGGACCGGCAAGACCCTGTTGGCGAAGGCGGTGGCGAATGAGACCTCGGCGACGTTCTTCTCGATCGCCGGCCCGGAGATCATCTCGAAGTACTACGGGGAGTCCGAGCAACAGCTGCGGGAGATCTTCGAGGAGGCGGCGGATGATGCTCCCTCGATCATCTTCATCGATGAGCTGGACTCGATCGCACCCAAGCGCGAGGATGTCACCGGTGAGGTCGAGCGCCGGGTGGTCGCACAGCTGCTGACGATGATGGATGGGCTCGAGACCCGGGGACAGGTGATCGTCATCGCAGCGACGAACCGGGTCGACAGCGTCGATCCCGCGCTGCGACGGCCAGGGCGCTTCGACCGGGAGATCGAGATCGGGGTGCCCGATGAGACCGGTCGTCGCGAGATCCTGCAGATCCACACGCGGGGGATGCCGCTGGCGGATGATGTCGAACTCGAGCGGCTCGCCGATGAGACACACGGGTTCGTCGGCGCAGACATCGAGTCACTGACGAAGGAGGCGGCGATGAAGGCCCTCCGGCGGTATCTCCCAGAGATCGACCTGGACGAGGAGGAGATCCCTCCCAGCCTGATCGACCGCATGATCGTCACCCGGAGTGATTTCGAGACGGCGCTGGCGGAGGTCGAGCCATCGGCGATGCGCGAGGTGCTCGTCGAGCTCCCGAAGGTCAGCTGGGGGGATGTCGGGGGGCTGGAGGACGCGATCGACCGGGTGAAGGAGTCCGTGGAGTGGCCGCTTCGGCAGCCCGAGCGGTTCGAGCGGATGGGCATCGACGCACCGAAGGGGGTGCTGCTGTACGGCCCGCCGGGGACCGGCAAGACCCTGATCGCCAAGGCCGTCGCCAACGAGACGAATGCGAACTTCATCTCCGTGCGTGGGCCGCAGCTGCTGTCGAAATGGGTGGGTGAGTCCGAGCGGGCGATCCGCCAGACGTTCCGGAAGGCCAGACAGGTCGCACCCACGGTGGTGTTCTTCGATGAGCTGGATGCACTGGCACCGAATCGGGGTCGCGACATCGGCTCGAACGTGACCGAGCGGGTGGTCAACCAGCTGCTGACGGAGCTCGATGGGCTCGAGGAGAACGGGACGGTGATGGTCATCGGTGCGACGAACCGACCGGACATGATCGACCCAGCGCTGATCCGCAGCGGCCGGTTCGACCGGCTGGTGATGATCGGGCATCCCGGTGAGACCGGCCGCGAGGAGATCCTCAAGATCCACACCCAGAATTCACCCTTGGCACCTGACGTGAGCCTCCGGGAGATCGCCGAGATCACCGATGGGTATGTGGGGTCGGACCTGGAGGCGATCGCCCGTGAGGCAGCGATCGAGGCGCTGCGGGAGGACGGGGGCGCCGATGAGATCGAGATGCGGCACTTCCGGAAGGCGATGGAGGCGGTGCGTCCGACGATCACCGACGACATCATGGGCTACTACGAGGAGATGCAGGAGCAGTTCAAGGGGGGGTCACGGGGACCGGTGCTCTCAGGTGGGGACGGGCGGATCGGCTTCCAGTGAGCTAGAGTTCGAGCCCGAAGAGCTCATCACCCACATGGTGGACCGTCTCGACCACGCGGCCGCTCGCACCGACCATCTCCGAGCCACCCGTGAGCGCCCGACCCACCGCGAGGACCTTCCCGTGCGTCTCCTCCCGGACACAGACGAGGTCACCCTCGTCGATCGTCGGGTCGGCGTCCACGATGCCGGGTCGCATGATGTCCGCACCGTTGGCGACGAATGAGACCGCCCCCGCATCGACCGTGACGGTGTGTCGCTCGGGTGGGTGGCGGTTCGCACCCGCGACGGTGAGGAAGGGCTCCTCACCGTACATCGCCAGGTCTGGGTGGCCGTCGAGACTGATGACCGCCTGGGGGTGGTCGGTGAACTCGATCTTCTCGACCGCACCGGCATCGAGCGCCACACCGCTTTGCTCCGCGACACGCTCGAGGATCTCCCCGGCGGCGTCCGCACGGAGGTGATGCCGCGATCGCACCTGCATACCCCTGCTGGGCGGTCCGGGTGGATAAATCCGCAGGACCGGAAGCTTATGCCTCCGGATGCTTGTGATCCGGTAGCTATGCTCTCGTTCGGCGAGGCGTGTGTGGTCTGCATCGCCTGTGGCGCACAGATCACACAGGCTGCGGCGCGGGAGTACGACCGGTTCGGTGACCGCTTCGACCGCCGTGGCAAGCGCTTCGAGTATCTGTGTGCGGGGTGCGATGCGGAGCTGTGTCACCACCCCCGTGTCGGGGTCGAGGAGCGGCTCTGTGCGATCGAGCAGACGGTGGGGTCCCGCAGCGAGCTGCTGGGTGCGTTCCTGACGGCGACCCAGACGCCCCAGGGGCAGAAGGACTAATCCACGTGTCATCCTCTTCGCCGTATGGCTGACATGGAGTCGACCGACGGTGCGGGTCGCCCCGTCGAGATCACCTCTGAACAGGCTGAGCGCCTCGCCGAGAAGCGCCAGTCGCTGTTCGAGGAGTTCGAGATCGGTGATCGGTTCCCCCGGGCGGTGCGCACGGAGGTGCTCGAGCGGACGACGGACGTCACCGGAGAGATCGAGGCGGCCATCGATGCGCGGGCGGACCTCAGGGAGCTGCCGACGTGGACGATCGACCCGGTGGATGCCCAGGACTTCGATGATGCGATCTCGATTGTCGTCGATGACTCTGCGATCCGTCTGTGGGTCCACATCGCCGATGTGAGCCACTACGTCCAGCCGGGGACGGCGATGTGGACCGAGGCGATCGCTCGGGGCAACACGGTGTATCTTCCGGGGTACACGGTGCACATGCTGCCGCCGGTGCTCGCAGAGACGGTCTGCTCGCTCGTGCCCGAGCAGGACCGGCTCGCACACACCGTGGAGATGGTGCTCGATCCGGAGACGCTCTCGTTCGACTCGATCGACATCCACAAGTCAGTGATCCACTCGGACGCCCGGTTGACCTACCGCGAGGCGGAGGGGATCCTCGACGGGGATGCACACCCGCTGGCGGATCCCCTCGGGGAGATGTACACACTGGCGGAGGCACTGCACGAGCAGCGCAAGGAGGATGGCTCGCTCGTCCTGAATCCACGACGCGACCGTGCGCACACCATCGTCGAGGAGGCGATGCTGAAGGCGAACCGGGCGGTCACCCACGAGCTCATGTGGAACCGGGGTGTGGAGGCGATGTACCGCGTGCACCCCCAGCCGACCCCGACGCAGTGGGACCAGGCGCTGCGGGAGATCGTCGAGATCGATGGGGTGTCGATCTCACGGGCGGGGTACGACGAGCCACGACGCGCGGTGAATGAGGCGCTCGAGAGTGCGGACCCACGGCACCTGCGCCGCATCCAGCGGTCCGTCCTGAAGGTGATGCCACGTGCGAAGTACATGGCCGACCCCTTCGGCGGACACTACGCGTTGAACTTCGATATCTACGGGCACTTCACGTCGCCCATCCGACGACTCTCGGATCTGATCAACCACTGGATCGTCCATGAGACAGCCGTCGAGGAGTCGGTCGATGAGCTGTGTGCACACGCGTCGCGGCGACAGAAGGAGACGGAGACCGCAGAGCGACTGTACCGTCAGTTCATCGAGGAGCTGGGGCTCGACGTCGGGACGATCCGGGCGTACGGGGCGATCACCGTCGCAGATGGCGAGGTCGTCGACCCCGACGGGCTGCCACCGAGCTGATCAGTGCTTGTGCGTGAAGAGGATGATCTCCTCACCGAAGTGGGTCACACAGAGGTCCAGCAGCATGCTGAGTTCCAGGCTGGAGTACTCCTCCGCACAGACGACAAGGTCATCGAATGGGTCGCCACAGGCGGGACAGGCGATCGCCACCGTGTTGCGGTAGCTCGTGACCCCATCGACCGCCTCACTCGGCGTCAGGGATGACATGAGATGATCGTACGTCGCATCATCCATATCCGTGCTATCACGGCGCACCGTCATAACCCTACCCCGGGCGAACAGTTATTCGAGCATCCGTTCAAGCCGGTGATATGTCCTGGCGCGCGGTGGTTCCGACCGGGCTGTTGCTCATCTTCCCGGTCGTGTCGGTCGTGCTGTTCCTGCTGCTGCCGGCCGACCAGCAGATGCAGCTGGCGTTGGACCACCGTGAGCCCCGATGGTATCAGTTCATCACCGCTGTCGTGATCCATCGCGATGCGCCCCACCTGAGGGCGAACGTCGTGGGTTTCGCCTTCGCATACCTGGCGTGGGTCCAGCTGATCAGACTGGGTGGCCAGGCCGCACGAGGGCGGAGGATCGCTGCCATCGCGCTGGTCGTCGGTCCGGTCGCGACGATGCTCGTGAGCCTGCTCGCGTATGATGCGGTCAGCACGGTGAACGTGTCACTCGACCGAGGGATGTCAGGGATGGTGGGACTCATGACCGGGCTGCTCATCTATGAGGTCGTGCTCATCGCGTTGCGGGCCGCCGGCGGTCGGCTCGGGGCGGGGTTGACAGGCGGGTACATCCTCGTGATGCTGCTCACCCTGCAGACGGTGAACGGACGTGTGGCTCCGATCATCGGATGGGGTGGTGTGGCCACACTCGTCGTGGGGGGTGGGGGGATGCTGCTACTGTGGGGGCGCGAGCGGCTGCAGGCGTGGGCATCCGTCCATCCTGAGCTGTGCTACACCCTCCTCGTGGCGGTGCCCTGGAGCGTGTTCCTCTTCGTCGGGCTGCTGCCGGCGAGCATGGTGGGCCCCGTTGGGATGACGAACATCGTCGCGCATGGCGGGGGGATCGTCCTCGGCATGGTGATCGGACAGGTCGTCCAAAGCGCTCAGGTGCCGATCCCCACCGAGGTGAACTCTGTGGGGAGCTGAGGAGGTGCGACCTCCCCAGGCGCGGCTGGGTCGACCACCCCGATCCGGAGCCACCCCCGCTCATGCAGGCCCGCGATTGTGGGCGTGGCCGCGAGTGCAGCGGTGACCGTCTCCGAGGGGGCGATCACGAGTACCTGGAGTCGGACCGGCGCATGGTAGGCCTCGCCGGTTGGAAGATGGGTCGACTGACGGGGTAGCCCCCGCCTGAGGTCGCCGAAGCCGGCCGTCCGCACCCCAACCGCCGCGAGGGGGTTGTGATACAGCTTCGAGCCCGCACCGAGTGTGTGAGGCAGGAGCGTCGAGAAGAGATACTGTGTGTTGATCCAGTGTGCGACCCGCACGGGCCCCGCGAGCAAGCTCGCGAGTACATCCCCGTCTGGATCGCGTGTGTGCTCGTACGACTGCAGAAAGGTGCGACCATCGAGGTCCGCTCCCGCTGTGAATCTGCGTGGGCCGACGACCATCCCACCGTTCCGTGCGAGACCCCATTCGGGCCGGGGCTGTGCGAGGTCACTGGCGCGTCTGCGCGCATGGGTGACCGATCCGGCTCTGGACTGTGCGACACTCCGGCCTGCGCTGGCCAGTGCGGTCCGGACCGCAGGAAGGGACCGTCCGTCGGGGGCACCTCCCACGAGCTCGACGGTGTCGGTCGTGGTCTCGTGGCGACCGGCAACGAAGATCGTGGCATCGGGGATGCTGACACCGCGGGCAGCCAGCCCCGCACGGACCGCCGTGTCGTTGCACAGCGCCGCCAGAGCCCGCGCATTCGCGACCCCACTATGGCCGCCGCAGGCCCCACAGTCGAGTGCGGAGCCGTGGATGTTGTTGCGGGAGCGGCTCTCATGCCCGATGAAGCCGATCACCGGGATGCTGACGTCCAGGCCGATCTGGTCGAAGAGTTGGGCGATGTGCTCGATGGCGACGTCCTGACGCATCTGCAGGTGCTCGGCTCCATCGCCTGGGAGAGAGGTCAACCCGTCTGCCGCCCATGTGGGACGGATGGTACGGGTGGTGAGCCACACCGCGTCGACCCACCCCCTGGCCTCGACCGTGGTGTAGGCGGTCATGATGCCCGTCTCGAGCCGGTGGAGGACCTCCCTGAGGTGCCGGAGCCACCCGTGTGACGGTCTCGTACCCGTCTGTGGAGCATCCGTCATGCGACCGAGATCCTCGAACAGGGGTGGACAGGCCAGCTGCGGGCCGTGGGTGGCTGAACACCGTGCGAGAGGCAGACCGAAGAACCCGGGTGCGCCGTATGTCACAAACGATCCCTGGCTCTCGAGGGCGCGTCGAATCGGCTCGGACCGGGTGTCGATGCAGAAGCACAGCGCAGCGGTGGGTGCTGTCTGGGGCGGGACGGGTGATGCGACAGCGTCGTGCAGGCACGCGCGGAGTGCAGACTCAGCAGCCTCGAGTCGGTCCATGCCCACACTCTCCTCCGGAGGTACGGATCTGTCGAGGCCGCGGAGTGGTTCGTCGAGTGCCGCAGCCAGGAGCAGCCGCACAGCACACACCTGCGCGAGGGTGATGCCAGGCGACCGTGTGGGGTCATCTGCGAGGGCCATGACATAGCCAGCCCAGCCGGGGATGGCCTGCAGCTGTGCCGCCAGGACGTCTGCAGGATCGTCGCCGGTGGTCCCCTCGATGGTGGTCTCCAGCACCTCAGCTGCGGATTCGGCCCCAACAAAGGGTGCTGGGTCGGCCACAGCGGGGTCTGCGTGGGCATAGCCCCGGGCGAAGGAGAGGAAATCATCCATGGGGAACGGTGGCTCCCATGCGACCTGATCGGCGGTGCAGTACTGGCTCAGCCACTTGATCAGGATCCGGTCTGCAGCGGTGGCCTCCGTCGGCTGGGAGCCACCATCCGGTGATGCGCCCAGCAGGGGATCATCGATGGCGGTACGGAGGGCTGCCTCGAACTGCTCGCTGGTGCGACCCATGAGTGGATTGGTCGCCACGAACGAGTGCAACGGCCACAGCGGTGCCAGGCGCTCTCGGAGCGCGGTGAGAGCTCCCGCGGCGCGTGAACTCACGTTCGGCCCCCCCAGACGGCAGCCGGTACCTGCAGTTGGTCAACGAGCCACACGTACAGCCCCGTGACGTCCCGACCGACCCCCAGGTGAGAGAGCAGTCCGACCCCGGCGAACCCGAGGATGATCGTGATGTGGACGACGGCGATCGATGGGGGGACCAACGGGGAAGCGACAGATGCGATGAGCGGATCGACCACGCGGTAGAGGAGACCGTATCCGCCGATACCGACCAGCGTTGCGCCGATGACCAGCACACCCCGTTGGACCGACGGGAGGGGGCGGCGCTCTAGCGCCAGTGCACCGCGAGCGATCATGACCGCGACGAATCCGACGAGCAGCCATGCCGTACCGCCGATGAGGAGCTTCCGGGTGAGCAGCACGAACAGGCCGACGCCCGTGAGGACCGCGACGATGATCACAGTCGGCCGGGGGGCGACTGGGGACTCAACCTCACCATGGAGCCAGTCGAGATCGCCGATCGAGAGGAACCGACCCGCCTTGTACCAGCCATGCAGTATGAGATGGACGACCGCAGCGGTCGCCAATCCAAACCCAAGCTGCAGCAGCATGAATCCCATCTGTGCCGAGGTTGACCCCGACAGCTGCAGCTTGCGGTCGGCGGTGACCCGATGCAGCAGACCACCGATGATCGCGCTCACCGCACCGATGACAGCGAGCAGTGGCAGGGCCCACCCAGCCCCGTCGAGGACGGGGGCTGTCCGGATGATGATGACCGCGCCGGCGTTGACGAACCCAGCGTGCATGAGCGCACTCGCAGGCGTGGGGGCGCGCATCGAGACGACCAGCCATCGGTGCGCGGGGAAGAGACCCCCCTGAACCACCGCTGTCAATATCACAGCGGCTGAGACCACCGATATCTGGGGCATCGAAAGCCCCCCGATCGCCATCGACAGCGCCGACAGATGCGTCACGCCAGCCCACCACCACATTCCGAGGAGAGCGCCCAGAAGTGCGACGGCGGCGGGGAGGAACCACCGAAGCACGTACTGATGTGACCGCCTCGCGACACCTGCGGCCCGGTCGTGACGGATGAACCCGAGCATCAGCCAGCACATCAGCAGCCACGTCACCGCGACGACAGCGACGTGATCTGCTGCTGCGAAGGCGGCGACCGAGACGAGGAATCCACCCATCCTGCCGAGGAACCGATCACGTCCATCGGCCGGGTCGATGTACCGGAGGCTGTAGCCACCGATGATCGCTGTGATCATCGCGGCGAAGACCCAGATGGTGATGGTCAGTCCATCGATGCGGAGACCGCTGCCCGCGAGGTCGCCGGTGGTCCACCACAGACCCGCAGCCGTGAGCGCCGAACCCACAGCGGCCAGCATCAGCGTCACCCACAAAGCGCCGGGACCGCCTTGGGTGAGCCGCTGAAGTGAAGCGTCGGACACTACCTGTCATCGAACAGAATCGTATGTAAATCTAATGTTATCGAATGAATCAGTCGTCGAATACCTGAATATGATTTATTCGTTCGTTTCGAAGTCGTCGAAGGGTGTCATCGCCGTGGAGCGCACCAGGACCTCATCGGCCACAGTCGCCCCGATCTCCACGATGGCCTGTGCCACCGGGGTGATGTCCGCATCCGTCTGCCCGACGACGGTGACGAGGAGGTTGCGTTTGCCGGTCAACAGCTCCTGGACACGGATGACACCGCCGACAGCCAGAATCTGATCGGCGATGGCACCACGACGGTCAATGGGGGCGGTACAGTACAACAGCATCCGGAGCGGATACCCCGCGGTCGGATAGTCCACATCAGCGTGGTACCCACGGATGATGCCCATATCCTCGAGGCGAGCGATGCGCTTGCGCACTGCCGAGTCGGAGATGCCGACAGCCTCTGCGATCGCCGCCGATGACTGCCGCCGCGCATCGACCTGCAGGGCCCTGATGATCGCGCGATTGACGTCATCGAGCTGATCATCAGTCATGCTGTCTCTGCCTCATCAGATGCTGACATGAGGGGTCTCACCGGACATCAATGCTGTGGCGCTGTCTGCATCGAGTGGCGTGCGTGCTGGTGTGTCCCACCGGGGTACGCTCGAGGCGCACCATGCGACGCACCGCAGAGCGTGTCACTCGTAGTAGGAGATGCGTTCGAGCACCGTCGCGAACGCCACCGACTGCTTCACATCGGTGACCTCCACACGGACGCGCTCTCCCACATCGGTCTCGGGGACGATGATCACGAAGCCGCGCTCGACCCGCGCGATGCCATCGCCCTGCTCGCCGATCGTCTCGATCTCGACGGTGCGTTCATCCCCAACCTCCACCGGTGCTGCGGGTCGTTCCGACTCACCCGTCAGTGAGGTGACCGCCACCTGGTAGGTCTCATGCGGATCCAACATCCCCAGTGACAGCTCGCGCTCTGGAACATCGATCACGTACGCACCATCACCAGTGTGCCGCAGCTCCGCACTGAACAAACAACGGATATCATCAGGATATGCCATGGCATGTCTATCCTCCAAGGGGGTCGTAATTGTTGCGTACTGCACCGCTGGGGACCGGTATATTGAATACTCTGTGCAATATTCACAATACATGGCCAAAGCATGCCAGCTGCAGATCCGACGTCTGGGTGGATCGGTCGTGCTCATCGGGATCATCCTGAGCCTCGTCGTCCACCCATGGGGCATCGGGCTGTCGATCTTCGCGGCGTTGAACATGATCCAGAGCAGCTTCACCGGTGTCTGTCCCGCGAAGCAACTGCTGCCGGAGTGCCAGCCGACAGACGGCGCCGGTGAGGCCAGCCACGCAGGCTGACGCACGGCAGACGCGAGAGGGCACTCTTTTTGTCTGAATCGGCTGTACCCTGGCGCATGGCTGGCCCCATGCGGCGACGCAGTGACGGATTCCTCCTGCGTGTGGGTGTGCTCATCGTGATCGCCACGGTGTTCCTGACAGCGAGCTTCGTGGGCGTCGTCGGGTTCATCGGGGGTGAGATCCGCGGCTTCGGGGGGCGCATCCCGTGGTACATCATCGCTGCTGCAGTCACGTTCGTGGCCGCGGTCGTCCTCCTCGAGGAGCAAGGGGCCGCAGGGCGGCCGATCATCATCACTGCGGGATTCTTCACCGTGCTCATCTTTATCGTCGCACTGCTGGGGACGGAGGGGATGATCCACATCATCACGAATCCCCAACTCATCGTCGCGTCGGATGTGATCCTCTACTTCCTCTCAGCGGCGCTCTTCGCGGTGGGCGTGGGGTACTGGGCGTTCAACCACTGGCGGGAGTTCACCGCCTAACGCGCCAGCGCACGCAGCCGATAGATGACGAGCCGTGACAGGTAGATCGCCAGCTCGGTCAGCTCAAGCAACGTCCCAGCGGCACCCTCGCGCTCAGGAGGACGCTCCGGTGCCTGCGCAGAGAGATCGGGGACGGCCCCGTCGGACGGACCGTCCGCATCGTCCTCCGACGCGGGCACAGCCGCCAGCTCCTCGCGGAGGGCCGCGTTCTCGCGCTGCAGCTGGCGCACCGTCGCCACCAGCGCTGCACGGGAGACCGCCTCGGTGTGACCCTCATCATCCTCAGCGTCCTCCCGCCCCTCACCGGCATCCTCCGGTGCTGTCGGCGGCACCGGAGGCGCCACCGAGGGGGTGAGATCGATGCCCTCCGTGTCGAACTTCTCAGCAAGACGGTCGCTCACCACCGAAGGGGGTGGCGTCTCATAGCTCTCGAGTCCCGGCGTCGCACCCGCGTCGTGGGTCCGCTTCTTCTTGAAGTGCACGCGCCGCACCTGCTCATCCCAGTCGGTCATGAGGAAGCCCTCGCCTGTATCGACGTCCTCGATCTGCTGTGCCTTCTCTGCGCCGAGGATGTTCCTGACGATGTCAAGGTCCGTCTTCCAGGTGACGCGGTGCCAGACCATCCAGTCACACTGTGTGATGAAGTTCTTATCCACCGAGGAGGGGCGCTGGGAGAGCCCCAGCATCCCGAGACCGCGCTTGCGACCCCGCTTGGCGACCCGTTCGAGCAGATGGCTGAGCTCATCGCCCCCACCCGTCTGGGGCATGAACTCCTGCATCTCCTCGACGACGAGCAGGAAGGGCTTGCGCACCGCCTTCTCCTGCACATAGAGCTCCTCGACCACCGCCGTGACGAGTTCGCGCGCGACCATCGGGTCGGCGAACTCGGAGATGTCGAGGACCACGGGCATGTTCATCACCAACGCGAGCTCGGCGATATCGGCTGCATCGGAGACGCCCACACTGATGTCACAGCGGTCATCCGCGCCGGCATGGACCAGGTCGTACCGGTCTTTCAGACCGTAGTACTCCCCCTCGATGTCGACGATCAGGAGGTTGAACCGCAGCTCCAGCAGCTCCTCGAGGATCACACTCGCTGTGTTCGACTTGCCCGATCCAGATTTACCGGTGATGAATCCCCGCCCGGTCAACAGCTCCACCGTCGGCAGACGGGTGGAACCCGTGGTCGGCATGATCCACTGCTCCTGACCGGTCTGCGCCATATACTCTATACAGGGTGGAGGAGGCTATAACGCTTCGTCAGACTCAGGGGGTGAGGTCGGCACGGATGGGATTGTGTATCGCCGCATCGGGTGTACGCGCGGGACCGTCGGTGTGCACCGCGCGACCAGCAGGGGCCGGACACCACCTGCGGCTGCCGCGTCGGGCGACCCAGACGGTCGCACCCGGGGATGCATCCTATGTCACGATACCGATTAGGGGATGCGATCGAGAGCCCTCCCCAAGATGACCGCCACCCCGACCACCGCGCTCACCCCGGGCGATACGATGGGTCCCGGCCCTCGCGGAAGGCGGTGATCCCCTCGATGGTCTCGGGGGTCTCGAGCATCGCGCAGAACGCATCGATCTCGACCGACGCCGGTGCACGCGTGGCGCGTGCGGTCTGCACCAGAGCACGCTTGGCCGCGGCGATCGCCCCTCGGGGGCTCTGCACGATGTCGGTGATGATGGCCTCGATCGCCGAATCCATCCCGGGGGCATCGGCGACGATGCGGCTGAGGAACCCCCACTCCGCGAGCGTCTCTGCTGGCATCTGTGCCTCGCCACGGAGGATCAGCTCCCGCGCACGGCTGGCCCCGATCACCGACGGCAGCCGCCGGGTGCCACCCCACCCCGGAAGCAGCCCCAGCCGGACCTCCGGTTGACCGAAACGAGATGCGGTCGTCGCCACGCGGATATCCGCCGCCGCCGCCAGCTCCATCCCACCCCCCAGACACACCCCGTCGACCGCCGCGATGACGGGCACTGACGCCTCCTCACACGCATCGAGCGCCGCCTGCGCGGTCTCGAGCGCCGCACGGGTCGCCGGGATGTCATCGACAGAGACCGTATGCAGGTCGAACCCTGCGGAGAAGGCGCGATCGCCGGCCCCGCGGAGGATGATCGCCCGCAGCGCATCGTCCGAGGCGCACCACCGCACCGCCTCCCCCAGCTCCTCCAGCATCGTGGGCGTGATCGCGTTCAGCGCCTCCGGCCGGTCGAGGATGATGGTCGCAGCCGGTGGGGCCCGCTCGACCTGGAGTGTCTCGAAGCGGGGCATGCCACCATCACACCGCACCCGGTCGGTCTGCGTGCGCAGACGACGGCCGTGCACGAGCCGAGCCCCGTGTGGGATGGACAACATCGCGCCGTCTGAGCTCCCAGCACGCGTACCACCGATATGACGCTGCATACGGCTGGTAGGACCAGTCAGGGTGTAAACACTTCGCGCACCCGGTCCTCAGACGGGGCCCGCACGCAGATGTGGCGGAGAGCCCGCACCGAGCCGCAGCTGCGCCTGCTGCCCGACCGATGGGGGGTCATCGCGATCCCAGCGCGCGGTGACCCGCACCGGTCCCACCTCGATGACCACGACGATCGGGGTCTCGCCGGCGAAGTCCGTCGCGGGCACGGCGATCGTCGTATGGGTGATGACCGGACCCTCCGGTGTCACCTCGGTGACCCGCTCTGCATCCTCACCGCAGCGTGGACACCGCCGATGCGGTGGGAGGAACCCATGTCCCGCGGGACAGACCATCACCCCGAGATGCCCCGCCTGGAGCCGGTCGAAGAGCTCCTGCTCACCGAGGACCACCTCACCCATCATCGATCACCTCCAGCAGATGGACCACGGCGGTCGCGACCGTCCCGCCAGCGTTGTGTGCGAGGCCCACCCGGGCCCCATCGAGCTCCCCGGCTGCAGGATGATCGCCCCGGAGGAGCTTCGTCAGCTCGGCGACCTGGCTCACCCCGGTCGCACCCACGGGGTGCCCCTTCGCCTTCAGACCACCGGAGAGGTTCGTCGGGAGCCGTCCCGACGCGGTCGTCTCTTCGCGGAGGGCCGCACCCAGCGCCTCACCAGGCGCGTAGAAGCCCAGGGATTCGAGCGCCAACACCTCCGCGATCGTGAAGCAATCATGCACCTCCAGGAGGTCCACATCCTCATGAGACAGCCCCGCATCGGAGAACGCCTGATCTGCGGCACCCGCGGTCGCTGCGGTCTCATGGATGGCCCGCCGTGTCTGCAGGGCGAGGTGGTCCGAGGCTGCGCCCACCCCCCGGATGCGCACATCCGCGGCCCCGGCTTCCCCCACCGGGGCTGCCGATGAGGCGGCCAGCACCACCGCAGCCGCCCCATCAGAGATCGGACAGGAGTCGTACAGATTGAGGGGGTCAGCGACCATCGGCGCCTCGATGGCCGTCTGCAGATCCACCCTCGACTGGAAGTGCGCCAGGGGGTTCACACTGGCATGTGCGTGGTTCTTCACCGCGATCGCGGAGAGGGCCTCCCGGTGGTCCGACTCCGGATACGTGGAGAGGTACGATCGTGCCATCAGCGCGTAGGCACCGGGGAACGTCAGGCCGTTGCGGATCTCGTACAGCTCATCTGCGGCCATCGCGAACGCGGTGGTGACCTCACCGGTCGACAGCGGACTGAGATGTTCGACACCCGTGACGAGGACGACCTCCGCGGCACCGCTGCGGATCGCCCGGACCGCCGACCACATCGCGAACCCACCCGAGGCACACGCGTTCTCATGTCGGATGGTGGGGACGCCACCGCCGACGAGATCTGCGACCAGCGGCGCCTGGTGGTTCTGTGTGTCGGTCAGCGCCCCCGTGAAGTTGGCATGGTGGATCTCGTCGATGGCCGTCGCATCGATGCCAGCATCCTGCAGTGCGGCATCGATCGCGTCCGCGAGCATCGATCGGAACGATCCCGGGGCCTCAGGACCGAACGGCGTCGACCCGACACCGAGGATGTGCGGACCACTCCCTGCTGCGGCCCCCGCGGGGCCGTGATGCTGCATGTGGGAGCTAGCAGGGGCACCAGTATGAACGGTCCGGATGCGCCCGCCGCACTCACCCCACGATGCCCAGCACCGACCCATCCGCATACCGCCGACTGAACGTCGCGTCGTCGCTGTTGAGGTACAACAGCCCCTCGATCAGTGCGATGAGCGGGGGGAGCAGCGTCCAGATGAACAGGATGTACAGCACCCCGATCACCGGTCGGCCGAGGTAGAACTTGTGTGCCCCGAGGGCACCGAACGCCAGGGCCAGGATGCCCGCGACGACCCGCTTGAGGTGTCGTTCGACGCTGCCCGCGGTCCGAAGCGGGGTCTCACACTCAGGACACCGGTCAGCGCTCACGGCCACCTCGGCACCGCAGGTTGGACAGTATGCCATAGAGAGTATTGTGCGTCTGGCGCTATATCCCTGCTGGCCCGGCGAAACCGTCTTTCCTGCACCACGGCTGGCAGAGCTATGGAGGGAGTGTGGATCAGGCCCGTGCTGTATCATCTGCTGTTCTGGCCGGTCGTCGCCGCGTTCGTCTACCGGGATGCGAGCACACGGGGGCGGTCCGATGCACTCTGGCATGCGGTGCGCCTCGGTGCGCTGGGCATCGCCGGGCTGCTGGTGCACCTGTACTTCCGCACCCGCTGAATCAGTCGTCGGCGAGATACTGACACCGGTCGCGGGCGGGGTCGAAGCACTCCGGACACTCTGGTCGGCGATCGACGATCAGGTCCAGCCGCTCGGCGACCCCGCGATGGATCACCCCATCCAGCTGCTGGGCCTCGCCCACGACATCGTCCAACGCCAGCACACCGCCGACGAAGCGCTCGATGATGCAGTAGGTCTCCAGTGCATCCTCCGCGGCGGTGATCCCGGGGTCGGTGAGCGTCACCCCCGAGTACTTCTGATGCTCGATGAGCCCCGCCTCGGCGAGTTTCGGGAGCATCTCCGAGACACTCGCCGGGGTCACCTCCAGTGCATCGGCGATCGCGCCGGTCGCGACGGGGGCCCCCTCCCGCCGGGAGATCGCGTAGATCGCCCGCAGGTACCGAGTCACCGCGGTCATCGCTCCCCCATGCGCCGAGTCACCGCCTCAACACCGGCTGCGGTCTCCTCGCGCAGCGAGAGCAACGCCGCCGTCAGCGCGTCCCGATCGGCAGGACCCACATCCAGCGCCGGGAGCGTGTCGACGAGATCGGCGTAGAACTTGTACGCCGTCTCACCCGCGTACAGCTGGTCATCCAGCGGGTCCTCGAAGCTCGGGCCATCGAGTGCCGCATAGGGTTCGAGCATGGACGGGCGGACGAGTTGGTCCGTGGAGATGCTGGGGTCGACCGTCTCGATCCAGCTGGCCAGCCGGTCCCGCCTGCTGGCGGCGTCCTCGACCATCGCTGCGATCAGTGCCGCGGTCGAGCCCCCATCCAGCTGCTCCAGCTGTCGCTCCCCCCGTGCGACCGTCAGCTCCTCGAGGAAGACCCCCACCTGCAGCGCACGGACCAGGCGTCTGTGCAGGGGTGGACGGTCATGGGTGGCCATCGTCGTTGATGGTCAGCGGATGGCTATAATGACTTTGCCTCCGGTGGGCCCCAGGGAGCGGACAGCTAAGCGCCCGGATGGTGAGTGTCGTCCATGCACGTGGACATCATGATGTACGACGGGGTGGACGAGCTGGACGCGCTCGGTCCGTACGAGGTCTTCAGCAATGCGACGGAGGCAGGTGCAGACATCGGGGTGGCGCTCGTGGGCGTCGAGGACACCCGCCGGGTCCGGGCGAGCCACGGGGTGGAGCTGGGACCGGTGACGACGTACGAGCCAGACCCCGACGGATGGCTGCTGGTCCCCGGGGGCAGCTGGACGACGCGTGCGTCGGCGGGGGCGTACGCGGAGGCACAGCGGGGGCTCATCCCCGATGCGATCGCCGAGGCTGCCGACGAGGGGGCCCAGCTTGCGGCGGTCTGCACCGGTGGCATGCTGCTTGCGACCGCGGGCGTCCTGGATGGGCTGCCGGCGACGACGCACCACACCGCGACGGATGAGCTGGCCACCGCAGGCGCGGAGGTGATCGATGCGCGGGTGGTCGATGCGGGGGACATCGTCACCGCAGGTGGGGTGACCGCCGGGTTGGACCTCGCGGTGTACCTGCTGCGGCGGTGGTTCCCCGCATCGGTCGCCACCACGGTGGTCGAGCGGATGGAGTACCGCCCGGATGTGTCGGTCTACCGCAGCTAGACGGTGGGGATCAGGTCGACGACGCCGGTGATCTCACCGAGGACCAAGAGAACGAACGCCAGGTACAGCCCGATGAGCAGGTATGCCTCGCGCCGTGAGATGGACATCCCGACGAGCAGCATGAACAGCAGGACGATGGTGATCAACGTCAGGATCGCGAACATGGGCACGGCGAGGGTGAAGTTGATCACGACCACCCCGGTCAGCAACACACCGACGGGGATCACCACGAGCAGATCGAACGTGTTCGAGCCCAGAACGTTGCCCAGGGATGTGTCAGGTCGATGTCCGCGGGAGGCGCTGACCGACATGATCAGATCCGGGAGGCTCGTGACGGCGGCGAGGATGATCGCCCCCGCGAGGAACTCCTGGACATCGTACCGCTCGGTGAACACCGTGACGGCCTCGACCAACAGTTCGACGGACACCAGGATGAACAGCAAGCTCCCTATGCCCAAGGCCCACGCCTGCAGAACATCCCCGGGTGGCGATGCCCGCGAGTCGGCGACGACCGTGTCGTGGACCTGGGTGAACAGGTAGATCGCGTACAACGCGAGGGGAAGGGCGACGTACACCGGACGGAGATTGCCCGCCAGATAGCTCGAACCGCTCGTGGGAGAGTAGATGACCGCCAGCGCGAAGGTGACGAAGGTGACAGCGATCGCCAGGAGGTAGAACTGCGCCTCCTTGTAGATGATCAGCCGGTCGGTCGGACCGTCCCAGTTGGACACGAAGCCCGAGATCGCGGGGATCAATGCGATGTTGAAGATCGCCGACCCGACCACCGTCCCGACACCCAGGTCGAACTGTCCGGTCACCGACGTCACGATGACACTGAACAGCTCGGGCATCGACGATCCCACCGCGACGATCACCGACCCCTGCACGAGCGGCGGCAGGTCGTAGTGTGCCGACAGCGCCTCTGCCTCCGCCTCGAACCGGACAGCGGCAGCGACCATGATGGCGACCGCAACGACGAACACCACCGCAGCCAACCTCAACGAGGAGATCTCGGGGATGGGCAGGATCGCCATGCACCAGCTAGGATACGCATCGGACGTGGCTCTTGTGATTCCACCCCGACGGAGGTGCTTTGCCCGTGCTCACCATCAGATCAGCATGCATCGACCCGATTCACCACACCGGATGCCAGCGCCGGTGGCCCATGCGTACGATGCGCTGGTCGGCCCACTGGAGGGTGTGGTCTTCGGGGGCCACCGACACGACCTCGGAGAGGGGGTCGATGGGGTGGTGCTCGACCTCGGTGGTGGGACCGGCCGACAGGTCGAGCATCTCCAGGGGGCAGATCACGTCATCCTGATCGACCCCGATGAGCGCATGCTGACGCGGGCAGCCCGTCGGGTGGGGGAGGGACACGCCGTGGTCGCCGCACAGGCGGAGGCACTGCCGCTTGCGGACGACAGCTGTGACCACGTGGTCGCCTCGCTCGTGCTCTGTACGGTCCGGGACGTCGGGATGACGCTGGCGGAGGTCCGTCGGGTGTTGCGACCCGGTGGACAGCTGCGGTTCTTCGAGCACGTCGCAGCCGCAGGTGCGGTGGGTCGGCTGCAGCGTGCGGCCGATCCGCTGTGGCGGCGGGTTGCTGGTGGATGTCACCTGCACCGGACGACAGAGCAGCAGCTGCGGGGGGCGCCAGGGCTGCGGCTGGCGCGACTCGAGCGCCTCGCTGTCGGGGTCCCCCCGGTGTACCCCTGCATCCGGGGCGTCGCCGTCGCAGACTGACCGCGGTGGATGGACTCGCCGGGATTTGAACCCGGGGCCTCGTCCTTGCGAAGGACGCGATCTGCCACTGATCTACGAGCCCGAGATGACCGCTAGCGCGTGGGTGTCAGTCCTCGAGGACGATCTCGATACTGACGTCGTTGGGGACCTGGATCCGCATGAGCTGCCGCAGGGCACGTTCGTCCGCATCGATATCGATCAGCCGCTTGTGCACCCGCATCTCCCAGTGCTCCCAGGTCGCGGTGCCCTCCCCGTCCGGGGACTTCCGCGTGGGGATCTCGAGGCGCTTCGTGGGGAGTGGGATGGGGCCGCTGATCGAGACACCGGTCTTCGTCGCGATCTCCGTCACATCCGCACAGATGTGGTCAAGATCGCTCGGGGAGGTGCCCGCGAGTCGGACGCGTGCCTGCTGCATCTAACGTGGGGTGACCTCGAGCACCTTGCCCGCCGCGATGGTCTGGCCCATATCACGGACGGCGAACGAACCCAGCTCGGGGATCTCGCTGGATGGCTCGATGCTCAGCGGCTTCTGTGGCCGGACGGTCACCACCGCTGCATCACCGGATTTGATGAAGTCGGGGTTCTCCTCTGCGACCTCGCCGGAGGCGGGGTCGAGCTTCTGGTCGATCGATTCGATCGTGCATGCCACCTGCGCGGTGTGCGCGTGGAACACCGGGGTGTAGCCCGCGGTGATCACCGATGGGTGCTGCATCACGACGACCTGTGCCTTGAACGTCTCCGCGACCGACGGTGGGGTCTCCGCAGGGCCACACACATCGCCGCGGCGGATGTCGTCCTTGCCGATGCCGCGGACGTTGAACCCGACGTTGTCGCCGGGGCCCGCCTGTGGCACCTCCTCGTGGTGCATCTCGACCGTCTTGACCTCCCCACTGACGTCAGAGGGCTGGAAGCTCACGTTGTCGCCGGGGCTGACGGTGCCGGTCTCGACGCGGCCGACCGGGACGGTGCCGATCCCCGAGATCGTGTACACATCCTGGATGGGCAGCCGCAGGGGCGCATCCGTCGGAGGCGATGGCGCGGGCAGCTCATTCAGTGCCTCCAGGAGGGTCGGGCCATCGTACCAGCCCGTCTCCCCGGAGCTCTCGGCGATGTTGTCGCCCTCGAACGCACTGATCGGGACGAACGTCGCATCGTCGGACTTGAAGTTGACCTGCTTCAGGAGCGTCCCCACCTCCTCGCTGACCTCCTCGTAGGCGTCCTCGCTGTAGTCGACGGTGTCCATCTTGTTGACGGCGATGATCAGCTCGTTGATGCCGAGGGTGCGTGCGAGGAACACGTGCTCCCGGGTCTGCGGTGCGACACCGTCGTCGGCGGCGACGACGAGCACCGCGTTGTCGGCCTGCGATGCGCCCGTGATCATGTTCTTCACGAAGTCACGGTGACCGGGGCAGTCGACGATGGTGAAGTAGTACGAGTCCGTGGTGAACTCCTGGTGGGCGATGTCGATCGTCACCCCACGCTCGCGCTCCTCGGCGAGGTTGTCCATGACGTAGGCGAACTCGAATCCGCCCTTGCCCTTCGCCTCCGCCTCCTCGCGGTGCTGTTCGATCACATGCTCGGGGACGGACCCTGTCTCGAACAGGAGTCGGCCCACGAGCGTGCTCTTCCCGTGGTCAACATGGCCGATGATGGCCAGGTTCATGTGTGGTAGGTCACTCATTGCTGTGGTCCACGCGCTAAGGCGCTGTGTACCCTTCCTACCGGAGTCCCTCCTAAAACGATTTCGAAAGGAGAGGGTGTCTGCGCACCGGATTCCGGCAGATCGTGGCAGAACCTCGCACAGGCCGACGCGGGGTCACCGCGCCAGGCGGGCGATGTCCGCCAGGACGGCCGCAGCGGTCTCGGGGCCGCCCGCACCGCGTCCGGCCAGGTGCATCGGTCCCGCCCCCGCCAGCTCCAGGCGGACGATGTTCTCCGTTCCGGTGACCGCGAGCGGGTCCGCATGCGGGACGAGCCGTGGGCCCACACGCACCCCCTCGGCGCCGACCTCACCGATGAGCCGGATGGTCATCCCCGCGTCACGGGCAGCCTGGTGCGCACTCGTCGGGATCGCCGCGATGCCGGTGACATCCGCATCTGCGAGCTGGTAGACGCGGTCCCCCTGGGCGAGGACGTTCGCGATGATCACGCACTTCAACGCCGCATCGGTCCCATCCACATCGAAGCTGGGGTCCGCCTCTGCGACCCCCAGCTCCTGGGCCTCTGCGAGCACGTGATCGTACGCCAGTGACTCCGATGCCATCCGTGAGAGGATGAAGTTGGCCGTCCCGTTGAGGATCCCACGCACGCCGGTGACCTCTGTGGGGCCGTACGCGGCGATCGTCGCCATGACCGGGATCGCCCCGGCGACGGTCGCCTCGAAGCGCACACGCCCCGCGGACGCCTCCGCCAGTGCCTGCAGCTCCGCGTATCGCTCTGCGACCGGCCCCTTGTTCGCCAGCACGACATCCCGGTCGGCGGTGAGTGCACGCTCGAGGTGTCCGAAGGCGGGCTCGGCCGCCCCGAGCGTCGTCGGGGTCGCCTCGACGAGCACATCGTAGGGGGCATCGAACAGCGCATCCACCTCCGCTGTACCCACCTGTCCCGCCGCGGCCTTCCGTGCGAGGACCGCCTCGGCGTCGAGCCCATCGGCGTCGACCGCGGCGGAGCTCGAGTCCGCGACCGCGACCACGGCGTGGCCCCGACGGGGCGCGTGGGCGAGCACGGCCCGACCGACCGACCCTGCGCCCACGATCGCGAGACGCATCTCAGCTCCCCCCCGTCTCCAGCGGCTCCACGATCACCGCAGAGCCGGGGAGCGTCCCCGCCAGGCCGCTGCGCACCGCGCCCAGGTCCCCATCGGGGACGATGAGCTCGAGGACCACCGTCGCCTCCGCATCGGAGCCCTCGGGGGTGCGCACCTCCAGTCCGGTGAGCGTCCAGGCCTCCCCCGCATGGACCGCCGTGACGATCCCGTCGAGGTCGGCCGCGACACCCGGGCCCGTGATCAGCAGGCGCACCGTCTCTGTGAGACGGTCCGCCCCCGCCTCGACGATGTTCACACCCGCACCGCGCACCCGCTCGATGAGCGTGGTGAACCGCTCTGGGGGGCACTCGAGGTCGACCACCACCGGGATCCGCCCACGGGGGGTGATGTTCCCCCGCTCATGGAAGATGCTCAGCAGGTTCCCACCGGCGTCGGCGATCGGTGCGAGCGCCGCCAGCAGCTGGCCGGGCTCATCGGCCAGCTCCAACCGGATCGTGTACGCCTGCGGCGCCGCATCACCGTCGGTCATCCGCACCCCCCACGATGCGGCCCTGCCCTGTCAGCGCCCGAGCCAGCGGGCTCGCTCGCGGGGCTGACGGCCGACACCGGGGTGTTCGGGACATACGTATCGCTGAGGCGACCTCCCGCTAAAAGCGTTCGTTGCGGCTCAGATGTAGTCGATCGATGCCGCCAGCTCCATCTTCAGCCCCTTGCGCTCGCGGATCTCCATGATCGTCTCGCGCTGGAGGCTGTCAGCCATCACCCGGAAGCCCGCGTTCTCGGTGTTCCAGGCGGCGCGTCCCTCCGTCGCCGAGCGGATGTCCGAGGAGAAGCCGATCATCTCATCGACCGGGGCGATCCCCTCGATCACCATGAGATCGCCCTCCTGGAACATGTCATCCACACGCCCGCGCCGCCCCTGGATCTCCCCGGATGCTGGCCCCATGTGCTCGGAGGGCACATCGATGCGCACGTTCTGGATCGGCTCCAGCAGCTTCACATCCGCATCGATCAGCGAGCGGTGCACGGCCTCGCGGACCGCAGGGATCACCTGCGCCGGACCGCGGTGGATCGTGTCCTCATGCAGCTTGGCATCGTGCAACCGGAGCAGCACCCCCTGGACGGGCTCGCGCGCGAGCGGCCCGTCATCGAGCGCCTCCTCGACACCCTCGATGACGAGCTCCATCGTCTCGTTGAGGTACTGGATCCCCTTCGTCGCATCCACGAGGATGTTAGAGCCGTAGATCTGCTCGACCCCCTGGGCGGTGTCCTTGTCCATCCCCAGCTCCATGAGCGCCTCCCGCCGCTCCAGCTCGGGACCGCCCATGGCGATCTCGCCGCGCTTGACCGCGTCGATGATATCGTCTGTCAACGGCTCGGCGGTGATGTAGAACTTGTTGTGCCGGTTGGGCGAGACCCCCTCGACCTCCGCGGAGACGGTCTGCGGCGCCTCCCGGTAGACCACGATCGGCTCGCCGGTGTGCACCGGCAGCCCCTGGTTCTTCTGGATCCGCTGGGTGATGACCTCCAGATGGAGCTCCCCCTGCCCACTGATGAGATGCTCACCGGTGTCCTCATTGATCTCGATGCGGATCGTCGGGTCCTCCTTCGCGACCTGCTGCAGCGTCTCGATCAGCTTGGGCAGGTCATCCATCTTCGTCGCCTCGACGGACTTGGTGATGACGGGCTCGGAGATGTGCTCGATCGACTCGAACGGCGTCATCTCCACCGACGAGACCGTCGACCCTGCGATCGCATCACGGAGGCCTGTCACCGCGGCGATGTTGCCCGCTGGGACCCCACGGTCGAGCTCCTCGCGCTCGCCGCCCATGAAGATCCCCACCGACTGCACGCGGTTCTGCCCCGCCACACCCGAGACGAACAGCTCCTGTCCCTTCTTGAGGGACCCGCTGAAGAGCCGGCCGGTCGCGACCTCCCCCGCATGCGGGTCCATCGAGATGTCGGTCACCATGAACACGACCTCACCCGCATCGTTGACGTCGGCCATGTCGGTCGCCAGGGTCGTCTCCGCATCCCCCCGCCAGACCCGGGGGATCCGCTGCGGCTGGGCCTCATAGGGGTTGGGGAAGTGCTCGGCGACCATGTCCAGCACCACATCCGACAGCGGGCTCTGCTCATGCAGCGCCTCGCGCTCACCGGCCTGCTCCAGCTCGATGATCTCCGGGAAGCCCACACCCGTCTCGACCATCGACGGTGCGGAGACACCCCACTTGTACAGCGCCGACCCGAACGCGACGGTGCCGTCCTCGACACTCACCGTCCAGTCCACGTCCATCTCCTCGGTCATCCCGATGATCAGCTCATTCACCGTGGCGATCACCGACTGCAGCCGCTGCTGCATCTCCTGCGGACCCTCCTGCAGCTCGGAGATCAGCCGGTCCACCTTGTTGATGAACAGTGCGGGCTTGACCCCCTCACGGAGCGCCTGGCGCACCACCGTCTCCGTCTGCGGCATCGCCCCCTCCACCGCGTCCACGACGACCAGCGCGCCATCGACCGCACGCATCGCACGGGTGACATCCCCACCGAAGTCGACGTGACCGGGGGTGTCGATGAGGTTGATCAGGTACTCGGTGTCGTTGTACTCATGCGTCATCGAGACGTTGGCCGCATCGATGGTGATCCCGCGCTCCTGCTCGTCCTCCTCGGTGTCCATCATCAAGCGGGTCGCCTCACCCTCATCTGCGATCATCCCCGCACCCGCCAGCAGGTTGTCCGACAGGGTGGTCTTGCCGTGGTCGACGTGAGCGGCGATGGCCATGTTCCGGATCTGGTCCGGCTTGTCCATCAGCTTCTCACACTGTTGTACGATTTTGCTCCGTCGGCCCATTATGCGCCCAGCTTCCCGAAGCACCGGCAAAAGGGTAGTGCTTTGACGGTTCCACAGGCCGACGCAAGAGTCATTGCGCGGTCGGTGTGAGCAGCTGTATCATGGAGGTGAACGTGCGACGTGGGGCTCCCCCGGGACCCTTCCTCTCGGCGGCGGAGATGCTGGAGACCCGGTACGACGTCGAGACACCGGTGTACGTGACCGTCGCAGAGGACCCCGACACCCGCACCCACGTGGTCCACTACCGGGAGCATCACGAGGTGGTCATCTCCGCCGCGGCGGTCTCGAGTGCGATGGCGCGGGAGCTGATCCTCCACGAGTTCGCACACGTGGTGCGCAACGAGGAGGGCCACAGCTCACATCATCTGGAGACGACGGAGGCGGTGATGATCGGGGCCGCCGGTCGGCACGTGCCGCGGCCGAAGCTCATCCACTGCTACCAGATCGCCAACCACATGCGCGACATCTACGCAGATGACATCACGCTCGATCTGCTCCCACCCGATAAGCTCATGGCGTATCTCGCCTCCGCCGTCGCGCATGCGGTGTCTGAGGCACCGCACCCCATGATGGGCCCGCAGTCACGACTCGTCTCGCGGGCACCCGACCCCGAGATCACCGCGGTGAACGCGGCCTTCGCACTGGGTGTCGCACGGCGACACGGTGTCGATCCGGCCGCGCATCGCCTGGAGGCGTTGGCACACGCGGCTGGTGATGATGCACCGCGGATCGACATCGACGCGTTCGCCGACCGGTTCGCGCGCCTGCGTGCGGACCCGAGCACCCGCGAGTACCGGCGGGCGCTCGTGGAGACGATGCAGACGTATCTGTGGCCCTCACCCCAGCAGCGCCAGGCTGCGGACTGATGCCGCAGCGCTGGCTGCGGCGGGTCGGGATGATGGCGGTGGCGGGCTTCATCGCCGCCGTGTTGGCGATCGGGGTCTTCCGGTACACCCTGGCGGCCGCGGTCGGGCCCGTGCTGATCGCAGCGAGTGTGGCGCTGGCGATCCAGCTGATGAACGAGTGAGACGACCTAGCGCGCTGCCGCCGCGACGCGCTCCTTCTCCTCCTTCTGCGCGACCGCGTGCGACTGCACGTTGTTCTCTGCGGCACCGATCAGCACCGACGCGAGCGCCTCACCCGCGCTCTGTGGGGACTTGTACGCGCTCTTCTGTGTCCCCTCGGCGATGAACTTCAGGGCCTGATCCACCCGGCGCTGTGGGGCGACATCGACCGCCTGCGGCACGGAGATCCCCCCGTACTTCAGCCGGACGGTCTCCTCACGGGGTGCGGCGTGCTCGATCGCCTGCACGAGCACCTGGACGGGGTGCTCACCGGTGCGGGATTCGATCAGCTCGAACGCCTCCCGGACGATCCGGGTCGTCCGCTGCTTCGCACCCGTGTTCTCCTGGCTCCGCATGAGCCGGTTGATCAGCCGCTCGACGATGCTGATCTCGGACTTCTGGAACTGCTTGGTCGCATGCCGACCCATCGTGTGTGCGATGGGGGTCACACTCAGATAGCGGGCGGTCGAGGGGTCGCCGTACTCGATCTCGCTGACGTCCCACTCCCCGAACAGCTTCGCCGCCGGTGCGGCCTGTGCTTCCTCGGTCGGCTCCTCCTCGTCTGCGCTCATCAGCGGACCGGCTTCTCCGCGTTGCCGCGGACGAGCTCCAGCAGCGACACCCCGTTGACCTGCTCGACCTTGTAGTTCACCCCGGAGAGGTCGCCCATCGCACGCCCCTTCGCACCACCGATGCCCGCGATGGTGACCTCGTCGTGCTCATCGATGAAGCTGATCGCCCCATCGCCCGGACAGAAGGCCGTCACCTGCTTGCCGTTCTTGATCAGCTGCACCCGCACACACTTGCGGATCGCCGAGTTCGGCTGCTTCGCCTCGATACCGACCTTCTCGAGGACGATGCCCCGCCCCTGGGGTGCGCCCTCCAGCGGGTCTGACTTCGAGCCGAGCCCCCGCTCACGCCGGGCGTAGGTCGAGTCGGACCACCGGCGCTTCTGGCGGTCCTGTTTGAGTTTCCGCGCCGCGTACTTTCCGTTGGCCATCGTGCACCCGGCTACCCGACGGATATATTTAAGCGGTGTCTTTCGCAGCCCCCCGGTCAGGCGAGCTGGACGTCGTCGATCGCGTGATGCCGCGCCGCCAGCGCCCGTGCGAGGCCGATCGTGCGACCCCCACGACCGATCGCGACCCCCCGGTCCGCAGCAGCCACCTCCACGTATGCGACGGTGACCCCGCCCTGGGTGCTCACCAGCACGTGCTCGACGGCGGCCGGCGCGAGGGTGTTGGCGACGAACCGGGCGGGGTCATCCGCACCCTCGATCACCTTCACCTCCGTGTCGATCGCCGACTCGACCGCACGCACGTGCGCCCCATCGGGTCCGATCGCCGCACCCATCTCGCCGGGGTCGACGACGATGACCACCCGCTCATCGAGCACGACACAGTCGGTCACACTGGCGCCGGTCATGTCCTCGAACGTCGTGAGGTAGCCACGGGCCCGGTCGGTGAGCGTGCGCCCCATGTCGGCTCAGTCGTCGGACGGTTCGGTGGCCCCGGCGGGCCGACTCCCCATCCGGAGCTTCACATCACCGGTGCCGATCGAGACGGGCTTGCCCACGATCACGTTCTCGATGACCCCATCGAGGTCATCCGCCTCACCGTGGACCGCCGCATCCAGCAGGTGGTTCACCGTCACCTCGAACGCGGCGCGCGCGAGCACCGACTCCTTCGACCCCGAGATGCCGTGCCGACCGATCGACTCGATCGTGCCGGTCGTCGTCATGATGTCCGCGACCAGCATCAGGTGGCGGACGTTGACATCATCCAGCCCCTGCTCGCGCAGGGTGTTCATCGTCTCATCGATGATCGCCTCCCGGGCGGCCTCGATGCCGAGGGTGCGGTGGACCTCGTGGATGTTGTTGCTCGTCGAGCGCGTCGCATCGACGCCCTCGATCTCGAGTGCCGTCCCGAACGCAGAGCCCTCGGTGTACAGCACGTACTCCTCACCATCGGTGAGCTCGTTGTCCTCCCGGCGGATGACCACCCGCGAGATGTTCTTATGCCCCTTGAAGACGATGTCCCGGAGCTCCTCGACGAGCTGCAGCAGCTGGCGGTAGCTGGGTTCCTCCGGGCCGAACTCGATGACGAGCCCGTCCCGCTCGGGCGCCACATCCAGCGCATCGGCGATCTCATCGGCGATCATCGCCGCCACCTCGGTCGCCCCATCCACCTCGGGCCACCGCTCCAGCAGCGTCTCCTCGTTCAACTCGACGCGCACGAGCATGTCCGCCACGTTGGTGGAGATGCTGCCGAGTGCGAGGATCCGCGTCGCCTCCATCTGCCAGACGACCTCGTACGCCTTCGCCTGGTCGCTGGCGTGCTCCCCCTCGAGGTAGACGGTCATCATCGGGGTGTCGGGGGTCTTGCGCGCATCCACCAGCTCGATCAGACGCGGCAGGCCCTGGGTGACATCGATCTCCGCGACACCCGCGTAGTGGAACGTGTTCATCGTCATCTGCGTGCCCGGCTCACCGATCGACTGCGCCGAGACGGTGCCCACCGGGTCATGCGCGTCCACCCGGGTCTCCTCATAGCGCGCACGGACCGCCTGGATGATGTCCGCCGCGTCCGCATCGGAGACGTCATCCCGCGCAGCGATCGCCGTCGCGATCCGGAACTGCAGGCTCTCTGGGAGCCCGCTGTCGGTGATCATCGACCGGTGCGCCGCACTCACGTCCGCCAGCGGCTCAGTCATCGGACTCGACCCCCGCCCGCGCATCGACGACGGTCGGCCCGGCGTACTCGGAGATGTTCGTCGGCTGCACGTGCGGCTGCAGGAACGCCTCGCGGTCCGCATCCGACCCGAACTCCGCGGCGATGATCCGGTCGGCGATCGCCTCGACATCGATCGGGGTCTCCTCACCCGAGGCGACCTTCACCGGCGAGGTGCCGTCCTCGCCGAACTCGAACTGCACCACCCGTCCCGAGGTGTCACGCACCGTCCCGTCGTACTGCGCCTCGAGCTCACTCAGCGCGTTGATCAGCCGGCGCTGGAGGTACCCCGACTTGGAGGTCCGCACCGCCGTGTCGACGAGCCCCTCGCGGCCACCCATCGCGTGGAAGAAGAACTCCCGTGGGGTGAGCCCACCGCGGTAGCTGTTCTCGACGAAGCCGTGCGCGTCCGCCGAGAGGTCCCCGCGCCGGTAGTGGCTCAGGGTGCGCCCCTCGTAGCCGCGGTTGATCCGCTCACCGCGCACCGCCTGCTGGCCCACACACCCGGCCATCTGCGTGAGGTTCAGCATCGACCCACGGGCGCCCGAGCGCGCCATCACGACGGCGGGGTTGTCATCCGAGAAGTGCTCCTCGGCGATCTTGCCCGCACGGTCGCGGGCGCGGCCCAGCTCCTGCATGATCTTCATCTCCAACGTCTCATCGACGGTCCGCCCGGGGAGGGACTCGAGCTCTCCATCCGAGTAGATCTGGATCACCTCATCCACCTGGTCGTACGCCTCGGAGATCACCTGGTCGACCCGCGCGCTCTCGGAGGGCGGGATCGACTCATCATCGATCCCGAACGAGAAGCCGAAGTGCATGATCGCCCGCATCGCCAGCGTGGAGACCTCGTTGATGAAGATGCGTGCACGCGTCTTCGAGTACTCCTTCGCCAGCTGGTCGACGACCGCCCCTCCGAAGGCGCCCACGGCGTCCTCGTCGATCGTCCCCGAGCGCAGCTGACCATCGACGATCTCGACGGTGTCGCCCGTCGAGGAGGTGAACTCCGCGGCGAAGTCCGGCGGCAGCAGCTCGCTGAACAGCTGCTTGCCGGTCCACATCGGCTCGTCGGTCTCCCCGTCGACCTCCGCAGGCTCCGGCAGCGTGTCGATCCGCGTCGCACGCAGCAGGTCGAGCGCCTGCGTCTCGGTGAAGTGCGTCTCGCCGTTCGTGAGCAGGTAGGTCCCCGAGATGTGGTCCTGGATCGCCCCGATGATGTTCTCCCCGAAGCGGGGGCTGAGCAGCTGCTCCTGCACCCGCATCAGCACGCGCGCCTCCGCGCGGGCCTCCTCGGTCTGCAGCGCGTGCATGTTCATCTCATCCCCATCGAAGTCCGCGTTGTAGGGTGGGCAGACGACCGTGTTCAGCCGGAACGTCTTATACGGCATCACGACGACCTCATGCGCCATGATCGACATGCGGTGCAGCGATGGCTGGCGGTTGAAGATCACGATGTCCCCATCGATCAGGTGGCGGTTGACCTCCCAGCCGATCTCCACCTTCTCCGCGAGCTCGACGCAGTTCTTCTCGGTCACCTTCAGCCGGCGGCCGTCCAACCGCTTCACGTAGTTCGCACCGGGGTGGCCACCGGGGCCGTTGCGGACGTGCTGTCGTGCCCGCTCGAGGTTGCGCTCGCTGACGTTCATCGTCTGGGTCATCTCCTGGGCGACCCGCTCTGGGACCCCCACCTCGTTCAGCGAGAGTGTGGGGTCCGGCGAGATCACCGTGCGCGCGGAGAAGTTGACGCGCTTGCCGCTGAGTGAGCCGCGGAAGCGGCCCTCCTTGCCCTTGAGTCGCTGGCTGAGCGTCTTCAGTGGCCGCCCGGACCGGTGTCGCGCGGGGGGCGTCCCGCTGATCTCGTTGTCGATGAACGTCGTCACGTGGTACTGCAGCAGCTCCCACAGGTCCTCGATGATCAGCTGCGGGGCGCCGGCCTCGCGGTTCTCCATGAACCGCTGGTTGATGCGGATGATGTCCACCAGCTTGTGGGTCAGGTCATCCTCGCTGCGCTGGCCGTTGTCCAGGGTGATCGAGGGACGGGCGGTCACCGGTGGGACCGGCAGGACCGTCAGCACCATCCACTCCGGACGGGCCCGGTCGGCATCGATCCCCAGCACCTCCAGGTCCTCTGCGGGCAGATCCTCGAACCAGTCCCGGATGTCCGACGGCATCAGCTTGTTCATGTCCTCGACGGTGAGCTCGATCCCCAGCGCCCGCTCGAGCCGCTTGCGATCATCGCCGACCGGGCGGAACTGCCCGCTCAGGATCTCGTTGATCCGCGAGAGGTCGAAGTTCGCCGCATCCGCCAGCTCCGTCGGCGCCATACCGGGGTCCTCGGGGTCGTCGGGGTCGGGCTGCATCGCCGCGGCGATCCGCTCGGGGTAGTCCCCCGCGAGCACGTCCTGGACCTCGTAGTAGGTCGTCGGTTTCTCGTGTTTGATGTCGTGCTGCTCGGCACCGCAGTGTGGACAGACCGACGCCTTGCGGGCCTGTCGCACCGCCGCCTTCAGCACCGTGGTCCAGTCCTCACCCAGCTCCGCGCTGCGGTCGAGGCGGTCGGCGTACACCGCGCGCTCCTCATCCGTCAGCGACAGCCGGCTGCACTCGCGACAGGTCGACCGCAGGAGACGCCGCATCAGCTTGGTGAAGCCGACGTGGATCACCGGCGCGGCGAGTTCGATGTGACCGAAGTGCCCGTTGCATGAGCCCGAGTGTGACCCACAGGTGCGGCACTCCAGCCCCGGGTCGATCACCCCCAGGCGGGGGTCCATCAGCCCCATGTCGATGGGGTAGCCATCGTCATCGTACGTGTCCGCCGTGATCACCTTCGTCGCGGACATATCGCGGTACGTCTCTGGATCCATCAGCCCGAACTGGATCGCGCCGATCTCTTTGGGGGTTTGCATTGACATGATAGTTACACCGCGTCCTTCAGGTCGAGTCGTGGTCGGATGCCGAGCGCGATCATCTCATCCAGCAGCAGTTTGAACGCGTAGCTGATCTCGATCCGGTGGATGTTGTCCTCCTCTCCGGTGATCGGGTCGTAGACCCGACGCTGAGCGCGGTCCTCCACCGCGACCATCCCCGTCTCCGCGGAGACGTACACCGACTCCTTGTCCGAGGAGTCGAGCAGGCGCTCCTGCAGCACCATCGCCGCCCCGTGGCCGATCACGGTGTCACGCTCCATCTCACCCAGGCGCAGCCCCCCCTCACGGGCACGGCCCTCGGTGGGCTGTCGTGTCAGCACCTGCACGGGCCCGCGTGAGCGGGCGTGCAGCTTGTTGCTGACCATGTGGTACAGCTTGTGGTAGAAGATGATGCCCACGAAGATCTCCGCCTCGATCTTCTCACCGGTGACGCCCGAGTACATCACCTCCTTGCCCGAGGAGGCGAACCCGTGCTCCACCAGCGCCCCGCGCAGGCTCTCCTCATCCTCACCCTGGAAGGCGGTCCCGTCGACGCGGCGACCCTCCAGTGCGCCCACCTTCCCACCCAGCATCTCCAGGACGTGCCCCACGGTCATCCGCGAGGGCAGCGCATGCGGGTTCACCACCAGGTCGGGGACGACCCCCTCCTCGGTGAACGGCATGTCCTCCTGTGGCGCCAGGTGTCCGACGACCCCCTTCTGTCCGTGGCGGGAGGCGAACTTGTCGCCGAGCTCGGGGATCCGCTGGTCGCGCACCGACACCTTCGCGAGCTTCGAGCCGTCCTCACCCTCCATGAGCGTCACCGTGTCGACCACCCCGTGCTCGCCCGATCGCATCGTCACCGAGGTCTCCCGGCGCTTCTGCGGGCTCAGTCCCCCCATGTCATCCGGCTCCTCGAGGAAGCGAGGGGGGGAGGTCTTGCCGAGCAGCACCGAGTTCTCATCCACCATCGTCTCGGGGTTCACGAGGCCGTCGTCATCCAGATGCGTGTATGCGTCCTCCCCGCGTGCACCACGGACGTCCTGGCTGGGCACCTCGAAGCGGTCCTCCTGACCACCGGGGTACCGTCGCTCCTCACCCTCGTAGGTCCGGAAGAAGTGCGAGCGGGCCATCGCACGCTCGACCGAGCCCTTGTTCATCACCAGTGCATCCTCGATGTTGAACCCCTCATAGGACATCACCGCCACCACGAAGTTCTGCGCGGCGGGACGCTCGTCGAAGCCGATCTGCTCGGTGGTCTGTGTCTTGACCATCGACAGCTGCGGGTAGTGCAGCAGATGCTGTCGGGTGTCGGGGCGGATCCGGTAGTTGGCCGCGGGCAGTCCGAGTGACTGCTTCATCATCCCCGCACCCATCGTGATGCGCGGCGACGCGTTGTGCTCGGGGTATGGGATCATGCCCGCACCGATACCGAAGATCAGCTGTGGGTCCACCTCCAGATGTGTGTGCTCCTCCGTCAGGTCGTCCTCATCGACACCGACGAGGATGTCCTCCTCCTCCTCCGCATCGATGAACTCGATGTAGCCGCGCTCGACGAGCGCCTGGAAGCTGACATCACCCGCCTCCAGAGCCGCGATCTCCTCATCGCTGACGAGAGGGGCACCGTCCTCGACGATGATCAGTGGACGCCGGGCACGCCCCGCATCCGCGTTCACGATCACCTCGCGGGTCCGCTCTTTGACGGACACGTTCACCATCGGGCTGACGTCGCCACGCCGCCGCGCCGCACGGATCTCCGCGGCGAGCTCCGCCGGGTCGTCATGCGTGCCGATCAGGCTCCCGTTCACGTACACCTTCGCTTCGCGTTCAGTTGTTGCCATGGGTATCAATCATCCGCCGGGGTGGACGCGTCGGTCGCCGGTGCGGCCAGCACATCGACCCCCATCGTCCGCAGTTCACGTTTGAGCGCCTGTTCATCCGTCACGTTCTGCGAGAGCTCCATCGCCTGTGCGAAGTTCTTCACCAGGCCACAGTTGGGGCCCTCCGGGGTCTCGGAGGGGCAGATGCGTCCCCACTGCGTCGCGTGCAGGTCACGGGCCTCGAAGTGTGGCTGCGAGCGCGACAGCGGCGACCGCAGCCGGCGCAGGTGTGAGAGCACGCCCATGTAATCCGTGCGATCGACGAGCTGGGAGACCCCCGAGCGACCACCGACCCAGTTCCCCGTGGCGATGGGGTGCTCCAGTCGCTCGGTGAGCACATCAGAGCGGACCACGGTGTTCACCGTCAGGTTGCGGTTCCGCATGTTCGCACGCTCGAGCTGGTACTTCACATCCCGGGCCAGCTTGTTCAGGGCGGTCCGGAACAGATCCCGCATCAGGTCGCCGGAGACCTTCAGCCGCTTGTTCGCGTAGTGGTCCTTATCATCGGCCTCCCGCAGGTTCAACGCCAGTTCGAAGCACGCCTCGGCCATCCGGCAGAGGTAGAACGCCTTGTTCATGCGGATTACCTCCTCATCCACGTCCTCCTCATGCAGATGTGGGAGCAGATAGCGGTCGATCACGTAGTTCGCCCGCTTGAGCTGGTAGTTCTTCCCCTGGCCGCTGGCGACGCGCTTCCCGAGCGCCTCGATCGCCTCGATCTGCGTGCCGACCTCCGCCTCCTCGAGATTCTCGAGCATGAACTTCATGATCTCGGGGTCATCCGAGACGCGGTGGACGATCTCCTCATCGGACTCTAAGCCGAGTGCCCGCACCAGGGTGACGAAGTTGACGCTCCCGGAGACCGACGGGAACGAGACCTCCAGCAGGCCATCGCGCGCACGCTCGCACAGCACGAGTGCCCGGTAGCCACGGCGCTGTGAGAAGGTCTTCGCCACCTGGATCTCATCACCGTACTTGCTGTCGTACTCCGCGAGGATCTTATTCGGGGCGAGATCCTCGGAGGTCATCAGCACCCGCTCGGATCCGTTGACGATGAAGTACCCTCCGGGGTCGACGGGGTCCTCCCCGATGGTGATCAGCTCCTCGTCACTCAGGCCGTAGATGTTGCACTTCTCCGATCCGATCATGATGGGCATCCGACCCACCTTCGTCTCGGTGGTGTCGACGGCCACGGGCTCCTCCTTGTCCCCACCACGGACGATCGTCATCTCCATGAAGACCGGTGCCGCGTAGGTGATGTTCCGGAGACGGGCCTCCTGGGGGTACAACAGCTCCTCTGAGCCGTCAGCCTCGCGGACCCGCGGTGTCTCAACGCGGACATCGCCCAGCTCGACGTACACCGGCTCCTGGCCCTCCTTGTCACCGATGTCCGTCTCGATCCGCGCCTTCTCGGTGACGACCTCCTGCATCCCCCGCTCCAGGAAGTTGTTGAACGAGCGGAAGTGATGTTCAGCGAGCCGGTCCTTCGAGAAGTACTCCCTGGAGATGACCCGCCGCGCCTCGCGGTTCATTCGATCACCAGGCGGTACGATACGGCCCGCTCTGTCGTGCGCGAATCGCGGGTGATCTTGATCACATCACCCTCGGTCGCATCCTCGGGGAGGGCGGGGTCCCGCCGCCGGATCTTGGGGAGGTCCGATGTCTCAATCCCGTACCGCGCCAGGACGGTTGATACCTCGTCCTCATCGATGACCTCGTGGTCAGGGACAAGCCTGTGTTTGGTGACGTCTGCCATGATTGGGTGTGGGGGGGTCTCGGATGGGAGAAGTTCTCACGTGATACTACAGCGTGTTATCAGCACCACACATTTAACAGTTCCCACATCGGGGTGCACCGCTAATCACGCCTCCCGGCGTTGCCCCCTCGTTGGGGTGTGGTGCGTATAGTTCTTCTGTCGGTGTGGCAGGGATGATAACCCTTAATGCCCGTTCTGGGAAATCCACCATCGGCACGTGCCCGGGTGGTGTAGTGGCCTATCATATGTCCCTGTCACGGACATGACACGGGTTCAAATCCCGTCTCGGGCGTGCCCGACCCCGCCTTTATTCCACAGAACGCCACAGCCGACGTCATGGTACGCCATGAGCGCGCGATCGAGGGGCTCCCCGTCAGACTCGTCATCGCACTGGTCGTCGGAGCGGCGACGATGTCGATCATGCTGAACATGCTCTCGGGTGTCGAGGGGTTGGTGGTGACCGAACTGGATGTCCGCCCAGTGCCCGATGTGATCGAACCCGGTCCACAGGAGCTCGAGCTGACGGTCGTCGACCCCAGCGGGTCCGCAGTGGGCGATGCGATGGTGGTGGTCACCCCGGGCACCGCTGAGCTCAACGAGGTGATCACCGCACGTGCTGATGCAGATGGGATCGCCCATGTCCAGGTGGACCCCGGGCTGCGGCCGAACCAGGCGACGGGGACACTCGAGATCAGCATCAAGCCCCCCGGCGGGGGCAGCTTCGTGGACCAGCGGTCGAACACCGAGGTGCTGGTGATCAACCGGTGAGTCACGCGGGGGGCGAGATGGGTGCCCCGGCGGGGTGCCGCACCAGGGGGCGGGCCAGGTGCCGACGGGCCGAGGGGGGGACCTCGTACCAGCCGGGGGTGACCCCCCGGCGCATGGGGCTGCGGACCCGAGTGGCTGCGGTCGTCCCGCACCGATCACAGCGGTACCCCGCTTCGCGCCCCGCAGAGGACATGCGCGCGTCGCAGTCGGGACACGTGGGCGTCTCCCAGCGGTGTCGGCGGAGCTCCCGGAGGTGGACCTTCTCGAGGTTGACCTGTCCGTCCACATGGGTCCCATAGACCGTGAGGCGGTCACCGGGCACCAGCGCGCGGATGATCTCGCGGAACTGCTTCGTGGGCTCGAAGGCGGCTGCCGTGATGGGTCCCACGGTGGTGGCGACGTCGATGAAGACGTGCCCACCCTCGACGGTGATGGGAGCGTCCGCGACGGTGCCCCCGAGCCGGTAGGCGGTCTGCTGCTGCAGCGGCCGCTCAGGGGGGTGGATGTGGGCATCGGTCCCCTGGTTGGTCCGGAACAGCTGTCGGTGCGTGACCGGTTCGGCCTCGATCGCCGCTGCGGTCGACCGAACGACAGCCGGACGCTCACCGCGGATCCCATACAGCACCGGACACGGCGTTCGGGGCACGCAGACAGGGTAGGACGCCGAGTGATCATACGTGTCCCACACGGCCGGGTACGCGACCTCGGCAGCCGCAGCCACAGTGTCGTGGTCCACCTCGCGGGCGGTGCCCCACCGTGCGCGGTGGCGGTATGCGATCAGCTCGTAGCTCCACGGGTGGTGCGTCGCCATCGCCCCGACCGCTGCGAGCGCGCCGATCAGGCCGCGGCCACTCCCCCACCCCTGCTGGATGTACCCGTGGTCGGTGATGATCGCGGCGGCGGCCGCGGGGGTGACGATGCGATGCAGACAGGTGGTGCTGAAGCGGCGCACCGACCGGGGGATGGCCGCGATCGGGTGGTCCGCGATGACCACACCCGGATCGGTGCCCGGGGAGTCGGTGCAGGCGTGCGCCTCGATGACGGCCGACGTGGACCGGCGGACCTGGTCGACCCCCGCGTCCGTCTCGAGGGCGACCGCCGCATTTCCGCGGGTCTTGTGCTCGACGGCGGGGTTCAGCCGGATCAGATAGGGTGTCCCGACGCGGGCGCCCCCGTCGCGGAGTCGCGCTGCGATCGCGGTGGCGACGTACGTCGTGCACATGCCCGCGGTCTGGGAGTCCGTGTCATCGACCCCGATGAGCACCATTGTCATCCGTCGGCTCCTGGTGCCCTTGGGCGTTCTGCTGGACGGGCGGCACAATGTCTATAAGCGCGTGACCTCCTATCTCACGCTATGAGCCGCTCGGCAGTCGTCGGGAACATCATCGCGATGCTGGAGGACGCGGGGTTCCTGGTGAGCGCGCGGTGTGCGATCCGACCGAAGAGCTTCGACATCGCCGCGCGGCGAGGTGAGGACATCCTGCTCGTGAAGATCCTGGGGAACATCGACGCGTACAAGCGGACGACGGGGATGGAGATGCGCCGGCTGGGGGAGTACCTCCGCGCGACCCCGCTGGTCATCGGACTGCAGACGCGCGATGAGCCCCTCAAGCCGGGGGTGGTGTACTTCCGCCATGGGGTACCGGTGCTCAACCCCGACACAGCGATGGAGCTGTTCATCCACGGGACACCGCCGCTGATCTACGCTGCACCGGGGGGGCTGTACGTCAACATCGACGGGGACCTCCTCGAGGAGGTGCGCCGCGAGCGGGGGTGGTCGCTGGGGCAACTGGCGAAGGAGCTGGGGGTGTCCCGACGGACGATCTCGAAGTACGAGGATGGGATGAACGCCTCGATCGAGGTGGCGATCCAGCTCGAGGAGGTGTTCCAGCGACCGTTCACCCATCCGGTGTCGGTCCTCGAGGAGACGGACGAGTACCAGGACACCGCAGCACCGGAGGCTGGGCCGGAGGTCGAGGCGGCGGATGAGCCGATCGTCAGCGTGCTCACGGAGGCGGGCTTCATCGTGCACCCGACGGTGCGCGCACCGTTCAAGACGGTGAGCCATGATGACGGCGAGCAGGGCTCTGTTGCGCTGTTGACGGGTCACTCAGCGATGACCAAGACCGCGCGCAAGCGGGCACGGATCATGGCCTCCCTTGGGGAGGTGACGCGCACCCGCTCGGTGTACTTCACCGAGACGGACGCGAAGACGACCTCCGTCGAGGGGACCGCCATCGTGAGTCACCGTGAGCTCGCCGCGTTCCGCGAGCCTGAGGAGGTGCGCGAGGTGATCCGTGAACGGACCGAGGACCCCCTGCGGGTCTAGGCGTAGGTCGACTCGAGGTAGTCGATGATGTCCGCTGACTCAGCCATCCCACCGACGTCGTGTGCGGGGTCGACGATCACGGGAACCCCCGTCTGACCGCTGATCTCCTCGACCTCCGTGCGGTCCGCATGGGCGCGGGGGACCTCCACCGATGCGTACTCGATCCCCAGTCGCTCCAGCGTGTCGATCACCTTCTGGCAGTACGGGCATCCGGGCAGCTCGTACAGTGTGATGTCTGCCATACCGCCACAGAGTCGGTTGAGGCACAAAACAGCGCGGGTGTCGTGTGTGCGGTCAGCCCGTCAGGATGCCGCCGGTCTGGACGATGAAGTAGCCGACGAACGCGACCGCGAGCACCCAGTGGGCGGGACGGAGCTCATCGGTGCGCCCCGCGGCCAGCTTCACCAGGGGGTAGGAGATGATCCCCGCGGCGATCCCGTATGCGATCGAGTAGGTGAACGGCATGACCAGGATCGTCAGCCCCGCAGGGATGGTGACCGTGATGTCGTCCCACGCGATGTCGGCGACGTTCCGCAGCATGAGGATCCCGATCACGACGAGTGCGATGTGCGACGCGTACAGTGGGATCACCGTCGCGAGCGGGACGAAGATCAGCGAGACCAGAAACAGCGCAACGATCGTCAGCGCGGTGAGCCCGGTCCGACCGCCGGCCTCCACCCCGGAGGCGGACTCGATGTAGGTGGTGACCGTGGAGGTCCCCAGTGCACCGCCGACCGTGGTCCCGACCGCATCGGCCATCAGCGGGCGGTCCACATCGGGGAGGTTCCCCTCCTCGTCGAGGAATCCACCGGCCTGGCCCACACCCACGATCGTGCCGGCGGTGTCGAAGAAGTCGACGAAGAAGAACGTGAAGACGATCAGGGCGAAGGTGAACGCCTGGATGTCACCGAAGCCGGCGAGGAACGCCCCCGCCAGTGGCGTGATGTCGTACGCCACCGTCGCAGGGCCCGCGATGAGACCGCTGTCGGCGGTGAAGAGTCCCCCCGTCACCGCGAGCCAGCCGAGCGCGGTCGTGCCCAGGATACCGAGGATGATCGACCCAGGAATCCCCCGGGCGTACATGATGAACGTCCCGAACAGCCCCAGCAGCGAGACGATCGCGATGGGGTCGCTCGCGACCGCACCCAAGGTGACCAGCGTCGCGGGGTCATCGACCACGATCCCCATCGCCTCCAGGCCGATGATCGTCAGGAACAGGCCGATCCCGGTCCCCACAGCGAACTTCACCGGCGCCGGGAACACCCGGACGATGAACTCCCTCGCACCCACCGCGGTCAGCAGGATGAACAGCAGCCCCTCCACGACCACGGCGGCGAGCGCTGTCTGCCAGGGGACCCCCAGCGCACCCACCACGGTGAACGCGAAGAAGGCGTTCAGTCCCAGCCCGGGCGCCTGGGCGAACGGCCGGTTCGCGTACAGCGCCATGATCAGCGTCGCGAGCGCCGCCGAGAGGATGGTGACGATCGCCAGCATCGAGACGATCTCCGCGGTGGGGACGCCCTCGATGGTGATCGCCGCCGAGAGGATGGACGGATTGACCACCACGATGTACGACATCGTGAGGAATGTGGTGATCCCTGCGAGCACCTCTGTCCGCACTGATGATCCATGTTCTTGCACATCGAACCTGGTTTCCAACCGCTCAACTAGTCCCATGATTCACGTTTGAGCATATCTGAACGATGGTATAATTGTTGCTATGGCTGCGACTGCGCGGGGAGGTGACACAGCGCCTCGACAGGTGCGGTCGTGAGCGCACGGGTCTCCGCGAGCCCATCATCACCCACGGCGATCAGTGCGTACATCCCGAGGACCGTCGCGGTTGCCTGCTCGGCGATGTCCAGCAGCACCGTCTGGGTCTCCCCCGACCGGATGAGGTCATCCACGATGAGGACGGACGCCCCCGGCCCGATCGCATCCGCGGGCAGGTAGTACGTCAGCTCGATCCCCGAGCGCAGCCGCTGCCGGGACTCGATGAACGCATCGACGGCCGTCTCGCGCGTCTGCTTCGCATACACCACCTCCGCATCCAGATGCGCCGCCATCGCACAGGCGGTGGTGATCCCATCGGTCGCCGCCGTGAGCACCACATCAGCGTCGGATGCCTCCATGGTCATCGCCGCGACAGGTGCGACCAGCTCCAGGAACTGGCGGTCGTACACCACCCCGGAGTTGTCCACGTACCCCTCTGTGTCGATCGTGATCCGCCGGCGCAGCTCTGCCTCCAGCACCGGGGGCGCCAGCTCCGCGATGATCCGCTCTGCGCGGTCGACGCCGGGGAGGACGTGCCCGTTGACGTACCGGTTGAGGTCGCCCGCAGGGATGGCGGTCTCGGCGGCGAGCTCCTCGTACGTCCGCGACCGCTTCAGCATCCCGAGGAACGCGCAGGCCCGCAGCTGGAGGGTGGCCTTCTCGGCGCGGTTCATGCCCACACAGGCCCACACACCGGCAAGAACACTTCGACGACGCTCATGTGTCGCTGCGCGCGAGCAGGTCGCTCGCGGTGCACAGCGCCCGCATCCGGACGCCCACCTCCTCGAGCGCACCGGTCGCACCCTCCTCACGGTCGACGACCACCCGGACCTCCTCGACGACCCCACCCGCATCTCGGACCGACGCGACCGCATCGGCCGCGCTCATCCCTGTGGTCGCGATGTCCTCGAGCAGCACCACCGTATCCCCCGCACCGAGCTCACCCTCGACCTGCTGGGCGGTCCCGTGTGCCTTCGCCCGCTTACGGGCGATGATGTAGGGGATCTCCGTGTGGAGGCTGGTGGCGACGGCGAGGGGGACACCCCCCAGGGCGACACCGGCGATGCGGTCGGCGATGAGATCCTCGGCGAACGCCGCGGCGATCAGCGCCAGCGTCGCCGGCGCGGTCTCGAAGCGGTACTTGTCCACGTAGTACGACGAGGTGCCACCGGCGGCCAGGTCGAACTCCCCGAAGCGCACCGCTCCGGAGGCGATGAGCGCATCCTCGAGTGTGCCGTCATCCATGTGCGCACCACAGCGGTGGGGGGTTTGGGTATTGCTGTCAGTGCGGCTCCTGCTTCAGACCGAGGACGTACGCGAGGATGTTGGCGAGCCGGTGCAGCAGGGGCGTCAGCACCACCGCGATCGCCGCGACCGTCGGGGTGACCGTCGCGAGGACCCACCCGGGGGCGACGAGGAGCGTCAGCAGCGCCGCACCGATGAGGAAGTCGAGCTGGTCGAGCAACGGGATCGCCGCACCCCGCGCGTAGTCAGCCCGGCGCTTGAGGAACGACCCCGCGATGTCACCCACGATCGCCCCGACCGGCAGCGCGACGATCACCGGGAGGGGGAACCCTGGCAGGCCCATGCCCACCAGCGGCTCGACCACGGGTCGCAGCAGTGTGAGCCCGACGGCGACGAGCATCCCCGCGATCGCCCCGCCGGTGCTGCCACGCACCGTCTTGCCGTCGCCCAGGAGCCGCCGGCCGCGGTACGTGGCGCCCCCATCGAGCGGGTGGCCTCCACCGACGAGCACGGCCACGTTGTTGGGGATGTACGTCGGCAGCAGGATCCACACGGTGATGAGCAGCTCGGCCACCCACATCAGGCGTCACCGACGGGCATGTTTAGGACAGACGCCGCATGTCATTGAATATGATATCGTTTCGCCGGGACTTCGCCAGTGGGCTGATCACCATCATCCCGATCATCGTCATCATCCTGGTGGCGAACGCCGTCTACCGACGGTTGGTGGGGCTGCCGCTGATCCGCCAGCTGCCGGAGCCGGTGGGGTTCGTCGTCGCCATCGTGGTGCTGTTCTTCGGGGTGTATGCGGTGGGGTACTTCATGCGCACCGCCGTCGGGCGGGTGATCGAGACCTTCCTCGACCGCTGGGTCGATCGCCTCCCCGGGCTGCGGGTGCTGTACAAGGCGTCAAAGCTCGCGGTCGAGACCGCCGTCTCCGGCACCGATGACCTCCAGCGGCCGGTGAAGCTGGCGGTGTGGGGGGACCTGCGCATGACGGCGTTCAAGACGGGCAAGAGCACCCCCGATGGCCGCGATGTGCTCTTCCTGCCGACGGCCCCGAACATCACCAGCGGCTACGTGATCGAGGTCGACCCCACGCAGTACGAGCCCGCCGATGAGTCGGTCGAGGAGGCGCTGACGCGCATCCTCTCGGCGGGGTTCGCTGATGACAGCCCACGCAGCCCGGTCCAGATCGACGTGGGTGAGACCACCGACTGAGCTCAGACCGGGGTGAACCACTCGGGATGCGTGTCGGGGTCGCGTGCGAGCATCGCGAAGAAGGCTGACTGGACCTCCTCGGTGACCGGCCCACGGCTGCCGTCACCGACCGTCACGTTGTCCACCAGCCGGATGGGTGTGACCTCCGCTGCCGTCCCGGTGAAGAACAGCTCATCTGCGGTGTACAGCTCGCCACGGGAGATGACCGCATCCGCGTGGACGGTGTAGCCGAGCTCCTCGGCGACCGTGATCACCGACGCACGGGTGATCCCATCGAGGATCGACTGCGACAGCCCCGGGGTGTAGATCTCCCCATCACGGACGAGGAACAGGTTCTCTCCGGGGCCCTCCGCGACCGCCCCCTCCTTGTTGAGCACGATCGCCTCGGTGTAGCCGTTGCGGCGGGCCTCCTCGCCCGCCAGCATCGAGTTGACGTAGAGCCCCGTGGTCTTCGCGTTCGTGGGGATCTGGCTCGACGCATGCTTGCGCCACGAGGAGACCATCACATCCACCCCCTCGGTGATCGCCTCCTCGCCGAGGTAGGTGCCCCACGGCCACGCCGCGATCGCCACATTCACCGGATTGTCGCCGGGGGAGACCCCCAACGAGCCGTACCCGTAGAACGCCACCGGACGGATGTAGCAGGAGGTGAGCCCCTCGCGGCGGACCAGCTCGAGCGTCGCATCGGTGAGCTCCTCGGAGCTGTAGGGGATCGTCATCTCATACGGCTTCGCGGACAGATGGAACCGCTCGAGATGCTCCTCCCAGCGGAAGATCGCGGGGCCCTCTGAGGTGTCGTAGCACCGGACCCCCTCGAAGATGCCCGTGCCGTAGTGCAGCCCGTGACTGAGCACATGGATGGTGGCATCATCCCATGCGACGAAGGTGCCATCCTGCCAGATGGTGCCCACATCCAGCTCATCGAATCCCATACGCCTCCGTCGCGGGAGGGTGATATAAAAGACTGGTCAGCCCAGTGTGTCGATGATGGGTGCGCTCTCGAGCAGCACGAGCCCCCGGTCGGCCGCGAACGCGGCGGCCGCTGTGGTGCTCAGCGCCTCACCCGTCTGCGCGTCGAGCATCTCCGAGATCACGACCGCCGGCGCCACCCCCGCAGCGTCCGCCATCGCCACCGCCAGCTCCGTGTGCCCGGTGCGACCGACGAGCCCGTCGGCCGCCGCGCGGAGGATCGGCACATGACCGGGTGCCCGGAAGGTCGCCGCGAACCGTGCCTCGTCCGCACTGGCATCGGCGGTGAGCGCCCCGATCGCACGCACCGTCCGTGCACGGTCGCTGTCGGTGACCCCCGTGTGGGTCTCGCGGTGGTTCACAGGCAGGGAGAACGAGTCCCGTGCGTCGTACGCTGGCCGGTGTTGGGCCGCGGGGTGGTCGATCATCGCATCGAGGAAGCCGATGCCGAAGCGATCCGCACTCGCCGCATCGATCGCCACACACACGAGGCCACCGGCGGTGGTCCGGACGTCAGCGATCGACGTGGCGGTCGCCGCCGACGCATGCAGGAACATGTCGACCTCCCCCTCACGGTCGGCCCCATCGTACACCAACACCGGCTCACCGCGCGCCAGTGCGGCGATGCCGGCGTCCACCCCATCCCCGACGTCCTGGTCGCTCAGGCTCATCGCTCATCCCCGATCAGCACCGTGACCGTATCCCCATCGACCAGTCCCAGCGTCTCACGCAGACGGACCGGTGCGATGACCTCCAGCTGCGACGCATCGTGATGCGTGCGGTCGGGGACGATCACGTGCGCGCGGTCTGCCCGCCGTGCATCGAAGCCCAGCTCGGCGTGGTAGCAGGTCGCCGAGCCGTAGGTGCGGTCGTCGCTCTCCCATGCGGTGATCGCGATCCCGTCATGCTGTGAGAGGGCGCTGCGCTCACGGACGCTCTGCTGATCCAACTCGAGGTTGAGCGTCCCGGGATACGGTGCATACCCCAGCCGCTCGCGGAACTGCGTGGCGTACCCGTCGAGGGCGATGTAGTGCCGCCCCTCACCCATCCCGGTGGTCACCGTCCCCTGCAGCTGGAGTGTCCGGCTCGCAGGCGCGAACACCTCCGAGAAGGCCGCATGCTCGCGACGGAGGCGCTGCTCGCCGGCGTCGGTGACCTGGACCCACTGGCCGTCGGCGCCGACCTCCCGGGTCACCATCCCCGCATCCTCGAGCTGCTGGAGGCGCCGTGATGCGGTCTGTGCCGAGGTGCCGATCGCATCACCGAGGCGGCTGCACGACAGCTGGGTGGTGGTCCGACCCGCTGCTGCACGGGCGATCTCCCGCAGTGCGAGGACCTCATCGGCACTCAGCGAGGCCGTCGTCTGTGTCATGCTGGTCGGTTGGGGCCCGGCACCCAAATGCATACCGGAGATGAGATGCATCACATGGCTGGGATATGTGGAACTCGCAAGTACCTTACCGGCCCCTCTCGGAGGCTGAGCTATGTTCAGGGCGTTCCGTGCGGAGGTCACCGACTGCCTCCGTGCGGCGCTCGCGACACTGGGACACCCGACGATCGAGCTGGGGCTCGAGGAGCCCCCCGGGCAGATCGAGGCGGGGCTCGCGAGCAATGTGGCGTTCCGGCTGGCCGAGCCCATGGGGGAGACGCCACCGACGGTGGCCGCATCGGTCGTCGACGCGGTGGACCTCAGCGGGCACCGGTACATCGAGGCGGTCAGCAGCACGGGGCCGTATGTCAACTTCACCACGACCGAGGCGTACCTCACGGACACGGTCGCCGCGGCGATGGCGGAGGGATGGGGGCAGCTCGAGCCGACGGGGAGGTCGGTCATCATCGAGCACACCTCCGCGAACCCGACGGGACCGATCCACGTCGGGCGGGCCCGCAACCCCATCTTCGGCGACGCCCTCGCACGGGTGCTCGCCGCAGCAGGGGCGACGGTCGAGCGACAGTACTACGTGAACGATGCGGGGCGCCAGGTCGCGACGTTCACCTGGGCAGCCGAGCACTTCGATGCGGATGCGCTGCCGCCGGCCGAGCGCGAGCGTCCGGATCATCAGCTGGTGCGGTACTACCGACACGGCAGCAGCTACCTCGAGGAGGCCGACCCAACGGAGGTGGCCGAGGCGACCGCCGCGATCGATGCGATCATGCAGGGCCTCGAGGCGGGCGACCAGGAGGCGTACGACCGGGTGCATGCGGTCATCGACCCCGTGCTCGCTGGGATGTCGGAGACGCTGGGGCGGCTGGGGGTGCGGTTCGATGCCTACGTCGAGGAGACCCGGTTCATCCGTGATGGGTCCGCAGATGCGGTGATCACCGCACTGCAGGAGCTCCCCGAGAGTCGCACGGAGGAGGGGGCCTGGCTGCTGGATCTGACATCGGCGGGGATTGACAAGGAGCTCGTGTTCGTCCGAGGTGATGGCACCAGCCTGTACACCACACGGGACCTGGCGTATCACCGCTGGAAGCTCCAGACATTCGATGAGGCGGTCACCGTCCTCGGGGAGGATCACAAGCTGCAGGCCGACCAGCTGCGTGCGACCCTCGCGCTGCTCGGGGAGGACACCACGGGACTCGCACAGCCGTGGTACTCGTGGGTGACGCTGCCAGAGGGGGGGATGTCGACGCGTGCGGGGACGGGGATCGACCTCGATGATCTGCTGGATGAGGCGGTCCGACGTGCCCGCGCCGAGGTGGTCGCGAGGGACCCCGACCTCGAGGCGGAGGCCATCGACGCGATCGCCCACGCGGTGGGGGTGGGTGCGGTCCGCTACGACATCATCAGCAAGCAACCGACCAAGGGGATCACGTTCGATTGGGACCGTGCACTGGACGTGGACGCACAGTCAGCACCGTACATCCAGTACGCGCATGCGCGCGCATCGGGCATCATCGACGCGGCGGCCACGGCGTCGATCGAGCCGGTGGTCGATGCGACGGTGCTCAGCCAGCCGGTGGAGACCGCGATGGTCGAGACGCTCGCCCGCTTCCCGATGGTGATCGAGGAGGCCGCCGCGGAGCTCGCGCCGCACACCATCGCGACCTACGTGCGCGAGTGTGCTGAGGAGTTCAATCAGTTCTATCGGGAGGCACGGATCATCGGGGCTGAGGACCCCGTCACGGGGGCGACCCGCCTGGCGATCGTCTACGGTGCGCAGGCCACGCTGGCCGCCGGGTTGGGACTGCTGGGTGTCGAGGCCCCCGAGGTGATGTGACCGCGGGGTCACCCGACGATGAGCGAACCGCCGATGAGCCGCACCGTCAGCGCACCTGCACCGAGCACGAGCAGGAGGAACAGGATGATCCACCACCGGGGTACCGCCGTGTCTGATGCAGACATACACCCTCCAGCACAGTGGGTGCAAAAAGGGCTTACCGTTTGCTGGGTCGACAGTCGCAGCATACTTACCCCGGACTCCGGTAGGTGCGGCGATGAGTAGCGAGCGTGCCGGGATGAGCGATGACCGGCGACGGTACGAGTTCCAGAAGGTGATCGAGGAGCTCACCGACTTCGAGGGGTCAGGGACGCAGTTGGTCACGATCTACGTCCCCCCGGACAAGCAGATCTCCGATGTGGTCGCACACGTGACACAGGAGCACTCCGAGGCGGCGAACATCAAGTCGAAGCAGACCCGGACGAACGTGCAGGATGCGCTGGTGTCGATCAAGGACAGACTGCGGTACTACGACACGTTCCCCCCGGAGACGGGCCTGGTGATCTTCAGTGGGGCGGTCAACTCCGGCGGGGGGCAGACCGAGATGGTGACCAGGGTGCTCGAGGCCCCGCCGGAGCCCGTCGAGTCGTTCATCTACCACTGCGACAGCGACTTCCTGACCGAGCCGCTCGAGGAGATGCTCTCGGATAAGGGGCTCTTCGGGCTCGTCGTCCTCGACCGACGAGAGGCGACGGTGGGGTGGCTGCGTGGCAAGCGTGTCGATGCGGTCAAGTCCGCCTCATCGCTCGTCCCGGGCAAACAGCGCAAGGGGGGGCAGTCGGCCCAGCGCTTCGCGCGGCTCCGGCTGGAGGCGATCGACAACTTCTATCAGGAGGTCGCGGGGATGGCTGACGAGCTGTTCGTCCCGCGCCGACACGAGCTGGATGGGGTGCTCGTCGGTGGCCCCTCCCCGACGAAGGATGAGTTCCTCACGGGGGGGTACCTGCACCATGAGGTCCAGGACCTCGTGATCGACAAGTTCGATGTGGCGTACACGGATGAGTCGGGGCTGCTGGACCTCGTCGATGCAGCCAGTGATGTGCTGGCGGACCAGGAGGTGATGAAGGACAAGCTCCAGATGGAGGAGTTCTTCAAGAAGCTGCATGCGGAGGATGAGGCCACATACGGCTTCGGGCCCACCCGGGAGAACCTGATCATGGGGTCGGTGGACCGCCTGCTGCTGTCGGAGGACCTCCGCCGCGATGTCGTCACGTTCGAGTGTCCCGACGGGCACACCGAGTACGAGGTGATCGACCGCCGACACGCGACGCCCGAGCACACGTGCGGGGAGTGCGGCGAAGCGGCGACGCCCGCCGGGCGCGAGGACGTGATCGAGCATCTGATCGCCATCGCCGAGCAGCGCGGGACGACGACGAAGTTCATCTCGACGGACTTCGAGAAGGGCGAGCAGCTGTACGACGCCTTCGGGGGCATCGCGGGGATCCTCCGCTATGCGACCGGGGTCTGAGTCAGTCGACGAACGCGGCGAGCTGGCGCCGACGGCGGTCGATATCGAAGTGTGCATCCACCGTCGGCTCCGCCGCAAGCCGCTCCAGTGCGAGGAACACATCCACACCCGCCTCCTCGGCGACGGCGAGTGCGGTGTCGATCCGGTCGTGTGACAGCGCCAGCTGCGGGAGGTCGCGGATCACCGACCACACCGCCGCGACCGCGACCGGGTCATCGCGGGCGAGCAGCGCATCCGGTACGGGGTCGCCTGCGACGGCATCCTCGACGACGGTGAGACACGCCGGACACCCACCCGGTGTGGGCGAGGCGAACAGCGGCTCCGCAGCCGGTGGCACCGCGATGGGCTCGAGCGGTGTCGCACACCGCGGACACCGCATGGTCACTCCGCGTCAGCCTGCTTGTTCTTGATCTTCTTCAGGCGGAAGATCTCCTCACGCTCCTGCTCCTCCAGCTTCTGCTCGATGAAGTCGCGGTTCCCGTACAGCTCCGGCAGCAGCTTGAACTCCAGGGCGTTGACCCGGCGCTTCGTCGTCTCGATCTCGACGAGCAGCTTGCGCATGGCGGTCTCGACCTCCGCGGCCAGGATGATCTGCTCTAAGAGCCGCTCGTACGCCGCGGCCGCCTCGTCGATGCGGGCCGAGGAGGACAGCACCCCGTACCCCCGCTCATCCAGGGACTTGCGCACGCCCGTCGAGGCGATCTCGGGCACGACGACCCCCATCACGTTCTTCGAGCTGCTGGAGATCTCGGGGACCGTCTGCAGCGCCGCAGCGGCACCACGGACGGCCACGTCCCCATCGAGCGCCCGGGCCATGTCGATCGCCGACTGCGCATCCCCGTACGCGGACTCGACGTCCGCGCGGACGTCCTTGGCCTCATCGAGGATCTCCATGAACTCCATGATGAGCCCATCACGCTTCTGCTCGAGCGTGTCGTGGCCCCGCTCGGAGAGGTCGATGCGATCGTTGATCGCCATCAGGTTCTTCCGGGTGGGTTTGACGTCCTCAGCCATCCTGCTGTGGCCCCATCAGACGGATGCCTCCGCCGCGGCTTCGTCCAGGTAGTACTCGTCGATCAGCGCCTCATCGATCCGGTTGAGCTCATCACGCGGCAGCATCGACAGCAGCTCCCAGCCGAGGTCCAGCGTCTCCGCGATCGAGCGGTCGGTGTCGAAGCCCTGGTCGACGAAGCGCTCCTCGAAGCGCTCGGCGAAGTCCAGGTACCGGTTGTCCCGCTCCGAGAGCGCCTCCCGTCCGACGATGTTCACGAGGTCGCGGAGGTCCTCCCCCTCCGCGTATGCGGCGTACATCTGGTCGGAGACGTCGGCGTGATCCGCACGGGTGAGGCCCTCGCCGATCCCATCATCCATCAGCCGCGACAGACTCGGCAGCACGTTGACCGGTGGTTCAGCCCCCTGCGAGTGCAGGTCACGGTCGACGTAGATCTGCCCCTCGGTGATGTACCCCGTGAGGTCGGGGATCGGGTGGGTGTCGTCATCGCCGGGCATCGTGAGGATCGGGATCTGGGTGACCGACCCCGCCCGGCCCTCGATGCGGCCCGCGCGCTCGTACAGCGTCGCGAGATCGGTGTACATGTACCCCGGGTAGCCCCGGCGTCCGGGGACCTCCTCCCGTGCCGCACCGATCTCCCGGAGGGCCTCACAGTAGTTGGTCATGTCCGTCAGGATGACCAGCACGTGGTACCCCTTCTCGAACGCGAGGTACTCCGCGGTCGTCAGCGCCATCCGGGGGGTGACCGTGCGCTCGACCGCGGGATCGTCTGCGAGGTTCATGAACACCACGGAGCGCTCCAGCGCGCCGGTACGCTCGAAGTCCTCCATGAACTCGTTGGCCTCCTCGGCGGTGATCCCCATCGCACCGAAGATCACCGCGAACTCCGCGGCCTCCCCGCTGTCGTCCTCGGGGACGGTCGCCTGGCGCGCGATCTGCAGCGCGAGCTCGTTGTGCGGGAGTCCGGACCCACTGAAGATGGGCAGCTTCTGGCCGCGCACGAGCGTGTTCATCCCGTCGACCGCGGAGACGCCCGTCTGGATGAACTCCTCGGGGTACTCGCGCGAGTACGGGTTGATCGCCGAGCCGACGATCGGCTGGCGCTCATCGGCGATGATCTCCGGGCCCCCATCGATGGGCTGGCCCGACCCGCTGAGCACGCGGCCGAGTAGGTCCTCGGTCACCTTCAGCTTCAGCGTCTCCCCGAGGAAGCGCACGGAAGCGTTGCGGTCGATCCCGGTCGTCCCCTCGAAGACCTGGATGGCCACGAGGTCCGACTGCGACTCGAGGACCTGGCCGCGCCGCAGCTCTCCGTCGGGCGTCTCGATCTCGACGATCTCGTCGTAGCCGATCGGTTCGTCCACCGCAGCGAACACGAGTGGTCCGCTGATCTCTGTGATGGTCTGGTACTCCTTCATGTCAGTGTAACCCCCCGAGCTCGGCCGTGATGGCCTCCTCGACCTCCGCCGCATACTCGTCGTACGCCTCCTGCGTGCCGATCCGGTTGATCTGAGGTGCCGCGGCGATCGCGACGATCTCCGGGACCGGCGCGCCCGCATCCAGCGCCTCGAAGGCCGCATCATGGAAGTGATGGATGGCCTGCATGATGCGGAACGTCTTCGCCGGCGGACAGAACTGATCGACCTCGTGGAAGGCGTTCTGCTGGAGGTACGCCTCTCGCAGGTAGCGGGCCACCTCCAGCGTCAGCTGCTGATCGTCGGGCAGCGCATCCTTGCCGACCAGCTGGACGATCTCCCGCAGCTCCGCCTCCTCATCCAGCACGTCGATCGCCCACTGCCGCTCGATGGGCCAGGACTCATCGACATGCTCGACGAACCAGGGGTCGAGCTGCTGGCGGTACAGCGAGTACGACTCACTCCAGTTGATCGCGGGGAAGTGCCGGCGCTCGGCGAGGTCCGCATCCAACGCCCAGAACGTCTTCACGATGCGGAGGGTGTTCTGTGTCACCGGCTCGGAGAAGTCCCCACCCGGCGGAGAGACCGCCCCGATCGCCGAGACCGACCCCGTCGTGCCGTTGATGTTGGTGAACGCACCGGCGCGCTCGTAGAACTGCGACAGCCGCGCCGAGAGGTACGCCGGGTAGCCCTCCTCACCGGGCATCTCCTCGAGTCGCGAGGAGATCTCCCGCATCGCCTCCGCCCACCGGGAGGTCGAATCCGCCATCAGGGCCACGTCGTAGCCCATATCCCGGTAGTACTCCGCGATCGTGATGCCCGTGTACACACAGGACTCGCGGGCGGCGACGGGCATGTTCGAGGTGTTCGCGATCAGCGACGTGCGCGCCATCAGCGGGTTGCCCGTCGAGGGGTCCTCCAGCTCGGGGAAGTCGTCGATCACCTCGGTCATCTCGTTGCCGCGCTCACCACAGCCGACGTAGACGATGATGTCCGCATCGGCGAACTTCGCGAGCGAGTGCTGCGTCACCGTCTTGCCGCTGCCGAAGGGCCCGGGGATCGCCGCGGTGCCCCCCTTCGCGATCGGGAACAGCCCATCGAGGATGCGCTGCCCACTCACGAGCGGCTCGCGCGGGGTCTGCTTCTCCGCGCTGGGTCGTGCCACGCGCACCGGCCACTCCTGTCGCATGGTGATCTCCTCGCCGTTGTCGAGCTCGACGACGGTCTCCTCGACGGTGTGCTCGCCACCGTGGACCGCCGTGACCGTCCCCCCTGCGGAGTCCGGTGGGACCATCACACGGTGTTCGATCGTGACCGTCTCCTGGACGGTGCCCAGGATGTCCCCCGCGCTGACGGTGTCATCGACCGCCACCGTCGGGTCGAACGTCCACGTGCGGTCGAGGCGGATCCCCGGGGCGTCCACACCCCGGTCGAGGTAGGGGCTGTCCATCGCCTCCTCGAGCACATCGAGCGGGCGCTGGACGCCGTCATAGATCGTGTCCAGCAGACCGGGACCGAGGTCGACGGTGAGCGGCTCGCCCGTGTTCTCGACCGGCTCACCGGGGCCGATCCCCGAGGTCTCCTCGTACACCTGGATCGTGGTGATCTCCCCTTCGATCTCGATGACCTCGCCCATCAGCCCCTCCGTGCCGACGTAGACGACGTCGTTCATCCGGGCATCGAGCTCACGTGCGGTCACGACTGGTCCACTCACACCTTCGATGACACCGTCGCGGGCGACGGCCTCTGTTGTTTGACTCATTTCAGGAATCTTCCTCCATCAGATCGATGCCGATGGCGCGTTTGATGTTCTGCCGCAGGCCGCTCGCTCCGCCGCCACCCCCGATCGTCACGACCGTGGGGTCGACGCTGGTCTCGACGCGCTCTCGGACGCCGCGGGAGAGCCGGTCGAGGTCCGCATCGTGCATGATGACGATCCCGACGGTCTCCTCCGAGAGGACGTCCTCGACGGCCGCATCCAGCGTCTCAGATGCGGCATCGGGGGCGACCTCTGCGAACCGCCGGACGCCTGCGAGGCGGAATCCGGTCGTGAACGTCTGCGACCCCACGACCGCGATCTCATCGCTCATACGATGACCACCTCGGCCTCGAGGGTCTCGACGTCCAACCCAGCCTCCCGGCCCCGGGCGATCGCACGGATGTTGTCGACCTCTCGCCGCTTCGCGAGGATGAACGACAGCACCGGTGTGATCGATAGCGGGTTCTCATACCCCAGCGAGTCCGCCGTCGCCAGCAGCGCCGCCTCGATCGCGTGCTCGGCGGGGATCAGGCTCCCACCGGCCTCGACCGCTGCGATCGTCGCCGAGAGCCGGTCGCCGTAGGCGGAAGCACGGATCACCGCGAGCAGCTCGTCGGGGTTCTGCACGAGTGTCTCTACGGTCTCGAGCCGGAAGAGTGCCCCACCATCGAGGAAGTACGCTGCGGGGTCGAGTGCCGCGCCCGAGCGGCTCAGCCGGAGCATGTTGATGATGTTGGTGAAGTCGACCTCTGCGGTGAGGAACTCCACGTAGGCGCGGGTCTGCTGGCCGCCCGGCAGGTCGGTCAGCAGCTGGTCGTAGTAGGTCCGATCCAGCGCGTTCTCCAGGGGGAACAGCAGCCCGGAGCTGACGTACGCATCGTACGCCTCGGCGAGTGCGTCCCCGTAGATGGTCCGCTCGAGCGCCTCGACCACCTGCTCGACAGCGCCGAGGTCTGCGAGTGCCCGCAGTCGCTGCTCTTCAAGCTCGCCCGCGAGGATCAGGTCATCGCCCACGGTCTCTGCGTCCACCTCCGAGTAGATGCCGCGCAGCACCGTCTTGATGTTCCAGACGTCGTACCGACGCAGGTAGCGGGCGATCAGGTCATACAGCTGCCCGTCCGCCCACCCCAGGAGGTCGCGGTACGTCTGCGCCAGGTTCGCATTCAGGGCGTACTCGATCAGGTCGGTCCCCCCGTGGCGTGTCCCCAATGCGTTGATCTCCGGACTGTACGCATCATCCTCGAGGAAGCGGGCGATCCCCGCGGGGTCCATCCGGACGAGTCGCCGGTACGCGTCCTCGCCGAGCAGGCTCGCGCGGCGGGCCCGGACCCGGGCGATGACGTACTCCGGGTTCGACCCGCCCGCGGCACTCATGTGTCGAACAACTCGTCGCTCACCGCGCTCACCTCCCGGTCCCACATCTGCTCGAGGATCGTGTCGAACGTGTTGTTGACACGCACATCCGCCGCGCTGCTCTCGATGATGACACCCCCCAGACACCCGATGGGGTCGCCGACCTCGAGGGCGTCGTGGTCCGCAGCGATCGTCGACAGCAGCTCCGCATCCGCCTCCCGCCCGTGGAGTGTCAGCTCCCCCGCATCGAACTCCGCGACCGCCGCATCCACCAGCGCGCGCGTGAGCTGCTCGCGGCGCTCACCCTCCATCGCCTCGAGGGCCGCCTCGGTGGCCGCGCGGACCTCCGCGAGCACCTCCCGGCGGGCGCCCAAGCGGAGCTGCTTCGCCTCCAGCTTCGCCGAGGCGATCGCCTGTTCGCGCTCGCGGTCGATGGCCGCCTCCACCGCGGTCTCCGCGTCAGCGAGGACATCCGCCGCGGTGTCCCGCGCGGCCTCGACGATCTCCTCGGCCTCCTGCGCCGCCGACTCACGGAGGGCGTCGGCCTCCGCCTCGGCCTCGGCGGTGATGTCTGTGATGACGGTGTCCAGGCTCATTGCGCCGGTGCCTACACCAGGAACACGACGACGAGTGCGAGGATCACGAGGGTCTCCGGCAGGACCGTCAGGATCAGCCCGTTGACGAAGAGGCTCTCATCCTCGGCGATCGCACCCATGGCTGCTGCGCCGATTCCGCGCTCGGCGAAGCCCGCGCCAAGGGCGGCAAGGCCGACCGCCAACGCGGCGGCCGCGGAGGGTTCCAATGCTGGTGCAGCGGCTTGGGTCTGGAGAAGTGTGTCGTACATTGTGGGTTCCTATGTGACGGATTCGTTCCGAACGAATGGAGGTGACGGTGGACGATTCATAAAGCTTCCCAAGTGCGGTGTAGAGGGGTCAACTCGGCCGTTGGCAGGCAGAGCGACGGGCGGCCGGTCCGACGGCTGGGGGTCAGTCCGCCGTGGTGAACTCTCGGTCGCGTCCGAACGGGTCGAAGCGGCGACCCCCACCCTGGTAGAACTTGTTGAAGAACTCCACATACTCCAGCCTGATCGCCTGCAGGCCCGCACTCGTCACGCCGAGGATCAGCACCAGCAGATGGCCGAGGACCAGCACCAGCACCCCGACGGCGATCGCCGCTGTGCCCCCGTGCAGCAGCCCCCCGAACATGATCTCGGTGACCTCATGGCCGTGCGACATATCCCCCACCGTCGGCATGTAGCCCACCCCGAAGTGCCACTCATCACCGGCTGCGGACTCCGTGACGTAGACGCCGAAGAACAGCAGGTTCACCACGAAGGCCATCCCCGCCTTCGCCAGCAGCACCGCCGCGAGCCGGGTGTACGACAGCACATTGACCAGCACGTTGAGGAACTCTACCACCTCGATCAGCGACGCACGCGCCAACAGCAGCAGGCCGACCACGAAGACAGCCAGCGGCACCGTCATCGGGGCCTCGAGCACGGGGATGGTGAACAGCGCCCACAGGGGGAAGCCGTCGAAGCCGAGCGGGATCACCCCCTGCGCGGAGAAGGTGCTGTAGAGGAACGCCGGGGCGACCCCCCTGAGTGCGTCACTGAAGATCCACACCCACAGTCCGTTCATCATCAACAGCCACGACCCACTCTCGAGGACCGCCTCGCCGAGGGTGTGCGTCTGTGCCCGTTCGATGAAGTCGATGACCCATCCGATGTTCAGGTGCATCACCCCCGCGAGGACGCTCACGACGAGCCACCCCACAGCCCAGTCCGCGGTCGCCGGGGACAGGCCCTTCTCGATGGGCGCACCGCTGAGACCGACGATGTCGTGCCACAGCACCTCGGCGATGGTGTGCAGCCCGAAGAGCTCCCCGTAGAGGATGCCGAAGACGATCGTGAACACCCCGGCGGTGATCGTCACCCCGCCCATCGAGCGGACGGCCGCGCGGTCGGGGAAGCGGGTGTACAGCAGCGCACCGATGGCGGTGTAGACCAGCCCATAGCCGACATCACCGATCATGAACCCGAAGAAGGCCGGGAACGTGAGGAAGAGGATCACCGTCGGATCGAACTCCGTGTAGCGCGGTCGGCTGACCGCCTGGACCAGCACCTCGAAGGGCCGGACCGATGGGGGGTTGTCCTGGATCGTCGGGGGCACATCATCGTCCATCACCACCAGCTCGGAGTCCGCATCCCCGGCGGGGTGTGTCGTCGCATCATACGCGACCGCGCGCAGCTCCTCGACGGCTGCGTGGTCACCCACCGCCGACCGCAGTGCGCCACGCAGGCGACCCACATCCTCCGTGCGCACCCACAGCTCGGCGGTGAACGCGTTCGCGGTGGTGGCGAAGGACAGCGGTGCCTCGGCCTTCTCCAGGGCGATCGTCAGCGTCTCCTCGCGGGCGAGGAGCGCCCGACCGTGCCGCTCAGCGAGGACCTCCAGCTCCTCATCGATATCCCGCAGCTCGCGTTCGAGCCCATCCCGGTCGGTCCGCAGCGATGCCCGCAGCTCGCGCGCAGGCCCCGACCCCTCCGGCAGCTCCAGTGCGGTGAAGTCCACGCCGACGAGCGCGTCGGTGACCACCCGCGGGGACGGCTCCCCATCGGCGGGACGCGCGACGATCGCGAGCGTCCCCCGCTCCCCGCGGAACAGCTCGAAGGCGTCGATCGGAGCCGCCTCCGTGAGGGCTGCCCGCACCGCATCCGCGTTCCCCTCGCCCGCGACGACGGTCACCGACCGGTATCCGTCGAGCAGGTCGAGGTCGATCCCGAGCGCCACGAACGGCCCCAGCGCAGCGATGCGGTCGCGGAGGGCGTTGACCCGCTGACGCAGCTCACCGCGACGGTCATCGAGCGCGTTGACCGCCGCCTGCAGCTCGGCGATCTCGGTCTCCGCGGCGGTGCGCGGTGGTGGCGAGGAGCGGTCGATGCGGAGTGTCTGCTCGAGTGCCCGGACCACCACGAGCTCCTCGGCGAGGCGCTCTGCGGTGGGCAGTGGATCGCCCGGGCGGAACCCCTCCCAGCTGTCATCGTACGCGGTCACCTGCGCGAGCTGCAGGTCGTGGAGCGTCTCGATCACCGCCGGGGCGTGTGGCAACCCGGCGGTCACCGAGACCTGACTCATCCGGTCAGGTCTGATCATCCACCACCCTCTCGAACCGCGCCAGCACCGCCTCCACCGCAGGGTCCAGCTGCTCGCTCGCCGCATCGACCGTCTCCTCGCGGGCCTCCTCACCCGCCGTGACGATCTCCCCGGTCTCCTCGGCGAGCGCCTCTCGCGCTGCCTCGAGGCGCTCCTGCCGCAGCGCAGCCGCCTCCTCCTCGGCGGCGTCGATGATCTCCGCGGCACGCGCCCGGGCATCAGCCACCGTCTGCGCCGCATCCGCCTCGGCGGAGTCGATGATCTCAGCGGCGGTCCCCTCGGCGGATTTCAGCTCCTCTAAGACCTCAGGTCGTGGCATGTCTGTTCGTACGACAGGTCAGATAACTCGATATAAGGGAGTTGCGGATGGCGGTGTCGGACCCCGCATGGTTTTACACGCACCACCCTCAGCTTGGACTGATGGGGATCCTCGAGGACAAGGGGGCAGCGCGGACGTTCTACCGGTATCTCTCGGTCGTGTACGACCGGGTCAACCCCTTCATCTGGAACGAGGAGATGCGGGATGCGGCGATCGCACGCTTGGCCATCGGTGCCGATGACCGGGTGCTGGATGTCGGCTGTGGGACCGGGTTCGCCACGATGGGGCTCATCGACCACAGCGATGACGTGCACGGGATCGACCAGTCGATCCACCAGCTGGAGCACGCCTTCGAGAAGTTCGGGCGGCTCGGAGAGGTCCGCTTCTACCGGGGGGATGCCGAGCGGCTCCCGTTCGCCGATGATCGCTTCGACATCACCTGGTCCTCTGGCTCGATCGAGTACTGGCCCGACCCACCCGCGGCGCTGCGTGAGTTCCGTCGGGTGACGCGCCCGGGGGGGCAGGTGCTGGTGGTGGGACCCGATGCACCGCGCACCGCGCTGATGCGTCGGGTCGCGGATGCGATCATGCTGTTCTATGACCGTGAGGAGGCACAGGCGATGTTCGAGCAGGCGGGATTCGAGCGGATCGAGCACGTGATCCAGCAGGCCGCACCGGGGACACCCCGGGCGATCACCACGACCGCGCGGGTGCCGTCCGACTAGCTCCGGCCTGCGACATCGACCAGGGTGCAACCGTCCGCTCGCAGCAGCAGGCGGACGCGTGCACCCGGTGGCGGGAGTGGGTGGTTGGTGGCCGCGATCTGCAGGGTCGCCTGCGCACCGACCGTGAGGATGCCATCGCTCCCGCTGTTGAACGCGCCGGTGGGTGCCGCCCGGAAGCCACGTGCGGCGAAGAAGGGGAGGGGGGGCTGATGCCGCAGCGGCGTGCCGTCGACCGTGATGGTCGCGACGGTGTCGGTCAGCGCGATGGGCGGCCCCGCGAGATGGGTGAGACGCAGCTGCGGTCCATCGACCGCGAGGGCGACCGCGGTGGGCTGGTGCTGACATGCAGCGTCCCCCATCGCATGGACCTCCCCACTCGCGGCTCCGAGGCCCACCGCCAGCGCGATCGTCAGGGCGATGAGCAACACGGTCGCGGGGATGGTGCTGGCTGCACGCTCTGGCATCGACACCGCTGGCGCGGCCTCCGGTTTCAACCCAGCCGACGCGAGGGCCGGTCGTCATCGACGCTCCCGTAGATCAGCGGTGGGAACGCGGGGTCCATCTCGAGGAACACCACCGAGCTGCCATCGATCGCGGTGACCTGATAGGCGGCGGCGGGTTCGATCGTCCACACCGCTGCGGTCTCACCGACGACGACCGAGCGTCCCCCCGGTGGGCCGACGGTGATGGGCGCATCCAGCGGCGCGCCATCGTCCGTGCGCACCAGCTCGAAGAGGATCGGACCACCGGGGAACGTCGGGTGTGCCGTCAACCGCAGCCCATCCTTCACCGCACTGGATGACTGCCGGGTGGATGTGAGCTCGAGCGGGCGATACTGCACCCCACGGAACACCCGTTCGGACTCCGCATCGACGTACGCCACCAGTCGGCCCCGCTCATGCTCCAGCTCGATGCGGGCGCTCACACCATCGTCGATCTGCTCGGGGTCCGGGGTCGTCCGCATCGACCAGATCGTGGGGTACCCCTCCTGGACGACCTCCTCCGCACGTGGCGAGGAGATCGAGCTGTCGGGGCCACCCTCGCGGAACTCGCCGCGGTACGCCTCTCGGATGTACACCCCGTCACTGATCACCGACAGCACCACGCTCTGCGGACCCACCTGCGCGAAGAACCGGTTCGACGGGGCCTCACCGGTGACCACCGCGCGCACCTCCGCGCGCACGGGGCCCGTCAGCACCGCCAGCTCCCCAGCGAGGGTGTCGAGACGGGCTGCCGACAGTGCAAGGGCGGGGTCCGCATCGGTGCGGGTCTCGATCGCCGCCTGCCGGTGCTGCAGCTCGCGCGCGACCGCGTCGATGCGCGCCAGCTCCCACAGGAAGGCGTCGGCCCCGAGCTCCCCCGTGCCGAAGGCGGTGATCGCCTGCTGCTGCGAGGCGGTCAGTGCGACCACCCGCTGTTCGATCTGGCTCACCGCCCGCAGCGTCGCCTGCTGTCTCGTCGTCGGATCGGGCGCGGCATCGATCTCGGCGATCGCCACCGTCGTGGCCAGCCGTGCGGTGCTCGCCTGACGGTCGAACCAGAGCCCCTCACCCAGGCGCACATGGGCGGTCCGGAGCGTGGAGGCGTCCACATCGATCGGCGAGATCCCGAGCAGTGAGAGGATGGGTCCGGTGCCCTCGCGGTCGAGCTGCGCATGACGGTCGGCCGCGACCGCTGGGGCCAGCGACATCGGCGCGCCGGCCACGGCGGGCGCCGCCGGTCGCTCGCCCCCGTCCGCACCACCGAGTGGCACGCCGGCGAGGACCACCAACACGGCCAGCGCCACCGCGGCCAGACGATGGGTCATCGTATGCTGGACAGGAGTGCCGTGGGTAATAACAGCTGTCGTCCGCCGTTGCCGGCACAGGGTGCCGTTCGGGCCATGGAAAGCGTTTTGCGGGCGCACCGTGGCTCTGCGGCATATGACGCGACGGTGGGCGCTGAGATCGCTGGTGGTGCTCACGCTCATCGGTGTCCTGCTGGCCGCCACCGCGGGGGGCGCTCCGACGCCCGCACAGCTGACCGCCGATGCGGGGGGCGTCACCGATCCGCTGACCACCGTCGAGATCGACCTCCAGACCGACGCCAGTGCACGGTGGACCGTCCAGATGTCCGTGCCGTTGCGCACGGAGGCCGAGGAGGCGGCCTTCGAGCGGCTGATCGGCGAGTACGAGGAGGGATCGACCGCGGTGGGGCCCCAAGAGCAGATGTTCCGGCAGATGGCCACCGAGGCCGCGGTGGTCACCGGCCGACAGATGGAGGTCACCGCCATCGAGCGGTCGGGGACGGTGCGCGACGACGAGGGGACGCTCACACTGCAGTTCTCGTGGTCGGCGTTCACCACCAGCAGCACCAACGGGGGCTTCGAGCTCCGTGACGTCTTCGGGGTCGCCGCGGGGGACCAGGAGCTGACCGAGTCATGGGTCTCACTCACGGATGCGTCCCAGCAGATCATCATCTATCCCCCACCGCGGTACACGGTGGCGGAGACCTCGATCGCGGTCCAGCAGCAGGAGGGGGCCATCGTGATCAACCGGGCGATCGATCTGACCACCGGGGAGCGCAGGCTGGCGATCGAGTATCAGCAGGCGGGGGTGATCCAGACGGGTGGGTGGTGGATCATGGTGGGGGTCCTCGGGGTGCTGATCGGGCTGGTGGCGGTGCTGTACCTGCGGCGGGAGGGGCGACTGGGGCGCGGTGGCACACCCGAGGAGGTGGCGGACCCGCCTGCACCCTCCACGGAGGAGGCGACGGATCTGAGCCTCCTGTCCGATGAGGAGCGGGTCGAACGGCTGCTGGAGGCCAGTGGTGGACGGATGCGCCAGGCGGCGATCGTCGATGCGACGGGGTGGTCCGACGCGAAGGTGTCGCAGCTGCTGTCGGAGATGAGCGAGAGCGGGCGGGTCCAGAAGCTCCGGCTGGGACGGGAGAACCTCATCTCACTGCCTGAGGAGGAGTGACCCCACCGGGGTCGCAAGCGCTTTGGACGCCGTGCGCAGAGCGTGGACGATGGAGCCGCTACAGCGCCGTGTCGAGCGGATCGACCGGCGGCTCGAGGCCGTCATCCACCCGATCGAGCCCGCGGTGCTGCAGCGAGAGGTGCGGCAGCTGACACTGACGGGCGGCAAGCGGGTGCGACCGGCGGTCGCGATGCTGGTCTGTGAGGCCTGTGCGGGGGATGCGGACCTCGCGGTGGATGTGGGGGTGGCCGTCGAGCTCGTCCACACCGCCTCGCTCGTGGTCGATGACATCATCGACCGTGCCACGCTGCGCCGCGGCGATGAGAGCGGCTGGCGACGCTACGGTCACGGACCGGCGATCGTCGACTCCGATGCGCTGTTGGGGGCGGCCTTCGAACTGCTTCAGGAGACCCCGGTGGCGATGGAGCAGGTCGCCGAGGCGATGGTGCGGCTGGGTGAGGGGGAGGCGATCGAGCTGCTTGCGCCCCCCACGGATGAGGCCAGCTACATCGACCTGGCACGCCGCAAGACCGGGGCGCTGTTCCGCGCTGCCGCCGAGGTGGGGGCCGTCGCGGGTGGGGCGGAGCCGGAGGTGGTCACGCTGTTCGGCTCGTACGCCGAGTCGGTCGGGATCGCCTTCCAGATCCGCGATGACGTCCTCGACCGCACCGCCGGGGCCGAGCAGCTGGGCAAGCCGACGGGCCAGGATGCGGTGATGGACCGGCCATCGATGGTCGAGGTGACCGACCGCAGCCCCGAGGAGGCCACGGCACTGGCGCGCTCGTACGCCGCCGAGGGGATCGAGGCGTTGGATGCGACGGGCATCGACCAGGGGGAGGCGTACGAGTACCTGCACGACCTCGCCGAGTTCGTCGTGATCCGGGGGCGCTGATCAGCTGCGGGTCGCCTCACCCACAGGGCCCGAGCGCGCCTCGGCGATCGACAGCGCCAGGGTGCTGCCCACCCCCAGGAGTGTCCCCCCAGCGAGCCCCAGGGCGACCTCCACCAGGGTGAATCGCCCGGCGGTGGGGACGACCCCCGGCAGCAGGAACCCCGAGATCACATACAGCACGAGGCCGATCGCGACGACGTAGACGGGCGCGTTCAGGATCCGCCAGCGGAACCGGCCACGCAGGTACTCGTCGGTGATCCGGCCGATGCTGATGACCACCGCAGCAGCGACGACCCACCGCACCGCCCCGTGGGCGAACGCCGCCGTGAGCACGGCCACCGAGGGCCCCCCAACCACATCGACCGTGGTGGTCACCAGCCCGGTGCCTCGGACACCACCCACGAGCACCAACGCCGCCGCGGCGATGTACGTCAGCAGCGTGATCCGCCCCTGGTACATGATGCCGCTGGAGCGCTCCAGCAGTGTGGTGATCCGTGTCTGCAGCCCGAGGCCGCGGGAGAGGGTGTACAGCCCGATCGCCGCGGAGATCACCCCGAGCACGATGCCCCCGTTGATGTCGAGCAGGGTGGCGAGTGTCAGCAGTGGGTACAGGAGCAACAGCATGCCCAGTGGGACGAGGACGGTGCCACGGGTCTCCGGATCCCCGATGACCTGCTTGATCGTGTAGTAGAGGGACTCGAGGTCCTCCGCCTGACGGACCACCACACGACGGACCCCATCGATGGGCATGCGTGAGCGGACGATCGGGACCATCGACTCATCCTGGGCGCCATCGGTGATCAGGATCGCCTGCGGGTCACTCGTCGGGGCAAGCCGGTCCAGCACCGCATCGAGCTCGACGCCGATCGCCCGGTTCGCCGCGACGTCGCGCCCGGCGGTGCCGGTGATCGCGGCGATCGCGACCGCGTCGGTCACCCCCGCATCCCGTCGGAGACGGTCATACTCCGCGAGCCCCTGGAACAGCACGTTCACATCAGAGTCCTCGGGGTCGGCCGTCGCCAGGGTGACCGCCGCGGCCTCGACCTCCTGTCGACCGATGACGGGGGTCTCGATCGACGTCTTCCGACCGAGGTCATCGTCTAGGTCGATGCAGAGGACGACCAGCATAGTCCCCGAAAGGGTGTGTGGGTATATCTGTATTCGGACGAGGTGGCAATCGCATGCGTTTTGGCGCATGCATCGCAGAGGTTGGACATGCACTCACGCGGATGCGAACAGTGCGCGAAGGGGGGCAAGCTGGTGCTCTTCGTGTACGGCTACTGCGATGAGCGTGACTGCTTCTACTGTCCGCTGGGTGAGCGACGCAAGAACGTGGCTGATGTGTATGCGAACGAGCGGTTGGTCCGATCGGATGAGGATGTGCTCGCAGAGGCACAGACGATGCAGGCGCTCGGCACGTCGATCACCGGGGGGGAGCCCCAGGAGGTGCTGGATCGGACCTGTCACTACATCCGGCTGCTGAAGGAGGCGTTTGGAGCCGACCACCACATCCACCTGTACACCGGGATCACCGGTGGGGCGGCGAACATGGCTGCACTGGCGGCAGCAGGCCTCGATGAGATCCGGTTCCACCCGCCGTATGAGCTGTGGGGCCAGCTGCATGGGACCGAGTGGGAGCAGATCCTCTACACCGCGGCGGAGGCGGGCATCACCCCCGCATTCGAGATCCCGGGGATCCGGCCGGAGCCGGAGTTCCTGCGCTTCCTCGATGAGGGCGCTGCGGCGTTCTGCAACATCAACGAGTTCGAGATGTCCGATGGGAACTACCGCCGCATGCAGGCGGCGGGATACAGCCTCGAGGAGGGGCATATGTCCGCCGTCGCCGACACCAGAGCAGCGATCCTCGAGGAGATGAACGCACACCCGAAGGTGTACTTCTGCACGTCGGTGTTCAAGGATGCGGCCCAGCACCGCAACCGTCTGAAGCGGATGGCCGAGACGATCAGTCGTCCCTTCGATGAGATCACCGATGATGGGACGCTCGTGTACGGCAAGACGTGGGTCGACCCGCACCGGCTGCACGCGCTGGGGGTGCCCGAGGAGTTCTACACGATCAAGGAGGGACACGTCGAGGTGGCATGGTGGCTCCTCGAGGAGATGGTCGACGCCGGCGAGCTCGACAGCGGGGAGGTGATCGAGCAGTACCCGACCGTGGGCGGGACGGTCGTCGAGCGGACGCCGCTGGCCTGAGGCGGGCAGCCCCGGAAGGATTTAACTCGGGGGTCCTGTACCGGAGGTATGCCTGAGTGTCCGCTCGCCGATGAATGCCCACGGTACTCTGAACGTATCGACGGGATGGGGTGTCAGTACTACGGCGACCGAGGGGGAGCGGAGTGGTGCAACAGCTACAGCCAGCCCATCCGGGACCTCAAGGGGCAGCCGGTCAAGCCCGGGGAGGAGGTGACGGTGGTCGTCGATGACATCCACGAGAGCGGTGCTGGGGTGGGCCGGACCGAGGATGGGTTCATCATCCTCATCGACGGGCTGCTGCCGGATGCACGGGCCATCGTGCGCATCGACCGGGTGAAGCCGAACCATGCGACCTCGAAGAAGGTGGTCGAGCGGCTCCCCTTCGGTGATGAGGAGGACGAGGAGGGGGCGGACGCGGACGCTGATGCCGGGGAGGAGGATGCAACCGATGAGGCTGAGGAGGAGGGCCGGAGACGGCGGCCGAAACGGCCGACAGCACTGGGATCGCGGGACAACTTCTGGGGCAGCTGATCGCACACGCGTAACCTCTTGTCGTTTCGGCGCGAACCTCCGCTATGGCCGCCGATGGGGAGGTCCCCGACCCCGACGAGCTGCTTGCGCGCCTCGGCTTCGACCCGGAGGCGAACGTGCTGACACAGCGGCAGGCCGAGGTGCTCGTCCTGCGCGAGCAGGGGCTCCGGCAGACGACCATCGCGGAGATCCTCGGCACCTCCCGCGCGAACGTCTCCAGCGTGGAGTCCAGCGCCCGCGAGAACGTCGCGAAGGCGGAGGCGACGGTCGCGTTCGCCGCAGCCATGGCAGCCCCCGTCCAGGTGCAGGTCGAGCGGGGGACCGACCTCTACGAGATCCCCAGCATGATCTTCGATGCGTGTGACGCCGCGGAGGTGAAGGTCTCGCGGACCGCGCCCGAGGTGCTCCAGCTCGTCACCGACGCGGCGGATGCTGCGGTCGACGGACGGCTGGTCACGGACGCGTTCACGGTCGATGTCACCCCGGAGGGACACCTCCAGGTCCGTCTGTGAGGGGCCTCAGCGGTCGGTGAGTCCGCGCACGTCCTGGGCGGCATCGGGGGCGACGACGAGCACCTCGTCCTCCCAGGCGACGATGATGAGATCCTCCACACCGACCGCGGCAACGGTCGGGCCGTCGGAGACGACGGTGACGCCCTCAGCCCGGTCGAGATGGGTGATGCCGGGGGTCTCGAGCATATCGCGAGCGGGTGCGCGGGTGAACGCGTCCCACGAGCCCACATCGTCCCAGGATGCCGCCACGGGCAGCACCAGGAGGTCCTCATGGGTCTCGAGGACCGCCACATCGAAGCTCACGGGCTGCACGCCCGCGTACGCGTCCGCCGGATCCGAACCGACCACCGCGGCGAACTCCGCGAGTGGGGACGCCTGGATGGCCGCCCGGAGGACGCTCACGGGGGCGACGACGACCCCCGTGTTCCACAGTGCACCCTGCTGGATGAGCGTCGCAGCGGTGGCCGGGTCGGGCTTCTCATGGAAGCCCGTGACGGCCACAGTCGCCTCCCCACCAGTGGTGCTGGGCTGGATGTAGCCGTAGCCGGTCGCCGGGCGCGTGGGGGTGACGCCCACGAGCACGATCGCCGCATGCCGCTGGGCGGCGGCGGCCGCCTCCGCGAGCGCCTCGGTGAAGGCCGGACCCGCGAGGTGGTCCGCGGGTGTGATGACCACGGTCGCATCGGGGTCCTCGGCGGCCACGGTGGTGACCGCGTGTGCGACCGCCGGACCGGTGTCGCGGCGGATGGGCTCGATCAGCTGATCGATCGCGGGTGCTCGGTCGCGGTACAGGCCGGCCGTCGCGCGGTGCGTGACGAGCAGCTGGCGGTCGGTGACGGTGGCCATCCGCTCCAGTGTCATCGACAGGAGCGTGGCATCACCGAACAGCGGGATGAGCGCCTTCGGCGTCCCACCGGCGGTCACCGGGTGCAGCCGCGTCCCCCGACCACCGGCGAGGATCACCCCGACCACCTCAACCATCACACACCTCGCAGTCCGCTGCTCGGGACGGGGTTGGGCACGTCTGAGCTGCCATACCCGGCGATCGTGGGGCGGGCCCTAAAGCCCTCCAGAGATACTTTATTACCCATCCAGCGCCAACGTTGACGCATCTCCCCCCGACACCAACCAGGAGATGCATGAGACCATGGCAGACATAGATACGCTTGCGGCGGAGATCGGTGAACAGCTCGGTGATCAGAAGACGGTGACCACAGAGGAGATCGCGGCGAAGCTGCGCACGCTCATCGAGGAGTACCACCTCCCACTCTCGGAGGCGCGGCGCGCGGTCGTGAGTGCGGTCGCACCCGAGGACGCTCCGGAGGCGATGGGGCGGTTCGGTGGGGACCAGTCGGCGAGCCTCGATGCGATCGAGCGTGCGGAGGAGTGGGTCGATCTGACGGTGCAGGTCCTCGAGCTGTGGGACCCCGGCAGCGAGGCGATCGCGCAGGTGGGCCTCCTCGGCGATGAGACGGGCCGGATGAAGTTCGTCTCTTTCACCACCTCTGAGCTTCCAGAGCTCGTTGAGGGGCGATCATACCGGCTCGAGAACGTGGTGACCGACGAGTACGAGGGCAGGTTCTCGGTGAAGCTCAACCGGACGACGACGATCACGGAGCTGGATGAGGAGGTGACCGTGGGTGAGTCGATGGAGACCGTGATGGGTGCCCTCGTCGATGTGCAGCGGGGCAGCGGCCTGATCCGCCGGTGTGACGAGGAGGGGTGCACGCGGGTGTTGCAGAACGGCACCTGCAGCGAGCACGGCGAGCAGTCTGGGAGCTTCGACCTGCGCATCAAGGGTGTGCTTGACGATGGGGAGGCGGTCCAGGAGCTGATCTTCGACCGCGAGCGGACCGCGGCTCTGTCGGGGATCGACCTCGAGGCGGCCAAGGAGATGGCGCAGGACGCGCTGGACACGGGCGTGGTCGAACGGGAGATCCGCGAGCGGGTCATCGGGCGATACATCGAGGTCCGCGGGCCCGAGCTGGGCCGGTACCTCCTGGTGGATGAGTTCGAGACGGCGCCGGTGACGCCCGATCCGGAGGAGCTGCTGATCCGCGCGAGGGCGATCTGATGAGCCAGCAGGACATCCCCACGCGCGAGGTCGCCCGTCGCGTCTTCGCTGCGGAGTTCAACGCGTCGACGTACACCTTCACCGAGAGTGATGCCGAACGTGCGCCGGTGTACGCGCTGCTGCCCACCGGCGCACCGGCGAACCGGGTCTTCTTCGTCGGGACGCTGACCGAGACGGAGGACGTGGGGTCGGACAACGAGTACTGGCGTGGGCGGGTGGTCGACCCGACGGGGACGTTCTTCGTCTACGCAGGGCAGTACCAGCCCGCCGCTGCCGCAAAGCTCCGTGAGCTGGAGCCGCCGGCGTACGTCGCGGTGGTCGGGAAGCCCCGGACGTTCACCACCGATGATGGGTCGGTGACGGTGTCGGTGCGGCCGGAGACGATCTCGGTGGTCGATGCGGACACCCGCGATGCCTGGGTGCTCGAGACCGCCGCACAGACGATGGACCGCATCGAGGCGACAGACCCCACGCTCGGGGCGTACCGTGAGATGGTGGATGAGGCGTATCCCGAGCATGAGACGGACGTCCCTGCGATGGTCACGACCGCGTTGGAGTCGATCGACGGGGTGGCGAGTGATGAGCTCCCGCTCGCCTGAGCCGGCCGTCTGACGCAACGTTAAGACCCTCCCTGTGATACCGACGAGGCACCATGGGGAACAAGAACAAGACCATCTCATTCCGGGTGAATGAGGACGCCTTCGCACAGCTGCGGCAGATCGCCGCCGAGCGTGAGCTGTCGCTGTCGTCGGTCTTCCGGGACTATGTGGACCTGCTGGTCGCCCACGATGGGCGGGTCCAGGTGGTGCCCACGGCGGAGCTGGCGGCCCTGCAGACGCAGGATGAGGAGGGATTCCCCCCGACCGTGTCGGTCCCCAAGAGCTTCATCCGGGAGCATGAGCGTCTCGAGCTCGAGACGGAGCACCTCCGTGAGCAGCTCGATGAACACAAGCAGTTCGTGCGGTACCTCCAGGACGAGCTGGATGCGATCGACGAGGACATCATCTACCTCGAGGACCTCGACACCTCCGACGGTGAATCCTCATTTCACCTGGGCTGAGCCAGCTGAGCGGCGAGGTCGCGATACAGCACCGCCGAGCCGGTGCTGGCGCCTGTGGCGGCGAGCGCCGCGGTGGCCTCGAGGGTGCGGATGCTGTGGTCGAGGAAGCTGCGCACGTCCCCCTCGTACGCGATGAGACCGTACTCAGCGCGGATCACCTCACAGATCGACCCCGGTCCACGCCCCTCAGCACGGAGGTCGAGCACATCGGTGAGGAAGCACCGCTCGGGATGCCCGGTGTAGATCGCATCGGGGTCCCGTGGGGTGAGGAATCGGTCGACGAACGCCGCGACACGATCGTAGCCGCCCCCCTCGATGGCGGCGAGCACCTCGGGGTCAGTCAGCGCATCCATCGTCGCCCCGTGGAACGCACGCGGCGGGAAGCCCCGGTCGACGACCGCCGTCAGGTGGCGATGATCCGCGAGGACGACCCGTGCGGCGAGGTTCATAGACACATCTGTGGCACCGGGCGGCTAGAACCGCGTGGTCGGCTCCGTAACGTATTAATCGACATCTGGGGTAGTGATGACAGTGTCCGGGTTGGGGTAGTGGTCATCCTTCAGCCTTGTGGAGGCTGAGACGCGGGTTCAATTCTCGCACCCGGACCTACCGTGTACCGCAGAGGGAGCTGATCAGCCGCCGATGGCCACCGAGCGATGAGCAGCCTCGCTGCGAACCGGCGCCCGGTGGCGATCCTGTTCCTGATCGTGTTCATCGACCTCGTCGGCTTCGGGCTGCTGATCCCGGTCATCCCCCTGTACGCGAAGTTCTTCGGGGCGAACGAGTTCACCGGGAGCCTCCTCATCGCGACGTACTCGCTCCTGCAGTTCATCGCAGCGCCGGTCCTGGGTCGACTGTCGGATGAGCGCGGACGCAGGCCGATCCTGATGCTCTCGCTGTTCGGTGCGACGGTGGCCTGGGTGATCTTCGGGTTCGCAGAGCCGATCGCGGGCGCCGTGGGCACCGCCACCGGGCTGGGGGTCCTGTTCGTCGCACGGGCGCTCGCCGGAGCGATGGGGGGCAACATCGCCGCCGCGAACGCGTACATCGCCGACATCACCGGGCCGGAGGAGCGCGCGAAGGGGCTGGGGATCCTCGGCGCGGCGTTCGGGGTGGGGTTCGTCTTCGGGCCCGCCATCGCCGCGGTCGTGACACAGCCTGCGGTGCTGGAGGCGCTGGCGGGGGTGACACCGGCGCCGCTTCCGGTCTCTGCGTACAGCGTCCCCTCGTTCATCGCCGCGGCGCTGTCGTTCATCGCGCTGGTGCTCACGGCGGTGGCGCTCCCCGAGCCACCGCGGTCACAGGCGGTGACACCCCAGGCACAGGGTCGGATCGCACGGCTGCGTGAGGCGCTGCAGACACCCGGTCTGTTCGCACTGATCGTGGCCTTCTTCGTCGTGAGCTTCGCCTTCTCCGCCTTCGAGAGCCAGTTCATCTTCCTCACGAACGACCGGCTGGGGTACGGGACCGTGGCCAACGGTGTGCTGCTGACGTACATCGGTGTGCTGATCGTGATCGTCCAGGGGGGGCTGATCGGCCCGCTGACCAGGCGCTTCGGGGAGGCGCGTCTGGCGGTGACGGGCGTGGTGATCCAGCTGGCCACACTGTGGATGGTCCCCGTCGCCGTGGGTGTCAGCGGCCTGCCCGGAGTCGGACTGCTCGACAGTGGTGGTGTGGCGCTGGCGATCGTCGCGACGCCGTTGGCGTTCGGCAACGGGATCACCAACGTATCGCTGAACGCGCTGGTCTCCCGCACCGCGGGGGCCGATGAGCAGGGCGGGGTGTTCGGGCTCACGCAGTCGGCGGGCTCGCTCGCGCGCACGGTGGGGCCGGCGACGGCGGGCCTGCTGTACGTCACCGCAGGGTACTGGTCCCCGTTCGTCGTGTCGGCGCTGCTGTTCGCGCCGGTGGTGGTGCTGCTGATCCGGTCTGCGGCGCTATCGGGCGAACACTGATCCACCCTGCGGTGCGGTGGCATCGGAGTTGATGATGCTGAACGCCCGCATCAGATCAGAGCGTGAGACCAACCCGACGAGTTCGCCGTCGGCGACCACGGGGAGACGCCCGATGTCGTGCCGCTGGAGCGTCTCCAGTGCGTCCATCGCGGGGGTCTCCGGATGTGTCACCCGGACCTCATCGCTCATCACATCCTCGACGCGCAGTGCATCACGCTCGACCGCAGCGACGTCGCGTGCGTCGTCGAGCGTGACCATCCCCACGAGGCTACCGGCTCGCAACACGGGGTAGCCGGTGTGCCGCTCCGAGAGCATCCGGTCGAGCAGCCCCGCGACGGTGGTGGTGCTCTCGACGGTGTCCAGACGCGTCTGCGGCGTCATGATGTCGCGGACGGTCACCCCCTCGAACGCCGCTTTCATGACGGTCTGCTGGGACTCCGAGGAGGCGCCCATGTAGATGAAGAACGCCAGCGCGAGCAGGAAGATGTTCATGAACAGGCCCACGAAGCCGAGGAGGATCGCGAAGGCCTTGCCCACCTCCGCCGCGAGCTGGGTCGCACGGGCGTGCGGGCGGGTCCGCGCCAACAGCGCACGGAGCACGCGACCACCGTCCATGGGGAACCCAGGCAGGAGATTGAACGCGGCGAGGACGATGTTCGTCAGCGCGAGGTACCCCATCACGAACAGTGCCGACTGCGCCGTCGACGGCAGCAGCAGCACCAGCGCATACGCCAGCACCCCGAGCCCGACGCTGACAGCGGGGCCCGCCACCGCGATCGCCAGCTCCTCCCGCCAGTCCTCCGGCATCTCGCTGAAGCTGGCGACCCCACCCAGCAGCCACAGGGTGATCGAATCGATCTCGTAGCCGAACCGCATCGCGACGATGGAGTGCCCGAACTCATGCAGCAGCACGCACACGAAGAGGCCGATCGCCGCGGCACTGCCGAGGAGCCACGGACGCAGCCCGCCCGTCAGCGCTGTGGGCTCCAGCTGCATCCCGATGAGGTCGGAGAGGACCACCGCCAGCTGGGCCACGTCCGACCCGATCAGCCACGCGAAGATCGGGAGGATCAGGAGGAACGTCAGGTTGAGCCGGATCGGGATCCCCAGGACGGAGCCGATCTGGATGCCACGCATATCAGGGGTGTCGGCGGCCGGTGCATAAGTCCCCGCCGGCCAGGACGAATCGCTGAAGTCACCGATCCGAGTAGGCGTGCTGTGGATGCGATACCGGAGAGCCTCGACCGGGTGTTCCTGCACGGGGAGACCCCAGCCCGCATCCGGGTGATCACCGACCCCCCATGGGGAGCGCACCTGCGGGTGCGCTTGCAGATCACCGATGTGGGACCGCGGCCGCATCGGTTCACACAGACGGTGGGGTCAGAGCAGACCCCCCTGCGCCCGGAGGCGTTCATCGCGGCGCTGCGGGCGGCACGTGTGATCCGCATCTCCGATCACACGCCAGATGCGGCCAGACAGCGCCTGATGGGACTGCTCCGGGACTTCCAGCTCGAGGGCGCGGTGGTCCGCACGTGCCGCCTCTGCGCACTCGAGTGGCGCTACAGTCCGGTGACGGCCCAGACGGGGGTCGACCACGATGGGGAGCTGATCTGTCGGAGCTGTGCGATGGGCGAGGTGCGTCGGTACCTCCGCATGAGTCGGGTGCAGCTGTCTGCGGCAGCGATCGACCGGCTGGAGGGGCTGTTGAGCCAGACCGGTGAGCTCGCGCAGATCCGGCGCATGCTGGAGGGAGGGCTCGACCCTGCGGTGACGCAGGTGGACACGATCGCCGCGGACCCACCCAGGGGGGGTGGGGTGCCGGTCGAGGAGCTGCCGATCGACCCGCGTGTGCGGGAGCGGCTCAGCGACCGCATCGACCGACTGCTGCCGGTGCAGGCAGCGGCGGTGCAGGCGGGGCTGCTCGACGGCGAGGACCTGCTGGTGGTGAGTGCGACGGCGACGGGCAAGACGCTGATCGGTGAGCTCGCCGGGGTCGACCGGGCGGTGCGGGGTGCGGGCGCACTGCTGTTTCTGGTGCCGCTGGTCGCGCTGGCGAACCAGAAGTACCGGGACTTCCATCGGCGGTACGGGGAGCTCCTGCGGGTGACGCTGCGGGTGGGTGGGTCGCGGCTGCAGCAGGGTGGTCCGGCGTTCGACCCCGGCGCAGACATCATCGTCGGCACCTACGAGGGCATCGACCATGCGCTGCGGACCGGGCGCCGACTGGGGGATGTGGGGACGGTGGTCATCGACGAGGTGCACGAGCTGGGCGATCCTGCCCGCGGCCCCGAGCTCGATGGGCTCATCGCCCGCCTCCGGTACGCACAGCGGGAGCAGACCGGCAGCGCACCCCAGGGCATCTACCTGTCGGCGACGGTGGGCGACCCCGAGGCGCTCGCGGCCGGCCTCGGTGCACGGGTGGTCCGTCACGACACCAGACCGGTGCCCATCGAGCGGCACGTCACCTTCAGCGCGCGCGACCGCAAGCACGCGGTCATCGACCGGTTGGTCGGACGGGCGTTCGACCAACGTTCCTCGAAGGGGTACCCCGGCCAGAGCATCATCTTCACGAACGCGCGGGCACGCTGCCACACGCTGGCGAACCGACTGGACAGCGACGCCGCGGCGTACCATGCGGGGCTGTCGAACGCCAGACGGCGACGGGTCGAAGCCCGCTTCGCCGAGGGCGAGCTGGCGGCGGTGGTGACGACGGCCGCGCTCGCGGCGGGGGTGGACTTCCCCGCCCAACAGGTCATCTTCGATGCGCTCGCGATGGGGATCGAGTGGCTGGACGTGGCCGCCTTCGAGCAGATGCTCGGGCGGGCGGGGCGACCGACGTATCACGACCTCGGCCGAGTGTACCTGATCATCGAGCCGGAGGGGCGGTACCACGGGACGATGGAGCGGACGGAGGACGCGGTGGCCTTCGAGCTGCTCGCAGGCGAGATGGGCGCGGCGGTCCCACAGCCTGACCGGGCACAGGCCGCAGCGCAGGTCCTCGCGAACATGGTCGTCGGGGGCGCCGACGCGCAGCGGATCACCCAGCAGATGGTCGCCGATATCGAGGTCCGCGATGCGGTCGCCGACCTGCTGCGGTGGGGGATGATCGACGGTGCGACGCCGACGGCCCTGGGGGCGACGACCACGGCCCACTTTCTGACCCCCCAGCGGGCGCTGCGGCTGCGGGATGCCGCCACGGCGGGCGTCTCCCCGGCCCAGCTGCTGTATTCCGATTTCGAGACCGAACGGTCGTGAGCTGACCATAATGCTTTGACGCCGTGCGGTCATCATCTTCGGTGTGACGCCCCTGACGCCCGACATCATCGCGATCTTGCTGATCATCGGCGTCGCGCTGGTGCTGTTCGTGACCGAACCGGTGCCGGTGGACATCACCGCACTGGGGATCTTGGTCGCCCTGCTGCTGACGGAACCCCTCTCGGAGCTGCTCGTCACCGCGGGCATCCTCGGGGTGCCGATCCGGCTGTTCGCGACGTACCCAGCCGATGCGCTCTCGGGCTTCTCGAGTGCGGCCACACTGACCGTGCTGGCGATGTTCATCCTGAGCGAGGGGGTCCAGCAGACGGGGGTGATCCAGCGGCTGGGTGTGTCCGTCGCGGGGGTGACCAAGGGGTCACTCCGCCGGCAGCTGGGTGCGACTGTGGGGATCGTCTCACCGATCAGTGGGTTCATCAACAACACCGCGGCAGTGGCGATCCTGCTGCCGATGGTGACCGACATCGCCGACCGTGGGAACACCTCCCCCTCGAAGCTGCTGTTGCCGTTGTCCTACGCATCGATGTTCGGCGGGATGCTGACGGTGATCGGGACCTCCACCAACATCCTCGCGTCGGAGCTGGCCAACGAGTTCCTTGGCGAGCCGTTCCGCATGTTCGAGTTCACCCAGCTCGGGGTGGTGATCACGGTGGTGGGGGCGGTGTACCTCATGACGGTCGGACACCGGCTGACACCCGCCCGGATCGCCCCCGAGCAGGACCTCACCGAGGAGTTCAGACTGGGGGAGTACCTGACGGAGGTCGCCGTCCGGGAGGACTCGCCGCTGGTGGGCCAGCGCATCGATGCAGCCGTCGGGTCGAGTGACCTCGACATCGACATCGTCCAGCTGATCCGTGAGGGGGCGGTGTTCCTCGAACCGCTGGGGCCGAAGCAGATCCAGCCGGGGGACATCTTCGCGATCCGGACCGACCGCGACACGCTCGTCGAGCTGCTCGACCTCGAGGGGCTGGATGTCGTCCCCACACGCGTGGACGAGGCAGAGCTGGAGGCGGGGGAGGATGTCCAGAATCTGATCGAGGTGATCATCGGCCCCGGCTCGTCGTTGGTGGGGGAGTCGCTGCGGTCAGCGTCGTTCCTCGACCGGTACGATGCGTCTGTCCTGGCACTCCGGCGGGGTGATGAGCTGATCCGGCGCCGGCTCGATCGCATCCCGTTGCGTGTGGGGGATGCGCTGTTGGTGCAGGCGACCGCCGCCTCCATCGGACGGTTGGATGCGAACCGGGACTTCATCGTCGCCCAGGAGGTCTACCGCCACGCGTATCGGGAGTCGAAGACCCTCATCGCGGTGACGATCGTCGCCGCGGTCGTCCTCGGGGCGGCATTCACGCCGGTGCCGATCGTCGTCGCGGCGTTGGGAGGGGCGCTCGCGATGGTGATCGCGGGTATCCTCCGACCGAAGGAGGTCTACGACGCGGTCCAGTGGGACATCATCTTCCTGCTCGCGGGGGTGATCCCACTCGGGTTGGCGCTGGAACAGACGGGTGCTGCGGGCATGCTCGGGTCGGTGCTGCTGGGTGCCAGCGGGGTGCTCCCCCCCATCGCGATGGTGGGACTGGTGTACGTGATCACGGCGATCGTCACGAACCTCATCTCGAACAACGCGAGTGTGGTGCTGATGGTGCCGATCGCGGTGAGTGCCGCAACCGCGGTGGGGGCGAACGCGTTCGCCTATGTGATGGCGGTCACGTTCGCCGCATCGACGGCGTTCATGACGCCGGTGGGGTACCAGACGAACCTGTTCGTCTACGGGCCCGGCGGCTACCGGTTCACCGACTACCTGCGGGTGGGAGGGCCCCTGCAGCTCGTGTTCGCAGTGGTGACGACGCTGGGGATCAGCGTGATCTGGGGGGTCTGAGCGCCCGACCCGAACGGTTTAATCAACGCGAGCGTCTCTCTGCGTCCACGGGACCGTGGGTTAGCCTGGTATACTTCGGGCCTTGGGTGCCCGTGACCCCGGTTCGAATCCGGGCGGTCCCATCGATCACCCCTCGTACGCTGGCTTGCGACCGTGTGCATCCGTGAGCCACGCATCCACCGCACGGACCAACGGACCCGAACGGTGGATGACGTTCGCCGCCGGGTCGACCACCGTGGAGGGTGCGGTCCCCCCGAGGGCACCGACGTCGATCGTCGCAGCGACCGCATCCAGCACCGATCGGTCGAGCGTGGCAAGCGTGGTGACCGGCGGGGCACCGCTGCGGTTCGCACTCGTCGCTGTGAGGGGGATGGGGTCGACCGCCTCGAGCAGTCGCTGAGCGACCGGGTGCGCCGGCAGCCGGATGCCGACGGTGGGCCCGCCCGCGGTGACCGCATCGACGATCACGTCGGTCCGGCGTGGGGCGATCACCGTCACCGGGCCCGGCAGGAACGCCCGCATGAACCGATGCGCCAGGTCCGTCGGTGTGCTGTAGCGGTACACCGTCGCGAGCGAGGCGATGGCGATCGACATCGGCTTGCTCCGCTCACGCGCCTTCGCGGCGTAGACCGCCTCGACCGCCGCGGTCCGCGTCGCGTCCGCACCGAGACCATACACCGTCTCCGTGGGGTAGATCACCACCGTGCCGGCCCGGATGGCCTCGATCGCAGGGGTGAGGTCGATCGCCTGCGGGTCGGTCATCGACCCCCTCGGACGCCCGAGACCGCCTCGGCGATCTCCGGATACGCGGGGAACTGTGGCCACTCATCGGCGACCCACCGGTACCGGATGGTACCATCTGGGGTGGTGACGAACACCGCAGGCCGATGTGCGGTGAGTCCGGGAAGGCCGTCGAGGGGGAGTGAGAGGTCCGTCGCGGTCGCCAGCGCCCGCTGTGGGTCGCTCGCGATGGTGGCGGGGTGGCCGTGCTCGCGGAGGAAGCCGGCGATCGCGTACGGGTCGGAGACGGTCACCCCCACCACGCGGCTCGTCTCGAGGACCCCCGCCTCCGCCAGCCCAGCGTACAGGTACGTCGTGGGGAACGCACCGATCATCGGATGGAACACGACCGTGATCGGCCCCGCCGCATCCGCCGGGGGGACCTCGCCGGCCCGCCACGTCTCTGCGGTCACGAGCGTCGTCTCTGCCATCGGGAGCTGCTCATCGACCGAGGGGGGCGAACAGGCCGGCAGCGGGGTCACATCGAACGGGAGGTCCATCAGTCGCCCCCATAGGTCGCATCAAGGTATGCGATGATGTTGGCCGATTCCGCCATGGCGACCCCGGTGTTCGGGTCGTCGATCGCCGGCACCGATCGGACCCCGGTGAGGCGCTTGACCGCATCACGGTGTGAGTGCAGTGGTGCCACGTACTCCGACTCATACGCGAGCTCCAGCTGGTGCAGATGCTGGATGACCCGCTCGCAGAACGGACACCCCTCCAGGCGGTAGATGGTGATCGGGTCAGCAGGATCGGTCATGTCCCGTCCTCGGCGGCAGAGGCTCGTATACGCTTCGGCTGTGCGCGCCTGAGGGCAACCCTTAATTCATGAGCCAGGATACTGCGCGGTAGTTCCAATGGGGTTGCGTACGGCGCTCACATCCGCCTCAAGCGGTGAGCCTGCCGTCCTCGCACAGCTGTTGCAGGTGAGCAGCCCCTCCGCTGAGACGCTGACGATCGGGGGGGTGGTGCTGATCGTGGTGCTGTTGGTGCTGTCGGCGTTCTTCTCATCGGCGGAGATCGCGATGTTCTCGATCGCACGCCACCGCGTGGATGCGCTGGTGGACGAGGCGGTCCCCGGTGCGGCGATCATCGATGAGCTGAAGGCGAATCCACATCGGCTGCTCGTGACGATCCTCGTCGGCAACAACGTGGTGAACATCGCGATGTCCTCGCTCGCGACCGCGATCGTGGGGTTCTACTTCGACCCCGGCACCGCGGTGCTGGTGACGACCTTCGCGATCACCTCGCTGGTGCTGCTGTTCGGCGAGAGTGCACCGAAGTCATACGCCGTCGAGCACACCGAGTCGTGGGCCCTGCGGATCGCACGGCCGCTGAAGTACGCAGAGTCGGTGCTGTATCCGCTCGTGGTGATCTTCGATCGCCTCACACGCGCGGTGAACCGGCTGACCGGTGGGCGGTCAGAGATCGAGTCCACCTACATCACCCGCGATGAGATCCAGGACCTCATCGAGACCGGCGAGCGCGAGGGGGTCATCGATGAGGATGAGCGGGAGATGCTCGACCGTATCTTCCGGTTCAACCAGACGATCGCCAAGGAGGTGATGACCCCCCGACTGGACGTCACCGCGGTGGCGTACGATGCGTCCGTGGAGGAGGCCATCGAGACGTGCGTCCAGTCGGACCATGAGCGGGTCCCGGTGTACCAGGGGAACCTGGACAACATCGTGGGGGTCGTGACCATCCGGGACCTGGTGCGCGCGAAGCACTACGGTGAGGGGCCCGTCGAGCTGCGCAGTCTGGTCGAGCCCACGCTCCATGTGCCGGAGTCGAAGAACGTGGACGAGCTGCTCGCGGAGATCCAGGAGGACCGGCTCCGGATGGTGGTCGTGATCGATGAGTTCGGCACCACGGAGGGGATCATCACCATGGAGGACATGCTCGAGGAGATCGTCGGGGAGATCCTCGCCGATGATGAGGAGGCGGCGTTCGAACGCGTGAGCGACCGCGAGACGCTCGTCCGCGGGGAGATGAACATCGATGAGGTGAACGATGCCCTGGGGATCGAGCTGCCGGAGGGGGAGGAGTTCGAGACGCTCGCGGGATTCATCTTCAACCGTGCGGGTCGTTTGGTCGAAGAGGGCGAGCAGATCACCTTCGAGCACATCACCATCGCGATCGAGGAGGTCGACAACACCCGCATCATGCGCGCTCGCATCATCATCGATCACCCCGAGGTCGCCTCAGAGTAGCGAGAGTCCCGCCGCGAGAGCGTAGCCGATGAGCACCGCCAGCAGCAGCGAGCCGATCCACGCGAGGGCGGTCCGGAGGATCTTGCGACGGCTGACGGCGGCGCGGTCGACCGACAGCCCCGACCCGATGATCGCACTCACGATGATCTCGTTGAACGACACCGGGACCCCGATCCCGACCGCGAGCTGTGCGATCGCGAAGGCCGGGATCATCGCAGCGATCGACCGCCGGGGTCCCAACGAGGAGTAGTCACGGGCGAGGGCCTTGATCAGGCGGGGCGCACCCGTCCACGATCCGATGAGCAGGCCCACGCCGCCACCGACGAGCAGGAGGCTGAAGGGGACCCCACCGCCGCCGGTCATCACCGGCACGAGGGGGCCGATGGCCAGTCCCACCTGTGATGCGCCCGCCGAGAACGCGACGAGCACCCCCAGGATCAGCAGGAACCATCGCTCACCCCGGTCGGGGTCGTGCCGCAGTGTCTGGCGGACGAGCACGACGCCGGCGGTGCCCACCAGGGTGGTCCAGCCGATCACCGCGGCGTTGGGGCTGATGGGTGAGGGGGTGACCGTCTGGAGGAACCCGATGATGGTGAGCTCACCGGCCGGACCGAACCGGGCGTGTGCGATGATCATGGTGACGATGCCACCGAGTGCCGCGACGGTCCGCTGCTCGGTCCGCCCGGACCGCCGCAGCAGCCGGGCGATCAGGAAGGCCGCACCGGCGCCGACGAACGGGGTCGCCAACCAGACCGCACCGATCACCGCGTACACCGCTGGTTGGGGGGTCCCACCGAGCCCGAGGCCCACCCCGACCACCGCGCCCGTCACCGTGAAGGCGGTCGCGATCGGGTAGCCCGCGAAGACACCGGTCGCCACCAGCACCGCGGCGATCGTGAGTGCGATCGTCGCACCCTCGACACCCAACGGGGCGCCACCGATGAGGTCACGACCGATCGTCGTGGTGATGCTGCCACCCTGCAGCACCGCACCGAGCAGCCCGAAGATCCCGACCAGCAGCCCCGCCCTGAGCACGGAGATGGCCCGTGCGCCCACCGCCGGTGCGAACGGGGTCGACCCCGACGAGCCGGCCCCGATGGCCCACGCCATGAAGCCGCTGGCGATGACCGCGACGGTCAGTCCGACCAGCTCCACGACGGCGGTCATCGCCTGCGTCGGTACGTGTCGTCATATCCCGCACGCAGGCCGAGCACCGACCGACGGAAGATCAGGTACAGCGCGAGCACCGTGCCCACGACGACACCGATGACGATGAGGAATCCCAACAGGCTGCCGCCTGTCTGTGCGATCACCGAGATGCCTCCGTGGACGCATGCATCACTGTCAGCCAGTCACACCGACCATTTAGCTATTGCCCGTCGGGGGTGTCCTGACGATGCTCGCGGGGGAGTCCCCGCACCGCGGTGGCCTTGAACTGGACCCCGATCATCTCGCCCGGGGTGAGCCGCATGCGGTCGGTGCTCGCTCTGGTGATCAGCGCACGCAGGGGCACCTCCAGCCCCACATCGACCGCCACACGGTCGATCTGCTCGCCACGGTCGATCGTCGTGATCGCACCCTCGAACCGGTTCATGATGCTGGTCGACTCCGCGTCCACACCCCCCTCCACCAGTGCGACCGCCTCCGCGCGGATGTGGAGATCGATCACACCGGTGCCGGTGGGGACGACCGCCGTGATCGCGCCTGCGGCCGTCTGGACGGTCGCGAGTTCACCCTCATGTGCGGTGAGCGTGCCCTCGACGATGGTGGACTCCCCCGCGGCGACCCACCGCAGGGTCTGCTCGAGCAGGCGGAACTGCCGGATGAGCATCACCGCCGGCTGGGTCAGCTCACTGCCCCCACCCCCCGCGCCACCACGACGACGCTCCACCAGCGGGCCCAGCGCCCCCTCGAGGGTCACCACCCGCCGGTGCGCATGAGCGTAGGACCGGCCGAGGGCCTCCGCAGCCTGATGGAGTGAGCCGTGTGACCCGACCGCGGACAGCAGGTGGATGTCCCCGGTGGTGACCTGTGCGTCGCCGACCGACAGCTGTGCCTCGACCGCGGCGTCACCACGCATACAGGCGAGTCAACGCGTGGTGGTGTAATACTGTCACCCTCTGGAGGTCCCCGGCGGCGAGGGGTGCACACGGCGGAGCCCGGCGCGAACGGGTGAGAGGACGGGGGCGCGGGATGTGCCCGCACGTGGGGGATGACCACCGACGGGCAGATGGTCGCAGCCCCCGTGGGCGCCGTCGGCGTGAGTCGCCTAGCCGGCGGTGGGGGAGGTGACCTGGCCGTGGAGGATCGCCAGCGCGCCGAGTGCCAGCAGCGACAGCGTCGCGGGGACCAACCACGCGGTCCCGTACCCCAGCGACTCCACGATGAGCCCGAACACGGGTGGGGTCACGAGCCCGCCGATGTTGATCGCGATCTGTCCCGCTGCGGTCGCAGTGCCGATCGTCGACCGGGGGACGAGCTGGGTCAGCGCGGAGTAGTAGACCCCCGTCGAACCCAACATCGAGACCCCCAGGCCAGCGAAGATGAGTGCCACCACCCGCGGGTCTGCGGGGGTGAAGCCCAGGATGCCGAAGAGCACCCCCGCGACGAACAGCTGGAGACCGATCACCTGCACAGGGCCACGGACGCCCCCGATGCGGTCCGCGAGCGAGCCGGCGAGGACCCGCCCGACGCTGCCGGTCAGCTGGGTGGCTGCGAGGACGCCACCTGCAGCGGCGACACCCATCCCCGCGACATCCTCCGCGTACAGGATCGTGTAGCTCAGTGTGGTGAAGATCGTCGCACCGACGACGACCCCCGCCGCCACCAGGGGGAGGTAGCCGGTGGTGCCGCGGAGCTGGCCGAAGTCCGGCCGGCGCATCTGTCCACCGCCCCCGACGCCCTGGTATCGCACCGCGAAGGCGACCGCGAACCCCCCAGAGACAGCCGCGATGAGGAGGAAGCCCGACTGCCAGGCCGCGACGGCCGCCAGCGTGGTGATGAGGACCGACGCGATCGCACTGCCGGTGGTCACCCCGACCTGCTTGAGCCCCATCGCGAGGTTGGCGTGACCGGTGGGTGCTGCGGCGACGATGCCCCGGTTCGACGCGGGCATCGCGGGGGCGTAGCCTGCACCCAAGACGAGCCCCGCCAGCAGCAGTGCCGGATACGATGGGGCGATCGTGACCCCCACCAGCCCGATGATGAGCACGCCGATCGCAGCCAGCATGATCCGGCGGTCCCCGTACGCGTCGACGAGGGCACCGCTGGGGGCCAGGGCGAGGGTGTACCCCACCACGGTCGTGGTGATGAAGAGCCCGACGTACAGCTCAGAGAGCCCGAACACCGCGCGGATGATGCCCGTGGCCGCGAAGGCGGTGTAGTACCCGAGGCTCGCGACGGTCTGCCAGCCGGTGATCAGCGCGACGCCCCGCCAGCTCGCGGTCATCAGACCGCATCGAGCGTCTCGAAGATCGCCTCGATCAACGCGTTGGCGGTCGCCTCGGTGGGGGTGCAGTCCGGGTCGAGACCGTGGGCACCGAGCGTCGCCGCGGTGGGGGCTCCGATGGCCCCCACCGTCAGCTGTGGCCGCTGCGCCATGATCGCCTCCTCGACCCCGGCGGCCGCCGCGATCTCGAGGAAGTGCTCGACGGTCAGCGAGGAGGTGAACGCCAGCGCATCGACCTCACCCGCAGCGGTCGCCTGGACGCTCACACCGGCGCCAGCGGGCTGCTCGAGGCGGTAGAGCACGACCTCATCATGCGGCACCGCTGCGGACGAGAGGGCCTCCGGCAGCACGGCCGAGCCATGGTCACTGCGTGCGATGACGACGTGTGCGGGCGCCGCATCGATGATGAATGCCGCGAGCGCCTCGGAGTCGTATCGCGGGGGGGTCGGTGGCCGCGGCCACCCCGCAGCCACCGCTGCATCGGCGGTCGCAGCGCCCACAGCGACCACCTGGGTCGCCGTCGGGGTCCATCCGGCGGCCGCGGTGAGCTCGACACCGGTCCGACTCGTGAACACCGTCATCGGGGCATCGGGCGGGGGCAGCTGCCCGGTGGAGCTGATCGACAGCATCGGGTCACACAGCGGCTCGCCGCCGTGGTCGCGCACCAGCGTGGCGGTCCGACGCATGCGCGCGTCGTCCGGGCGGAACAGGGCGACGACGGGGGGGTCCCCACTCATCTGGTGTCCTCCCACCCCCGCAGCCATCGCTGGACGGTCGCGCGGATCGCCGCGACAGCGCCGATCACGATGACCGCAGGCGGCTCGACCGACCGTGCATCACGGACGGACACCGCCTCTGCGAGGGTCGTGGTGAGGACCCGCATCTGCGGCCAGCCCGCCCGCTCGATGAACGCGAGTGGGGTCGACCCGGCTCGGCCACCCGCGAGCAACAGGGGGGCGTACTCCTCCAGCTTGCCCACCCCCATCAGGATGACCAGCGTCCCATCGGTCTGCGCGAGCTGGCCCCACCCGACGGTGGCGCTGGGTTTCGTCGGGTCCTCATGGCCCGTCACGAACGTGACCTCAGAGGCATGCTCGCGGTGGGTCAGGGGGATGCCCGCGAGGGCCGGGGCCGCCACCGCAGAGGACACGCCGGGGACGACCTCGAACGGCACCTCCGCAGCTGCGAGGGCCTCCATCTCCTCGCCACCGCGTCCGAAGACGAACGGGTCCCCGCCCTTGAGGCGCACGACGGATCGTCCCGCGCGCGCCAGCTCCACCATCCGATGGTTCGTGTACGCCTGTGGCGTCCACTCCCCACCTGCGCGCTTGCCGACATCCTCCCGCTTCTCGGGGGGGATCGCCGCGATGATGTCCGCCCCCGGCAGCTTGTCATGCAGGACGACGTCCGCCGCCTCCAGCAGCTCCGCAGCGCGCACCGTCAGCAAGCCGGGGTCGCCGGGGCCTGCTCCGACGAGGTAGACCACACCTGCCTCAGCTGTCGTCATCGGCCCGTGGCCGCCTCCTGCAGCAGCTGGGTCGCGCCCCGCTCGGTGAGCGCCTCCACGAACTCATCGACCGCCTCCTCGTACCGGTGCAGGGGCAGATGCCGGTGCTCGACCACCGACTCAGCGCCGGCCGGGTGGTACACCCCTGCGACCACGTGCGCGGTCGACCCCTGCAGCTGTGCATTGACGCCGATGGGCGCGATGCACCCGCCACCGACACCCGCGAGGATCCGCCGTTCGATCGTCGTCGCCACCCGGCTGGGGTGGTCATCGAGCACGCGGCGGACACGCCCCAGCTCGGGGTGGTCCCGCCGCATCACCACACAGATCGCCCCCTGCGCAGGTGCAGGGATGAACCGTCGTCGCGGCAGGGGGACCACCCCGAAGTGGCCGGTGAGCTCGAGCCGCTGGAGCCCCGCCGCCGCGAGGATGAGCCCCGCGAACGGGGGCTCCGGCGGCTCACGCTCGAGGGCGGCCACATCCGTCTCCGACAGCGTGGTCTGCCATGAGTCGAGGTCCGCCTCCGCATCAGCCTCGATGCGCTCGCGCTCGGCGGACAGCGTCGGTGCGATCAGCTTCTGGATCCGGGTGTCGACGTTCCCTCGGATCGGCGCCACCTCGAGCCCATCGCTGTGGGTCAGCAGCTGGGCCTGACGACGGAGCGAGCCGGTCCCGATGACCGCACCTGCCGGCAGTGCATCCAGCGGGTCGCCCGCCGGGGTGACGAGGACATCGCGGGTGGGGCCTCGGGGCAACACGGCGGCGACGCAGAGCCCCTCTGGCATCTCCGTCGGCATGTCCTTCATCGAGTGGATGGCCCCATCCGCCTCCCCCTCGATCACCGGGGTGTCCACCCGCCGCACGAACGCCCCGATCGTGCCCAGCTCCGCGACCACCGCAGCGGGTGCACGGTCCGCGTCGCTCTCGATGACCTCGACCTCGACACCGATGCGATGCCGCAGCAGTCGTTCTGCGACCAGGTCGGACTGGAGACGGGCCAACGCAGAACCGCGGGATGCCACCGTCAACGTGGCCCGATGACTCATACCGGTCGGAGTCGGCGGGCCTATGAAAAGGCCTTCATCTGCGGGTCGGCGGAGCTACAGGAGGTCCTGGTACGCATCGAGGGCCGTGTCGACGTCTGCCTCCGTGTGGGCCGCGCACAGGAACTGCGATTCGAACTGGTTCGGTGGCAGGAGGATGCCCGCATCACGCATCGCGGGGCGGAAGACCCGCTCCCACCGGTCGGTCGCCCCGGCGCGCACATCCGCGGCCCGTGACGGACAGTGCTCGCGGCGGGCACACGACTCCGACCGCCGGCATCCGTGGCTGCAGCCGGCGGTCTGAGCAGCGGTGGGCGCACGGCTGAAGAGGATCTTGAACATCGACCCCCGGCCGACGACGGTGTACGATGGTGCGACATCGGCGCAGATGTCGATCAGCCCCGCACGGAGCCGCTCGCCCAGGGCGCTGAGGTGGTCGTACACATCGTGATCGGCGGCGTACTCCAGCGTGGCGAGGCCCGCCGCCATCGTCACCGGATGTCCCGAGAACGTCCCAGACTGGAAGACATCGCCAGACGGTGTGAAGTGCTCGATCAGCGCGGCTGGGCCGCCCACCGCGCCCACGGGGAACCCCCCGCCGATGATCTTCCCGAACGTGGTGAGGTCCGGCGTCACCCCGAAGAGCCCCTGGGCGCAGCCGAGTCCACCGACGCGGAAGCCCGTGATCACCTCATCGAAGATCAGCAGCGCCCCATGACGGTCGGTGACCGCGCGCAGGTGCTCGAGGTAGCCGCTGTCGGGGTCGATGATGCCGTTGTTCGCGAGGATCGGCTCGGTCATCACCGCCGCGATGCGGTCACCGTGTGCCTCGAAGACCGCATCGACCGCCGTGGTGTCGTTGAACGGGACCGGGACCGTCGATGCGCTGAACGCAGCGGGGATCCCCGGACTTGAGGGCTCGACCGCGGTGGCATCACCCTCGACCAGCGTCGACTCCTGGGCGCCGTGGTACCCACCCTGCATGATCACCACCAGGTCGCGGCCCGTCACCGCCCGCGCCAGGCGCACCGCCGAGACGGTCGCCTCCGTCCCGGAGTTGACGAACCGGAGCATCTCGACGGAGGGCACATGCGCGGCGACGAACTCCGCGAGCTCGACCTCCACCGCGGTGGGGACGCCGTACATGGGACCGACCGCGACCGCGGCGTCCACCGCCTCGCGGACCGACGGTGGCAGATCATGCCCCAGCAGCAGCGGTCCGTACCCCATCAAGAAGTCCAGATAGCGGTTGCCGTCGACATCCACGACGTGACCTCCGGCACCGTGGTCGATGAACACCGGATAGGGTCGACTCGCGCGGACCGAGGAGTTGACACCACCTGCGAGCACCCCGAGTGCGCGGTCGTAGAGGGCCCGGGAGCTGTCGCGCTGCATGCTGCGAGCTACGGTGCGCGATGTATAGACCTTGCCAGTCACGAGGCGGGGGACCGCAGAAAGAAGTGAGGTGCCGCTCAGACGGCGTCTGCGCCGGTGCTGCCGGTGCGGATCTGATACGCCGCATCGACGGGGAGGATGAACACCTTCCCGTCCCCGGGCTCACCCGTCTGTGCCGCGTCCGCGATCGCCTCGGCGACCTCGGCGCCGTCGACCTCGGCGACGAACACCTCGACCTTTGTCTTCTGATGGAGGTCGACGGTGTACTCGTCCCCGCGCCACTGGCCCGTCTTCGCAGGCTGTGTGCCACGGCCCGACACGTTGCTGACCGTCAGCGAGGGCGCTCCCACCTCCACGAGCGCCTCCTTGACCGCACTCAACCTGTCCGGGCGGATGTACGCGATGACGAGCTCGATCTCGGCCATCTACCGCACCTCCTCGAGGCCACCGTCGGTCTGTGCGAGCGGCTGGCCGCCATCGGTCGCCGTCTCCGGCCGGCCGAACTCGGGGTAGGTGTCGACGCCGTGTTCGGACATGTCCAGCCCCTCGACCTCGTGGGCTGCGGAGACGCGGATCTGCCCGAGCGCCTTCAGCACGCCGAAGACCACCGCGGTCGCGGCGATGGTCCAGCCCGCGATCAGCGCGACGCCGATCAGCTGGACGGTCAGGCTCACCCCGGCACCGGGCACGGTGAAGATCGGGATGCCCACCAGCACCGCCCCGAGGACACCCGCGCTGCCGTGGACGGGGAAGACGGCACACACGTCATCGATCTTGAGGTACTTCTCGACCCAGCCGAAGACGTACACCAGCTGGATGCCACCGACGAGGCCGAAGACGATCCCGGCCCACCAGGTGATGAGATCGGTGTTCGCGGTGACGATGACCAGCCCCGCCAGCAGTCCGTTCGCGACGAAGAGGGTGTCCACCTTCCCGGTCTTCGCGATCGATGCGGCACTGGCACCGACGGCGCCTGCTGCCATCCCGAGCGTCGTCGTCAGCGCGACACGCCCCACGTACTCGAACGAGGCGAGGCCGCTCGCATCGCCGGTGAGGGGAGCTGCGGCGGTCCCCACGTTGAAGCCGTACCACCCGAACGCCAGGATCAGCGTCCCCAGCACGGCGAAGGTGATCGAGTGGCCCGGGATCACGTTGACCGACCCGTCCTCATTGAACTTGTCCAGCCGGGGGCCGACCACCCATGCGGCGGTCAGACCGGCGATACCGCCCATGCCGTGGACGATCATCCCCCCGGCGAAGTCGGCGAACCCGAGCGCACTCAGGTACCCTCCCGCCCAGGTGAGCCCGGTGACGACCGGGTAGATGACGGCGGCGAGCATCACCGTGTACGACACGTACGCGCGCAGTTTCATCCGACCCGCGACCGCCCCGCTGACGATCGTGGCCGCCGTCATCGCGAAGACGGCCCCGAAGAGCCAGTCGACCCAAGCGAGTGTGGATGCCGGCGAGAAGATCGCCGCCAGATCGTACCCCCCACCACCGCCGGTCACGCCGGCAGCGATGGCCTCGACGGCCACACCGACGAGGAAGAAGACGATGACCCCCACGGACCACGTCAGCATGTTCTTCGTCAGCTGGTTCGCGACGTTCTTGCTCCGCACCTGTCCCGCCTCCAGCATCGCGAAGCCCGCGTGCATGAAGAAGATCAGGAAGGTGACCGTCAGGACCCACGAGTAGTTCACGCCGGTGGCGATCGCCCCGGGATCTGCTTGCAGTGGAAGTGTCATGATTGTTCCTCGTGTTTTGCACGTATGTCCAGCGGTGCGCCAGATACCGTGTGATTTGTCTGATATCTCACGTCAGAAGTACATGGAACAGGGTATAATAAAGGCAGCTGTTGACATATGGAAAGTTCTACGGAAATATTAGGACGTATGTTCAAAATGCCTGCAGATATAATGTGTATAAGGATATGGACCGTTCACTGCGACCCCATCTGGCGCCTCGGTTCTGGACGGACGGTCACCCGAGTGCTGCGGCGATCGTCTCCGCGTGGTAGGTGATCACCATCGAGGCGCCCGCGCGACGCATCCCCACGAGGGCCTCCAGTGCCACCGCGTCACCGTCGACCCAGCCCCGCTCGGCGGCCGCCTGGAGCATCGCGTACTCGCCTGAGACGTTGTACGCGGCGATGGGGACGTCCGCACGCGCGGCCACCTGTGCGACCACGTCCAGATACGCCATCGCGGGTTTGACGATGAGCATGTCTGCCCCCTCCTCGAGGTCGAGGCGGACCTCCCGGTCGACCATGCTCGGGGTCTGTGGGTCCATCTGGTAGTGCCGTCTGTCACCGAAGCGAGGGGCGCCGTCTGCGGCCTCACGGAAGGGGCCGTAGAAGGCGGAGTGGAACTTCACGGCGTAGGACATCACCGCCGTCGCGGCGTTCCCCGACCGGTCCAACCCCGCGCGGATCGCCTCCACCATCCCATCGGCCATCGCGCTCGGGGCGACCACATCCGCGCCCGCCTCCGCATGCGAGATGGCGACCGACGCGAGCCGAGAGAGGGTCTGGTCGTTGTCGACCGTCATGCCGTGGGGGTCCTCGGCCGCCGCGAGGACCCCACAGTGGCCATGGTCGGTGTACTCGCACAGACACACGTCGGTCATCATGACCATCGGCGTCGCACCGACCGCCGCGAGCGCCTGCTGGATGACGCCGTCGGCCGCATCCGCACGAGAGCCCCTGGCATCCTTCGTGGAGGGGATGCCGAAGAGCAACACCCCCCCGATGCCCAGCGCGGCGAGCGCATCCACCCGGGCGGCGACCGCATCGATGGGCAGCCGCTGCTGGCCGGGCATCGACGCGATCGGAGCGGGGGTGTCGATGGTCGCATCGACGAACACCGGGGCGATCAGGTCCCCGGGGCCGACCGTGACGTCCTGGACCAGCTCCCGGATGCCGTCACGACGCAACCGACGCGGCCCCAGACGACTCACTCCGCCCCCTCTGCGGCCGCCAGCTCCCCGGTGATCGCGGCGGCCGTCCGCCGGAGGCGCTCCAGCTCCGCCCGCAGGTGCGCCCCACAGACCCCCACGCGGACCCCACGGTGGCGGGGGTGCACGACCGCGGCTTCAGCACAGTGGTGACACCGCATCTACCGTGCATACCCGCAGTGGGATGTTAAGCGGTTCGTCGACCGGCCTCCGCCAGCGCCTCACGGAACCGCCTGTATCCAGCTGCGTCCAGGCCGGCCACACCCACCTCACGACCATGGGCGTCGCTGCCGCCGGTGACGACCAGCCCTGCATCGGCAGCGATCTGTTCGATCCGGGTGAGATCCGTATCCCCTGCGGACTGTCGCGCATACGGGTAGTACACCTCGATCGCATCGAGCTGATCCACGATGGCCGTCGCCGCTTGGAGGTCGGGGTAGCGATAGGGGTGGGCGAGGGCGACGAGTGCGCCAGCATCCTGCAGCGCGTCGATGGCTTCGGTCACCTCTGGCACCCACCGACGCACGTAGTGTGGACAGCCCGCGCCGATGAGCTCATCGAAGACCCGCTCTGTGGTGTACGTCTCGGTGGCCGCGACCACCGCTGCGGCGATCTGGGGCCGGCCGAGGCCGGTCGTGGGTGTGAGATCGAGCTGGACGTCGAGGGCGGTCTCGAGTGAGTCGATCATGCGGCTGCCCCGCTGGATGCGCGATCGCTGGATCGACTCCAGCAGCGCATCCAGCACGGCGGTCCGATGGGCCCCATACCCCAACAGGTCTACGCGAGAGTCTGCGAGGTCCACACGGATCTCGACGCCCCGGATCACCTCAAGCCCGCCCAGACGACAGCTGGGGGCATCCAGGTCCGGATGCAGCCGATCGTGGTCCGTCACCGCGACCGCCGCCAGTCCCGCACGCGCGGCGACATCGACCACGGCGGCGAGGTCCATCACCCCATCCGACGCCCGGGTGTGAATGTGTAGGTCCGCGCGGATCTCCTCTTGCATGGTCAGCACGAGCGAATGACAGGGTTAAGCCCCGTTGTATTATCATATTAATATTGATGGTATAATATTACTATGTTCATGGACAATAGTTAAGAATACCCGGGCGGAAGGAGAGGTATGCGAATCAACGAAGCAACCCGGCTGGTTCGATCGCACGAGTACCCGACAACGACGACTGACCTCATCACCGCCTACGGTGAGCAGACCCTGCAGCTGGCGAACGGGGATGCGACGCTGGGCGATGCACTCCGCGTCGCGGGCGAGGAGACGTACCCGACCGCGTCAGATGCGGAGGCGGCGCTGATGTGCGGGCTCGGCCACGCGGCGATCGGGCGGCGATTCTACAGCGATCGGGATGCGTACAGCGCAGGCGAGGACGGACCGCAGCAGGTCTCCTTCTGATCGGGCCGGGCGACGTCTACTTCTGCTGTAACTGCAGGTCGATCGGCACCGACCCCACCGTGTAGCCGGTGGGTCGTCCACCTGGGACATACCGCACGACCGCTGCGGGGCGGTGCCCCACCGCTGGCTGCTGCTCGAGCAGCGTCTGCCACTCTGATTGACTGAAGCTGGAGCAGTCGACCACGAGGAGCACCCCACCCCCGTGGCGTGCCAGCTGTCCGTTGGACTTCACCGAGGCGGTGTCCTTGATCGCTCGCACCGGTGAGGACGCAGATCGCCGCTGCGGAGGGAGCGGGCGGGTGACCTCGACGAGGGTGGTCTGATCGCCGGCGTTCACGCGGAAGTCGATCGAGTGGCCGGTGGTCACGGGGATCTCCGGTTCCAGTGCGTACCCCGCGTCCACGAGGAGCTTCGCGATGTTGAACTCGCCCATCGCGGCGGTCATCCGGGTGAAGTCGACCCCCTTCGAGGTGCCCAGCTTCCCCGCCATCACCTCGCGGTCCTCCGCGAAGACCCCCGTGTCGAGCACCGACTCGAGATGCTCGAGCGCGGCATCCCTCGATGCATCCGGGAAGCCCGCGGCGTGATCATCGAAGAACCGCCGACTGGAGTCCCGGCCATCCTTCGAGAGGAACACCGGCAGGAAGAAGCGCGAGATCGCAGGGAACGGTGCCAACCACGGGGTCTCATCATGCAGCTGAGCGAGCAGCTCCCGCGTCGCCCAGCTGTGCAGGGGTCCGGGGACCGCATCGAAGCCCATCTTGTCCGTCTGCCACAGGGCACGCGGTGTCTCTGTGTTCCCGAGCCAGAAGGCGCGGTCGGGACCCCGGATGAAGAAGGCGATGTCGCCGTTGTCCATGTCGAAGCGATCGATGGTGAAGCCTGTCGGCGGGGCGAACCACGGTCGGCGCTGTGTGGCGCCGATGTTGGCATCGAGGTCGCGGAAGATCTTCCGATGGATGCGCTGGTCGCTCCAGGCGGACGTGTCGAAGCGGAAACGTAACGGGCGAGCCACAGGTTGGCTCACGTAGCGTCTCACCGGGTATCACCCCTTCGATGGAGCCGGCAGGGCTATATATCATCATTGTCCATGGTATGGTATACCATGTCGATGGGCGCATACGATGAGGCGGAGCATGAACGTCGGGAGCTCAAGTCCGGACGCATAGATGCGGACTTCTCCGAGGTACGACACGAGTTCCGTGGGACCGTGACGTTCGAGGGTGGCGGGACCCCCGAGGAGCTGCTAGCCGTCTTCGAGCAGATCAAGAAGGGATAGCCCAGAGTCGAGGGTTTAACTCGGGGCAGCGGGTGCGTGGACCATGGCACGCGCACGCTGTGACCGGTGTGGTACACGGGTGCGCATCGCCGGGGGCATCGCGGACTTCTGGAGCTTCGAACGGGGCACGTCGGGGGGCATGACGCTGGTGTTCGACGACCGTGAGGAGTTCCTGTGCTTCGACTGCATGGAGACGCTGGATCTCGATGAGGCGTGAGGCGATGCGGTGAACCCGGCAGCGATCGACGCCGAGTTCCCCGCACCCGCGTACCGGGGTGTGCAGGATGCGGCGATCGCGGACATCACCGCGGCGTACGCGTCCGGGGCGATGGTGGTGATCGTGCGCGCGCCCACCGGGACGGGCAAGTCCCTGCTGGCGCGGGCGATCGCGGGGGCTGCGGACCCCGAGGGGAAGGCGTACTACACGACCCCGCAGGTGTCCCAGCTCGATGATGTGGGGTCGAACCCACTGCTGGATGACATCGCGATCATCCGCGGGAAACGCAACTACGGGTGCATCCTGCCTGGCGACCGTGGGCAGCCGGTGAACCAGGCCCGCTGTGCCCGCGACAGCAACTTCGAGTGTCCCGAGAAGCAGCGCTGTCCGTACTTCGTCGACCGTACGGTGGCCGCGGAGGCACCCATCGCCGGGATGACCCTGGCATACTTCATGCAGACCGCCGGCAGTGAGCTGTTCGATGCACGGGATGTCATCGTGATCGATGAGGCGCACGGGCTGCTCGAGTGGGCGGAGATGTACGCGACGATCCGGCTCGGGCCGCAGAACGTGCCCGGCTGGGAGACACTAAAGATCCCACGGCTCGACTCCCCACGGCCGGACCGTCCGGTCGTCGAGGCGGTCGAGGAGATCCACAGCGAGCTGGAGGCGACCCTCGCGGAGCTCGAGGGAGCGGGGAGTCTGAGCCCACAGGATGTGCTCGAGCGGGACCGTCTGCGGGAGCTGGTCACCCGCATCGGCTGGTTCCGTCGGGATGTCGGACAGATGCGGCATTCAGACCGCTGGGTGGTCGACCAGGCCGCCGAGACCGCCGCGCTGGCCATCAAGCCGCTCAACCCCGCGCCGTTCCTCAGACACACCGTCTGGGACCGGGGGACCCGCTTCGCACTGCTGTCTGCGACGATCTTGGACCCGGCGGCGTACTGCCGCGGTGTGGGCCTGCCGAGCGGACGCGTCCGGACCGTTGACGTGCCGCACACCTTCCCACTCGAGCAACGGCCGCTGTTCGATGTGATGGTGGGGGAGATGACCTACGACGTCCGCGGGCAGACGCTTCCGAAGATCGGCCGGCTGCTGGTGCAGCTGCTCGCGATGCACCCCGATACGAAGGGGTTGGTCCACTGTCACTCGTATGCGATCCAGCAGCAGCTGTTCGAGCAGCTCACCGAGGTGGGTGCGACCGACCGGGTCGTCCGGCACACCCCCGAGGACCGTGATGCGGTGCTCGAGCGGTGGAAGCAGGAGACCGCGCCGGAGGTGCTGCTGTCGGTGAAGATGGAGGAGGCGCTCGACCTGCATGGTGACCTGTGCCGCTGGCAGGTGCTCTGCAAGGCGCCGTATCTGAACACGAGCGACTCACGCGTGCAGCACCGGCTGGATGCGGGGGCCTGGGACTGGTACAACAGGATGGCGCTCAGACGCATCATCCAGGCCTGTGGCCGGGTGGTGCGATCCGCGGATGACCACGGGGCGACCTACCTCGCCGATGCGTCGATCGGGGGACTGTTCGAGCGGAGCCGGCAGGTCATGCCAGCGTGGTTCCGCGACCAGGTCGATGCGATGCGGCGACCCTCCCTCCCACCGTATGCAGAGGCGCTCGCGGCGGTCGGTGGTGTCGAGCGGCCACGGGGGCGGCCGCAGCGGACCCGCAGGTCCGACTCCACACTGGATGGCGTGTGGGGCGATGAGTGACGTGTGAGCGCATGTCACGACAGATTTATGTGTATTATCATGAATGTTCATGATAGACCATGCACACCCATGGACTGACCACCGCACTCACGCTGTATCGGGAGGGGACCATCGACCTCGAGACAGCCGCCGTGATGGCCGGTCGGTCCACACAGGCCCTGCAGCTGGCACACCGCCGGCAGGGGGGCAATCGCGCGACCGTCGGTCGCGGAGCACCGGTCGGTACACCCGCGGATTGAACGCTCAGACCTGCTGGCGAAGCACACGGATGCTCGCGGCGGGGTCGGCCGGCACCGGCCACACCCGACCGGCATCGACGAACACCCGCATGGACCCGCCGTCTGGGTCGCTGTGTGGTGGTCGACGGACGGTGACCGTCTCGAGGGACTCCGGATGCAGGACCTGCACCTCGTGCTCACCCACCGGCGCCACGACGGTGGTCTCGACGATGTCATCGATATCACCCAGCCGGCGCGGTGCGTCCGACTCATCGGACCCCAGGTACACCGGTGCGTACGGACCGAGCTGCAGTCCCGTGATGTGCTCACCCAGGTTGGTGACCACGACCGGTGCGGTCGTGTCCTCCGTCTCGATGATGTCACCGACGGTGAACCGCGGCAATCGGACCGTGTACGTCACGCGGTAGACGGCGTTGCCGTCCCCGTCCTCGGTCACCAGTGTCGGGTGACTCCGGACCTCGCCACCGATACGGTCGGTGAGCTGCTTCGCGATGGCCCCGCCGATCTGGTTCGTCGAGAGCTTGATGTCGAGCCCATCCTTGGTCCGCTGCACGTCCGAGATGAACGCGTTCCGGTCGCCGACGCCGATCCGCGAGCGGATGTACGCGCTCGCGGTCTCCTCGGCGATGGCGAGCTCGGCATCGGTCGGGACCCGGTCGGTCGCACGCACCTGGAGCAGACTCGCGAAGTACCCACCCGCGATGCGACCACACCGATCGCACTGCCCGGTCGCGACCGTGACCGTCGCGTGCGCCGTCGCCGTGACGGGCTCGGTGCGGTATGTCCCCGACAGCTCCACATCGATGCTGATCTGGTCTGTCGAGGGCTCCTGCGCCACCATCCCCCAGTCCTCCACATCGATCGAGCGATGCACCGCGACCGCATCCGTGAGCTCTGCTGTGGCGAGATCCACCAGGTCCGCATCCGCATCGATCCACCGCTCGCCATCCCTGATCGCCCCGCAGGTCCCACACCGGGTGATCGTGAGCTGTGCGGGCACCTCCAGCGGGTCGATCACCGAGAGATGACACTGCGCGCACAGCCCATCGGTCCCCGGGGCCACCGCGGTGGGTCGCTGCTGACCACAGCGTGGGCAGAATCCCTCTGATGGCATCGCGGCAGATACAGGATGCCGGCGCTTAATCCGTGCGGGTGCGCCGGCGGAATCCTTTTGCACCGCAATCGGCCTATCTCCAGTGATGGGACTAGGTGCGGACATGTACCGACAGCAGATCTTAGAGCACTACAAGCGACCGCATCACTACGGGTCCCTCGACGCACCCGATGTGGTCCACACCGGCCACAACCCCTCCTGCGGTGATGAGATCACCATGGAGCTGCGCTTCGACGGAGCCGATGCGGTCGAGGAGGTGGCGTTCTCGGGTGACGGGTGTGCGATCAGTCAGGCTGCGGCGAGCATGCTCACCGACCAGCTCATCGGCATGAGTCGGGAGGAGCTCGCGGGGTTGGACACCGAGTACGTGACCGACATGCTGGGGGTGGAGATCTCCCCGATGCGCATCAAGTGCGCTGTGCTCTCACGGCAGGTCGCACAGGACGCCGCGGCACTGGAGGCCGGCGCGGGCGAGGTCGCCGAGACCAGCACCGAGGACTGACACCGACCGCGGGCGACTCACTCCGGTTTGAGCCCTGCGCCCTTCACGCGCATGATCGCCTCCCCATCGGGGAGATTGGGAGCGTCGACCAACCGGACGATCCGCTTGTCACCCTTCGACTTGCGGAGGTAGATCCGGAAGGTGGAGGTGTGGCCGAGGATGTTGCCACCGATCGGTTTCGTGGGGTCGCCGAAGTACGAATCGGGGTTCGAGGAGACCTGGTTGGTCACGAGCACGGCGGTGTTGTAGAGGTCACCGATACGCATCAGGTCATGCAGGTGCTTGTTGAGCTTCTGCTGTCTGGGGGCGAGCTCGCCACGGCCCACGTACTCCGCACGGAAGTGGGCGGTCAGCGAATCGACACAGAGCAGTCGGAGGGGGGCGTCGGTGTCCTCCAGCTCGGATGCCAGCTCCTTCGCCTTCTCCGCCAGCAGGATCTGGTGGTTCGAGTTGAACGCCTTCGCGACGTGGATCCCATCGAGGAACACCCCGAGGAGCGCCTCCATCGCCGCATCCTCACCGGGTGCGCCGTCGATCTCATGCTCCTGGAGGAGCGCGTCGATGATGCCATCATCCAGCCCTCGGACCATGTCGTCGATGCGCTCGGGGCGGAAGGTGTCCTCCGAATCGATGAAGATGCAGGATCCCCCGAGACCACCATGTTCCGGTGGCAGCTGGACGTTCACGGCCATCTGATGCGTCGCCTGGGACTTCCCCGACCCGAACTCGCCGTACACCTCGGTGATCGACTGTGTCTCGAGGCCGCCGCCGAGCAGGTCGTCGATGTCGGAGACCAGCCAGGAGAGCTTCCCGATCTGCTCACGTCGCTCGAGGACCATCGCACCCGTCTCGAAGCCCCCGATGTCGGCCGCGTCACGGGCCGCGATGATGATATCTGCAGCCGTGGACTCACCCACGTCTGCGGTGTTGGACATCTCGCCTGGGCTCGCCACCGCGATCGCCTGATAGCTGTCGAATCCGGCTTCCACGAGCTTGTCTGCGGTCGCAGGGCCGACACCGGGGAGGCTCTCGAGATCGTCTCTGACCATGTGCGTCCGTGTGTCGATGGGGGCTTAAAGTATCGTTAACACCTGAGTGTAAGTGAAAAGCTCACCCGCCCTCCCACGGATGCCCACCACGGTGCGCCGGCCACAGCGGGTACCAGTAGTCACGGTCATCCTCGATGTCGAGCTCCCCGCCGAGCACCCCGGCCAGCTTCTGCTCACCGCGGACATCGCGCGAGTCGGTCCCGGTCGGGATGAACGGGTAGTAGCCACCGCGACGGAAGCTGTAGACCCAGTACGCCCGTCCTGCACCGGAGACGAACCCGAAGACCGCAACGAGCAGACGTGACCCGTACCCGTTCGCGATGAACTCATCGGCGGCGAAGTGGATCGACGTGAGCAGGTCCTCGGGGTCGTCGTCGTGGACGATCACCCACCGCCACCCGTGATCGTCGGTCTCGACGGCGAACTCCGTACCCGTGGTCGCAGCCCCCGCATCCAAGATCGCACGGACATCATCGAGCACCGCAGAGAAGGCCGTGCTGTCGACACCCGAGAAGCAGAGTGCGGCCGTCTCGGCGGGGGAGTACCCCAGGTCCGCATCCATCGTGAGGTAGGCGGTGCCCATGCCGAACAGCGCGTCCGCATCCGCATCACGGGTCGCACCGGCCTCGGCGCCGAGACCGAGGACCGCCCGCAGCCCATCGATGAGCCCCATCAGTCGGTCATGCGCGCTCGAGCTCGACCGCCAGGTCGGTCAGTCGGCTGATCCGACGCTCCGTCGGGGGGTGGGTCCGGAAGATCCGGCCGAGGAAGCCGGAGGTGATCGGGATGATGAAGAAGGCGTTCATCTCCGCCTGCTCGCGGAGGTCGCGCTGTGGCACCCTGTCGATGCGCCCGTCGATGCTGCGCAGCGCCGATGCCAACGCCCCCGGATCACCCGTGATGAGTGCTGCGCCGCGGTCCGCGGCGAACTCACGGTAGCGCGAGAGCGCCCGGATGAGCAGGAAGGAGACGATCCACACCGCGAGCGACGCGAGCAGCGCCACGATGAAGCCACCGCCCTGGCGACCCCTGCCGCCACCGAACCAGAAGCCCATGCGGACGATCATGAACGCCACCGTGGAGAGGAACGAGGCGATGGTCATGACCATGACATCACGGTTCTTGATGTGTGCCAGCTCGTGTGCGATGACCCCCTCAAGCTCCGCAGCGTCGAGCGTCCGCAGCAGGCCGGTGGTGACCGCGACGGTGGACGTCTTCTGCGAGCGACCCGCCGCGAAGGCGTTCGGGACGTCCGAGTCCGCGACGGCGACGCTGGGCTTCGGCAGGTCTGCCTGCTGGCTCAGCCGTTCGATGATCCGATGCAGCTGTGGGTACTCCTCGGGGTCGACCGTGGACGCGCCCATCGAGTACAGCGCCAGCTTGTCGCTGAAGAAGAACTGCACGAAGACGAACACCCCCATCAGCGGGAGGAAGACCGCGTAGTTCGCCGACCACAGGGCGCCGATGAACGCGAGGTACACGGCGAACAGCAGGAACATCGTGACGATCATGCGGCCACGGAGTCCCCAATCCGGGTTCCATTGCATGGTGGAGGTACGTCTCGCGCGCGCTAAACTGTGTTGGAGCCCTCAGGCGAACAGCTCACGCGCGACCCCGACCGCATCGACGAGCGCATCCACCTCGTCGGTGGTGTTGTAGATGTAGAACGACGCACGTGCCGACGCGGGGATCTCGAGGGCATCGTGCAGGGGCTGGGTGCAGTGGTCGCCGGCACGCACGGCGACGCCCGCATCATCGAGGATGCTCGAGAGGTCGTGCGCATGCACCCCCTCGAGGTTGAACGCGACGAGCCCGCCGCGGTCCCCGCCAGACGGACCGTAGATGTCGATGTCGCCGCTGTCGGCGAGCCGGTCGTACGCGTACGCCGTGAGGGCGTCCTCGTGCGCGCGGACCCGCTCCATGCCCAGCTCCTCGAGGTACTCGACCGCCGCATGGAGCCCGATGGCCTCCGCGATCGGAGGTGTGCCCGCCTCGAACTTCCAGGGCAGCTCCTCCCAGGTGCTGTCCTCGTAGGTGACGCGGCGGATCATCTCCCCACCGTAGAGGTACGGCTCCATCTCCTCGAGGACCGCCTCCCGGCCCCACAGCACACCGATCCCGGTGGGACCCAGCATCTTGTGTCCGGAGAACGCGAGGAAGTCCGCACCGAGACGGTCCACGTCGACCGGCCGGGTGGGCACCGACTGCGCCCCATCGACGAAGCAGTACGCGTCCTGCGCATGCGCGAGCTCGGCGAGCTCGGCGACGGGTGCGATCGTCCCCAGGGTGTTGGAGATGTGGACCACCGAGACCATCGCCGTGGAGGCGTCGATCAGCGAGCGGGCTGCATCCATGTCGAGTGCACCCCCGTCCGTCACGGGGATGTACCGCAGCTCCGCACCCGTGCGCTTGCACACCTGCTGCCAGGGGACCAGCGAGGCGTGGTGCTCCATCGCCGTGACGACGACCGAATCGTCCGGTCCCAGCGTGCGCAGTCCCCACCCCTGAGCGACGAGGTTCATCGACTCCGTCGTGTTCTTCGTGAAGATGACCTCCTCGCGGCCCGCCGCACCGATGAACGAGGCCACCGCATCATGTGCGGCCTCATACGCCAGCGAGGCCTCCATCGAGAGCTGATGGATCCCCCGGTGGACGTTGGCGTTGTACGACTCGTAGTATCCCGAGATCGCGTCGATCACCGACTGTGGACTCTGGCTCGTCGCCGCGTTGTCCAGGTACACCAGCGGGGTCGCCGCTGTGGGCGAGGGGCCGGGGCTGTCGACCGGGCCCCCGACCGTCCGTGTGAGGATCGGGAAGTCGGCCCGGATGGACGCGACATCCAGAGGGGTCAACGATTGGATTCCCATTGCCCCTCCTCAGGCGCGGAGGGGTAACATGCCTTCGGTCACCTCAGAGCCACAGCAGCTGTGCATGCGGCTGTCCCGCCACACGCAGCACACGCGCCTCATCGACCAGTCCGGCGGTGATGGCCGCGTTGACGGACTCCTCCCCCACGATGTTGACCACATCCGCCGCCCGGATCGCGCTCATGGCCGCCGAGGCAGACATCTCTGTCGCCTCGGGACCGCCGTAGAACTCCTCGGTCACATCCAGGCGCAGCTCCCCCTCGCGGTAGCACTCGCCGATGCAGTCGCGGTCACAGAGACTGACCAGCCGCCCCTTGGGCGTCTTCCGTTCCCGGACGACGATCATGCCTCATCCAGCAGCGCCGACTCCTGCTCACTGCGGATGGTGTCTGCCCGCTGTTGCGCCTCCTCGGCGTCCGCATCACGGCCGAGTGCCTCCAGTGCCCGTGCGCGCTCCTCGAACAGCTCGGGGGACCGCTCGCCCAGCCGCTCAGCGTTCTCAAGCGCCTGCAGCGCCTCCTCATGCAGGCCCCGTGCGTTGGCGAGGAACCCCCGGTTGTACCATGCCTGGGGGAGCCGGGGGTCCAGCTCGACCGCCCGCTCTGCGTGATCGAGCGCATCCGCCTGCTGGCCACCCTCCCAGAGGGCGTAGGCCAGGTTGGTCTCGGCGGCCGCAGCGAGGTCGGACCGATCATCAGTCCGCAGCGCCTCCTGATACGCACCGATCGCCGCATCCCACTCCTCGAGCTCCCCATGGGCGACCCCCTTGTTGACCCATGCCTCCTGCTGGGCGCGCGACCCATCCGGCGCGAAGCGTGCCGCCCGCTCGAAGGTGTCGCCGGCCTCCTCGTACCGCTGGATCTGCATGTACGAGACGCCCACATCGAGCAGGGTCTCGACGTCGACCTGGTCCGAGTTGATGTTGCGCTCATCGAGGATGTCCGTGAGCACACGGGCATCGACGGGATCGACCTTCGTGGGGTCCACGCGGAGCTCGGGGGGGTCGAGGGTGAACTCCTCGTAGGTGGGGTCGAGTCCCTTCCCACCGGAGAACGCGTGGTCCTCATCCTCAGGGGCGGTCATGGCACACAGGAGGGGCGTGCGCTACATCATTCCGTCGGTGCGGGACCGCCGAAACAAGAACGCTTTAACCGCGAGCGGTCCCCCACGAGAGGTATGAGCAAGAAAACGAAGGCGAAGAAGAAGCGGCTGGCGAAGCTCACCCGCCAGAACACGCGGGTGCCGACGTGGGTCATGCTGAAGACCGATCTCAAGGTCTCGCAGAATCCGAAGCGCCGCAGCTGGCGGATGAGCGACACGGACGAGTGAGATGAGCGCAGGCGAAGTCGACGAGCGGGTCGTCACCGTGCCGCTCAGAGACGTCTCGCGGGTGCCCGTACACGACCGTGCGAAGCGCGCGATGAAGATCATCCGGGAGGACCTCGCCCGACAGTTCGGGGTGGATGTGGCGGCGATCCGGCTCGACCCCGCGGTCAATGAGGTGGTGTGGGCCCGTGGGGGGCAGAAGCCCCCGCGGCGGATCCGCCTGCGGGCCGGGCGGTTCATCGACGAGGGGATCGTCGAGGTCGAACCAGCGGAGTAGCGTGCTCAGGACCGCGTTCGCTGGATCGCCATACGTGGGGGTCTTCGCGGCGTCCACCCCGATGGGGGTGATCGTGCGGCCAGACATCTCGGAGGCGGAGGCCGCTGCGGTCGCCGCGGAGCTCCATGTGGAGGCGGTCGGGACGACGGTCGGGGGGACGGCCACCGTCGGGGCGGTCTGTGTGGGGACCACCGCGGGGGTGGTCGTGACCGATCAGATCACCCAGACCGAGCGTGACCGACTCGAGACGTCACTCGAGGTGCCGGTGGCGACCGTCCCGGGGCCGATCAATGCGGTCGGGAACGTCGTCGTCGCCAACAGCACGGGCGCGCTGGTGCATCCGGACCTGGATGCGGCGGCGGTGACCGCGATCGCATCCACGTTGGATGTCACGGTGCAGCGGGGCACGCTGGCGGGGGTGGGGACCGTCGGGATGGCTGCGGTGGCGACCGATGCGGGCGTGCTCTGCCATCCGAAGGCCTCCGAGGAGGAGCTGGTGATGCTCGAGGAGACGCTGGGGGTGCCCGCGGACATCGGGACGGTGAACTACGGAGGACCACTCGTGGGCTCCGGGCTGGTGGTGAGCGGCGAAGGGTACGTCGCCGGCGATGAGACCACGGGGCCGGAGCTGACCCGCATCGAGGAGACGCTGGGGTTCCTGGATGGGTAGCAAGATTCTTTCCGCCGGCGGTGTGGTCACCGGTATGACCGTGCATCCTGCGTGCGTGGACGCGTGCTGTGTGGAGCTCGTGCGATGAGCGCGCCCGATCTACAGGGGGCGATGGCCCAGCTGTCCCAGCAGCTGCAGGTCATCGACCGGCAGATCGAGCAGCTCGAGTCGGAGGTCACCCAGATCCGTGCCCAGCAGACATCGATGCGGGAGGCGGTGCGGGCGATCGGCGAGCTGGACACCGGGGCGACGGTGCAGGTGCCCCTCGGCGGTGGGGCGTTCGTGCGTGCGACGATCGAGGACATCGACGAGGTGATCGTGGACCTGGGTGGGGACTACGCGGCAGAGCAGGATGCGACGACCGCGGTGGAGACCATCCAACGCAAGCGCGAGGCGCTGGATGGGCGTGCAGAGGAGCTGCTCGAGGAGCTCGAGACGGTCGTGACGCGACGCAGCGAGCTGGAACAGCAGGTCCAGGCCATCCAGCAGCAGGCGCAGCGGCCCCAGCAGGGCGAGTGAGCCAGCGCGATGTTCGACGGGCTGCGTGACCGGTTCGACCAGTTCCAGGGGGAGCTTGCAGGCGAGGAGGGCGACGGGCCGGGGGCGCTCGAGCGGGCGGGGGCGCTGGCGCGGGGGCAGGTCATCATCGAGGCGGAGGACCTCGAGGAGCCACTGTGGGAGCTGCAGATGGCGCTCGTGCAGTCGGACGTCGAGATGCGTGTGGCGGAGGCGCTGACGGCGGCGATCGAGGCGCGCCTGGTCGGCGAGCGACGCGCGCAGGTCGCGACGACGATGGGACTGATCGAAAAGGCGCTCGCGGAGGCGCTGCTGGAGGTCATCAGCGTGGGGCAGTTCCCGTTCCTCGCGGCGGTCGAGGACGCCGAGCGCCCGGTGACGATCCTCGCGACGGGGGTCAACGGGGTGGGCAAGACGACCACCCTCGCCAAGCTGGCGTACGCGCTCGAGCAGCGGGGGCTCGCCGTGGTGCTTGCGAACGGCGACACCTACCGTGCGGGGGCGAACGAGCAGCTGCAGGGGCATGCGGATGCGCTGGACGTCCGGCTGATCAGTCACGAGCAGGGCGGCGACCCCACGGCGGTGCTGTACGATGCCCGCGAGTACGCGCGGGCGAACGATGTGGACGTGATCCTGGCCGACACCGCGGGTCGGCTGCACACGTCCACCGATCTGATGGCGCAGCTGGAGAAGATCGACCGCGTGATCGCCCCCGAGTTCACGCTCTTCGTCGACGAGGCGATCGCCGGGCAGGATGCGGTGCGTCGGGCCGAGGAGTTCGATGCGGCCGCCCCGTTCGATGGTGTGGTGCTGACGAAGGCGGATGCAGACCCTGACGGGGGTGCGGCGATCTCCATCGCATACGTGACCGGGGCACCGGTGCTCTTCCTGGGGGTCGGGCAGGGGTATGAGGACCTCGAACGGTTCGCACCCGAGGCGGTCGTCGAGCAGATCCTCGCCGACTGACGGCAACCCCTTTAGCACGGCAGACCCCAACTGTAGCCATGGTGTTGGACAGTCTCGGGGGATCGCTCCGCCGGACCGTGGATGCCCTCCGCGGCAAGGCCCGCCTGGATGCGGAGGATGTGGACGAGGTGGTCCGGGAGATCCAGCGGTCGCTGCTGGCGGCCGATGTGGAGGTCGGGCTCGTGATGGAGCTGTCCGAGCAGATCAGGGCGCGCGCACTCGCCGACGATCCGCCGGCGGGGACGTCGGCCCGCGACCACGTCCTCAAGATCGTCTACGAGGCGCTCGTCGAGCTGGTCGGCGACTCGACCACCCTCCCCCTGGAGCCGCAGACCATCCTGCTGGCAGGGTTGCAGGGGGCGGGCAAGTCCACGAGCGCAGCGAAGATCGCGTGGTGGTTCTCGACGAAGGGGCTCCGCAGTGCGGTGGTCCAGACCGACACGCACCGCCCGGGGGCGTACGAGCAGAGCCGGGAGATGGCCGAGCGGGCGGAGGTGGCATTCTACGGCGACGCCGATGCGACGGATGCGGCCGCAGTGGCACGCGAGGGGATGGCCGCGGTGGAGGATGCGGACGTCACCATCGTGGACACCGCCGGCCGACATGCGCTGGAGGCGGAGCTGATCGAGGAGATCGAGGCGATCGCCGCGATCGTCGAGCCGGATGCGTCCCTGCTCGTGATCGATGCGGCGATCGGCCAGGAGGCGTCCGAGCAGGCCGAGCGGTTCGATGCGGCGATCGGCATCGATGGGGTGGTGGTGACGAAGTTGGATGGGACGGCGAAGGGGGGTGGTGCGCTGACGGCCGTCAACACCAGCGACGCATCGATCGCGTTCTTGGGCACCGGCGAGACGGTCAAGGACATCGAGCGATTCGAGCCAAACGGCTTCATCTCACGGCTGCTGGGGATGGGCGACCTCCAGCAGCTCGCCGAGCGCGTCGAGCGGGCGATGGCGACGAGCGAGGCGGCGGATGAGGAGTGGTCGCCAGAGGAGATGCTGGAGGGACCGTTCACGCTGAACGACATGCGACACCAGATGCAGACCATGCAGCGGATGGGGCCGCTGGATCAGGTCCTCGATATGATCCCGGGGATGGGTGGTGGGCTGATGGACCAGCTGCCCGATGATGCGATGGACGTCACCCAGGACCGGCTGGTGACGTTCGATGTGATCATGGACTCGATGACCCAGGCGGAGCTGGAGGACCCCTCGGTCATCGGCCGGTCCCGCATCGAGCGGATCGCCCGCGGCGCGGGGACAGACCCGGAGGCGGTGCGTGAGCTCATCGAACAGCACCGGATGATGGAGCGGGCGATCGGGCAGTTCCAGGGGATGGGCGAGGGCGACATGCAGCGGATGATGAAGCGGCTGCAGGGGCAGGGCGGGCTCGACCCATTCGGCGACTGAGTCCCCGTCAGATGCAGCGCGGGGACCCATCCATGCAGGAGGATGCGGTGTGAGTGCGACGCAGCTCATCGGGGAGATCGCCCTCCGGGTGCTGCGGATCTCGCTATTGATCGTCCTCGGGGTCTACCTCGCGAACGTCGCCGTCGACCGGGGGGTCATCGAGACCATCGCACGCGGCTCCCGCTGGCTGACGCGGCCCGCACACCTGCCTGATGAGGTCGGGACGGCGATCGTCACGACCGCCGCATCGACGACGGCCGGCTACGGGATGCTCGCAGAGTTCCGCACACAGGGGCGGCTCTCGGACCGCGAGACGGTCATCGCGGTGATCATGAACACCTTCTTCGGGTTCATCCAGCACATCTTCACGTTCTACGCGCCGGTGCTGATCCCCATCCTGGGGCTGCAGGTCGGGCTGTTGTACGTCTCGTTCCGGGCGGCGATCGCACTGTCGATCACGGTGTGTGGGGTGGTCCTGGGCGCGATCCTGCTGGGGGTCCCCGGTCGGTCGGATGCCGATACGACGGCGCCGTCGGCCGTGGGGCCACAGGGCACCGCGCGCGAGCGGACCCTGCGGACGGTCCGGCGGATCATCCCCCGACTCGCAGTCGTCTACGGGGTCGTGACCTACCTGGTGGAGGTCTACGATCTCACGGCCATCGGGGCGGTCGGGGCCCCGCTCGTCGCCTCGGTGGACCTGCCCACCGCAGCGGTGGGCGTGATCGCGATCTTCACCCTCGATACGACCGCGGGGGCGGCGACGATCGCCCCGCTGATCGGGTCGGTGTTCACCCCGCAGACGGCGGTGGCCACCCTGCTGATCGGGGGGATCGTCTCGTTCACCGTCTCGACGTTCAAGCGGTCGATCCCCTTCCAGGTCGGCGTGTGGGGGCCGGAGTTCGGCGTGAAGATCGTGATCGTGAACACCGTCTTCAAGATCATCTTCATCAGCATCGCCGTCGCCGCGTTACTCAGCGTCTGAGGGGTCGGTGAGCGGGACACCATCGGCCGTGGGCGGTGCGATGGCATCGAGCAGTGTGGCCGCGCCACCGTCGGGCAGATGCACCACCACCTCCAGCACACCCAGCTCCGGTGAGCTGTCGACGGCGAAGTTGAGCAGATCGACGGTGGCCGCCTGCTTGTTCAAGCGGAAGCGGAGGCGGTCGTCGGTGCGGTTGACGGTGATGGCCGAGCGTGCGGTGTCGAGGATCCGCTGGCGGTGCAGGTGCTCGCTGAGATGCGCGAGCGAGCGTGACCGGGCGATGAGCGCCCCCTCGACCGGTTCGCATGCCGCGGTCGGGAACAGTTCACGGACCGCCGCGATCACCCGATCGGTCGACTCGGTGGGGTACACGGGGGCCCAGATGACGATGAGGGGGTCGGTCATCCGTCCAGTGCCGCAGCGAGCTGCGTCTCGATGGTCGCCTCGAGCGCGGCCAGGGTGCCGGTGTTCGCGATGGTGACGTCGGCCGCATCGATCAGCTCCGTCATCCCGAAGCCGGCCTCGCGGGCCTCACGGCTGCGCAGCGCCTCTGTATCGACGTCGGTCTCATCCCGGGATCGGTCGGCCAGCCGGGCCGCACGGAGCTCGAAGGGGGCCTCGATCGCGATCAGCCGGATGTCATGGGAGGCGAATGCCTCCTCGAAGATGGCCAGCTCTGCGGGCGAACGGAGGCCATCGATCACGACCGCAGATGCATCCTCGAGCGCCGCAGTGACGTAGGGGACGGACCGGTCAGCGACGGCCGTCGGTCCCTCCTCCTCGCGAAGCGCCCGTGCGACGGTCCCATGCCCCGTGGAGGGGTCGACACCACGGTCGGCGCACACCGCTCGGATCACATCACCCATGGACACGACAGGGACGCCATGCTCGGCGGCGACGCGGGCGAACTCGCCCTTCCCACTGCCGGGCAGGCCGACCGTAGCGAAGATGACCATACACCGAGTCTCGGAGGGGGGTGATTAGCGATTCCGCTCTCCAGATCCATGCGCATCATTGAAACCCGAAGATGCGGTATCTCCGCTGGGGCGCGTAGCTCAGTCGGACAGAGCGTCGGACTTCTAATCCGACGGTCGCGGGTTCGAATCCCGTCGCGCCCGGTCAGAAGGGGGTGGTCACATCATCCCGCCCATGCCACCCATCCCGCCCATACCGCCCATACCGCCCATACCGCCCATGCCGCCCATGCCGCCCATGCCGCCGGCACCACCCATCTCGTCACCCTCATCATCATCATCGCCCGAGCGGAGCTCACCGGCGGCGATGACATCATCGATCCGGAGGATCATCACGGCCGCCTCGGTGGCGGACTCGATCGCCTGCGTCTTCACACGCAGCGGCTCGACGATCCCATCGGTGGACATATCCACGATCTCCCCGGTGTACGCGTCCAACCCCGTCGCTGTCGCACCACCGTCATGGCTCTTGCGCAGGTCGACCAACGAGTCGATCGGGTCCAACCCCGCGTTCTCCGCGAGCGTACGCGGGACGATGTCGAGGGCGTCTGCGAACGCCTCGACGGCGAGCTGCTGCCGCCCACCGACGGAGTCGGCGAAGTCACGCAGCGACAGTGACAGCGCCGTCTCGGGCGCGCCACCGCCGGGGACCACCGCGCCGTCGAGGATCGTCGCCCGCACCACACCGAGTGCGTCCTCGATCGCACGTGCCAGCTCATCGACGACGTGTTCGGTGCCGCCGCGCAGCACCATCGTCACCGACTTCGCATCCTCGACATCCTCGACGAAGATCCGCTCGTCACCGCCGATGTCCTTCTGGGCGACCGATCCCGCGAAGCCGACATCGTCGGCCTCCAGGTCGCTCACCGCACCCACGACGGTCGCACCGGTCGCACGGGCGAGGTTGCGGAGGTCCTCCGACTTCGCCCGGCGGACGGCGATGATCCCCGCCTGCGCGAGGAAGTGCTGTGCCATGTCATCGATCCCATCGCCGACGAAGACGGCCTCGACATCCAGCTCCTCCAGATGATCGACCATCGCCTGCAGCTGTGACTCCTCCTGTGCGAGGAAGGCCTCGAGCTGCTCGGGGTCCGTGACGTTGACCTCTGCATCGATCTCGGTCTCGCGCACCTCCATCGCCCCATCGATCACCGCCACGTTCGCGTCCGCCACCAGGTAGGGCATGTTCTCGTTGACACGCTCCTTGTCGATGATGACCCCCTCGATCAGCTCGGAGTCGGCGATCGCCCCACCGACGACCTTCTCGATCGAGACATGGTCGGTGTCGATGCCGTACTCGTCCTCGACCGCCAGCACCGCATCGACGACCAGCGCGGCGAGCTCATCGCGGGAGGCCTCCGCACCCTTGCCGGTCATCGCCGTCACGGCGACCTCCGCGAGCGCGGCGTGATCGTCCGTGGGGACCGCATCCGCGAACTCCGTGAGGACCTCCTTCGCCTGCGCGGCCGCCTCCCGGTACCCCTGTGCGATCGTCGTCGCGTGCACGTCCTGCTCCAACAGCGCCTCCGCCTGGTCGAGCAGCTCGCCGGCGAGGATGACCGCGGTCGTCGTCCCGTCGCCCACCTCATCCTCCTGGGTCTCTGAGACCTCGACGATCATGTTGGCCGCGGGGTGGTCGATGTCCATCTCCTTCAGGATCGTCACCCCGTCGTTCGTGACGACGACGGTCCCACCCGAGTCGACGAGCATCTTGTCCATCCCCTTGGGTCCCAACGTCGTCCGGACCGACTCCGCGACGGCCTTGCCGGCGTTGATGTTCATCTGCTGTGCGTCGCGACCCTGTGTCCGCTGGGACTCCTCACTCAGGATGATCAGCGGTTGGCCTTGCTGCATGCGCTGCGACATAATCGCTTACAGATTGATAGTTATTCTATAAAAGATGCGTGGTTCAGAGGCCACCCAGACCCGCCCCGTGTGCACGCTCGGCGTGGCGGCGCTCCAGGTAGGCGTACACCGCGCCGTGGGGTGCACCATCCAGCAGCATGCCCACCGCATGACGGACGATCGCGACCTCCTCGGGGCCCCCGATGATGCCCACCGTCGACCCGCGGATCACCACGACCGCGCCGCTGAGCTCCTCGATCAGCTCCCGGGTGCGGCCACCCTCACCGATCACCCGCCCCTTCTGCCGCTGCAGGTCGTTGCTGTTGCGCGTGTGTGCGGTCAGGTCGATCAGCTCGAACGTGCACAGCTCCTCGTCGAACAGCTGCATCGCATCCGTGGGGGGAAAGCCGCGGCCGATGGCCTTGACCACATCCATCGCCGTCAGGCCGGCGACGGGGTCGTCCACCGGGTCGACCTCGACTGCCCCCGTCTGCGAGTCGATGTTGAGGCGGACGCCCCCCGCATCCTCGATCGCCCGCATGGTCTCCCCGCCTGCGCCGATGAGGGCACCGATACGGTCCTGTGGGACCTTCAGGTGGTGCATGTCCCCCCGTCGGCATGGTGGTGATTTAAACGGCCTGTCATCCGGCGGGGGCGACGGCCTCCATCAGCTGGTCGGTGGAGACGGCGACGCCGAGGTCACCGAAGAACCGGGCCACGTTCTCGCAGTCACGGCGCAGGAAGGCCTCAGCGCGGGGGTGGTGTACGGTCACCGCCTGCCCGAGGTCGATGAGCACCAGCTCGCCCTCGTGGATGATCATGTTGTACTCCGAGAGGTCCCCGTGGACCAGCCCAGCCGTGTGGAGCCGGCGCATGTACTCGCGGACGACCTCGAAGGCGGTCTGGGGGTTCTCGACGTCCACCTCGTTGAGTCGCCGGGCGCGGTCGGTCACCGCACCGACCAGCTCCATCACGAGCACGTTGCGTTCGACCGCGATGGGCTCGGGGACCCGCACACCGGCTGCGGCGGCCCGGCGCAGGTTGGCGTACTCCTTGCGGGTCCACGCGAGGACCACCTTCCGCTTGTCCGAGCCGATCCCCCGAAAGCGTGGGTCCCCCTCGAGATACGTGCGCATCTGCCGGAAGTCCGAGGCGTTCACGCGGTAGATCTTCACCGCGACATCGCGCCCATCACCCCCACGTGCCTCGTACACGTTCGCCTCCTTGCCGGTGGAGATGGGCCCCCCGATGGCGGCGAGGACATCGTCCTGGACCAGCTTGTACAGCGCCGCGAAGGTGGCATCGTCGAACACCGACGCCTCGACCTTGAACGCCTCCGCATCACGCAGCTGGGCCTGGAAGGTCTCGAACGCCCGGTCACGGCTGCGCGCGATGCGGTCGGCGGCGGTGTCGGTGACATCGATCTCCTCCCAGCTCGCGAGCGCAGGGGGGTCCTCCGCACCCTCGTCGGTCACTCGATGTACCCCGCCTCGCGGAGCCGGTCGGCCTCGGCCGGCTCGTACCGGTGGGTGATGTCCCCCTTCGCATCCTGCCACTCCCACGGTTCGACGAGCACCACATCCCCCTCGCGGATCCACACGCGCTTCTGCATCCTGCCGGGGATGCGCGCGGTCCGGTCGGTCCCGTCCGCACAGCGCACGCGCACGCGATTCGCCCCGAGCATATCGGTGACGACGGCGAAGGTCTCCGCATCCGTGGGTAAGCGGAGGTCTTCGGCGGCGTCACCGTCTGGCATGGGGATGAGAAGCCCCCGTCGCTGTTTAACTGTTATTCAGCCCCACCCAGGGCGGCGCGCCCGGGCGCGATCAGCGCATCCATGTACGACGCCAGCGCGGTCTTCGCATCTGCAGGATGCAGGCTCCCATCGTCCACCGCCGCCTCGAGCGCGTCGTACGCCTCGAAGCGCATCGGGCCACCGTACTCCTCCGGTCGGTCGATCTCCACGGCATCCACCCGGGGGAAGACGTGGTACTCGAACAGCTCGAGGATGGGGTGGCCACGTGCCTCACCGGCGTCCGTCGGTGGGGGTGCCGCCGTCGGTGGGCAGTACGCCGCGGTGATCTTCTCGGCGATCGCGTCGGTGGAGTCGTCCATCGACAGCGTCACACCCGTCGAGGAGGACATCTTGCCGACGCCGGTGCTCAGATCCGAGATCAGGGGTGTGTGCAGGCAGGTGGGTGCGTCGTAGCCGAGCCGCGGCAGCACGTCCCGAGCCAGCATGTGGACCTTCCGCTGTTCGGTGCCGCCGATCGCGAGGTCGATGTCCAGGTGGACGATGTCCAGTGCCTGCATCAGGGGGTAGATCGCCTGTGAGACCGTGGCATCGGTCTCGCCGGCGATCTCGGCCATCGACCGGTGCGCCCGCGGCAGCGACGTCTCCACCGCGAGCCGATGCAGCTCCATCGTGTACCCGCGCTCCAGCTGGAAGGACGAGCCGAGGACGAACTCAGTCGCGCTCGAGTCCAGTCCGTACGCGAGGAACTGCGACTGCATCTGCTGGGCGGTCGACTGGATCTCCTCCATCGTGCCCTTGTTGTTGAGGAACGCATGCACATCGGCGAGCAGCACGAGCACCTCGAAGCCGACCGACTGGAGCTCGATCAGCTTCGTCGCGGTGAGCATGTGTCCCGCATGCAGCACCCCCGAGGGCTCATACCCCACGTATGCACGCCTCCCCTCGGGTGCCGCAGCGAGCGCGTCGACCTCCTCGGGGGTGACCGCCTCGGTCACGTTGTTGAGGATCGCGGCGACGACATCCATGCACCCAGACTGCCGAGTCGCGCGTTTAGTCCTTCTGTTGGCCCGCGGGGACGGAGCGGTTAACGCCACACCCCGCCAAGGGACCGCATGGCCCGAACACGGTCGCCTGCGCTGCTGCTGGTGGGGCTGGTCCTCCTGCTGTTCGTCCCGATGGTCGTGATGTGGGCCGTCGCCGGCCCCGGCGAGCTGCTGGGGCGGTTCCTGCTGTTCGGCGTCTACTTCCTCGTCGGACATGTGGCCGTCCCAGGGTGGGTGTATCTCGATGCCACCCGGCGGGCGGACCGGTGGCGGACGCTGTTCACCGCGGTGGCGTTCCTGGTCCCCGTCGCCGGGCCCGTGAGCTACGTGCTGCGGCGACAGCTCAGCTGATCAGGCGTCACCGCCGTTCGCGCGGTGCTCGGAGATGATCTGGTCGACCATCGACGCCCGGTCGGCGCGGCGGCGTGCGTGCGCCTCGGCCCGCCAGTCCTCGATCGCCGCGGTGACGTCCTCGCGGCGGGCGACGGCGAGGTCGTCGACCTCCTGGATCGGCACCGCTGCCGCCTCACAGATGGGGATGGACGCTGCGAAGAGCACCTCATCGGCGTCCGTCGAGAGCTTGCCGCCGTCGCGGATGATCAGCCGGGGGGCGAGCTCGGCCAGCCGCTCTGCGGTCGAACGGCCCGCCCCAGAGCCATCGCGGAGGTAGACGACGTCACCGGAGACGATGCCGACCGCATCGGCCGTCGCATCGAGGCCGTCGTGCGTGAACTGCTCGACCAGCTTCACCGACACCAGCGCGCGCTCGCTGTCGATCGCCGCGAGGTCGGCGTGGTCCAACCGCCACAGCTCCTTCAGGCGCTCCAGCTTCTCCTCGAGCGTCGTCGCGTGCGCCCGCTGCTCGGCGAGCGTCTCGGTGAGCCGGTCCCGCTCGCGCTCGAGGCGGCTGACGCTGCGACGCTCACGCACCTCCCGACGGTCTGCCCGGCGCTGGTCGGCGAGCTCGGCCTCCAGGGCGGCGACCGTCGTCTCATGCTCCTCGACGCGCTCCTGCAGCGCCTCCAGCTGCTCGCGCAGCCGGCCGTTGCGGGCTCGCAGCCGTTCGTTCTCCTTCTGCAGGGCGGGGCGGGGTGTCTGCGGGGGTCGCTGCGTGGTGGCGGGCTCATCCTCCTCCGCCGTCAGCGCCTCGAGCACCGCCGGCAGTGCCTCACCCCTGCCGATGACACGGGTGAACACGTCCGCAGGGTCCACACCCACCGGGATCGCCTCACGCACCGTCTCGAGCTGCTCGCGGTGTGCATCCACCGCGAACATCGCTGCGGCCAGCGCATCCCGCTCGTGGTCGTTGTCGTACGGGTGGTCCCGGACCCGGTGCAGCTTCGTGTCGATGGGGAGGTCCCGACGGGGGGTCCACCCCTTCGCATCGAAGCTCCGACGGAGCTTCTCGACGGTCTCTGGCATCCGTGCCACGTCGGCCGCGACGATCAGCGGGCGGCCCTGGTCGATGATCCACCGCGTCAGCGCCCCCGCATCATCGGTCCGCGAGGAGTACGTCGCGTGCAGCGTCCCATCCAGCCCCACCGCCGCCGCAGCGGTGGTCGTCCCCGGATCGACCCCCACGATGATCGGGTCGCGGCGGGTCACCAGCGGCTCGAACTCGATGCCGTCGCGTCGCTCGCGGGAGATCTCCACGCGGACATCCCCCTGTCGGCCGGCGGTGAGGGGGATCTCCGCCGGCGGTGCGCTCACCGTGAAGACCGCATTCGCATACCCGCCGTACTTCTCGGTCACCTCAACGTGGTACTCCAGCCCCGCCGCATCGAGGCTCTCAGCCACCGCCCGCGCACGTCGCCGGACCGCCCCGTGGATCTTGCGCACGTAGCGGTCCTCACTCCAGCCACCCTTGCCGATCGACCGTCCACGGGCGACCTTCACCCGGGTGGTGTCGGTGAACGCACGCACGACGGCGCCCACGTTCGCCGCCGCCAGCCGCGCCGCCGCCTCCGCCTCGGCCATGGGCCGCTTCTCGTAGGGCACCCCGTGTCTGCCGGCGACGCGCGAGAGGGGTTCAGGCCGGGTCCCCCCGGTGACCTGCACCAGCCGCGTCTGTGCCGGGAGGGCCTCGAGGAAGCGGATCAGCTCCGGCTTGTCCGCGGCGAGCTCGTACATGTTGTCCGTCGCGACGATCGCGGGCGTCCTGCTGCTGATCATGCGACACAGCTTCCGGAAGGAGACCACATCACGCTCGACGGTGTCCGCACCCATGACCACGAGCGCGTACGCGGGGGAGCTCCCGCGGATGTCACCACTCTGGATGTCGACGCCGAAGATCTCCGTGTCGAGCGCAGTGATGCGACCGCTCACACCCCCGGGTAGGGGCCTGTGCGGTAAATACCCTACACGTCGGTGGCATCCCGGAACGGCAGGGTCACCGTCTCACCGTCTGCGGGCGCCAGCACGCTGGCCTCCGTCGCCACCGCGCGCGCCTCCGCGAGCACGCCGGCGGTGTCGCCCCCGTAGCGTGAGGAGAGGTGGACCAGCGCCAGGCGGTGAGCGCCGTTGGCGACCGCATCGGCCGCCGCCTGGGCTGCGGTCGAGTGCCCGGTCGTCTCCGCGCGCGCGGCGTCCGCATCGGTGAACGTCGCGTCATGGATCATGAGGTCCAGCTCGCCGGTGACGGCCGCGAGCTCGCCGACCGGCCGTGTGTCGCCGGTGTACAGCACCTGTCTGCCGGGGCGGGCGGGGCCGACGACATCCTCGGAGTGGATGACCTCGCCGTCCGCGAGCTCGACGGACTCCCCCCGGTGGAGCCGCCCGAACAGCGGCCCCGGTGGCACCCCCAGCGCCTCGGCTGTCGCGCGGTCGAAGCGGCCCAGCCGGTCTGCCTCCCGCAGCAGGTACCCCACCGAGGGGCCCCCGCGGTGGTCCGTCGACACCGGCGTCACCGAGTATGCGGCGGTGTCGACCGCGGGGGTGCCGGCGGACGCCGTCGAGATCCGCAGGGGGAACGAGGGACTGAAGCCGCCGACACCGATGAGCTCCTCGATCGCCGCCTGCCCTCCGGGCGGGGCGATCAGCTCCAGCGGTGCGGTCCGGCCGTTGAAGTCCATCGTCTGCAGCAGCCCCGGGAGCCCGAGGATGTGGTCCCCATGGAGATGGGAGATGCAGATCACGTCGATGCCGAAGCCCGTGCGGAACCGCATCATCTGTCGCTGGGTGCCCTCACCACAGTCGAACAGCAGCCGCTCGCCCTCCCGCTCGAGCAGCACCGCACTCGGCGCCCGGTCCACGCTGGGCAGCGCACCGGCGGTCCCGAGGAATGTGACCCGCATGCCTGTGTGCACGCAGCGGCAGCAGTGGTAAACCCGTATCGACCCATGACCGGTGTTGTTTCGTAGCTGGCATCCGATCTGTGACCGTGAAGCCGCCGCTGTGGATCGACCGGTACGCACCGGAGCTCGAGGAGCTCGCACAGCCGCGGCTGCGCACCCAGCTGGGGCGCTATGTGGATGAGCCGGTCAACCTGATCATCCACGGGCCCGCGGGGGTGGGCAAGACCGCGGCCGTGCGGGCGCTGGGCGCAGCGACACACGCGGACCCCGACGCCGATGTGATCGAGCTGAACGTGGCGGACTTCTTCCAGCGGACCAAACGGGAGATCCGTGATGACCCCCGCTTCAGCCGGTTCCTCCGCGGGCAGACCGCCTTCTCCAAGCAGTACCGTCGAGGGGGGAAGTCGAACCGCTACAAGCGCCAGTGGTCGAAGCGCGCGATGGTCTCGCACGTGTTGCAGGAGCTGGCGGCGACGGCGCCCGCATCGGGGGCGTTCAAGACGATCGTCCTGGACAACGCCGAGGCGATCCGCGAGGACTTCCAGCAGTCGCTGCGGCGGGTGATGGAGCAGCACCACCAGACGACGCAGTTCGTCATCGTCACCCGGCAGCTCACCCGCCTGATCGCCCCCATCCGCTCGCGGTGTGTGAGCGTGGCGGTCGCCGCCCCGACCGATGCGGAGATGACGGCCGTGCTCGAGCACGTGCTCGCCGCCGAGGCGATCGCGGTGACCGACGGGGCGACCCAGGTGATCACCGCGAAGGCCGATGGGGACCTCCGGCGGGCGCTGCTGCTGCTGCAGCTGGCGGCGGATCAGGGCGATCCGGTCGAGGCCGCGGCGGTGACAGAGGTGCTGAGCACGTTCAACGGCACCGAGACGGTGCGGTCGGTGCTGGATGCGGCCGCGGGCGGCGACCTCGAGACGGCGCGGGCGGGCCTGGAGACGCTGACGACCGAGGAGGCACAGACCCCATCGGAGGTGCTCGCCGGACTGCTGTCGGTCGCGACGACGTACCCCGAGTCCTACGGTGAGCAGAACATCATCCGGCTGCACCAGCTCGCCGGTGAGGCCGACCTGCGCATCGCCGAGGGGGGTGCGGGGGTGGTCCATCTGATGGCGCTGCTCGGTGCGTGGGGGCTGGGCCGCCGGCAGATCCGGGGCTCCGTCGAGGCGTAGATGCAGCTTTCGCCGGGGACCTGGCCGCAGGTGGGGGTCCTGGGGGCGCTGGCCCTCGTGGGGGGGCTCCTCGACTGGCGGCTCGGGGTGCTGCTGGCGCTGCCGGTGCCGCTTGTCATCTGGTTCCACCGCGACCCCGACCGCGCACCCCCCGCCGCTGGTGTGATCGCGCCGGCGGACGGGCGGGTCAGCGTGGTCGACCGGACCGACGGAAACACCCGCATCGGGACGTTCATGAACGTCACCGATGTGCACGTGAACCGCGCACCCGTCACGGGGACGGTGACCGCGGTGACACACCGACCGGGGGCGAACCGCCCGGCGTTCTCCAAGGACTCCGCTCGGAACGAGCGGGTGGAGATCGACATCGACACCGACCGCGGCGTGGTGCGGGTGGTCCTCATCGCGGGGTGGTTCGCCCGGCGGATCCACCCATACGTCACCGAGGGGCAGCGGGTCCAGCGGGGCGAGCGCATCGGGCACATCAGCTACGGCTCGCGGGCGGACGTGGTGCTGGCTGGTGGAGCCGAGCCCGCGGTGCAGGAGGGCACACGGGTGCGGGCGGGCGAGAGCGTGCTCATCGACCGGTCGTGAACAGGTGCAGATGCCGCGTCAGCGACCGGTGCACCCGGCGGGTGATGTGCGCCTGCAGCCCCAGCGCGCCCGCGGGGGCCTCGAGCCGTCGGTCACAGATGAGCACCACGCGTGAGGTGATGCGGGCGAGTTCGGGGAGCACCGCCGCGACCAGCGCCCGCTGGGTGGCCGCACCGATGGGTGACTGTCGGCCGTAGGGCACGTCGGTGACGACCGCATCGACGCTCCGTCTGGCGAGGGGGATCGCCGAGGCGTCCCCATGGTAGATGGCGAGGGGCGCCACGGGCGCCAGCGCCGTGAGATTCTCGTGGGCGCCGGCGACCATCTGGGGGCGGATGTCGCCGCCGATGACCTGCGCGCCCATCGCCGCGGCCTCGATGAGGAACCCCCCGGTGCCACACAGTGGATCACAGACCACACCCGGACGCTGCCCGATGGCGATGTTGACCGCGGCGCGCGCCTCGATGGGGTCGATGCTGCCGGGGGAGAAGAAGGGCCGACGCGCGGGCTGGCGGCTGCCGTACCCACCGGCGCGGGAGGCGATCACCCACCCCAGCATCCACCGGTCGGCCCCGCAGCTGATACGGAGGGTGTGGGTGGGTGCGTCGAGGTCGACGGTGTGCCCGCGCTCGGTGAGCACGGCCCCGACCGCCCGTTCGATCGCCGCTGTGTCGGCGGTGCTGTGCTCGCGGATCCGGTGCGCCCGCACGGCGACCGACCCCGTGCGGTCGATGGGGCGCTCCCGCATGAGCGCCACGGCCGCATCGACCGACGGTGCGACCGTGCCGAGGTGCCGGCAGCACACCCGCGTGAACGCGAGCTCCGACATCCGCTCGGGGACGACCGACGCGGCGGAGGCGAGCCCGGGGGCGAGCCGGGTGAGGTCGGTGCAGACCGCCGCAGCCTCGAGCAGCGCGAGGGGGTCGTCGGCGTCTGTCCCCGCGAACTCCAGGTGATACACACCGGCTGTGTCCCGGCGTGATGTATCAGTGTTGCCGCACAGGTACCAACCTTTTTAGCTGCCACACGCCTTTTAAGTAATATAAATGGCAGACCCCAAGGATACGATCAACATCGAGAACGTCGTCGCATCGACCGGGATCGAGCAGGAGTTGGACCTTCAGAGCGTCGCGATGGACCTCGAGGGGGCCGACTACGACCCCGAGCAGTTCCCCGGGCTGGTGTATCGCACACAGGACCCGAAGTCGGCGGCGCTGATCTTCCGATCGGGGAAGATCGTCTGCACAGGCGCGCAGTCGACCGATGCGGTCCATGAGAGCCTGGAGATCGTCTTCGGGAAGCTCCGCGACCTGGGCATCCCGCTGCCGGACGATCCGGAGATCACCGTCCAGAACATCGTCTCGTCGGCCGACCTCGGCGTCGACCTCAACCTGAATGCGATCGCGATCGGCCTCGGGCTGGAGAACATCGAGTACGAGCCCGAGCAGTTCCCCGGGCTGGTCTACCGCCTGGAGGAACCGTCGGTCGTGGCGCTGCTGTTCGGTTCGGGGAAGCTCGTGATCACGGGGGGCAAGACCCCGCAGGACGCGCGTGATGCGGTGGACGTCATCGCCGCGCGCCTCAGTGAGCTCGGGCTGATCGAACTGCCCGCCTCGTGAGGCCACCGCGGTGGTGAGCTGGCTGGCGATCGCCGGGACCGTCGGCGCCTACGTCATCGTCCTCGCGGTGACCGCGGCGGTCGCACTGCGGTACGTCACCGGGGCGCCCGACCCACGGACAGCCGTCAGCATGGGGGTCGCCGTCGCGGCGATCGGGGCGGGGATGACACCGCTGGGGGTGCACCCCGCGGTGGGGCTCTCCGCGGCGCTGTTGGCGGACGTGGGCATCGTCCGTGCCGTCGGTGCACAGCCGTGGCGGCGGGCGGTGGCGGTCGTCGTCATCCACATGGTGGTGAGCGTGCTCGTGGGGACGGTGGGGTTCGGACTGCTCGCACTCATCGCGAACGCACCCGGCTGACCGCTCACTCGAGCAACCGTTCGATCTGCGTGACCAAGATCCCCGTCGCACCCTCCGAGCGCACCGCCTCGACGACCGCGAAGACGTCCCGGTCGTCGACGACCGCATGGACCGCCTTCGTCCCGTCATCGGCCACATCCATCACCGTCGGGCCGCCCAGCCCGGGGATCTCCGCGAGCACCGCATCCAGCCGGTCCCCCGGGACGTTCATCATCAGATAGCGCTTGCCCTGCGCATCCCGCACCGACTGCAGGGCGGTGACCAGCTGGGAGAGCGTCTCATCGGCCACATGGTCGGGATGTGCGTACAGCCCCACCGACGACTCGAGGACGGTGTCGATCCGCCGCAGTCGGTTCATCCGCAGGGTCGTCCCCGTCGAGGTGATGTCGACGATCGCATCGGCCATCTCCACATGCGGTGTCAGCTCCGTCGCCCCCGAGACCTCCACGATCGACGCATCCAGCGCCGCTGCCGCGAGGTACTCACGGGTCACCGTGGGGAACTCCGTCGCGATCGTCGCGCCCTCGAGCTGTGCCGGGGTGTCGATCGTCCCCTCCTCGGGGACGGCGACGACCAGCTCACACCGGCCGTAGCCCAGATCCAGCAGCTCGATGAGCTCCCGGCCGGACTCGGCGACGTTGTCCCGGCCGGTGATCCCCGCGACCGCTGCCCCATCGTGGATGTACTCGGGGATGTCCGCAGCACGCGCGAACAGCACCGAGACCGCAGGGTCGACGGTGTCCGCATACAGCTTGCGAGAGGCGTGCGCATCGAGCGGTAGCCCCGCCCGCTCGAGCATCGAGAGGGTGGGGTCGTGGAGCCGGCCCTTGTTGGGGATGGCCACGCGCATACCCCATCGTCCTGGTGGGTCTACGTACCAGTTTCGTTCGACACGCGGTGTCGAAGCAATCATGCGCGCGGTCCACATCCGTGCACGCATGACCCGGCTGCTGATCGCGGGGGGCGAGGTGCTCGTCTCGAGCATGCAGCTCCTGCGCGCGGACGTGGTGGTCGACCAGGAGACGGGGCTGATCGAGGCGGTCGGGCCCACGGCCGGCGAGACGTACGCGATCGACCGGGTGGTGGATGCGACGGACGCCGTGGTGATGCCGGGGCTCGTGAACGCCCACACCCACGCGGCGATGACGCTGTTCCGGGGGGTCGCTGACGACAAGCCGCTGGAGCGCTGGCTGCGCGAGGACATCTGGCCGATGGAGGCGCATCTGGAGAAAGCGGCGGTGCGAGCGGGGACCGAGCTGGCTGCGGTCGAGATGATCCGCTCGGGGACCACGTGCTTTGCGGACATGTACTTCTTCATGCCGGCGGTCGCGGAGGTGGTCGAGGCGTCGGGGATGCGGGCGCGGCTGGGGCGCGGGGTCGTGACGGTGGGCAAGGACGAGGCGGCCGTGACCGATGACATCGAGGCGAGTCTGGCGTTCGCGACGGAGTTCGCCAACGCCGCCGACGGACGCATCCAGACGGCGTTCATGCCCCACTCGCTCACGACGGTCGCCCCGGAGGTGCTCGCGTGGGCGGTGCCGGCCGCACGGGAGGCCGGGCTGTGCGTCCACTATCATGCGAACGAGACGACCGCGGAGGTGGCACCGATCCGCGAGCGCGAGGGGGTCCGCCCGCTGGCGTACGCCGCGGCGCAGGGGATGCTCGAGGCGGGCGATTTCATCGCCCACGGCGTGCATCTGGATGCGACGGAGATCGGGCTGTTGGTCGATGCACACGTGGGGGTCATCCACTGCCCGGCGTCGAACATGAAGCTCGCATCGGGGATGGCGCCGATCCAGCAGCTGCTGGATGCGGGGGCGACGGTGGGCCTCGGCACCGACGGGGCCGCGTCGAACAACGACCTGGACATGTTCGGGGAGATGCGGGATGCGGCGATGATCGGCAAGCTCGCCAGCGGTGACGCCGCGGCGATGGACGCCCCCTCCGTGCTCGAGGTCGCGACGGTCGGGGGGGCGGCCGCGCTGGGGATGCCCGGTGGGCTGATCGAGGTGGGCGCGGCGGCCGACCTCGCGGTCGTCGACCTGGATGCTCCGCATCTCGTCCCCCGACATGACATCGTGAGCCACCTGGTCTACGCCGCCAGCGGGCGGGACGTCAGACACACCATCTGCGATGGGCAGGTGCTCATGGAGGACCGACACATCCCCGGCATGGATGTCGCGGCGGTGTGCGCGACCGCCGAGGCGCAGGCGCGCGAGCTGGTGGAGATGGCCCGCTGACTCGGTAGGCCTTTTGGAGCACTGCCCCGAGAACGATCATGGATGCGATCTCCGCGGTCGTCGAGGCTCCGAGCGAGCTCACCGCAGCGGGCCGACAGAAGATCGACTGGGCGCGCGACCACATGCCGATCCTCGCGGCGGTCGAGGAGGAGTTCCGTGCGTCGTCACCCCTGTCGGGGATGCAGGTCGCGATGGCCATGCACGTCGAGGCCAAGACGGCAGCGCTGGTCGAGGTGCTCGCAGCAGGCGGCGCGACCGTCGCGATCACCGGGTGCAACCCGCTCTCGACGCACGATGACGTCAGCTGTGCGCTGGATGCCCACCCGGCGATCACCTCCTACGCCCGACGGGGGGTCGATGATGATGCGTACTACGAGGCGCTGCGGGCGGTCGTCGAAACAGAGCCCGACATCACCGTGGATGATGGGATGGACCTGGTCCACCTGATCCACACCGAGTACCCCGCGATGACCGCGTCGATCATCGGTGGGGCCGAGGAGACGACCACAGGGGTCCAGCGGCTGCGTGCGATGGCGGCGGAGGGGGCCCTGGAGTACCCCGTCTTCGCGGTGAACGACTCGCCCATGAAGCACCTGTTCGACAACATCCACGGGACGGGCGAGTCGGCGCTGGCGTCGATCGCGATGACGACGAACCTCGCACTCGCCGGCAAGACCGTCGTCGTCGCGGGGTTCGGGTACTGCGGCCGGGGGGTCGCCCGGAAGGCGGCCGGGCAGAACGCCCACGTGGTCGTCACCGAGGTCGAACCACGACGGGCGCTGCGGGCGCACATGGAGGGCTACAGCGTGATGCCGATGGAGGCGGCCGCCGCGGTGGGTGACCTGTTCATCACGACGACGGGCAACCGTGATGTGATCACCACCGCGGCGTTCGAGGTGATGCAGGATGGGGCGGTGCTGGCGAACGCGGGGCACTTCGACATCGAGATCGACCTCGCGGCGCTGGAGGAGCTGGCGACGTCGGTCGAGGAGGTGCGGGCGGGGGTCACCGGCTACACCCTCGATGACGGGCGGCAGCTCAACGTGCTCGCAGAGGGGCGGTTGGTCAACCTGGCCGCCCCGGTCGCGCTGGGGCACCCCGTGGAGGTGATGGACCAGTCATTCGGGGTCCAGGCGCTGTGTGTGCGTGAGCTGGCCGCAGAGGGCGCAGGGTACACCCCGGGGGTGCACGCGGTGCCGGATGCGCTGGACCGGCGGGTCGCGGAGATCAAGCTGGCCGCCGAGGGGGTCGCATACGACACCCTCACCACAGCACAGCGGACCTACCTCGACAGCTGGAGTCACGGGACCTGAGCTAGCGGTATCCGAGCGCGGACAGGCGCGCCTCCACATCGGGGTCTGCGGGGCGGGCATCGGCGGGGCTGACCCCACCCAGGCGGACGGCGTGCGCGCTCACCGCAGCCGCCAGTCGGTCCCGCACGCGCACCAGCTCCGCATCGTCGGTCGGCAGCAGGTCCGTCTGCTGATACGGGTCCGTCCGGCGGTCGTACAGCTCCGTGTGGCCCGCCGCAGGGTCGGTGATGTACACGTAGTCGGCGGTGCGGGCACTCAGCAGCAGCCGGCCATCATCCAGCGTGCGGGGGATCGGCTGGGTGGTGATCTCCTCCCCACGCACCGTCACCGAGACCACAGGGACGGCCCCATCGGCCCCCACCGGCCGCCCCTCCCACGCCGGTGCGGGATCGACCCCCAGCAGTGACGTCACCGTCGGGGGGATCGCATCGAGCCCGATGGGCGCGGCATCGACCCCTGGTGACCGACCGGGTGCATGCACGATCAGCGGGACGTGGATGAGCTCATCGTACAGCTTGGGGTAGTGGGCGAGATGTCCGTGCTCCTGGAACTCCTCACCGTGGTCGCCGGCGAGGACGACGGCCGTCGAGTCGAGCTTGCCCGTCGCATCGAGCGTCTCGAGCACCCGCCCGATCGAGAGGTCGACCTGCCGGATCGCCGCTCGGTAGAGGTTCTGCAGGTCGCGGAGGGTCCGTGGGGCCACCTCACGGCCCAGCCCCGTGCGGGTGTGCGCCAGCAGCATCCGGTGGGTGCCGATGCGCGCTGCCGAGACGTCCCGGATGTACCGCGGTGCGGGCACGTACGGCGTGTGTGCATCCATGTAGTGCAGCCAGAGGAAGAACGGCCCGTCGGTCTCGCGGATGAACCGCTGGGCCGACTCCTCGATCGCGAACATCCGGGAGGTGTCCAGGAACGGGCGGGAGTCGGCCGTCCCCGAGAGCATCGACCGGAGACGCCGCATCGGTGCCGTCGCCAGCTGGAGCCACGCCTCGACGGTCGGGTGCGTCGCGAGGTACCGGCCGTAGAGGCTGGAGTCGCCTGCGGTCACATGGGGCTCGAAGTGGTCGAACCCACGGTCGTAGCCCCAGTGGCTGGTGAGGAAGCCGTTCGCAGCGTTGAACCCCGCGGTGGTGACGCCCGCATCCGACAGCACGGACGCCAGTGTGTCAGCCCCCGCGACACCGATGTCGCCATCACGGGTGAACACCGGGCTCGACGCGAGGATGCTCGGGAAGGAGAACGGCGTCCAGTTCCCGCCGGCGAACGCGTTGGTGCACAGCGTCCCATCGGCGGCCAGTCGCGCCATCGAGGGGGTGAGTCCCTCGGTGTCGAGGTCGACCGCATCCGCCCGCAGGGAGTCCACCGTGATCAGGATGGCACTCTCGGCAGTCGGCTCACCTGCGGGCGCTGTGGCCGATGGCGGCTGTCGGGTCATGGTACGTCCTCCGGATGACGGATGATACCGGTGAGGAGCCGATTCGGCTACTTATAACCCGGGTCTGCGGCGACGGCGGGTTTAGATAAGGGGGCCGTGAACGGACCGGCATGGGTGCCAATCAGAAGGGGGACCGGCGCGAGCGGGAGCTGGTGAACCTTCTGGATGATGCGGGGTTCGCGGTCATGCGCGCGCCCTCGTCGGGATCGGCGACCACGCGGGAGCTTCCGGACGTGCTCGCTGGCGATGGGGAGACCTTCTATGCGATCGAGGTGAAATCGAGCGCATCGCGACCGATCTACCTGAGCGGGGAGGAGGTCGAGGCGCTGATCTTCTTCGCGCAGAACTTCGGTGCGAAGGCACGGATCGGGGTGCGCTTCGACCGCGAGGCGTGGTACTTCTTCCACCCCGCTGAGCTGCACACCACCGACGGTGGGAACTACCGGGTGAAAAAGGAGACCGCGGTGGCCGAGGGCGAGCCCTTCGAGCGGTTCGTCGGCGCCGGTGGCCAGCGCCGGCTCTCGGAGCTGGACTGAGGCATCGAAGGCCTTTTGCGAGGTGCATCGCATCCGGAATCATGGACATAGAGCCGGCCATGCGCAGGAAAATCGGCATTTCGGTGGGTGTGGTGGTCGGGTTCATCATCGTCTTCATCGCGATCGGTGCGGTCAGTGGCCGCGAGCTCGGCGCACGGGGTGCGTTGTTCCTCGTGGGGGCACTCGTCGTGTTCATCCTCGCCATGGCGGTCGTGGGGCTGCTGCTCGAGCGGGCACCCTGAGTCAGCCGCGGGCGAGGCTCTCGCGCCAGTCGCGCGCACCGGCGGTCGCCGCGACGGCTGCATCGTAGTACGACAGTGGGTGCGAGATCGTCTCACAGCGGGCGTCCGGGTCGACGCACACCCCGTACGTCTGCATGGTCTCACACGTGGGCGGGGGGTACTGTGTCCCCCGCTCATCCGCGAAGCGGGCGACCCTGGTCTGCAACGCCTCGGGGGCACGGTCGAGGAGGATGGCGATCTCCCCTGCGTCGAGCCCCACGCCGGCGAGGAAGCTCGTCACCGCGAACTCGCCCGCGGGGGACAGCCGGGTGCCGTCGCGGACCTCCTGGATGGCCGCCCGCATGCATGGGGGGAACAACGCGGGGACGACCACCGACGCATCCACGCCATGTGGGAGCGTGTGCACATCGAGCATCTCCTCGATCGCCTCGACCTCCGCCGCGAGCGCACCGTCGATCGCGGTGCCCGTCAGCGGGAAGGGCAGCCCCGCGGCCACCTCGGTCTCGACGGCGGCACCGATGAGCTGCACCAGCTCGGACGCATCGATCAGCACCGCCCCTGCGGTCACCTCCCGCGACGCCAGCCGCCAGGGCTCGCCCCACTGGGGGTCCGCATGCGTGAGGTACCGGTCCAGCCCGATCCAGTAGCTGCGCTGGTGTGCCGCTGTCGGACCGGAGGGGTCGGGGGCGACCGCTCCCGCGAGGTCGACGGCGGCGAGCACCCGCTGGCCCACGGGGTCCTCCAGGGGGTCCGCACCCCCGATGCGTGTGCGGAGCCGCTGCATCGCCGTCGACGCCTCCGCCCGTGCGTACTTGTCGATCGCGGGGGGGAAGCCCAGCAGCGAGACGAGGATCCGCGCGATCGGGTATGACAGCAGCTCGGTCTCTGCACCGACGGGGTCGACGTCGCGTGCTGGTGTGACCGAGCCCGCGGTGAGCGCGCGCTCGACGCGCTCGACCGCACGGGCGACCGCCAGGGGGCGGTCGGTGGCGACCGTCTCGGGGAGCAGTCCGATCTCCTCGACCGCATCCCGGGCGGCGGGGAGGAACGGGTACTCAGCGAGGACCGGGTCTGTCGCCATCGGCCCAGCTACAGGATGGCGGCGATTAAACACGGCGGTCGAGCGATTCAAGCCCGCGTTCCGCCTCGAGACATTGTGGTCGGATTCGCGTATCCCTGTCCCGGCTGTCGCACCACGAGCAGCCTGCATGCGGGGGAGTGTGACTTCGAGGGGACCCCCTGGCATGCGATCGAGAAGGCGTACATCGACATCCTGATGCTGGTGATGGATGGGCCGACGGAGGAGGCGGCGCTGACGCGGCGGGTGCCCGGTGGCTGGGACCGCCTGCATCAGGCGGCGCTGCAGCGGCTGATCCGCGACGGGCGGATGGTCCAGCGGTCGGGCCAGCTGGGGCTGCGCAGCGCCGAGGAGTTCCGCGAGACCGTCTCGGTGCCCACGAGCGACCCCATGCGGACGATCTACGAGGCGGGCAGCGTGCCCGGATGTCACGACAACGCGATCTTCGCGCTGATCGCATGGTACGAGATGGTGGGCCTGAGCTGGGAGGAGACCGCAGAGAACGTCACCGACTGGCTCCGCGACTCAGGGGCGTGGGAGCGTGGCGGCTTCGATGAGACCCGACCCGAGGAGGTCGTCGCGAACAAGCGACACGTCTACGAGGCGGGGTACGGCTGGCGGGAGAAGGCGGAGGCGGCGAAGCGGGTGATCGACGCGCGGCTGTCGGCCGATCAGTTGGACTGAATCCGCGGCGCGAGCATGTACGTCACCGAGCCGTCGGTGTCGGCGAAGATGTACGAGAGCTTGACGGGGAACTCCTCACCCAGCTCGATCGTCAGCTCCGCATCGCGGGGGACGGCCTTGTTCATGTCCTTGAGGTAGTCCAGCGAGAACAGCGAGTCTGCGGCGCCCGCGGTGAGCGCGATCAGGTCGTCGACGCCGAGCTCGAAGTCCACGTCGTCCGCATCGCCCTGCGCGTGGATGTGGAACGCCTCGGCGGTGTCATCCACCAGCAGCTGGACGTGGTCGGAGACCATATCCGCCGCCTTGATCCCCCGGTCGAACTGCGCGCCCTCGAGGACGATCTCCGCGGGCAGGTCCAGGTCGGGGATGTCCGGCTCCTGGCGGATCGAGTCGGGGTCGATCAGCGCCAGCGTGGACGACAGCCCGTCCATGCGGATGTTGAGCTTGCGTGTCTCCGCATCCAGCTCGAGCTCGACCAGCTGGTCGCCCTTGGCCATCCCCACGAAGTCCTGCAGCTTCGCGAGGTTCACCCCGATGACCGTGTCATCCGCACTGTAGGACTCGAACGCGCTCGTCGCGAGTGCGAGGTCGACCATCCCCACGTTGGCGGGGTCGACCGCCCGTATCGCGAAGTCATCCTCGGTGAGCCGGATCTTGCACTCATCGACCAGCACACTCACCGCATCCAGTGCGTCCTGCAGGATGACCGCACTCACGATGGCCTTGAACATACCAGTCATGCAGCCCCACCTGAGGTAAAAATACCGACATCACCACTCTGTCCCCGCGATGGGAGGGCTCAAACCGGCGGCTCCCGTCCTGTGGGCATGGCGCGGCGAGACGAGTACTACAACCGGGCGAAGCAGGAGGGGCTGCGGGCGCGATCGGCCTACAAGCTCCGTCAGCTGGACGATCGCCTGGGGCTGCTGTCGGCGGGACAGACGGTCGTCGACCTGGGGGCGGCCCCGGGGGGCTGGGTGCAGGTCGCAGCCACCGCCGTGGGCAGCGAGGGGCTGGTCATCGGGGTCGACCGCCAGCGGATCCACCCCCTGGAGGCGCCGCAGGTCACGCTCATCCGCGGTGATCTGACCGAGCCGGAGACGGTCGCAGACATCGCGGCGGTCGCACCGGATGATGGGGTCGATGTCGTCCTCTCGGACATGGCACCGAACATGTCGGGGCAGTACGAGCTCGACCATGCGCGCTCGGTGCACCTCGCCGGGCTGGCGCTCGGGGTCGCCGAGGAGCTGCTGCGGACCGGGGGGAGCTTCGTCGCGAAGGTGTTCGACGGGCCGGACCTGGCGGGCTTCCGTGCGCGGGTGGACCGTGCGTTCGCCGCGGAGACGGCCACCCGACCGGCGGCCACGAGGGCCCGCTCCTCAGAGCAGTACGTGGTCGGGCAGGGGTTCCTGACCGGGCCGGTCACCGAGGGGATGCGCCTCGAGGGGCAGATCACCGCCACGGGTGCGGAGGGGGACGGGATCCTGAAGGTCGAGGGGTACACCGTGTTCGTCCCCGGTGTGCAGCCCGGGGCGACCGTCACCGTGGAGGTCGAGAGCGTCCAGCCGCGCTTCGCGTTCGCCCGGGTGGTCGAGCGCGGCGACTAGTCGGCGGGGTGCCCATCCGCGGTGGTCCCGGCATCGGCGGCGCGTGCCAACCGCACCACGAGGTAGACGAACGGTGTGTCGATGAGGGCGATGAGCAGCTTCAGCAGGTACTGCCCGATCATGAGGCTCCCGAGGACCGACAGCGGCAGCGCCTCGCCGATGCCCACGACCGCGGGGGCGACGGCGAAGGCGATGCCCACGAACAGCACCGTGTCGATCGCCTGGCTCGTCGCGGTCGACCCGATGTTCCGCAGCCACAGCAGGCGTGCACCGGTGCGTCCACGGATCCAGTGGAACACGAGCACATCCCAGTTCTGGCTGATGATGTAGGCGATGAGGCTCCCGATGATGATGTTCGTCCCGGGCGCGAGGACCTGCGCGAACGCGGCGCTCAGCTCGGGGTCGAGCCCCGGTGCGACGATCGTCGTCCACACGAGCCCCAGCAGTGCGAAGTTGAGCAGGAAGCCCACGTTGACGAGCAGCTGTGCGGCGCGCTTGCCGTACAGCTCGGTGTAGCAGTCCGATGCGAAGTAGGTGAGCGCGTACGCGATCGCCGCCCCCGGCAGGATGACCGCCGCGCCGGTGACCGGCAGCGCGGTCGGCAGCTCGAAGATCAGCAGCTTCGCGGCCGTCAGCTGTGCGGTCGTGAGCGCGGTGACGAACAGTCCCACCAGGGCGATCTGGGTCGCCGGCTGTGGCTGCTCAGGCATCCTCGATCCTCCCGTGGCGTGCATCGATCGCATCGAGCTGATCGAGCGTCTTGCGGATCGACGCGCGGATCGCCTCCGAGCGGTTCACGAACTTGCCGCCCTCCCCGACGTGGCGGTCGAGGTCCGCCAGCAGCTCCGCGGGCACCTCCACGCTTATCTTGGGCATACCCAGCGATGGCTGGAGGAATACTTACGTCTGCTCACTCAGGCGGAGGGGCGGCCGCGGCGGTCGCGGCGACCGCCCACGGTGAGCAGGAACAGCAGCAGCAGCCCGATGCCGTACGCCGCCATCAACGGCACCGTCACCAGGAACATGGTGAACACGTCTGCGGGGGTGAACACCGCTGCGACGGCGAGGATCGCGACGGTCACCTCCCGCCACCGGCTCCGCATGTGCACATAGCTCATCCCCCGCCGGTGCAGCAGCAGCATCAGCACGGGGATGTCCGCGAGCAGGCCGATGCCCATGGTGGTGAAGACGATCAGCCAGAAGAAGTTCGTGATCCGGTAGGTGACCAGCATCTGCGCGCTCACCGCATCGCTGACGAGCCAGGAGATGACCGACGGGGCGAAGACGGTGTAGCCGAAGACCGACCCCCCGATGAGCCCCACCACCAGGATCGCCGTCCACCGGGCGATCACCCCGCGCCGGCCCCGGACGATCTCGCGCTCACGCAGTGCGGGCCAGCTGTAGTACCCGAGCACCGGCAGCGTCAGCAGCGCGGCGATGATGGCGGCGAACTTCACCTGGAACACCAGCGCCTCCATCGGGTGTAGGGCGACGACCGAGAGCACGTCCGCGGGGCGCACCGCCGAGGGCATCCGCGCGAGGAAGTCGAGGTACACCCGCTGGATGCCACCGATGTACAGCCACCCGAAGACCACCGTGAGGGTCGTGATGAACACCAGGATGATCCGGAAGCTCCGCGAGCGGAGCGTGTCGAGGACGAACCGGAGGTCATCGTAGTAGCCGGTGAACTCCTCGGCCGCATCGGGGTCATCCTGGACCTCCGAGAGGAAGGTCTCGGAGGCACGGGCGGTGCGGTCGCCGACGTCCTCGGTGAGCGATGGGCCCCCCGTCGCCGCGTCGTACCGCTCCAGGAGCGCTGCCGCCCGGTCGGGCTCGTCCGCATCGACCGCCGCCGCGGCCATCTCGACGATCGCATCCTCATCGGCCGCAGCGAACGCCTCCGCCGGGGCCGACCGGACCCCCGCCAGATCCAGCGCCTCCAGCTCCAGCTGTGTGGGGTCGCCCATGCCCAGCTCCACCGCGTCGATCCCCGGCAGCGACCGGTACAGCCGCACCGCGATCGCCAGCAGCGCCGCAGCCACCAGCGCCGCGGTCGACGCCGCGGTCATGACGAACGGACCCAGCGCGAGGAGGCTGCTCGCCACCGCGGCGGCTGCTGCGGCCAGCACGCCGGCGAGTGCGGGCTCGCGACGGTGGCGGCGGATCATCGCCAGCAGCGCGTCGCCGCTGGTCCCGAAGCGGAGGATCGTCACGATCCGGCTGAGGTAGAGGCTGAGGCCGTAGAGGGCGAGCACGGGGACCGCCCACATGACCTGTGTGAAGGGGTCCGGCGGGGTGAACATGGCACCGGCGATGAACACCCCGACGGTCGCATGTCGCCACTTCTCCCGGAAGGTGTGGTAGCGGACGATGTCCGCGTAGGTGAGCAGGCTCATCGCCAGCGGGAGCTGCGAGGCGAGCCCGAAGGAGATCGTCAGCAGGACGATGAACTCCGTCCACCGGACGATCGAGTACGTCGGCGCGAAGCCCGCATTCAGCGCGTTCTCCGCCAGGAAGGCGAAGACGAACGGGAAGAACACCCCATAGCCGTACGCCAGCCCCCCGACGAACAGGGTGAGCACCGCCAGCGCCAGCAGCAGCAGCTGCCAGGTGGGCACCGGCGCCCGCGGCCACAGGTCCCGCGCGCGCAGCGCATCCCGCGAGACGTAGATGAACACGGGCAGCGTGACGATGGCCGCGGCGATCAGGCTGATCTTCGCCTGCAGCAGGATGACGTCGAAGGGGGTCTGTGCGATGATCTGCACGGCGCCGGCGACCTGCGCCTGCATCTCCGCGCGGGTGACGGCCTTCAGCGCGTCCCACACCGCGAGCCGGAGCAGATAGAAGCTCCCGAGGAACATGATCACGAAGACGACCGCGACCTTCTGCAGGTCCCGCTGCGCGCTGCGCAGCATCGCACGGACCGTCGCCGTCCCGTCCCCGACAGCCGCGTCCACCGGGGAGCGTGCCGAGCTCATACCGCAGAGAGTTGCGGGCCGGTTATCAACGTTGTCAGGCGAGCAGGACGCGCCGGAAAGGGCTATACGCCACTGGCGGCGAAGCTGGCCGTATGACCGCGGATGATGCCGATGTCTCACCCGATGGTGGCGAGGTCGCCACCCCGGGTGATGGCACATCCGCACCGGAGCCGACCCTGGGGCCACCGTCGGACCGGGAGATGCCGCTGACGGAGCACATCGAGGAGCTGATGCGACGCCTCGCGGTCGTCCTCGGGGTCGGGGGGCTGGTGACGCTGCTGCTGTACCCCGGCGGGGACCTGCTCGGGGCGACGCTGGGCGTCCAGATACCGACGGCGCTCGAGATGATCGACCTGCTGTGGAACCGGCACATCCCGGGGGCCCCCGAGCTGGTCGACCGGCGGCCGCGGGTGTACGGGCCGCTCGAGCTGGTGCTGACGGAGCTCAAGGTGGCGACCCTCGGGGGGCTGCTGGTGGGGCTGCCGCTGCTGGTGTATGAGACCTACCTCTTCATGCGCCCGGGGCTGTACGCCCGCGAGCGGCGCTACTACCTGGCGGCGGTCCCGACCAGCCTGGTGCTCGCGGTCGTCGGGATGGTGTTCGCGCACGTGGTGGTGCTGCCGGTGATCTTCGCGTACTTCACCGCCTACACCACCGGGACCGCCGTGATCGCCTTCGGGCTCAAGGAGACGTTCAACCTGATCATCCTGCTGATGGCGTACAACGCGGTGATCTTCCAGATCCCGCTGTTCATCCTGCTGGCGATCATGATGGACCTGGTGACCGCCCGGTGGCTGCGGCGGCGGCGCCTGATCTTCTGGGGCAGCTTCCTCGGGCTGGCGTTCCTCGTGAGTCCCGACCCCACGGGGATGGCCCCGCTGCTGATCGCCGCGACGATGATCGCGCTGTTCGAGCTCACCCTCGGGGGGCTGCGGTGGACCGGTCAGTGACCGGCGGGGCTGACGGAGCCGGTGCGGTACCCCTGCAGGTCGAGCGTGACGTGTGCGAAGCCCAGGTCGCGCAGATGCAGCTCCGCTGCGGCCGCGAAGTCGGGGTCGAGGGCGGCCGGGAGCTCGGCGGGTGCGACCTCGATCCGGGCCAGCCCATCATGGTCGCGCACGCGGAACTGCTCGAAGCCCCAGGTGCGCAGGAGCGCCTCGGCCTGCTCGATGCGGTCGAGCCGGTCTGCGGTCACGGGGATGCCCGTGGGGATCCGCGAGGACAGACACGCCATCGCAGGCTTGTCCGCGACCGATAGGCCCAGCGCCGCGGCGATCTCACGCACCTCATCCTTCGCGATCCCGTGGGTCCGAAGCGGTGAGCACACCTCGAGCTCGGCGACCGCCTGCAGCCCGGGGCGATGGCCGCTGCCGGGGTCCGACGCGTTCGTCCCGTCACAGACGGTCGGGATGCCGCGGTCGGCGGCCGCCTCGTACATCGCTGACAGCCGCATGCTCCGGCAGTGGTAACAGCGCATCCCATCGTTCTCGACGAAGCGGGGGTTCTCGAGTTCGGAGAAGGCGACGACCAGATGCTCGATGCCGATCTCCGCGGCCACCGCCCGGGCCGCCTCCAGCTCCGCGGTGGGGAGTGTCTCCGAACGGGCCGTGCACGCGACCGCATCCGCACCCACCGCGAGGTGCGCGAGTGCGGCGACGACCGCCGAGTCGACCCCACCGGAGAAGGCGACCAGCAGGCCATCATGCTCGCGCAGCGTCTCGACGGCCGCGCGGGCCTTCGCCAGCGCGGGGGTCGATGCAGCATCGGACAGCGCGGTGATGGACATGGCCCACATCGCAGGGCGTGCGGCAAAAATCAGCGGGTGGGGTGTGTGCGTAACGTTTTGGCTCCCTCGGTCGGATGCGCAGCCATGGAGCTCGAGTCGATCCGGGGGGTGGGACCGAAGACCGCCGCCGCGTTGGCCGAGCTCCCCGACGCCGCCGCGGCGATCGAGCAGGGGGATGTCTACCGGCTCACACAGGCACCGGGTGTCTCTGAGGCCCGTGCGGTGCAGATCGTGGAGGGGGCGCTGCGTGACCGCTATGGGGACGACAGTGAGCTGCTGGGCACCCCCATGGCCGCGTCGATCCATGCGGAGCTGCTGGAGGTGGTGACCGACCGCGCGGAGACACGGTACGGGCGGGCCCGGCTGCGGACGCTGTACCCCACCGCAGCGATGGACCGGATCGAGGCGGTGCGGGCCCGCGTGGAGACCGCCCTCGAGCTGCGACCGACCGCGGCGCTGATCGAGGCGTTCGAGGGGCTGGCACCGTTCGAGCGCGGGCATGGGCCGCGCATCCGCGACCGCTGTCTGGTCGCCGGCGACAGCGCGCTCATCGAGACGGCCGCAGCGCGCTACCCGGAGCTGTCGGTGGAGACCGCCACGGATGCGACGACGATCGCCGACCTCGCCGGTGGGTACGCGGAGGTGATCGTGGTGGATGAGACGTACGTGGGGTACGACCTGCCGGAGAACGTCGAGGTCGACCCTGCGGCGCTGGAGCAGCCGGCGGTGACGGTCCCCGAGCGGGAGCTGGTCCAGCTCGTCGAGAACCGCCCGCAGATCGAGGCCGCACTGCGGGTGTACGCGGCGCGGGGGATCGACCCGCCCGTCGACACAGACGCGCTCGCCGAGGCGTTCGCGAGCGTCGATGCGGAGGGGCAGGTGACGCTCACACCGGAGATGGCCCAGCAGGAGGCCATCGCAGATGACCTGCAGGTGGCCGCAGAGGCAGGCGCGAAAGCCGGCAACGCGCGGCTGCGGGCGGCGATCGCCGAGCGCGAGGTGCGGATCGAGGGGACCGATCTGCTCAGCCTCGCGGAGGCGGGCGCGACCATCGAGGAGCTGCTGGACCGCGAGCTCGAGGCGGAGTACGCCGCGGCGCTCGAGGCCGCGACGGCGGCGGTCACAGCGACGCTCGGACTCGAGGGGGATGGTGACCTCCCGTTGGCGGCGCTGTTCCCCCGTGCGCCCACGTTCCCGATCGAGCCGGTGGATGCGCGCATCGCCGCCGAGGTCACCGCCCGTCGTGAGGAGGTGGCGGCGGCGACGGGCACCCGGCGCCGGTCCGTCGCCGCGGACGTCGCAGAGCTGCGGCCGGCGGTCGAGTCGATGATCGAGACCGCCCTCGAGTGGGACGTCGACCTGGCGATCGCCCGGTTCGCCGATGACCTCGCATGCACGATGCCGCACTTCGATGCGGATGGGCCCGCGGTGGTGATCGAGCGGGGCCGCTCACCGGTGATGGGGATCGCACAGGAGGCGATCGAGCCGGTGAGCTATGAGGTGGACTCGCTGAGCCTGCTCTCTGGGGTGAACTCCGGGGGCAAGACGTCGATCCTCGAGCTGATCGCGAGCGTGGTCATCCTCGCCCACATGGGCCTGCCCGTCCCCGCAGCGCACGTCCAGCTGCGGCCGGTCACGGGGCTGCAGTACCACGGCAAGACCCAGGGGACGCTGGATGCGGGGGCCTTCGAGGCGACGCTGCGGCGCTTCAGTGCGCTGTTGGACGGGCAGCCGGGACAGCTCGTGCTGGTGGATGAGCTCGAGAGCATCACCGAACCGGGTGCGGCGGCCAAGATCGTCGCGGGGATCGTCGATGGGCTGGCCGACCAGGGCACCACCGGCGTGTTCGTCTCGCACATGGCGGAGGCGATCACCGACGCGGCGCGGTCGGAGGTGACCGTCGATGGGATCGAGGCGGTGGGGCTGATCGACGGGGAGCTGGAGGTGAACCGCTCGCCCGTGCGGGACCTCCACGCCCGCTCCACACCGGAGCTCATCGTCGAGAAGCTGGCCGAGGAGGAGGGGCATCCGCTGTTCTTCGAGCTGCTCGAGAAGTTCCGACCGGGGAACGATTAAGTACGATACTCGACCTACCTTCGCTGATGAGAGACGACCCCGGTGAGGGGATGCTGTCGTGGGACGAATCGGTGTTCCGCGATGAGCGCGTCTTCGAGATCGACTACGTCCCCGAGACGTTCGAGCACCGGGAGACGCAGCTCGCGTCGCTGCAGTACGCGCTGCGGCCGGCGGTGCGGGGGTCGCGCCCGCTGAACACCGCGATCAGGGGGCCGCCGGGGACGGGCAAGACGACGGCGATCGTGAAGCTCTTCGGCGAGCTGGCGGGGCAGCATGGCGTGCGCGCGGTGCAGGTGAACTGCCAGGTGGACTCGACGCGCTATGCGGTCTTCTCGCGGATCTTCGAGGACATCTTCGAGTACGAGCCACCCTCCTCGGGGATCTCGTTCAAGAAGCTGTTCGGGCAGATCACCGACCGCATCACCGAGGAGGAGGAGGTGCTCGTGGTCGCACTGGATGATGTGAACTACCTCTTCTATGAGAACGAGGCCTCGGAGGTGCTGTACTCGCTGCTGCGGGCGCATGAGACCCACCCCGGCGCGCGTGTGGGGGTGATGGTCGTCTCCTCGGACCTGGGGCTGGATGTCATCGCGGAGCTCGATGAGCGGGTCCAGTCGGTCTTCCGTCCCGAGGAGGTCTTCTTCCCGGTCTACGGCATCGATGAGATCGTCGACATCCTCCGGATGCGGGTCCGCCGCGGCTTCCGTGAGGAGGTGATCGGGGCGCCGGAGATCGATCGGGTCGCCGAGCTCACCGATGCCACCGGTGACCTGCGGGTGGGCATCGACCTGCTCCGGCGGGCGGGGCTCACCGCCGAGATGCGCGGGAGCCGCACGGTGACCGTCGAGGATGTGGACGAGGCGTATGAGAAGTCCAAGCACATCCACCTCTCCCGGCATCTGCGGGGGCTGTCGGACTCCGAGCGGGCGGTCGTCGCGGCTGTGGCCGCGCACGAGGGCGCCCAGGCGGGGGAGGTGTACGAGGCGTTCCATGCGGAGACCGACCTGGGGTACACCCGCTACAGCGAGATCGTGAACAAGCTGGACCGCATCGGCGTGATCTCCGCGGAGTACGAGCCGCTGGAGGGGCGGGGGCGCTCGCGGCAGCTCGAGCTGGCGTACGACACCGAGGCGGTCATGGACCGGCTATGACGCAGGCAGCCGCCAAGCTGGCGGCGGCCGAGGCCGCGCTCGGGCGGGTCGAGGATGGGATGCGGGTGGGCCTGGGGACGGGGACGACCGCCGCGGCGTTCATCGAGCGGCTCGCGGAGGCGGTCGCCGATGGGCTGGCGGTCTCAGGGGTGCCGACATCGGTGGAGACCGAGCGGCTCGCGCGCGATCACGGCGTCCCCCTCACCCCGCTCGAGACCGCAGATCGGGTCGATCTCGCGGTCGATGGGGCCGACCAGGTGACGCCCACCGGGGGGCTGATCAAAGGGGGCGGCGGAGCCGTCCTGCGTGAGCGGCTGGTCGCGGACATGGCCGAGCAGTTCGTCGTGATCGCCGACGCCACGAAGCAGGTCACGGTGCTCGATCACCCGGTCCCGGTGGTCATCGCCCCCGTCGCCAGGGCGCGCGTGCGGCGGCGGCTGCAGGAGGTGGGCGCGGCCACCACGCTGCGCGCGGCGGGTGCGCGGGTGGGGCCGACGCTGACCGACGATCATGCGATGATCATCGACGCGGACTTCGGGGCGATCGACGACCCCCTGCGGTGCGCAGCGACGATCGGGGCGATCGAGGGGGTGCTCGCACACGGGCTGTGGCCCGAGCTGTGCGATCTGCTGATCATCGCAGATGGCACGGGTGCGGTGACGGAGACGTCACTCGGCGGGAGTGGACAATAAGGAGGGAGGGGCTGTCCTACAGATCGCGGGGCTGGACGGTCTTGCGGTCGTTGTCCGCGGCCCGTCGGGCGGCGTCTGCGAGGAGTTCTGCGACCTCTGCGTCGAGTGCATCATAGAAGTCCGAAGCAACGTTCTGGTTAGCGAGCGCCTCTTTCACCGCAGCTTTGACAATAAGGTCTGCCATACGACTGTAGGTACGCAGCCTTATATAAAAAGATTTTCCAAATCGGCCGGGAGGGGCCGTGAATCACCGGTATGCCTCTGTTTCCGGGCTGCGCTTTTATATACGAGTAGGTGGGGCGGGCGAGACTTAGGATGCTGGCTCGCGACGGTCCGGTATGCGGGAGATCCTGGCACGAGTCGCGGCGGGGGAGCTGTCACCTGCGGAGGCAGAGGCCGCGATCCGGGGGTACGTGATCGGGGATGCGGGGCGGTTCGACGCCGCCCGCGAGCAGCGGCGTGGGGTGCCAGAGGCGATCCTCGCCGAGGGGAAGACCGTCGAGGAGGTCATCGAGCTGCTGCGCATGGCCGTCGACAGCACCGGGCATGCGGTGGTCACACGTCTGGACGCGGAGGCCCTCGAGACGGTGGCGGCGGTCGCCGGGGAGCTGGGGGCCACGACGGTGCAGCGGCGGGCGGGGGGCCTCGTGGTCCATGCGCCATCGTACGAGCCACCGACGGTGGATGCGGTGGTGGGCATCGTGACGGGGGGGACCGGTGATGCGGGGGTGGCCGCGGAGGCGGCGATGATCTGCGAGGAGATGGGCCTGCGCGCCGAGCTGTTCCACGATGTGGGGGTCGCGAGCATCGACCGGGTGCTGGATGTGGCCGAGCAGCTGCGGACGATGGACGCGCTGGTCGTCTGTGCAGGGCGGGAGGGGGCGTTGCCCACCGTCGTGGCAGGGCTGGTGGATGTCCCCGTGATCGGCGTCCCCGTGGGCGGGGGCTACGGCCATGCAGCCGGTGGCGAGGCCGCCCTCGCAGGGCTGCTGCAGTCCTGTACGGTGCTGTCGGTGGTGAACATCGATGCGGGGTTCGTCGCCGGTGCACAGGCCGGGATCATCGCCCGTGCGGTCGCCAGCGGTCGGGCATGACCCATGCTGCTGCGCGTCGCATATTTATGCCAGCAATGAGTCGTGTAATCCACCGGCATCCGGTGGCTGCCGGGTACAAGCATGCCCACATGTGATCATTGTGGGGGCCACGTGTCAGACCGCTTCGCGCGGGTGTTCACGAACGAGGACGGCCGCCTGCTGGCGTGCCCGAACTGTTCGGCGAACGCCGGCATCGCCGAGGTGGCGCGGCACCGTGCCCGCACTGCATGACCGCTGTAGCGACACAAGACCACCACGCGAAGCCGTTTCACACCGGTAGTGTCTATCCGTCGGCAGCTGTGGGTCCACGTAGATGGCTGCAGCCGACTGGCAGATCCTGGTGACGAACGATGATGGGATCGACGCCCCCGGACTGGCGAGTCTGCGCGATGAACTGCGTGCGATCGCCGATGTGACGGTCGTCGCGCCGGCGGAGAACCAGTCCGGGGTGGGCCGGACCCGCAACGAGCTGGTGGATGTGCAGGAGCACCCGTGGGGGCTCGTCGTCGAGGGGACCCCCGCCGACTGCGTCGCCTACGGGCTGCGCGGGCTCGGCCGCTCGTTCGACATGGTCGTCGCGGGGGTCAACGAGGGGCCGAACACGGGCAACTATGTGGTCGGACGCTCGGGGACGGTGGGGGCGGGTCTGGAGGCGGCGTTCCTCGGGGTGCCCGCGATGGCCGTCTCCGCGTATCACTCCACGGACTTCTTCATCATCCCACCGGAGGAGTACGACTTCGCCCGACCCGCACGCATCGCCACGGAGCTGGTGCGTCGGACGATCGATGGGGCCGTCTTCGAGGAGGTCGACCTCCTGAACGTGAACGCCCCGGTCGATGCACCGACCCCGGGCGTGATGCTGACCGAGCCGTTCCATGATTACGAGCAGGTGATCGAGCAGGAGCAGCGCGTGACGGCCGATGGGGCGCCCACACGGTACCGCGTGCAGCTGCATGACCGGACGTGGCCCGGTGTCGTGGGGTGGGAGAACCCGTTCCCACCCGCCGATGGCTATCGGCAGCGCTACCCCGTCGGCAGCGACCGTCGGGCGCTGGTCGACGCGCAGGTGAGCGTCTCGCCGCTGTCGGTCACCCACGGGACGCCCGACAGCGCCACACTCGCGGCGATCGTCGAGGGGGTCGACCCCCGGTGAGTCGCAGGGGGCATGCGGTGTACATGCTCGAGTGCGGAGACGGGAGCATCTACACGGGCTACAGCACGGACATCACCCGGCGGATCGCCCAGCACCGACGCGGGGTGGGCGCGCGGTACACGCGGGGGCGGGGACCCCTGCGGCTGGTGTACGTCCGGTGGTTCGGCTCGCAGACCGCCGCACAGCGACACGAGTACACGCTGAAGCAGCTGCCGGCGACACAGAAGCGACGACGCACCATCGCGCACGCGGGCACAACGGTTTACGACGGCACCACCTGGGCTGAGGCATGAGCATCACCTTCGGGACCGACGGATGGCGCGACACCGTCGAGGCGTTCACACCCGCACGCGTGCGTCGGCTGGGCGGGGCCGTCGCCGGCTACCTCGAGGCGGAGGCGATCGGGGGGCCGGTCGTCGTCGGGATGGACCCGCGCGAGTCCTCGCCGACGATCGCCGCCGCGCTCACCGCGGTGCTCGCGGAGGCGGGACGGGCGGTGGTCCGCCCCGACCGGGACTGCCCGACGCCCATCGTCGCGTACACCGTGGTCGACCGCGAGGCGGCGGGGGCGCTCATGGTCACCGCGTCGCACAACCCCCCGGCGTACAACGGCATCAAGTTCATCCCGGCCGACGGTGCGCCCGCGACGGAGGCCGTCACGGACGCGATCACCGCACGGCTCGGCGCGCCCGGTCCCACGGGGGCCGAGGCGGCGGTGGAGACCATCGACCCGCACCCGGCGTACCGCCGGCATCTGGATGCACTGCTACCCGGACGGCTCGATGGGCTGGAGATCGTCTACGATGCGATGCACGGCGCCGGGCGCGGCGTCACCGATGCGCTCCTGCGTGACCGCGGTGCGGCGGTGACGACGATCCGCGGGGACCGCGACCCCCGCTTCGGTGGACAGGCGCCGGAGCCGACCCCGGCGCACCTCGGACCGCTGGTCGAGCGGGTCCGCTCGCAGGGGGCGGATCTGGGCATCGCCAACGACGGGGATGCGGACCGCGTGGCGGTGGTGACCCCCGACCGGGGCGTGCTCAGCGCACATCTGCTGTTCGCGGCGGTCTACGCCGCACGGGTGGCAGACCGGCCCGGACCCGTGGTCCGGACGGTCTCGACGTCGACGCTCATCGATGCGATCGCCGAGGATCATGACGCCACGGTCGTCGAGGTGCCGGTCGGGTTCAAGTGGGTCGCCGCCGCGATGCGGACGCACGATGCGGTGATGGGCGGCGAGGAGTCCGGCGGCTTCACCGTCGCGGGGCATCTGCGGGAGAAGGACGGCGTGATGATGGCGCTGCTGTTGGCACAGCTGGCGCAGGCGGAGCCGCTGGATGCACGCATCGACCGGATCGAGGCGACCTACGGCACGGTCCACACGGGGCTGCGGTCGATCGAGGTGCCCGCACCGCCGACCGCAGCGGTCGTCGATGCGTGTGGTGGACAGGTCGCGGGCGTGCCCGTCGCGCGGGTGGACCGGACCGACGGCGTCAAGCTGTGGCTGGAGGGGGGTGCCTGGATGCTGGTCCGGCCGTCGGGCACCGAGCCGAAGGTGCGGGTGTACGCGGAGGCGGCGGATGCGGCGACGGTGACCGCGCTCATCGATGCGGGCGAGGCGGTGGTGCGGTCGGTCAGCCCCCCTTGATCAGCCGCAGCAGCCGGAGCTCGTCGGTGTCCACCGGGGTGTCCGCCGGGCGGGGATGGCCGTCGACGATGGCGGTGACCGCCTGGGGGGAGTGCCCGCAGGCGCGGATCACGTCCGCATAGGTCGCGGGCTCATCCACACTGACGGTGCGGCGGCCCTCACCGATGAGCTCCACGTGGACCTCCATACCCCCTCGAACACGTGCGGTGATTTACCGGCTTCGCGATGGCGGGGGTTGTTTATACCGCCACGGAGTAGCCGCCGTCATGAGCGGAGCCGGCGATGCCGCGGCGGTGGATGACCGTGATATCTGGATCGAGCGGTATCGCCCGCAGCGGCTGGCGGAGGTGCATGGTCAGGAGGACATCATCGACCGGCTGCAGTCGTACGTCGACCGGGGGGAGCTGCCGCATCTGCTGTTCGCGGGGCCCGCGGGGGTGGGCAAGTGCGTCACCGGGGAGACACCGGTGCACACCAGCGAGGGGATGGTGCCGATCGCGGCGATCGTCGGGCAGACCGACGGCTTCGCGCCGGCGCCCGCGGGGCTGCGGGTGCGCGCGGTCGATGCGGCGGGGAGGACCTGCTGGCGCCGGCCGGTGGCCGTCTACGGGGCGGTCGCCGAGGCGGTCCTCGACATCGAGACCGAGGCAGGGGCGACGCTGTCGACCACCCCCGAGCACCCCGTGCGGGTGGCGGTCGATGGCCGGCTCCGCTGGGTGCCTGCGGCCGCGCTGACCACGGGGATGCAGCTGGTCCGGCCGGTCGGTGGAGCCCGCGGGGACATCGGCCACCCCGCGGTGGCGATGACCGACGGGGGGACCGCGGTGGGCACCGCTGCGGACACGGAGTTCCGCCGGTCGCGGCGGCTCCGCCGCGATCCGGTCGCATCGGTGGTGCGCCGGGAGGGGCCCGTGGATGTGTACGATCTGACGGTGCCGCCGGAGGGGGCGTTCATCGGGGGGCAGACCCCGATGATCATCCACAACACGACGAGTGCGACGGCGATCGCCCGCGAGGTGTTCGGGGAGGCGTGGCGGGGGAACTTCCTGGAGCTGAACGCCTCGGATGAGCGCGGGATCGATGTGGTGCGCGACCGGATCAAGACGTTCGCACGGTCGGCGTTCGGCGGGCATCGGTACCGGATCATCTTCCTCGATGAGGCCGACTCGCTGACCCCCGACGCCCAGGCCGCGCTGCGTCGCACCATGGAGCAGTACGCCGACAAGACGCGGTTCATCCTCTCGTGCAACTACTCCTCGAAGATCATCGACCCGATCCAGTCACGCTGTGCGGTCTTCCGGTTCGCGCCGCTGGATGATGCGGCGATCGCCGCACAGCTGACGGAGATCGCCACCGCGGAGGGGCTGGAGATCACCGATGAGGGCATGGCCGCACTGGTGACGGCGGCGCAGGGGGACATGCGCCGGGGGATCAACACGCTGCAGGCCGCGGCGACGGTCGGCGACCGCGTCGACGCGGAGGCGGTGTACGAGATCGCGGCCGCAGCACGCCCGGAGGCGATCACGGCGATGGTCGATGCGGCGATCGCGGGCGAGTTCACCAGCGCCCGCCGGCAGCTGCGCGCGCTGATCGTCGAGGAGGGTGTCGCGGGACAGGACATCATCAACCAGCTGCACCGGTCGGTGTGGGAGTTCGAGCTCGGGGAGGAGGCGACGATCCGGCTGATGGAGCAGATCGGTGAGGTCGACTACCGCATCAGCGTCGGTGCGGATGAGCAGATCCAGCTCGAGGCGCTGCTTGCGGGCCTCGCAGCGGGGTCGTGACACGCCCGTGACAGGCCGTCCCGGAACGGTTTTAGGATGGCATCGGTCAAGGGTGCCAAATGAGTGATCTGGAGGAGGCCTACCGCCTCGAGTACTTCGAGGAGGAGGGTTTTCACCGGACCCAGTGCGCGGTGACGGGCGCGCACTTCTGGACGCGCGACCCCGACCGCGAGACCTGCGGGGAGCCGCCGGCAGACCCCTACAGCTTCATCGGCGACCCCGGCTTCGATGCGGCGTACAGCCTCGAGGAGATGCGCGAGCGGTTCCTGTCGTTCTTCGAGGCGGAGGGGCACAGCCGCGTGGAGCCGTACCCCGTCGCGGCGAACCGCTGGCGGGACGATGTGCTGCTGACCCAGGCGTCGATCTACGACTTCCAGCCGCTGGTGACGAGCGGGCAGACACCGCCGCCGGCGAACCCCCTCACGATCTCCCAGCCGTGCATCCGCATGCAGGACATCGAGAACGTCGGCAAGACGGGGCGGCACACCATGGCCTTCGAGATGATGGCCCACCACGCGTTCAACGTGCGCGAGGAGGCGACCCAGACGTACGCCTACGACGGCGAGGTGTACTGGAAGGATGAGACGGTGCGGCTGTGTGATGCGTTCTTCGCGTCGATGGGGGCGGACCTCGCGGAGGTCACCTACATCGAGGACCCGTGGGTGGGTGGGGGCAATGCGGGGCCGGCCTTCGAGGTGCTGTACCGGGGGGCCGAGCTCGCGACGCTCGTCTTCATGATGCTCGAGGCGGACCCCGACGGCAGCTACGAGATGAAGGATGGGCGCAGCTACAGCCCCATGGACACCTACATCGTCGACACGGGCTACGGGCTGGAGCGCTGGGTGTGGGTCTCGCAGGGGACGCCCACGGTGTATGAGGCGATCTACCCGGAGCTGATCGGCGAGCTCAAGGAGGATGTGGGGTACACGCTGAGCGCCGCAGATGAGGAGATCGTCGCCGCGGCGGCGATCGAGGCGGGCCAGCTGGATCTCGACACCACCGACGCGATCGCGGATGCCCGGGCGACGATCGCCGCGAGCGTGGGGGTGGATGCGACGGAGCTGACCGCGCTCCTCGAGCCACTGGAGACGATCTACGCGATCGCCGACCATGCGCGGACGCTCGCGTACATGTTCGGCGATGAGATCGTCCCCTCGAACGTGAAGACGGGGTACCTCGCGCGGATGGTGATCCGGCGGATGATCCGGCTGGTCGAGGAGCTCGGGACGACGCTCGCCGTCGGAGAGCTGATCGACCACCAGGCGGCGCGGCTCGGGTATGAGAACCGGGACGTCATCGCGGCGATCGTCGCCGCCGAGGAGCGCAAGTACGCACGGACGCTTGAGCGGGGGCGGCGTCGGATCGCACAGATGGCACAGGAGCACGCGGACGCCGGGGGGCGCTTCAGCACCGCGGAGCTGCTCGAGCTGTACGACTCGCATGGGATCCAGCCGGAGACGGTCGCCGAGATCGCCGCGACGGTCGACGTCGACGTCGAGATCCCACCGGACTTCCTCAGCAGGGTGGCCGCGCGACACACCGACCCGACCAGCGTGGAGGCCGCAGCGGGGGGCGCAGCCGTGGAGGTGGCTGAGCTGCCGGCGACCGACCGCCTGTACTACGATGACCCGGTGGGGATGCAGTTCGAGGCGGTCGTCCTCGAGGTGCTCACCGTGGAGGGGTCGCCCGCGGTCATCCTGGACCAGACGCTGTTCTACCCCGAGGGGGGTGGCCAGCCCGGCGACCGGGGGACGCTCACGGGGGAGGACGTCACCGCGGAGGTGCGGGATGTGCAGCTGATCGACGGGGTGGTCGTCCACCACGTGGACCGCCCGCCGGAGAAGGGGGAGATCGTCCAGGGCCGGCTGGACCGGCGACGGCGGCGGCGCCTCATGCAGCACCACACCGCGACGCACCTGGTCGGCCATGCGGCCCGGACGGTCGTGGGCGAGCACATCCGCCAGGCGGGCGCACAGAAGCACCCGACGTACGCGCGGTTGGATCTGACCCACTTCGAGCGGCTGGACGCTGAGACGGTCGCCGCGATCGAGGCGGCGGCGAACCGGCTGGTGCGTGAGGACCACGTGGTCAAGCAGCACTGGCGCGACCGGCACGAGGCGGAGGCACAGTACGGCTTCGACCTCTACCAGGGTGGGATCCCCGCGGGCGAGACGATCCGCACGATCACCGTCGGGCCCGACGTGCAGGCGTGTGGGGGGACCCACGTCGAGCGCACCGGCGAGGTCGGCACGATCGCGATCGAGCGGACCGAGGCCGTGCAGGACGGCATCGAGCGGCTGATCTTCAGCGCGGGCGGCCCGGCGGTCGCGGCGATCCAGGCGCGGCAGGCGGCGCTCGCGCAGGCGGCGTCGACGTTCGATGTGACGTGGGAGGAGCTCCCGGCGACCGCAGAGCGCTTCTTCACCGAGTGGAAGGACCGCGGGAAGACGATCGAGACGCTCCGTGATGAGCTGGGGCGGCTGCAGGCCACCCAGAGCTTCGAGCCGGTCGCCGTCGGCGCACACACGGCGGTGATCGAGCAGCTCACCACCGGGGGGGACGCGCTCGCGGCGGCCGCGAACGCCATCGTCGCCGAGGGGCATGTGGCGGTCGTCGCCGCGGCGACCGAGGGGGCCGTCGAGTTCATCGTCGCGGTCCCCGAGGAGGTCGCACTCAGCGCGGGTGCGGTCGTCGGTGCGCTGGCGCCGGTCGTCGATGGGGGTGGCGGCGGTCCGGATGACTTCGCGCAGGGGGGTGGACCGGCGGTGGGTGCGGTCGACGAGCTGCTGTCGGCCGCGGAGCGAGAGCTGGCCGACCGCCTGGGGTGACCGACGACGCTTTGGTGCCGACTCGTCGTTCTGCGAGCGATGGGCATCGACCCCCACTTCACCTCCACGCGCGAGCAGGCGGGCACCGAGGGGGGCCTCCGGGTGTGGGGCGAGCAGGACCCACCGGTCCGCCTGGGGATCCACGGCACCCACGTGGCCGTCGACTACGACATCTGTGTGGCCGACGGGGCGTGTCTCCGTGACTGCCCGGTCGACGTGTTCACCTGGGTGGACACGCCCGGGCACCCCACCTCCGAGCGGAAGGTCGAGCCGACCCGTGAGGACCAGTGCATCGACTGCATGCTCTGTGTCGACATCTGCCCGGTGGATGCGATCGACGTGGACGGCGGTCGCGAGCGTCGCATCGGCTGAGCCTACAGCCTTTTGCCCGCAGGGACCCACATTCACGTATGAGTCAAGACGTGGTCGACATCCTCAGGAAGGCGTACCAGGATGAGCTCGAGACGGTGATGAACTACCTCACGATCTCGATCATCCTCGACGGCGTCCGCGCCGAGGAGATCAAGGAGTCGCTGAAGGAGGACATCGCAGAGGAGCTCACCCACGCGGAGCAGCTGGGTGACCGCCTGAAGCAGCTGGATGCGCGCCCGCCGGGGTCGGCGGAGTTCGAGGCGGTCCAGCACTCGCTGCAGCCGCCGGCAGACAGCACCAACGTCGTCGCGGTCATCGATGGGGTGCTCGATGCGGAGGAGGCTGCGATCGGGACGTACCGGTCGCTGATCGATGCGGCAGACAGCGCAGGCGACCCGGTCACCGAGGACCTCGGCGTGCGGATCCTCGCGGATGAGGAGGCCCACCGCACCGAGTTCCGCGGCTTCCGCATGGAGTACGCCTAGGCGCGCAGCCACACCAGCAGCGGTGAGGCCGCCAGCAGCACCGACAGCACGAGCACCACCGTGTCGGTGGGGCCCAGCCGGCGGACCGGCGGGGTGGGCCGCCAGCTGAGACACCGCAGCTGCAGCGCCCGGATGAGCACCTCCGCGCGGTCGATGAGCGCTGCGAGTGCGACGCGACCCAGCACGGTGAGCTGCTCGAGCCGCGAGCGGCGGAACCCGCACCGCAGCTGCCAGGCGCGGCGGAGCCGGCGCAGCTCCGCCCGGAGGTGAGGGATGAACGTGGCGAGCACCCACACGCCGACCGCGGCCAGCCGCCCCGGCCGACCCGGGATGAGCCCCGAGACGGCCACGCGCAGCTGCTGCGGTGTCTGTGTGCCGCTGAGTGTGAGCCCACAGATGAGCACCAGCAGCACCCGTGCGCTCGCGACCGCCGCGCGGCGGAACCCCAGCGGGTCGACACCGGGGGGGACGAGCTGCACCGCCGCGATGATGGGGGCGGCGACGAGGAAGGCGCCAGCGACGCGCAGCGGGCCCCACAGGCGTCCCCAGCTGGGGCGGAGCCACAGGCCGACCCCCCCGACGAGCACCACCCCCAGCGGGAGGGCGATCCGGGGAGGGTGTGCGAAGACGGCGACCGCGATCGCCACCTGGGCGCCGAGGACCACCCGCGGGTCGGCGGTGGTGGACGGCGGCGTCATCGTGCGATCGACCCCCCATCGAGGCGGAGCTCCTCGGTGACGCGGTGGGCGAACAGCTCGGGGGTGTGGGTCGCGATCAGCACCGTGTGACCCGCATCGAGCTCGGTGTCGATGAGCGCCAGCAGCCGCCTGCGACCGGGTGCATCGAGCCCCGCCGCGGGCTCATCGAGCAGCAGCACGCGCGGCTGCATCGCAAGCAGCCCCGCGAGGGCGACCCAGCGTGCCTCGCCGCCGGAGAGGCTGCGGATCGGCCGCTCGTGTGCGGCGGGCAGCCCCACCCGCGTGAGGGCCTCGTCGACCCGACGGGCCACCTCCCCGCGGGCGAGGCCGAGGTTCTCCGGTCCGAAGGCGACGTCTGCGGCGACGGTCTCTGCGACCAACAGCTCCGCGGGCGACTGCAGCAGCAGCCCCACCGTCGAACGGACGGTGAAGCGGTCCTCCTGGGGGGTGGTGCCGGCGACGGTGACGCGCCCTCGCGTGGGCGTCAGCAGCCCGGGGATCGTCCACAGCAGGGAGCTCTTGCCGGCACCGTTGGCACCGGTGAGGACGACGCAGCTGCCGGCTGTGACCTCCAGGTCCACCCCATCGAGCACCCGCGTGTCCCCGCGGTCGAGCACCACCCCCGCGAGGCGGATCATCGGGTCAGGGTGGGCGCGTCGACCACGCGGACGATGCCCAGGGTCGCGATGATCTTCGCCAGCTCTGCGGGGATGAACGCCAGCGCGCTGACGAGGAACGCCTCCGCGAGCGTCACCCGCTGGACGAGTGCGAAGCCCACGGTGCCCGCACTGTACAGCAGCACCGTCGCCAGCAGCAGGCTCCCGACGAGCCGGCGGGCGCGGGCCCCGGGTGATGCGAGCGCGGCGATCAGCACCGCGGCGGGGGGGTACGCCCACAGGTAGCCCGCGGTGTAGCCCACGAGCGGGCCGATGCCGGCGGCGCCACCGGCGAAGACGGGGGCGCCGAGCGCGCCGGCGAGGAGGTACAGCAGCATCGCCCCACCCGCCGCCCGCGGTGGGAGGTACACGCCCGTGAGGAACACCCCGAGCACCCCCAGCGAGACCGGCACCGGCGACAGGGGGGTGGGGATGGCCACGACCGCCAGCGCACCGGTGAGCGCACCGAAGCCACCCGCGTACACGAGCTCACGGACCACCACATCATCGATGAGCGAGACCCGTGCAGCCATGCTCGGGGCCACTCGTCAACCGGTAATAACTCTCTGGTTGACAGGGCGGTAGGACACCTCTTTGTCGGGGTGCGCCGTAGGCGAGGTACGATGGCCCAGGCACCGCGCGAGACACAGGAGTACACCGAGCGGTTCCTCGAGTTCCTCCGCAGCTACTACCGTGAGGCGGTGGGCCTGCTCGCATCGCGGTACCCCAACGAGCAGCGCTCGCTGTACGTCGAGTACGACGACCTGGTCACGTTCGACCAGGCGCTCGCGCGCGAGGTGCGGCGCGAGCCCGAGCTCATGCGCGAGTTCGCCGAGGAGGCCCTGCGGCTGTACGACCTGCCCGCAGACGTGAAGCTCGGGCGGGCACACGTCCGCGTGCGCGGCCTGCCCGATCCGGTGGACATCCGGGAGATCCGGGTGCATGATGACCACATCGGCCGGCTGATCGCCGTCCAGGGGATCGTCCGGAAGGCGACCGACGTGCGACCGAAGATCACCGACGCGGCCTTCGAGTGCCAGCGGTGCGGGACGATGACGTACATCCCACAGATCGACGGGGGGTTCCAGGAGCCGCATGAGTGTCAGGGGTGTGAGCGTCAGGGGCCGTTCCGGATCGACCACGACCAATCAGAGTTCATCGACTCCCAGAAGATCCGCGTCCAGGAGTCGCCCGAGGGGCTCCGTGGGGGCGAGACCCCCCAGAGCATCGACGTGACGCTGGAGGATGACATCACCGGCGGGGTGACCGCCGGCGACCATGTGACCGTCACCGGGGTGCTGCACATCGAGCAGATGAAGTCGGGCACCGACAAGACACCGCTGTTCGACCTGTTCATGGACGGGGTGGCCGTGCAGATCGACGACGAGCAGTTCGAGGCGATGGACATCACCGAGGCGGACATCGCGGAGATCGAGCAGCTGGCGGAGTCGCCCGGGATCTACGAGAAGATGGTCGCGTCGGTCGCACCGTCGATCTTCGGCTACGAGCAGGAGAAGCTCGCGATGATCCTGCAGCTGTTCAGCGGGGTGAGCAAGACGCTGCCCGATGGGTCGCGCATCCGGGGCGACCTGCACATGCTGCTGATCGGGGACCCCGGCACCGGCAAGTCCGCGATGCTGCAGTACATCCGCAACATCGCCCCCCGCTCGGTGTACACCTCGGGGAAGGGCTCATCGAGTGCGGGGCTCACCGCCGCGGCCGTGCGCGATGACTTCGGCGATGGCCAGCAGTGGACGCTCGAGGCGGGTGCGCTCGTGCTCGCGGACATGGGCATCGCGGCGGTCGATGAGCTGGACAAGATGCGCCCGGAGGACCGCAGTGCGCTGCATGAGGCGCTGGAGCAGCAGTCGGTGTCGATCAGCAAGGCGGGCATCAACGCCACCCTCAAGTCGCGGTGCTCGCTGCTCGGCGCGGCGAACCCCAAGTACGGGCGGTTCGACGAGTACGCCCCCATCGGCGAGCAGATCGACCTCGAGCCCGCGCTGATCTCGCGGTTCGACCTGATCTTCACGGTGACGGACCGGCCCGATGCCGACGGCGACGCGGAGCTGGCCGACCACATCCTGGAGACGAACTACGCGGGGGAGCTGCACACGCATCGCACGAAGATGACCAACCCCCACATCACCGACGAGGCGGTGGAGGCGGCGGTGGGCGAGGTCGCACCCGAGATCCCCGCAGAGCTGCTGCGGAAGTACATCGCGTACGCCAAGCGCAGCTGCTATCCGACGATGAGTGATGCGGCACGGCGGATCATCCGCGACTTCTACGTGGACTTCCGCGCGCGCGGTGCGGATGAGGACTCACCGGTGCCGGTGACCGCTCGGAAGCTGGAGGCGCTGGTGCGGCTCTCGGAGGCGTCGGCACGCCTGCGCCTCTCGGACACCGTCGAGGAGGTCGACGCCGAGCGGGTCGTCGAGATGGTCCAGTCCTCGCTGCAGGACATCGGGATGGACCCCGAGACGGGGCAGTTCGATGCGGACATCATCGAGACGGGGACCTCCAAGAACCAGCGGGACCGCATCCGGACGATCAAGCATGTGATCGAGGAGCTGGCCGCCGAGCACCCCGAGGGTGCGCCCGCAGAGGTGGTCATCGCGACCGCCGTCGAGGACCTGGGGCTCTCCCAGGAGCGCGCGGAGCAGGAGATCGAGAACCTCAAGCGCAACGGCGAGGTGTACGAGCCGATCCTGGACCACCTGCGCGTGACCAAGTGAGCCATCCGAGACCACACGGACCGCCGTCTCAGGCCTGATAGGCCACGATATGTACATGTGCGGCCATCGAGTACGTCGGCGCCCATGCTGTTGGTGATCGCCTACTCCCATGGAGCACGACAGATGCTGCGGAACATGAGCAGACACCACGCAGAGACGGTCGTCGACCGCTTCGGTCGCGCGGCCATCCTCGCCGACACCGCCCTCAGCGGCTTCCTGGCGGTGCGCCTGCGATGCTGCTACGGTGATGCGGTGGCGATCGAGCGGACGCGTCCGTTCAACGAGCACATCGACTGCACGGCGGCGGTGCGGGAGGCGGCGTGTGCCTTCGAGGCGCGCGAGGACCGTCACGTGCCCTATCAGGTGTTCGCGGCGGGCGAGCGTGTGCCCACGAAGGCGCAGATGCTCGGGCGACCGTTGGGTGCAGATGATGTCGGTGCGGGTGTTCACGGCTGAGTGGGCGGTGGCGGGGACGCTGATCGACCTGCGGCCACGGCCGGTCCGCCCGGCGGCGCTGTGGGATGCGGTGTGTGCGGGGGCACCACAGCCGCGCGGTGCGGTGACCGTGACCGCGCCTGCCCCGTCGGTCGCCCAGCGACTGGTCGGCGTGGTCGATGCGGAGCCGCTGCAGATCCCCACCGACACGCCGGCGGCGTTGCCGGCGGTCGACGCGTTGCGGGGGGCCGTCGCCACAGCCCGGGCAGCCGCGGCACGACAGCGGCGGCGCATCGACCGGCACACCCAGGATCTGCGGACGTACCGCGAGGGGGTGAAACGGTGGGCGGAGCTGGCCGCGACCGCGCAGGCGCGCGAGGAGCAGCTCCAGCGTCACGAGGCGTGCGCATGGCGCCGCCGCCGGGGGCTCAAGCGCCGCCTGGCACACACCGATGCGGTGGGCAACGGTGTGCGCGCACAGCGGGCGGCGGGGTCGGACCCACCGGGGCGGTGGCCGCAGCCGGTGTGCACCCAGCTGGGGCTGCTGCGGCACGCTGCGACACCAGCGCCGGTGGTCATCAGCAAGGAGGTGACCGCCTGCGTCGCGGCGTTGGAGACGGTGCGCGGGTGGCTCGGGGTGCCCGCGGTGATCGTGGCCTGAGCGGGGCTCAGTGGGCCGCGATGAGCTCCTTGTACGTGTTGCGGAGGGTGACCGGCGAGATGTGTGCGACCTCCGCGAGCGCCTTCTGGGTGAGCGAGACGTCGAGCTGCTTCGCGGCCGTGTACAGGCAGCCGGCGGCGACACCACTGGGGTGTCGCCCCGCACCAGGTCCCGCCTCGGGCACCTCCTCGACCAGCTGCTTCGCACGGACCTCGACGCGGTGGTCGAGGTCGAGGATGGAGGCGTACCGCGGGATGAACTCCGTCGGTGCCGGGGGCGGGATCGGGACCCCCAACTCGCGGTTCATCGCCGTCAGGGCGGTCTTGAGCTCGGAGATGCACGACTTGGCGGCGGCGGCGATCTCGTCGCGGGTGCGGGCGATGTGACCGACACGCGCGGCGATGTACACCGCCGCCGCCGCGAAGCCCTCGAGGCTCCGCCCCCGGATGAGGTCCTCCTGCTGTGCGGTGCGGAAGAGGATGCATGCCTGGTCGCGGGCATGGGTGGGCAGTCCCAGGTCGGAGGTGACCGTGCGGATCTCCGTGAAGGCGTACTGCTGGTTGCGCTCCCGCTTGCTCTTGACGTTGGCACGCGAGTGGTGCTTCCGCAGCCGCCAGAAGGTCCGCTGCTTCTCCTCGCTCATCCCGCTGGTGTGGCCGATCTTGGTGCTGAGCCCACGGTCGTGACGGGCCTCCGTCCGCGGGGCGCCCGTCCGGCTGCGGCTCTCACCGTCGCTGGTGCGGCCGATCCACTCGGGGCCGTGGTCGATCCGGTACTCTGAGAGGATGAGTCCGCAGTCGGCACAGATCGTCTCGCCATCGGCCGTCTGGGGATCGCCTCCGCACTCGGGACAACTCGCATCCATCGGGTGTGCATTCGTCAGCGCCATTGCATCGCACCCTGGGTCCCCCATCCGCACTTAAACCCGCGGCCGGGGACCACCCCGGGGCGCGGCCCCCCGGCGCCCACCGACCGGTCACCGGTGGCTGCGCTCTCGCGGCTGTGAATCGGCCCGGCAGCATTATGCCGGCGAGGTCAGCCGTGATGGGGTATGGAGGTGAGCGATGGACACTGGCGGACCCAGCACCAACCCACCGCGCATGCGAGCGGCGCGCGGCTGGTCGATGCCACCGACGTCTCGGTCGCCGAGCGGATCGCCGCACACGCGGGGGCGTTCCCGACGGATGTTGCGGCCGCGAGCGCGATCGTCGCGGCGTATCTGCAGACCGGCGCGATCGACCGGACGGTGCGGCTGACGGCGGTGGGACAGACCCGGACGAGGCAGGTGCTGCACCGGTGCGGCATCGAGGGCGCCTGCGGGCTCACGCCCGCACAGCAGCACTGGCTCGAGGAGACACTGGCGGGGAGGTGGGGGCTCGCGGAGGTGCAACGGCGGGCGGGACTCGGCCCCGGGGAGCTCGTGCTGGGGCTGTACTGTCTGACGCACCCACCGGTCGTCGAGGTCGCCGCGGCGGTGCGACGGGAGCGGTACCGGATCAGCTGAGCAGCCGCCGCAGCCAGCCCCCGGTCTCCGCAGGGGCTGGGATGGGCAGGCCGACGCTGGCCGCCACCGTCGCGAGTGCGCGGCGGTACGCTGGTGCATCGACGGGGGTCGCAAGCGGCGTGCCCGCCCGCAGCGCGGGCACCTCCGGCAGCGACAGCTCCTCGACGGCGGGCGAGCCGACGGTGACCGGATGCGGGTCGGGTCCCGCGAGGTCCGCGATGAGCTCACGGCCGCGGCGGACCGCCTCGTGGTCGCCCGCCCGGTGCAGCAGCAGGATGACATCGGCGCGGGTGATCCCCGCGATCGCGAGGTTCGTCGCCACCGGTGGCACGTCGATGATGACCAGCGGATGCACGGTGGCCGCCTGTGCGATCGCACCATCGAGCGCGGTCGCCGCCTCCGCGCGCAGCGCCGGCACGACCGCACACAGCGGCGCGTCGATGGGGACGACGGTGAGCCCCGAGGGCAGCTCGACGGCGATCGCATCGAGCTCCAGCCCCTCGGGTGCGGCGAGTGCGCCACAGAGGTCGACGCGCGGCGTCTCCACGAGCAGCCGTGCGAGCCCCTGGGTGGCCACCGCGGTGTCGACGAGGAGTGGGTTGCGGTCGTGCGTCTGTGCCAGCCGGGCCAGCTCGACTGCGGTGCGTGTGGTGCCCACCCCACCGGTGGCGCCCACACATGCGACCACCGTCCCGACGTCTGAGGACATGGCCCAAGCCGGGTGCGGGGGTGTATCAACCCACCTGCCAGCTCACGGTCGGATGGCGGCGGCGATCGCATCGGCCTCCGCATCGGTGATGCTGGGGCGCGCGGTGGCGACGGCGTGCACGCTGGCGCCGCCGTCGTCCGCGAAGCGGGGGATGAGGTGCACGTGCACATGGGGCACCTCCTGGCCCGCGGCGGGACCGTCGTTGATGCCGACGGTCATCGCATCCGCCTCGACGGCGGCCTCGACCCGTGGGGTGAGGGTGCGCACCGCATCGAACAGCGCCGCATGTGCGGCCGCATCGAGGTCCGCGAGCCGTGCGACCGCCCGCGTGGGGACGACGAGGGTGTGTCCGGGTGCCAGCGGCTGCGCGTCGAGGAACGCACAGACCTCGTCCGTCTGGTGGACGATCCGGGCGGGGATCTCCCCGTCGATGATGCGCTCGAAGATGGTGGGTGCGGCCATACGCACACTCCGCGCGATGTCACAAAAACCTCCGCGTCGACGCAGCTAGCGGGTGCTGAGACAGCCCGCGACCGCATCGGCCACCGAGACGGACGCGGGCGCTGCATCCAGCGTGTCGGTGGTGATGATCTCGGTGACCCCGCTGCGGACCAGCGCCGTCTGTGCCGCCGCTGCCAGCAGTCCGTGGACACACGCCACATCGACACGCGTCGCACCGGCGTCCAGCAGCTGCGCGGCGGCGGTCGCCATCGTGGTGCCGGTCGAGATGATGTCATCGACGAGCACCACCGTGCGGTCGGTCACCGTGAGGTCCGCCGTCGACAGCTCGACGCGTGTCGCGGAGTGGCGCGTCTTCTCGACGTGGTCCACCTCGCCGCGGCCCAGCGCCTCACACAGCGCGACCGCCATCGGGCGGGCGCTCGCATCGGGGGCGACCACCAGCGGGTCGGTGTGGTCCGGATCGATGGCCGCCGCGAGCGACGCCGTCACATCACACACCAACGTGGGCACGGCGAAGAAGTCCGTCACCGACGCCTCATGCGGGTTGATGAGCACCACCTGGTCGGTGCCGGTGCTGAGCGCCGCCGCGAGCGCGCGGGCGCTGACGGGCTCGCCCGCGGAGAAGGCGCGGTCCTGCCGGGCGTAGCCCATGTACGACAGCACCGTGGTGACCGACCCCGCGAGCTCCCGCGCCGCGTCCTGCAGCTGCAGCAGCCCCACGATCGCGTCGGAGGAGTCGGCGGCGGCGACGACCACCGCCGTCTCCATTTCGTCGGTGGTGATCCGGTGACACAGCTCCCCGTCGGGGAACCGGTCGTACGCCACACCCGCCAGCGGCTGCTGGGTCGCGCTCGCGACCGCGGCGGCGAGCCCCTGTGCGGTGTGCCCTGGGACGATCATGTGGGTGCTGCTCGGGCGGGGTGCTTACCGTTTGTCGTCGGGGCGACGGCGATCCCGGTGATGCCGCCGACGCCCAGGTGGGTCTGTGTCCACGGCGCACCCGGGGTGTGCGCCATCGCCACCCCATCGGCACCGATCGCATACACCGCGTCGGCGGTGACAGCGACGTCCACCGGCGGCACCGGTGGCGCTGCGGTCGTCGTCCATCCGTCTGTCGCGGTGACCACCGCCTCCTCGATGACCGCCGCATGCCGCTGCTCCCCCGAGGCGACCGCGGTCACCGGCGCATCGACCCGGCGCATCCAGCCGTTGCCCAGCGTGTACAGCCCCGCGGTCGTCCCCACGAGCGGCGTCGCCGTCAGGCCGGTCACATGCTCGAGCCCCACCGCCTGCAGCCCCGCAGCCCCGTGGCGCAGCAGCCCATCTGTGGTGCCGATGAACGGTGGGGCGATGGCCGTCACCGGCGCTCCGGTGCGGTGCGTCTCGGGTGCGGCTGCCGTCCCCAGGGGGTAGCGGGTGACCGCCGTGCCCACCGCGGTCCACACCCCTGCCGCGTCGGCGCCCACCACATCGACGGCGCCGGTGGTCGCAGGCACAGATGGGGGCAGCTCCGCACCCGCGACCGCGATCAGCCGGTCATCGACGGCCGCGACGACACCCTGCGGCGTCGCCGTGAGCGCGTGCACCGCCCCGCGGGTCGCCAACGAGAAGCGCCCGAGCGAGCTGCCCGCGACGCTGAGGGCGACCAGTCCGCGATCGGTGCCGATGTACACCGTCCGCGCGGGGCGGTCGGGGGCGAACACCCGCTTCTCGGTGAGGCTCTGCATCTCAGGCGGGGGCTCCGGTGGCCATGGTGTTCAGAGGAACTCGCGGACGTCCGAGTACCACATCTCGTGATGGTCGACGGCGTCGATCGCCTCGGCGATCTCGACGGCGAGGACGTGCCAGCAGCGCTGGGTGGGGTCCGTCTGGTCGAGGTTGTACCGGCTGTCCTTGCAGGTGCATCCGCCCTCCTCGATGATGTACTCATCATCGCGTCCGACGACGACGGTGAAGTCCTGGTACTGCTTCACCCGCCCGTCGGAGACCGCCTCGATCGCGGTGAGCCCGCGCTCGCCGTGGATGGCGCCGATCTGCTCGACCGCCGACGGCGTCAGCCGCCCGGCGCGCCGGAGCTCCTCGAGCCACCCCTCGGTCGCGGGCCCGGGTCGGTCATCGGACGACACATCCCACATTCGCCGGTGGTTGGCTAAATCCCACCGGATACTTTTTCGACGCCGCTGGGTGAGCGATGCACATGGAGGTCGCCGAGGGGTCCGTCCGGATCGAGGTGCCCACGGAGACCGACGGCGCCGCCGAGGCCGTCGGCGACGGGGTGTTCTACAACCCCACCCAGCGGCTCAACCGCGACATCACCGTCGCCGTGCTGCGCGCGTACCGCGAGCGCGAGCCACGGGCGTCGAGCTACCTCGATGGGATGACCGCCTCGGGCATCCGCGCCGTGCGCGCGGCAGCCGCGGGGTATGCGGTGACGGCGGTCGACACCGACCCCGCCGCGACCGCCCTCGCGGCGGCGAACGCACGGCGCAACGACGTCGCGGTCGACGTCCGGACCGCCGACGTGAACACCGTGCTGCACGCGGGCGTGTTCGATGTGACGGACATCGACCCCTTCGGCAGCCCCATCGGCCACCTGGACGCCGCCGTCGTGGGCACGCGGAACCTGCTGTGTGTGACGGCGACCGACACCGCCCCGCTGTGCGGGGCGCACCAGGCGGCGGGGATCCGCCGGTACGGGGCGGTGCCGCAGAACACGACCTACCACCGGGAGATGGGCCTGCGCATCCTCGTGGGGGCGATCGTCCGCACGGCCGCGCGCTACGACGTCGCGGCGGTGCCGGTCCTCGCACACGCGACACGCCACTACGTGCGGGTGTACACCGAGCTCGAGCGGTCGGCGTCGGCGGCCGACGAGGCGGTCGCCGCACTCGGGTGGGTCGACCACTGCCCCGAGTGCCTCTTCCGGACGCACACGCACGGGATGGTCCCCGCAGGGCGCACCCGGTGTCCGCACTGCGACAGCGACCAGCTGCTGACGGCGGGGCCGCTGCACCTGGGGCGGACGACCGACCCCAGCTTCGCAGCGGCGGTCACCGCCGCGTTGGATCCGGCGGATGCGACCGCTGAGGAGGCCGCACAGCTGCTGGGCCAGCTCGCCGCGGAGCTGCCGCGGCCGACGCACTACGACCAGCACCGGCTGTGCCACCGGTGGACGCGCTCGGCACCACGGATGGACCCCTTCCTGGAGGCGCTCGCCGCGGCGGGCTTCGCCGTCTCGCGGACGCACTACGGCGGGACGACGTTCAAGACCGACGCGGATGTCGACGCGATCGAGACGGCGACGGCGGGGCTATGAGTCCGCCAGCCGACGGTGAGGAGGATGCGGTGGCCGCGCTGCGTGCGGACGTCGAGCGGCTGCAGCAGCAGCTGGAGGCCCGCACGGTGACCGTCGCCTCGCTGCGCGAGGAGCTCGCGGCCGACCGCACGCCGCCGCGGCCGTGGTGGGGCCCACATCTGGTGGTGCTGTACGGGACCGCCCTCGCGGTCGCGGCGTTCGTCCTGCTGGATGGGTGGGTCGCCGTCGCGGCGATGGTGATCGGCTACCTGGGCGCGATCGGCACGTACGTCGTGCTCGCCCTGCTCGCGGGTGGGGTCGGGGTCATCCGACAGCTGCGGCGGCTGGGGCCGTGGTGAGCCGCGGGATCGGGGAGCCCGCGGTGGTCGCGGCGCTGCCGGAGCCGCTGGTCACCGTCGCGGCGGTGGTGACGCAGCTGGGCGACCCGCTGGTGGTGGGGCTGCTCGCGGTCGCGCTCGCCTGGTGGCCGCGACCGCTGCCGCTGCGACGAGCGCAGACGACCTGGGTGCTGGTGACGGTGGTCGTCGCCGCGGCGGCGATGGTGGCGCTGAAGGCGGCGATCGGCGCCCCCCGGCCACCGGGGGCGGTCGCCGACGGCTTCGGCTTCCCCAGCGGCCACGCGCTCATGGCCACCGTGGGCTACGGCGCACTCGCGTGGGGGAGCCGTCGGCGCTGGGCCGCCGTGGCCGTCGGCGTGGTCACCGTCGTGGGGCTCTCGCGCGTCGTCATCGGCGCGCACTACCTCGTCGACGTCCTCGCGGGGTGGGCGGTGGGGGTGGGGCTGCTCGCGGCGAGCCGTAGCTGGGTCCACACGGCGGGCCGCCAGCAGCTGGCGCTCGGGGTCGCACTCGGGGCGCTCATCGTGACCGCACTCGCCGTCGATGCGCGCCCGTGGTACACCCCGCTCGTCGGTGCGGCCGCTGGGGTGCTGGTGCTGGTGATCCGGCGGAAAGAACGGAGCGGGTGAGCCTCAGAAGGTCTCGAGGTAGCGGTCGAGCTCCCACTGGGAGACGTCGACGCGGAAGGCGTCGTACTCCGCGGTCTTCGCCTGGATGAACTTCTCGTAGACGTGCTCGCCGAGCGCATCCCCGATGACCGGGTCGGCCTGCAGCGCCTCGACGGCCTCCCCGAGGTTGCCCGGCAGCGTGTCGATGCCGTACGCCTCGCGCGTGTCGCCATCGAAGTCGTAGATGTTCTCACGCACCGGATCGGGTGCGGACAGCCCCTGCTCGATCCCCTCCAGGCCCGCGCTGATGATCGCCGCGAAGGCGAGGTACGGGTTGCAGGAGGGGTCGGGCGAGCGCAGCTCCACCCGCGAGGCGGCCGGGACGCGCGCGGCGGGCTTGCGGATCAGCGCCGAGCGGTTGCGGTCGGACCATGCGATGTACACCGGCGCCTCATAGCCCGGCACCAGCCGCTTGTAGCTGTTGACGGTGGGGTTCGCCACCGCGGTGATCGCCGGGGCGTGCTCGAGGACGCCCGCGAGGAACGCATGCGCGGTCTCCGAGAGGTTGAACTCATCCTCGTCGTCGTGGAACGCGTTCGACCCGTCGTCATCGAACAGGGAGATGTGCGTGTGCATCCCCGAGCCGTTGATCTTCGCGATGGGCTTGGGCATGAACGTCGCGTGCAGCCCGTGCTGGGCGGCGATCGCGCGGACGACCGTCCGGAACGTCGCGACGTTGTCGGCCGTCGAGACCGCATCGTCGTACGTGAAGTTGATCTCATGTTGGCCCTCGGCGACCTCGTGGTGGCTCGCCTCGATCTCGAAGCCCATCGACTCGAGCCCGTAGATGATGTCCCGCCGGACGTCGGAGGCCAGGTCCTTCGGGGCGAGGTCGAAGTAGCCGCCGGCATCGTTGGTCGTCGTCGTCGCCCGGCCATCCTCATCCTCCTCGAAGAGGAAGAACTCGGGCTCGGGGGCCACGTTCACCTCGTAGCCCATCGCCTCGGCGCGTGCGATGACCTGCTTGAGGACGCTGCGGGGGTCGCCGAGGAACGGCTCGTCGGTCGACGTGTCGATGACATCGCAGATGAGCCGCCCGGAGGTCCCATCGCGCCATGGCAGGATCGCGAACGTCTCGGGGTCGGGCTTGAGCCGCATGTCCGACTCCTGGATCCGGACGAACCCCTCGATCGAGGAGCCGTCGAAGTAGATGCCGTCGGTGAAGGCCTTCTCCGCCTGGCTGGCGGGGATGGCGACGTTCTTCACCGTCCCGAGGATGTCGGTGAACTGCAGCCGGAGGAACTCCACCGACTTGGCTTCGATCTCATCGAGCACCGCCTGTGCTGGACCCGACAGCCCGCCGTCGGGGCGGACCGCATCGGGCGTGGTCGTATCGTGCGTCATATCTCGTTCCACCTGTGGTGGTCAATCCTAATGTATTAAGAGATTTTCGTTTGTATTGTTCACAGTTTTTGTGTGATAACTGGATATTCGTTAAGTTCTAGAGGGGTGTGAGCGAACAGGGGGTATGGCCTATGAGCACCTGGATGCAGAGCTGATCAACGCGCTGCTGGCCGATGGGCGTGCGAGCCTCCGCAGCCTCGCAGAGGAGCTGGACGTGTCGGTGACGACCGTGTCGAACCACCTGCGCGATCTGGAGGATGATGGGGTGATCGAGCGGTACGTCCCGAAGATCGACTACGATGCACTCGAGTACGACGTCACGGCGATCTTGCAGCTGAAGGTGGAGGGGAACGCCATCGGGGAGATCACCGACCGGCTGCGGGAGGAGAAGCAGATGATCTCGGTGTACGAGGTCACCGGCGACTACGACATCATCGCGATCGGGAAGTTCGTCGACACCGACGGGATGAACGACCAGATCAAGGTGCTGCTGGCGGACGCGGACATCCGGGCATCGAACACGAGCGTGGTGCTGAATGCGGTCAAGGAGAACGTCCAGTTCCAATTGGGTTAATCAATTCTTTAATGCAATATTAATCATAATTCTTGGCTAATTGGGGAAAATAACAAAAACAAACCACACCAGCACCGACATGTGTTCGTTAGCTTATTTCGCCAATTTAATTAGACAAGTTGTAAATAATTTTCAGGCCATATTACTTAGGCATAAAATTAGATCGGATGGTTGCTGTGAAATTTTACCGATAGTGGAGTGTTATTATAAATATTGTTGGAGAATTTACATCATATGGTAAAACAAACTGTTGACAGTAAATGGTGGTATGGTAATGCGGTCACGCTTGGGCTTTTTTTGCTGTTTCTGATTGCAGCTGGAATCAACATCCTTGTCGGCGGTACAGCGTGGTCTGCCCGGCTATCGGTGATATTTATGACTCTGAGCTTAGGGGTTGGGTACTTATCTATAATTTCGTTTTATTTCGACACTCGAAAAGTTCGATCGGGGACGGAGTACAGTCCAAAAGTGTGGTTGTATATTTTAGGATACATCATTGCCAGCCCAATATTGGTCAGCGCAGTATATCTCATTAATCGAAGCGAGCATGTCGTGACGTCGTTCCGCGATTGATTGTGCGAAGAAATGTACTTTTGCGAAGTGACTAGTATTGATTAACAATTACATTTTTTGAATATTTTTAAAAGTTAACAAGGTGATAATTCATGAAAATTGATCGCCAGTCATCAAAGGAAATGTAGGTGCACTCCAGAATCCTATCCGGACATGTCAACGGGACTAATCTGCTTCATAATTCGTGTCGCGGCCTGTGAGCACTGAGCATCGTCAACAAAAGTTCTGGGTCGCATACACCCTGGTCCCTTCGCTGGTCTCCGTGATCGCAACACCCACACCGATGTTCCGCCAGTACGGCTTGAGCATGTTCTCTCTGTGTCCTGGTGATGCCATCCATCCGTCCACGAGGCTCTCAGCCACGTCCTTCTCATCGTCGATGTATCCGTAATTGACCACGCGTTCGCCATGGTAGGTGTAACCGATGTTCTCCGACCCTGTGGCGTAGGTACCGCCACCGAGGGGCACCCGACAGGCGTACCCGAACCGCTCGTAGCGATCACTGACGGAGACGCCCTCCGGTGATGTGTGTGCGAGGTACTCCCGCTCGGCCATGTCACCGCTGTGGTACCGGGCGATGTCGGCCAGAGCCGCGTCAGATCGAAGCGATGCTACCCCCTCCTGCTGTCTCGCCTGGTTGGTCATCTCCACGATCGCAGCCTCGATCGCCGAGGCCATGTCCTCGCGGTTTGATGCATCTGTGGAGCCGCCCACTGAAGCGGCGCCACCCGTCCCACCCGCGGTCACCGAGTCCGATGCCCCACCGGTGACTGGTTGAGCTGAATCGGATGGGAGATCGGACTGCGTTCCGATGACATCAGCGGCAGTTCCGGTGCTCCAGTCAACGATTGCACCGGAGGGACCGTCGATGACCGAGACACCCGTACCGACCGTGCCGGCGAGGACAACGACAAGTACGGACAGGAGGATGATGCGCGACCACGACAACCCTCTGGTGACCCGGCGAACCACGGTGCGACCGGAGGACCCAGCTGTCCCGTTGGGCCGATACGGCCCAGATGTCATCGGTGTCTTGACCAGCTCCGGCCTGCGCGTCGACCGACCTGCCGTCGGGTTCCCTGAGGATGATCGCCACCGCGACCGGCGGTCGGATAGCGATGAGGTGACCTTGTTCAGGGTCGATGGCGCGGTCGACTCGAACCGCCGCGTAGAGTCGCCATCGCCGCCAAAGTAGAACTCTCGACAGTAGTGATTCTCCGGTAGCCGGCAGGCAGCGCAATGGTTCCGGCTGCAGTAGCTGCAGGTGAACAGGTGACGTTCATCCTCCGTACCGCAACTATCGCATGCCTGCGTCATCGGTAGTATTCGAACCACGTGCGCCGCTGGTTATGATTGGCTCGGAGGAACGGCTCAGGCGCATCCTGCACCGTCCGGGCACCGCCGAGGGTGTAGATCAGGCTCGCACCGATGTGCCATCCGACCTTGTCCGCGGGGATCCCCCGGATGTACACCTCCTGGTCGGCGAACACCTCGACGGTGCCATCACGATCGGGGTCGAAACCTCCCCAGGTCGTGCACGAGCCAGTGGTCAACGTCGAGCAGGGCAATGCACCGCCCCGGACGACGATGTCCGCCTCCGCAGCGGAGTCCACCTCGGTGATGTTCACGGGTGTCTTCTCGCTCGTCCGCGTGTACCACTCCCAGTAGTCGATCGCGTGGTGGGTCTGTGTCTCGATCTTCGGGCGCTGGTGGACGAAGCTGTCGTACGCGACGTACAGCCGCAGGTCCGCATCCTCCCAGCCAAGCGACCGGTCGACCGCATCGGTCGCCGGGATGCGGGTGGCATCCGCGCTGACCGCAGCCATCAGTGGCATGGGTGCCTCGCCGTGGTCGATCCCGTGGATGTGTCCGAACTCGTGACGGAGGGTCTCCCGCATCGACGCGTTCGTGTAGCCGAGGGCGATCTCGACGCGTGCCTGCCCGATCGGTGCATCCACCGGCTCGATGATGTCGGCACACCCGATGACCGGGCCGTCCCCCTCGAGGTCGCAGCGGAGGATGGTGTTCACGAAGGTGACCTGGATGTCAGGGCTCGCGGCGTCGTTGTCGATGACAAAGTCCACCGAGTACCACGCGTGCGCAGCCGAGGCGTTCTCCCAGTAGCTGAGCGCATCACGGACCAGGGGGGTGTAGTCACGGCCGTCGACCGCATCGACACCCACCGTGACAGGACCAGGCCCGAGCCAGGGGTCGTCGTATCCCATGCGTTCGACAGCTGCGATCCGCGTCTGCATCGCCGTGGCATCGACATCGAGGAACGCACCCAGTGCTGCGGCGGTGATGGTGGGCAGCTGCGTCTGGTTGCGGGCTTCGATCGTGATCGTATCCTGCGTGTGGTTGAGGCAGTACACCTCGTTCGCCGCAGCCGTCCCACCGCAGGAATCGATCGCGCCGGTGAAGCGGATCTGGAGATCCGCAGCAGCCGGTGAGGTCGTCTGCTCGAGGGTGATGCCCTCGGGGACCAGCTGCTCCCAGACCTCGATGACCGCCGCACCCAGTGGCTCTGTCTGCAGCTGCGGATACTCCGAGGCGATGTGGATGTGGATGACATCGGCGGAGCCGGTGGTCGCATCAACGCTCTCTGGTGGCTCCTGGCTCGGGGCCGCACACCCCGCGACCACCAGGAGGACACACAGCACCGCAACGGCCGTGCGCTGGCTCATACGAACTGGCCGAAGACCGCATCTGCGAGCCCACCGACGAACCGACTGACCGCCCGGACGAAGTTCTGCAGCGATGACCCACCGGTGTCGTCGGTGGGCGCAGGTGAGCTGGCCGCATCAGTGCTACTGGTGTCAGTGTCACTGCTTGAGTCCCCACCCGTGTCATCATCGCCCCCTCCAAGCAGTCCACCGAGCGTCTCCGCGATTGCCGACGGCTCGGGGGTGGGTGTCTCCACCGACTCGTTCGCTGCCTCCGGTGTGGGCGTAGGTGTCGGGTCTGGCAGCTGGACAGGTTGGGCGAACCCGCCACCTCCACCGCCGCCTCCACCGCCGCCTCCACCGCCGCCACCGCCAATCCCTGACCCTGGGAGGTCATTCAGATTTTCATCCAATTCCTCCTCCTCTGCAAGCCATGCCTCGACCTCAGCCTGATTTCCGAATGGATCACCGGACCGATTTGTTGCAGTGAGTGCACCACTCCCGGAGGAATCGGTCACATTCGCGAACTCCTCATGATACCCAACGAGGGTACCCACGTAGTCGGTCCCCGATACAGCACCGGCCGCACTGCTGTCGACGATCGAGCCAGAGTCGAACCCGGACGTCTCGAGCGAGCTCTTGTAGTCGAGTCTCCCGACCAGGCCGCCCACGCGAACGTGACCATCCACATCACCTGTTGCAGTGGCATTCCTGATTGCGCCGGCACTCGTACCGACCAGGCCGCCCACACCTGTTGGTGTCTGCGAAGTGCTTCCTGTCACCGCCACCGATGCTGTGGAATCGATGATTTGGCCGCGTTGTGGAATCCCTCCGACCATGCCACCTGCAAATCCGGTCGAGGTCACGGTCCCCGTGACGGAGCTGTCGCGCACGACCACCGCCTTCTGTGCCCAACCGATCAATCCCCCCGCGGTGTCGCCGTCGACCGAAACGTCACCCGTGATGTTGGTGTACGTGCCGCCACGGAGGGTCTGTCCCACCAACCCACCGACCGTGTCTCCTGTCACCGCCCCGCCAACTGAAACATGCTTGACCGTCGATGAGTGGAGTCGACCACCAAGTATCCCTGCGTAGCTGGCGTCCGATGAAGTGACCGATGCGTTGGTCAGACTCAGGTTTGAGACCGATGCCGAGGTGCCATACCCGATCAGCCCCGAGAGTCCGCTGCGATTGATGTACAGGTCTGATACTGCGTATCCAGCGCCATCGAGATTTCCGGTGAATGGCTGTTGACTTTCACCAATCGGCTCGAATCCACGGGCGATGCCGTCCTGTTCGTTCCATGTTGCGGTCGCACTGGCATCGATGTCAGCACCGAGGCGGTAGTGCGCATCCAGGTCCGCCGCCATCGCCTGTAAGCCATCTACATCGGTGATGATGTACGGGTCTGCCTGCGAACCACCCCCAGCATTCTGAGTCGTACTCACCACACTGATCTGGTACGCTGTCGCGTTTGCCTCCGTCAAGCGGGATGTACTGATGCTTTCGGATGGCTGTTGGCCGTTCCCCAGGCCGACCACGACGACCTGATATCGCCCGACGTCTCGGAGTAGAGCGTTGCCCGGCCTATCTCCTTGAGTGATATTGACCGCACTGAGTCTGCGGAGATCGGTCTCATCTAGAGCCTGACTCACGTTACCGTCCAGTTGGACAAGTTTCCAGTCTCCGTCATCACGGGCATACATGGAGACGTTCGCAAATCCGCCCCCCACCACCTGCAGATTGGTGGTGGTTTGGTTGGTTATGATACTGGGAAGATATTCAATTTGGGGACTTGCTGCGCGGCCCACGACCACCGGCGCTTCAGCAAGATCACCTGATGCATTTTTGACTTCATAACTCAGCGCACGCGAAGGCTGAAGGTTCTCGCCGAAAACGACATTGAACACGATGCTGATATCGAGGTTGCTTCCGACGGACAGATTAGCACCTGTTTCATCGATCATGACTGTCGCTACTTCGTCCGTCTGCGAGACCGACACCGCCGAGGTGGCGTTGTCGCCGTTCGCGTTGGTCGCAGACAGTATCCGCGCACTCCCGGAGGCGATGGTGAGCCCGGGGTTCGACGTC